>OGTI01000002.1_pt1 | contig 442177 bp, 399 predicted proteins | sample 1574601 | NCBI WGS metagenome assembly OGTI01 (sample SAMN03295810, study PRJEB24534) | human gut metagenome | isolation source: fecal sample 5 from infant 1 | host: Homo sapiens | place: USA: Pittsburgh, PA | collected 2014-07
GATGAATTGTAAAATATATTGCGACAAATAAAAAACTCATATTGGAGATCTCGTGTAAAATGTAAATAACCACAAATACATGACACGGAGGTCTCTAATATGAGCTATATACATCTTACCATAGAAAAACGAAGTCAAATAGAAGTTTTAAGAAAAGAAGGTTACTCTGTTCGTAGAATTGCTAGCTTAATTGGTGTTCACCATTCTACTGTAGCAAGAGAATTAAATCGAGTTGAAGGCGAATATTCTGCGATTAAAGCACAGCAGTTAGCAATTAGTAAGTCTGCTAATAAAGGCAGACCAACAAAGTTAACACCTCAATTAGCGGCTTTAATTGAATCCAGGTTACAACAAACTTGGTCTCCAGAAGAAATAGTTGGTGCTGAATTAGTTGGAATTCTTAGCTTTAAGACAATATATTCTTGGATCCATCGTGGTTTTCTTACTGTAACAGAAACTGTACTTCGACGGAAAGAGAAAAAGCCTAGTACACAAGAAAAGCGTGGACGATTCACCGTTAAAAGAACCATTAAAGAAAGACCTCAAGAAGTTGAAGACCGAAAGGTTTTTGGTCATTGGGAACTAGATACAATGGTTTCATCTAGAGGAGAAAGTAAAGGCTGTTTAGCTACATTTGTTGAACGCAAAACTCGATTCTATATAGCAGTAAAAATGAAGGACCGAACTAAGGACTCTATGTTTTTAGCTATTAGTTCACTATACAATACATTAACAAGTAAACTACTTAAAACCTTTACGGTAGACCGTGGTAAAGAATTTGCATGCTATGAACAGGTTGAAACCAAGTTTGGAATACCAATGTATTTTGCCGATGCCTATGCAGCATGGCAACGTGGTACTAATGAAAATAGTAATGGTTTACTTCGAGAGTTTTTCCCTAAGAAAACTGATTTAGCGCAAGTAACACTAGATAAACTAAGAGAAGCACTAATGCTGATTAATAATCGACCTAGGAAATGCCTTGGATTTAAAACACCATTTGACATGTTAAAACATGAGATTAGAAAATTAATTTAATTTTGTCGCATTACTTATTGCAATTCAAGAAATATAAAAGATTTTTGTATTGTGGTTAGAAAAAATTATGCAGTTAGAAGGAAAGGAGAATTAAAGATGATTACAAAGAGTTACGAAAGAGAATTGGAAAAACTTGGAGCATTTGAAATTAGCTTTGATATGTTGAAGCTGTCAGAAAAGAATGAGAAGCATTTGAAATTTTTAAATGCCGGAAGGGGAAATCCGAATTGGATTAATTCCTTGGGCAGATTAGCTTTTGCACGACTGATGGAATTCGGCGTGGCAGAAAGCAAAAGGACTCTGGACAAGGGAGACTTGGCGGGATATGTAGACTCTAAAGAAATTGCGGAAAGGTACAATGCATTTCTAAATCATGGCGATGAGGTGGATGTATTCCTGAAAAAAATAGTGGAGTATAGCGCAGACCATCTGGGATTAGATAAGGCAGCTTTGATTACGGAACTTACAAACGGAATTATCGGAAACAATTATCCGGTACCTAGCCGTTGTCTGGAGAATACGGAGCACATCATCAATGCATTTCTCCAAAGTATTCTGTACGGGAAGGCTGACTTAAGAAAGAAGACGAAGGTATTTCCGGTAGAAGGCGGTACGGCTGCAATCGTCTATATTTTTGATGCTTTAAAGCACAATGGCCTGATTAATGAGGGGGACCGCATTGCCATCAACACGCCGGTGTTTACTCCATATATTCAGATTCCGAGACTGTCGAATTTCGATTTAGCGGAAATCAATCTTCTTGCAACGGAAGAAAATGACTGGCAAATTCCGGATTCAGAATTTGAAAAGCTTTTGGATCCTTCCATCAAGGCATTTTTTCTGGTAAATCCGTCTAATCCGGGTTCCCGCAGTCTTACAGATGAGACTTTGGAACAGTTAAGAAAAGTAGTTGAAAAGCGCCCTGACCTTATTATTATCACAGATGATGTATATGGAACCTTTGTCAATAACTTCCGTACAGTTTATTCCGTTTGCCCGAGAAACACTATTTTAGTCTATTCGTATTCAAAGCTTTACGGGGTTACAGGATGGAGACTCGGCGTGATAGCCATTAATGAAGACAATGTTTTTGATGAACTGATTAAGAAGGTTCCGGATAAGAAGAAAAAGGAGCTGGAAAGCGATTATTCGATTGTCACACTTAATCCTTCGGAAATGAGCTTTATTGACAGGATATGCGCGGACAGCAGATCCATCGGATTGTATCATACCGCCGGACTCTCCACTCCGCAGCAGATTATGATGGTTCTTTTGTCTATGACTCATTTGGTTCTTGAAAATGAAAAGGATCAGTATATTGAAGGCTGTAAAGAAATTGTGGCTATGCGTTACCACAATCTGATGTCTACTTTAGGTTTGCCGGAGGATAACAGTGACTGCAATGCTAAGTATTATTCCCTGCTTGATATCTATCAACTTGCCGAGAAAAGTTATGATAAGGACTTCGCAACATGGCTTAGAAATCACTTTGAGGAAATCGATTTTCTTTTGCACCTGGCAAAGGAAGATGGTGTTGTGTTGATGGAAGGAGTTGGTTTTGGAGCAACTCCGGGTACAGTCAGAGTTTCTGAAGCAAACTTAGCGGACAATGATTATAAGAAAATAGCAAATCGTATCCTGTCTCTTTTGAAGGAGTATCACGAAAAGTATGCAAAAGAGAAAAAAGATAAATAGGATAAGGGGGATTTAATATGAATATAGGATTAATCTCACATGAAGTGTTGGAAACAGCACAGCATATTACGATAACAGGTTTTTCCGATATAGCCCATTATTTGATTGCCAATCCGGTTATTTCTATCTTTGTATGTCTTGCACTAGGGTATCTTATTGGAAAGCTAAAAATCAAATCCTTTACTATAGGAGCCACTGTAGGAACTTTGCTGGTAGGACTTCTCATATCCCTGGTATTTAAGGGGGCGGGAACCTATCAGATTGACGGAACTGTGAAGACAATCTTTTTCTCACTGTTTATTTTTGCTATCGGATATGAGGTTGGACCTTCTTTTTTTGCAAGTTTAAAAAGCTCCGGGCTTAAGATTATTATCTTATCCCTTTTCTTCGCCGTGGCAGCCTTTGTCGTTTCTATAGTTTTGTTTAAGGCTTTTGGTATCGGAGCGGGAGAAGCCGGCGGAATTTTGGCCGGTAGCCTTACACAGTCTGCAATCCTGGGAACAGCGGATTCCACGATGAAGGGAATGCTTTCAGGCACAGAACTGAAAACAGCGGAAAGTCAGATGGCAATTGCCTATGCTCTTACCTATGTTTTCGGAACCGTTGGGGTAGTGGTATTTTTGAAAAACGGTGCAGCGAAGTTAATTGGTGTAAATTTGACAGATACTGTTAAGAAGAAAATAGATCAAACAAATTTCCATGAGTCTTCTTCGGAAAATACTGTTGTTGGAAATATCAAAGCACGTGCATTTTGCATAGAAAATGGTGCAGAATTTATTGGTAAAACAATAGGTTCGGTGGAAGAGCAGTACGGGGATGATCTTACAATAACGCAAATCATTCGAAAGGGTAAAAAGGTGAACCTTGCATCGGATGTGCAGCTCCTGGAAGGGGATACGGTTACGATTATCGGACTTCTTGATGCAGTATTGCATTTTGAAGCTCCGGGCATGAAGGAAACGGATGATTCGGAAGCCCTTAAGCTTGATGTGATAAAGCAGGAAATTGTTTTGACTAATCATTTCTCTTTGGATGTGATAAAGCATCTTTCAGAAAATGGAATTGTCATTTCAGAGAGGAAGAGAGACAACAATGTCCTTTCTGAAGATCAGGCGTTAAAAGCTCTCGACCACTTGACCTTGGTGGGACCGAAAGACTTGATTGCGAAGGTTGTAAAGAAACTTGGTTATGTGAAGGATACAGGTACCGAGACAGATGTATCCTTCATCAGCATGGGGCTTGTAGTCGGTTTATTAATCGGTGCAATCAGCTTCGTAGTATCCGGAATTCCGATTACACTCGGATCCGGTGGAGGTGCCTTGATTGGAGGGCTTTTATTCGGATATTATCAGGACAAACATTCTAACTATGGACTGATGCCGAAAGCAACACGGTGGTTTTGCAAGAGTGTGGGACTGAATCTATTTATCGCCATTGTGGGGCTTACATCCGGTGCATCCTTCTTATCTGCCCTGCAATCGATGGGGGTAAAGGTACTTTTAATCGGTGTTTTGGTGACTATTTTGCCTCATATTGCTTCCGTTTACTTCGGGAGATTTGTATTAAAGCTGGATGCTGTAGATATCATTGGAGCTCTGTGTGGTGCCGGAACCTGTACCGCAGCGCTTAACGGAGTTGTGGAGGAATATGAGTCCAGTATTTTTGCAGTAGCCTATACACCGGGATATGCAATGGGAAATATTTTACTTACAGTCTTGGGTCCTCTTGTAGTAGCAATATGCATACATTAGTTATTTGAGTAGATAAGATAGATAGATTCATACATTTATTTTAAGGAAAAGATGGATGATTTTAATTGTGTTTTATGCTTTTATATGTAAGTGGTGTTATGATAAGAGTATAAACCGTAAAAGAGATTTGTATATGATGAATTGTAAAATATATTGCGACAAATAAAAAACTCATATTGGAGATCTCGTGTAAAATGTAAATAACCACAAATACATGACACGGAGGTCTCTAATATGAGCTATATACATCTTACCATAGAAAAACGAAGTCAAATAGAAGTTTTAAGAAAAGAAGGTTACTCTGTTCGTAGAATTGCTAGCTTAATTGGTGTTCACCATTCTACTGTAGCAAGAGAATTAAATCGAGTTGAAGGCGAATATTCTGCGATTAAAGCACAGCAGTTAGCAATTAGTAAGTCTGCTAATAAAGGCAGACCAACAAAGTTAACACCTCAATTAGCGGCTTTAATTGAATCCAGGTTACAACAAACTTGGTCTCCAGAAGAAATAGTTGGTGCTGAATTAGTTGGAATTCTTAGCTTTAAGACAATATATTCTTGGATCCATCGTGGTTTTCTTACTGTAACAGAAACTGTACTTCGACGGAAAGAGAAAAAGCCTAGTACACAAGAAAAGCGTGGACGATTCACCGTTAAAAGAACCATTAAAGAAAGACCTCAAGAAGTTGAAGACCGAAAGGTTTTTGGTCATTGGGAACTAGATACAATGGTTTCATCTAGAGGAGAAAGTAAAGGCTGTTTAGCTACATTTGTTGAACGCAAAACTCGATTCTATATAGCAGTAAAAATGAAGGACCGAACTAAGGACTCTATGTTTTTAGCTATTAGTTCACTATACAATACATTAACAAGTAAACTACTTAAAACCTTTACGGTAGACCGTGGTAAAGAATTTGCATGCTATGAACAGGTTGAAACCAAGTTTGGAATACCAATGTATTTTGCCGATGCCTATGCAGCATGGCAACGTGGTACTAATGAAAATAGTAATGGTTTACTTCGAGAGTTTTTCCCTAAGAAAACTGATTTAGCGCAAGTAACACTAGATAAACTAAGAGAAGCACTAATGCTGATTAATAATCGACCTAGGAAATGCCTTGGATTTAAAACACCATTTGACATGTTAAAACATGAGATTAGAAAATTAATTTAATTTTGTCGCATTACTTATTGCAATTCAAGATAAAATAAAATACTGTAGAATAATGGAAGAATCCCTAGGAAATCCTAGGGATTCTTTGTATTTTAAGGGGTTTCATGGTACTATATATAGTAGAGAAAATGGGCGTATTATGCACTATTTTAGAGTGATTATTAGAAAAAGGAGTAGTAACAGATGAGATGTCCTTATTGCCAACACACAGACACGAAGGTAACAGACTCTAGAACGACTGATGAAGGTAATAGTATTCGCCGTCGCCGCGAATGTATCAATTGTGGCCGTCGCTTTACTACCTATGAAATTATAGAAGAAGTACCACTTATGGTATTAAAGAAAAACGGACGTCGTGAATTATTTGATCGCGGTAAATTATTAAATGGTTTATTGCGTTCTTGTGATAAACGTACCGTACCAATGTCCGTGATGGAACAAGTGGTTAATGATGTAGAGCGCGATATTCGAAATGAAATCAATCAAGAGGTAACTACGGATCGCATTGGCGAACTTGTATTGCAACAATTAAAAGATATTGACCAAGTTGCATATGTTCGTTTTGCTAGCGTATATCGTAAGTTTGACAATATTGATAGCTTTATGGAAGAACTGAAAGCATTAAAGAAACTAGATGCTAAAAAACCAAAACGTAATTAATTACTAATATTACATGTGAGGCTTTATGATAGATTTACACTGCGATACGATAATGAAATTAATAGACCATCCTAGTAGTGGGGATCTGTATCGTAATACTTGGAAAATCGATATAGAAAAGTTGAAAAAGGCTCACAGCAAGGTGCAAGATTTCGCACTTTTTATCAATCTTGGTGAAACAAATGACCCTTATGGTCGTTATGAAGCGATGCGTAATTTATGTACATCACAAATTCAGCATTATGGAGAGCACATACAACATGTGCTCTCTTATCAAGATATAGAGTCCGTGTATGAGTCCGGTAAGATTGGGGCTCTCATGTCTATTGAGGAAGGCGGCGTACTAGGCGGCGATTTAGATAAACTAAAACAAGCTTATCAAGATGGTGTTCGACTTATTACGCTTACTTGGAATTATCCAAATGGATTGGGTGAGCCTCATTGTGGTGACCAGCATAAAAAATTAACATCTAAAGGTGTTGAATTTGTGGAGGCTATGCAAGATTTAGGAATTATCGTTGATTGCTCTCATTTAAATGATGCAGGTACTGAGCAATTAGGAGAAATTTTAGATGTACCTTTTATAGCATCTCACTCCAATGCACGTGAAGTTACAGCCCATACAAGAAATTTACCAGATTATTTAATTAAGCTGATTGCTAATAAGGGTGGCGTTATAGGCCTTAATTTCGCCCAATCTTTTTTAGGTACATCACCCATAAGTCGGATTGAAGATATCGTAAAACATGGCTTATATCTCATCAATAAAGGCGGGGAAGATGTTGTGGCATTAGGAACCGACTTTGATGGCATTAAGCCAGATACAGAAATTAAAGATGCTTCCGAAATGCATCGATTATATGATGCATTTAAAGAGGCAGGTTTATCTGTGGAGCAATGTGAGAAATTGTTCTGGAAAAATGCAGATAGACTATTAAAGGAGATTTTATAATGACTGATTTAAATCCAATCATTGCAGATTGTTTTACAGAGCATCTTGAAGTCTTTGGCAAGACGATGGAGCATATGGATACCATTCAAGAGATTGCCTATCGCTGTAAGGCTGCTTTAGAAAATGGCAATAAAATTTTATTCTGTGGTAATGGTGGTTCTGCTGCAGATTCTCAACATTTAGCGGCGGAATTGATTTGTCGCTTTAAAAAGGAACGACGCTCTCTTGCAGGGATTGCATTAACTACTGATACATCTGCATTAACAGCGATTGCCAATGACTATGATTTTGAATCTGTTTTTGCACGTCAAGTAGAGGGACTAGGCCGTACAGGTGATGTTCTTATTGGTATTTCTACATCTGGGAACTCTAAGAATGTTGTGAAAGCTGCAGAAATGGCCCGTTCTATTGGTATGCATACCATTGCTTTCACCGGAGAAGGCGGTGGTAAGCTAGCTGAATTATGTGATATTACATTAGCCATTCCAAGTAATGTAACAGCTCGTATTCAAGAGATGCACATTTTGGCTGGTCATATCATGTGTGAAATTATTGAAGAAGATTATTAACCGTTACGGTCTTATGTATAAATAGATACATGTTTGATGCCAAGTATTTTATGTAAGTCGTTATGCATGTATATTGTGGTAAGGAATAGGTGGATTATGATAAATGCTACCATTAATCAATTTTTAACAAAGCAACTACCAAATTTAAAGATTGCCGTTATAGGTGATGTTATGGTAGATCGTTATGTTTTTGGTGATGTAAGTCGTATTTCTCCAGAGGCACCGGTTCCTATTAACCGCGTGGCAAAGATGAAAGAAGTGCTTGGCGGTGCTGGTAATGTTGCGTCGAACTTATCAAATTTAGATTGCACAGTATATCTTGGTGCTATTGCCGGTAATGATGACCATGGTCGTTTATTACAACAGTTACTTGATGCAGATAAGATTGATACAACAGGTTTATTGACGAGCGACGATCGATCTACTATTACTAAGATGCGCATCTTAGGTGATCGTCAGCAGATGATGCGCTTAGATTTTGAAACCATAACAGATTTGACAATCCATGAAGAACAGAAACTATCTACATGGTTGGAAAATCTCTGTAAAGCGGGTATCGATGGCATTGTTGTTTCTGACTATGGTAAAGGTGTTTGTACACCGACATTGCTAAAAAAGATCTTTAGTTTAGCTAAGGAGTATGGCGTACAAACAATCGTAGACCCTAAGGGTTCTGATTGGTCTAAATATAATGGAGCCACATGTATTACACCGAATGTAAAAGAGCTAGGTGAATGTGTAGGCCGTAAATTAGAAAATGATGATACCACTATTGTTGAAGCTGCTAAGTCAGTACTGGCTAATGTTGATTTAGAGTACATTGTGGCTACACGGTCTGCTAAGGGGATTACTGTTATCGCAAAGGACGGCCGTACATGGCATAATCCGGCCACACAACAAGAGGTCTTTGATGTAAGTGGTGCAGGCGATACTGTTGTATCCATGATGATGACATGCCTTGCCAGTGGCCTATCTATGCGTTTAGCCTTACATATTGCTAATGGCGCTGCAGGCATCGTCGTATCTAAGGTTGGAACATATCCAATTCATCGTTCTGAATTACTGGATTTATGGCATTCTTATAAGCATAGTGTTCAATCGAAGCCTTTATACACAAAGGAAGAGATGAAGCAGCTTATTACACAATGGCAAAATAAGGGTGAAACTGTTGTGTTTACAAATGGTTGTTTTGACATTCTTCATCGTGGGCATATTACGTATCTACAAGAGGCTGCTCAGTTAGGTGATCATCTAATTATTGGTTTAAATTCCGATGCTTCTGTTAGACGCCTAAAGGGTGAAACACGTCCCATCGTAAGTGAAGAGGATAGAGCAGCATTATTAAGTGCGTTGCGCTGTATAGATGGTGTGGTTTTATTCGAAGAGGATACACCAGCTGAACTATTAGCTTATTTGCGTCCTAATACGCTAGTTAAGGGCGGCGATTATAAGATAGAAGATATTATTGGACGTGAGTCCGTAGATCATGTAGAGGTGCTTTCATTTAAAGAAGGTTACTCTACATCAGATATCGTAGGGAAAATAGCTACTATGGCTAAGGAGGGTAAATTATGATTATCGTTACAGGCGGTGCTGGTTTTATCGGCAGTAATATTGTGAAAGCATTAAATGACCGTGGTCGTACAGATATTCTTATTGTTGATGACCTTACTGATGGTCGTAAAATCCGAAATATTCAAAATTTAGAATTCTTGGATTATATCGATTGTGATGATTTTGATTGTGCTATTGCTGATGGTACATTTGATGTAGGTCCTATCGAAGTAGTGTTCCACGAAGGTGCTTGTGCGGACACAATGGAATATAATGGCAAATACATGATGAAGAACAACTATGAAGGTTCTAAAAATCTATTCCACTATTGCCAAGACCGTCGCATTCCATTCATTTATGCATCCTCTGCATCTACATATGGTAATGGTACAAATGGTTTCGTAGAAAAACCAGAAGCTGAGGAAGCCCTCAATCCATATGCGTACTCCAAATTGTTGTTTGACCGTTATGTGCGTAAATATGAAGGTGAATATACAGCTCAAGTAGTAGGCTTACGTTACTTTAACGTATATGGTCCTAATGAGGCTCATAAAGATAAAATGGCTTCCTTAGTTCGTCAAATGTTCTACAAAAATAAAGAAACTGGTATTATCAATCTATTTGAAGGTACAGATGGCTACGAAGACGGTGGTCAAACACGTGACTTTATTTATGTTAAAGACGTAGTTAATGTAAACTTCTATTTCTGGGAACACCCTGAAATCTCTGGTACTTTCAACTGTGGTACAGGTAATGCTCATAGCTTTAACCAATTTATGCAAGCTGTTATTGACTATAACGGTAAAGGCAAAATTGAATACATTCCATTCCCAGAGGTATTAAAAGGCAAATACCAAAGCTTTACAGAGGCTGATACTACTAAATTATTGGCTGCTGGTTATGATAAAGGGTTCCATAAAATGGAAGACGCTGTTAAAGAATATTGTGAATTACTCGATAATAACGAAGGGTATTTACGTTAATGCGCAAAGTATTATTTTTAGATCGCGATGGTGTTATCAACAAAGATGTTAGCTATCTATATAAAATCAGTGATTTAGAGTGGGTAGATGGTGCTAAAGAGGCACTAGCTTATGCGTATGGCAAGGGCTATGACCTCATTGTAGTGACCAATCAAAGTGGGGTCGCTCGAGGTTATTATAAGGAATCTGATGTTCAGATTTTACATGACCATATGGCTCATGAACTAGATCGCAGCGGGGCGCCGATTTTACATTTCTATTATTGTCCTCATCATAAAGAAGGATCTGTACCTCTTTATGCTGTCGATTGTGAATGCAGAAAGCCAAAGCCTGGCATGGTTAATCAAGCTATTAAGGATTATGATGTAGATCCTAAATCTAGTTTTCTTATTGGCGATAGTCAGCGCGATGTTGATGCTGCAGAAGCAGCTGGTGTAAAAGGATATCTATTTACAGGTACAAATCTGTTAGATTTTATTAAGACTATTATTTAGTTAATTATTACCATTACTTTGTTTTACTTTTAACTTATGTCTGTTTTAAGGTGATATAGGGTTTTTAGTTGTGGTGTTGTATTTTGGGAGGCTATATGAAAGATTACAAGAATATACTCATCATAAAGATGAGTTCCTTAGGTGATGTGATTCATGCATTACCTACCTTGTATGCAGTGCGTAAAAATTGGCCTAATGCGCATATTACATGGGCTATTCATGAGCAATTTGCTAGCCTCCTGCCAGGTACACCATGGGTAGATGATGTCATCATTATCGACAAGAAACAACTTAAAAAGCCTGCCTATTTATGGCAATTACGTAAGGAGTTACATAGTCGTCACTTTGATATGACATTGGACTTACAATGTATTGCGAAGAGCGCCATTGTATCTCTACTATCTGGGGCTCCTGAGAAATATGGTTACTGGGAGCTTCGGGAAGGTAGTAATTTAGTCAATAAAGCTCTAGTAGGTGAGCATAAATACGACCATGTCATTGAACGCTATTTAGATACTGTTCGAGCGCTTGGTGGTGACGTAGATAGTATAGAATTTCCTATGCCTGCCTACGTAGATGCGGAGAAGTCCGTAAAAGAGAAGTTAGCCTGTCATGGCGTTGACGAAGATTATATAGTTGTTGTTCCTGGAGCTCGCTGGATTATTAAGGAGTGGCCTTTACTTAACTTTGGAGAGCTATGTATCCGTTTATGTGAATCTGGTAAAAAAGTCGTTATTGCCGGCGCTTCTGATGATGCAGAAAAAGGAGCTTTCATAGAAAACTATGTAAAAAATAAGAATCTCGTCAATTTAGTAGGATCTACGACTATGCCAGAATTGATTGAGTTGATTCGACATTGTGAAATTTTCATCAGTGCTGATACGGGCCCGTTGCATATTGCTAATGCCTTTAAGCGCCCTTTGATTGCACTATTTGGAACCACATCTCCGAAACGAACTGGTCCATACGGAGGCAGTCATGTACATCTGATTATTTCACCCACATCAAAGGCTACGCCTGAGCAGCCGCTCGTAGATGATACGGATTGTATGGCTCAAATTCCAGTAGATGCAGTATGGTCAGTATATGAACAAGTACTTGGAAAGGAACTGTAATGGAACTCGATTATAAACGCATTGTGGTCACCTTTCTTATGCATTTGGGAGACGTTATATTAACAACTCCTTTTTTTGAAGTGCTTCGAAAAGCTGCGCCACATAGTCATATTACATATGTAATAGATGAAAAACTACAACAAGTAATGCAATATAATCCAAATATTGATGAACTCATTGTAGTTGATAAAAAAGGGCGTCACAATAGTATTTCCGGACTTAATGAGATTGCTCGTGAGATTAATAAAAAAGGGAAACCTGATATCGTTATTAATTTACATCCCAATGAACGCACATCTTATTTGGCATGGAAAATTCATGCCCCTATTACAACGGGGATGAGTCATTTTCTATTTAGACCATTTATGACAAAGTATACGCGCTTAGATCGTAAAACTCGTCATGCTGCAGATATGTACATCAATGTACTAGAACAATTAGGGGTAACCGATATTTCAAACTCTGGTCTACACATTGAAACCAGTGAAGCATGGCGCCGTGAGGCTCAGGAGTTTTATGCTAGCCAAGGTTTAACAGATAGTGATAAGCTTATTGGGTTTAACATTGGTAGTGCTGTTCCTGAGAAACGTTGGCCTGCTGAACGATTTGCTCATGTAGCAGATTACTTTGGTCATTTAGGGTATAAAACAGTATTCTTTGGTGGTCCTATGGATCTTGAAATGGTACAGCCTGTAGTGGAACACATGGAAACTAAACCAATTGTGGCTACTGGTAAGTTCCAATTAGGTCCTTTAGCTGCAGCTATGAGCCGTTGTAATCTGTTGATTACGAACGACTCGGGTCCAATGCATGTGGCGATTAGTCAACATGTGCCAATCGTGGCGCTTTACGGACCGTCTAATCCATTCTTTTATGGTCCATATCAAGCGCGTGCTATCGTTTTGGAAACGATGGACTCATACGAGATTGGTAAAAGTATGAAAAAAATTATTAAAGAAGGAAATTATAAAGGGTTATCCGTAATTTCTGAAGAACAGGTTATTAAAGCAGCGGAAACGTTGCTTTCAGAATCGAAATAAACATATGAACTATATTGTATTTGATTTAGAGTGGAATCAGCCCTATAGCAACGACATTAGCTTTATGAAGCGCACAAAAATGCCGTTAACAGGGGAAATCATTCAAATCGGAGCGGTAAAACTGAATGAAAAGATGGACATTGTAGATCATTTTACAATGTTCATCAAACCACAATATCTGCCACGGATGCACAAACATGTTCGTGAATTGACTGGTATTACATCTCGAGAGCTCGATCATGGTGTGCCATTTAAGACTGCTATGCAGTACTTTCAAAACTGGTGTGGTGATGAGTATATGCTGTTATCTTGGGGCTCTGATGACATTCTCATATTGCGTGAAAATCTGATGCTTCATAGGATGAAAGCGTTATCCTATGATCAATGGGTTGATGCACAGATGATTTATTCCTATCAACGATATGGTACAAGTCAACAGTATTCTGTAGCTCATGCCATGGAGGATCTTAATATATCTACCGAGCATTTATCAGCTCATAATGCGTTACATGATGCTGTGTTTACGGCACATATATGTCAAAAATTAGATATACCACAAGGTATTTTACATTATGATCAAATTCGAAAGGAAAGCAGTAATCCTTTCTTATATCCACCGATTCTGACATTTTTTATGTATGAAAACTTCCCTGAGAAGAAACGTATCGTTCATGATAGACGGGTTCGATTATCGTTCTGTCCATATTGTCAGACACGGTTAGAAATGACTAGGCCTGAACGATTACAAGGGGACAAGCATCTCGCCATCGGCGTTTGTCCTAAACACGGTGACTTTGCGGTGCAATTAAAAGTTGGAAAATATACGATTAAGTCCGGTAGTACTAAATTCTACGTTACAAAGGTATTGACCCATTGTACGGACGAAATTCGTTCTCTATATACTAAGAAGTCTGAAATCAATCGAGAAAAAGAGCTGAAATATTTAGAATTTCGCAAGGCGGAACTTGAAAAGGACCGCCAAAAATAATATTGTTAATGCAAGTTCACAACGATAGAGCCGTAATGGTTAAACTGTGAGCTTATAGAAAGGATAGATTATGGAACGTAAATATGCTTGGCATAATTATGATGATGCCACAATGGAAAAGGTATATGCCTTAAGTGATACATATCGTCAATTTTTAGATAATGGTAAAACAGAACGTGAATGCGTTGTACAAGCTGTTGAATTTGCAGAAGCTAAAGGATATGTAAACTTAAAAGATATTATTAAATCCAATACACCAATTAAAGCAGGTGACAAGATTTATTACACACATATGGATAAATCCATTGCTTTATTTAACATTGGTACCGATGATATTGAGTTGGGTATGAATATTTTAGGTGCTCATATTGACTCTCCACGTATCGATGTAAAGCAAAACCCACAATATGAAGATAGTAATTTAGTGTTTTGGGATACACATTACTATGGGGGCATTAAGAAATACCACTGGGTTGCTATGCCTCTTGCTATTCATGGCGTTGTAGTTAAAACAGATGGCACACGTATCAACATTAATATTGGTGATAAAGAAAATGACCCTGTATTCTGCATTACTGACTTGTTACCTCATTTGGGCCAAGAACAAATGCAAAAGAATGCAGCAAAGGTAATTGAAGGGGAGGCCCTCGATTTACTTATCGGCAGTCGTCCTGTAAAAGATGAAGAAAAAGAAGGGGTTACGAAATTTATTAATAACCTCCTTGAAAAAGAATATGGCTTCGTAGAACGTGATTTGTTATCTGCAGAGCTTGAAATCGTACCAGCAGGAAAAGCTCGTGATATGGGCTTTGACCGCTCCATGGTTATGGCTTATGGTCAAGATGATCGCGTTTGTGCGTATACATCTTTAGTGGCTATGCTTGAGGTAGACAATGTAAAACGTACGACTTGTTGTTTGCTTGTAGATAAAGAGGAAATAGGTTCTGTGGGCGCTACTGGTATGCAATCTCGTTTCTTTGAAAATGCAGTAGCAGAAGTGCTTACCCTTATGGGAAAACCTAACTCTGTAAGTGTACGACGTACATTGGAAAATTCTCGTATGTTATCTTCCGACGTTAGTGCTGGCTATGATCCGCTATATGCATCTGCTTTCGAAAAGAAAAATGCATCTTACCTAGGTATGGGTGTTGTATTCAATAAATTTACTGGTTCTCGTGGTAAATCTGGTTCCAATGATGCGAATGCTGAATATATGGGCTTTATTCGTCGTGTCATGGAATCTAATAATGTAACATATCAAACTGCAGAGCTTGGTAAGGTTGACCTTGGCGGTGGTGGTACCATTGCGTACATCATGGCCTTATACGGTATGAATGTTATCGACTGTGGCGTAGCCGTGCTTAGCATGCATGCTCCATGGGAGGTTACGTCTAAGGCGGATATTTACGAGGCTAAACAATGCTATGTGGCATTCTTAAATGCAGCTGATGAATCAATCTAAAATTATGGGGCTTTCACCATTGGTGAAAGTCCATTCTATGTGAGGTATATATGAAGCAAACAGATTTAGGTGCAGCTATAGAGGCAGCTAAGGGAGAGGCTACAGAGGTTAAGACTGTAAAGGTGGATATCTTTGATATTCCTGAAACAAAGGCAGAAGAGTATATTGCAAATCGTGAAGAGGTAGCAGAAGCTGCAGCACAGGTAATGAAACCTTACTGTGTAACAGTAAAGCGTGAAACGTTAGATCCTGAAGAAGGGGAAGCTGTTGTTGGGTATTATGTAACAGGTGAAATTTTAATGTGTATTATCCTTGATCCATTTGAAGTGCCTGTTATGAAGGTTGCTCTCGATAAAGGGACCCTTAAAGACTATATTTTAGCGGCCAATGAGCTAACAGAAGACATGTTAGCATCGCTTGAAAAATAAGAGGATTTCAAATTTTTATGTGTCCTATAAATGGACAAATGTAAAATACTTTAATCTGCTACATTGATGTAGTAAAGAAATTTGTTTATAATAGATGTATTATAGTCATTGCAGATAGGAAGGAAATCCCCATGAATTTAAAAAAAGGTATTGCCCTAGCGCTCACGGCGGCAGCATTAATGGCATTTACAGGCTGTGGCTCCAATGGAACAACATCTAATGGTGAATACAAGGTTGGCGTAGTACAACTGGTAGAACATCCTGCACTTGATGCAGCAAACAAAGGTTTTGTTGATGCTCTAAAAGAAAAGGGCTTAGCTGATAAAATCACCTTTGACCAACAGAATGCACAAGCAGATCAATCTAATTTGAACAGCATTGCACAGCGTTTTGTATCTGATCGTAAAAACTTAATTTTAGCGATTGCTACACCAGCAGCTCAATCTATGGCGAATGCAACTCACGATATTCCAATCTTGGGTACTGCTATTACTGATTATGAAGCAGCTAAACTTGTTAAATCTAATGAACATCCTAGCGGCAATGTATCTGGTACATCTGATATGAACCCTGTAGAACAACAAGTTGATTTAATTTTAAAAGTATTACCAAATGCTAAGACAATTGGTACTATTTATAGCTCTAGTGAAGTAAACTCTCAAATTCAAGTCGAGAAAATGAAAGCTTACGCAGCTACAAAAGGTATTAAGGTTGAAGAGGTTACCGTTTCTAATGTAAACGATATTCAACAAGCAGCACAAAATCTTGTATCTCAACATGTAGATGCAATTTATGTACCAACAGATAATGTTGTAGCTTCTGCGATGAGCAATCTTGTAGCGATTACCGATCCAGCAAAAATTCCTGTGTTTGGCGGCGAAGATAACCACGTAAAAGGTGGTGCTGTAATGTCCTTGTCCGTAGATTACTACAAACTTGGATACCAAACAGGTTTAATGGCAGCTAAAATTTTAACTGGTGAAGCTAAAATTGAAGATATGCCTATTGAAATGCAAAAAGAATTTAAATTAGTTGTAAGTAAAGATAAATTACAAAAATTGGGCATCACATTACCAGAAGAATTGATGAACAAAGCAACTATGATTTAATACACAACTGGTAAGGAGTTACATATGAACTGGAAAAAAGGTATTGCAGTAGCACTTAGTGCTATCTCTATTATGGCAATGGTAGCTGGTTGCGGTTCCAATACAGCAACTAATGATCAAAAGAAAATCGGTGTTATTCAATTGGTAGAACATCCATCCCTTGATGCTGCTAACAAAGGGTTTGTTGATGGCCTTGCATCTAAAGGTTATAAAGATGGAGAGAACATTAAATTAGACCAACAAAATGCTCAAGCCGACCAATCTAATTTGAATAGTATTGCTCAACGCTTTGTATCTGATAAAAAGGATTTGGTATTAGCCATCGCAACGCCATCAGCACAAACTATGGCAAACGCATCTCATGATATTCCTATCATGGGGACTGCTATTACAGATTACGTAACAGCAAAACTCGTTCAATCTAATGAACATCCAGGTGGTAATGTATCTGGTACATCTGATATGACACCTGTAGAAAAAGAAGTTGACCTTATTATGGCATTGGTACCAAATGTAAAACGTATTGGTGCAATTTATACATCTTCTGAAATCAACTCCCAACTTCAAGTTGAAAAAATGAAAGCTTATGCAGCTACTAAAGGTATCACTGTTGTAGAAGCAACTGTATCCAACGTAAACGATATTCAACAAGCGGCTACAAATCTTGTAAACCAAGATGTACAAGCTATTTATACACCAACTGATAATGTGTTGGCATCTGCTATGGCTAACTTAGCTCAAATTACTGATGCTGCTAAAATTCCAGTATTTGCTGCCGATGAAGGTATGACAATGACTGGTGGTGTGGCAACATATTCTGTTGACTACTATAAATTAGGTTATCAAACTGGTTTAATGGCTGCAAAAGTGCTTTCTGGTGAAGCTAAAATTTCTGATTTAGCCATTGAAACACAAAAAGATATTAAGTTAACTGTTAATGAAGAACGTGCTAAAAAATTAGGTATCACAATTCCTGAAGCACTTCGTAAAGATATGAAACAATAGAGGAGATTTTGATGTTAGATTTAGTGGTAGGCACCATAACAACAGGTCTTTTATGGTCTTTGTTAGCGGTTGGTGTATTCATCACCTTCCGTGTATTAGATGTGGCTGACTTAACCGTAGAAGGTACGTTCCCAATGGGGGCGGCTATTTCCGCAATTTTAATTACTAGTGGTATGAACCCAATTCTTTCTATTTTGATTGCCGGCATTGGTGGTATGGCTGCAGGTGCTGTGACAGGATGGATTCATACAAAATTAAAGATTCCTGCATTGCTAGCTGGTATCTTAACAATGATTGCTTTATACTCCATTAATCTTCATATTATGGGGAAAGCTAATGTATCTTTGCTTCGTATGGATACAATTTATACAATTATTGGTAGCGTACTCCACACACCAAATATGTGGTCTGCAGCTATCGTAGGTGTTATCGTAGCTGTTGTAGTATGCTTATTACTATTCTGGTTCTTCGGTACAGAAATTGGTACAGCATTACGTGCAACAGGTGTTAACCCTCAAATGATTCGTGCTCAAGGTGTAAATACTGACAACATGATCGTTCTTGGTCTTTTGATTTCCAACGGTTTTGTTGGTATGTCTGGTGCATTGATTGGCCAATTCCAAGGCTTTGCCGACGTAGGTATGGGTATTGGTACTATCGTAATCGGCTTGGCTTCCGTAATTATCGGTGAGGTAGTATTTGGTACAAAATCCTTCGTACGTAGCCTCATCGCTGTAGTCCTTGGTTCTATCGTATATCGTATCGTTATTGCAGCTGTACTCTATATGGGTATGCCACCAAACGATTTGAAATTGTTCACTGCTATTCTTGTTGCCATCGCGCTTTCCTTACCTACATTGAAAGCAAAATGGTTGGCTCGTTAAGGAGGACACTATGTTAGAAGTAAAAAATATGGTAAAAACCTTCTTTAAGGGCACAATCAATGAAAAAACTGCTCTTCAAGGTATTGATCTTCGATTAGAAGAAGGCGATTTCTGTACTGTAATCGGTGGTAATGGTGCTGGTAAAAGTACGTTACTAAACTCCATCGCTGGTGTATTCCCAGTAGATGAAGGATCCATTACTATTAATGATATTGATGTAACAAAAATGCCAGAATACAAACGTGCTAAATACATTGGTCGTGTATTCCAAGATCCTATGGTTGGTACGGCAGGCAATATGCAAATTGAGGAAAACTTGATACTTGCTATGCGCCGTGGTAAAAACTTAGGTCTTAAATGGGCTTTCAAAGATAGTGAACAAGCATTCTTCAAAGAACGCCTTGCATTATTAGGTTTAGGCCTTGAAGATCGTTTATCTGCTCGTATGGGCTTGTTATCTGGTGGTCAACGTCAATCTATTACATTGTTGATGGCTACTATGCTTCGTCCAGACCTTTTATTACTGGACGAACATACAGCGGCTCTTGACCCTAAGACTGCAGAAAATGTTTTGCAATTAACAGATAAACTCGTGTCAGAACATAATTTGACAACTCTTATGATTACCCATAATATGCGTGATGCATTGCGCTTTGGTAATCGCCTCATCATGATGGATGCTGGTCGCATTATTTATGATGTAAAAGGGGAAGAAAAGAAAAAATTAACAGTTGCCGATTTATTACAAAAATTTGAAGTAGCTGGGGAAAATGCATTGAGCGACCGCATGGTGCTTGGCGCAAAATAATAGAAGAGGGCTGTGGCCCTCTTTTGTTTATTTACTGTATTTATTCTTTACAAGATAAGGTAGATACTGTATACTAAATAAGGTCGTAAGACATATCGTAAGCGAAGTATTCGAATCTCCAACGGTTACTTAAGCTTATCGGGATTATTTATTTTTTAGGAGGTAACATTAATGTTAACTACAGAAGCTAAATTAGCAGTAATTAAAGAATACGCTACTCATGAAGGTGACACTGGTTCTCCAGAAGTACAAGTTGCGATTTTGACAAGCCGCATCCAATACTTAACAGATCACTTGAAAGAACACAAAAAAGACCATCATTCCCGTCGTGGTTTGTTGAAATTGGTTGGTCAACGCCGTAACATGCTTGACTACCTTCGTCGTAAAGATATCGAACGTTACCGTTCCCTTATCGAACGTCTTGGTCTTCGTAAATAATAAAACTAGCCGTCCTATAGGACGGCTTTTTTATTTTATTTCTCTATGTTATAATAACGATAGGCAAAGGGAAACGAATGCCGATATTCAATTGTGGCAACACGAAAAAAAGGACAGAGCGGCAACTCTGTCCTTTTTATTGTGCTAATTGCTATAATAATTAGCTTATTTTTTCTTGATGATATATAATAAAAAAGTATACATATAAGAAGATTTTTAGGAGGAATAGGAATGGAACAATTCCAAATGGACCTAGCTGGTCGTACGCTTACGATCGAGACTGGGGAACTTGCAAAACAAGCTGGCGGTGCTGTAATGGTTGGTTATGGCGATACTCGTGTACTCGTTACCGCTACAGGTTCTAAAGAGGCGAAGGATATCGATTTCTTCCCACTTACAGTAGACTATGAAGAAAAAATGTACGCTGTTGGTCGTTTACCAGGTGGCTTTATTAAACGTGAAGCGCGTCCACCTGAATCTGCGATTTTGAATAGCCGTTTGATTGACCGTCCTATTCGTCCATTATTCGATAAAGGTGTACGTAATGAAGTACACGTAGTGGCAACTGTTATGTCTGTTGACCAAGATTGTGATCCTGCAATCTGTGGTATGATTGGCGCTTCCGCTGCATTGTCTATTTCTGATATTCCTTGGAATGGTCCTATCGCAGGCGTTCGCATGGGTCGTATCAATGGTGAATTTATTGTTAATCCAACAAAAGAACAATTGGAAGCAACAGATCTTAATATTGTTGTAGCTGGTACAAAAGATGCTATCCTCATGGTTGAAGGTGGTGCTCAAGAGGTTCCAGAAGAAACTATTCTTGAAGTTATCATGGCAGCTCATGAAGAAATCAAAAAAATCGTAGCTTTCCAAGAAGACATGAAAGCTAAAGTAGGCAAGGAAAAACGCGTATTCGAAAGCAAAGATGTGCCTGCTGAAATTGCTGAAGCTGTTCGTGCCTATGGTCATGATAAACTTGACGCAGCAGTACGTTGTGCAGATAAACAACAACGTGATGCACAAGAAAGCGAAGTACGTGCCGATGTATTAGCACACTTTGAAGAAATCTACCCAGATAACTTAGCGGATGTAAATAAAGCATTTGATGCAATGACAAAAGAAATCGTGCGTCATATGATTACTGTTGAAAAAATTCGTCCAGACGGTCGTAAACTTGATGAAGTACGTCCTATCTCTTGTCGTACAGGTGTATTACCTCGTACACATGGTTCTGGTTTATTTACGCGTGGTCAAACTCAAGTATTGAACGTTGCTACTGTAGCTCCATTGTCTGAAACTCAAACAATTGATGGCATTGGTTTAGAAACAGAAAAACGTTATATTCACCACTATAATTTCCCATCCTTCTCCGTAGGTGAAACTCGTTCCTCCCGCGGTCCTGGCCGTCGTGAAATTGGTCATGGTGCGTTGGCTGAACGTGCATTGGTACCTGTTATTCCTAGCGAAGAAGAATTCCCATATGCATTGCGTCTTGTATCCGAAGTATTGGAATCCAATGGTTCTAGTTCCATGGCATCTGTATGTGGTTCCACATTATCTTTGATGGATGCTGGTGTACCTATTAAAGCTCCTGTTGCTGGTATTGCAATGGGTCTTGTAACTCAAGGCGAACACTACACAATCTTAACAGATATCCAAGGTATGGAAGATGCTCTTGGCGATATGGACTTCAAGGTTGCTGGTACAGCAAAAGGCGTAACTGCTATTCAAATGGATATCAAGATTTCTGGCTTGTCCCGTGAAATCCTTCATGAAGCATTAGAACAAGCTCATAAAGGTCGTATGCATATTATGGGCATCATGCTTGATACAATTGCTGAACCACGTCAACAAATGTCTCAATATGCTCCACGCATCATTACAATGAAAATCGATCCAGATAAGATTCGCGATGTAATCGGTTCTGGCGGTAAAGTAATTCGTGGTATTATCGATGAAACAGGCGCTAAAATAGATATCGAAGATGATGGTACAGTATTCATCGCTTCTGTAGACCAAGAAGGTGCTGCTAAAGCTCAACAAATCATCGAAAACCTTACTAAAGAGGTTGAAGTAGGTGAAGTATACCTTGGTAAAGTAACTCGTTTGATGGCATTTGGTGCTTTCGTAGAGGTATTACCAGGTAAAGAAGGTCTTGTACACATTTCCAAACTTGCAAAAGAACGCGTTGAAAATGTAGAAGATGTAGTAAATGTAGGGGATGAGATTATGGTAAAAGTTATCGAAATCGATAAACAAGGCCGTATCAACTTGTCTCGTAAGGATTGTTTAAAATAAGAGGTGTTACATGGATATTCGTGGCTTTGAAGTAGTTTCTGCTTTTGAAGAACAAGATATCAATTTACCGACACGTAAAACAACAGAAAGTGCAGGCTATGATATTGAATGCGCTGAAGCTGTTACTTTAGAACCAGGTCAAGTAGTACTCGTTCCAACAGGTCTTAAAGCTTTCATGGCGTATGACGAATATCTTGCTATTCATATCCGTTCTAGCATGGCCATTAAACGCCATCTTGCACTTGTGAATAGTACTGGTATCATCGATAGCGATTACTACAATAATGAGGAGAACGAAGGTCATATCATGATTGCCCTCCTAAACTTTGGCAAAGAAACAGTTACCCTTGAAAAAGGCGAACGCGTTGCCCAAGGTATATTCTCTAAATACCTACTCACAAACGATGACGATGCAACAGGCGTACGTACAGGTGGTATCGGTAGCACTGGTACAATGTAAACTACATACAATTCTGAATAGAATGATGAAAGCCGCTCAACCTATGTTGGGCGGCTTTTTATAATTATATTTAGTTATAATTATATTAAGTTATGAATTATATATATTTATTTCTCTGTGTGGTATCATAATAGTTATAAACATTAAGGAGGCTATTATGGCAATTAGCAAAGAGATACAAAAGTCTAGCGAAATGAAGTTTGATGGTAAACTAATTAAAGTTACTTATGATATAGCAGATGTTAATGGTAATGAAGCATGGCGTGAGGTTGTTCATCATCCTGGTGCAACGGCTATTGTAGTTGTTACAGAAGATAATAAGATTGTAATGGAGCGTCAGTTCCGTTATGCTTTGCAACAGCCTTTGCTTGAAATTCCAGCAGGTAAATTGGATCCGAATGAAGAGCCTCTAACTTGTGCTAAACGTGAGTTAGCAGAGGAGACAGGATATCGTGCTAACGAGTGGATTCCATTAGGTACTATTGCAACAAGTCCTGGTTTCTGTAATGAAGTGCTACATTTATACTTAGCGAAAGATCTCACTATGGGTGAAACCAATTGGGATCCAGATGAATATGTAGAACTTGAGTATTTTACTTTACCTGAATTATTAGAGGCTATTAAGGCGGAGCAAATTAAGGATAGCAAATCTTTGGCAGCGCTTATGCTTGCAATGCCGTACCTCAAATAATAGTACGTAATAGGAGGATATATGTTTAAACGAATTATCCTATTAGTTATGGACTCTGTTGGTATCGGTCACGCTGCTGATGCTGCAAAATTTGGTGATGAAGGTTCCAATACATTAGGTCATATTGAATCGACGGCTGGTCAAATTCATTGTCCTAATTTAAAATCTATCGGTTTAGGTCGAATTGCTGATATTTCTGATACTGGTGAAAGCATCAAAGGTGCTTTCGGTCGTATGGCTGAGCTCAGTACTGGTAAGGATACGACTAGTGGCCACTGGGAGATGATGGGGCATCCTGTTACGGTTCCATTCCCAACCTTTTACGAAGGTTTTCCAAAAGAATTAATGGATACTTTCACAAAAGAAACGGGATATGGTTATTTAGGTAATGAAGTTGCATCTGGGACAGAAATTATTGAGCGTCTGGGAGCAGAGCACATCAAAACAGGTAAGCCTATTGTATATACCTCGGCAGATTCTGTATTTCAAATTGCCGCCCATGAGGATGTGATCCCTCTAGAGGAACTATATCATATATGTCAAATTACCCGTGATAAGGTATGCATTGGTGATTACTATGTAGGCCGTATTATTGCACGTCCTTTCGTAGGTGAACTAGGTAGTTTTGTTCGCACCTCTAATCGTCATGATTATAGTCGTATGCCTGAGAAAAAGATGGTACAACAAGAGCTACAAGATGCTGGTGTGCCAACAGTAGCAGTTGGTAAAATTGGGGATATTTATGCCCATGTAGGATGGGATGAAAGCTATCCAACAAAGACTAATTCCCATGGCATGAATATGGTTCCATACTTACTTGGTTCCTCCTTTGAGCGTGGTTTAATGATGGTTAACCTCGTTGAATTTGATAGCTTATATGGTCATCGCAGAAATGTAGAAGGATACAAACGAGCTATTGAGGACTTTGATTACCAGCTAGGCGGCTTATTGCAATTACTAAATGATGATGATTTATTACTCGTCACCGCAGACCATGGTAACGATCCAACTTGGAAGGGAACCGATCATACTCGTGAATTAGTACCTATTCTTGGTTATAGTCCACGTATTGATGGCCCCATAGACCTTGGTGATAGAAAAAGCTTTGCTGATATTGGGGAAACTATATTAGAAAACTTTGGTTTAAAACAATGGGATATTGGAACATCATTCTTAGAGAAACTTAGTAAATAATTTTCTAATATGTTTTTCGTACTTTTAGGTTTAGAATCTATATTACTACCTATGTGCGACACTGATATAATTTCAAAATAACAAAGATAATATGCTATATATGAGATACTACCAGTTAAAAATAAATAGTTTTAACTGGTAGTATCTTTAAAATAGTTAGTTACATCATAAAGAACGACCAACTTATGTACATCATAAGTTGGTCGTTTTTTACTTTATAGAAATATATTTCTTATTTAATTATAGCAAGCCTTTACTTTCCATCATTGCTTTAATATTTAGTAAGGTAGACTTACAAACTACATCATATTCTAGTGTACTCAAGAAATCTGCAAATTTTCTATCATCTTCGTTTTTACAGTTCTCATAAGGAATTTTACCGTTTTGTTGATATGGTTCTAGAATTCGATTTCGCCGGTACTTCCAAGTATTATAATAAGGACCTTTAAATTTTGTCATAAAGCCATTGCTATCGACTAACACAAAGCCTTCAGACTCATGATGTGAATTGAGTTCTTTATTTATGATGTTTGTCAGTTCGTCCATAGTATTTACTTGTTGAACTGTTTTTACAATAGATATCAATTGTGTATCATATTTCTTAAGGATGGAGTCTAGTTCTGCTAGCCTCTTTCTAGAGAATGATACATCAATATGTTTACCATTTACATCTAACGTATTTTGAATCATATCAAGTACATAAAGATGATCTTGGTCATATTTTATAATATGTGTATCTTCTTGGCTGATGACTTCAAACATCATAGAACAGCAATTACATTTTAATAATTCGTTGATTTCTTCTTGTAGGCTTGTAGGTAATTTTTGGAATAAATTTTTAAATAAATCTACGTGCATACCTTCTGTAGTAGATTTAGAAGCAAAGACTAACTCATCATTAATGACACCAAGAATAGCGAGGTATCCATTTTCTTTAGTTCGAATTTCTACAGGGAAGGAGAGCGTGTTAGCTAAATTATTTAACTCAGTTTCTGGTCGTTCATTGAGATTAAAGAATTTATTATAACTACGTAATTTCACATCTCCTGTCAAACGATCCACAAATAATCCCCGAGCTTGTACTGTATTTTCATTCCATAATCGTTTGTGGAATACGCGTGAGGTAAAGTTCAAGGAATATAGGTTAGGAGAGCATTTTTTCACTTTTACTAATTTAGAATTACCTAAAATATTAATATCTTCATTTTGCGTGAAAATGACATGTTGTGTCATGTTTTGGTATTCATGGCGCATGTACTCTTTATCGTACACATCATTTTTAATACCATTTTTAGTAAAACCATCTGCAGTAATATCAATGTATTTAAGTTCTCCACCAAACTCTACTTCTCCTTCTAAACAGAAGGAATATTTACCATCTGGAACACCACGATGACCATGAATTTGAATAAAGTTCTGACACATACCTTTTTCGTAATTATTATCATATATTTTAGCAATATCTGTTTCGTAAGCTCCAAAACCATTGATAAAGGTAGAGGTAGCTATAAAGGTCATGTTAGGTACATAGGAAAGACCACCATGGGATACTAAATATTTTTTGCCATGAAAGCTGAAAGGATAGCATTGACGAAGTGATTTATAAAAGAGGCGTAATTCTCGTTGAAGTGATTCTACATCTTTTTTTGTCATATCTTTTACGATAGGTGCCACTACTTCTTTCATAAATCGTTTGGAATGATCTAAGTTTGAATTGAATGCAAAGTTTGCAATATGTCGTTCGTGATTGCCTTCTAACATAATCGTATTAGGTAATGTGCTGAGGCGCATCATTTCATATATCATTTCTTTATTTTCAATACCGCGCTCCAAATAGTCGCCACAAAAGATATACAGTGTTTTTTCATCCCATGGAGTGATAGCTTGTTGTAATGCCGTGTAACAGCCGTGAATATCACCGATGATACGTACTCGTTCATATCGATTCGTTAAATTTACAGTAAAGTAATTGTTGATTTCATCGATAGAATTTATTTTCCTACAAAACTTTGGTAATGTAGTTGTTTTAATCATCTTGTGCATGCGGTGTATAACTTGCTCAGGTACTCGTTTGTAATCTGTTCGTGTAGCATTACGAGCTAAACATTCTTCTAATGATGTATCTGGTTCGTAGTAATATACAGTATATTTATATTTGTTAAGCAATTCTTTATATGCATTAACAGCTTTAGATGTAGTGTGGGTAGCATCTAAAACAATAAAGTCGCCATTGCTCATTCGTTTCTCTAAGCAATCTAGTAGGAGTTCCCAGGCCGGACCATTATCCTCTTGTGAAATATACCAGCCGCTTTCACCAAGGGAAGGGCTGCGTAATAGCATACGGAAATGATCGGCTTCTAAGGTGTAAGCCTCAAGATTGTTGTCACGAATCCACTGAGACTTACCACTAGCAGGAGCACCACGCATTAATAATAGTGTTCTCATAGTAATAGTCCTCTAATCTGCCCATAGGGCGTAATAAAATATAACTGTATAAAAAACGAAACAATCATTATATAAAAAATGAAAAAGGGCATAAAAAAACAGTCTCAACGGAAATCCGAGAGACTGTCTTACTTGCTTTTAAAATTATAAAGCGTTTACTTTAGCTGCAAGGTTGGATTTTTTGCGAGCTGCAGTGTTTTTATGAAGTACACCTTTGGAGGCTGCTTTATCAATTACGCTAGTAGCATGAACAAGTGCTTGTTTTGCTTCTTCTACTGCGCCTGCTTGAACAGCTTCTACGGTTTTACGACTTGCTGTACGGATTTGAGATTTTACAGCGGCGTTTTTCGCACGACGTTCAGCATCCGTTTTTACGCTTCTAATACTGGATTTAATGTTTGGCAATTGAGTCACCTCCTTAAAAATCGTTTCTTATACCTGAATGATTATATCATACCACATATTGATACGCAAGGACTTTTCAGCCCAATATTTTCCTTGTGAGTATGAAGTATAAAACCTTTTCTATTGTTCTTTAACTATAGCATATAAGTCTGTTTTATGAAATCAAGATTATTAATATATTTGCTAGCGTTGTAATTAGTTAATTATTTTGATTTTAAAAGTTAGTTAGCTCCCTTATGTTATAATAAAGGATAGAATTAAGCGAGGTGTATTATGAAAAAATTAATGATTATAGATGGCAGTAGTTTGTTATTCCGTGCATTTTTTGCGTTACCACCGTTGAAGTCTGCTTTGGGGACTCCAACGAATGCAGTGTATGGTTTTTTAACAATGCTCATCAAATTGTACGAAGAAATTAACCCTGATTATATTGCAGTAGCTTTTGATAAAGGTCGTCAGACGTTCCGTACTGAAATGTACAGTGAATATAAAGGCAATCGTCCAGATGCACCAGAGGATTTACGTCCACAGTTTAGTCTTATTCAAGATGTATTAAAAGCCTTAGGTATTTGTGTTATTGAAGAAGAAGGCTTTGAAGGGGACGATATTCTAGGATCTTTAAGTAAGAAATTTGGTACACCAGAGATGGCTGTTCAAATTATTACTGGTGACCGCGATAATCTGCAGCTCGTTACAGAGCATAGTCACGTGTTCTTAACTAAAAAAGGCATTTCTGACATGTTAGAGGTTACTCTTGATAACATGGAGGAACTTTATGGTTATGGCCCAGATAAGGTTATCGAAATGAAAGCTCTTATGGGGGATTCTTCCGATAATATTCCAGGTGTACCAGGTGTAGGTGAAAAAACGGCTCTTAAATTGATTACAGAATACGGTAATCTTGAATCTGTATATGACCATATTGAAGATATTTCTGGTAAGAAATTAAAAGAGCGACTCATTGAAAATAAAGACTTAGCGTTCTTATCTCGTGAGTTAGCTACCATCAAAACGGATATGGACTTATCTTACAAGGTAGAAGACTTTGTACAAAATTTCCATACTTCTGAGGTACAGCCTTTATTTGAAACGCTTGGTTTTACTAAATTAACACCTCGTATTGTACAAGTAATGGGCGGAGAGGAAGCAGCTTTTGGTGATTTTGGTTCTCTCTTTGCACCACAAGAAGAAATTTCTTTAGACGATGTAGCTGATGCTAAGGCTCTAACCCCTGACTTCTATACAGATAAAACAGTAGCAGTACATGTTGTACTCGATGGCAAAACTCCATTTAGAACTATTGAGACTGCCTATCTTTCTAATGGTGATACTATCGTTAAAACAAATGATACAAAGGCTGTTCTTGCGGTGTTACAAGGGGCTAAGGCCATTGTTACTACTCAAACAAAAGAACTAATAGAAGCATTAGGTGAAGAGTCGCCAGCTGAAATCTCTTTGTTTAATAATGACAATACTGCACGTATCCATGATATGTCTCTACTAGCGTATCTGTTAGATCCTACGCGTACTAACTACGGGTATCTATATTTAACGGAACGTTTCTCTGTGCCTAGTATTGCTAGCGGTAGCGTAGATGTAGAGTGCGTATCTATGGTGAAAGCTTTACTTGCTATGAATGATTTAGCTTGTGAATCTGCACGCCGTGAAGAGCTTTGGTCTCTATATGAAACAATTGAGTTGCCATTGATTCATACATTAGTAGTAATGGAGAAAAATGGTATATATATTGATACAAATAAACTGGCTGAAACGACAGCTCGCTTTAAAGATGAATTAGCCCAAGTACAACAAGAGATTTATGATCTTGCTGGTGAAACTTTCAACATAAACTCTCCAAAACAGTTGGGGGTTATCTTGTTCGAAAAGATGAACTTGCCAGTTATTAAGAAAACTAAGACTGGATATTCCACAGATGCTGAAGTACTTGATATGCTTCGTAATGAAAGTCCAATCGTTGAAAAAATCTTGGCCTACCGTTCTGTTGCTAAGTTAGTTTCTACTTACTTAGAAGGCTTGGCAGTTCTTATTAATGATAAGACTAAGCGTATTCACACTACCTTTAATCAAATGGTTACAGCTACAGGCCGTTTGAGCTCTTCTGATCCTAACTTACAAAACATTCCTGTTCGTACTAAAAAAGGCCGTGAAATTCGTGCCTTATTCTATCCAGGTGCAGGGTACGACACATTAGTGAGTGCCGATTATTCTCAAATTGAGTTACGTATTTTAGCGCATCTTTCTGGCGATGAAGCTTTGATCAAAGCATTCGTTGATGGTAAGGATATTCACCGATTTACTGCGGCAGAGGTACTAGGTAAAGCCCAAGAGGATGTAACAAGCGAAGAGCGTTCTCATGCTAAGGCTATTAACTTCGGTATTATTTATGGTATTTCTGACTTTGGCTTATCTCGCGACCTTGGCATCACACGGGGGGAAGCTAAAAACTATATTGATTTATACTTTAGCCGTTATCCTAAGGTTAAAGAGTACATGGATCGTATGGTTCAGGAAGCCCATGAAACTGGTAAGGTTCGCACTATGTTCGGCCGTCAACGCGAACTTCCTGATATTAACAGCCGTAACTTTAACCGTCGTTCCTTTGCTGAACGTACGGCGATGAATACACCAATTCAAGGTACTGCTGCAGATATTATCAAGTTAGCAATGAACCAAGTTGAGCAAAAACTAGAGGAAGGAAACTTCAAATCTCGACTTTTATTACAAGTACATGACGAACTTGTATTAGAAGTAGTAAATGAAGAATTAGAAGCAGTTGAAGAATTATTGCGTTCTACCATGCAATCTGTCGTAGAATTACATGTTCCTCTTATTGTAGATGTGCATCATGCTGAGAACTGGGCATTGGTAAAATAGTTTAATTGATAGTATTACGTGTTAGAAGGTATATATGTTTAAAATAGGCTTAACTGGTGGTATTGCATCAGGCAAGAGTACAGTCCTTACCTATTTTAAGGTCAAAGGAATACCCTATATCGATGCTGATATTGTAGCTCGCGAAGTAGTAGAGCCAGGGACTAAGGGCTTAAAGGCCATTGTAGATACCTTTGGTTCTCATGTTTTACAGGATGATGGCACACTCAATCGTGAAGCGCTTGGTGCTATAGTCTTTCACAATGAAGAAAAACGACAATTATTAAATAGCTGTCTAAAAACGCATATTCGCAATCGTATTTTGGAACTAACATCTCAATATGAATCGGTTAATACACCGATTTTAATCTATGATATTCCATTACTCATAGAGGGGGAATGGTATACCATGATGGATGAGGTTTGGCTTGTTTATGTAAACGAGCCTACTCAGATAGATCGCTTAATGAGTCGCAATGGATATACGAGAGAGGATGCTTTGGCTCGCATCAATAGTCAAATGCGACTCGACGATAAACGCTCTTATGCAGATCTAATTATTGATAATAATGGTACGCCTCAGGCTTTGACCGCAAAATTAGATACAATTTGGAGTGAGCGTCTAGAGCCGATTTTACAAAAACCTCAATAATAACAATAGATGTGTCAAAATTTGTATATAAAAAATAGTATTAAATGGTATAATAAGCCCATGAAATTTAGTATTATAGTATCCTAGCATTTGGTTACAGCTAGATTATGGTAAATGTTATAGTAGTTATATGTAGAAAGGGGGATTTATGAAACGTGCAACGGCAACGGCGTTATCGTGCGTCGTACTTGGGTGGTTTTATTTTGCTCATTTAGATGATCCTTTAGCGCGTCAAGTGGCGTACCCCTTTAACTATAGAGATGTAGTGATGGCTGCAGCTGAGAAGGAACAGGTTCCACCATCCTTGGTGGCTAGTGTTATCTTAGCTGAAAGCAAATATAAGAATACTGCTGAGTCAGAAACAGGTGCTCTTGGATTGATGCAACTCATGCCAGATACAGCACGTTGGGTTGCTCAACAAGTTGGTCATGGTAATTATACAGATCGTCAGCTAAAAGAGCCTGAAACAAATATCGAGTTAGGAACATGGTATCTAGGCCATTTATTAAAAGAATTTAATGGCGATGAGGTGCAGGCGTTAGCTGCGTATAATGCGGGACGCGGCCATGTTGAATCCTGGATTAATGAGAACAAATGGAATGGCATGATTGATACTATACCATTTCCAGAAACACGTAGCTATGTAAAAGCTGTTTTACAGTATCAACAGAAATATGAGGCATTATATGGAAACGATTATTGAAGCTTGTAAAGCATTAGATTATTCATGGTTGCCTCAGCAGATTGGGGGATTTACCTTAGTAGCATCCAATGAATCTGATTACACTGTGCTACTTGAACGCCTTATAGCAGGTGAAGAGGTATTAAAGGTACCTATTTTCCATTATCAAAATAATCTAGGGTGGCGATGGTCTGCCTTATATGATAAAGAGGTAGAGGACTATACGGTTCATATTGAAATGCCACTCTTTTCCTTTGTGGATATTTCGTTTGTACGGGCTGATTTAGAGTCGTTCTGGAAGGGGTTACAAGATCGATGTGTCAAAGGTTTAACTAATATGTTAATCGAGCCAGCGAATAACTTTACCTTTACGTATCGTCGCCGAGGCATACCTGATTGGGATTTTTCCGAGGTCATGCCTAAAGAACTGGAAGGTTTTATATGTGATGTTGATCCAGCTCACGGAATTCGGATGATTAATGGTTCTTTTATTATCGGTGAATATCGTAAGATGGATGAATGTACTGGATTATTGCTATATTATAACGAATTACGTGATGAGTACTTTGCAGAGCTTCGTTATAAAAACTATCCTGAAATAGACCATCATTTAGATGCTAAAAATTTAGTTGATTTAACCGCTGTTCTTCGTGAGCATCTAGGTCCTATATTGAAAGGGTTAAATGAGCGGGTTGACTAATAATTGTAAAGTGTGACTATGCTATTTTTTGAGTTATTTTATATTTGTATGAAATAATCTAAGTGGGAGTGTTTGGTTAAAGCCCATAAGAAAGCGTAGAATTTGTATATACACAGTAAATGTGATATACTATATATGACTTTTATATAAATCTTTTAAAAGAGTGGGCTTATGTCCACTCTTTCATTTATGATTAGCCTAATTATAAGGTGTTTGTAATCAAGAGATATATACAAGATGTAGTAATAAAGGAGGCGATGGCTATGAAGAGAGAAGCAGTAGAGGAATTTGTATCCTCTGTAGTTGAAGGTATTATAGCCGGCACCGAAATGGAACTAGTCGATGTAGATTACGTTCGTGAACGCGATTGGTATTTACGTGTCTATCTCGACAAACCAGGTGGTGTGGATTTGGATGACTGTCAGTTGGTTAGCGAAAAACTAAGTGCTGTGCTCGACGAAAAAGATCCAATTACGGAAAACTATTTATTGGAAGTATCTTCTCCAGGCCTAGATCGAGTTCTTAAGAAGGATAAGGATTTGGTTCGCTATAATGGTCGTGATGTTGATATCCAGCTATTTAAACCGATTAATGGCAGTAGGCAATTTACTGGTGTATTAGAAGGTTTTACAGACACAACTATCGATTTTACTATCAATGGCGAAAGCATGACATTCGAACGGTCTGCCATTGCACAAATTCGATTACATCTTGATTTTTAATATATGGAGGCATACGAGTGAGTCAAGAATTAATTCAAGCGGTAATGGTGCTTACAAAGCAAAAAGGTTTTGCTCCTGAGGTTATTTTTGAATCCTTAGAGGCTGCATTGTTGCAAGCATATCGCAAAGAACCAACATCTAATCCAGATGCGTACGTTGTGATTGACCGTGAAACAGGCGATTATAAAGTAATGGCTAAAAAACAAGTAGTGGAAACTGTGGAATTGCCAGAAACAGAAATTAGCTTGTTAGAAGCGCGCAAAATTGACAAACGTTTTGAAATTGGCGACGTAGTAGAAGTCGATGTTACTCCAGCTAACTTTGGCCGTAGTGCTGCCCATACTGCAAAACAAATGCTTATTCAACGTTTGAAAGAGGCTGAACGCAGCGTAGTATACGAAGAATACTATAGCCGTGAAGGCGATATCATTACTGGCGTTATTACACGTGTTGAAGGTAAAAATGTATTTATCAATTTAGGTAAAACAGAAGCAATCTTGCCTCCTACTGAGCAAATTGCTACAGAAACATATCGCGAAGGAGATCGCATTAAATGCTATATCGTAGAGGTTAAGAAAACTACGAAAGGGCCTCAAATCATGATTTCCCGCACACATCCTGGTTTATTAAAACGCCTCTTTGAGTTAGAGGTACCAGAAATTTATGAAGGTGTGGTAGAGCTTAAATCCGTAGCTCGTGAGCCAGGTATGCGTTCTAAGATTGCTGTTTATAGCCGCGATGAAAATGTTGACCCAGTAGGTGCTTGCGTAGGTCCTAAAGGTCAACGTGTACAACATATCGTTGATGAGTTACATGATGAAAAGATTGATATCGTTAAATGGGATGAAGATCCAGCAATTTATATCGCAAACTCTTTGAGTCCAGCAAAGGTTGTATCTGTTGATGTAAGTGAAGAAGAAAAATCCTCTTACGTTGTAGTTCCTGATTATCAATTATCCTTAGCAATTGGTAAAGCTGGTCAAAATGCTCGATTAGCAGCCAAATTAACTAACTGGAAAATCGATATTAAGAGTGAAACTCAAGCAGCTGAAGAACCTTTTGCAGGTTTTGGCAATGCTGAGGATGGAGAATAGTCATGAAACCGAAATCCCAACCTATGCGCACCTGTGTAGGATGTGGTGAGCCAAAGGTAAAACGTGAATTGATTCGTGTAGCCTTGAGCCCAGACGGTAACATCAGTATTGATCGCACTGGTAAAGCACCAGGACGTGGAGCCTATCTATGTGAATCCATGTCGTGCTTTGAGCAAGCCTATAAGGCAAAACGATTAGAACGGTCATTAAAGCATGGTGTATCGAAAGAGATATACGAAGCATTACAACGTGATTTACAAGAGAATGAGTAATCACTGATATACATGAATGAAGATAAAATTTTGAATCTCTTAGGTCTAGCACAACGAGCAGGCAAAGTTATTTCCGGTGATTTCATCGTAGAAAAGGCTATAAAGAGAAAGGACCCGAAATTGGTACTTCTCGCTGGTGACTGTGCAGCCAACAATGAAAAGAAATATACTCAATTAGCAGAGACACATCAAATTCCACTTCATAGTATTGCCAATAAAGAGGCGTTAGGAACTGCCATTGGTAAAGAAGTTAGGGTAGTAGTTGCCGTACTAGATGATGGATTTGCAAAGGCAATATTAAAAGAGATTGATCGATAATAAGGGGGTATGTAGATGTCCAAAAAGCGTGTCCATGAAATCGCCAAAGAGTTCGGCGTAGAAAGTAAGCAGGTTATTTCTATTTTGCAACAACATAATGTAAATGTTACGAAAGCAGTTAATTCTGTAGATGATTCCGGTTATGAAATTGTAAAAAAACAATTGAGTAAGAAATCTGAAGCACCTAAAGTAGCACAAAAAACAGAACAAAAAGTAGAACAAAAATCTGCTCCAACTGCAGCTCATAAACAAGAAGCTGCGCCACATAAACAACAACATCCAAATCGTTCTAACGAACAGAAAAAGGATAATCGTAAACAAGGTGGTCAAAAACAAGACGATCAATCTAAACAAAACGACCGCAAAAAAGGCAATGTACGTCACGTACAAATTTCTGAGCCTACACGTAAATCCGATGGTAACCAACATGGTGGTGACCGCGCTAATAACCGCCCTAATAACAATAATAACCGCAATAATGACAACCGCAATAATAACGGTCGTCCTAATGATGCGCGTAATAATGATAATCGCAATAACGACAATCGAAACAATGATAACCGCAATTCTAATAACAATGATCGTCGTAACAAGAAAAATAAAAAAGGTGGTAACAACCGCCCTCAATCCTTGTTATCTACATCTATGCAAAAGAAAAAGAATCGCGTAAAACATCGTAATGAACAGTACTTACAACAAAAAGCTGAGGCTGAACGTAAGGCTGAAGCAGCGATTGCTACAGAAATCGAATTATCCGGTCCTTTAACAGTTAAAGAACTAGCTGAAAAAATGGGCCGCGAAGTATCTGAAGTCATCAAAAAGTTGATGCTTTTAGGTGTTATGGCTAGCATTAACCAAGAGGTTGACGTTGATACTGCTACAATCGTAGCTGAAGAATTTGGTGTAACTGTAACAGAAGTAGAACCTGAAGAAGATCCTACTGATATTATCGAAATTGAAGATGCACCAGAAACATTAAAACCTCGTCCTCCGGTTGTTACTATCATGGGTCACGTTGACCATGGTAAAACATCCTTGTTGGACGTAATTCGTCAAACTAATGTAACAGCTGGCGAAGCAGGTGGTATTACTCAACATATCGGTGCTTACCAAGTTCGTTATAACGACAATAAAATTACATTCCTTGATACTCCTGGCCATGAAGCGTTTACAGCTATGCGTCTACGCGGTGCTAAATCTACAGATATCGCAGTTCTCGTTGTAGCTGCTGATGATGGTGTAATGCCACAAACTATTGAAGCGATTAATCATGCTAAATCTGCAGATGTACCAATTATTGTTGCTATCAACAAAATGGATAAACCAGGTGCTAACCCAGATCATGTTAAACAACAATTGTCTGAACATGGCCTTTTACCAGAAGAATGGGGCGGCGATGTAATCATGGTTCCAGTTTCTGCTAAACAAAAACAAGGTATCGACGACTTGCTCGAAAATATCTTACTCGTAGCAGAAGTTATGGAATTAAAAGCGAACCCTAACCGTAAAGCTTACGGCGTAGTTATCGAGGCTCAACTTGATAAAGGTCGTGGTGCTGTATGTACCGTATTAGTACAAAAAGGTTCCCTTCGTGTAGGTGATACTGTACTTGCTGGTACTGCTTATGGTAAAGTACGTGCCATGACAAATGAACGCGGTGAAAAGGTAAAAGTAGCTCGTCCTTCTATGCCAGTTGAAATCTTGGGCTTCTCAGAAGTTCCACAAGCTGGTGAAATCATCAATGGTATGGATGATAACGAAGCACGTGCAATCGCAGAAAAACGTATTGCTAAACAACGCGTTCAAGAATTGCAAGCTACTCACAAAGTTACATTGGATGATATCTTCAACCAAATTCAACAAGGTGAGTTAAAAGATCTTAATATCATCATTAAAGCAGACGTTCAAGGCTCTGTAGAAGCATTACGTCAATCCTTGGAAGGCATTAAAAACCCTGAAGTACGTATCGTTATCGTTCATGCTGCAGTAGGTGCTATTAATGAATCCGATATCATGTTGGCTTCTGCATCTAATGCAATCGTTATGGGCTTCAATGTACGTCCTGATGCTAATGTACGTCGCGCTGCTGAGAATGAAAAAGTTGACCTTCGTACATATCGCGTAATCTACGATGCTATTAATGACGTTGAGTCTGCGATGCGTGGTATGTTGGCTCCTCAATTTAAAGAGGTTGTCGTTGGTCGTGCCGAGGTACGTCAAGTTATTTCTACACCTAAAGCTATCGTTGCCGGTTCTTATGTAACAGAAGGTCGTATTACTAACGATTCTGAAGTACGTTTGATCCGTGATGGTATTGTTGTATTTGAAGGTAAGGTTGACTCTTTACGTCGATTCAAAGACGAAGTAAAAGAAGTTAAAACATCCTTCGAATGTGGTATCTCCTTAGAAGGTTACCGCGACATCAAGGAAGGCGACGTAATTGAAGCGTACTTGATGGAAGAAGTTGCACCTCAAATATAGGAGGTTTATATGAGTGACGTTCGTGTCAGAAAACTACAAGAATTCATCAAACAAGAGGTAAGTCAAATGTTGATGCGCGGATTGAAAGATCCACGCATCGGCTTCACTACTATTACCGATGTTCATGTAACAGGTGATTTGCGTGAAGCAACGATTTACGTTTCTTTGTTTGGTTCCGATAAGGAAAAAGAAGATACACTTATCGCTTTAAAGCATGCAGCAGGTCATATTCGTACTGAGCTTGGCAAAGTACTTAAATTGCGCCATATTCCTTCTATCACATTTGATAAGGATACGTCTTTAGACTATAGCATGCATATTGAATCCCTTTTGAATGAAATCAAAAAGGACGAAGAAAAAAATTAACACAAAGGATACAGAACATGAGTAAGATTACTATTAATCAATTACATATGGCTCTGTGTGAAGCTAATTCTATTATGCTAACCGTCCATGTTAGACCTGATGGTGATGCTATCGGGTCCATGGTGGCCTTTTACGAAGCCCTTGTAGGGCAAGGTAAAACTGTATATATGGTAGTGGATGATGTAGTTCCTGAGAAGTACTCATTCTTACGATATACGGACCACATCCATGATGTAGCGTATTTTGAAACAAACCCTGTTGATATTGATATGCTAATGGTATTGGATGCTAGCACGTATGAGCGAATTGGCAAAGTAGGTGCACTATGGAGTGCACCTATTTTTAATATAGACCACCATATTTCTAATACAGAATTTGCTGATCATCTATATTTGAAGCCTGACTTTGCTGCTACTGGTGAAATCGTTACCGATTTATGTACAAAATGGAATTGGCCTATCACTGAGTCTATGGGCACTGCTTTATATATGGCTATTGCTACTGACTGTGGTTTCTTTAAATTTAGCAATACAACTGCTAATACATTAGAAATGGCTGCTAAATGTGTAGCAGCCGGTGCTAGACCTAATGTTATTTCTGAAACGATTGAGGCTGTGTCTGCTAGTCGTCTAGAATTAACAAAACAAGTTATGCAGACTATTGAGTTCTACAAAGATAATACAGTAGCTACCATCGAGTTGAATCGTGAGGCTATGACCATTCTTGGAGATGATACAGATGGCTTTGTAGATATTATTAGAAATGTAGATACTGTTGATATAGCTATTTTATTGAAAGCTGAAGCTGATGACAGAACACGGGTAAGTTTACGATCTAAAGGTACCGACGTGAATGCTATCGCTAGCAATTTTGGCGGTGGCGGTCATATTCGAGCTTCTGGTTGTACGATTAATCTACCATTACAAGAAGCGAAACAGGCCCTCATTGAGGTGATTAAATAATGGATGGCATTATACCATTTTTAAAACCTCCCGGTATTACAAGCCATGATGCTGTTGTTATTTGTCGTCGCATTTTAAAAGAAAAGCGCATTGGTCATAGTGGTACTTTAGATCCTATGGCCTATGGTGTGTTGCCCGTTTTTCTTGGTAAGGCTACGCGTCTTATTGAGTATACAGAGGGGTTTGATAAAACCTATGTGGCAGAATGTAAATTTGGTACTTTTACTGATACTGAAGATAGTTCTGGGCAACAGGTATTACCTGATAAAGATATGGTATTGCGAGACGGCGTTCTATTGAATGAATACATTCAAAGTTCAGAACTTTCCGATGCTATGCTTAAACCTACTTTTGATGAATTAGTTAATACATTAAATACCTTTATTGGTGTACAAAACCAGAGACCATCAAAATATTCTGCTATTAAGATAAATGGTATACGTGCTTATGAATATGCTCGTAAAGGGATTCCTGTAGAATTACCATTACGTCAGATTCATATTAAACATATTGAGCTGATAGCATATGGTTTTCCTTATTTTACAGTTCGTGTAACTTGTTCTGGAGGTACTTATATTCGTTCATTATTGCGTGATATCTGTGTTTCATTAGGTATACCAGGAACCATGACATCCTTGGCACGTACTCAAGTAGGACCATTTGATATTGATTCTGCTAAAATGGCTGAAGAGTTGATGCTTCATGGTGAAAGCCTATTGTTACCAACGGATACAGCCGTTTCTCATCTTTCAAAAGTAATGGTAAATAGTGTACAATTAAAGATGATGGTGCAAGGTAAGGAATTGCCTATTAGTAGCGAATTTTCTTATACTGAACCAGAACATTATTATAGAGCCTATGGTCCTCATGGATTTATAGGGATTATGAAACGAACTAACCACTCTTTGAAGGTGGAAAAAAATATTTTTATTGAAGGATAAGTATGAAGCAAATACATTCGTTTGATGAACTGCGTCAAATCAAAGATACAAAAGTATATGCCCTAGGTACCTTTGATGGTATTCATCGAGGTCATCAACGAGTTATACACAAGGCCGTTGATGAGGCAATGGCAGTTAATGGTGTTAGTATAATCATTACCTTTGAACATCATCCACTAACTATACTACATCCAGATCGAGTTCCTAAACGGGTTATTCAAGAAGAGATTATGGATTCCGTTCTTGAAGATTTGAATGTAGACTATATTTTACGGTTGCCTATGACTGAAGAGTTACTAAAAATGAGTGCTGACGATTTTTTAGGCGCTCTTTGTACAGATATGAATGTAGCTGCTATTGTAATTGGAGAAAACTTTACATTTGGTGCTAAAGGTCTTGGTAATCCGGATTATATGAAACAAGTATTAGCGGATAAAAATATACAAGTTTTAGTGCAGCCCTTATTGCCTTGTGATGGACTTAGTACACCTATTTCAAGTACGGAGATTAGAAAAGCCATTCGAGAAGGGCGTTTGGAAGATGCTACTCATTGGCTTGGAAGACCATTCCAATTTAAAGGGACTGTAATTAAAGGTGATCAACGAGGACGCACATTAGGGTTCCCAACATTGAATTTGTTGCTTCCTAATGAAATGGCTACACCTCCAGATGGTGTATACGCTAATCGCGTGTGTATCGATGGTATTTGGTATGATGGGGTAGGTAATATTGGGGATAATCCTACATTTAAGAATCAGTACCATAGATGCGAAGTACATGTGTTTAACTTTGACCAAGATATATATGGAAAAGAAGTAATTGTACAATTTATTTCCTATCTTAGAGGGGAAGTTAAATTTAATAACTTACAAGATCTTATTGATCAAATGAAGGTAGATGAAGAACAGGCTCTAGCTGTTTTAGCTAAAGCATAATAAGGGGGTTCTCATGGATATTAAAGAAGCTCGCAAACAAATAGATAGTATTGACTCCGTACTTGTTACAGAGTTTGAAAAACGTCTTACATTGATTAAAGAGATTGGTAAATATAAGGATGAACATCATTTACCACTCATTGATGAAGAACGTGATGAAAGTATTATTGCGTTGCATACTGAAAATTGCAAAGATAAAACATTGGCACCTTATATTGAAAATTATATAAAAACTGTTGTGTCTATGAGCAATGAGTTTTTAAAAGAGCATATGCATAAGCATATTTTCCTCATCGGCATGCCAGGTGCCGGTAAGACAACAGTTGGCAAAATGCTAGCTAAAGAATTAGGCCGAGACTTTTACGATCTAGATCAAACGATTCAAGATAAAGTTGGTAAATCTGTTCAAAAAATCTTTATTTATGATGGTAAAGATGCTTTTAGTGAATATGAATATAATACGATTAAGGAATTAATTCATAATAAACCATCTGTTATTGCTACTGGTGGTGGTACTGTTACTTATGATAAAACAGTTAAGCTAATGCGCAATAATGGTCTTGTTGTATTTGTTAATCGCGATGTGAATCATATCTTAGATGATTTGGATCTTGAAATTCGTCCACTTGTAAAAGAAAGTATTGAATATATCTTCAATGTATATGAAGAACGATACCCTTTATACGAAGAAGTGGCACATATCAAAATTGGTAATGAAGGTAGCATTACCGATGCGGTACAAGAAATTATTGAAGCTTTGCCTAATACGGAGAAATAATGGACGCCATACGAGGATTTGTATACCGAACTATATATGAGAATACACAACGTACGTATTGCGTGTTTGTCCTTAAGGATTATAATGAGGAATACATTACTTGTACTGGTAAATTTGAGTCTCCTAAAGAAGGGGAAGATATCGAAGTTCGAGGCCGTTATGTAGAGCATGAAAAATACGGTCGTCAATTTGATGCTACTAGTGTAGAAAAACTTAAACCTGATAACATGGGGGCTGCTAAGACCTACTTGTTGAATTTAGGTATTAAAGGTTTTGGTGAAAAGTCCGTAGAAAAGGTTCTTGAGTATTTTGGTATCCGTATTTTAGAAGTTTTACGGGAGGAACGTCCCGAAGAAATTAAGGATGTTCCTGGACTTCGTAAAAGTGTTAAGGACGAATTATTTAATACCTTACTTGGTGAAGGTATTTTATCTGATTTAAATCACTTTTTTGAAAGCCATCATATTTCTTCTAAATGGAGTCGTATCGTATACACCTATTATGGTGTTCAGTCTGTTGCTGTTATCGAGGATAATCCGTATACCTTGTTACGTGTGGCTCCAGATATGCTTTTTGGCACCGCTGATACGCTTGCAGAACACTTGGGGATTACAGGTAGTGATACGCGTCGTTTAGAAGCGGGTTTGGAATGGATTCTGCGCAGTTTGGATAATCAGGGGCATACGTGTTTGCCTGTAGATCAACTTATCGGTCGTTTAGACGATTTATTACAAACTGATGTAGATGATATTGCTAATTTTATTGAAAGTCTCTTAGAGCAAGGTGCTTTATATAGTACGTATTATGAAGATATTTTATATATTTACCCTCCAGAAATGTATATGTCTGAAGTAGAGAGCGTTCATTATACAAAAGATTTCTTATTAGAGGCTGATCCGATATCTCTTGATATTCCTAGCTTTATAGAAAAGTTTGAAGCTGATAATCATATTACATTTGGGGATGCTCAAAAAGAGGCTATACAGCTATCCTTCTTTGAAAAGTTTTCCCTTATAACTGGTGGCCCTGGTACTGGTAAAACGACGATTATTAAGGCTTTAGTAAAAGGCTTCCAACTTGGTGGACTAGGACGTATTATTCTTAGCGCTCCTACAGGACGTGCTGCAAAACGACTTACAGAGGCGACGGAGTTTGAAGCAACTACGATTCATAGATTATTAGTACCTGTTCAAGGTAGTGACTTTTACGACTTTACTAAGAATGAAGAGGATCCATTAGATATAGATGTTATCATCATTGATGAAGCATCTATGCTTAATGTACGCTTGTTCTATTCCTTAATGGCGGCCATTCCAAAGGAAGCCCATGTCATTATCGTTGGTGACGTTGATCAACTACCACCTATTGGGGCTGGTTTTGTATTAAAAGACTTACTCGATAGTGATTGTGTTCCTTATACACGACTCAACCAGATTTATCGTCAAAGCTCTGGTAATACTATCGTTGAAAGCGCCTATGCTATTAACCGTGGTGAAATGCCAAATCTGGACAGTGTAAGTGAAGAGTTTTCGTTTATACCTGTTAAGTCTTATGACATGATGATGAAAGCTATCATCGATGTATATAAACGAGAACAAGCGCATGTAGAGGATGAGCTAGACATTCAAATTATTTCTCCTATGCGCCGTGGTGAAGCCGGTAGTACATTAATTTCTCAATATGTACAACAAGCTGTTAATCCACCGGATAGCTTAAAAGGGGAAGCCCGTGTAAATGGCATTACTTATCGCGTTGGCGATAAGGTTATCCAAATTCTCAATGACTATGAGTTAGAGGTCTTTAATGGTGAAATTGGAGTAATTCACGCCATTACACGAAGCGATATTTGTATCCGATTTATCCATAAAGAGGTTCGTCTACCTATTGATGAAGCTCATATGATTATGCCTGCTTATGCTATTACGGTTCATAAGAGCCAAGGTAGTGAGTATGGTGTAGTTATCATTCCATTTGTACCACGTTATGGTGGTATGTTGCAGCGTAATTTGTTGTATACAGCTGTTACAAGAGCAAAACGGAAGGTTATCATTGTGGGTACTACAAGCGCTATAGAACGTGCTGTACGTACTGTAAATGCAGATGAACGATATACATTGTTTAAAGAAAGACTACAAGGGAGATGTGATTCGTAATGAGTCTTTGGGATTTCCTATTTCCACCTGTATGTCCTCACTGTGGTGCCTCTGTAGCAACACAAGGGGATTGGTGTGAAACTTGTTTTAACGATCTATTACATATTCGTCATGTGCCACATAAATTTTTACATTATGTAGATGATGTGTGTGTGCTAGCAGACTATTGTGGTGGTCTAAAGTCTATGATTTACGATGTAAAATTTAATGAAAAAAAGGAGCAGTCCAAGGGGGCTGCTCCTTTTTTAGCATCGTACAACTTTTACATGAATTATGATGAGTCTAATATTGTACAGGGGAATTGTAAGACTATCTATGATTATATAGTTCCTGTACCGTCTAGTGAGATGAAGAAGAAAAAGAGGGGCTATAATCAGGTCGATTTGTTCTTTAAAAAATGGGCATACTCGTTAGAGAAAATAGATAAGCCATATTTTGTATGGCTAGATTGTATATATAAGTTTGATACTTCTAATGATATGTGGTCCTTAACCCATAAAGAACGACATCAAAATATAGAGAATGCTTTTGTGATCAAAGCAGAGTATAAAGATATTGATTTCTCCACAAAGCGTATTTTAATTGTAGATGATATTTATACTACAGGGGCAACAATCGAAGCCGTAGCTAAGGTTCTTAGGTCCTATAATCCTAGTAGACTCGATGCTTTAACACTAGCTAGCGGTAGTTTTTAATTATATATAAAAGCGTTCACCGAATGGTGAACGCTTAATCATTATATTAGCCTAACACATCGATAAATGCTTTTACTACATCTGGATCAAAGAGAGAGCCGGATGCACTAAAGAGTTCTTCTTTTGCTTTAGCTTTTGTCTTTGCCCAAAATTCTGTAGAAGGATTAACTGTTGTATCATAATAATCTGCAACAGCAATGATTCTAGCTCCTAATGGGATGTTAGCACCACGCAAATGTTTAGGGTAACCAGAGCCATCCCATTTTTCATGATGGTAACGAATATAAGGCAAGATTTGTTGGCAGCAAGGGTAGTTTTCGATCATATTCGCACCACTTGCAGCATGTTGCTTATACTTGGACATTTCTTGTTTATTAAGATATGGAGATTTTTGGATTAATGCATTAGGTACCATTAATAATCCTACGTCATGAAGTAATGCTGCATGGCGAATTTGTTCAATTTCATTTAATGGTAAACCCATTTTAGCAGCAATACTAACTGCATAGTTTGAAACTTGGATAGAATGAGTGTACAGATGATAGCTTTTCATTTGTATCATCTGCAAAAGCTGAGCGCTAATGGCTTCTAAACTGTCCTTCTCCAGTTCGTACAACCCAGATGGTTGCATTAATGATAACATAAACATAATAAACCCCTTTAACTAACATGTAGAACATATGGTACAACCCCTCGTACTTATGTTCATATCGTACAACTTTAGGCCGTTCTTATTTAATAGTATACAAATTATACACCATAAATAATATTTTGTGTATGATACGTATGTTCTATTATACATGTTGTATTCATATTTGGCATACTAAAAATAATTGACATTTTAAGAATGTACTAAATATAGTACCTAGAAAAACTAATTTTATAAATATTAAAATAATATGAAGAATATTTTAGGTTTTCTATGACAATTTTCTATACATACCAAAAAAGGGGTTGCAAAATTTATTCTCATTTCAATGAGAACTGAACGATGCTATGTTCGGAAATATAATTTAATCGTTAGGGCTTATTTATTTTTAGAATGTATATATAATTATAAATCTAGACATGTATAGTGTTATTCTTTATAATACGTCTATACGGGTCTGTGGTTGAAAGTCGATGCCAGTCGCAGGCGAAACGATCCACATAAGCAACCCAAGGGGTTGTGAGCATGGTGCGGCTTAGGTGTAAGTCCTGCCGGTAAAACCGAGAGGGGTAGTAGTGGGGAGTCTCGGACTTATGAGCGAACCCTCCAGCAGGCGAGTGTGGGGGCAAAGACCAGGTCAGCCGTATGCGGGCACATGAGGCTTTTCTCATGTGCTTTTTTCTTTTTATACATTTGTATATTTAAAAATGGTGAAAATACCGATTCTTATGGGAAAGTTTTTATACATTATTGTTATAAATATACAATCAGTGTATAAAAATAAAATATAAATATAGTGATTAATTGATATTTAGGATGATTCTATACAAAATTATTGACATAATTATACTAAGTGGTATACTAGTGGAATAAAAATAGTTAGTTTAGTAAATGAGGATGATTCGATGTTAAATAGCAAGTTAAAAAAATTAATCATTGGTGGTTGTATGTTAGTAATGGCCGGTACTGTAATTGGCGGTTGTGGATCTTCTACACAAACAACTTCTAATAAACTCATTGTTGGTACTAATGCCACATTTGTACCATTTGAATTTAAAGATGAAAAAACTCAAGACTACACAGGCTTTGATATTGATTTAATTCGTGCCATTGGTAAACGTATCAATAAAGATGTAGAGCTTAAGAATGTTGCTTTTGATGCTTTGATTCCAGCTTTAAATACACATGATATTGATGTTGCTGCATCTGGTATGACGATTACCAAAGCTAGAAGTGAAAAGGTATTATTCTCTTCTCCATATTATGAAAATGCCCTTGCTGTAGTATATAAAGATGGCGCAAATATCACATCTCTTGACGATCTTAAAGGCAAGAAAATTGCTGCTCAACTAGGTACTACTGGTGCAGATTTAGCCCATAAAATCGAAGGTACTACTGTAAAAGAGTTTGACCATAGTAATGAAGCTTTGTTAGAATTACAAAATGGTGGTGCTGATGCAACTGTTATTGATTTGCCAGTGGCTCAATTTTACAGTACTAAACATCCAGATCAACATATTAAATTTATGGCATATCCAAATACAAAAGAATATTTGGGCTTAGCAATTAATAAAGATAATAAAGATTTACAAGAACAAATCAATAAAGCAATTGCAGATATGAAGGCTGATGGTGAATTTAATACATTATATAAAAAATGGTTTAATGTAGATGCGCCTGCTGATATGCCAGTAGTGGTAGAATTTAAATAATAGGAGAGATCATGAGTTTTAATTGGGGGTTAATTGCGGATAATTTACCGCTCTTATTACAAGGTGCACTTGTAACCGTTGAAATTACAGCTATGTCTGTTGGCTGTGGTTTCTTTATCGGTTTATTAGTATCCTTAGCAAATTTATCTAAATTTACAGTAGTTAGACTATTAGCAAAATGTTATGTAGATATCATTCGTGGTACACCACTATTGGTACAAATCTTCTTGATTTATTTTGCTTTGCCAATGATTACAGGACAACGTATTGATCCGTTTATTGCTGCTGTTACCGCATGCAGTATTAACTCTGGTGCATATGTATCTGAAATCTTCCGTGCTGGTATTCAATCTATCGATAAAGGCCAAATGGAAGCAGGTCGATCTCTTGGTTTAACATGGGGTCAAACTATGCGTTATATTATCATGCCTCAAGCTTTCAAAGCAATTATCCCACCATTGGGTAATGAATTTATTGCTATGTTGAAAGACTCCTCATTGGTTTCTGTAATTGGTTTCGAAGAATTGACACGTCGTGGTCAATTGATTATTGCTAAAACATATGCATCCTTTGAAATCTGGGGTACAGTTGCTGTTATTTACCTTATTATGACAGTAACAATTTCACAATTGGTTGGTTACCTTGAAAGGAAATATAGCATTAAATGATTAAATTAGAAAATGTACATAAATCCTTTGGTAAAAATGAAGTATTAAAGGGCATAGATTTACACATAGAAAAAGGTCAAGTTGTCGTTATAATTGGTCCATCTGGTTCTGGCAAAAGTACAGTATTGCGTACTATGAACTACTTAGAAGAGCCTACATCTGGTAAGGTAATTGTAGATGGTATGGATCTTTCTGATAAGTCTAAACTCAATGAAGTTCGTGCTGAAGTGGGGATGGTATTCCAAAACTTTAATCTTTTCCCACATATGACTGTAATGGAAAATTTAACATTAGCTCAAACTAAGGTTCGTAAAACTTCTAGTGATGAAGCTAAGAAAATCGGACAAGCTTTACTTGATCGCGTTGGGTTAGGGGATAAAGCTAATGCATATCCTGATTCCTTATCTGGTGGTCAAAAGCAACGTGTTGCCATTGCCCGTGCTCTAGCGATGAAACCAAAGGTTATGCTATTTGATGAACCTACATCTGCACTCGATCCAGAAATGGTTCGTGAGGTTCTAGATGTAATGAAGTCTCTTGCAGAAGAAGGGATGACGATGGTTATTGTTACTCATGAAATGGGCTTTGCTAAAGAAGTAGCTGACCGCGTATTATTCGTTGATGGTGGATTAATCTTAGAAGATGATACTCCTGAAAAGGTATTTGATGCTCCAACAAATGAGCGAACAAAATTGTTCTTGTCGAAAATTTTATAATAATATTTTCTAACATAAAAGGAAGTGAGTTCTGAAATTCAGAGTTTGCTTCCTTTTTTTGGTATTTTTAAAGATAACCAAATTTGTAGATATTTAATTTCTTAATATATGAATCGATTTATACTTATTAATATATTTGATGACTTGTTTTATTCGTATCTGTTCAACCCTTAGAAATAAGCTCTTCTGGGTCTTTCTTAATCTATAAAATGCGATTATTGCTATAAATATTTGTGATATGTAAATATTTTATACATATATATTTTGAAGTAATAATTTTTAATTCATATATTTTTATGATTATAAAATTATGTAATAATTTAATATGCTGTTCGGAAATATTTATAATATAGATAAATTAAGGTTTTGATACGTTTCTTATAGGGCGGATTATCAATAAGATATATTTGTATATTCATTAAAAGTGTTAATATTATTGTTTGATATTTTATACATGCTGTGTTATGATACAAGTGTAGTGCAAGACAGTAAGACAATATATATATTTTTAGGAGGATGTTACCATGTTAGGTAAAGTAAAATGGTTTAGCGCAGAAAAAGGTTATGGTTTTATTGAACGTGAAGACGGTAGCGATGTATTCGTACATTACTCTGCGATCCAAGACGAAGGCTTCAAATCTTTGACAGAAGGTCAAAATGTAGAGTTTGATATCGTTGATGGTAACCGTGGCCCTCAAGCTGCTAACGTTGTAAAAGCGTAATAACATACCAAAAAATACATAAAAGCAACATATAAAGAAACTCCGATATCGCATGATATTGGAGTTTTTCGATTGTTACTGGAAATAATATTTATAATTCTGCAAAAAATATAAAAATTCTTTTGAAAAAAAGAGGAGTTTTATACCTTGATGTAGAAATACTAAATATAACACGAGAGATAAGTAAAAAATTACTACACACTCGTATCTCGTGGATGATTTTTAGAAAGGGTGTTGACTTATGAAAGTAGCAATCAGAGGTAAAAACATTGAAGTGACAGATGCTCTAAGAGCATACATCGAAAAAAGATTGAGCAAATTAACTCGTTACTTCGATGATGAGTTAGATGCACAAGCGGTTTTATCCGTTGTTAAAGATAAATCTACTGTTGAACTTACATGCTTCGTTGATAAGATCGTTCTTCGCGGTGTAGAAACAAACGATGATATGTATGCAGCTATTGATTTAGTAATAGACAAGATCGTACGTCAAATCCATAAACATAAAACTCGTTTAGCAAAACGCTTCAAAAAACAAGAAGCTTTCCATCCTGAAGCTTTAGCAGCTCCTGTAGAAGAGGAAACTATCGAAGTTGTAAAACGGAAACACTTTGCAGTACGTCCTATGGATGTAGAAGAAGCTATCTTACAAATGAATCTTATTGGCCATGACTTCTTTATGTTCTTCAATGCTGAAACAGAAGCAATGAACGTAGTATATCGTAGACATGATGGATTCTATGGTTTGATTGAGCCAGAATTACAATAACCTATAATATCGGCTGACAATAATCCTAACTCCTTTCTACTTTTTAAATCAGCCGATTATTATATCAAGGTGGATGACCATTTTGAGTCATCCACCTTTTTTATAAAATGCTATAAATAATCGTGAAATGCCTTGAATTCTTTGACTATTCAAGGCATTTTCGTTATAATAAATTAGATAAAATAATGTAAGATGTCCTATAGAGGAGTGATTTGTTTGTTAAGCTTTTTACAAAGGCTATTAGGCAATAATAATGCAAAAGAAATCAAGAAAATGCGTGCTATTGCTGATCATATTAATGAAATTGAACCGAATTATGTTAAATTAAGTGATGCTAACTTAGTAGCAAAAACTGATGAGTTTAAACGTCGTTTGCAAAAAGGGGAAACGTTAGACGACATTCTACCAGAAGCATTTGCTGTAGTTCGCGAAGCATCTAAACGTGTGTTAGGCATGCGTCATTTTGATGTACAGTTGATCGGTGGTATTTGCCTTCATAGAGGTAATATTGCGGAAATGCGTACTGGCGAAGGTAAAACATTAGTTGCTACATTGCCAGTATATCTAAATGCATTGACAGGTGAAGGCGTACACGTCGTTACAGTAAATGATTATTTGGCTACTCGCGATAGTGAACAAATGGGTCGTTTATATAACTTCTTAGGCCTTTCTACAGGTCTTATTGTTGCTAATCTCGATTATAACCAACGTAAAGAAGCATATGCATGTGATATTACATATGGTACAAATAATGAGTTTGGTTTTGACTATTTGCGCGATAACATGGTATCCGATATATCTCAAATGGTACAACGTCCATTGAATTACGCAATTGTCGATGAAGTTGACTCTATTCTTATCGATGAAGCGAGAACTCCATTAATTATTTCTGGTCCTGGTCAACGTTCCACAGATAATTACTATAAGTTAGCTAAAATTGTTCCTCATCTTGTAAAAGATGAAGATTATACAATTGATGAAAAACAAAAGACTATTGCACCTACTGATTCTGGTATCGCAAAAGTCGAAAAAATGCTTGGTGTTGAAAACTTGTATGATGCTGAAAACATCGAGTTGAACCATCTACTTGGCGCATCTCTACGTGCTTATGCTATGATGCATCGCGATACAGATTACGTAGTTAAAGATGGTGAAGTTGTTATTGTCGATGAATTTACAGGCCGTTTGATGTTTGGTCGTCGTTATTCTGATGGCTTACATCAAGCTATCGAAGCTAAAGAAGGCTTGAAGGTTGAACGTGAAAGTCAAACATTGGCTTCCATTACATTCCAAAACTATTTCCGTATGTATAAAAAGCTTGCTGGTATGACTGGTACAGCTAAAACTGAGGAAAAAGAATTCATCGATATTTACGGTTTGGAAGTATTGCCTATTCCTCCAAATAAGCCATTAGCCCGTGTAGATTTGCCAGATCAAATCTTTAAAACTAAGGCTGCTAAATATCGTGCCGTAGTACGTAATGCTGTAGAACGCCATCAAACTGGTCAACCTATCTTGATTGGTACTACATCCATTACACAATCTGAAGAGCTTTCAGATATGTTATTACGTGCAGGCGTACCACATAAAGTATTGAATGCTAAACATCATGAAAAAGAAGCCGAAATTGTTGCCGATGCTGGTCAAATGGGCATGGTAACAATTGCTACAAACATGGCAGGTCGTGGTACTGATATTACATTAGGTGAAGGTGTACCTGAATTAGGTGGCTTGGCCATCTTAGGTACTGAACGTCATGAAAGTCGCCGTATCGATAATCAGTTGCGTGGTCGTGCTGGTCGTCAAGGTGACCCAGGCTCCTCTCAATTCTTCTTATCTTTAGAAGATGATTTGATGCGTATCTTTGGTGCTGACAATATTACAGGCATTATGGATAAACTTGGCATGGAAGAGGATGAACCTATTGAGCATTCTTTGATTACTAAATCTATTGAACGTGCTCAAAAGAAAGTAGAAGATCATAACTATAATATTCGTAAATATGTACTCGAGTATGATGATGTTATGAATCAACAACGTGAAGTATTATACGAACAACGTCGTCGTATTTTACGTAATGAGTCCTTACGTGACACAATCAATGAAATGATTGATAAACTTGTTACTGAATCTGTAGATGCTTATGCAGATGAGAAATTATATCCAGAAGAATGGGATTACGAAGGTCTCTACAAGCACTTGAGTCAATATTTCTTAACCGAAGATATTATGACTCCTCAAGATATGGAAGAATATAGTCGTCAAGAATTATTAGAACGCTTGCTTGAAATTGCTCATGCTGAGTATCAAGATCGCGTTGATATGCTTGGTGATGCTATGTTTGGCCAGCTTGAAAAGGCTATTATGTTGCGCGTTGTTGATAACAAATGGATGGAACATTTGGATAATATGGATATGTTGCGTGAAGGTATCGGTCTTCGTGCATATGGCCAAAAAAATCCATTGGTGGAATATAAATTTGAAGCCTTTGATATGTTCCAAAACATGATTGCTGCTATCCAAGATGAAACGATCATGGCGTTGTACAAAATTCGTGCACAATTGATTCAAGAAATTGAAGAACCAGTTGACCACTTAGAAGGTGCACAACCCCATCATGAAGATGTGTTGGAGCCACAAAACATAGATTAAGATTTGTGAATGGCACGTTGCTCAATGGGATTTCCTTCTGGGCAACGGCCATTTTTCTATTTTATTAAGGTGATAGTTTATCGATGTAATAAGCTAATAAGTTAAAGGTGGTGAACATAAATTGTTAGAAGATTTAAAACCTATTATTTCTAATCTAGAAGAACGTATTTATGGAATGAGGGATTCACTTTAACATTGCTCAGAAAGAAGATCGAATCTTTACACTCGATGTGCAAATGAGCGACCCTACATTTTGGGATGACCCAGACAAGGCTCGTGAGATTTCTCAAGAAGCCACACAATTGAAAAATGCTGTAGAAAGCTATAAACAACTTGTTAGTGATATTGAAGATGCTAATGTAATGCTTGAGATGGCAATAGAGGAAGATGATCGTTCTTTGGAAGGTGAAATCAAGGATTATGTTCAACAAATAGAAGAAACTGTAGAAAAACAAGAAGTTCTTTTATTGCTTAGTGGTGAATATGATGCTAATAATGCGATTTTAACATTCCATGCTGGTGCAGGTGGCACAGAGGCTCAAGACTGGTGCTCCATGCTGATTCGCATGTATTTACGTTGGGCTGAAAAAGCAGGATTCTCTATTGAATTGATGGATGAACAACCCGGTGATGAGGCAGGTACAAAATCTGCTACATTTTTAATTAAAGGTGAAAATGCTTTTGGTTATTTGAAATCTGAAAAAGGTGTACATCGTCTAGTGCGTATTTCACCATTTGATGCTGCTGCACGTCGTCATACATCCTTTGCTGCTGTTGATGTAATGCCAGAAATCGATGATACAGTAGAAATCAATATTGATATGAAAGATGTACAGGTAGATACATACCGAGCTAGTGGTGCTGGTGGTCAGCATATCAATAAAACAGATTCTGCTGTACGTATGACGCATAGGCCAACAGGTATCGTAGTTCAGTGTCAAACTCAACGTTCTCAAATGCAAAATAGGGAACAAGCATTACGATTATTGCGCGCCAAATTATTTGAATTAGAATTAGAAAAACAAGCAGAACTTAAAGAGCAAATTGGTGGTACCTATCAAGCGATTGAATGGGGTAGTCAAATTCGGTCGTATGTATTCCACCCATATAATCTCGTTAAGGATCATCGCACAGGGGTTGAAACAGGGAATGTACAATCCGTTATGGATGGTAATTTAGATCAATTTATGGAAGGTTTCTTGAAAAAAGAAGCGAATTTAACAATTTAGGAGTTCTTATGAAAAAGTTTTTACTATTCCTATTAGTGCTGATTATTGCTTTAGCAGCAGCAACTCAATTTTTATTACCTTCTTATATTAGTTCCCGTATTGAAAAACAGTTAAATGATTCACTAAAACCATCTTCTCAAACAGTAAATGTTGAGTCTCAACCAGGATTTAAATTACTCTATGGTGAAGCTGATCATGTATATGGTTCTTTAGATGATGTAAAACTTGGTAAATTAAACTTTGCAAACTTCAATTATGATGCAACACAAATTCTTGTAAATCCAATTTCATTATTGGCTAGCCAAGAAATTGATGTAGTAAGTGTAGGTAGTTCTAGTATCGAAGGTACTGTGACTAATGAAGATTTGGCTAAATTCTTAAGTACTCAAGCTGGTAGTGAAATTCAAGATGTAAAAGTAAACATCAATAAAGATAACATCAGCTTAACTGGTAATATGAATGTTGGCATGGTATTTAAAGGTTCTGTTAAATTAGATGGCAACTTAGAATTAAAAGATAATACTTTACTATTCGCACCTAAAAAGTTCACCATTAATGGTGCTACTATCCCAGGTTTGACATCTAATGTATTAGAGGCTACAGAAGTTTATAACTTTAATAACTTCCCAATTCCTGTGAAAGCTGAAAGCTTAACTGTTGATAATGGTGAAATTCACATCAAAGTTAAACCTGTACTTAACTAGAAAGGATTTGTCGTGAATCATCGGAATACACAAAAAAGTAAGTACTCTTGGATTCTAATACTCTGTATTATAGTGGGACTTGTATCCTCTTTATATTTGGTATTTGAACGCCATCAGATTGAAAAATCTCAAAATCATATTGAAAATATCGTAGATTATGATGCTGTTCTAAGAGCTAATGCCTTTGAAAAGCGCAGTCAACAAGAGGCTTTTGATGCACTTCGTAATGCAGGTGTAACAGCATTCGCCATTTATGATCGTACCTTAGAAAAAGCTAAGGATGCTGGTCAAGTTAAGGTGTTAAGCTCCGAAGAGATGGATGCAGTCCGTGTTAATGGGGCATCCGTTAAACATGGTGCAACCTATGTAGCATTAATTTCTGGTAAAGAAGGTTACTATAAAGAAATTCGTGAAGACTTATATCATCGTATTGGTAAAGATAAAGTTAAAGAGCTTAATACTAGTATTGGTCCGGTCCTTGAATTATATGGTGCTACCGCTGATAGCTATCTAAAAATGAATCTTGGTATTTCCAAGCTACAAGCTCAAGAAGTTGCTAATCGTGGATTTAATGTTATAGTTCGTCCTACAAACTACAGAAATGTAACATCAGATGACCTCCAATATGTGTTTAAGCGTCTTGAAGGAATTCCACATGTAACAGGCATGATCTTTGCTGGTAAAGAGGCCCTAGGAGCTCCTAATTTAACGGATGAAACATTAGAACTATTACATAAGAATCATATTCCTCTAGTTGGTATTGAAGCCGTTAACCAACTTCAATATGAGCCACAACAAGGTTTCTTGGAAATGGCTGCTAAAGATAATTATAGTGTGGGCCGTGTATATACAATTGCTAAGGATGAATTAAAGAAAATCACTCCAGAAGAAGCAGCTCAACGATTCTATATTAGTGATATTGAACGTAATATTCGTTTTAACTTATTCCCTATGTATGAAACAGGTGTAAACAATGAAACAGTATTACAAACAACTATTAACTATATTGGGATGACCACTGAAAAATTATCTACTAAAGGTTATGAATTCGGTCCTGCTGATATTTATCCTCCTTATACGCCAAATCCTTTATTAGTAGTCATCACAATGATTGGTGCTATTGCGCTATTCGTTTATGTTGCTCAAATGTTAGTTCCAATGCGTAAACATACACAATTGGTAGCATTCTTTGGCATTTCCCTTGTATCTGTAGTATTATTCATCATTACAAGTGGTACATTGATTACTCAAATCTGGGCTTTATCTAGTGCTATTATGGCTCCTGTAGGTGCCATGATTCGCTTGATGGAGGAATGGCGTCGTTATGATGGAGCTCGTCCATTAGGTGCTATTAAATCTACCGTATTAGCAGTGCTTTATCTCGTAATTGCTGCATTATTTGCGGCTATTGGCGGTATGTATATTGCATCGTTATTAGGAAATACGAAATTCTTTATGGAATTTGCTATCTTTAGAGGTGTTAAGTTAACATTTGTACTTCCAATTGTATTGGTGATCATCGCGTACTTACAACGTTTCCCTTTGTGGAAAGGTCGTATGATTAACTCTAAAGAAGAAGCAAAGAAATTTGTAGTTGAATTCTTAACAATGGATGTTAAATTTTACGTATTCTTTGTAATGGCTGCTCTTGGTGGCGTGGCATGGGTATTTGTTGGCCGCAGTGGTCATACAGCAGGTGTTCCTGTACCAGGATTTGAACTTATGCTTCGTCGTTTCCTTGAAAATACATTGTATGCAAGACCTAGAGAAAAAGAGTTCATTATTGGTCACCCAGCATTAATGTTGGCTACGTTTGCATTCTTACGTAAATGGCCTACAGTAATCCATTTCTTATTAACTATTGCAGGTGTTATCGGCATAGCTTCAATGGTTGAAACATTCTGTCATATTAGAACTCCTGTATTCATGTCTATTATGCGTGGATATGATGGTTTATTAATTGGTGCTCTCTTAGGTTTGCTTCTTATCATTGCTGTACGTTTCATGATGTACGTAACACAATGGTTCCAAGCGCGGGAGGTTGACCATGAGTAATATTGTTATCTCTGGCTACTATGGTTTTGGTAATGCTGGCGATGAAGCAATGCTTTGTGCCATTATCGATGCCATTCGCAAAGAGGAAGCAGATGCGCATATTACGGTTATTTCTGGTAATCCTACAGAGACAAGCAAAAAACATAACATTCATGCAGTGGGGACATTTTCTGCATTTGGTATTTTAAAGGCAATTGCCAATTCTGATTTAGTGATCAGTGGTGGAGGCAGTCTTTTACAAGATGCTACAAGTATTCGTAATACATATTACTATTTAAGTATTATGGCTTTAGCTAAAATGATGGGAAAAAAGGTAATGCTTTACTCTCAAGGTATTGGGCCTTTAAATCGTCCCTCTACACGAAGAGCTGTTAGCTTTATATTGCGATTTGTGGATACCATTACAGTTCGTGATTCTATTTCAAAATCTGAATTAGAGTCCTTAGGAATTGAAGATGTAGAGGTTACAGCTGATGCTGTTTTGGCTATGCAACCGGCAAATTTGTCTATTGGTAAACGTATTTTAGAAGGCTATACATCTAAACTACCTAAATCTATAGAGAATCCAAAACGAATTGGTGTTGCTGTTCGTAGTTGGAAAGATGATACAGAATATCGTGAATCATTAGCCAATGTGTTAAGCCGATTACAAGAGCAAGATGAGGTAGAAATTATTTTTATTCCTATGTCTCATCCAGAGGATACAAAAGAAGCTAAAATTATCGCTAATTATATGCCGAAGGGGGCTATTGTTCTTGAAGGCCCATTCTCTACAGAGGAACAAGTATCCTTATCGGGGAATGTGGACCTAATGATTGGTATACGTCTTCATGCTCTAGTATTTAGCTCTTTAATGGGGAAACCTGTTATCGGTATTTCCTACGATCCTAAAATTACAAGCTTCTTACATATGATTGGTCAGGAACCAATAGGAACAATGACACATCTTAGAGAAGAGGCGCTATATCAGCGATGTCATAAGCTCTTAAATTCCAGAGAAGAGTATCAATCCTCTTATGATCGTATTGAAGCATTGCGTTTAAACTCTCAACGCAATGCAGAAATCGCTATTTCATTACTTAAAGATTATTAATATATTGGATCCAATCCAGAAAGTGAGGTCTCTATGGCTACATTAACACAAGATGTTAAACAAATAGTTCAAGAGAAGGCAAAAGCTATTCGCGTTAGTATTGTTCAGTCTGTAACGGCAGCAAAATCTGGTCACCCAGGTGGTTCTTTATCTATCGCTGATGTGATGGCCTTGTTGTACTATGTAGAAATGAATGTAGATCCAGCAAATCCAAAAGCTCCAAATAGAGATCGTTTTGTCCTTTCTAAAGGTCATGCAGCTCCTGCTTTATATGCTACATTGGCTGAAAAAGGTTATTTCCCTAAAGAAGAACTTTTGAATTTACGTAAAATTGACCATATGTTACAAGGCCATCCTGATATGAAACATACTCCTGGCGTAGATATGTCTACAGGTTCCTTAGGCCAAGGCATTTCTGCCGCATGTGGTATGGCATTGGCAGGCAAAATTGACAATGCTGATTATCGCGTTTACTCCATTTTAGGTGATGGCGAGCTTGAAGAAGGTCAAGTATGGGAAGCAGCAATGTTTGCTGGTCATTATAAACTCAATAATTTGACTGCTTTTGTTGATTTTAATGGCCTTCAAATTGATGGTGATATTACTAAAGTACTTTCTCCATTGCCAATTCCTGAGAAATTTAAAGCTTTCAATTGGAATGTTATTGAAGTCAATGGTCATGATCTTGATGAACTTCATAATGCTATTGAATCTGCTAAAGCTTTCACAGAAGGTCCAACTTGTATCGTAATGCATACTGTAAAAGGTAAGGGCGTAGCTGAAATGGAAGGCCAAGCAGGTTGGCATGGTAAAGCACCTAGTGCAGAGCAAGGTGAAACCTTTGTTAATGAAATTATGGGGGTACAATAATGGGTAAAGCAACACGTGAAGCATATGGTAATGCGTTAGCTCGCATTGGTAAAGAAAATACAAATATTATCGTATTAGATGCGGATTTATCTAAATCTACTAAAACTGATACATTTAAAAATGTCTGCCCTGATCGATTCTTTAATGTAGGTATTGCAGAACAAAACTTGATTTCTGTTGGTGCCGGACTTGCAGCAGCAGGCAAAATTCCATTTGTTTCTTCCTTTGCTATGTTTGCAACAGGTCGTGCATTTGAACAAATTCGGAATGCTGTATGTTATCCAAAATTGAATGTAAAAGTATGTGCTACTCATGCTGGTATTACTGTAGGTGAAGATGGTGCTACACATCAAAGCTTGGAAGATATTTCTTGTATGCGTACTTTACCTAATATGACTGTAGTAGTACCTGCAGATGAACGTGAAACAGAAGCAGTAGTTGAATGGGCTGCATCTTATGAAGGTCCTGTATATGTTCGTTTAGGCCGTGCTGGAGTAGATGATGTTACAGCTGAAGGTTATACATTCGTACCTGGTAAATCTACTACATTGGTAGATGGTTCTGATGTAACTATCATTGCTTGTGGTGCCTTGGTTGGCCCTGCTGTTGAGGCGGCTAAAACATTAGCTGAATCTAATGTGTCTGCCCGCGTTATCAATATGGCTTCTATTAAGCCTATCGATGCAGAGGCAATTGTAAAAGCAGCTACTGAAACAGGTGCTATTGTAACAGCAGAAGAACATAATATCATTGGTGGTCTTGGTTCTGCTGTGTCTGAAGTTGTTGTGGCTAATAAGCCTGTTCCTATGGAATTCGTTGGTGTACAAGATACATTTGGGGAGAGTGGTACGCCAAAAGAATTGATGGCTAAATATGGTTTGACAGCAAAAGACATAGTAGAAGCAGTAAAACGTGTAATCACTCGTAAATAATCAAAGGGGACCCCATGATTGAATTTAAGAATGTTAGTAAAGTCTATGATAATGGTTCTGTTGCATTAGACGATGTGTGTTTAACTATAAATGAGGGCGAATTTGTCCTCATTTGTGGTCACAGCGGTGCAGGGAAATCAACTCTATTTAAATTGTTAACTCATGAAGTAGTACCCGATTCTGGTACTGTCATTGTTGATGATTTTGATGTTACGCGTATGAAGCGTAGTAAAATTCCAAAATTACGTAGAAAACTTGGTGTTGTATTCCAAGATTTCCGTTTATTACCAAACAAAACGGTATCAGAAAATATTGCCTTTGCTCTTGAAGTAATTGAAGAAAAACCAAAGGTAATTAAGGAAAAGGTAAGTCATGTACTAGAGCTTGTTGGGTTAACTGACAAGGCAAATGATTTACCAGAGGATTTATCTGGTGGTGAACAACAACGTGTTGCTATTGCCCGCGCCATTGTAAATCGACCTTCTGTGCTCATTGCTGATGAACCGACTGGTAATCTAGATCCTGATACAAGTAAAGGTATTGTAGATTTGTTTAAGCATATCAATAATTTTGGCACAACTGTTATTATGGTTACCCATAATATGGATCTTGTTTCGTATTTAAATAAACGTGTTATTCGTCTTAAAGATGGTCGCGTTCAAAGTGATAATATGAGAGGTGCAGAAATTAATGAAGCCTAGAACATTGAAATACTTTTTTAAAGAAGCCCTCAAATCTATGAAGCGTAACGGTCTTATGACGTTAGCATCTATTTCTACAGTGGCTTTATCTCTATTTATGCTCGGTGTATTCCTTTGCGGTGTTATCAATTTGAATAATATGGCATCTAGTTTAGAAAACCAAGTTCAATTGAGCATTTATTTAAAAGATGGTTTAACAACTGACCAAATTATGGCTGTAGGTAAGCAAATTAAAGCTATACCAAATCTTAAGCATTTAGAGTTTGTTAATAAAGAGCAAGCTATGAAGGAATTCAAAGCACGCCTCGGTGATCAACAACAATTGGTAAATGCATTAGGTGATGTAAATCCATTGCCAAACTCTTATGTATTAACCTTTGATAACCCAAGTGATGTTAAGGCTACAGCTAAATTAGCCACTACATTCCAAGGTGTTGAAAGTACGCATTATGGTCAAGATATTGTAGAAGAACTATTCCGCATTACTCAAGTAATCAGAATTGGTGGTATTGTATTAATCGCATTCTTAGCAGCAGCTACATTATTCATCATTTCTAATACAATTCGCTTGACTGTATTCGCCCGTCGTAAAGAAATTGCCATCATGAAATATGTTGGTGCAACCAATGGTTTTATTCGTTGGCCATTCTTGATCGAAGGTATGTTATTGGGCTTAGTGGGGGCTGTAATTGCCGTACTTTGTGTAGGTGAGTTTTACCATTTCATTACCATGGAAGTTTCTGAGTCTTTAGCATTCTTCCCATTAGTACCAATGTTCCCATTCTTCTATGATGTGGCTATCTATATTCTAGGTGGCGGTATTATAGTCGGTGCTATTGGTAGTACGATTTCTTTAAAACAATACATGAAGGTGTAATGTTTATGAAATACAACACAATCAAATCTCGTCTTGTAGCAACAATTTTAACAGGTATAGTAGTACTGGGAACACCACTATACATTGCTGCGGAAGATGAGGATTTAACGAATCAATTAGATTCAATTCAACAACAAGTTAATCAACAAAACTCTATCAAAGCTGATGCAGAAACTGTTATTGTAAGTGTATCTGAACAGTTGCGACAAATTGAAGAGCAATTACGTCAGGCCCAACAACAGTTAGAATCTATTCAACAGCAACGTGTAGCCGTTGAAAATGATATTACTGTTAATGAAAAGTTACTCGCAGAAGCACAAAAACGCTTAGAAGGACGAGAATCCGTATTTTATAAGCGTGTACGAGATATTTATATCAATGGACGTCTAAGTTATTTAGATGTTGTCATTGGCTCTAAAGATTTTAGCGATTTTGCAAATCGATTAGAAATCTTAAAACGCATCATTGATTCTGACATCAAGTTAATCGATGAAATTAAAAAAGAACGTGCTGAAATTGCGGCACGTAAACAGGCTCTTGAGCAATCTCGAGCTAAGCTAGTAGAGCTTGAAAAAGCTGCTGTAGCAAAACAAGCTGAAATTGAACAAAAGAAAAAAGAACGGGAGGTAGTTCTTCAGAAGGCACAAAATGATCGTGCTACTGCAATGCAAGCAGTGGAAGAACTTAATGCTTCTTCCGCTCAAATTACAGCATTATTGAAAGCTCGCCAAGCTGAACGTGCGGCAGCTCGTGCAGCTGCAGAAGCAGCAGCGGCAGCTGCGGCTCAACAGTCTGCACCAAGCTACTCTTGGGTTCAAGGATCTGGTCAACTTGGTTGGCCTGTAAGTGGTGAAATTACTTCTCCTTATGGCTATCGTACACATCCAATTTGGGGTACAACTATCTACCATTCCGGTATTGATATTGGTGTTGATGAAGGTACACCAGTTCATGCTGCTGATGGAGGTACTGTTGTTTGGTCTGGTTGGATGGGTGGCTATGGTTACGCTGTAGTTATCGACCATGGTAATGGTATGTCCACCCTTTATGGCCATAATTCTGAGCTTGCTGTCTCTGAAGGACAAGATGTATCTAAAGGTCAAGTTATTGCCTATGCTGGTAGCACTGGTAATAGTACTGGGCCACACGTACATTTTGAAGTTCGTATAAGTGGGGATCCTGTTGATCCTATGGGATATTTATAATATGAAATTTGATACACGTACGGTGTTATGGAGTCTATTGAAATATATAGGCTCCGGCATCGTTATTATGTGGCTTACGTTTTGGTACTTATCTGGTTCATTCTGGGGATTACCAAGACTATTTGTAGCCTACTATGCTGCGAGTCAAGTCTTTATGACACCGATGTCTAAAGCTACCCTTTATGATGGTATGCTTAAAGGCTTAATTGGCTCTTTGGGAGAGCCCCATAGTATTTATTTAGATGCTGACGAATTTAAGTCCATGAAAATGCAAACATCTGGCACTTATGCAGGTGTAGGCATGGTTCTTGGTCATGATGATAAAGGTTTATATGCAGTTAGTATTATGGAAGATCAACCAGCTTTCAAAGCGGGCATAAAACCTGGTGATCATATTATTGCTATCGATGGTCAATCTACAAGTGATATTACTGTAGAAGATGCATCCTCTCGAATTCGCGGCGAGGCTGGTACTATTGTCGCCCTTGATATAGAGCGTAATGGTGAAAAATTACACTTTGATATTACCCGTGAATCTATTGTGTTACCTACTGTTAAAAGCAAAATGCTCACAAGTACAGTTGGATATATTCGGATTAGTCAATTTGCAGAAAATACAGCTGATGATTTCGAAACACAATTTAAAGAATTACAATCTCAAGGTATGAAGGAACTAATTTTAGACCTTCGAGATAATCCTGGTGGGTTATTATCTACTACAGAAAAGATTTCTAACTATATTATGCCTCCAGGAACATTAGTAACCGTACAAAATAGAGCTGGGAAAAAAGAGGTTTATAAGTCTAATGGTCCAGAAGTAGCTATGCCATTAGTCGTTCTTGTTAACAAAGGGTCTGCTAGTGCATCTGAAATTATAGCTGGTGCTATTCAAGATCGTAAACTAGGTACTATTTTAGGTACTAATACATATGGTAAGGGTACAGTTCAAACTATTTACCCTAGCCTCGATAATGAAGGTGTTAAGGTAACTATTGCCAAATACCATACACCAAATGACCGTGTTATTGACGGCATTGGTATTAAACCTGATGTAGAACTGGATTTACCAAAAGGTGTAAATCCATCTAGTACATTAGATGATATTCAAATTAAAAAAGCATTAGAGTTATTACAGCAATAATGCATAGGAGTTAAAGTATGTTTATAGATAGAGCGCGTGTCTTTGTTAAGGCCGGTGACGGTGGGGACGGCATGTCTAGTTTCCGCCGTGAGAAATACGTGCCAAATGGCGGCCCTAGTGGCGGCGATGGTGGTAAAGGGGCAGACGTTATATTTAAAGCGGACAAGAATATTAATACTCTTGTAGACTTTAGATATAAACGTCAGTTTAAGGCACCTGCTGGTGGTAATGGTGAAAGCTCCAACAAGCATGGTCGCGGTTCTGAGCCACTCATTATTCCAGTTCCGTTGGGTACTGTAATTAAAGAAGAAGAAACAGGTAAAATTTTCTGTGACCTCGTTAACGACGGCGATACTTTTGTTATTGCTAAAGGTGGTCGTGGTGGCCGTGGTAATGCACGCTTCCAAACAAGTGCTAACCGTGCACCTACATTCGCAGAAAAGGGTGAACCTGGTGAAGAGTTCTGGTTGCAACTAGAGCTTAAAGTATTGGCAGATGTTGGTTTATTAGGCTATCCATCTGTTGGTAAGTCTAGTATTTTACGTAAGGTCTCTAAAGCTCAACCAGAGGTAGCTGCTTACCACTTTACTACATTGACACCTGTACTTGGGGTAGTAACCATCTCTGGTGACCGTAGTTTTGTATTAGCCGATATTCCTGGTCTTATTGAAGGGGCTAGCGAAGGTGTTGGCCTAGGACATAACTTCTTGCGTCACGTAGAACGGACTAATATTTTAATTCACGTCCTTGATGTATCTGGTATGGAAGGACGCGATCCAAAGGTTGATTTTGATGCTATTAATGAAGAACTTCGTAAATATTCTGAAAAATTAGCCAATAAAAAACAAATTGTTGCACTCAATAAGATTGATATGGTCTTTGATGATACAACAATTCCTGATACAAAAAAATATTTTGAAGATAAAGGATATGAAGTATTCCTTATCAATGCATTAAGTGGTGAAGGTTTACCAGAGCTTATGGAACGAGCTTACTACTATGTAGAAAATTATGAGCCAGAACCGGAAGCAACTGATGATACAGTAGTATACGAAGCAAAACCTGATGTGGAATTCGTTATTACACGTGGTGATGATGCTGCATTCTATATTACAGGTAAACGTATTGAACGCTTAGTGGCAATGACAAACTTAAGTGATGATCAATCTCTTCGTAGATTCCAACGCATTTGGCGTTTTATGGAGCTCGATGCTAAATTGAAGGAAAAAGGTTGTAAAGACGGTGATGAAGTTGTAATTGGCGATCAACGCTTTACATTCCAAGAGTAGGAGTAATAATGACAGGAAAACAAAAACGGTATTTACGTTCTTTGGCAGCAACAATGCCACCAGTAGTTCAAATTGGTAAAAATGGTTTAGAAAATAGTGTTATTGATAGTGCTCGCGCAGCATTAATGGCTCGTGAATTAATCAAGGTAAAATTACTCAACAATAGCCCTGAAGATAAGACGATTTTCCAAGAGTTAGCTGATATGCTTGGTGCCGAATTAGTCCAAGTTATCGGCTTTAACGGTGTATTATATAAAGCTAAAAAAGAACCAAAAATTATTCTACCTAAATAAATCGTCATATTACTAACATGTATTATATGGGGGTCTACATAACCTGTTAGCCCTAGGAGGTTATTCTATGCGCAGTGCTATCATCAACGCAAAAAGAATAGTAGTTAAAGTAGGCAGTAGTACGCTTTGTTATGATAATGGTCATTTAAACCTAGAACGCATTGAACGATTAGTACGCCAACTATCAGATTTAGCTAACCAAGGTAAAGAGGTTATCCTCGTTTCTTCTGGTGCAACAGGTGCTGGACTGGCCCCTTTAGGATTTAAGGAAAAACCTAGAGACCTTGTATTAAAACAAGCTGCTGCAGCAGTAGGACAAGGCATCCTTATTCATATGTATGAGCGTATGTTTCGTGAATATGGTCGTACAGTAGGTCAAATTCTTTTAACAAAAGAAGATAGTACTGGTCGCCATAGTTATCTTAATTTGCGTAATACATTACATACGTTATTGCAACTCAATGTTATTCCTATCATTAATGAAAATGACGTGGTTGCCATTGAAGAATTTAAAATCGGAGATAATGATACTTTATCTGCTACCGTAGCAGGTATTGTAGATGCTGATTTGCTTATCATTTTATCCGATATTGAAGGATTATATACAGCTAATCCAGCAACTAATTCAGATGCTACGTTAATAGAAACAGTTTCTGAAATTACTGATGAAACTTATGCCATTGCAGGTGGAGCAGGATCTAACATGGGTACTGGTGGTATGTATACTAAAATTAAAGCGGCTCATATGGCTACAAACTCAGGCGTACCGATGGTAATCACATCTGGTGAAGTGGAAGATTCTGTTCGTCGTGTATGTAAGGGCGAACAAATTGGTACTCTCTTTGAAGCGCATGATGCTGGGCTATCAGGTAAACATCATTGGCTTGCCTTTGGTAAACGATTGAAAGGGTCAATCACTATTGATGATGGTTGTGCACGTGCTGTATTAGATAAAGGGGCAAGCATTTTACCAGCTGGTATTATTGATGTAGATGGGTCATTTGGACCTGGTGATACAATTTCTATTTATCATGATGGTAAAGAAATTGGCCGTGGACTTATCAACTATGGCATCGAAGATATGAAGGCCATTAAAGGTCATAATACAAATGATATAGCTCAAATTTTAGGTATTAATACAACCTATGATGAAGCAGTACATCGTAATAATCTAGTTTTATTACATTGAGGATATCCTATGAACCAGTATGAAGAAATTTGTAAAGATATGGGTCAAAGAGCTAAAGCGGCATCCTTTGAATTAGCTCAAATTGATCAAGGTACATTAGATTCTGCATTATTAGCAATCGCTGATGCTGTAGAAGCACAAGCCGATGAAATTATGGCTGCTAATCAGTTAGACTTAGATAAATCTGGTGATTATAATGTGCCTCAAACCATGATAGATCGACTAACATTGACACCTAGCCGTATTTCTCAAATGGCAGAAGGTGTTCGTCAAGTAGCTGCTCTTGAAAGTCCAGTAGGTTCGGTTATAGAAACAATTACACGGCCTAACGGTTTGACTATTGAAAAAAGAGCGGTACCTTTTGGTGTTATTGGCATTATTTTTGAGGCTCGTCCAAATGTAACAATTGATGCTGGTGTGCTTTGTTTAAAAACATCGAATGCTACGATACTGCGAGGTGGTAAGGAGGCATTCCATACCAACCAAATTATCGTGACTATTATGCGTAATACCTTAGAATCTTTAGGTATTACGCCAGATGCTATTCAACTTGTGGAAGTTCTTGATCGGGATATGGTTGGTGTATTATTGCACCAACGTGAATATATTGATGTCATCATTCCTCGTGGTGGAGCTGGACTGATTCGTCGTGTTGTAGAGGAAAGTAGTATTCCTGTTATTGAAACCGGTAGTGGTGTGTGTCATACATATATAGATGAATATGCGAATCTCGATATGGCATTAGAAATTTCAATCAATGCAAAGGTACAACGTCCGTCTGTATGTAACTCTATGGAAACATTGCTAGTACACCAAGCGGTGGCTGGTGAGTTTTTACCACGTCTTGATGAGGTTCTACAAGAATATGGCGTCCGAATTCACGGTGATACAGCTGTGGCTCAATATATGGAGAATACAATTCCTTTAACAGAGGATTCCTTCCATACTGAATATAACGATATGGACTTAAATGTACGTATTGTTGAAAATCTTGAAGAAGCCATTAATCATGTTAATTGTTATTCTACACATCATTCAGAGGCTATCGTAACAGATGAACCGATGCGTGCAAGAGTATTCATGAACTTAGTAGATTGTTCTACTGTGTATCATAATGCTTCTACGCGTTTTACTGATGGTTTTGAATTTGGTTTTGGTGCTGAAATCGGTATTAGTACTCAAAAGCTCCATGCTCGTGGGCCAATGGGATTACAAGCACTAACATCATATAAATACTTTGTATTTGGAGAAGGCCAAGTTCGAAAGTGAAGACAGTATATTACTTAATAAGGGCATACTACAGATATATTCAGACCCCAAAAGGTCGATACGAATGGATATCCTATGGAAAAGCACTGCTCTTATTTATCATTATTTGTGTCATTGTCATTAAGGGTGTGACATTATTATGGTAGAGAAACGTCGTATAGGTATCATAGGTGGAACATTTAATCCTATCCATTTAGGGCATCTAATGATTGCTGAGGTGGCTTGTGAAAGTTTTAACCTTGAGAAGGTTATTTTCGTGCCAGCACGGATACCACCTCATAAGCAACATGATGTAATAGATAGTCATCATCGATATGCTATGACAGCAGCAGCCGTGTCAGATAATCCAAATTTTGAAATTTCTGATGTAGAGATGCGTCGTGAAGGCCCTTCGTATACAGTTGATACGATTCAACATTTTAAGATGCTCTATGGACCAAATGTTGAATTTTACTTTATAGCGGGAACGGATACAATTCGTGCGTTGCCAACGTGGAAATTTATTGAGGAATTATTAAATGAGGTCCACTTTATTGGTGCTACAAGACCTGATGGATCTAGTGCAATTGATGAAACATTAGATATTTTAGGACCAAAAGCACGAGAAAAAATACATCTTATGGAGGTTCCTGAGATGAAATTATCTGCTACGTATTTGCGAGAGCGGTTACGTTCTGGAAAAACTGTTCGGTACATGTTGCCTAAATGTGTAGTGGAGTATATAGAAGAAAACCATATTTATGGGAAGGAATAAAGGATGTTATCATTTGATGAAATACAAGTTAGCGTGAGTCAATGGTTGAGTAAAAAACGTTTTAAGCATACTCTTGGCGTTGTTGAATCAGCCACTCATTTAGCTGAACTTTATGGCGTTGATGTGGAAAAGGCTAGATTAGCCGCATTGTTGCATGATTGTGCAAAGGAGCTTTCGCTGAAGGAAATGCAAAAGCTAGTTAGTGCTGAATCCTATGAGGCTGATCAAGAATTATTAAGCAATGGTAATCTTTTACATGGACTAGCCGGTATGATTCGTGCTAAACAAGAATTTTCCATATCTGATAATGAGGTTTTGGAAGCCATTAGGGTTCATACGACTGGTAAGGTACATATGTCTAAACTAGATAAAGTTATATTCTTAGCAGACTATATAGAACCTAATCGAGATTTTCCAGGTGTTGATGAATTGCGTAAAGTAGCGGATCAAAATTTAGATAAAGCTGTATTGCTTGGTTTTGATAACACTATTATTCATCTTATTGAGCAAAAACAATCTATTTATCCTTTGACCATTCTTGGTCGTAATGATGTGTTACAATCTTGTAAATAATGGAGTTTATATATGGAAGAACGTGAACGAGCAAGAGCTCGCCGTCGAAGAAGAAGACGTCAACAAAAGTCATCTGTTAAATGGCCTAGAATTATATTAGCTATTATTGTACTAGTAGCATTACTTGGCGGTATAGGATACGGTTTGTATACTGGTGTATCTTATGCATATAGAGCTATTGTAGGTACTACCGAATCAACTGATGCATCTGGAGATAATGGAAATAAACAAGATGGTAATACTGTATCTGTAGAGCAAAAAGGCTTAGATAAACCGTTATATATTCTTGTTGTCGGTACTGATGATAATAATCCAAGTCAAAGTGATAGCTTATTCTTGTTGTCTATTAATTTAGATCAAAAGACTATGGATGTTATTGGCATCCCTAGTAATAGTAAAATTGATAACAGAGATCAGACTGATGCAACAATGCTCAATAGCATCTATGAAAAAGGTGGTATTGATTTAACAAAAGCTGTTATTGAAGATATGTTCCATATTTCTATACCATATTATGTTGTCGTTAACCAAAATGCTTTCAAAAAAACGAATGATGTATTAGGAAATCAACAAATCTATGTAGAACAAAATATGGAACACGTGGATGCAGACGGAAATAAAGATATCGATTTGCAACGAGGCTATCAAACATTAGATAGTGATAAAGCATTGGCTTATTTAAGATATTCTGATCCAAAACATGATACATTTACACGTGTACAACGACAAGAACGCTTTTTAAAACTATGGGTAGAAGAAGAGCATAATGCATTCTTCTTAACAAATGCATGGCATATTTGGCGTATTTGGGATCATTATGATAGCAATATTTCTACTTTAGATGCTATTAAGCTTGTGTATAATGCTAGCAAAATCAATAAGGAAGAAATCCATTTCTACATTCTTCCTGGAGAAAAAGAGCTAGTAGGAGATATGACATATTGGAAGGTAAATCCTACGGAAGCACAACGATTAGTAGGCATTACGATGGGAAATTTACCAGCTAATGAAATGACACAATTTGTAACAGCTCCAACTAATAGTACAGCCAAGGTTGCGCCTGAATCAGAACATAATGGTGGGACTATTACAAAGCCAACAGAACCTGGTGATGAGAGTAGTAAAAAACGGTAAAAGGGGAATAGTATGAAAAATAAAGAAGAAATTAAAGAAATCGTATTACAATTAGCACAAGCTGCTTTCGATAAAAAAGGTAGAGATATTGAAATCCTCGATTTAGAAGGTGTATCTATGTTAGGTGATTACTTCCTAATTGCTAGTGCGAATAATATCAAGCAATCTCAAAGTATTGCTGATGAAATGGAAGATAAAGCAGCAGAATTGGGCATGACAGTCAACCACAGAGAAGGTTACCGTGAAGGGGAATGGATTTTACTTGATTTTGGCGATGTTATTTGTCATGTCTTTGGTGGTGATGAATTGCGTGAATTCTACGGTTTAGAAGAGTTGTGGAATGATGCAGTTCGAGTTCCATTTGAAGGAGTATAATATGGCTACAGAATTGTTGGAAAATACAATTGCCACATTAAAAGTATTGCGTACTAGTGACCAAGGGGCCTTTCTAGATGGTCAAACAGGCAATACAAATGATGATATTTTGCTTCATAAGGATCAACAAACATCTCCAGTTGCTATTGGTGATGAGGTAGAGGTATTTTTATATCGCGATCCAAAAGGACGTTTAACTGCGTCTATGCGTTTACCTGCGATGAAGGTAGGTCAAATTGGCTATGTTGAGGTAATCAACACTACAAACTTTGGCTGTTTCGTTGAGGTTGGCACTGAGCGTGGTATCTTTATGCCACATGCTGAGATGCGTGGACGTCCTCAAGTTGGTGAAAAGGTTTGGGTTCGCCTATATACTGATAAATCTGGTCGATTTGCAGTATCTATGGATGTAGATGATGAAATGCGTCGTGCTTCTAAGGCCGCTACAGAGGCTAAGGTAGGACAACTAGTTAAGGGTGCTATTTATAACTTAACTAGTGATGGGGCATTCTTTATTACTCCAGAACGATGGATAGCCTTTTTACATCGCTCAGAAATGACGAGAAAACTAAAGGTTGGGGAGATGGTTGAAGGTCGCGTTACCTTTAAACGTGATGATGGCCGAATCAATGTATCCATGCGCCCTACCAAGGAAAAGGCCCTCATATCTGATGGAGATATTATTATGGAATATCTTCTTAACCGTGGTGGTAAGATGCCGTATAGTGATGAATCTTCTGCTATGTTGATTAAAGATAAGTTTAACATCAGCAAAGCCGCGTTTAAACGTGCTTTAGGGCATTTGATGAAAGAGAAAAAGATTGTTCAAGATGATGGTTGGACATTATTAACTGAAATAGGACGTCAATGGACACCTCCTGTTAGTAATGAATCACAAGAAGAGGAATAAAGACGATGAAAATTGTCATTGTAGGTGCTGGTAAGGTTGGCTATTCCTTGGCACAACGCCTGATACAAGATGATCATGATGTGTACGTTATCGATCGGTCATCAGAACGCATACAAAATCTTGAAAATACCTTAGATGTTAGCCTTGTTCAAGGTAACGGCAGTGATATACAATTGCTCAATGAAATCGGTATGGAAGATGTAGGAATGTTTATTGCTGTTACCGATTCTGATGAAGTAAATATGCTATCCTGTGCTGTAGCTAAGATTACAGGTGTTCCTACAACGATTGCTCGTGTTCGGGATAATACTGTAGCAGAACATATGGATGATGAGATGCGTGCCAAATTAGGCGTAGATTTGTTCATTAATCCTGAAATGGTTACGGCTCAAGAGCTTTTACAAATTTTAGAAACGCCTTCAGCTATTGATGTTGAGGACTTTGGTCAAGGCGCTGTGCGCCTCATGGAATTTAAGATTACAGATGATATTCCATTAATCGGAAAACCTTTAAAAGAAATCCAATTCCCTGAAGGTGTTTTACTAGTAGGTGTTTTACGCTATGGTGAAATGATTATTCCTCATGGTGAAAGTATTCTACAGCCTGATGATAGTGTATTCTTCTTAGGCTTGAAAGAAGCCGTTGAAGAGGTAGAAAGTCTTTGGTTCCATAATCATAATACATTCTATAAAAGAGCTGTTATCATTGGAGCTGGCCTTTTAGGTAGAAATTTAACGGTCCTTTTGGAGCAAGCTGGATTTTCGGTTAAAGTTATTGAAAAGAATTTTGACCGTTGTGAACAGCTAGCAAACCTTGTGGATAAGACAATTGTTATTAATGGGGATGCTACGGATTTCGATCTCTTAGAAGCAGAAGAGATTGCTGATAGTGATGTTATCATTGCACTTACGGATGATGACAAGCTTAACTTGTTAGTCGCTCTTGTAGGTAAACATATGGGGATCCCTAAGACTGTAGTACGTGTAGGGCGACCTGAATACATTATGCTTATGGAACAAGTAGGCATTGATGTCGTATTCTCTCCACGTTTATTTACAGCTAGTCAAATTTTACGTTTTGTTCGAAGCGGAGAAGGTGTTTTATCAATCTCTACCTTTGAAGGTGGGAAAGCGGAATCTATTGAGGTTGCTATTACAAGTGAATCACCTGTAGCCGGTAAACAATTGAAAGATATACGTTTACCAGGGAAGGCTTTAGTAGGTGTTATTTTGCGTGGTGATGAAGCCATTGTGCCACGTGGTAATACTGAGATTTTAGATGGAGATCACATTGTTCTCTTTGCGTTACCTGAATCAGTAAGTAAATTACTTAAATATCTAACCTAGTTTGGAGGGACTATGCGCATTCAAATTGTCATGTCCTTAGTGGGGCGGCTATTATATATATTTGGGATTTTTACATTGATACCCTTTATATATAGTGTCGTATTTGAAACTGCATATTGGTCATTTTTGATTACCACCGGTATTTCATTCGGCTTAGGTGGACTTTTATCTTATTATGGCAAAGAAAGTCAAAGTTTTAGTCTTCGCGATGGGTATTTAGTAGTATCAGCTACATGGATATTAACCGTTATCTTAGGCTCCTTACCATTTCTTGGTAGTGGTATTTTAGTCAATGTGTTTGATGCGCTGTTTGAAGCTACATCTGGGATTACTGCAACTGGTGCTACTATTATTAATAGTGTAGATGATTTACCGAATACATTTGTATTATGGCGTGGACTTATGCACTGGATTGGTGGGATGGGGATTATCGTCCTTATTTTATCCTTCTTGAAAAATCTTGGTGCTGACGCAGCTCATATGTTTAATGCAGAAGCTTCGGTACCAAAACCAGGTGTAGTTATGCCTCGTATTCAATCAATGGCTACAAAACTTTGGCGGTTATATATTGTGTTCACTGGAGTTTGTTTCCTCATGCTATGGGCGGGTGGAATCGAACCATTTGATGCACTTAATTATGCATTTTCTATTATATCTACAGGTGGTTTTACACCTACATCAGCTGGTACGTTTGTTTATGAGCAGAATAACTATATTTGCTTTGTATTTATTTTCTTTATGATATTAGCAGGCGGAAATTTTTCTGTATACTATAATGCTCTTCATAAAGGGATTCGTATTTTAATTGATGATTTTGAAACACGCATGTATTGGCTTGTAATTCTAATAGGCATTATAATTATTGGATTATCATTAGCCTTACAATCTACTATAAATGATCCAATACAAATTATTAGGGATGCGTCCTTCAATCTTGTATCGATTCAAACTGGTAGTGGATTTGCTGTAAGTGATTATGATTTATGGCCTGCTGCAGCTCAGATGATGCTCTTTATTTCATCATTTTTTGGTGGTTGTAGTGGTTCTACCACAGGGGGCGTTAAAATTATACGTCTCATTATTTTAATTAAAAGTAGTATCATTTACCTGCGTAAATCGATTCATCCAGATATGGTTCAAGTTGTACGCATCAATGGTAAACCAATGCCTACCAAGTGGATTCAAATGACACAACAATTTTTATTTTTATACTTAATGATTTATGTTATTTCTGTCTTTTTGATGACTTGCACTGGTTTATCCACATATGATTCTATGCAAGTGATAACAGCATTCTTAAGTAATGTTGGCCTTGGTTTTGGTGGATTTGGTCCCACTGATTCCTTTGGTGCTATGCCTGACTCAGCAAAATGTATAGCTATTGTTGATATGATATTGGGGCGTTTAGAATTATTTACCATTCTTGTTATGCTTCATCCTCAATTCTGGGAAGGGTATTTTATAAAAAAACAATCTTCCAAGCGGTATCGTGTTCTATAGGGGGCGAATAATATGAATATTATAAAACGCCCTCTAGGGCTTTATAAAGCGAATTGCTACGTACTCGTTAAAGAGGGTAAATCTTTAATAATTGATCCTGGATTTCATAGTAAGCATATCATTGAAATGGTAGGGGATTCTGAACCAATAGCAGTTCTATTGACACATGGTCATTGTGACCATGTGTCAGCTCTAGATGAGGTATGTGAGCATTATAATATTCCTGCTTATTTACATCCTTTAGATCAAGAATTATTACAATTAATTCGTCGCAGACCAAGTGTTTACAAGAAGAAAATGTATACTAATTGTAACGATTTAGTAACAGGTAAACTACAATTAGGACCCTTTGAAGTTATTGTCCATCACACACCTGGTCATAGTGCTGGTTCTGTTTGTTTTGAAATAGAAGGACATCTATTTTCAGGGGATACTGTATTCAAACAAAATGTAGGGAATACTGACAATTATAATAGTAATCCAGAAGATTTGATTACTAGTTTGAAGTATATATTAACCTTGTCTAAGGATTTAATAATCGACCCAGGACATAAAGAATCCACAACATTAAAAGATGAAGAAGAATTCATCAAAAATATTGTAGGATAGTGTTGACAAAAGTCCTGATAACCGATATACTAAGCAAGTACTTTGGATACGGCCCCGTGGTGTAGCGGTTAACATGTCGCCCTGTCACGGCGAAGATCGTCAGTTCAAATCTGATCGGGGTCGCCATTCATGCCTCGGTAGCTCAGTTGGTAGAGCAACGGACTGAAAATCCGTGTGTCGACAGTTCGATTCTGTCCTGAGGCACCATGTACATGCGGGAATAGCTCAGCGGTAGAGCACCGCCTTGCCAAGGCGGGGGTCGCGAGTTCGAATCTCGTTTCCCGCTCCAACTTTATATGGCGGCATAGCCAAGCGGTAAGGCAGAGGTCTGCAAAACCTTTATTCCCCAGTTCGATTCTGGGTGCCGCCTCCACAAACGTTACCCATGCCGGGGTGGCGGAACAGGCAGACGCAACGGACTTAAAATCCGTCGGTTGGAAACAACCGTACCGGTTCGATTCCGGTCCTCGGCACCAATTAAGACTAACTTCGGTTAGTCTTTTTTTCTTATGTAAATTAAGTTTTAATACTACATATTAAATAATACTATGAATAAGAAACCTAAATTGCTAATTAGTGAATGTCTATGCGGCGTATCATGTCGTTATGATGGAAAAGATAATTATATAGGGAAATTACCATTGTTAAAAGAAATGTTTGATTTAGTACCTGTATGTCCAGAAGTATTAGGTGGACTTAGTACACCGCGTGATCCTGCAGAGCGACAAGGAGAACGTATATGTACGGCTAATGGGACTGATGTAACTAAAGAATTCCTTATAGGTGCTCAGAATACATTAGATATAGCTTTTCAAAATGAGTGTAATCGGGCTCTAATGAAAGCAAAAAGCCCTAGTTGTGGCTATAAGCGCATTTATGATGGCACCTTTAGTAAAACCCTACGGGATGGTCATGGATGCACTGTAGAGGCTCTATTAAAGAATAATATTGAAGTGTATACAGAAGATGATATTGATTTATTAATAGAAGAAAAAAAGAGATGAGTTTTAACTCATCTCTTTTTTGTTTTTTCTTTACTATAACCTTAACTGGCTATCATTACATAATTATATGCTTTACTGATAACAGATTAATATGCTTAACTCAGTTCAAGAAATAGTCTAGATTATTTACCTGCATTTACAGGATCGTTAGTTAATGGTTGTTCCCCTAGTAAGGTAGTAAGGTTATGTAAATTAAATCGATACTTATCATTACTGAAGTCTCGTGTTGCATCATAACGTTGGTTAGGTGCATGCATAAGACCGATTAATGTGTCATATAGTAAATCATTTGTAAAGTATTGATGTTCGTGCTTAGTAAGTTCCTCTGCAGTTTGAGGATACGCTGCACGATATTGAGGAGATAAATAAATCCAGAATGGAATGTGAGTCATAACAAAGTCAAATGTATCTGGGTTATGAGATTTATCTAAACTTTCACCGTGGTCAGAGAAATAGACCATAGCTTGTAAGTTTAATTTTTCCTTACCATACGTATAGATTTGTTGTAATAACCAATCCGTATACAGTTGGCTATTAGCATATGCTTCTTGGCCATCTGGGTATGGGCCTTGTTTCCATTTACTAAACTCATGAGGGTAACGGTCATTGTAATAAATATGGCTACCCATGATATGAATAACGATAAAGTTATTTTTCGTAGGGTCTACAGATTGTAATAAAGGCAATAATGATTCATCATAGCGATCAGAGAATGCATATGATTCGTGAGACCATTTTGTAGTATCTGCTGTTTTTGCCATTAGAGAAATGGCTGTATCGTATTCACCAAATACACCTTGGTTACTAAACCAAGAAGTAGTATAACCAGCCTTTTTAGCTACGTCTAAGATGTTTGCTGAATCAAGGAATGGTTTATCATCATATTGATTGCGTTCAGATAAAGCGCGTTCTAGAGTAGGTACTGTTTGTACATAGGATGAATATGCGTTATCAAAGAACACAAAATCTTTGTTATCAGAGCGCATATTACCTTGCCATGGTGTATCGTCATAAGGGAAGTTTGGATTATAAACCTTCATATAATCACGAGAACTAGACTCACCAATTACTAATATGATCGTACCTGGTGTTTTATTGGCAGAGGTTTCCTTTGTATCTAAATTAAAGGAATCGAAAACTAAATGATGGTTATCATTATATTGTTGCATCTGTTTTACATAATCGCCAGCAGCAATCCAGTTTGCTACAATACATGTTTTAGGGAATAAGAAGAATGGTACATATACTAAGAATGCTACTATAGATGCAATTAGCAATGTAGAGCGCATAGGTCGTGTAGTATTTAAGTTTACTACTGCTTTCATTCCTAGATTAGACCAGTAGAGTAGATACGTCCATAATATAAGACCTATACCAACAGCGATAAGACCAGGGATACCGGCAGCATTTTTTAAGAAACCAAAGGCTTCTTCTGGGTTCGTCATATATACTGCTAGTAAACTAGCTGGCGTTAAACAATGCCATGTAGTTAAGTAGTATCCAATTTGTAAGAATGGAATAAGACTTAATATCATGGTAATGATTGCCATGATTAATGATGTGGTTTTATGAAGGCGATTCGTTTGATTTAGTAAGAATTGAATTCCAGATAAGCCCATAAAAATGAGTAGGCCAAATAAGAAGTCATTAGCGAATTCATAGAAATATAAAGGTTTAACATAGGACCAGTGGAAAAGGAGTGGGAATGTAAGAGCCCAAAGAATACCAACTAATCCATATCCTAAAAATGGTCTATGAAAAACGGTACACCCCATAAAGTATTGAAATAAAAAAGTACCTACAATTGTTGGTACTGCTAAAATCGTTATATCTTCAACATCTAGTCCTAGTGTAATAGGTTCATAGATGAAAAATAGAGCTATATATAAAACAATACTAATGATACCAAAGCGAAAGATGGGGTTTCTCCCAATTTGCTTTAAACTAGATAACATAATAAATCCCCTCTTGTAGGAATACACAATAAATTTTTTTCATAATATATAATAATTACTATAATAAAGATAGCAGATGACTGTAAAAAAAACAATTATTTGAAAGTACTACTATAAATGCTTTATAATTATATAGTTAAAGTATATTTTCTAAGGATTGGGGTTTATGGGAGATTATAATTATAAGTTAGATGTTTTTGAAGGTCCTTTAGACTTGCTTTTACATCTCATTGAAAAACATAAAATAGAAATCACCGATATTCCTATCGTTGAAATTACGAGTCAATACTTGGAATATTTAGATAATTGGAATCACTTTGATATTCATTATAGTAGTGAGTTTCTTGTAATGGCATCTACCTTATTGCAGATTAAATCGCGTATGTTACTGCCTAAAGCTGAACCTGAGCCAGATGAAGCTGAGGATCCACGTGATGAATTGGTAGCAAAATTAGTAGAGTTTAAGAAAATCAAGGATTTTACAGCTCTATTAATGGAGCGTACAGCTGTTTCTGCCAATATATTTAGTAGACCTGAAGAAACAAGCGTACTTGGATTAGATAATGTATATAATTTAGAACTTTCCCAATTATACGAAATTTTTTATCAAACCTTAAAGCGAGCTAAGGAATTACCTGAAGAGGAACCTATTCGTGAAGTAAAGGTTGAAAAAGACAGTTATAGCTTAGAAGATATGATTCTGTCTTTATCTAGTCGTATACGTCGTGGTGAAAGTTTACACTTTAGAGAGTTATTAGTGGCAATTGAAACAAAGAGTGGAATGGTAACGATCTTTATGGCTGTTTTAGAATTGTTGAAACAACAAATTATGGAAATGAGCTATGAAGAGGATGATATTGTATTCACTGCAGCCTTAGAAGGTACCGTATAGAAAGGGGGCTATATGAGCTTACCAACAATGCATTTAGAGGCCGTATTGTTTTCATCGGCAAAGCCTATATCAATAGATATGCTTGGAGAAGTATTTGGACTTTCAACAGAGGAAGTACAGGACTATATAGACACATTACAACGTGAGCTTGAAGACCAAAATCGAGGTATCCGATTGAGAGTATCAGGGGCTGGTGTTGAGTTAGTTAGCGCTATGGAAAGCGCTGATTATGTAGGTCATATACGTAAGCGAGAAGATAAATTATCTAATGCAGCGATGGAAACATTAGCTGTTATAGCCTATAAACAACCTATAACTAAAGCTGAAATTGAAGAAATCCGCGGTGTAAATAGCGATAAGATTATTAAACAATTACTCACTCGATCTCTTATTGCTGAGCTAGGTCATAAAGACACTGTAGGAAGACCTATTCTTTATGGCACAACTGACGAGTTTTTAAGAAGTGCTGGTGTAGAATCTATTGAAGCTTTACATCAAGAAGTTTCGGAAACAGAAGGATAATATGGAACGATTACAAAAATTTATTGCTAGTTGTGGTGTTGCATCACGACGTAAGGCAGAAGAATTAATTACAGAGGGGAAAGTTCAGGTTAATGGCCGCAAGGTAACTGAGCTGGGCGTTAAAATTGACCCTCAAAAAGATAAGGTTAAGGTTAATGGTCAATTATTGGCGCAAGAAAAGCCTGTATATTATTTATTAAATAAGCCGAAGGGCGTCATTACATCTGTATCTGACCCTCAAGGTCGAGAAACTGTTTTAGATTATATTAAAAATGAATCTAAACGCATTTATCCTATTGGTCGTCTCGATTTATATACGGAAGGTTTACTATTACTTACCAATGATGGTGAGTTAGCACAAAACTTAACACATCCATCTAAAGGTGTAGAAAAAACCTATGAAGTGCGCATTAAAGGTCGCGTTCGTGATGAAGATTTACAAGTCATTGCCAATGGCGTTAAACTTGAAGACGGAATGACAGCACCTGCTACAATTGTAGACTTAGGTTTTGACGATCATAACGGTGTTCATGAAGTAGAGATTACAATTCATGAAGGTCGTAATCGCCAAGTTCGTCGTATGTTTGAACACTTTGGGTATCGCATTCATAACTTAAAACGTATTGCTTATGCAGGTCTCACATTGGGTGGTGTAAAACGTGGTGCTTCTCGTCAACTTACTATTAGAGAGGTTAAAGCACTTAAAGCGTTGGGGACTGATAAGAAATGAAACAAATCATAGTCATTGGTGGTGGTGCGGCAGGTCTTATGGCGGCTGTTATAGCAGGTCGTGAAGGTGCTCGTGTCATATTACTTGAAAAAATGAATATGGTTGGTAAGAAGATGGGGATTACCGGTAAAGGTCGATGTAATATTACAAATAATGCAGATATGACTGAGTTCATTAAAAATACGCCAGGTAATGGCAAGTTCCTCTACGGTGCTTATGAACGCTTTAGTAATGAAGACTTGCTTGAACTATTACATAGTTGGGGTTTGAAAACTAAGGTAGAACGTGGTGGTCGCGTATTCCCTGAATCTGATTCCGCTCTAGAAGTACGCAATACATTCATGAAAATCTTGAAAAAGTATAATGTTCAAGTTCATTTAAATGAACCTGTTACATCTATTACTGTAAAAGATGATCGAGTAGTGGGTGTTACAACAGATAAAGAACAATATGCTTGTGATGCTGCTATCATCTGTACTGGGGGTGCTTCTTATCCTTTAACAGGTTCGACTGGTGATGGATATACTTTAGCTAAGAAAATAGGGCATACCATTACGGATATTAGACCATCGTTGGTGCCAATTGTAACTGAGGAATCATGGGTGAAGGATATTATGGGGCTTAGCCTTCGTAATGTTGAGGTATCCGTTATTTCTAAAAATAAGGTACAGGCCAAGCAATTCGGGGAAATGATGTTCACCCATTTCGGCCTTACAGGTCCTACCATCTTGTCGTTAAGTCATACGGTAGGCAAATTATTGCGTAAGAAAAATCCTCAAATTACTATTGAAATAAATCTTAAGCCTGCATTAACTGCAGAAGTATTAGATAAGCGATTACAAAAAGATTTTGATTTATATTCTAAGAAACAATTGGCTAATGGAATGAAGGATTTACTGCCGGTAAATCTTATTCCTATTGTTATAAAGCTTGCTGAATTAGATCCAAGCAAACCAATTAATCAAATCACAAAAGAAGAACGTTTGCGTTTATGTCATGTATTACAGCATATGACATTAACCGTTAAAGAATTGCGTCCGGTGGCAGAAGCCATTGTGACAGCAGGGGGAATCTCGTTAAAAGAATTTAGTCCAAAAACAATGGAATCTAAATTAGTGAAAGGTTTATATGGCGCCGGTGAGGTTTTGGATATTGATGCCTTTACGGGTGGCTATAATTTACAAGCAGCTTTTTCTACTGGTTATGTAGCGGCTATGCATGCTGTACATGGTGATGAAGAATAGAGGTTATTATGAATACTAAAAAAATTGCCATTGCTATTGATGGTCCTGCAGGGGCTGGTAAAAGTAGTATTTCAAAAGTAGTGGCTAATGAATTAGGTTATTTATATATTGATACAGGTGCTATGTATCGAGGTGTTACATGGGCTGTTCTTGATAGTCATGTAGATGTTAACAATCAAAAGGAGGTTGAGGCTTTACTCCCTTCATTAGATTTAACACTAGAGCCTACGGCAAGTGCTTGTAAAGTGTATGTAAAAGGTCAAGATGTAACTGATTTAATTCGACAACAACAAATCAATGAAAATGTATCAACCATTGCTTCTTATAAAGGAGTACGTGAATACCTAGTTGAACGTCAACAAGCAATGGCAGCTGTTGGTGGTGTTATTTTAGATGGTCGTGATATAGGTTCTGTTGTATTACCGAATGCAGAATTGAAAATATATTTAACTGCTTCTGTAGATGCACGAGCTAAACGTAGATGGCTTGAAGTTCAAGGTACTTCTAATGAGCAACCATTAGAAGACATTAAAAAGAACGTAGAAAGTCGTGATGAAATGGATAAAAATCGTGATGAATCTCCACTCGTATGTGTTGAGGATGCCATTGTTGTGGATTCTAGTAATATGACATTTGATGAAACAGTGAAACATATATTGCATCTAGTACAGGAGCGAATCTAAGATGAATAAATTTTCTACATGGCTTTGGCGTACTGCTTTTTGGTTGCGTTATAAAGTCGGCTATGGATTAAAGGTATACGGTCGTGATAATTTCCCTATGGAAGGTCCCGTTATTGTTGTACCAAATCATTTAAGTAATAATGATCCACCTATTTGTGGGTATGCATTACCAAGACATGTGCACTTTATGGCAAAGCAGGAGTTATTCGTAAATCCTATTTCTCGATTTTTCTGTACTTGGCTTGGTGCGTTTCCTCTAAACCGTGGAGCTATTGATAAGGTGGCTATTCGTCATGCATTAGGCTTATTGAAAGATAATAAGGTGCTAGGTATATTTGCCGAAGGGAATCGACAAAAGAATGGGAAACTTGGAAGATTCCATGACGGAGCCGCATCCATTGCGTTGCGTACGGGTATTGGCATTACACCAGTTGCGATTATTGGATCTTATAATATGAAGAAAAATCAAGTCGCATGTATTATTGGTAAACAAGTTCCTGTAAGTAAGGCAAAGCCAACACCGGAAGCAATAAAAGAAGTTAATGATCGTGTGAAAGGTGAAATCCAACGCATGATAGATTCGTATCATGAAAATCGTATAGAGGAGACTTTATGGAAATAATTTTGGCTGAAAACTACGGCTTTTGCTATGGCGTAAAACGAGCTGTTGAAATGGCTGATGAAGCTGCCAATAGCGAGGGTAAAAGTTATACATTAGGTCCTATCATTCACAATCCTCAAGTTGTAGGGCGCTTAGAAAGTAAAGGGGTAAGCCCGATTCAAGAGGTTGCTGATATCGATGAAGGAACTATGATTATTAGATCTCATGGTGTAGGTCCTGCCATTTACGCTGAAGCCGAAGAAAAGGGCTTACATATTTTAGATGCTACATGTCCTCATGTAAAAAAAGCACAACAAGATGCTAAGTCTGTCATTGAAGATGGCATGACATTGGTGATTTTAGGCGAAAAAAACCATCCTGAGGTTAAAAGCATCAATTTATGGGCAAATAACAGAGGAATAATCATCGAAGATGAAGAATCCGCCGAAAAACTACAAATTGTGGAAAAAATGGGCGTTGTTGTACAAACTACCTTTTCACAATTCAAATTTAACAGTATAATAGAGATATTAGAGAAAAAATCTAAGAATCTTAAGATTTTCAAAACGATATGCAATGCAACGCAAGAACGACAGAACTCTGCCGTTGACTTAGCACGTAATGTAGATCTTATGATAGTGATAGGCGGTAAGAACAGCGGCAATACAAACCGATTGGCAGAGGTTTGTCGTGACGTTGGATGTACAACATATCACATTGAAACTTCTACTGAATTACAACTGGAATGGTTTAACCGAGTACAGACGGTAGGAGTTACAGCAGGAGCATCGACTCCCGACTGGATTATTAAGGAGGTCATTGAGACAATGAAAGATTTTGCAGAATTATTAGCAGCAGAAGGTCAAGAAGAATTTAAGAAAGGGAACGTTGTAGAAGGTACAGTAGTTCAAGTTGAAGATGAACGCGCATATGTATCTTTTGGCTACAAAACTGAAGCCATTTTGAACAGAACTGAAATTTCTTATCCAGCACCAGAATCTGCCAAAGATGTGTTGAAAAATGGTGATGAAATTAAAGCAGTTATCATGAACCACATCAAAGAAGATAATCCTATTTATCTTTCCATGACTCGCTTGGCTAAAGATGAAGATTGGCAATATGTTATCGAAGCACAAGAAAAAGATGAAGCTATCGTATGTAAAGGTATTGATGCTATCCCAGCAGGTTTGGTAGTAACAGTTAAATCCCTTCGTGGTTTCATTCCATTGTCCCAAGGTGATGTTCATTTCGTAAAATCCTTGGACAACTTGGTTGGTACAGAATTCGAAGCTAAAGTACTTGAAATCGACGAAAAGAAAAACCGTTTGGTTCTTTCCCGTCGTGCAGTATTGGAAGTAGAACGTCAAGCTAAATTAGCTGAAGCATTGAAAAACATCAACGTTGGCGACAACTATAAAGGTATCGTTCGTAAAATCATGCCTTATGGTGCTTTCGTAGATATCGGCGGTATTGAAGGTTTACTTCACATTTCCGACATTTCTTGGCAAAAAATCAAAAAAGTGGAAGATGTTCTTTCCGTTGGTCAAGAAATCGAAGTTAAATTACAATCCTTCGACGCTGAAAGCAACAAATTATCCTTGTCCTTAAAAGCTTTATCTAAGAGCCCATGGGACGTAGCTGAAGAAACATTGCACGTTGGCGATGTTATCAACGGTAAAGTTGTTCGTTTGGTAGCTTATGGTGCATTCGTAGCTGTTAACGACGACATCCAAGGTTTACTTCACATTTCTCAAATTACAAAACAACGTAATGCGAAAGTTGAAGATTACTTAAACCGTGGTCAAGAAGTTGAAGTTAAAATCATTTCTCTTAACAAAGATGAAAAGAAATTGGGCTTGGCTTTAACTGAATTGATGGAAGCAAAAGAAACTGCAGAAGACGCTGAATAATTCATTGTCTAATATAAAGGCTAACCAAGGTTTCCTTGGTTAGCCTTTTTGCGTACTATACGTAGAATATGATAAAATATAGTAATGTATTAGATTAGATAATGAGGTGAAACCATGGCAAAACCATTAGTGGCCGTTGTAGGTCGTCCAAATGTAGGGAAATCTACACTTTTTAATGCCATTGTTAATAAACGGATCTCTATCGTTGAAGATATCCCTGGTGTAACACGGGATCGTATTTACTTTGACGCAGAGTGGTTAAATCGTGAATTTACAATGATCGATACAGGCGGCATCGAATTTATTACAGATAATAGTCATGTCATTCCTAAGATGATGCGATTACAAGCTGAATTGGCTATTGAAGAGGCAGATGTAATCTTATTTGTGGTAGATGGCAAACAAGGTATTGTACCTGCTGATGAAGAGGTAGCTAATATCTTACGTGCTAGTGGTAAACCTGTAGTATTAGTTGTTAACAAAATTGACAGTGTTAATCAGGAACCTAATATTTATGAATTCTACAATCTTGGCTTAGGCGATCCTATCGGTATTTCCGCTAAGAACTTAATGAATTTAGGCGACTTATTAGATGATACGGTTAAACATTTCCCTCCAGTTGGGACAAATGTTGATGACGAAGATACCATTCATGTCGCAGTTATTGGTCGTCCTAATGTAGGCAAATCTTCTTTGACTAATGCCTTATTGGGTCAAGATCGTGTAATCGTATCTGATGTAGCAGGCACAACACGTGACTCTATCGATACATATTGGACTCATGGCGATCAAAAGTTTGTTCTTATTGACACAGCAGGTATGCGTCGTAAGTCTAAAATCGAAGAAGCTGTTGAACGATATAGTATTGTTCGTTCCTTGCGCTCTGTAGACCGTTCAGATATCGTCGTTCTTGTTCTTGATGCGCAAGATGGTGTTACAGAACAAGATAAGAAAATTGCTGGCTATGCTTATGAAGCAGGTAAGGGTGTAATTATTGTTGTTAATAAATGGGATCTTATTGAAAAAGATGACAAAACAACATTGCGCTTTACTGAAGATATTTATGATGAATTAGGTTTCTTGCAATTTGCTCCAATTCTATTTGCTTCAGCACTTACAAAACAACGTATACACCGTTTAGCAGATATGCTTAAGTTTGTATCTGAACAACAATATCGTCGCGTGTCTACAGGTACATTAAATCAATTGTTACAAGATGCTCAAACAGTAAATCCTGTACCTTCTCGTAATGGCAGAATTCCAAAAATTTACTATATGACGCAAGCTAGTGTTAAACCACCTACATTTATTTTGTTTGTAAATGAACCAGAGTTAATTCACTTCTCATATATGCGTTTCTTAGAAAATAGATTGCGTGAGTCTTTCGGTTTTGAAGGAACACCAATTCGTTTAGTATTGCGTGGTAAGAAACGAGATGATGAAGACTAATGGATATTATGATTATTGTATATGCTGTGTTGGCATACCTTATTGGTTCAATTCCTAGTGGCCTAATTATTGGCAAGACCTTCTTTAATACAGATGTACGTCAATACGGTTCTAAAAATATAGGTGCTACTAATACGTATCGCGTTATAGGTCTAAAAGCTGCATTACCAGTATTTCTCTGTGATGCTTTAAAAGGGGCAGCTGGGGTTGTATTGTTGTCCTCTTATGGACCTATGTATATGATCTTAGGTGGTATCCTTGCTATGATGGGCCATAACTGGTCTATTTTCTTAGGCTTTAAAGGCGGTCGTGGGGTAGCTACAGGACTAGGAGTTCTAATTGCTTTATCACCATTAGTGGCTTTGATTGCCTTCTTGGTATGGGGCGTGATTGTCTATTTTACTAAGCTCGTATCACTAGGATCTATTATAGCAGCAGCTTTAGTACCAATTTTAATGTATTTTACAGGAGAATCTTATTGGTTCGTAGGCTTTGGCGCTTTGGCAGCTTTATTTGTCATTGTTCGACATTGGGATAATATTAAACGTTTACTAGCAGGTAATGAGTTAAAAGTAGAACGTATCAAAAAGGATTAATCTATGAATGTTGTTGTTGTCGGCTCTGGTAGCTGGGGTACTGCTCTTGCTATTAAATCCGTATTAGCTGGAAATACTACAACTTTATATTGTCGACGCCCAGAATTTGCTAAACAATTAGCAGAAGATTTAGAGAATAAAGAGTACTTACCAGGTGTAACATTACCAAAGGAATTACTATATAGCTCAGATCTTGCTACTTGTATCAATGCGGCTGATATCGTTCTAATGGTTACACCGTCTGTACATGTACGCACTAGCTTAGAGTCTCTTAAACCATATGCGCATAAAGAACAATCCTATATACTTTGCTCAAAAGGTGTAGAACGTACTACTGGCAAGTTATTGACTACAGTTATGCGAGAGGTTCTAGGCCCTGTAGGATGTAATCTCGCAGTTTTATCTGGTCCAAATCATGCTGAGGAAATTGGTCGTGATTTGCCTGCTGCCTCTGTATTGAGTACAGAAAATCTTGAAGTGGCCACTATGTTACAGAAAACATTATGTAGTCAAAACTTTAGGATTTATGCAAATACCGATATTACTGGTGTTGAATTAGCTGGGGCTACGAAGAATATTATTGCTCTTGCCGCAGGGATCGTTGACGGATTAAAGTTAGGTGATAACTGTAAAGCCTTACTCTTAACACGTGGTTTACATGAGATGACTCGTTTTGGTGTAGCCTTAGGGGCACAAAAGGAAACCTATGCTGGTCTTGCTGGTATGGGGGATTTGATTGCCACCTGTATGAGTCCTCATGGCCGTAATAGAGCAGCTGGTCAACAATTAGCAGATGGAAAAACAATGGACTATATCATTAATCATACGAATATGGTTGTAGAAGGCTTCTTTGCTACGGACATTGTTTATAAGATGGCTTGTGAACATCATATTGAAATGCCTATAACCAAGGCTTTATATGAAGTTTTATATGAAGAAAAATCTCCAGCTTTGGCATTAGCTGAATTGATGGGACGAGATATTAAAATTGAAGTATCATAAATAAAAGATACTTTTAATTTGGTTATTTATATACTATAATTAATGAGTATAATCTTGTGAGGGTTGTATGCGAATTATTGGCGGAACTGCAAAGGGACATACTATAAAAGCACCTAAAGGGGTAGATACTAGACCTACACTTGATCGTGTTCGTGAAAGTGTGTTTAATGTATTATCTAATAGAGGTATATTTGGTACTCATGTATTAGATATATTTTCTGGTACAGGTGCAGTAGCTATTGAAGCCTTAAGTCGTGGTGCAGCACATGCGGTAGCGGTAGACTTTAAAACAGGAAAATTGATTTTAGAGAATGCAAAACACTGTCATGTGGAAGATCGGTTAGAAATCATTCCGAGGAAACTTTCACAATTAAAAAACTATATAATGGGACAACAGTTCGATTATATTTTTTCTGATCCACCATATGAAAATGGATTTATACAAGACACCATAGATTTGGTTGTGACCTATGATTTATTAAAGCCTGACGGTGTTTTACTCTTAGAACACCATAAGGACGAGGCATTTACCTTGCCTGAATCATGGGAATGTATAAAAGAACAGAAATTTGGTTATACGATGGTTTCCTATTTTGTAAACATAGCTGAAAGGAGCTAAACCTGTGCGTATAGGTGTGTGTCCGGGTAGTTTTGACCCAGTTACAAATGGACATGTTGATATTTTTGAACGCGGCAGTCGATTAGTTGATAAATTAATCATTGCTGTTAGCTCAAATCCGAATAAAAATTCCTTGTTTACCATGGAAGAACGGGTAGAGATGATTCGAAATTCTGTCAAACATATTCCTAATGTTGAGATTGATTGTACAGGCGGTTTGCTTAACGAATATGTTAAATCTAAGAATGCTACTATAATCATTCGTGGTTTGCGCGCGTTAAGTGACTTTGAATATGAATTTCAACGTGCTTTGTTTGCAAAATATTTGGATGATGATATTGAAACTGTATTTATTATGACTAATAATAAATACTCTTTCGTCAGCTCCACAGGTATTCGTGAACTTGCAAAATTTGGCGGTAAGCTAGATGGGTTAGTTCCGGATGATGTTAAGGAAAAACTTGAAGAACGCTTTAATACGGTCCATAATAAATAGGGGTGAATTGTATGAAAACAGAAAAATTATTAGAAGATTTAGAGGTTCTTATTGAATCTAGCAGCCGTATTCCTATGACTACTAAACGTATGGTTGAGGAAGACGAAATTATGCGTATTATTGATTCTATTCAAGAGTCCTTACCATTGGAACTTGAAGAGTCTCGTCGTATTGTAGCTGATAAAGATAAAGTATTAGCTGATGCTCAACGTCAAGCTGAAACTCTAATTGATCAAGCTAAAGACTACATTGCTAAATTAACTGCTGAAAGCGAACTTGTAAAACAAGCGCAAGAACAAGCAAATCAAATTATCAATGCAGCTAACCAATCCTCTGAAGAATTGAAATCTAGCTCTATTCAATATGCTGGTGATGTTCTTAAATATGTGGAAAACAACTTAGAGAAAACATTGGAAAGCTTACGTCAAAATCGTGAAAGTTTGAAACAAACTGAACAACGTACAGAAGAAAACCAATAATATAAATAAAAAGAAGCGAAGGATTTCCTTCGCTTCTTTTTATTCAGTATAATTATCGGGTTTTTTAGGCTCTACAATCATTGTTTGATGAGTATTAAAGATAACAAATCCAAGAGGAGACCCAGGTGGTTTTTTGATATTTTTAATATATGTATAGTCTACAGGCACCTTACTAGTCTCGCGAGCCTTACTAAAATATGCTGCATATTGAGCAACCTTTGATAAAATCATATCATCAGGCTCTACATTAAGTCTTAATATGAGGTGAGAACCTTGAATATCTTGTGTATGGAACCAAATATCGGTTGGTTTTGCAAATCGATGGGTTAAATATTCGTTTTGTTGATTGTTACGACCAATAAATATTTCGCCTTCATCAATGGTTAAATGAATGTAATTCGATTTACCTAGCTTATAAGATAGTGGTTTCTTGGATTTTTTTATAATGCCCGCATCCATACATTCTTTTCGAATTTCCTCTAAGCTTTCACGGGTAGTGGCTAATGAAATACTATATAAAATCGATTTGAGATATTCCAGTTTTGTAGTACTAGCATTAAGTTGATATTCGCCGCTGACCATACGATTTTTTAATTTTGTATAGAGCTTATAATACCATTGTCCGTTTTCTACAATCGTAAGATTTGGCTTTAAGGGGATTGTTAATAACTCTCCTTCTTCAGAAAGAAGATTTGTTAATTGGATAGAAGGTTCATATTGTACCTGTAAGTGGGCATTAATCATTAAGATATCGCCATATAGTTTATAGGTATCCATTTTATTGGTGTCATCTAATTCATCTTTGATTTTTTGATGACGAACTTCTTCTTTCTTGATAGCCGCTGTTAAAATCTTTTCTAATTCTTTATCAGCAGTGTGAATTGATTTTGTATTGTGAATCGATTCTTCTAGAGCCTCTGAAATCGTACTATATTCTTTTACTACTTTATAATTGTGTAACGTAAAGGTAGCGTGTGCTTTTTTATTATTCTCATTGATTAAAGTAAGCAAGCCATGACTGTCTTGGAGTTTTGCTTTTAGCTCATATAATGCCTTAGCTAATGTATCTATTTGATCTGGACTTAAATCAGTTATAGATTCATCACCATCTAGATTGGCAGTCCATAATACTTCATCTAATAAAGGTTTACCAAAACCGTTAAAGATAGCTCGTATAGATTGTTGTACATTACCATTACCAAAGGAAGTCAGTAGATTTCTTATTTCTTCATAATCGAAGTCCATCAAACTTACACGATTAGCATTTGGTGGTAATTCATAGTCAAGCTTAGGACTAATAGACCGTTCACGATTCATTAAAGGGGATACGTGAATTAAGGATTCTAAAATGACTCCATCTTGCACAAAGATACAGTTTGAATATTTGCCCATTAATTCTACATAGATAAATGTACTTGTAATAGATCCATCCATTTCAAGCTTATCCGTTTGGATACACATGATTCGGTCCCCATTAATTTGTTCCACCTTTACAATGCGGCTACCTTCAATATGTTTACGTAAAAACATACATAGTGAACTTGGTTCTTTTGGTAAATCCTGGAGCGGTTTGCTAAGATACATTGCAGGGGTTGCACCAACGGTAACAATCAAGTTTTGATCTTCGTTAAGGGCTCGAATTTTAAATAGTAATGTAGTTTTATCTATTTGATATAATTTTTGTATTTGACCTGTTTGTAATCGCTCGTTTAATTCTTTAGCGAGAACAGACATGGTAAGTCCGTCTAAATTCATAGTACTCCTTTCAATTTTATTTAGAAGTATAGTTTAGTATAACATAATGTACATATAATTCTTAGTATTTAAACACGGAATGTATAATTCGTGGTACAATAATAAAAACTGCTAAGGAGGATATCACATGAAAAGTATGACCGGTTTTGGTTCTGGCACGGCAACCAAAGATGGCATTACCTGCACGGTAGAAATAAAGTCCGTAAATGCGCGATTTCTTGATTTATTTATACGTAGTCCAAAGCAAATAAACCCTTTTGAAACCATTATTCGCGGATTAGTACAAGATCGAATTACCCGCGGTAAGGTCGAAGTATCTGTTTCTATTCAGGATGCGGGAGAGAGACCTAAGACCTTTACAATAAATAGTGTGTTGAGAAAGCAGATACAAGAATTACTTGTTCAAGAAGAGTTTTATGATGGCCCTAAAAAGGTTCCTTTGCAAGCGGTCAACTCTGTTTCTAATGAATGGATTCAACAACAAGATACACCGATTGCAGAAGATGTGCTTTCAGAAATAGTAAAAGAATCTACAACTCAAGCATTAGATGCTCTAATAGCAATGCGTACGGTAGAAGGTAAACATATTGAACAAGATTTATTATCACGTATCTCTACCTTAGAAAATGTCATCAAACATATTGATGAGAATAAGGCGGGAGCCGTAGAAGCGTATCGCGAACATATAAAAGGTAAAATTCAAGAGTACTTAGTTTCTTTGGAAGCGAGTATAAGTGAAGATCGTTTTTTGCAGGAAATAGCTTTACTAGCTGATAAGACTGATATTACGGAAGAGATTGTCCGATTCACCTCACATGTGGTACAATTAAAAAACACACTTGTAGATGAGAATTCCATCGGTCGTAAGGTGGATTTTATTTTGCAAGAAATGAATCGTGAAGTGAATACAATTGGTTCCAAAGCTATGGATTCAAGTATTACAGAGTTTGTGGTTCAACTTAAATGTGAGTTAGAAAAAATTAGAGAACAAGTACAGAATGTAGAGTAATAGGAGGTCCATAAATGAGTATTCAATTATTGAATATAGGCTTTGGTAATATGGTATCTGCTAACCGTGTTATGGCTATCATTAGTCCTGAATCTGCACCAATTAAACGTATGGTTCAAGATGCACGTGATAAGGGCCTACTCATTGATGCTACATATGGTCGTAAGACTCGTGCTGTATTAGTTATGGATAGTGGTCAAATTGTATTATCTGCAATTCAACCAGAAACCGTAGCACATCGACTTGTGCAATATGATGTAGACGAAGATACAGTAGAATCATAGGAGTACATATGTCAGACAGAGGATTATTAATCGTTATATCCGGGCCATCTGGCGCAGGTAAAGGTACGATTTGTGCGAATATTCGAAAAGAAATGCCTAATCTAGTTTATTCCGTTTCTATGACAACACGGGCACCACGTGTTGGTGAAGTGGAAGGGGTCAATTATTTCTTTCGCTCAAAAGAAGAGTTTGAATCTCTATTAAGTGAAGATGCATTTTTAGAATATGCAAAAGTATATGATAATTACTACGGTACACCGAAGCAACATGTAATGGATTTATTAGATGAAGGTAAAAGTGTACTGTTAGAAATTGATATTCAAGGTGCTATGCAAGTAAAAGAACGTTTTAGTGATGCTGTATTTATTTATATAGTGCCACCGTCTTTAACTGAGTTATCTGAACGTTTACATAACCGCGGTACAGATGCGAAAGAAGTTATTGATAAACGGCTGTCATTAGCTTGTTCTGAATTGGCATTAGCTCATAGATATGACTATATAGTTGTAAATGATGATCTCGGAGAGGCATCAGAGAAGGTTGCTTCTATTTTACGGGCAGAATCCTGTAAGATTAGTCGTAATAAAGAGCAAATTCAATTTATTTATAAACAGTATCAAGAGTCTAAGGAGAAGTGATAGTATGATGGTAAAACCTCCATTGAAAAAATTGGAAAGTCAAGTTGATAGCAAATATACTTTGGTAACATTGGCAGCTAAACGGGCTCGTGAATTAACAGATGGCGAACAATGCTTAGCTGAATCTACACATGCAACTGACAAGCCTGTATCCTTGGCATTCTATGAAATTGCCGAAGGTGAAGTGACTTATAAACGCACAAAAGAAGGCATTAAATAAGATTAATCAATTCCTTGTATCCTTGATACAAGGAATTTTTAAAAGGAGAAGAACATGCGCGAAAAACATATCATTGTCGCTGTATCTGCAGGTATTGCAGCGTATAAGGCAATTGAAGTAGTAAGCCGACTTCGTAAAAAGGGTGCTGAAGTAAAGGTTGTTATGACTGAAAACGCCACTCATATAGCTTCACCACTTACATTTGGTGAAATTAGTGGACATCCTGTAGCTATCGACATGTTTGAACAAGTACACCAATGGGATGTGGAGCATATTGCACTAGCAACATGGGCAGATGCATATGTGGTTGTACCTGCTACAGCAAATGTGATTGGCAAAATTTATGCCGGTATTGCAGATGATATGCTAACGACAACAATAATGGCTACTAAGGCGCCAAAATATCTTTGTCCGGCTATGAATACCGAAATGTATAATAATCCCATTACGCAACGAAATTTAGAGGGATTACAGGCTTTGGGGTACCATATTATGGAACCGGCTGAAGGTTGGCTAGCCTGTGGTATCACTGGTGTGGGTCGTTTACCAGAGCCTGAAGCCATTGTAGAATGGCTTGAATCGCAGATGTGTAAATCTAATGAGCTTGAAGGTACCACAGTACTTGTTACCGCTGGTGGTACGCAAGAAAACATCGATCCTGTTCGTTATATTGGGAATCGTTCTAGCGGCAAAATGGGGTACGCCATTGCTGAACAAGCAGCACGCATGGGGGCTAATGTTATTTTAGTTAGTGCTCCTACATCTTTAGCTGTACCAAGTGGAGTAGATTTTGTTCCTGTTGATTCTGCCTTATCTATGCAACATGCTGTTGAATCTCGATACGATACGGTAGATGTAGTTGTTATGGCCGCTGCAGTATCTGACTTTAGAGTCCTTCATAAAGCAGAGCAAAAAATCAAAAAAATGGAGTCTATGACATTAGAACTTGTTAAGAATCCAGATATCCTACAAGGTTTAGGTGCTAAAAAGAAACATCAAATTCTTGTTGGGTTTGCAGCAGAAACAGAACATGTAATCGAGTATGGTCAAGATAAGGTAGCTAGAAAAAATCTAGATATGCTTGTAGCCAATGATGTAAGTAAGTCTAATGCTGGTTTTAATGTAGATACAAATGAAGGCTACTTCTTATATCCTAATAAAGATCCAAAAGAAATGCCTAATATGAAAAAATCTGAGTTAGCACATAACATTATGAAAGAAGTTGTGGAATTAGTAAAAAATAAATAGCACTGATACATAATTGTATCTTAAATTTTGTAGTTTGTTGTACATAGAAAGAAGTGTTATTTACATGTTTGCTATTCAAAAAGCTTATTTGGATGGCTCGTTAAGCAAAGATAAATGGAGCAATAATATTATTGCTGGTTTGGTGGTAGGAGTTGTAGCACTACCATTAGCCATGGCCTTTGCTATCGCCAGTGGAGTTGCGCCGCAAGCGGGTATCTATACTGCTATTATTGCAGGTATATTCGTTTCCTTATTTGGTGGTTCACCTGTACAGATTGCTGGTCCTACAGGGGCTTTCATCGTCCTATTAAGTAGTATAGTTGTAAACTATGGGTTCGAAGGTTTACAAATTGCTACTATGATGGCTGGTATTATGCTTATCTTGATGAGTGTAGCGAAGTTAGGTACAGTTATCCGATTTATTCCGGCTCCTGTTATTATGGGGTTCACAGCTGGTATTGGGGTTACGATTTGGGTTGGTCAATGGCCGTATTTCTTTGGATTTCCCCAATTACCTTATATGGTTCATTTTCATGAGAAATTGTGGGCTATGATTCAATCTTTGCCAAACTCAGATTTACCGACATTAGGTATAGCCGTATTAAGTTTAGCTTTATTATTGATATTACCTAAAATTCCGTATATCAAAAAAGTGCCAGCTCCTATTGTGGCCATGGTTGTAGCTACGATTATTCAAGCTGTTTATCAATTTCCCAGTGTATTGACGATTGGTAGTGCTTTTGGAGGCATTCCTCAAGGTTTACCAGAATTTTCTATACCGATTCTAAGCTTTGATAAAATATTAACTTTAATCGGACCTGCTTTTACCATTGCTATGCTGGGTGCTATAGAATCTTTGTTATCTGCAGTTGTAGCGGATGGTATGAGTGGTACAAAGCATGAATCAAATACTGAGTTGTTTGGACAAGGACTGGCTAATGTATTTGCCCCTTTATTTGGTGGTATTGCATCTACAGGAGCGATTGCGCGTACTGCTACCAATATTCGCCAAGGTGGTAATTCTCCATTAGCTGGTATCATTCATGCCATAACACTATGCATTATTTTGTTATTTTTAGCGCCTTATGCTGTTTATATTCCGTTAGCATCAATGGCTGCCATTCTTTTTGTTGTTGCCTATAATATGAGTGATGCGCCGCGATTTGTTCGCATGCTTATTTTAGCGCCACGACCAGATCAAGTTATTTTGCTTCTCACATTCTTTTTAACCATTTTCACAGATTTGGTTGTAGCCGTAAACGTAGGTGTAGTACTGGCTGTATTACAATTCATGCGTAAAATGGTTAATACTATTGACGTGCACGAAGCAAGTTGTGCTGAATTATCTGAGCAGATTAAACATGAAATCACAATACACCCTGATATCATGGTATATACAGTAGAAGGGCCGTTATTTTTTGGTGCTATAAGTGCTTTTGATCGGGCATTAAATTCGATTCATAAAGATCCTAAATATTTGATAATTCGTTTTGTGAAAGTACCATTTGTAGATTTAACGGGCTTACGTATATTACGTAGTATCATTGAAGAACTCCAAAAGAGAGGTATCGAGGTATTACTAAGTGATGTAAGTTATGATATACGTCGCGAAATGTATAAGTCTGATTTTTTAGATATTCTTGGTCGCCATCACATGTATCGAAAATTTGATAGTGCTCTTCACAAAGCTGAACACGATTTGGCTTTACTAGAGGCGAAAGAAATATAATAATGACTTGCTTTATCAATGCAAATACACTATAATATTTCTGTAACTCATCAAGAGTAGTGGAGGGATAGGCCCTGTGAAGCTACAGCAACCATTCCAAGAGGAAAAGGTGCTAATTCCTATGACAAATGTCGTTAGATGGGAGGGTCTCTCATGAGTACATGAGAGGCTTTTTTTCGTATTAGGAGGATAAAATGGCTGAAAAACATATGTTTTTTACTTCTGAATCTGTTACTGAAGGCCATCCAGATAAAATAGCTGACCAAATTTCTGATGCTGTTTTGGATGCGATTATTGAAAAAGATCCAACTGCTCGTGTAGCTTGTGAAACTTTAGTTACTACGGGTCTAGTTCATGTAGTAGGTGAAATCTCTACAAATACTTATGTGGATATTCCTCGCATCGTACGTGATACTGTTCGAGATATCGGCTATACACGTGCTAAATTTGGTTTTGACTGCGATACTTGTGGTGTATTAGTTTCTATCGATGAACAATCTGCTGATATCGCTATGGGCGTAGATGAAGCTCTTGAATCTAAAGATGGTAATGGTGAAGCACTAGATAAAATTGGTGCTGGTGACCAAGGTATGATGTTTGGTTATGCATCTAATGAAACACCTGAACTTATGCCAATGCCTATTTCTTTGGCTCATCGTTTATCCCGTCGTCTTACAGAAGTTCGTAAAGACGGTACTTTGACATACCTTCGTCCAGATGGTAAAACTCAAGTTACTGTTGAATATGTTGATGGTAAACCAAAACGTATTGATACAATCGTTATTTCTACGCAACATAGCCCTGAAGTAACTCAAGAACAAATTAAAGCAGATTTGAAACACTTTGTTATCGACGCAGCGTTGCCTGCTGAATTTGTTGATGAAAATACAAAATACTTCATCAACCCAACTGGCCGTTTCGTAATCGGTGGCCCTCATGGTGATGCTGGTTTGACTGGCCGTAAAATCATCGTAGATACTTATGGCGGTATGGCTCGTCATGGCGGCGGTGCTTTCTCTGGTAAAGATCCATCTAAGGTAGACCGCTCTGCAGCATATGCTGCTCGTTATGTAGCTAAAAACGTTGTTGCAGCAGGTCTTGCTGATAAATGTGAAGTACAAGTTGCTTACGCAATCGGCGTTGCTCATCCTGTATCTATCTTAGTTGATACTTTTGGTACAGGTCATATTGAGGAAACTAAAATTCAAGAACTCGTTAAGAAACATTTCGACCTTCGTCCAGCAGGTATTATTGAAATGCTTGATTTGTTAAAACCTCATTATCGCAAAACTGCAGCATATGGTCACTTCGGTAGAACTGATGTAGATTTACCTTGGGAACGTACTGACAAAGCAGCAATTTTAAAAGCTGAAGCTGGCTTATAATACAAAAGGTCTTAGTAGAATTTCTACTGAGACCTTTTATAATAAATGAAAGGAAATAGTGTATGCGTGTCGCACAAGTTATTATTAATAGACCTGCTAAACAACTTCATAAACCATTAAGCTACTTAATGCCTGAAAAGTTTGGAAATGTCTTACCTGGCACACGTGTACTTATTCCATTAGGCAATAGTCGTGAAGAGGGTATTCTAATTGGTTATGAAGAATTAATAGAACCCCCTGAATTTAAATTACGAAATATTGTTCAAGTATTAGACAATGAACCGTGGTTTACACCTGAAATGATGGATACTGCACGTCGTTTAAATGAATATTATTTATTCTCTTATGGCGATGCATTGCGTTTGTTTACAGTTAATAAAACCCTTAAATCCTATGAAGCGCCTAAGGAAGAATGGCTTGTTGTTACGCCTGCTTTTTCTGTAGAACAATTTAGTGAGCGAAAAAAGAAGCAACGAGAGTTAGCCAAATATTTACTTGAAGTAGGTGGTGCATCAAAAGCTTTATTATTGGCCAAAGGATTTTCTCGTATGGTCATTAAACAAGTGAGTGAAGCTAAGGGGATTACCAATGAATCTAGATTTAAAGCTACAAAGACTACCTTTGATGAATTGTTTACAGAAGAAGTTAATATACCATTAACTGATGCACAACAAGCGGTATATAAGCCTATTCAAGAGGCGATGAATTCACATCAACATAAAACCTTTTTATTGCATGGTGTAACAGGTAGTGGGAAAACGCAACTGTATTTAAAAGCCACAGCCCGCTGTATAAGTCAAGATAAGATCGCTATTATACTGGTTCCAGAAATTATTTTGACAGATCAAATTGTACGGCGCTTTGTAGAAACCTTTGGTGATGAAGTTGTAGTATTTCATAGTAAATTGACGGTCCAACAACGTAATAATAACTGGGAGCGTTTACGTCGCAAGGATAGTCATATTATTATTGGTGCCCGATCAGCAGTTTTTGCTCCAGCAGAGGATATTGGTCTTATCGTAGTCGATGAAGAACACGATACATCTTATAAGCAAGAGGATATGGTTCGTTATCATGCCCGTAACGTTGCCTTATGGCGTGGAGAAGCACATGGTTGTCCTGTCATATTAGGTTCCGCTACACCAGCTGTTACTTCTTATTATAAAGCTAAGCAAGGGGAGTATCATTTGCTAGAGTTGCCTCATCGAATTTTTGAACAACCCATGCCAAAGGTAACGATTGTTGATATGAAGGAAGAAATTCTTCATGGCAACTATTCTGTTTTTTCTGATGCTATGAGTAGCTTGATTCAAAAAACATTGAACGAACATAATCAAATGATTATTCTTTTAAATAGACGTGGTTACAATACATTTGTTATGTGTAGAGACTGTGGAGAAACCATTATGTGTCCACATTGTGATGTGGCAATGGTGTATCATCAAGCTGGTGAGGAATTGCGTTGTCACTATTGTGAACATCATGAACCAATTCCTACGGTATGCCCAAAATGTAATAGCAAACGTATTAAGTTCTTTGGTTCAGGCACACAAAAGGTTGAAGAAGAATTACGACGGCACTTTAAATCTGCACGTATTGCTCGACTTGATCAAGATGTGACAAAAAATAAGCAATTAGCAGAAGATATTTTACATGATTTTGGGGCCCATAAATATGATATTTTATTGGGAACTCAAATGGTATCAAAAGGTCATGACTTTAAAGATGTAACAGCTGTTGGTATTTTGACGGCTGATTCTGTTTTAAATATTCCTGTATATACTGCATCTGAACGAACTTTTGATTTGCTTACCCAGACTTCCGGTAGAGCTGGTCGGGGGGATAAAACGGGCAGTGTAGTTATACAAACATATAATCCTTTAAATTATGCTATAATAAAGAGTAAGGCTCATGATTATGTAGGCTTTTACAATGAAGAAATCCAAAATCGTAAAGCCTTAGGATATCCTCCATTTAGAGAGATGATACATATGGTAGTGCGTCATCAGAATATGGACACCTTGGAGACCGTTGCTAATCGTATTGTAAACGATTTAGAGGCTCATAAAGGTGATACCGATATCCTCATTAATGGACCTTATGAAGCGAGTATTAAAAAAGTACGGGACATGTATCGATTAGCGATTATGATTCGCGGTACCGATTTATCAAATTTAAAAGAATATATATATAATTCGTGGATCTTCACACAAGAAGGACTTTTGATTGATGTAGATCCAGTTTAGTATAGGAGTATAAATGGCAGTATTAGATGTTGTGAAAGCAGGTCATCCCGTTTTAAAACAAATTGCGGAACCTGTGGAACATGTTAATAAAAAACTTAGAGCCCTTATCGATGATATGGCTGAAACAATGTATGAGACTGAGGGCGTTGGACTTGCTGCACCTCAAGTAGCGGTGTCAAAACGAATTATCGTCGTAGATGATCATGCCGGTAGTGGTCTCATTGCATTAATTAATCCTGAAATTACTCATGCTGAGGGATCTCAAGTGGGACCAGAGGGTTGTTTAAGTGTACCAGGGTATTTTGGCGATGTGGAAAGATTCGACAAAATTACCGTTAAAGGTATAGACCCTCATAATAAAAAGGTAACAATTAAAGCTGAAGGATTTTTAGCGCGTATTTTTCAACATGAGATTGATCATTTAGAAGGTCATTTGTTTATTGAAAAAGCAACTAACTTACGATTGATTACTGATCACCCAGAGGAGAAAGAAATTGTCTAATCAAAAACAATTGCGCGTCGTATTTATGGGGACGCCTGACTTTTCGGTTCCTACTTTGGAAGCATTAATAAAGGCTGGTCACTCTATTGTTGGTGTATACTGTCAGCCAGATAAACAAAAAGGTCGCGGTAAACAAGTTCAAATGCCACCTGTAAAAGTGGCAGCTTTAAATCATAATTTACCTGTATTCCAACCGGTAACATTACGTGATGAACAAGTACAAGCAGAACTTGAAAATCTAAATCCCGATGTAGTAGTAGTTATTGCATACGGTAAAATTTTGCCGCCATGGCTTATTCGTTTACCACAATATGGATGTATTAACGTACATGCATCTATCTTACCTAACTATAGAGGGGCTGCGCCGATTCACTATGCTATTTTAAATGGGGATACTAAAACAGGTGTTACCATTATGCATATGGATGATGGCCTTGATACTGGTGATATCATCGATATCGTAGAGACCGATATTTTACCTAGTGAAACGACAGGTCAATTATTTGAACGTATGGCGGTGCTTGGTGGCGAAACTATTGTTCCCGTATTAACTCGTTGGGTTAATGGGGAAATTAAGGCTACGCCACAAGATGATACAATGGCTACACATACTGCTAAGATTACAAAGGAAATGGGGCACATAGACTGGTCTAAGTCAGCCCATGAAATTGTAAATCTTATTAGAGGTCTTAATCCAGCTCCTGGATGTTATACGTACCTCGATGGAAAACGTTTAAAAGTATGGTCTGGTGAAGTGGTTCCAAATGATACGACTCACGGTTTGATAGATATCCATGGTAAACATGTATCAATTGCTATATCAGCCACAACTATACCTGGTACAATCGTATCTAAAATAGCCGGTTTAGGTGTATATTGTGGTGATGGAAATATAATTCTATTGACAGAGGTCCAGCCAGAAAATAAAAAACGTATTTCTGCTATTGATTTTATTAATGGACATCAGATAAAGGAAGGTATCGTTTTTGGAGACTCAATATAAGCAGTACGAAACGTATCCGTTATACCTGATATTGTCATCAATTACATGTGCCATAATTACTGTAATTATGGGATTTCTAATGTATATATTAGAGCCTGGACTTTCACAATTACATCCTGTTGCACCCATAATAAGTACAGTGATTTTTTCTGTATGCATTTGTGTTATATGGTTATTGTGCGCATCCTTGATTATTGCTAGTTTCGGTATACTACGGTTACATCCTATTGTTTTAAGGCTTGCTAACCAGTTTATATATGGACTGTTTCCAGTGTCCCTATTGATTGGTAAAGTGAGAGGGGTTACTAAGGATCAATTGCGTCAGTCTATGATTGACTTAATTAATCATCTAGTGATGCTTGATATGTATACAGTTGATCCAGAACGTATATTATTATTGACACCTCATTGTTTACAAGAAAGTTCATGTGTTCATAAGGTTACACATGACGTATACAATTGTAAGCAATGTGGTAGATGCCAAGTTGGAAGTTTATTGCAAATTGCTAAAGAGTATGGCTGTCAATTTATAGTGGTAACAGGTGGTACATTAGCGCGAATGAAGGTAAAAGAAGCACGACCAAAGGCTATTGTAGCTATTGCTTGTGAACGTGATTTAGCAAGTGGGATGGCTGATGTATTTCCCATACCTGTCATTGGCGTTTTAAATGAAAGACCTAATGGACCTTGTTGCAATACTACAGTAGATCCTCAACGTGTTCGCGCAGCAGTTGAACAATTAATTGGTAGGAAAAACGATGACTGAAGTTAAAACGAATCAACAACTAAATATTCGATTGCTCGCAGTGAAAGCTTTGAGTGATATTAATCGTAATGGTGCTTATGCCAATATCAAGTTACAAGAGTATTTACAAAAATATCATTTATCCGATTTAGATCGAAGATTTTTCACGGAGTTGGTCTATGGTGTTATCCGTAGAAAAAATTATTTAGATGCCATTATTGTTCATTTCGCGAAAAGACCATTAAAGAAATTATCGTCCATGGTTGTAGAAATCCTTAGACTTGGCATTTATCAAATTATCTATATGGATAAGGTACCTGAAAGTGCAGCTGTCAATGAATCTGTTAAATTGGCTAAAAAGTTAACTAGAGGTTTATCTGGTTTTGTAAATGCAGTGTTACGTTCCGTTTTGCGTGAAAGTGATAGTATTTCTATTGGTGAACTTGCTAAATCTGAGGCTGAAGAAATTTCTTTCATTTATAATCAACCATTATGGCTGGTTAATTTATGGATGAATGAAATGGGTAAGGATAAGACTATAGATCTTTGCGCTTGGTTTAATGAACAACCTAGATTGACGGCACGTATCAATACGATAAAAATATCTATTGAGGATTGCCTAAAAGAATTACAAGATTTAGGTTGGACCGTTGAGCAGGATACATATATTCCAGAAGTAGTTTATATTAATGCGCATCAAGGCCATTTAGAAAAAGCAAAACCTGTTATCGATGGGCACATTACCTTTATGGATAAAGCATCTATGTTAGTGGCTCATGTAGTAGATCCGCAGCCAGGAGAGCGCATATTAGATTGTTGTGCTGCGCCAGGTGGTAAGTCTATGCATATGGCAAGTCTTATGAATAATACAGGCGCCATTATGAGTTGTGATATATACGATCATAAATTAGATCTTATGAATCACAATGCTCAGCGATTGGGCGTATCTATTGTTTCTACTAAGCTCCAAGATGGTCGTTATTTACCTGATAATTGGAAAGAACAATTTGATCGTGTCTTAGTTGACGCACCCTGTTCTGGACTTGGCATTTTACAAAAAAAATTAGATATGCGTTGGAGAAAAACAGAATCCTTACTTACTGAATTGCCTCCATTACAGCTTGAAATATTAGAAAAAGCCGCTGAAATGGTCAAAGTTAACGGATATTTAGTATATTCCACATGTACGATCAATAGCGGTGAAAATGAGGATGTATTGGAAAAATTCTTAGCAACTCATAAGAACTTTGTTATTGACCCTGTATCCTATGAAGGATTACCACCATCTACCGATGGTATGATTACAACATATCCACCGCGAGATCATATGGATGGATTCTTCATGGCTCGTATGAAGCGCATATCATAATAATAGAAATGGAGTACCATGATAGAATTATTGGGTAAGTCTTTAGAAGAATTACAATCTATCTTTAAGACCCATAATATACAAAAGTTTCGAGCGAAACAGTTAATCGACTATATCTATCATAGATATGTGTTTGATTTTCAAGACATGACACAATTCCCAAAAGAATTGCGTCAATGGTTAAGTGATAATTGTATTATCTCTTTGCCTACATTAATTACGGAGTCTGTATCTCCAGATGGGAAGACTCGTAAAATCCTTGTTGAAATGACTGATCAAAGCCGGGTAGAAGCCGTTTTAATGGAGCAACATTATGGATACTCTGTATGTGTTTCTTCTCAAGTTGGCTGTGCCATGGGTTGTGTGTTCTGCGCCTCTACACAGGGTGGTTTATATCGTGATTTAACAGTGTCTGAAATCATTGGACAAGTTGTTATTTTCGGAGCTCTTACAAAAGAGCAAATCCATTCTGTTGTAGTTATGGGGGCAGGGGAACCATTACAAAACTATGATAATGTTTTGCAGTCACTGCAACTATTACATGATCCTATGATTTGTAATATTAGTTATCGGAAGATGACTATTTCCACTTGTGGTTGGGTTCCTAATATTTATAAATTAGCTGATGAAGGTTTGCCTATAACGTTGGCTCTTTCATTACACGCTACAAATAATGAAGTGCGTCGTAGTATTATGCCAGTTGGGGCTCGTTATGAATTGACGGAAGTCTTAGATGCGGTAAAATATTATTATGATACGACTCAACGTCGTATCACCTTTGAGTATATTCTTATAGATTCAGTAAATGCATCTATGGAGGAGGCTCATGCATTGGGGAAAATCTGTAAAGATTTCCCAAATTGCCATGTTAACTTAATACCTGTTAATGGCAATGAGCATATAGAATTATATAAACCATCTATTACAAATATGAATACATTTAAAGACATCGTTGCTTCCTATGGCGTATCTGTAACGGTACGAAAAGAGATGGGCGATGCTATCCAAGCCGCATGTGGGCAATTAAAAGCAGCTCATGGTCGGAAAAAGGAGAATCATGAATAATTTTGTTGGTTTAAGTAAAATTGGACTTGTACGTCAACGCAATGAAGACCGTTTCTTTATTGATGGTAACGTTTGCGCTGTCACTGATGGCATGGGTGGATATAGTGGCGGTGAAATCGCTAGTACCTATGCTGTTGATGAAATTAAAGAGTATTTGGCCTCCCTTGAAACTGTGGGGCAACAAGATTTATGTGATGCTATTATTCATGCCAATGAACGTATAGCTAATCGCGTAGCTCATGAAGAACGTCTTGCTGGTATGGGCACTACTGCTGTTGTTACGGCCGTTAATGGTGACCAATTATACTGGGCAAGTGTTGGTGATAGTCGTTTGTATGTATATAGAGATGGTCTTTTACGACAAATTACTACAGATCATTCTATGGTACAAGAATTATTAACTGCTGGAGAGATTACAAAGGATGAAATGCTAAATCACCCTCAACGAAACTTATTGACCCGTGCAGTTGGGGTTGATGATACTTTAGAGGTTGATAGTGGTGTAGAATCTATTCTTCCAGGTGATCGTATTTTACTTTGCACTGATGGACTATGTGGTTATGTATCAGATGATGTTATTGCTAGTGCATTACAATCTAATAGTGATGATATGAAGGTTGTAGAATCATTGATGGAAGCCGTATATGATGTCGGAGCAGGAGATAATGTGACCATTGTGGTGGGAACAATCTAATCTAGAAATGGAGAAATAATGAGTACTATGAATATAAAAGGTATACTTCTAGATAACCGCTACCGAATTGTTGATAAAATTGGCGTTGGCGGAATGGCTGACGTATACCTTGGAGAAGATACCTTATTAGGTAGACAAGTAGCAATTAAAGTATTGCATGCTAACTTTGCTAATGATGATGAGTTTGTTACGCGTTTTAAACGAGAAGCACAAGCGGCGGGCAAACTAAATCATCCTAATATTGTAAATATGTATGATGTAGGGTTTGATCAAGATTTACACTATATCATTATGGAATATGTAGATGGTGAAACATTAAAAGAATATATAACGCGACATGGAAGACTATCCATAGACGAGGCTGTAAAATTCACTATTGCTATCGCAGAGGGCTTAGAACACGCACATACGATGGGAATAGTGCATTGTGATATTAAACCTCATAATGTCATTATTACTCGTACGGGGCGTGTAAAAGTAACTGACTTTGGTATTGCTCGAGCTATGAATGCTACTAATACAGTTATGTACACGAATTCAATTTTAGGCTCTGCTCACTATTTATCACCTGAACAAGCCAGTGGGAAACCAGTAGATGGTAATACTGATATCTACTCTTTAGGCGTAGTTTTATATGAAATGCTAACAGGTAGAGTTCCTTTTGAAGGGGAGACTCCAATTGCAGTAGCATTAAAACATGTACGTGAAAAAGTAGCTCCTCCAACTCGATATAATCCTTCAATCCCACCGCTTTTAGAAGCTGTCGTAATGAAGGCATTATCTAAAAACCCTGCAGATCGCTTTGATTCTATTTCTGACATGATAAGTGATTTACGATTGTCTCAAGGCTTTACAATGGGTAAAACTCAACGTCATGAACCATATGATTTTGCAACTCAAATGATTCCAGCTGTTGATCCTGAAGCACTTGAGGATTTCAGTGATATTCAAGAAGAGCAAAACGATGAGGGTAAAAAGAAGAGTATGTTAAGTAAAATAGCATCTATCCCACAAAAGTATATTGTCCTAGGGGCTGCCGTAATTTTTTTAGTAGCCTTCTTAGGTGCCTTCTTGAGTTATGGTAATTTCTGGAGTAACACAACTGTAGATGTACCTAATGTTGTGGGTAAACAAGTTTCTGTAGCTAAAAATATTTTAGAAGATAAACATTTGCGTGTTTCTACAAGCGAGGTTACTAATCCGGATGTACCAGCTGGTCAAGTTATTTCTCAAACACCAGGTGCAGGAGAGAAGGTTAAAGAACAACGTACAATTCATCTTGTTGTATCTAAAGGTGTTGGTGATATTACAGTACCGGATTTGTCTGGTTTAACAGTAGACCAAGCTCGACAACGACTTAAAGATGTTGGGTTAGTTGTTGGTAAAGTAACACAACAGTCTGTAGATAATAAACCTGATGGTGTTATCATAGCTCAAAGTCCATCTGGTGATTCTAAAGTTTCTAAAGGTACAACAATTGATCTCGTTGTAAATAAAGCTAAAGCTAAAAAGATTCAAATGCCAAATGTTATTGGTATGACTTTAAAAGATGCACGTGATACATTGAGTAATGCTCATCTTGGTGTTAATCAAGTCGCTGGTTCTGTAGAGGAAAAATCTATTGTAACAGAACAAAGCATAAAAGCTGGCGATGAAATTGATGAAGGTACTGCAGTAAATCTAACTACTGAATATAAAGATGACAAAAAGAAAAATGATAAAAAATCTGACAGTAGTAGTAATAAAACTACTGGTACAGTAGATATTACAGTGCCGGCAGGCTCTAAAAACCAAGAGCTAAAAATTGTCGTAAAAGATGATGACGGTTCTGCTGTAATCTACGATGATACAAATAAACCTGGTGATCGTATTGTTAAAAAAGTGTCTGGTGTAGGTAATGTTCGCATTGAGGTTTATCTCAATGGTGCATTAGTACAAGAAACAGCATTATAGGGGAATTATGATTACAGGTATTGTTGTCAAAAATATGAATGGTTACTTTTATGTACAAGACGATGCAAGTACTGTTCATGAATGTAAAGTTCGAGGTAGATTAAAGAAAGGTCGCTATAGTTTACTTGTCGGTGATCGTGTTACGATTTCTGAGGATGGATTCGTTGAGTCCATCCTCGATCGTCATAATTCCATGGTTAGACCTGCGGTAGCTAATATTGATCAAGTCGTATTGGTTGTAGCTGCTCATGAACCCGATATTAATGAGCTTTTACTAAATAAAATGCTTGTCATGATTGAACATGCAGATATACCGATTGTATTATGTATTAACAAATGTGATTTGATGGATCTAGATACAGAAGCCATGGTAAAGCTTTATAAGTCTATTGGCTATGAAGTATTGATGACATCTACATATAATATGACAGGTATTGATGAGTTACGTCGTGTGTTAGCGCATAAGGTAACTGCCTTTGCAGGCCCTTCTGGTGTTGGTAAAAGTAGTCTATTAAATGCTGTTGATCCTAAGTTTGCATTCCAAACGGGTGAGGTTAGTGACAAAATAAAGCGCGGTAAACATACCACCCGTCATGCTTCTTTATATAGTTTGGATTCAGATTCTTTTATTATGGATACACCTGGATTTAGTGCAATTGAGTTTAACGATGTTTCATTAGAACGGTTACCTACGTTATTCCCTGAATTTAGTAATTATGTTGATACATGTAAATTTAATCCTTGTTATCATGAGCATGAACCTATTTGTGGCATAAAAGATGCTTTAGATGCAGGCCATATTCATCAAGGACGATATGATGCATATATGTCTATACGTAATGACATAGAAAGTCAACGAAAGAGGTTTTAAAATGATTAAAATTGCACCATCTATGCTCTCTGCAAATTTTGCAACATTAAGCGAAGAAATAAAATCTATTGAATTAGCTGGAGCTGATTTATTGCATATTGATATTATGGATGGTCATTTTGTACCAAACCTAACATTTGGTGCTCCTATCGTGAAAGCAATCCGTCCTTATACACAACTACCATTTGATGTGCATTTAATGGTTACAAATCCTGGTGATTATGTAGAAGAATTTGCAAAAATTGGTGTAGAGTATTTTACATTTCATCAAGAAACTGTGCCACATATGCATCGTTTGATCCAACATATTAAACAATGTGGCATGAAAGCAGGGGTCGCACTTAATCCAGGTACACCAGTATCCTTGTTAGAGGATGTGGCAGCTGATTTAGACATGATTTTAATTATGTCTGTAAATCCTGGTTTTGGTGGTCAATCTTTTATTCCAAATGCTATAAAAAAAGTTAAGCAAGCTAAAATGCTACTAGAGGAAGTAGATAATACAACTGCAGTTATTGAAGTTGATGGTGGCATTAATGATATTACATGTGTTCCAATTAAACGAGCAGGTGCTACTGTTTTAGTAGCAGGATCTGCTGTGTTTGGCGCAGATGATCGAGCACATATGATTGCGTCTATTCGCAATAATTAAGTTTTATATCAGTATTAGCACTATAGAGTACAAGTTTTAATATAGTCTATTGATGACCAATTTAATACATTAAAATAAGGAGTGATGGATTCTTAAAGAAATCCTCACTCCTTGCTTGCTTTTACAATAATTATTTGTTAAAATTATCAGGTATGAAAAATATGCACGTCGGTGGACTTCGGTACTGTGCCTAATTTTGGGTGACCCGAAGGATGAAGCGGCGGAGGTTAATTAACAGGAGGTGCCACAATGGCAGTAGTATCAATGAAACAATTATTAGAGGCTGGTGTACACTTTGGTCATCAGACTAGAAGATGGAACCCTAAAATGGCGAAATTCATCTTCACTGAACGCAATGGTATTTATATCATTGACTTGTCTAAAACAGTTAAAAAAGTAGAAGAAGCTTACTCTTTCTTACGTGAAGTTGCTTCCCAAGGCGAAGTAATCTTGTTCGTAGGTACTAAAAAACAAGCTCAAGAAGCTATTAAAGAAGAAGCTATCCGCGCTAACATGTTCTTCGTTAACGAACGTTGGTTGGGCGGTATGTTGACTAACTTCAAAACAATTGAAACTCGTATTAAACGTTTAAAACAATTGGAAGCTATGGCAGAAGATGGTACTTTCGAAGTATTGCCTAAAAAAGAAGTTATCGGTCTTCGTCATGAAATGGAAAAATTGGAAAAATACCTTGGCGGTATCAAAGATATGCCTAAAATGCCAGGTGCTCTTTTCGTAGTTGATCCTAAAAAAGAAAAAATCGCTATTGCAGAAGCTAAAAAATTGGGTATTCCAGTTGTTGCAACAGTTGACACTAACTGTGACCCAGATGAAGTAGAATTCCCAATCCCAGCAAATGATGACGCTATCCGTGCGGTAAAATTATTGGCTGGTAAAATGGCTGACGCTGTTCTTGAAGGTCGTCAAGGCGAATCCTTGGACGGTGCTGAAGCTGCGGAATAATTCTGCAAAGCTACTAAATCATTTCTGATTAGCATTTGAAAGATAAATCTATAACATATATAATTAGGGTAAGGACTATATCCTTACCTTAATTAATACTAGGAGGAACAAAATAATGGCAATTACTGCTGCTTTGGTAAAAGAATTGCGCGACATGACTGGCGCAGGTATGATGGACGCTAAAAAAGCATTGGTTGAAACTGACGGTAATATCGAAAAAGCGGTTGACCTTCTTCGTGAAAAAGGTTTGGCTGCTGCTGCTAAAAAAGCAGGTCGTATTGCAGCTGAAGGTGTAGTACAATCTTACATCCATGCTGGTGGTCGTATTGGCGTATTGGTAGAAGTTAACTGCGAAACTGACTTCGTTGCTAAAACTGATGATTTCCAAAGCTTGGCACGCGATATCGCTATGCAAATCGCAGCTGTAAACCCTACATACTTGAACCGTGAAGAAGTTCCTGCTGAAGTAATCGAACACGAAAAACAAGTATTGTTGGAACAAGCTAAAGTAGAAGCTGAAGAAGACGTAAAAGCTGGCCGTAAACCAAAACCTGAAGCTGTTTTGGAAAAAATGGTTGCTGGTCGTATTGAAAAATTCTATAAAGAGAACTGCCTATTAGAACAAGTATTCATTAAAGATGGCGACAAAACAGTTACAGACATCATTAATGAAAATATTGCAAAAATCGGTGAAAACATCAACGTACGTCGTTTTGTTCGCTACGGTTTGGGCGAAGGCATTGAAAAACGCCAAGATGACTTCGTAGCTGAAGTAATGGCATCTGTTGGTAAATAATTAAGAAATAATAAGAGAACACCGTACAGTGTTCTCTTATTTTGCAATAGAGGAGTAAACACATGGCAAAGAGAAACTTTAGACGTATTGTTTTGAAGTTGAGTGGTGAAGCATTAGCGGGTGAACAAGGTTTTGGTATTAACCCTGATGTTGTTGAAGAATTTGCAAAAGAAATTGCTGCTTTAGCAAAATCCACTGATTTAGAAATCGCAATTGTTGTTGGTGGCGGTAACTTATGGAGAGGGTTAGCTGGTAGTAACCAAGGTATGGATCGTGCTACAGCTGACTATATGGGTATGCTAGCAACAGTAATGAACTCCTTAGCATTGCAAGATGCATTAGAACAAGCAGGCGTAGATACTCGCGTTCAAACTGCTATTGAAATGCAAGAAATTGCAGAACCTTATATTCGTCGTCGTGCCATCCGTCACTTAGAGAAAAAACGTATCGTAATCTTCGGTGCTGGTCTTGGTAAACCATATTTCTCTACAGATACGACTGCTGCATTACGGGCTGCTGAAATTGAAGCAGATGCAATTCTGATGGCGAAGAAATTTGCTGACGGTGTATATGATTCTGATCCTAAAACGAATCCTAATGCCGTTAAATTTGATGAATTAACATATAATGATATCATTACAAAAGAATTAAAGGTTATGGATGCAACATCCACAACTTTATGTAAAGATAACAATATTCCTATTATCGTATTTAGCATGGACATTCCGGGTAACATTACAAAAGCCGCTAAAGGTGAAGAGATTGGTACCATTGTTCGAGGAGAATAATTCAAATGGAAATTAAAGAATTGTTACAACAAGCAGAAGAACGCATGAATAAGTCTATTGAGGCTTTAAAACATGAATTCGCATCTATTCGTACAGGCCGTGCTAGTGTAGCATTGCTTGATAAAGTAATGGTTGATTATTATGGTAGCCCTACTCCAATTAACCAAGTTGCGAATATCTCTGTACCTGAGCCTCGCATGATTGTAATTGCACCTTGGGATAAAACTATGATTGGTGCCATTGAAAAGGCAATTTTACAATCCGATCTTGGTTTAAACCCAGGTAATGATGGTGCTCAAATTCGTTTAACTATTCCTCAATTAACTGAGGAGCGCCGTAAAGAAATCGTTAAGGTTGTTCATAAAAAAGCTGAAGATGCTAAAGTTGCAGTACGTAATATTCGTCGTGATGTAAATGATGCATTGAAAAAAGAAGAAAAAGCTAAAACAATTACTGAAGATGATGCTAAAGACGGTTTAGATCAAATCCAAAAACTTACAGATGCTAAAATTAAGCAGATTGATGAGTTAAAAGCAGTAAAAGAAAAGGACGTATTAGAAGTATAATGTTAGATTCTAATAGCCTTATTGGAATGCCATGGCAGCTTGCAAAGTCTCGTTTGCAGGCTGCCCATATTCCTTTTAAGGTAATGATTGGGGGATCCTTTAATCGCTTTTTTGATATTGCCGATAAAGGACTTTATGTAGCACGTATTACCAAGGTTGATGAGTGTTTACATATACTAGTGTATAGACCAATGATTGCCAGCGACTTCGGAAATTCTATCGAGGTAGACTATGCTAAAGAAATTATTTAACCGTAAACCATCTGATACGCCTGATATTGATAGTAATGCGATACCAAAACACGTTGCTATTATTATGGATGGCAATGGTCGTTGGGCTAAACGAAGAGGGATGCCACGATCTATGGGGCATCGTGCAGGAGCCGACGTATTAAAGCAGATTGTTATTGCTGCAGATGAGATTGGAATTAGAGCTCTTACGGTATATGGTTTCTCCACAGAGAACTGGAAGCGTCCTGAACAGGAAGTTTCTTTACTTATGGCTCTCATAAAAGAATACTTAAACAATAATGTTAAGTATATGCATGAACATAATGTACGCATTCGCTTTATTGGATATATTAGTGCTCTTTCTGATGAGCTTCAAAAGATTATTCGCGATGCAGAATTATTAACTCAGAATAATACAGGCCTTACCTTACAGTTAGCTATAAACTATGGTGGGCGTGATGAAATAGTAAGAACTATCCGCAACATTACAAACTCTGTTGCAGATGGAACTATAACTACAGACGATATTACAGAAGACTATGTTAGCTCCCAACTTTTCACGAAGGAGTTTAGTGATGTAGACTTATTAATTCGTCCAAGTAGTGATTTTAGAATTAGTAACTTTTTATTGTGGCAGCTAGCTTATGCTGAATTCTGGTTTACTGATTTACATTGGCCGGATTTCACTAAAGAAACATTATTGGAAGCTGTTGCAGCATATCAAAAACGAGAACGCCGATTTGGTGGCTTACGTGATGAGGAATAAAAAATGTTAAAAACACGTGTTATAACCGCTGTTATAGGTTTTATTATTGCCTTAGGGGCCATTACATTAGGCGGATCTGTGTATGATGTTCTTATTACATTATTAGCTCTATTGGGATGGCGTGAGTTTGTTTTACTAGGTAAAGCTAAACATGTGCGAATGTCCATTTTATGGGGTTATATTAGTATTTTATTATTGATGATTGCCTTTGCATGTCATCAGTATATTTTAGCAATTGCTATAGTAGTATTGAGTTTATCAGCCAATTATATGTTATGTACATTTGGTGAAAATAAATACTCTTTAGCTAGCGTTTCTTTTAGTGTATTTGGTTTATTATATGTTGGTATTGGCATGATTTCTTTGCTCATGATTCGTCATGACTCTATTTACATGTCTTTATCAATGCCCTTTGAATTATATAATTGGGGAACAATTACTCTTTGGCTAGTATTGTTTACCACATGGGCTAGTGATACTTTTGCGTACTTTGCGGGTCGTGCCTTTGGTAAACATAAAATTGTTCCATCCATTAGTCCTAATAAAACATTAGAAGGTTTTATTGGTGGCTTTATTGGCTGTATTATTACAGGTGCTGTATTTTCGTATATCGTGGGTATTCCATGGTGGATGGGTATTCATGTTGGTATGATTAGCGGTATACTTGCACCATTAGGTGATTTATTTGAATCAAAGATTAAACGATTATGTAATGTGAAAGATTCTGGTACCTTATTACCAGGTCATGGCGGTGTATTAGATCGGTTTGATAGCTTATTATTTACGGCACCTATTACATTGATTTATATATTACTATTCTCGTTCTAATCTAATAGAGGTAAGCTTATGAAATACCTAAGTATTATTGGCAGTACTGGCTCAATCGGTACACAGACACTAGATGTGGTGTCTCAACATCCAGATCAATTCAAGGTGGTTGCCTTAGTGGCACATCATAATATTGACCTCTTAGAAAAACAAATTAAAGAATATCAGCCATTAGTAGCCGGTCTAGTTGATGAAAGTGCTTTTAAAGAGCTACAAGGACGCTATACAGGTCCTACAAAACTTGTGGGCGGTAAGGAAGCACTCATAGCTGCTGCTACGATTCAAGAAGCGACTATGGTTGTAACTGCTATTGTTGGTGCTGCAGGTATTGAACCTACTGTAGAGGCTATAAAGAAACGTAAGACTATAGGTCTAGCTAATAAGGAAACATTAGTTGCTGGTGGACCATTGATTACATCTTTGGCTAAGGAGTATGGCGTACAAATTCTACCTATTGATAGTGAACATAGCGCAATATTCCAGTGTTTAGAAGGTCAAAATCGCGAGAATGTTGATTCCTTAATTGTTACCGCTTCTGGTGGTCCTTTACGCACTTGGGATTCTGATAAAATTCAAACTGCCACAGCTGCTGATTGCCTACGTCATCCAACTTGGAATATGGGTAACAAGATTACGATTGACTCTGCATCTCTATTTAATAAAGGGTTAGAAGTAATTGAAGCTCATTGGCTATTTGGTTTTGATTTTGATCATATTGACGTAGTGGTACATCCACAAAGCATTGTTCATTCAATGATACGAATGAAAGATGGGGCCATCTTAGCACAAATGGGGAATCCCGATATGAGGGAGCCTATTCAGTATGCTTTGACATATCCTAAACGTGAAACTTTACATATGAATCACCTAGATTTTTCAAAGGCTTTACAATTAGAATTCTTGCCACCTCGATATGATGATTTCCCGGCTCTTCGTCTTGCTTATGAAGTGGGCCGATCAAGCGGTTTTAAACCAGCTGTGTTTAATGCTGCAAATGAAACTGCAGTTTATGCATTTTTAGATGATAAAATCGCCTTTGGTGATATTTATAAAGTCGTCACATCAGTCCTTGAATCTATGGGACCTGAAGATGACTTTACATTAGACAATTTATTGGCCATCGATAGATGGGCTCGAGAAAAGGCCACATCATTGATGGTATAGGAGTATATATGACAACGGCATTAGCCACAATATTTGTATTTGGTTTAATCGTGTTTATTCATGAATTAGGCCATTTCATTACAGCAAAAATGTCAGGTATGCAAGTAGACGAATTTGCCATTGGTTTTGGACCTGCCATATTCAAGGTTCAAAGAGGGGAAACTTTATACTCGATTCGTATCATTCCTCTTGGTGGATTTAATCGTATTGCAGGTATGACACCTGACGAGCCTCTTAATGAGCGTTCATTTTATACTAAACCTGCATGGAAGAAATTTATTGTTATTTCTGCAGGTGCTGTATTTAACTTTTTATTGGCCATAGTTTTATTCTTTGGTCTCAATGCAACAGTAGGTAATCTCACGTATACAAATGATCCTGTTATTGGTAATATCATCCCAGGTAGCGCTGCTGAACAGGCACATTTACAATCTAACGATAGAATTCTTACCATCGATGGTAAAAAAATCTCTACATGGGATGAAATCCGTCCTAGCCTACAAGGTACTGCCAATCATGGTGTTACTGTTGTAGTAGATAGAGAAGGGGAAACTGTAGAAACTACAGTGATTCCAAAAATGGAACAGGATAGTCCTAAAATTGGTATTTATCCTAGTTATACTCGAGAAACTTATAGTATTGGAGAATCTTTTAGTTTAGCCGTTACTCGCACAGGTCAAACAATTGTTGCTATGTTAAGTGGCTTATATGATATGATTCGAGGCACACAGGCAGCAGAGCTATCTGGCCCTGTAGGGATTTCACAAATGGCTGGTACTATTGCACAATCTGGCTTTGCGCCACTATTAAGTTTTGCAGCATTTTTAAGTATTAACTTAGGGGTTATTAATCTTTTGCCATTACCTGTATTAGATGGTGGTCATTTAATTATTATTTTGGCTGAAGCTATCACAGGTCGTAAGTTACCTGCTAAGGCACTTATGTATATTCAAATGGTTGGTGTTGCTTTGATGGTAGCATTATTCTTATATGTAACAACTCAGGATATATTCCGATTACTATAAGATAGATGGGAGATTACAATGATTGTACGTAAACCAACAAATGGTATCTATGTAGGTACAGTTAAAATAGGTGATTATGCACCGGTAAGCATTCAATCTATGATTACCACTGATCCGGTTCACACGGAAAAGGCTATTGCTGAAATAAATCGCTTAGCTGAGGCTGGTTGTGAATTAGTACGTGTTGCAGTACCTACAATGGCATCTGCAAAAGCTTTAAAAGCAGTTCGTGCTGGTATCGATATTCCTTTAATTGCTGATATTCATTTCGACTATAAATTAGCTTTAGAAGCTATTGAGAATAATGTAGATGGATTGCGTATTAACCCAGGAAATATTGGGGGCGAAGATAAGGTATTAGCTGTTATTGAAAAAGCTAAACCTAAACAAATTCCAATTCGTATAGGTGTCAATGCTGGTTCTTTACCTAAGCATATCCTCGATGCTCATGGCGGTCATCCTACAGCAGATGGTATGGTAGAGACTGCATTAGAACATGTGCGAATTCTCGAAAAGCTCGACTATCGCCAAATGAAATTATCCATTAAAGCAACGGAAGTTCCTTTAATGGTAGAAGCCTATCGTAAGTTATCCGATAAGATTCCTTATCCTTTACATTTAGGTGTTACTGAGGCTGGGACGATAAAACAAGGTACCATTAAGTCTGCTATGGGCATTGGAGCTTTATTATTAGACGGTATTGGTGATACATTACGGGTATCTTTAACGGGTGACCCAATACATGAAATAGAAGTAGGCCGAAGTATTTTAAGTAACTTGGGATTACGCAACTTTGGTGCTACAATGATTTCCTGCCCTACATGTGGCCGATGCCAAGTTAATCTGTTTGACATGGCGGGAATTGTAGAGGAGCGCTTAGCATCTATTAAAGCTCCGATTAAAGTTGCTGTTATGGGATGTGTTGTAAATGGGCCCGGTGAGGCTCGTGAAGCTGATTTTGGTATTGCTGGTGGTAATGGTCAGGGTATTGTTTTCCGAAAGGGTGAAGTTATCAAGACTGTACCAGAAGCTGAATTAGTAGATACATTATTTAGAGAAATTGATCAATATTTAGAAAGCTTAAATGAGGAGTCTTTATGTTAGCCACTAAATTATATGCACCTACATTGCGTGAGGTTCCATCTGACGCTGATGTAGTTAGCCAACAGCTTATGCTTCGCGCAGGTTTTATGCGCAAAACTGCAAATGGTTTATATAGCTTTTTGCCATTGGGGTGGAGAAGTATCAAAAAAATTGAAGCCATTGTACGAGAAGAAATGGATCGTGCTAGTGCTCAAGAAATCATGATGCCTATCTTACAACCTGCAGAAATTTGGAAAGAGTCTGGCCGTTGGAATGCATATGGCGCAGAAATGATGCGTATTAATGATCGTCATGATAATGAATTCTGCTTGGGGCCAACTCATGAAGAGATGATTACAACTCTTGTAAAAAATGAGATTAACTCCTATCGTCAATTACCAGTAAATTTATATCAAATCCAAAGTAAATTCCGTGATGAACGTCGTCCACGTTATGGTTTGATGCGTAGTCGCGAATTTATTATGAAAGATGCATATTCTTTTGATGTAGATGAAGCTGGTTTAGACGAATCTTATAAATCTATGTATGATGCATATACACGTATTTTTACGCGTTGTGGTCTTACATTCCGTCCTGTAGAAGCTGATAGTGGTGCCATCGGTGGTAGTGGAACACATGAATTTATGGCAATTGCTGAAGCTGGTGAAGCTGATATTGTATATTGCACAAAATGTGACTATGCTGCAAACATTGAAATTGGTAAACCTGGTATTATGAAACAGGAAGAAGAAGCACTACAAGAGTTATCCGTTGTGGACACTCCAAATGCAAGTACCATTGAAGCTGTGGCGGAAATGTTGAACTTACCACTACATAAAACTATCAAAGCTGTAGTATTCTCCATTGATGGTAAAGTGGTATTAGCAATTGTTCGCGGTGACCATGAAGTAAATGAAGTAGCAGTGCAACATGCTGTACTTGGTTCCGTAGAGCCTGAAATGGCTACACCAGAAGAATTGGAAAAAGTAGGTTTAACAGCTGGCTTTATAAGTCCTGTTGGGTTAAAACAAACAGAAGAGTTTGCCATAGTAGTAGATGAATCTGTTATGGAAACGTACAATGTTTGTGGTGGTGCTAATAAGAAAGATGCACACTATATTAACATCAATCCAAAACGTGACTTTAATGTAGAAGATATTATTGTCGCACCGATTCGTTTGATTACAGATGACGATGTTTGCCCAACTTGCGGCGGTGCTCTAGAACATGCTAAAGGTATTGAAGTAGGCCAAGTATTTAAATTGGGTACAAAATACTCTGAAGCATTACAAGCTACATTCTTAGATCAAAATGGTCGTCCAAATCCAATGATTATGGGGTGTTATGGTATTGGCGTATCTCGTACATTAGCTGCTGCTATAGAACAATATCACGATGAAAACGGCATTATTTGGCCACGCTCTATTGCTCCATTTGAAGCAGTTATTGTACCTATTAATGCAAAAGACGAAGCTCTGATGTCTACAAGTCAAACTATTTATTCCGCATTACAAGATGCTGGCGTAGATGTATTGCTTGATGATCGTAAAGATCGTGCTGGTGTAAAATTCAAAGATGCTGATTTAATTGGCTATCCACTTCGTATTACAGTAAGTAAAAATACACTTGAAAATAATGAAGTAGAAATTCAAATCCGTAAGTCTGGTGAGGCTATTACATGTGCCATCGATTCTGTAGCAACTAAGGTTACTGAATTACTACAAGACTTATAATTAAATTGCGATTCTAGTGAATACTCATTAGGGTCGCAATTTTTCTATCTCATCTTGAATAAATTAGCTAAATCAGTCATAATTAAAAGATAGGATAATTGTAATGGGAGGTGCTCTATGCTTGTTGATTTTCACATGCATTCTATCTATTCTGATGGTGTAAAAAGTCCAGAGGAATTATTACGTCATGCATTAGATTGTAATTTATCTATGATGGCTTTGACTGACCATGATGAAATTGATGGTATTAAAGCATTGCGTACAGCTCAAGAACAATTAGATTCAGCGGAAACCATTAAAATTATTAATGGTTGTGAATTTAGTGCTGATTATAAAGATAAATCTATTCATATCCTTGGATATCGTTTTGATGAAACGAATCAAGAATTAAGAGATTTCATTACATACTTTAAATCAAAACGAGAAGAACGGGTTGATGAGATTATCAAACGTTGTAATAATGCTGGATATGTTATATCAAAAGATGACCTACTTAAAAAATTCCCTAAGACGCAAGCTTATGGGCGTCCACATATTGGACAGTTATTAATTGATGGTGGTTATGCTAAGGATATTAATGAGGTATTCAAAGGTATTCTTCGAAAAGATAGCCCTTGCTATGTACCTAAGGTAAAGGTTGAGGTTCCGCATATTATTGATATTATTCATAAAGCTGGTGGCCTTGCCGTTATGGCTCATCCTAAATTGGTAACTAGTGATGAGTATGTCGTGGAAATGTTAGCCTATGATTTTGATGGTATGGAGGTTTACCATACTAAACATAACGATGATGATGTGAAACGATATAAAGCATTAGCTAAAAAACATAACTTGTTTATTACAGGTGGTTCTGATTATCATGGTATTCCAGGAAAAGCACCAGATCAATTTGGCGATTACTTGGTATCCGCTGAGAATGTATCAGAATTTATTAGTTTGTTATAAATAATGAGGTTGACTATGGAAGTCGTTGCATTTGTAGGTAGTAGTGGCACTGGTAAAAGCCATCGTGCGCTCGTAGTTGCTCATGAAAATAATATTGAATGTATTATCGATGATGGTATTTTGATTCATGATAATAAGATTGTAGCTGGTTTTTCTGCAAAAAAGGAATCTAGTCGATTAAAAGCTGTTCGTCGTGCTATTTTCCAAGATGAAGTACAAGTTAAATCAGTGCGCGAGCAATTGGATAAAATCAATCCTAATAAGCTTATGATTATTGGTACATCCGATAACATGGTTAAGAAGATTACGAAGGCACTAGGCTTGCAAGATCCTGATCGATATATTCGTATTGAGGATGTAGCTACACCTAAAGAAATTGAAAAAGCACAGCATGCACGTCTAAAAGAGGGTAAACATATTATTCCTGTTCCAACAATGGAATTAAAACCTCACTTTAGAGGCTATTTGATTGATCCAATCAAAACTATGTGGCGCCGACGTACTTTAAAAAAACAAGACCAAGATACATTGGGACAAATTGGATCAGAAGGTTTTGAACGGTCTGTAGTTCGTCCTGCTTTCAGCTATTATGGACGACTCACCTTTGATGATGATGTAATTATTAAATTGATTCGCAATGGCTTAAAAAAAGTTGTTGGTGTTGATGAATCAAGTGTTATTTCCTTCAAAAAAAGTGACAAAGGCCAAAATGGTTTAGTTGTAGATATGGCTGTCGTTATTGAACATGGTTATCCTGTTAAACCATTAATGCAACAGGTGCAAAAGTCTGTTCGTAATGAAATTGAGTATATTACAGGCATGTCTATTGAACGAATGTCCATAAAAGTTAAGAATATTATAGAAACAAAACGTAAGATTGTTAAAGTATAGGAGTTAGAATGAAGTCTTATTATATTTACACCTATGGTTGTCAAATGAATACTGCTGATTCTGAGCGCTTATCGCATCAGTTAGAATCTGTTGGCTATACACCTACAGAGGATGTAGAAACTGCAGATTTAATATTATTAAATACTTGTGCAGTACGTGAGAATGCAGAAACAAAAGTCTATGGCCGCATAGGTGAGCTAATGAGACTGAAGAGAAAAAATAAAAACTTAATTCTTGCTGTTACAGGATGCATGGCACAGAAGAATCAAGCAGAAATGTTTAAGCGCGCTCCACATATTGATATTGTCTTAGGTACTCATAATATTCAACATATTAATGAAATGATTGAAGAGGTACAACGAGGTCATACACACCAAATCAATGTAGATATGGATAATTCCGTGTTACCTGAATTGGAAGCAAAACCTAATGGTACTTTTTATGCATGGGTACCTATTATGAATGGGTGCAATAAGTTCTGTACGTACTGCATCGTTCCTCACGTTCGTGGTAGAGAAATTAGTCGTCCTGTAGAGGCCATCGTAAAAGAGGTAACCGAACTAGGGGCAAAAGGGTTTAAAGAGATTACTTTGTTGGGGCAAAATGTAAACTCTTATGGCTTAGATTTTAAAGATGGTACTGATTTTGGTACATTAGTGGACGCTCTTGATGGTATTCCAGGTATTGAACGTATTCGTTATATGACAAGTCATCCTCAAGATATGACTAAATCTATGATAGATGCCCTTGGTCGTTCTTCTAATATTGTTACTCATTTACATTTACCGATTCAATCTGGTTCGGACCGTATCTTGAAGAAAATGAACCGACATTATACAGTGGAGCATTATAAAGAACTACTATCGTACTGTCGTGAGAAAATTAAAGATGTAGTGGTTACTACAGATATTATTGTAGGTTTTCCTGGGGAAACAGAGGAAGATTTCCAAGCTACACTACAATTATTAAAAGATGTTCGTTATGATATGGCATATACGTTTATCTATTCTAAACGTTCTGGTACGCCAGCAGCGACTATGGATGATCAAGTTCCGGAAGAGGTTAAACGCGTGCGTTTACAAACATTGATGGACGTGCAAAATGAAATCTCTTATGAACTAAATAAACCTATGGAAGGGCAAGTGTTTGATATTATTGTAGAGGGGCCAAGTCCTCGTGATGAAGATATGTGGTTTGGTCGGACATCGGGCAATAAAATGGTGTTATTCCCGAAAGACGATTCTTTATCAATTGGTGAAACTGTACCTGCCTATATTGATAAAGCACAAACTTGGGTTTGCTACGGTACAATACAAAAGGGGTAAGTATGGCAAAAAAGCAAACACCTATGATGGAGCAGTATTTAGATATTAAATCTAGATATTCTGAAGAATTACTGTTCTTTCGATTAGGTGACTTTTATGAATTATTTAATGATGATGCATTAATTGCATCTCGTGAACTTAATATAACCTTAACCGGTCGCCCAACAGGAGATGAGGAACGCACACCGATGTGTGGCGTTCCTTTTCATGCTGCTGAAAGTTATATAGAAACATTGGTAAAAAAAGGTTATAAGGTTGCTATTTGTGAACAATTAGAAGATCCTAAAGCAGTTAAGGGTATCGTTAAGCGTGATGTTATTAAAGTTATTACACCGGGGACTGTAATGACTGAAAATGGTAATGATGCACGGTCAAATAATTTTTTATCATTATTTTATATGGTAAAAGATGCATGGATACTCGTATTTTCAGATGTATCTACTGGGGAAGTTATTTGGCATCGTATTACTGATTGTGAAAAACGAAGTGATATGTTTGATGCACTCAGTATGTATCGTCCAAGTGAAATTATATTGCCTGAAGGAACTGTATTACCGCAAGATATAAAAGACTTTATGGATAATCAATTCAGCAATATTGTATTATCCCCATTTAGTACATATCATACACAACGAGAGGTAGCGGAAAAAGCAGTTACTCACTTTGGCGATTTAGGTCTTATGGAAGAGGATGTATGGGAAGCATTAGGGTATATGCTTTTATATTTAGAGGATATTATTAAGTCTGAAATTTCCCATATTAACTATGTACATCAATTGAGTGTAGGTAATCGCCTAATCTTAGATACATCTTCCTTACGTCATCTTGAAATTACCCATAATTTACGTGATGGTGGTCAAAAAGGTACATTACTCGATGTACTTGATCGAACATTGACACCAATGGGGGCGCGCCTATTAAAACAATGGCTTGAAAGTCCGTTGACTGATGTAAATCAAATTCAGCGTAGACAAGCTGCCGTAGCAGAACTTATTACACGCGGTGCTGAACGGTCTCATATCCGTAGCTTATTAGATCGTATTTATGATTTTGAACGCATTGTAGGACGTGTAGAAACTGGTTCTGTATCACCGAGAGATTTAACAGCACTTCGCGAATCATTAGCTGTTTTACCTGATATTAAAAACCTCTTAAGTACATGTGCAAGTTTATCATTAACATCGATTAATGATCGCATTCAAGATCATAAAGATATATATGATCTATTATGTCATGCCATTGCAGATCAACCAGCATTGACATTAAAAGAAGGTCGTGTCATTAAAGATGGTTTTAATCAAGATTTAGACGAACTACGTTCATTGGCTACAAATAGTGAACAATGGCTGGCTAAGATGGAAGCTGATATTAAAGAGGCTACAGGTTTATCTAAAATTAAAACTGGCTATAATAAGGTGTTTGGTTACTATTTTGAAGTATCTCACAGTAAATCTGAGCAAGTACCGGATTACTTCATTCGAAAACAAACCTTAGCTAATGCAGAACGTTATATTACACCGGAATTAAAAGAGTTTGAAATCAAAATTCTTAGCGCTAAAGACAAGATAATCGCTTTAGAACATGAACTATATCAACAATTACGAAATGATATTAAACTCGTTATAAAAGATGTACAAGAAACAGCTCGTGCTCTTGCTGAGCTTGATGTAATGTGTTCTTTGGCACTAGTAGGTTACGAAGAGAATTATATTTGCCCTACCATCGTAATGAATGGTCAAATTAATATTCGTGATGGTCGTCATCCTGTTATTGAAAAATTCTTGAAACGTGAAGTTTTTGTACCAAATGATATCGTTCTAAATCATGATGATGAGGAATTCTTGCTCATTACAGGCCCTAATATGGCCGGTAAATCAACATATATGCGTCAAGCTGCTATTTTGATGATTATGGCTCAAATAGGCTCCTTTATTCCTGCCCGTGAAGCATCTATTTCTCCAGTGGATCGCATCTTTACACGTGTAGGTGCTAGTGATGATATTTCTACTGGTCAAAGTACGTTCATGGTAGAAATGAAAGAGGTAGCCTATATTTTAGAGAATGCTACACATAACAGCTTAATTATCTTAGATGAAATTGGTCGCGGTACGAGTACATTTGATGGTTTAAGTATCGCTCAAGCTGTAGTTGAGCATATTTGTAAGCATATTCACGGCAAGACATTATTTGCTACCCATTACCATGAGTTAATTAGTTTAGAAGAAAGCTATAGTAAATTAAAGAATTACACTGTAGCTGTAAAAGAAAAAGGTAAGGATGTTGCATTCTTGCGCCGCATCATCAGAGGTGGCGCAGACCGTAGCTATGGTATTCATGTAGCGAGATTGGCAGGATTACCAAATTCTGTATTAAAACGTGCAGAGGTAATTTTAGAATCATTGGAAGATCAAAGTCATGATGCTAGTGATTTAAATAACCGCGTAATTGGTGGACAATCTACTAATGTGGTTAAAACGACTACAAAACAAGTGAGTGATTCACCACTAGGCAATTTATTTACTCATTCTTTAGTCGATAGCTTGCTGGAAGTGGATGTAATGAGTATGACACCGATTGAAGCATTAAATAAATTATATGAACTACAAGAGGAGGCTCGTAAAGGAGGCGGGAAATAATGGCAACCATTCATGTATTGGATGAAACCACAATCAATAAAATAGCTGCTGGCGAAGTTGTGGAACGTCCCGCATCAGTCATTAAAGAACTCATTGAGAACTCCATTGACGCTTCTTCGACCAATATTGAGATAGAAATTGGAGATGGTGGTGTGGCATATATGCGCATTACCGATAATGGTATTGGCATGACTGAAGAGGATGCACGGTTAGCAATTCTACGTCATGCTACCTCTAAAATACAACAGGTAGAGGATTTATTTGATATAGCTTCTCTAGGCTTCCGTGGCGAGGCTTTAGCTAGTATTGCCTCAGTGTCTCATTTTTCCTTGACTACACGCAAAGCAGATTCCGATTTAGGAACTCGCATTACTGTTGATGGTGGTACATTTACCGATTGTATTCCATACGGTGCAGCACCTGGTACGACTATTGAAATAAGAGATTTGTTCTATAATACGCCAGCCCGTCGCAAATTCTTGAAATCAGAGCGTACAGAATCGTCTAAAATTCAAGATATTGTAGGCAAATTAGCTCTTAGTAACCCACATATTTCTTTTAAACTCATCGTAGATGATCGTGTGGCTATTATTACTCCTGGAAACGGCAATATTGGTGATACGGTAGCCGCATTATATGGCTATAAAACGAAAGATGATATTTTCACTGTTGCTTATGAAAGTGACTCTATTTATATCGATGGTGTAGTGAGTAAACCTACCCTTCTTAAAAGTACAAGAATTTGGCAAACTATTATCGTTAATAACCGGGTTATTTCTGATAAAACCATAATGAAGGCTATAGATAATGCATATCACGCATTATTGCCGAAAAATGGTCATCCTTTAGTGGTCCTAAATATTACTGTTCCTGCTGAGATGGTTGATATTAATGTCCATCCTCGCAAAAGTGAAGTAAAATTTTCTGACGATAAGATTATATTTAAAGCAGTTTACCATGGTATTTTGAATGCCTTAAATAATCCCCTTCATGAGCGATATGAACGAGAATCATCTTCTTATATAAATGGTACAGTCACTAATGGAGTTGACTTCAATAGTAACAATAGGGATAGTAATAGTAATTCATCTTCCGCTGGCAATAGTACGTATGATTCGTATAGAGCACCTTCTGTGGTGCAAGATGAGATGCAGTCTGCTGAACATATAGCAACAGCGGTTGATTTTGATAAGGTCTTTGGTGGACGACGTACAAAAGGGTACGAAGTCATGCGTAGTGAAACTACGCAGTTTGTAGAGAACCTTAAAACTAAAGGGTACACACCACCTGCGCCTAAGGCGACGTATGAACAGTCTTCCTTTACAGATGAAAGTTTTGATGCTGTACCTACAGAATATACTAGTTATACAAAAGAGGACGTCGAGAGATTTAAGTCCTTATCTCAAGATATTCGGAAAGATAATACAGAAGAACGTACGATTCAAAACTCTGGATTCTTACCAATGGGACAAGTTGCGTCTTGTTATATTTTGGCTAAAAAGGGTGATGATCTCTACATTATAGATCAACATGCGGCCCATGAACGTGTGCGTTATGATAAGCTTTGTAAGTCTTCTGAATCCATTCCTATGCAATCTATCCTTGTGCCTCAATATAGTGAGGCTACAGATGATGAAATGAATTTGGTAGAGGAAGAGCGAGAAACCTTACTAGATCTTGGCTTTGATGTAGAGTTAGGTGGTCCTACGAAAATAAAATTAGTAGGGGCGCCTGTAGATTTAGTAGAGTCAAAGGCTTTTGAAATTCTCCAATATGTATTCTCTTACTTACACGAACATCAACAGCCTACTAAGGCTCAGTTACGTCATGAAATGCTAGCGTATGCATCTTGTAGAGGGGCCATCAAGGCAGGTCATAACCTTAATATGTATCAAATGACTACCTTAATTGAGGATTTATTTAGTACAGAGAAACCGTACGTATGTCCTCATGGTCGTCCAACGATAATCAAGTTTACACCTGATGAATTAGGTAAGTTATTCTTACGGTCTTAATATGAATATACTAACAACATCTCAAAAATCTAATGAGGCTATTCAGGAGGAAGCCAAAGCATTGGCTTCCTCTATGCATATGACATATATTAAACGAGGTAAAACATCGATACCAGCCTTATTCGGTAAGTATCAATGCGAATATATTGCGGTTCTTGCTGGTTCTGGATTAACGATTCATTTCCCAGAAAATCAACAACATACCTTTCATTTGTCTATGGCTCAATTACGTATATTACGTTTACAACACGGTGAAGGGGATCATCTAGTTAATGCGGTACAAGTCATATTAGATAAAAAAGGATTATCTAATAGAGATAAATTTACGTTTTTAGACTGTACAATTGGCCTTGGTAGTGACAGTATGGTAGTGAGTTATGGTTACCCACAGGCTCAAATAACTGGCCTAGAAGGGTCTTTACCTATATGGCTTGCTACTAGTCATGGTTTAGCTCATTATATTCATGGTGAGGATAGTGTAACGAATGCATTGCGACGTATTAAAGTAAATCATGATACCTTTGAACACTATTTACCAAATCTACCTGACAATTGTATTGATATTATTTATTTTGATCCTATGTTTGAAGTTCCTGTAGAGGAAAGTCCTCAATTCAAACCTCTTCGGGGACATACTGTGGAAAGTCACATTGATGATAAAATCATGGCACAGGCTATGCGCGTTGCCACGTATGGTGTTATTATTAAAGAACGACCATTTAGTTCGGTCTTTAAAAACTATCCACCGCATCAATGGGTGGGCGGAAAATATAGTCGTATAAGCTATGGTGTATATATGAAGGAGTTAATGTGAATCCCTTAATTACCATTGTTGGACCAACGGCAGTAGGCAAAACAGATCTTACCTTGGAATTAGCAGAACAGCTACATGCTGAGGTTATTTCTGGTGATGCTTACCAAGTATATAAACAACTCAATATTGGTACCGCTAAACCATCGGCGGATGAACTTAAGCGTGTGAAACATCATCTTATCGATATATTAGAACCAAATGATTCATATTCAGTATCTATTTTCCAAAATCAAGCAAAAGAGATAATTTGTAGATTAAATGACAGGAATATTCTACCTATTCTGTCTGGTGGTACAGGGTTATATGTTCAATCGTTATTAGAAAACTATAACTTTAATGACGTTAAGCCTGATGAAAGTTTACGGTTAGAATTAGATGAACTATTTAATACTAAAGGTATTGATGGTTTACGAGAATATGCTTTCACCTTAGGAAAAGAACATAATATAGAAATTCAATATAGTGACAAGCATCGTTTATATCGAGCTATTGAAATATTGCATCATGGCGATGTAGATTCGTTACGTAATCAGACTAAAGATGGTATATCATATAAAGGGCCTGTTATTGGTCTTATGAGAGATCGCGATCAGTTATATGAGCGCATTAATTTACGCGTCGATATGATGTTTGATGCAGGTTTAATTGAAGAGGTTGAGCAACTTGTTAAGTCCGGTGTAAATCCTGATTGCCAAGCCTTTAAGGGGATTGGTTATAAAGAGGTTGTAGACTATATAAATGGCACTCTTAATCTTGATAAATGTAGAGATTTAATCAAGAAAAATACTCGTCATTTTGCAAAGCGACAAATCACTTGGTATAAGCGCATGCCATATATTGAATGGATTCATATTGATAATAATACATCTAAAGATTTTATATTTAATAAAGCTATGGAATTAATTCGTAGAGAAGGATTAGCATGACATTAGAAGAAATACGTAGTAAAGCCCTTGAGATGGCTGAACCTGAATTTAAAAAGTTTGAACCTATTGCATTAGCCAATACAAAAAAGGTGTTAGAAGCCTTTAAAGAGTGCCAAGTATCTGATTATCATTTTACAGGTACAACTGGTTATGGTTATAACGATGTAGGGCGTGAAAAATTAGACGAAGTATTTGCCTATGTATTCAAAGGTGAAAAAGCCATTGTTCGTCCCCATTTTGTTTCTGGTACTCATGCACTAGCAACAACTTTGATTTCTTTAATGGGAAATGGGTCTAAAGGGACTGAATTTATCTATGCAGTTGGGGCTCCTTACGATACGATGCAATCTGTTATCGGTGCATCTCGTGAAGTGCGTGGATCTCTCGTAGAAAAGGGGTTTACCTATACTGAGGTGCCTTTAAAAGATAATACCTATGATGTAGAAGCCATCGCTAATGCTGTTAATGACAATACGCGAGTAGTAGTGATTCAACGCTCTCGTGGTTATAGTACGCGTGAACCATTATCTATTGCAGATATTAAAATTATTGTAGATGCTGTAAAAGCAAAAAACTCGAATACTATTTGTTTTGTAGATAATTGTTATGGTGAGTTTACAGAACTGCAAGAACCTTTAGAAGCTGGTGCAGATATTATGGCTGGTTCACTCATTAAAAATGCAGGTGGCGGTTTAGCACCAACAGGTGGCTATATCGTAGGTCGTGAAGACTTAGTTGAAGATGCAGCGTACCAACTCACTGCTCCAGGACTTGGTGATCATATGGGCTCTTATGCGCCTGGTTACCGTTTATTCTTCCAAGGCTTGTTTATGGCTCCTCATGTAGTATTACAAGCTCTTAAAGGGGCTGTATATACAGCTGCAGTAGGAGAATTGTTAGGATATGATGTTTTCCCTAAGGTAAATGCTGATCGCTATGATTTAATTCAAGCTATTAATCTAAAAAATGGAGAAGAAATGGAGCACTTCTGTGTAGGTATGCAAGCATATTCTCCTGTAGATGCTCATGTACATCCAATTCCTGGTGATATGCCTGGGTACGAAGATAAAATCATCATGGCCGGTGGTACTTTTGTACAAGGATCTTCTATTGAACTAAGTGCAGATGGTCCTGTTCGTCCTCCGTATACGATTTTCATGCAAGGTGGACTTGTATTTGAACATTCTATGCTAGGTATTTTAGGTGCTGCAGAAGAATTACTAAAACATAGATAATAATTAGAATCTCTTTCTTTTGATGAAAGGGATTCTTTTTATTTCAAATCTTTTCAATGTACCTAATTCTAGGCTATAATATAAGTTGCTATAATTTCATAGCAATACTACTCGGACTTTTACACCGAACTAGTGTTTTACACGTCAGGCTTTCACCCTGATTAGTTTTATGATCAAGAGATCATTAAAAGGAGAAAGTATGGAAAAAGTTATCGCTGTAGCTATGAGTGGCGGCGTAGATAGTTCTTTAACTGCTGCAATGCTACTAAAACAAGGCTATAAAGTATTTGGTATTACCCTATGGCTGTGGGTGAGTGGTACACCTTATGATTCAGTGCCTCTCGCTGTAACAGATGCTAAGAAGATGTGTGATTTTCTTGGTATTGAGCATCATGTTATTGATGCTCGTGATGTATTCTACGATAATGTAGTAGATTACTTCGTAAAAGAATATGCCTATGGTCGCACACCAAATCCTTGTGTATTCTGTAATAAAAATATCAAATTTGATTTGATGCTCGATCGAGCCCTTGAACTTGGTGCAACACATATGGTTACTGGCCATTATGCACAGGTTAACTATAATGAAGAAACTGGTTTATATGAATTACATAAAGGCGTTGATCCAACCAAAGATCAAAGTTATGTTATGTACAATATGAACCAACGCATTTTGAGTCATCTCATGTTCCCACTAGGTGGGCAATGTAAGACTGAAACACGTAAATTAGCTGCTGAATATGATTTGCCAGTAGCTAAAAAACCAGATAGTGTAGATATTTGCTTCTTGCCTCATGGGAACTATCAAAAGCTTGTAGTAGAAGAAATGAAAGATAAACCAAAGTCTGGTAATATCGTTACTGAAGATGGTGAGGTATTAGGTAAGCATAATGGTTTATTTAACTACACTATAGGCCAACGTAAGGGCCTTGGAATTGCATATAAGCATCCATTATATGTAATTGGCTTTAATGGTGAACGCAATGAAGTCATTGTAGGTCCTAATGATCGACTATTTACGAATCGTATGATTTGTAAGTTCTATAATTTCTTGGATGATACAATTCATAAAGAATTAAAGGCGGAAGGTAAAATTCGCTATGCAGCAAATCCTTCACCTTGTACTGCACGTATCTTAGATGATGATACGATGGAAGTTATCTTCGAAGAACCACAACGGGCTATTACACCAGGTCAGTCCGTAGCCTTTTATAATGGCACTCAACTATTAGGAGGTGCTGTTATCGATCGCGTATGTTAGAAAGGAGAATACAAGTTCCTTGAACTTGTTTACATAGTATGTCAACGAAAAAGATTAGAAACTTCTGTATTATAGCTCATATTGACCATGGTAAATCTACCATCGCCGACAGATTAATTGAATATACTGGCACATTACAAAAACGAGAAATGGAAGCACAAGTCTTAGACTCCATGGATTTGGAACGAGAACGCGGTATTACTATTAAGGCGCAATCTGTTCGCATTTTGTATAAAGCACAAGATGGAGAAGAGTATACTTTGAACCTTATCGATACTCCTGGCCATGTGGATTTCAGCTATGAAGTATCTCGTTCTCTTGCAGCTTGTGAAGGTGCATTGCTGGTAGTAGATGCTGCACAAGGTGTAGAGGCTCAAACGTTGGCAAATGTGTATCTCGCTTTAGAACATGATCTTGAAATTATTCCTGTTATCAACAAAATAGATTTGCCTTCTGCCGATCCTGATCGGGTTAAACATGAAATTGAAGATATCATTGGTTTAGACGCATCAGAAGCAGTATTATGTTCTGCTAAATCTGGCATTGGCATTCCAGATATTTTAGAAGCCATTGTAAATAAGGTGCCAGCACCACCAGATAAATCTGATGAACCAACAAGAGCATTGATTTTTGATAGCCGCTTTGATGCTTATAAAGGTGCTATTGCTTATGTGCGCGTAAAAGAAGGTACTATTAAAGCAAAAGATACGATTCGCATGATGCATGATAATAAGGATTTTGATGTAACTGAGCTCGGTATCTTTACACCAAATCTTGTGCCTGTTCAGGAATTACCATGTGGTTCTGTAGGTTGTATTGCGGCAAGTATTAAGAATGTAGCAGACTGTCACGTAGGTGATACGGTAACATTAGCTGATAATCCTGCACCAGAACCATTACCAGGCTATCGAAAAGCCGTATCCATGGTATATTGTGGCTTGTATCCAACAGATTCTAAGGACTATGAAAATCTTCGTGATGCATTAGAAAAGTTACAGCTTAATGATGCTGCTTTAGAATATGAAGCTGAAACATCTTTAGCATTGGGTTTTGGTTTCCGTTGTGGCTTCCTTGGGCTGTTACATATGGATGTAATTCAAGAACGGTTAGAGCGTGAATATAACTTATCCCTTATTACAACAGCTCCATCTGTAAACTACAAGGTTTATAAGACGAATGGAGAAATGCTTGAAGTGGATAACCCTGCTAAATTACCACCACCAACTGAAATCGATTACATTGAAGAACCATATGTAAAAGCTACTACAATTGTGCCTAAAGACTTTGTTGGTACTATTATGGAGTTATCTCAAGATAAACGTGGTGAATATCAATCCATGGAATATTTGGATGAAACACGTGTATCTGTTGTGTATCACTTGCCTTTGAGTGAAATTATTTACGACTACTTTGATAAATTGAAATCTGCTACCAAGGGTTATGCATCTCTTGACTATGAGTTAATTGGGTATAAACAATCTCCAATGGTTAAGATGGATATTCTGTTAAATGGTGATCCAGTAGATGCATTGTCTATTATCGTACATAAAGACCGTGCTGCTACACGTGGTCGTGCGTTAGCTGAAAAATTAAAAGAACTCATTCCTCGTCAAATGTTTGAAATTCCTATTCAAGCAGCAGTAGGTACTAAAATTGTAGCTCGTGAAACTGTAAAAGCTTGGCGTAAGGACGTTTTAGCAAAATGTTATGGTGGCGATATCTCTCGTAAACGTAAATTGCTAGAAAAACAAAAAGCCGGTAAGAAACGTATGAAGTCTGTGGGCTCTGTAGAGATTCCACAAGAAGCATTCATGGCTATTCTCAAAGTTGAGGACTAATATAATGAAAACAGATTCTAATACTCTGAATCTGTCTGCACTTGGGGATATGGGCCTGTATGTCCATATCCCTTTTTGTAAACAGAAATGTATGTACTGTGATTTTCCAGCTTATCAAAATTTACAAGATTATTACGAAACCTATGTATATGCATTAGTACAAGAAATAGATTTATGGGTTACAGAACACCCAGAGTCTAAATCTAGACCTATTGATACTATTTACTTTGGTGGTGGTACGCCTACTGAATTATCAATTCAACAGTTACAGATGATTGTAGATAAAATCAAAAGTACGTTTACAATTACAGATGATTGTCATATGACTATTGAATCAAATCCTGGGGAAGTAGATTTACAGTATCTAACTAAGTTAGTTAATCTTGGTTTTAATCGCATTAGTTTTGGTGTTCAAACCTTTGATGATAAGGCGCTTACTATGCTGCATCGCAGTCATAATGGTGAAAAGGCTAAACAAGCTGTTTACGATGCTAAAGAGGCGGGCTTTACTGATATTAATATTGATTTAATCTATGGTTTGCCACGACAAACCTTAGAGGATATTCAGCATAATTTAAATATTGTAAAATATTTACCAATTAATCATATTTCTACGTATGGTTTACAAGTTGAGGTAGGCACTTATTTATATCATTTAGTACAAAAGAACTTGATCTCTATTCCTAGTGAAAGTATAGATGAGTCAATGTATGATACGATGATGTCTGGTTTAAAAGCACTAGGGTTTGAGCGATACGAGATTTCAAATTTCGCGAAGGGTAATTCCTACAGTCGTCATAATTTAAAATATTGGCATTATATAGACTATTTAGGATTTGGTGCAGGTGCGCATTCCTTCTATGATGGAGTCCGCCGTAGTAACAATCGTAATGTAATGCCTTATATACAGTCCGTTGATCGATATATTATGCCCACTATCGATACGGAGACGATTACTGTAGAGCGAGCACAAGAGGACTTTTGCTTCTTAGCGCTTCGCACTAAGTGGGGCCTTGATGAGCAAAAATTTGAGGATAGATTTGGTGTATCTGTTCATAACTTATTTGGTAATATATTAGAAGATTTGGTTACTAAAGGCTTATTAGAGTATCAAAATGGTAGTTATCATTTAACCCCTGAAGGCGCCAAGCATGGGAATTATGTGTTTAGTCAATTTATTCGAGAGTAATTTCTCACAGTTTCTCAAAATTTAATATGTTAGTATAAATAGGAAGATGATGAATAAGCATGCTAGATTTGAGGAGGAACGATGAAGACATCTGTCATATTACACGGTTTACATAATGAATTTACTTTAGATCAAATGAAGACATGCATAGAACTGGCTGAAAAATATGGAGGATCTTTCCGCCATGTAGTAACAGGTATACAAATTACAGGTATTGAAAAAGACGATAAGGAAAAACTTATCTCTGAATTACCAGAAGGCGTAACCACTGTTATTCATAGGGGTGTTAATTCCTTAATCGCCTGCGTAGGTAAAGGCTATTGTAAAAATGGCCAAATGGAAACTAAAGAATTGGCTGATTATGTAGAGAGAAAACATTACGGCCGAAAAACATCTCACAAGTGCAAAATTGGAATCAGTGGCTGTGGTCGTAACTGTCCAGATGCAATGGTAAAAGATATTGCTTTTATTGGTACATCTCAAGGATTTATGTTGGCTGTTGGTGGCAATACAGGAATGCGACCAGAGGCTGGTAAAATTTTGGCTAGAAAGCTTACTGTTGAACAATCCAAAAAAGCTGTAGATATCTTAGTAGATTGGTATGCGGAACATGGGGAACCACGTGAGCGTATGGGAAAACTCTTAGAACGACTTGGTAATCCATTAGAAGGTGTAGAACTATAAATTATTATATTTATACTTCTCATTGATTTATGGTTCTGGTATATGGTTCTTAATCTATAAATGTGCATGGCTAGAAAGTAATCTAACTAAGAGTTCATTAACAATAAAATTACAATAGAATTATTACAAATATTAACACTTATACTATTTCAGGTCTTAATAACATAAATTTTATTAGACCAACATATTCTAAGATTGAAAATTTAGGATATGACATAAACGTAGATAGTATAAGTGTTTTCTTATTGTTACACTTTGATTTTTTGACTAATTAATCAAAAATATTGAATTGTCTTTTTGACTAAATAGATATTATTTGACTTTTTAAGGATTTTTTGCTTGACAATTTTTTCCAATGTGATAATATTATACATGCGATTAGCACTCAAAGTTTATGAGTGCTAACAAGAGGTGTCATTATGGATGAAAGAAAACAGCGCATCTTGCGAGCCATAATTGAAGACTACGTTAAATCTGCTGAACCGGTAGGGTCAAGAACCATTGCCAAGAATTATAATCTTGGTATAAGTCCGGCAACAGTGCGAAATGAAATGTCCGATTTAGAGGAGTTAGGCTATTTAGAGCAACCTCATACATCGGCTGGACGTATTCCTTCAGCAAAAGGCTATCGCTTATATGTTGACTCTATGTTGAGTCGACAACCTGTTCCATTACAGGATGCTGAAAAAATTGAAATGTTATGGAAACATTCCAATGGATCGACGAGTGAGCTCTTCTTAAATATGGCTAAATTATTATCACAAGTAAGCCATAGCATGAGTTTATTCTTAGCTCCAGCTCATGATAGAGCATTAATCAAATACATTCATGTGTTGCCCCTCGATTCACATCAAGCAGTTATGGTTGTCATTACTGAGACAGGAGCTCTTGATAATGAATTGATGTACTTTACTGAAGGCGTTTCGCCTGATGTATTACAAAGTTTGGCTATGCAATTTAGCAATGCATTACAGAATGTAAGTATTGGTCATGTAACGGCTGAAGTGTTAGGAACACTTTTGATTCATATGGAAGGACCCCAAGGGATTTTGATGATCCTTTCAGAAACATTATTACGAGCAATTAATAAACGTAAGTTGTTCTATTCTGTAGGTACCACGGAGTTGTTAAATCAACCAGAGTTTAAGTCTGTTGAAAAAGTACAACCCTTACTTTCATTAGTGGAAGAGCAAAATCAATTGGGACAACTTTTAAAGGATGATTCACCTACACCTGTGAAGGTAAAGATTGGCGATGAAAATGATACTGAAGCACTACATTCTATGAGTGTGGTACAAGCTGATTTCACAAATCAAGATCAGCCTATTGGTACACTTGCTATTCTAGGACCGACACGTATGGAATATGGTCGTATTATTGGAATGTTGTCTCACATGAAACATATGATGGAATCTATGGTAAAAGAACAAAAATAGAAAGGGTATATAATGGCTGAAGAACAAGACATTAAACAAGAAACAGTAGACGAAACAGCAAATGCTACTAATGTAGAGGAACCGGCTGTGGAAGAAACTGAAGAAGTTGTTGCTGACGCTGCTCACGTATTAGATGAGCTTAAAGCAGATTTCGATAATCGGTATAAGCGTTTGCAAGCTGACTTTGAAAACTTCAAACGTCGTACTAACCAAGAAAAAGAGCAACTTGCAGGATATGTTAAAGGGGATGTACTTACAGATTTACTTCCTGTATTAGATAACTTTGAACGAGCTGTTCAAAGTCCAGCAGAAGGTGATGCTAAGGTATTCCTTGATGGATTTATCATGATTCATCAAAATTTGATGGCTATGTTATCTAAACATGGTTTAGCCGTTATCGATGCGGTTGGCAAACCATTTGATCCAAATTTCCATCAAGCAATTATGCGAGTGCCGTCAGATGAATATGAATCTGATACGGTATGTGAAGTATTGCAAACTGGCTATACTGTTGATGGTCGTTGTATTCGTCCAGCAATGGTAAAAGTTGTTGAATAGATTATAAAGGTTTTAGGAGGCATATATTATGGCAAAGGTAATTGGTATTGATTTAGGTACTACAAACTCTTGTGTTGCGGTTATGGAAGGCGGCGAACCTACGGTTATTACTAACCAAGAAGGCGCGCGTACAACTCCTTCCGTTGTTGGTTTTGCAAAAAATGGCGAACGTTTAGTTGGTCAATTAGCTAAACGTCAAGCTGTATCTAACCCAGAAAACACAATCATTTCTATTAAACGTCACATGGGTACTGACTACAAAGTAACTGTAGAAGGTAAATCTTATACACCACAAGAAATTTCTGCTATGATTCTTCAAAAAATCAAAGCTGATGCAGAAGCTTACTTGGGCGAACCTGTAAAACAAGCTGTTATTACAGTTCCTGCATACTTTACAGATGCTCAACGTCAAGCTACTAAAGACGCTGGTGCGATTGCTGGTCTTGAAGTACTTCGTATCATCAACGAACCTACAGCAGCTGCTCTTGCATATGGTGTAGATAAAGATGAAGACGGTAAAGTTCTTGTATTTGACCTTGGTGGTGGTACATTCGACGTATCTATCCTTGAACTTGGTGATGGCGTATTCGAAGTATTGGCAACATCTGGTAATAACCATCTTGGTGGCGATGACTTCGACCAACGTATCATGAACTACCTTATTGAAGAATTCAAAAAAGAAACTGGTATCGATTTATCTAATGATAAATTAGCTGACCAACGTTTAAAAGAAGCTGCTGAAAAAGCTAAAATTGAATTGTCTGGCGTAGCTAGCACAAATATCAACTTGCCATTCATCACAGCTGATGCTACAGGTCCTAAACACTTGGATGTAACATTGACTCGTGCTAAATTCGAAGAATTGACAGCTGATTTGGTACAAGCTACTATTGAACCTACTCGTAAAGCTATGAACGATGCTGGTTTATCTGCATCCGATATCGATAAAGTATTGTTAGTTGGTGGTTCTAGCCGTATTCCAGCTGTACAAGAAGCTATTAAAAAAGTATTGGGTAAAGAACCAACTAAAAATGTTAACCCTGATGAATGTGTAGCTATCGGTGCTGCTATTCAAGGTGGTGTATTAGTAGGTGAAGTAAAAGACGTATTGTTACTTGATGTAACTCCATTGTCTCTTGGTATCGAAACAATGGGTGGTGTATTCACACGTATTATTGATCGTAACACTACAATTCCTACATCTAAATCTCAAGTATTCTCTACTGCAGCAGATAACCAACCATCTGTAGATATCCATGTATTGCAAGGTGAACGTGAGTTCGCAGCAGATAATAAAACATTGGGTCGCTTCAACTTGGATGGTATCCCAGCAGCTCCTCGTGGGGTTCCTCAAATCGAAGTAACATTCGACATCGACGCTAACGGTATCGTACACGTAAAAGCTAAAGATTTGGGTACTCAAAAGGAACAAAAAATTACAATTACTTCTTCTAGCGGCTTGAAAGAAGACGAAATCGAACGCATGGTTAAAGAAGCTGAAGCTCATGCAGCAGAAGATAAAGCTAGAAAAGAAGAATTAGATGTTAAAAACAATGCAGATTCCTTGGTATACCAAGCTGAAAAAGCATTGAAAGAACTTGATGGTAAAGGCGATACTGCTTTATTAAAAGAAGTTGAAGAAGCTAAAGATAAATTGAAAAAATCTATCGAAGCTGGCAACATCGAAGACATCAAAAAAGATAGTGAAGCTTTGGAACAACCATTGCATAAATTAGCAGAACAAATGTATGCAGCAGCACAACAAGCTCAACAAGCAGCTGGTGGTGCAGATCAAGGTCAACAACAAACTAAATCTGATGACAATGTAGTTGATGCTGATTACACAGTAGTGGATGACGACAAGAAATAAGAAGGGTTGGTAACTAATGGCACGTGATTATTATGACATCTTAGGGGTTAGTAAAAATGCCTCTCAAGATGAAATCAAAAAAGCCTTCCGTAAAAAGGCACGCCAATACCATCCAGATGTAAATAAAGATAATCCAAAGGAAGCGGAAGCAAAGTTTAAAGAAGCTAACGAAGCTTACGAAGTATTGTCTGACGAAACTAAAAAAGCTCAATATGACCAATTCGGCCACGACGCCTTCAAACAAGGAGGCGGCGCTGGCGCCGGTGGTTTCCAAGGTGGCTTTGGCGGTTTCGGTGGTCAAGCTGGCGGCTTTGGTGATATCTTTGGCGACATTTTTGGTGGCATGTTTGGCGGTGGACGCCAGCAACAAGGCCCTCAAAAAGGCAATGACTTGCGCGAAGATATTGATATTTCCTTTGAAGATGCAGCCTTTGGTAAATCTATGGAAATAGAAGTGCATCGTCATGAAGAATGTGATCACTGTCATGGTACTGGTGGTGAACCAGGATCTCGTGTCGATACTTGTCCAAACTGTCATGGTTCTGGCCAAGAAGCGGTTATTCAAAATACTCCATTTGGACGTATGCAATCCGTTCGCACTTGTTCCCGCTGTCATGGTACTGGTAAAAGCATCGAAAAACCTTGTTCCAAATGTCGTGGAACAGGTGAAATGTTGGCGAAACGTAAAATCTCTATCAAAATTCCAGCAGGTGTAGATAGTGGTTCCCGTTTACGCGTTGCTAATGAAGGTGAACCTGGTATCTTAGGTGGTCCTAAAGGCGATCTTTACGTTTATATCTTCGTTCGTCCTCATAAGGAATTTGAACGAAATGGCAATGACGTTATTAGCCGTGTGAATATTAGCTTTGCTCAAGCTGCATTAGGTGCAACTATACAAGTTAATACCTTAGATGGTAAAGTAGAGTTAAAGATTCCGGAAGGTACTCAAACGGGAACGGCATTCCGCGTAAAGGGCAAAGGTATTCCATATTTACGTAACCCTAAACAACGGGGTGACCAACATATTGTGGTAACTGTCCAAACGCCTAAGAAGTTGACAGACACTCAACGTGAGTTGTTATTACGCTTTGCAAATGAAAGTAACGAGGATGTAAATAACTTACAAGTGAGCAAAAGTCTCTTTGAAAAAATTAAGGACTGTTTGACTAAATGAACAGCTCATGTGAAGGAATGGTTTGTTCCATCACATTCCCTATAAAGGAGCATATATGCAATGGATAGAAGTATCCATTGTCTGTGAAAGAGTAGCCACCGATGAGGTGACTACTCTTTTTGACGATTATGCAGACAATGGAATTATAGAAGAAGATGTTGAAAATCGACCTAATTTAATTAAATTAACAATGTATGCAGATTCCTCTTTGGACCCAGATACAATTAAGTCAGATATAGAAAGTCGTCTTACAGACGCCAATATTAGTGTTACATCAATTGATACTACTATATTAGATGAATCTACATGGCTCAATTCTTGGCAGCAATATATTGAACCCACAGAAATTTTACCTAATTTGGTTATTAAACCAGCATGGCAGGAATACGATAATGTGGATCATAAAACTATTATTGAAATCGATTCAGATATTTCATTTGGTACAGGTTCTCATGAGACAACAAAGACTTGTGCTGAGCTATTAAAATCCTATAGTGAATCTATGGATCTTAATACAGTTACTTGTTTAGATATTGGTACTGGCACAGGTATTCTGTTATTAGTGGCAGCATATTTAGGTGTTAAAAATCTGGTCGGTATAGATATAGAAGAGTATGCTGCAAATCAAGCGCGCATTAACTGTGAGAATAATCATTTATCAGCAGAAATAATTTGTGGTAATTTGGATAGTGATTTCAATGGTACTGCTCAAATAATTTTAGCGAACCTAACAGTAGATCCTCTTAAAATACTATTACCTCAAATTGGTAATAAACTGGATGATCAAGGAATTTTAATCATTAGTGGTATTATAGATGATCGGTATGATGAAATCATGCCATACATTGAGGCTGATTGGCATATTATTGAGGAGCGCATTGCAGGGCCTTGGCATACATTTGCGCTAGAAAAACGATGAAAAAGATTTTTATTCCTACACCATTAGGTGAAACTATAGAATTACCAACGGATGTAACACATCATGTGTTACATGTATTTCGTCATAATACGGAGAAACCCATAACTGTTACCGGCAGTGACAATCGGTGTGGTACATATCAAATTACAGAAGAAATAGATGGTAAAGCTCAAGCAAAACTGATTGAGTATGTAGAATCAAATGTATCTTCTTATCGTACTATCCTTGTGCAATCTTTATTAAAAGGTGAAAAGCTAGAATGGGTATTGCAAAAGGCGACAGAATTGAATGTTGATACAGTCTATCTTGTATCTACCGCTAATTGTGTTGCTAAATATGATGACAAGAAATTACAAACAAAGGCTACTCGTTGGGAGAAAATAATGTTAGAAGCAGCTCAACAATGTGGGCGTAATCAACTGCCAACACTTGTAGTGGGGGAAAAACTTTCACAAGTATTAGAAATAGAATCTGATGCATTAAAATTGGTAGCCTATGAAAATGAAGATGGACATACTATTAAAGATGTTCTTTCACAGGTCAACTCTGATGAGTCAATTACAGACATACTAATTTGTATTGGTCCAGAAGGGGGCTATCAAGAGAACGAAATCAATGCTATTATAGAGAGTGGTGGAAAATCAGTTTCCCTTGGTAATACTATTTTGCGAGCTGAAACGGCTGCTATTGGATCATTAGCGATGATTCAATATGAATTAGAACTATAAATTAAACAAGAATAGAGAGGTGCAATGAAAACCGTTGCGTTTACAACCTTAGGGTGTCGTGTCAATCAATATGATACAGATGCTATGAAAGGTTTATTTTTACAAAATAACTACGAAGCTGTAGACTTCGATGAAAAAGCAGATATCTATGTAATTAATACATGTTCTGTAACGAATATGGGGGAAAAGAAATCCCGTCAATTGATTCGCAAAGCGAAGCGTCAAAACGAAGATGCCTATGTGATTGTAACTGGTTGTTATGCTCAGCTTGACCCAGATACGATTGCTGCTATAGATGGTGTTAATCTTGTTATCGGCACCAATAACCGGTCAAAAATCGTTGAGCTCGTAGAGCAATTGGAATCTACAGAGCGTCAAATCAATGCTGTACGGGATATCATGAACGAATCCAACTTTGAAGAAATGCCATTATATGGTAATGAATCTGATAAAGCTCGTGCATTCATGAAAATTCAAGAAGGTTGTAATAACTACTGTGCCTTTTGTATCATTCCTTATACTCGAGGAAAATTAAAATCTCGTAAAGTTGATGATATTGTACAAGAAGCAAAACGATTAGTAGAACATGGATTCCATGAAATCGTATTAACGGGCATTCATTTGGGAAATTACGGCGTTGAATTGCCAGGTCGCCCTACGTTGGCCGATGTAGTCAAAGCTTTATTAGAGATTCCTGATTTATACCGCATTCGTTTCGGTTCCATTGAATCAGTAGAAGTTTCTGATGAGTTAGTAGAATTAATGGCTACTAATAAACGTGTTTGTACACATTTGCATTTACCTCTACAAGCCGGTTCTGATCATGTATTAAAGTTGATGAAACGCCATTATACATTGCAAGAATATAAAGACTTGATTGCAAGTTTACGTTCTCGTATTAAGGATTTATCAATTACTACTGATATCATTGCTGGATTCCCGCAAGAAACGGATGAAGACTTTGAAGAAACATTAAATACAGTACGTGAAATTGGGTTTACCCATATTCACGCTTTCCCATATTCTATTCGTGAGGGCACACCTGCAGCGACTATGCCAGATCAAGTACCAGAAGCTGTAAAGAAAACTCGTGTAGCGCTTTTAAACGGTCTTAGCCAATCTGGTTATGAAGCGTACGCAAAATCTCGCATTGGTAAACCTGGTGAGATTCTCATTGAAAAGGAAGAGAATGGATACTACATGGGCTTAACAAATGAGTATGTAAATGGTAAAGTAAAATCTGATGGATTACATAAGATAGGTGATCTCATCGGTGGTACTGTTGTAGGTTTAGAAGATAATTATTTGATTATTGAATAAGGAGTTATAGTATGAGTGACTGCATTTTCTGTAAAATTATCAATGGCGAAATTCCATCTAAAAAAGTATTAGAAAACGATAAATTCTATGCATTTCATGATATTGAACCAGTGAAAAAAGTACATGTTTTGATTGTGCCTAAAAATCACGTTTCCAATATTGCTCATCTTAACGAAAATAACGAAGACTATGTAGAAGGTTTATTGCCATTCGTTCGTGATGTAGCTAAAGAACTTGGTATTTCTAAAGATGGTTATCGTTTGATCTTCAATACTGGTAAAAAAGCAGGTCAAACTGTTTTCCATATGCATGCTCACCTCTTAGGTGGCGAAGAAATGGGCTGGCCAGAAGCTTAATATTAGGTATAATGTATTCTTTTTATAATACTTATTAAAATTCCTATAAAATATACCGGAAAATATTGACAACATCTATACCTATACATATAATATTATATGTGCGTATGTAAATTATCAGCACTTCCCGAGATTATTTTTGGAGGGAGGGATATAGATGTCTGAAATCAAAGTCGGTAAAAACGAAACGCTTGAAAGTGCTCTTCGTCGATTCAAACGCTCCTGCCAAAAAGCGGGTGTTTTGTCTGAAGTAAGAAAACGCGAACACTACGAAAAACCAAGCGTAAAAAGAAAGAAAAAATCTGAAGCAGCAAGAAAACGCAAATTCAGAGCATAAGATGATTACCCTAATTCTGCCTTTTCATGGCTTCATGAAATCCAGGATTAGGGTTTCTTTATATTATTTTATCTATAATATAATAATGTAGTATGATTAAATGTGTTATATCTTTGCATGCTGTAAAGATTAACCTTTATAATAGTATGATGTAGATTATTACTAATTAAAATAGATCAGGAGGATACAATGAGCTTAAAAGATCAATTAAAAGAAGATATGAAAGCCGCTATGAAAGCACGCGAAGAAGGCAAAACTGCGCTTTCTGTAATTCGAATGGTTAACAGTGCTATTAAAAATACTGAAATCAATGATAAAGTTGAGCTTGATGATAATGGTATTCTTGGTATTTTGGCAAAAGAAATGAAAACTCGTCAAGACTCCTTAACTGAATTTGAAAAGGCGGGCCGTGAAGATTTAATCGCTCATGTAAAAGAAGAAATGGCTGTACTACAAAAATATTTGCCAGCTCAAATGAGTGAAGATGAAATTCGTACAGTTGTTAAAGAAGCTATTACTGCCTGTGGCGATGCTGTAAATATGGGTAATATTATGAAACATGTAATGCCTAAAACTAAAGGCCGTGCGGATGGCAAGGTAGTTAATAATATCGTTAAAGAGTTACTTGGTTAATATATTGTTAAATAGACAAGTAAATGCATTATATAGTTAGTATATTGAATTTATAAAAATAGAATCCTTAAACTTATAGATAAGAGAATTATGAAATTCTATAGAAAGTTATTGACATGTATTTTCACTATATGATATTATGAGTTCAACAAAATAATTGGTCAACGAAGACTCCACTGTAGATATATGAAATATATATCTATTTGTTGGAGTCTTTTTATTTTTAGGAGGAACCATTATGACAAATACTAAAGATTTATTGTATTATATTCCAGCTGGTCAATATGGTAAGGAAGGTGTTCTTGCGCTATTAGAACAACATCCAGAAATTAAATTCGTATCTCTTGTAGGTATTGATTTGGCTGGTAATGATACAGATGAAAAAATCCCTATGGCAGCATTCTTTGATGATTATGAAGCATTCTTCGAAGGTCGTGCTGTTCAAACAGATGGTTCTTCTGTAGTACTTACAAATATTGCAACATTGAATAATGCGCGTGTTGATATGTGGGGCGACCCAAGTGTAAACTGGTTCGTTGATTATAACTATGAAAATATCCATGAAGCAACAGGTTTACCAACTGGTACACTTCGTATTCCTGCATTCTTGATGCATAACTACCGTTATGTTGATTCTCGTTCTATCTTAAAAAATAGCTGTGACTATGTTCGTGCAGAATTATTATCTTTGATTAAAGAACATGGTCTTCCTGGTATGCCTCATGTGAAAGCTGATGATGTTGTAGATATTATCTTTACATCTGCTACTGAGTTGGAATTCTGGGTAAAAACTCCATCTAGAACAGTTACTAAAAAAGAATTATCCGTATCCCAAAAATTACAAGAACAATACTGGCAACGTACTCATGGTACAGTTCGTACTGCATTAGAACAAGCAGTTGAACGCTTAGATCAATATGGTATGGAAGCTGAAATGGGTCATAAAGAAGTAGGTGGCGTTAAAGCTAAACTTGATGAAGATGGTCATGAAGCAGTTGTATTAGAACAATTGGAAATCGACTGGAAATTCTCTGGTAACCCATTACAAACAGCAGATAATGAATTACAAGCTCGTATTATCGTTCGTGAAGTATTCCGTGAAAATGGTCTTGATGTAACATTCAATGCTAAACCTATTATTGGTGTAGCTGGTTCTGGCGAACATACACACTTTGGTGTTATGGCTAAATTGAAATCTGGTAAACTTCTTAACTTGTTCAGCCCAGAAGATATGCGTAAAGAATCTGCTAGCTCCTTAGGTATTGGTGCAATCATGGGTCTATTGAAACACTATGAAGCCATCAATCCATTCATCAGCTCTACTACAGATTCCTTAAATCGTTTGAAACCTGGTTTCGAAGCTCCAGTATGTATCGTTACATCCTTAGGTACTGATCCTTCTGAACCTAGCCGTAACCGTACAATCCTTTGTGGTTTGATTCGCGATATCGACAATCCTATGGCTACACGTTATGAATTGCGTTCTCCAAACCCTTATACAAATACATATACTGCATTGGCATTGATCTTCATCTCTGCATTTGATGGTATGAAATATGCTATTACATCTGGTAAAACACAAGCTCAATTGGAAGCAGAACTTTCTAAAGAAGTTGGTGAACCAGCTGAATACCTTGCTACAAACCGTGCATACCGTACAGAAAAAGACGTATTCGATGATTTCACTCAAGAAGAACGTAATCAAATGTTTGGTATTGCACCAGCTACTGTATGGGAAAATATTAAAGGTTACCAAAACAATCCTGAATTAGTTGAAACATTGGCTCAAGGTAATGCGTTTGCTAAGGACTTGATGGATTCCTTCATTGCATCTATTTTGAAACGTTGGAAACTTGTATTAGCACATCGTTTAATCCCTAGTAATCTTGATACTGTTCGTAAAATGGTAGCTATTCATACTGATAGCCGTAATAGTGTAGATGATAAACGTTTTGCAGAAGTTAACGATTTACGTTTCTATCTTGCTAAAGATAGCGATGATCGCAAATCTTTATTCACTCGTTTAATCGATGCACTTAATGACGGTGAATATGACTTAGCATCTCAATTACAAATTGAAATGAACGATAAAATGGAAGAATTAGAAGCTAAATATGCTAACTATGCAAAAAATATCTTCTAATATCGATTGATTTAATTGCTCAAAAAGGGCTCCTACATTTGTAGGAGCCCTTTTATTCATATTAACTTTTTATAATTTAGTTCTTAAGGCTATTACTCATTATGTCCAATAAATTTTTCTACTAATACTAAACTACATACGAGTACAAGAATCGCAACGGACCAAATTAAATTATCAAATGCAGATTCATGGTCAATAATTAGAAGTCTTACAATTGCTGTAATCCCAATATACAAAAAGAAATCAAGAGGGAAGTGGAAGTTATTTTTAAAGTATTTTACGATGAGTGCAATAAACTCAAAGTATAGGAAGAAGGTAATTAATTCTTCAATTAATAAGGAGTATGTGCTATATCCTTGAATATTTGCCCACGTAACATAGCCGAGACTTATTAATGTATTGATAAGGGCAATACAAAGTGAAATACCAACGCCTATAAGGGCTATATTTTTTATCGTTAATAATAGTTTAGAAATACGAATCCACATTATAATTCACCTACAATAAAACTTTAAATACTATACCACATAAAAAAGACCGTACACCGTACGGTCTTTTTTCGATTACACCACAGTATAATCAACAGCATATCTAAGAATTAGATATCAGCTTTAATTGCTTCTAATGCAGCATCGAAGTTAACTGCTTGAGTTACTTCAGGTACATATTCAACATAAGTAACTTTGTCTTCTTTGTTGATTACTACTACGCCACGAGTCAAAAGACGAAGTTCTTCGATCAAGAAACCATAGTTTTCACCGAAGGAAGCATCTTTGTGGTCGGATAGAGTAATAACTTTATCAACGCCAGCAGCACCACACCAACGTTTTTGAGCGAAAGGCAAGTCCATAGAAATTGTCAATACTACAACATCATCAGAAAGTGCAGTAGCATCTTGGTTGAACCAACGAGTTTGAGCGTCACAAACGCCTGTATCAAGGGAAGGAACAACGGAGATAACTTTTACTTTACCTTCGAAATCTTTTAATGTTTTAGGTTGTAAGTCGTTGCTTAAAACTGTGAAGTCAGGTGCTTGTTGACCTACTTTAACTTCTGGACCAACCAATGTGATAGGGCCACCTGCAAATGTTACTACGCCAGTACGTTTTTCCATGTTGTATTCCTCCTAAGAGTTTTAATTCTAATGTTTATAAGGATACGTTTTGTATCTATGCATAGTATAACACTTACATTACTATAAGTAAACTAAAAAATTCGATATAGTGTTATTATAGATTATAAAAATTATATTATTGGTAACTACTAATGAGAGAATATTGTAATAAACTACATTATATACGTATAGGTGTATTAAGATATATGAAAAAAATGTGTATACTATAAGGAGTATATTTAAATAATGATAATCCTGTAATATAGAAATTTAACTGAGAGGTACTATGAAACCTATAGAGCTATTTATGCAGTTTTTCCGCCGAGAAGGCTGGGTTTATGCCATCGGCTTAACTATGCTAATTGCTATTGATATAGCATTTTTATTTGTGCCACAATTCATTGGTAATGCCATCGATACCCTAAGTCACAATAAAGAAGGCTTAGTCAATTATATTATTTACTTTATTCTATTATTTATTATCATAACGATTCTAAAAGTTATTTCACGACGTACCTTACTGGGTTCCATCCGTCGTATGGAGTACCTTTTTCGCGAAATTTTGTGTAGAAAAGCATTACAAATAAAAACAACATATTACGAAGCTAATGGACCTGGTAAAGTAATGGCATTGATGACGAATGATGTTACATCTCTCCGTGTAGCCTTAGGCTTAGGTGTAATGATTGTGGTGGATATCATATTTTATTCCATTGTAGGATCAATTATTCTCATACAAAAGATAGATGGTCTGTTAGCTTTCAAAATTATGACACCTGTATTTTTCATCATTGTAGCTATCTTTGTGTTAGGTCGGAAATTGCGTGCTAAACAGCGTAGTGCGCAGGCAACGTATAGTGACATGACAGAATTTGGCCAAGAATTATTTCAAGGTATAGATGTAATTAGAGCTTTTAATAGGGAACGTATTATTTCTAATTCTTTTGAAAAAATAAATAAATTGAACTATAAGAAAAATATGGATGTAGCATTATTAGATTCTGTACTAACCCCTTTAACAAGAATTGCGCCCTTTATTTGTATTAGTATTAGTATTTTTATATGTGGACATCTAGCTGTCGAAGGCAATATGACTATAGGTGAATTTGTAACTATCAATTCTTTTATTATGTTAATCGTAGGACCTTTAATTGGATTTGGTGGGCTTATTTCTATTGTACAAAAAGGTTTGGCATCCTTAGATCGTATTACGGACTTCTTACGTCTACCAATCGAGTCAATTGATGACACTACGAAGGTATTACCACTTGAAGATATCAATATACGTTATTTAGATTTTAACTATGAAAACTCTAAAGGTCATGCATTATCTCAAGTATCTACAACCATTCGTAAAGGATCTTTTATTGGTATTGTAGGTAAACCTGGTTCTGGTAAAAGTACACTCTTTAAACTACTTATTGGTCTACAAGAGTGTCCGCCGAAGTCTATATATATTGGAAATCAAGATATATCAGATATACCGTTATCTAAGCTTCGAAATTCAATCGCTTATGTGCCAACTCAATCTTATTTATTGAGCACTACCATCGAAGATAATATTAAATTTGGTAAAGACTTACCTATGCATGAATCGGTTGAGGTAGCCGCAAAAAAAGCAGACTTATATAGAGATTTAGGAGATTTTTTACATAATGATTTACATAATCTTGCGGAGGAAGGTCATGACTTATCGGGTGGCCAAAAACAACGCATTAATATGGCTCGAGGCTTTTACAAGAATGCACCATATTTATTATTAGACGATTGTTTCTCTGCGTTAGATGCAGTAACCGTTAACACCATTTTAGACACATTGCATACGGTAAATGATCAAACAATATTATGTATTTCGCAACGATTAGAGGTTATTGAAAAAGCAGATAAAATTATTGTCTTTGATGAAGGGCATATAGTTGAAGAGGGTACACATGAAGAATTGTTAACTAGAAATGGATTATATAAAACCCTCTATGAAGCGCAGAAAGGAGAGAGTCATAATGAATAAGCATAACGTTAGAAATGATTGGGCTCTATTCTCCTATATAACTGCATATATTAAACCCTATTTAGGCATCTTATTAATAGCAACGATTGCACTCGCTGGAAATCTTATATTATTGTTATTTAGACCGTATCTTACAAAACAAGTAATTGATCTAGGATTTGCCACTAATGATATTCATGTCATTGAATATTATGCTGTCTTATATGGCTTAACAATCATTGGTAGTGTATGTTTTATTTTCGTAGAAAATTACTTTTTAAAAAGCTTTGGTCAAAAAATTATCTATAATATTCGCCATATTGTGTTCCAAAAAATTCTACATAAATCACATGATGAATTTTATAAATTGCCTATTGGTAATTGGGTAACTCGTATTACTAATGATGTGGAATCATTGCGTACCTTATATACCGATGTATTGTTAAACTTAGCTAGTAGCGGATTAATGATTATTGGTATATTAGCCTTCATGTATGCCATTAATGTACCGTTAGCTATTATTATGACAATTTTAGTACCTATTATGGGCGGGATTATTTGGGTATATCAAAAGTTTTCCAGAAAGGCTTTTCGTCAAGTAAGACGGTCTGTAGCAGCCTCCAATTCGAGCATTAAGGAATTGCTGAACTATATTGTTATAGTTAAATCCTACGGTGGAGAAAAAGCCATAGAAGGTAGATATGAAACTGTTAACAAAGGTTTTTTGGAAGCTGGTCTATTTGAAGTAACAACATTTTCTATTTTCAGACCTCTCGTTGATGGCTTGTTTTTCGTAGCTTTAATTGTCATATTTACTACTACAAATTTAATAGATTCTGTAGCCGATGCAGGTACAGTATTTGCTTTCATTCAATATATGGATCGATTCTTTCAGCCATTAAAGGAAATTGCGGACAAATATAATTCATTGCAAAGTTCATTAGCTGGTGCTGAACGATTAGTACCATTATTAGAAGAGAAAGAGCGGAATATGGTCGATGAAGTTCCGAAAGAACTGATTCCTGTTGAATCAATTGAATTTGATCATGTTTGGTTCTCTTATGAAAATAATGATACCTATGCATTACAAGATTTCACCTTACATATTAAGTCTAGTGATTTTACAGGCATTGTTGGTCCCTCTGGTAGTGGTAAATCCACATTGTTATCCTTATTAATGGGTATTTATAAACCTACAAAGGGTGCCATCTATATAAATGGTATTGATATTGCTAAATACGATAGCTCTGTACTCCGTCACTTAATGGGGTATGTATTCCAACAAGCGTATTTGTTTAAAGGATCTATTAAAGATAATCTTACGCTGTTTGATACTTCTATCAGTCATGATGAAATGGTAAAAGCAGCGAAACAAGTTAATTTAGATACTATGATTGAACAATTACCAGAAGGCTATAATACACCTGTAGGGTACTTAGGTTCACTATTATCAGACGGTCAAAAGCAACTACTAGCATTCGGACGTACGCTCATAAGAAATACGCCTATTCTATTATTAGATGAAGCAACGGCTAACGTAGATAGTCATACGGAAAAACAAATACAAGCGAGTATTGAAAATATTCGTGGTAGTAAAACAATCGTAAGCATTGCTCATCGATTATCCACAGTACAAGAAGCAAATGAAATTGTTTATATTGAATATGGTAAAATAATAGAAAAAGGTTCTTTCAAAGAATTAATTAAGTTAAAAGGGTCTTTTTATAATCTATGGATTCGTCAAAAAAGCGGGAGTTAGCATGGAATTTATCCAATCTAAAGATAATAAGACTATTAAACGTATAGTTTCTCTAGGACAACGTAAAAATCGTAATAAACATGGTGAGTATATTGTTGAAGGTATCCGTTCTATCCGTGATATTTCATCTAATGGTGTAATAAAAACAATTGTTATACGAGAGTCTAAATGTAAAGATAATAATATCGAAGCGTTATTAGCTTTAGATTCTATGCAATCAATTCCTACTTATATTGCGCAAGATCCAATATTTGATAAAATCGATAATACCGTAAATGGACAAGGTATTATTGCCATAGTAGCGAAACCCAATCATAGTATTGAATCTATCTCTATTGAAGATGGTGTTTATATTACACTAGATGGTGTCCAAGATCCCGGTAATTTAGGTACGATTATACGTACTGCTGTAGCAGCAGGTGTGAAGGGCATATTCTTGATGAAAGGTACAGTAGATCCTTTTAATGATAAGACGGTACGTAGCACAATGAGTGCGTTACATAAAATACCTGTCTATGAAGACGTGACATTATCTATGCTTAATGATCTGATTGCAGAATCCAATATGTCTACCTATGTAACTGCTTTAGAGGAATCAAAACCTTATAACATGGTTACATACGATAAACGATGTATGTTGATTTTAGGCAATGAAGGGAATGGGGTAACACCTGAGGTTATGAATCTATGTAAGCACCGAATCATGATCCCCATGTATGGTGACATTGAATCGTTAAATGTGAGTGTAGCAGCAGCTCTATGTATGTATAAAGCTCAAGAGCAATTGATGTCATAATTAAAATACTTGAGAATCAGATCAAGTATTTATGATAAAAATTTATAAGTATATCGAAAGTCCTCTACTAGTATACAAGTAGGGGGCTTTTGTATTGATTTTATAGTTCTGTATTTGGTACAATAACATATATCCTTTGTGGGAGAACAAAGTTCTCCCCTTTTTTAATGAAAAGGAAGAAAACTATGTCCAAATTAATAGTAAATGCCGACGATTTTGGTCTTCATAGTGCAGTTAATGCAGCAGTCATTGATGGCCACCGTACAGGTATCATTACGAGCACCTCTCTATTAGCGGGAGGCGAAGCTTTTACAGAAGCCGTAAGTATGGCAAAAAATAACCCTAAGTTGGGCATTGGTGTTCATATCGCCTTAGTAGGTGGGCTAAAACCGGTATGTAATCCATCTGAAGTACCATCTCTGCTTACATCAGAAGGCGTCTTTCCAGAAACATATATCGATTTTATGAAACGAATTTATACTGGAAAGATTAACTATAGTGAGTTGCGCAAAGAAATTCACGCTCAAATGGAACGGATCATGGAGTCCGGTTTGCACGTAACGCATATTGATGGTCATCAACATATGCATGTATTACCAACGGTACTACCAATCGTTATTGAGCAAGCGAAACACTATGGTATTAATGCTATACGCATTCCAGATGAATCCTCTTTATTTGTCAATTATATGTACTCGCCAGTGCGATTACTAGGCAAGGTCGGTTTATCTACTGTAGCGGCAAAGGCAAGGCCTACAGTGCGGGATAATGGTATGTATTCCACACAATATTTTTGGGGTATGGTAAACGGGGGACACATTAACCAGAAAACGTTAATGGGTATATTAAAATCCGTATCTAAAAAATCAGGTACTCATGAATTGATGATCCATCCAGGTTTAAATAATACGATTTTGGGAAATCAATATAAATGGGGCTATCATTGGGAGGATGAATTACAAGCTGTTTGTTCTAACCATACGCGTTTATATATTAGACAACATAATATTGAGCTAATTAATTATGGAGACTTGATATGAGTAAAATGATGAAGAGAGGCATTTTTATGTTTCTCTTACTATTGGCTGTGTCAATTGGTATCATTTACTACACTATTGATTTAGATGCATTAAAAACAATTTCATCATTTAATAGTATTTCTTTATTATTAGCTTTGATAGCTTTAGCAGCAGGTATGTATTTTGATGGCCTACGGTTACAAAGACTTGTAAAAATCGGTGGGTACAAGCTATCCATAAAAGCGGTACTTCGCGTAATTTTTAGTAATTATTTTATGGCCATGTTGACACCAGGTGCCAGTGGAGGTGCTGTAGCGCAAGTTCTAGTATTGAAAAGTTATGGTGTACCAATATCTAAAGGCACGCCAATCGTATTAATACGCACCGTATTTTCTATTATGTTCTTGGTCATCATGTTACCTTTAGTATTTTTACGTGATGCCATTGAAATTCCTTATATCTCACGAGATATGCTGTTAATTTTCGCTGTATTAGCTGTTATTGCCACGCTTTTAGGTACATATATCTTGCAGACTAAATATATGCGTCAATTTGTATATAATTTAGCGCAACGTTTTAAAGCACATAAAACAAGAGATTGGCTCTCTAAATTAGAAACCTTGAATCAAGGTTTAGGATTACTATATAAACAACCGATTCAATCCTTTATTGTATTTATTGAGTCTGGATTGAGTTTATTAAGCTTATACTGTATTGCACCTGCATTGATGTATGCTTTCACACCAGATATTCCTATCATTGATATATTAGATCGAATGATTCTATTAAATTTAATTTTATATTTCGCACCAACACCAGGGGGAACAGGGATTGCAGAAGGACTATTTGTAGTATTGTTTAGTACCTTTGTACCTAATGGAACTGTTGGTATTGTAGCTGTAGCATGGCGAGTTATGGCAGAATATTTGCCATTTTTTATCGGTATGTATGCAGTATTAACATTATATGGGCGTCAATTTGTGGCCCAAGAAACTTCAAAAGAACAATAAGGGAGTGTGTGTTCTATGACTAAACCAAAAAAAGATAAGTTTTATCTGGTGCAAGAAGATATTTTACCAGAAGCGATAAAAAAGACGATCAAGGTAAAAGAGATTTTAAAGCTAGGTGAAGTTAAAACGATTAATGAAGCAGTTGAAAAAATGGATTTGAGTCGTTCTGCATATTACAAGTACAAAGATTATGTATTCCCATTTTTTGAAATTGCTCAAGGTAAAATCGTTAGTATTTATGTTTCCATGTCTAATGAATCTGGCATGCTATCTAGTGTTTTAAAAGCCATTGCAGAACGGAATGGTAGTATTTTGACAATCAATCAAGATATTCCTTTACAGGGTATTGCAAACAGTAGCATTTCCTTTGAAACGAAAGATTTACAAGGATCATTAGAAGATTTATTATTAGATATTCGCTCTATGAAGGGCATTATTAAGGTAGAAATTTTAGGCCAAGCATAGGCTATTGAAGAGAGTAGGACAATTATGACCACTATAAAAATTGCGTTATTAGGTTTTGGTACTGTTGCACAAGGTACATTTAATTTGTTGCAAGATAATGCTGAGTTAATTAGAAATCGTACAGGTGTTAATGTAGAAATTTCTAAAATCTTTGTGCGTAATCCTGATAAATATAGCCATATTACATTGCCTGAAACAGCTCAATATGTAACTGATATTGATGAAGTATTAAAAGATAATTCCATTCAAATGGTTGTGGAATTAATGGGTGGTACAACCTTTGCTAAAGACTGTGTAGAAGGCGCTTTAAAGGCCAAGAAAAATGTAGTAACAGCGAATAAAGATTTATTAGCAGAATCTGGCCCATACCTATTAGATTTAGCTAGCAAAAATGGAGTGGATTTGCGTTTTGAAGCATCTGTATTAGGTGGTATTCCTATCATCCGTACATTATATGAATCCTTAGCGGGCAATCGTATTACTGAGATCATCGGTATTATGAATGGTACGACAAACTTTATTTTAACTAAAATGTCTGAAGAAGGTTTAAGCTATCAAGATGTACTAAAGGAAGCACAAGATCTAGGTTATGCAGAGGCGGATCCTACAGCTGACGTTGAGGGTCTAGATGCAGCACGTAAATTGGCTATTCTTGCCTCTATTAGCTTCAATCGTCGTATCTTCTTTGAAGATGTATCTGTAGAAGGTATTACTAGTATAGATACAGAAGACATCAAATTCGGTAAAGAGTTTGGCTACAATATTAAATTATTAGGTATTGCTAAAGAAACTAACCAAGGTTTATCTTTAAACGTATACCCTGCATTTATTCCTACAACACATCCTTTAGCATCCGTTCGCGGCTCTTATAATGCTATTTATGTAAAAGGTAATGGTATCGATGATGTAATGTTATATGGTCGCGGTGCTGGTAGCTTGCCTACAGGTAGCTCTGTAGTATCTGACATTATGGAAGTAGCCAAAAATATTTCGTACAATGAAACAGGTCGTTTGAAACCATTCTATTACGATCAAAAGAACATTTACTCTCCTGGCAAAATTCAATCTAGCTACTACTTGCGTTTAGAAGTAGATAATAAAACAGGTGTATTAGCAAAAATTTCTGCAAAATTAGCAGAGCAAAAGATTTCTGTGTTATCTATTGTTCAACGCAATATGGATCCAGAAACTGCGGTTCTTGCAATTGTTACATCAAAATGTCCTAGATCTTATATTTTAAATCTTATTGACTCCTTTAACAGCTTGCGTTCCGTTAAGTCTGTTAATAGTGTCATTCGTATTATGGAAGCTTAAACTATGATTACCATTCGCGTACAAGTGCCTGCTACTAGTGCCAACTGCGGGCCAGGTTTTGATTGCCTAGGATTAGCATTAAATCTTTACAATATCTTTAGCTTTACACCAGATCCAAATGCTACTGAATATACATATACCTTTGAAGGTTTCGGTGCCGATATTCTTCGCGCGGAAGATCCTAAAAAGAACCTTATTGGATTTGCTATGGATCAAGTTTTTGCTACCGCCCAAGAACCGATTCAATACGGACATATTACGTCTGAAACCTTAATTCCACCTTCTCGAGGACTCGGCAGTAGTAGTACAGCCATCGTAGGTGGACTTTTACTAGCTAATGCACTAGTTAAACAACCCCTTACAAAAGAAGAACTATTGGTTATTGCAAACCGTATGGAAGGTCATCCAGACAATGTAGCACCTGCTATTTTTGGTAACTTATGCTGTGCTACTGGTTTAAAAACAAAGGTATTAAATACAGTCATCTCTGTTCCATCGGAATTACATTTTGCTGTTGTAGTACCGGAGGTTATGGTATCCACAGAATACGCACGTTCTGTTTTACCTAATCATGTACCATTTAAAGAGGCTGTCCAAAATGTGAGCCATGCATCTTTATTTGTAACAAGTTTAATTACACATCAATTAAGTAATTTATCCGTTGCATTAGATGATAATTTGCATGTGCCATACCGTAAAACATTGATTCCTCATTGTGATGCAGCCTTTGAAGCTGCTAAAGCAGCTGGAGCCTACGGTGCTACTATTAGTGGATCTGGCTCTACTTTGATTGCTTATGTTGATAAAGCACATGTACAAAATGCAGCTGATGCTATGGGTGCTGTATTTACAGCTAATGGAATTGAAAATAAAACATACTGTTTAGAAGCTGATAGTACAGGAGCGTCAATTATATAGTTTGTGGTATAATTATAGTGTTAGGCATAGTCCATAACTATAATTGGAGGAAACTATGAACAATATGAAAACAACGCTATTATTAGCGACTCTAACGGCCATTTTAGTGGTCTTAGGTGATATGATTGGCGGTAGAAGTGGTATGATGATTATGTTCGTTATATCCATGGGCATGAATTTTATGTCCTATTGGTATAGCGACAAAATCGTTTTAGCACAATATAATGCACAACAAGTAACTGCTCAATCTAATCCAAAACTATATGGTATGGTAGAACGTTTGGCTAAAAATGGTAACTTACCAATGCCAAAAGTGTATATCATTCCAAGTGATGTACCTAATGCGTTTGCTACAGGTAGAAATCCAAGTCATGCAGCGGTAGCTGTTACAGAAGGTATTCAACGTCTATTAACTGATGATGAGCTAGAAGGTGTTCTAGGTCACGAATTAACACATGTTAAGAATCGCGATACCTTGATTAGCACGATTGCCGCTATGATGGCAGGGGCTATTTCTATGATTGCCCATGTGCTTCAATTCTCAGCTATATTTGGTCGCTCAGATGACCGTGAAGGCTCTAATCCGTTAGAGTTAATAGGCGCCATAGTTATTGCACCTATTGCAGCAGGACTCATTCAAATGAGTATTTCTCGGGCTCGTGAGTTTTTAGCTGATGAAGGGGGCGGAGAGATGTGTCGAAATCCATTGGCTTTAGCATCTGCCCTCGCTAAAATTGACTACTATTCAAAACATGGTGCATTGCCAAATGCAAGTAATGCAACGGCCCATATGTTTATCATCAACCCTATGGTTGGTATTGGTGAAAGCTTGAGCAATCTTTTTAGTACGCACCCTCGAACAGAGGAACGTATTGCAAAATTGAAACAACAAGCAATGAATCCTAAATATAAAGAGAAAGCATTATTTTAATTAATATCTACAGGAGGATATCATGCAAGAAACATTAGTTTTAATCAAACCAGATGCAGTTAAGCGTCAATTAAGTGGTGAAATTCTTAGCCGTTATGAACGTAAAGGTCTTGTAATTAAAGCATTAAAACTTTTACAAGTGCCTCGTGAAATTGCTGAAGAGCATTATGCTGAGCATAAAGAGAAACCATTCTTTGGCGAATTAGTTGATTTCATCACATCTGGTCCAGTTCTTGCTTTCGTATTGGCCGGAGATAATGCTATCGTATCTGTACGTGCGTTAAACGGTGCAACAAATCCTGTAGATGCTGCTCCTGGCAGTATTCGTGGTGACTATGCCCTAACAATGGATGCAAACGTAGTACATGCTTCTGATTCTCCAGAGGCTGCTGCTCGTGAAATTCATCTTTGGTTCCCAGAATATAAATAATCTCAAGGTTGAGATCCTGTAGCTTTTCTTTCTACATTTATGTATATCTATAGGAGGTAATACATATGGCAAGTAGTGTTTACACTAAAACAGGTGATGCTGGTACAACTGGTTTATATACAGGTGAACGAGTACCTAAATCCTCATTACGCGTAGAAGCTTATGGTACAATCGATGAATTACAAGCATTTTTAGGCTTGGCTCGCTCCTATGCTGAAAATCCTCGTGTTGCAGCGGAATTATATGATATTGAGCGCAATTTATGGACATTAATGGCCGATATTGCTAGTCTAAATGCGGCTCCCGTAATTACTGAACAACATGTTAAACATTTAGAAAAGGTAATAGATCGCTTTGATGAAAAGCTTGAGCCTTTATCTAATTTCGTAATTCCTGGTGAGAAACAATCTTCAGCATACTTACATGTGGCTAGAACGATTACTCGCCGTGCTGAACGTGATTTATGGCGTGTATTAGATGCTGGTGAAAGTGTTCACGAATCTAATTTAAAATATTTAAACCGTCTATCCGACCTTTGCTTTATCATGTGTCGTGTAGAAGAGGAAATTGGAGCTGAATAAACAAAAAAAGCTATGTATTTTACATAGCTTTTTGCTCGTTATAGACCTTATTGTGAAATTGTTTGATTTAACACATCATGAGGACTTGGATAGTAGAAGAAAATATGAGGAATTTCATAGCGGAATTTCTCTCTTAACAAATCGGAAAGAGTTGTTTCAAAGTTTATAATTTTATCAGCTCCGAAATCAAAATCTTCTACTAAGACCAATAATTGTGGCTCTACTTGTGGTGCATTTTCTGGTAACGCTTCTGGTGGTAGTGGAACATTTACTACTACACGGGCTGTACCGATATACTTTCCTTGTCCATCGTCGATGGCAACACGATAGGTATTATCCCATAACGTAGCCATCATTTTTAGTTTCATATTCATAATTTCCATAGTATCGCTCCTTTGTTATACTTATAATGATACTGAAATTATAAATTCTTGTATAGGTGCATTATGAAATCAAAAATTATATTGTGTTCCGGTGGGGCACGAAGTGGAAAAAGTGAATTTGCAGAACGTTTAGCCCTTGCCACAGAAGGTCGAAAAGCTTATGTGGCAACAGGACAAGCTTTTGATGATGAAATGGTTGATCGTATAAAGAAACATCAAGAGCGACGTGGTAATATATGGACAAATTTTGAAGTACCATTACATTTAGCTAAAGAATGGCAAAATATTAGCCAATCTGCTGATGTGATTCTTATAGATTGTTTAACTATGTTTACTACGAATCACATGATGGCACATGGCTCTATACAAGGGCAACAAGATGCTAATAACTTGGAAGAGGCTGTACTTTCCGAATTAGAATCATTGCTAAGCTTAATTGCATCAAGTGATGGGAAAACAGTTATTTTTGTAACCAATGAAATTGGTCTTGGTATTGTACCAGATAATAAGCTAGCTAGATATTTTAGAGATATTGCAGGTCGCGTTAATCGGGCAGTTGCAACTGTAGCTGATAAACTATACTTAACGATTAGCGGTGTTACCATTGAATTAAAATCCCAGGAGGTTCATATAAATGGCTAAGAAAATTATGTTCCAAGGAACGAGTTCCAATGTAGGTAAAAGTATTTTATGTACTGCATTATGCCGCATCTTTTATAGAAAAGGTTTTAAAACCGTTCCTTTTAAAGCTCAAAATATGGCCCTCAATTCATATGTCACTAAATGGGGGGATGAAATTGGTCGTGCTCAAGTAGCACAAGCTGAGGCTGCAGGCATAGATCCAATTGTTCAAATGAACCCTGTTTTATTAAAACCTACAGGTAATCAATCCTCTCAAGTCGTATTAATGGGCAAGCCGGTTGGCGTCTATAGTGCTAAAGAATACCATACAAAATATTCTTTAACAGCCCTTGATAAAGTAAAAGAATCTATCGACTTCTTGGATTCCAACTTTGATATGATGGTTATAGAAGGTGCAGGTAGCCCTGCAGAAGTTAATCTCAAAGCAAATGATATTGTTAACATGCGCATTGCTAAAATGACACAAGCTCCTGTATATCTCATTGCTGATATCGACCGTGGTGGTGCTATCGCATCTATCGTTGGTACTTTAGAATTATTAGAACCAGAAGAGCGCGATCTTATTAAAGGTATTGTTATCAATAAATTCCGTGGTGATATTAAATTATTAGAACCTGCACTTACATTTATCGAAGAAAAAACAGGTAAAAAGGTAGTAGGTGTTATCCCTGCTATTGAAAACCTTGATATCGATGAAGAGGACTCTGTGGCACTAGAAAATAAACGCAATAGCGGTGCTAAAGAGATTCAAGTAGTGGTTATGCAAACACCTAAAATTTCTAACTTTACTGACTTTGATGCATTAAATTATGAACCAGATGTATCTGTTCGTTTTGTGGGCCCTGGAGATGTTATTGGCAAGCCGGACCTAATCATTTTACCTGGTTCCAAAAATACACTAGCAGACCTAACATATCTTCGTAATTCTGGCTTTGCTGATGAAATTAAGCAGCTTGCCGAACAAGGCACACCTGTTATCGGTGTATGTGGGGGCAATCAAATGCTCGGTAAAACAATATATGACCCGCATCATATGGAAGGTGATATTGAAGAGGTTGAAGGCCTTGGTTTAGTAGATTCCTCCACCACAATGAAAGATCAAAAAACTACACACCAAGTAGAATTTAATGTATCTAACCTTCAGTTTTTAAATGGTACATTTACAGGTGAAAAATTAGTAGGCTATGAGATTCATATGGGGGATACTACGCCATTAGTAGATACTGTGAGTCGTTGTTTCACTATTACGAGCCGCAGTGAAGAGGCGGTCAATGTAATTGATGGCTTTATCGATGGCAATCATCAAGTAATGGGCACATATATTCACGGTGTATTTGATAATGATGAATTTAGACGTTTTATTATCAATCAGTTACGTGAACGTAAGGGGTTAGAACCATTAGATGTAGTATTCCATTATTTTGAACACAAGAATGCAGCTTACAATCGATTAGCTGACATTGTAGAAAAACACTTAGATATGGATTATATTATGTCTACCTTGGGTTAGTAGGGGAGATATATGGAACATTTAACAATATTACATTGGTTTACAAAGTATAGCTTTGTATGTATTCCAATCTTAGCATTTATATTGGATTTGCTCATTGGAGATCCCAATAGCAAATACCATCCTGTGGCTATAATTGGTCGTATTATATCTTTTTTCGAGGCAGTCCTATATAAAGATACTGATAATGATACAAAAAAACTATGGTACGGCGGTATTGCAGTAGGTTTAATCCTTGTTTCTGTATATATTATAGTGTCTTTAATATTGTGGCTTGGTGGCGTAATTGATGAATGGGTAGAATATGCTCTTGAAGTAATTATTTTATATATTGCTATATCTCCACGTTCACTAGCTGGTGCAGGCTTTACTATTAGCCAATTAATTAAACAAGATAATATTGTAGAAGCACGCAAGCGATTATCTTGGATTGTAGGTCGCGATACAGAAGAATTAGATGAAAGTGAAATTACACGAGCTACTGTAGAAACCATTGCTGAAAACACAGTGGATGGAATTATTGCTCCGTTATTTTTCTTTATCCTCGGCGGCCCAATGGGTGCAATTCTATATAGAACTGCCAATACTATGGACTCTATGCTTGGGTATAAGAACCAAAAATATTTATACTTTGGTCGAGTAGCAGCTCGCTTTGATGACGTGCTCAATTGGATTCCTGCACGCATTACCTTTATATTATTAATAATTTCTGCATTCTTTTTACGCTTTGATGCTAAAAAAGCCCTACAAATTGGCTTGCGTGATGCCCATAAGCATCCAAGTCCTAATGGCGGTTATGCAGAAGCACCAGTTGCAGGAGCCTTACATATTCGATTAGGTGGTTACAACCAATATTTCAAAAAAATGACCTTCCGTGAATACATGGGAGATCCCATTGAAAAATTAAATCGTAACCACATTACACGTACAATTTATATGATGTATTTTACGACTATACTAATGATTATAATTAGTACAGCCATTACTTATGGGATGAATGTATAATGACACCTTTTTTCATAGCATTACAGTTTCTAACACGTTTAAAAATCGTTAATCAAACAGAATGGTCTGTAGAAGATTTTGGTAAATCCGTTGTAGCCTTTCCCTATGTAGGCTTAATTATTGGCCTTATTTTAGCATTATTGTATGGTATATTATCACCATTTATACCGTTAGTACCATTGATGTTAATCCTTGTTATAGCGGAATTCTTAATTACAGGTGGTCTCCATGCTGATGGCCTAATGGACACCAGTGACGGTTTATTTTCTGGACGTGAAAGGGACCGTAAGTTAGAAATTATGAAAGATAGCCGTATAGGCTCTTTTGGTGTTGTTGCTTTTGTATTTGTTACACTTTTAAAATGGCAATTATTAACAGCGATTCCAACAGCGGAATTTATTCCAATGGCACTAATTATGATGCCATTAATGAGTCGTTGGTCCCTTGTTTTGAGTATTCGATCCTATCCCTATGCACGAGAGCAGGGGATGGGGGCTGCATTCGCTAATTTAGCACCAAAGCATGTTATTACGTACAATACACTTTCAACCTTCTTTATGCCTATTGTAATATTACTAATTGGTGTAATTTTATATACCCTTTTATATGGTGTATATTCTATTTTTTCCATAGCTGATGTAGGCTATGTTGTTGGATTAGGTGTATTGGTTTACGCTACATTAGGTATTTTTCAAATCAATATTGTAAGTATGATTATTACCTATATTATCAATCGTATACTCAACCATTATATTGTTAAGCAACTTGGTGGTACTACAGGTGATACTTACGGATTTGTTGTTGAAGTTACAGAGGTTTTATTACTTTTAATTTATATTATTATATTATCTGTATTATCTGCTTATGTGGCTTCTAATACTACGATGTTTTAATACTTATTTATCCATTGTTTTATAAAAACAATTACTGTTTTTGTTTAATGCGAAAGGAGTTTAATGTGACCTATTATGTAAGAGCCCCAGGTACATGTGGGGAATTTCTACAAGGTTCTATTAATGGCCAGTCATTCTTAGTGACTTGTCCTATTAATCGTTACTCCTACGCATTAAGTAATGTAAAACATCCATTTTCACAACATTATTGTGCATTACAACCTAAGTCAGCTCTGGCAAGACAATTAGTACAACGATTATTAGAGAAAAAAAATAAAGATCAAACTTGTCCACCTGTATATGTACGTTCTGACATTATACAAGGTAAAGGGATGGCTTCAAGTTCTGCTGATATTTCTGTAACGGCTATGGCTACCGCTTTAGCTATGGATTATAATTTATCACTAAAAGAACTAGAGCAAATCTGTTTATCCGTAGAACCTACAGATGCTTCATTTTATCAAGGTGTTACGCAGTTTGATTATATTAAAGGTACCATTTCTCAACCACTAGGAATGTGTCCGCCATTGAAAATTCTTGTATTTGATGAAGGCGGTAGTATAGATACCATTACCTTTAATCAACAAGTAGATTTACAAACTAAAATTTTAGAAAAAGAGCCTATTATACGTGAGTCACTAGATTTATTTAAACAAGGCTTAAAAACACATGATATCAATTTAATTGGTCAAGCAGCTACATTGAGTGCTTTTGGTAATCAACGCATACTATATAAAGCAAACTTATATGATTTTCACGATATAGGAAATTACTATAACAGTGTTGGTACAATCATAGCTCATAGTGGTACTATTATGGGACTGCTATTTCCAGTAGATTACAGTCGCATTGATGATTGTAAGCAAGAAATCATACGTAAGTTACCTCACTTATCCTATGTGGATACAGTAGAAACCACAAATGAAGGATTAACCTATATTAAACGATAATATATTTAATAGAAAGAGAATTATATGTCTAAGATACATGGGGGCAATATATTTCAGTTTGCCCATGAACAACGAATTGAACCATATGAGGTGGTCGACTTTAGCGCTAATATTAATCCCCTTGGACCTAGTCAACGTGGATTAGACGCATTAAATGTACAATTGCGCTACATTTCTCATTACCCTGATGCTACCAATGATGATGTATTAAATGCTATTGCTGATACATATGGAATGGATAAACATCAAATTATAGTTGGTAATGGTGCAGCCGAGCTATTATATGCTATTTGCCGTTTACCTGGATATACAGGTGCTTTTGTACCAGCACCAGGATTTTCTGAGTATAAAGAGGCTCTTGAAGCAAGTAAGATTCCTGTACTTGATATTTTTTATCGACCTCGGGAAGATGATAATGGAAAACCTTATTTTGAGGTACCATATTTGGCATTGGAAACCTTTGCAGCTGAACTAAAAGGGCAAGATGGTCGCATCATTGTATTTTTAGGTAATCCTAATAATCCAGATGGTACATTACTTGATAAAGATCATATTCGCACTGTAGCGAGCATGTTGAAAGATGCAAATAGCTTACTTGTTATAGATGAATCATTTATCGATTTTGTTGGAAATGATCCGTTACAAGATAATGAGCATTCTATACGCTCTTTAGTAAATGAATTCGATAATATCATCGTAGTTCATTCCTTCACAAAATTCTATGCTGTACCTGGTTTACGCATTGGTGCCGCTTTTACTAACGAAACATTAATTACTCAATTACAGCAATATATCCCTAGTTGGTCTGTAAACACATTAGCGCAAGCATATACAAAGGCTGCCTTGAATGATGTGGATTACATTAAGCGAACTAAACAAGAATTAAATGACGAAAGAGCATTTATGTACAATGCATTAGATGCTATAGAAGGAATTACTGTATATCCACCTTCAGCTAATTTTATTTTGTTCCAAGTTAACCAAGAAGGAATTACAGCAAACTATATTAATGAAGAGCTAAAAAAATATAACATGATTGTACGCAATTGTGACTCTTATGTAGGTCTCAATAATCAATGGGTACGTATTGCTATTAAAGATCATGATACTAATATCAAATTAGTAGAGAAACTAACAGATATTTTGAAAGTATAGGAAGATTATGAAGACATTATATATTGTGCGCCATGGCGAAACTGATTGGAATAAAATGGGGAAATATCAAGGCATTACAGATGTTCCTCTAAATGAAAACGGTTTAAATCAAGCTAAAGCCTGTGGTGAAGCTCTTAAAGATATTACCTTTGACCGTATATTATCCAGTGATTTAAGCCGTGCTTTGGTTACAGCTGAAACTATTAGAGGTAATCGCACTACACCTATTACAGTGGATAAACGATTACGAGAGCTTAATTTTGGTGACTGGGAAGCTATGCTATTCTCAGATATTGAATCACGCTGGCCGGGCCTAATTGATGAGATGTATTTGAGACCTCATCTTGTAAAAGTTCCAAACGGAGAAAGTTTTAAAGATTTACAAGATCGAGCATGGGCAGGTCTTGAAGAATTCCTCAATGAAAATGATGAAGAGGAAACACTTTTAGTTACATGTCATGGTGGAACTATTAGAACATTATTATGTAAATTACTAGACATTTCAATTAGTCATTGTTGGAATTTCAGCCAAGGTAATACGGCTATTAACCGTATTTTCTATAATGGTATGGGCGAATATGATCATAATATTTTGAATTTGCTCAATGATACGGCCCATGTTGAGTTACTACAAGGACATGTATAATGCGACTCGATAAATTATTAGCTAATAAAGCCTTTGGTAGTCGAAAAGAGGTTCATCAACTTATAAAGGATCAAAGAGTTACCATTAATGGTGAAGTAGCAAGAAAAAAAGATATTCATGTAAATATTGAGTCTGATATCATTGCAGTTGATGGTCAAATCGTTAATACCAAGCAACATTACTATGTTAAATTTCATAAGCCTAAAGGCTATGTTACTGCTGTAGAGGATGCAAGTCATCCTGTCGTAATGGATTTATTGCCCCCTGAATATATAAAAATGGGCGTGGTCCCTGTGGGAAGATTAGACAAAGATACAGAAGGCCTACTTTTACTTACCAATGATGGTGTTTGGGGACATTCTATTATCAATGGCAATAAGCATGTAGAAAAGGTTTATTACGTAGAATTCGAAGGTGAGTTAACCGAAGATGGAATTCAACGTATTAAAGAGGGAATCGTCCTAGGCGATGGAACCCATTGTAAGCCCGCTTTAATTGATGTTTTATCTCCCAAATCTGTACATATTACAATTGAAGAAGGCAAATATCATCAAGTAAAACGTATGATTGGCGCTGCTGGTGGCACTGTTACCTATTTAAAGCGTCTAACCATAGGTCATATAGATTTAACCGGTATTGAAGAGATTGGTTCTGTACAGGACTTATCCTCAGATGATATAGAGGCTTTTAAAAAATAGCATAAAATTCTATTCAATATAGGTATTTTATGGTAAGATTAATTGTACTTTATAGACTAGGAGCATGATTATGAATGGATTAAATCTGCTACAACAGTATATTAAAGAGCAAGAATTAACAGGCGTCATTTTGATGAGCCCTATAAATTTACATTATTTTGCTGGTTTTACTGGTACAACAGGGTTTGCTATCATTACTCAAGATAAAGCTTTTATGATTACTGATTTCAGATATACTGAGCAAGCTACAAAACAATGTGAAGGGTATACAGTCATTCAATATGAATCCTCTGTTATGGATACTCTTGTAGACATATTCAATGAACATCATATTCACGAAGGTTTATTTGGTATTGAGGGCAAACAAATGCCTGTTGATACATACGAAACCTTATGTGATACATTAGATGATCGCTTTAATTTTACGTCTATCAATTTTGCTAAACTACGAGCAGTTAAGCGTGAAGATGAATTGGAATTATTGCGTAAAGCAGCTAACATTGGTGATGGAGCTTTCGCCGCATTGCTACCACAACTAAAGGTAGGAATGACTGAAAACGAAGCACGTATCATATTAGAATCAGAAATGTTAAAACGTGGTTCTGAGGAACCTTCCTTTGCAACCATTGTAGCTTCTGGTAATCGGTCTAGTATGCCTCATGGTGTAGCCAGTGATAAGGTCATCGAAGCAGGTGATTTTGTTACCTTTGACTTTGGTGCCGTATATAAGGGTTATCATTCCGATATGACTAGAACTATTGTAATGGGGCCTGCCTCTGAATTACAAAAGAAGTTATATAGTATAGTTTTAGAAGCACAAAAACGCGGCGTAGCTGCAGTTCGATCTGGTATAACTGGTAAAGAACTTGATGCAGTATGTCGTGATTATATTAAAGAGCATGGATATACCAAGGAATTTAATCATGGTACTGGTCATGGCTTAGGCCTTGAGATTCACGAAGAACCAGTAGCGAATACTAAATCCGATACGGTATTTACAGAAAATATGATCATTACGGTAGAGCCTGGCATTTATATTACAGGTACTATCGGATTGAGAATAGAGGATAGTGTCATCGTCAAATCTGACGGCTATGAGGTGTTGACACATAGTCCAAAAGAGTTAATTGAAATAGGTATTTAAAAGGAGAAGAGTTAGATGATTTCCAGTAATGATTTTCGTCCAGGTGTAACCGTTGAAATCGACGGTAATGTATGGCAAGTAGTTGATTTCCAACACGTTAAACCAGGTAAAGGTGCTGCATTCGTACGTACTAAAATGAAAAATTTGCAAACTGGTTCTGTAGTAGAGCGTACTTTCAATGCAGGTGAAAAAGTGCCTAAAGCACATGTTGACCGTCGTCGTATGCAATACTTATACGAATCTGATGGCGCTTACACATTCATGGATAACGAAACTTATGATCAAGTTGAACTTAACCTTGAACAACTAGGTGATGCTAAAAACTTCCTTCTTGAAAATATGGAAGTATCCATCATGTTCTTCCAAGGTATCGTAATCGGTATCGATTTACCTGTAGCTGTTGAACTTCGAGTAGTTGAAACAGACCCTGGTATCCGTGGTGATACTGCTACTGGTGGTAACAAACCAGCTGTATTGGAAACAGGCTACACTGTAAAAGTACCTCTCTTCATTGAAGTAGATGATGTACTTCGTATTGATACTCGTACAGGTCAATACATCGAACGTGCCTAATACTTATTGATATGTATTGGGGCTAGATCTTTTCATGGAATCTGATTCCCCATATATCTAACATTTGCACTGTAAGCACTTGTCGTCTATGTAATTATATATAGGGACAAGTGCTTTTTTTGAAAGAGGCCAGTATGACCAAGAAAAATACTGAACTAGAGTCTGGTAAAATTAAGATTAGTGAAGATGTATATGCTACGATTGTCACTATGGCAGCACTTGAAACAAAGGGTATACATCATATGAGCTCCACCTTTAATGATGGTGTTAATACCTTCTTTAGACGTAAATCTGATCATGAAGGTGTAAAAATATCATTTAATGATGAAGGAGCAATTTCTGTTACTTTATATGTTTGCATTCAATATGGGTATCGTATCCCTGATGTGGCCTTACGTTTACAAGAACGTATCAAAACAGCTTTAGTTTCTTATACAGAAATTGAGGTACAAACCATTGATGTAGTGGTACAAGACATTATTTTTGATGATTTAGTAACACCATCACAGCCTTAGGAGGGTATCTATATGAGTTCAGACAATCAATTAAACTATGGATTAGATATGGATACCATTGATATTGCAGACTCTGTCATCATCGATGTAGCTACTAAAACGTTAGCTACGATTCCAGGTATTCATTCTTTAAGCCCTCGCTTTTACGATGAATTAGTAGAGGGCATTACACATGCCTTTGGTCAACGTAGTTTACCAGGTATCAATGTTAAACATCGTAAAGGTTTTATTGAAATCAATATTTATATTAAAGCCTTGTATGGATACAATCTTATTGAATTATCCAAACAATTGCAGTTAGAAATCAAACAAACCTTAAAGAATATGCTTGATCTTGATCATGTTAAGGTTGATGTTCATATTGAAGGTATTGTTAAAGAAAAGGAGCCAACTCCACATGGTAATTAAGCGAAATCGACGTGAAGCACGTCAATACGCATTTCAAATGTTATATGCTAATGAATTTCATGTAGACCAAAGTGATGTTCAATTTCCAGAAGGACATATGCATAAATCTATGGATAAGGCCTATGCGAATAACATTATAAATGGTGTATTATCCGCTTCTGAAATTATAGATGCAGCATTACAGCCATTTTGTAAATCACGTAAAGTCGAAAACTTAGACAAGGTTGATCGTGCTATTTTACGTATTGCTCTATGGGAAATGACAAATGAAGATGAACCTTTAGAACCATCTATAGCTATTAATGAAGCTATTCAATTAGCTAAAGATTTTGGTTCTGATTCTTCCTACAAATTAATTAATGCAATTCTAGATGCATATAATAAGAGTAAATAATGAAACGATATTACTTAGGCATTGATACTAGTTGCTACACTACAAGTTGTGCCATTATAGATAGCGACTTTCAAATAGTTGGGGAAGCTCGCAAAATATTAGAGGTCAAACAGGGTGAGCGAGGACTACAACAATCAAATATGGTCTTTCAACATACAAAGGCATTGCCTAAGTTGATATCTGAATTGCCACAACTACCAATTAGCGGTATCGGTGTTAGTGGTTTTCCTAGACGTGAGGAAAATTCCTATATGCCAGCCTTTATGGTAGGGCTAGGGTATGGTCAATCTCTAAGTCATATGATGAATGTACCGCTACACGTTTTTGCACATCAAGAAAATCATATTTTAGCTGCCCTTCGAGAATTAAAAACAATTCCCAGTGAACCATTCTTAGCACTTCATTTATCAGGTGGTACTACGGAGCTCGTGTATTGTCATTATAAAGGTGAAGGCATTTTTGATTCTCATATTATCGGTGGTTCTAAGGATTTACAAGGCGGACAATATGTGGATCGGATTGGTGTAGCTATGGGCTTGCCATTTCCAGCAGGGAAGCATCTTGAAGCATTAGCATTACAAACTACCGAATATGAACCGTTGCCATCTTCGGTAAAAGAAGGTTGGATTAGCTTTGCTGGTCCATGTAGTGCGGCTATGCGACGAATTACAAATTCTATGAATGATATAGATAAGTCTAATTTGGCGAGAGCTGTATTCACCTCCATAGGAAATGCATTAGAAAAAATGATTACCTATCATTTACAAAATAAACCTGTTCGAACATTAATTGCCGTAGGTGGTGTAATGAGCAATAGTTTACTTCGTCAACGTATGGAGCATTATTGTAGACGTAATCATCTTACATTACATGTAGCACAGCCACAATTTTCTGTTGATAATGCCACTGGCAATGCTTTTGGCGCTGCTTTTTTACAAGAATCTAGAGGGTAATCGTGAATGTATTAACCATTACACAATTAAACAATCTTATAAAGCGCACCTTAGACCGTGAATATCTCCTTAAGAATGTCTATGTTAGCGGTACCATTATTAACGCAAAGCGCCATAGTAGTGGCCATATGTATTTCTCGTTAAAAGACGAAGAATCCGCTATTGATGTTACCATGTGGTCTAGCACCGTAATGCAAAAGGGACTTGCTAATGCCATTCAAAATGGATTATTAGTCACTGTAAAAGCATCTGTTAATTTTTACAATAAAATGGGCCGTTTAAATCTTATTGCATCAGATATGCAAATAGGCTCTAAAAGTCCATTACAACTTGAATTTGACGCGTTAAAACGGGAGTTAACGGCGCTAGGATACTTTGATGACAGCCACAAACAAAGTCTTCCGTACATGGCAAGTTGCATAGGCATTGTTACATCTCAATCTGGTGCTGTATTACATGATATTTTACATGTCAGTGAGAGACGTAACCCACTAGTGCAATTTAAATTATTCTCCGTTCCTGTCCAAGGCAATACTGCGGGACCTGTTATTGCAAGAGGTATTGCTGCTGCCGATGCTGATCCCGATGTAGATGTTATCATCGTTGGTCGTGGTGGTGGATCTATGGAAGATCTATGGTGTTTCAATGATAGATCTGTTGTAGAGGCGATTTATAATGCTAATACGCCAATTATTTCAGCAGTAGGTCATGAAACAGATTATACCTTATGTGATTATGTTGCAGATGCTCGTGGAGCAACACCTAGTCATGCTGCAGAAATGGCAGTGCTTCCTATAACGACATTACAAGATCAATTGTCAGAAAAAGAAGAATACCTACACGAGTTTATACGATATACATTACAACAGAAACGTACCGATTTAACATTGCTCTTTAATCGTAGATTAGGCATTCCAGCTCTACAATTTCTACATAAACAAAAAACACATTTACAAGAGCTTTCACAGTCATTAACCAATGCTACAAAAGAACGATGCAATACAGAGAAACATAGTCTAGCATTGTTAGCTCAACAATTAGAATCTCTTAATCCATTACAAATGATGGTAAAAGGATTTGCAAAGGTTGAGCATAAGGATAAACCTATTACGTCTGTTACGCAATTACATCCAAAGGATGATATACGAGTTACACTTGCTGATGGGTATGTTACTGCTACGGTAAAGGAGGCGCACAAAGATGGCCGCATCACTAAAAAGTTATGAGAAAAAATATAAAGCCTTAGAGGATATTGTTAAACAATTAGACGATGGTGATATGACTATCTCTGAGCTTTTAACGCAATATAAGAAGGGCTTAACATTAGTAAAAGAATGTGCAGAAATGCTTGATTCTGTAGAAGATGAAGTACAACAAATTATCGAAGAAGTCCGCATCAGCGAATAAGGAGATTCTATGTTCAAAGACTATTTAGCGTCTAGCAAACAACATATTGAACAATGGTTAGGTGAAGTATTAACTAGCCCAAATCGAGAATTTAAACCCCTTTATGAATCTATGAATTACAGTTTAATGCAAGGTGGCAAACGAATCCGACCAATCTTATCTAAAGCTGTATTAGAAATGCTTCATAAAGATCCAGCTGATTATAAGGAATTTCTATGTGCTATGGAGTGTATCCATACATATTCCTTAGTACATGATGATTTACCAGCCATGGATAATGATGATTATCGTAGAGGTAATTTAACAAATCATAAAGTTTATGGTGAAGGTATGGCTATTCTAGCAGGTGACGGTTTATTGACCTATGCCTTTCAATTAATGACCGCTAATGAGACGGCTACAGCGCAGGAAAAACTTGATGCCATTCAATGTGTGGCTACGGCTGCAGGCCCTGAAGGTATGGTCGGAGGTCAAGCCTTCGATATGCTTAGTGAAGATAAACATATACCACTAGAGGAGTTAAAGGTTTTACACCGAGGAAAAACTGGGGCTTTATTTAATGCATCTGTAGAATTAGGGCTCATCTTAGGCAATGCAGATACAGCTACGAGAACAGCACTTATGGAATATGCAAATTGTTTGGGATTGTTATTCCAAATTACTGATGATATTCTAGATGTAACTGGTACTATTGAAGAATTAGGAAAAACACCTGGTAGTGATATTCGCCAACATAAATCTACCTATGTATCTTTACTAGGTTTAGATGAAGCTAAGAATCAAGCTTCCTTAGTTGGTAAACAAGCTCATGATGCACTAAATTCCGTTTCCTATGATACATTTATTCTGGCTGCTCTAATTGATTATCTTTTAGAACGCACTAATTAATTATTACGACCTGTAGAAGGTATAAATAATGATTGATATATTACCACAAATAGCACACAACTACATAGCGCAAGCCGCATTTTGGGGTTGGTTTACAGCTCAGGCTATCAAATTCGTATGGCAACTAGTTCGGCATGGTAAATTTCGTCCAGAACGATTAGTCGGATCTGGTGGTTTCCCAAGTTCGCATACATCCTTTGTAATCGCTACAACCACGGCTATATATCTAAAAAATGGAGCATCTGATCTTTTTATTCTATCCTTAGTATTCTCTATCGTAGTCATGTATGATGCATCTGGCGTACGTTTAGAAGCTGGTCGTCAAGCTCAAATTCTAAACCAAATTGTAGATTATTTTACAAAGAAAAACATACCTGTTGTCATTACTCGTAAAGAGGCCTTGAAAGAGTTATTAGGCCATACACCAATAGAGGTATTTGGGGGATTAATTCTTGGCATTCTTGTAGCATGTATTCAATTTTATTATATTTATAATGGTGTCATATGAGCAGTAAAGAACGTTTAGACATACTCCTTGTTAATCGAGGACTTTTTGAAAGTAGAGAAAAAGCCAAAGCAGCCATAATGGCTGGCCAAATCTTTATGGATACAACGCGTATTGATAAAGCGGGTACAAAAATTCCTGTAGATGCTAATATCGTAGTAAAGGGTAACACCTTACCTTATGTTAGTCGTGGTGGACTAAAGTTAGAAAAGGCTATTCAAACGTATCCTATCGATTTACAAGACGCTGTTATGGTCGATATAGGTGCCAGCACTGGTGGTTTTACAGATTGTGCTCTACAAAATGGAGCAGCTAAAGTATTTGCTATCGATGTAGGCTATAATCAATTAGCTTGGAAGTTACGTCAAGACCCACGTGTTATCAACATGGAAAAGCAAAATATTCGCACTGTCACACCAGAACAATTAGGTGAACTGGTTGACTTTATTTCCATAGATGTAGCATTTATCTCTTTAGATAAAGTATTGCCTGTAGCTACTACATTGTTAAAAGATACAGGCTCCCTCGTTGCTTTAATTAAGCCGCAATTTGAAGCTGGCAAAGAAAATGTTGGCAAAGGTGGTATTGTGCGCGACCCGGAAATCCATAAAGAGGTTTTACATCGTATCTTACACGTTGCTCATGATTGTGGATTATATGTTCATGGATTAACTTTCTCACCAATTAAAGGTATGGAAGGTAATATTGAGTTTTTAGGTTATTTTAAAAAGTACGAAGAAGGGGCTTTAACCATTGATGATACTTTAATCGATACAGTGGTTGCAGAGGCTCATTCATTATAGGAGATTACTATGCGTATCGGATTTTTCCCTAATATGGGGAAAAGCAATATTATGGCAGTTTTAAAAATGGCTGCACATATTTGTAAAGATGAAGGTATCGAAGTATTCTTGCCAGATGATCTCGAATCAGATGCACCTGCACGAGTACTTAAGATTCCTGAAACTCACATTTTAAGTCGTCCAGAAATCTTTAAACAAATAGATATTGCCTTTAGTTTTGGTGGTGATGGTACCATCATCCATTTGGCACGACAAATTTACCCATACAATGTACCTGTTTGTGGTATTAATCTTGGTGAGTTGGGTTTCTTAAACCAAATCGAAGTTCACCAAATGCAAAGTCATATTAAACGTATTGCCAATGGTGATTATAATATCGAAAAACGTGGACATTTATATGCGTATATTGACCGCAATAATGGTAATGAAGAAGAATTAGTACCTATCATTAATGAAATCGTTATCACCCGTGCTGAACCGGCAAAAATGGCACGCATTAACATGTCCATCAATAATCAACATACACAAATGTATCCTTCAGATGGCTTGATTATTGCCTCTGCAACCGGATCTACGGGATATAATCTATCCGCAGGTGGCCCTATTATGAAGCCTGATAATAGATCCATTATTGTTACACCTGTTGCGCCACATCTGATTCAAGGTGTTTCACTTGTATTAGAAGAGCATGATACAATCCAAATCACGATGCCAGAACGTGAACCACAATTACATATCTGTATAGACGGTACATTTGACTATACGTTTACCAATAAAGAAACACTACATATAAGCTCTAATCCTGTATATTGTTTATTCGTACGTTTTAAAGATCAATGTTTCTTCGGTACATTATTTAAAAAACTAGCATCTCGTCGTGACGAGTTGTTGTAATACTAAAATCTCAAGTGGGGTGATTTTGTGATTAACATTAACAATGCTGTTCAGTTTCAACATTTAATCTGGGATCGAGTAATGAAACACGCTAATATAGTAGTAGACGCAACATGTGGTAATGGGCATGATTTACTATATTTGGCAGAACGAGCAAAAAAGGGCTGTCATCTATATGGCATCGATATTCAAATGAAAGCGATTAATAGCAGCCAAGAGTTATTGCAGTCAAATGATATAGCACAAGATGTAAGTCTAACATTTATTCATGACTCCCATGATCGTGCATTAGCTAATCAATTAAAAGATGAAGTTATTGATTTAATGATCTTTAACCTAGGCTATTTACCAGGTGGTGATCATCAAGTTATAACTAAACCGCATCAAACTATTGATGCCATAAATGAAGGCTTAGAAAAATTATCGAAGTCTGGAGTTATCACAATTGTTGCTTACCCTGGAACAACAGAAGGGTTTGAAGAAATGCAGATGCTTAAATCGTATTTATCAGATTTAGAACAGAAATTGTATAATGTATGTCATTGGCATCCAATGAATCAAATCAATAATCCACCTGAGTTATTTATATTGCAAAAACGATAAAACGAAATATATCTTTATTCATTATGAATAAAAGTCATAAGAAATATGTAAAAGCCCCTTTATAGGGGCTTTTATTTATACATGCATAATCTTCTAATTTTAAATTATTAATTTCATATAAATAGATGAAGCCTATAGGATATGTGTTTATACGCTATCAATATATAGAAAGTTTACAATATTTTAAATATTAATATAATATGCATAACTAGTATGAGACATGCAATTTATACCATATATTAATTATGAATATATGGTATAATAATATCAGAAAAGATACTATTCTCTTTTATGTGCAAGTTTTAAAAAAGGGAGTTTAAAATGAAACGCTATCGCTATAACAAAATCAAAGAAATCGTGCAGTCCAAGGCGATTGAAACTCAGGAGGAATTAGCAGCGGCCTTATTAGAAGAAGGCATTGAAGTAACGCAAGCTACAGTTTCTCGTGATATTAAGGAATTGATGTTAATCAAAATTCCTACAGGCGATGGACACTATCGATATGCATTATCACCAGAAGAAAATGTAGTTCTATCTCGTAGTCGAATTAATCGATTATTCCAAGATTCTCTAATTAAGGTAGATCATAGCTTGAATCAAGTTGTATTACATACAATTCCTGGTTCAGCTCAATCCGTAGCATTTTCTATTGACCATGCAAAATGGTCTGAAATTATTGGTACATTAGCTGGTGATGATACAATTTTGTTAATTGCAAAATCTGAAGCTGAAGTTCCAGCAATTTTAGCTAAAATTCAAGATTTAATGAAGGACTAAATAGATGTTAACGCAAATGAGCATTCGCAACTTTGCGTTGATTGAGCAAATGAATATTTCATTTAATGATGGCATAACTATCTTTACCGGCGAAACTGGGGCAGGGAAATCCATATTAATGGATGCCTTTAGTATCCTTTTGGGAGAACGCGCAAGCAGCGAGTTCATTCGTCACGGTAAAGATAGTTTTGTTATAGATGGAATATTTGATATTGCCGATCACCAAAGTATACAAGAACTATTAGAATCTAAAAATATTATGGTTGAAGAAGGGGAATTAATTCTCTCTCGTTCATTTAATCGCAATGGTAAATCTACTATCTTAGCTAATGATCAACCTATACCATTAAAAGCATTAAAAGAAATTGGTCAACATTTAGCAGATATTCATGGTCAATATAGCAATCAACGATTGTTAGATGCAGATACTCATCATGAATATTTGGATACGTATAATAAAGAAGGGCAAATAGCTTATAAGACCTATTTAGATGCCTATAAAGTATATAAGCAAGCTAAACAAGATGTGGATCGCTTACAAGAAAATATGTCTGAACGAGCACGTGAGCTCGATATGCTACGATACCAAATTGATGAAATTGAAGAAGCCGGTCTCACTATGGGTGAGGATGTCTCTATTGCAGAAGAATTAAAACGTCTTGATAGCTTTGAGCATATTGATAAGGTATTAGGTTCTTGTTATGATGCCTTCTATAATGGACGCCAACCATTACTAGACACTATTAACTCTATCAAGGTAGAGGTTAATGATCTTGTAAAGTATGATAGTGAATTAAAGGAAGTATCTGAAATGGTTGATTCTGCTTATTTTCAATTAGAGGAAGCAGCCCAATCATTAGATCGCTACAGAGATACTATCAGCTATGATGAAGAGCGCTATAAGTATTGCCAAGATCGTGACACATTACTTTATGGGTTAAAGAAAAAATATGGTGAAACCATAGAAGAAATTCTAGCATACGAAGAAAAAGCACAAGCCCGTTTAGAGGAACTTGAAAGCCTTGTATTTGCACAAGATGAATTAGAGGCTCGTCTTCATAAGGCGCAAAAAGTGGCAGAAGAGGCTTTAACGGTTTTACATGACATTCGTCAAAAAAATGCAAAAGCTATAGCTAGTGCATTACATCAAGAATTAGTAGATTTAGGACTGCCAAAAGGTGATATTCAGTTCCATATAGAGGATGGCGAAGGATTATCTCCTTTAGGTGCTAAATCAATTGAACTACTATTTTCTGCCAATAAAGGGGAGCAATTATTACCGCTTCACAAGGTAGCCTCTGGTGGTGAATTAGCTCGTATTGCGCTAGCCTTCAAATCTGTATTCCGTACTGACACTTTCAAAACAATGGTATTTGATGAAATCGATGTTGGTATCAGTGGAGATATAGCGTTGAAAGTAGCTGAAAAGATTCTACATCTATCTAAAACTAATCAAGTATTCTGTATCACTCATTTACCTCAAACTGCGAGTATTGCTAAGCAACATTATCACTTGTCTAAAATAGAGCAAGATGACCGTACAGTTTCAACATTATCTGTACTTAATGAGGATGAACGCGTTACGCAAATCGCTTCCATGATGTCTGGTCGAGGTATGTCCTCAACAGCATTAGCAGCGGCAAAAGAACTAATTGCCCATTTTAATTGACTAAAATCGCATAATTACTTATACTAATAGTATTAAGTGAATATGTTGATAGAGGTGCGAGTATAAATAGTAATCATGAGGAGTAGGCATGCATTGATCCATGATAAAAGGGATGCTTGCCGAAGTTCGGTGATTGCGACTCATCGTTCTGGTTGTCTATTTAATAAATGGACGACTGTCATCAATTTGAATTGGTGGAGTGCTATCATTGAGCTTTTAGTAACAGTTATAAGCTATATAAACTATAAGGCCAGTGGATGCATCCACTGGCTTTTTTGGAGGTATATATGATTCGAGTAATGGTAAATGGCGCTGGCGGTAAAATGGGCCGCGAAGTAGTCAAAGCAGTACATAATGATCCTGAGTTAACATTAGTAGGCGGTATCGATCCTACTAAGTCAGGTCAAGATGTAGGCTCCGTAGCGGGCATCGAACAATTAGGAATTACAATGAATGCCTCCATCGATGAGGTTCTAGATACTAATAAACCTGATGTAATTGTAGATTTTACAAATCCTGCTGTTATTTATGAAAATGCTAAAAAAATGTTATCTGCAGGTATTCATGTAGTTATTGGTACTACTGGTTTAACAGCGGAACAACGCGATGAATTAGATGCTATTGGTCGTAAGAATAATGCCAATTGCCTTGTAGCACCTAATTTCTCTCTTGGTGCAGTTATGATGATGAAGGTTTCTGCAGAATTGGCTCCATATTTCCCTAATGTAGAAATTATTGAGCTTCATCATAACCATAAATATGATGCTCCATCCGGTACATCTATTTTAACAGCTAAATTAATTAACGAAGCTAAACAAGCTGCGAATGCAACTGCAGCAGAAGATTTAACTCGTGAAAGTTTACCAGGTGCTCGTGGCGCTAAGGTTGATGACGTAACCATTCACAGCGTTCGTTTACCTGGTTACGTAGCTCACCAAGAAGTACTATTTGGTGGCTATGATGAAACATTAACAATTCGTCACGATAGTTTAAGCCGTCTTTCCTTTATGCCAGGCGTAGTATTAGCATGTAAAAAAATTAGTACTAAAGCTGGTCTAACATACGGCTTAGAGCATTATTTATAATATAAGAGCAAGGAGATATAGTAATGAAAAAACCTAATGTTGCAATTCTTGGTGCTACTGGTGCAGTAGGTGCTGAATTTATTACACTTATTGAAGAGCGTAATTTCCCATATGAAAATCTAAAATTGTTAGCATCTGCTCGTTCTGCAGGTACTGAACTTACCGTTAATGGTAAAACATATGTAGTAGAGGAAGCTAAACCTGAATCTTTTGCAAATATTGATATCGCTCTATTTGCAGGTGGTTCTATTTCTAAAACATTAGCACCAGAAGCAGCTAAAAGAGGCGCTATCGTTATTGATAACTCTAGTGCATTCCGTATGGATCCTGAAGTACCTCTTGTAGTACCAGAAGTAAATCCAGAAGATATTTTAAAACATAAAGGTATCATTGCTAATCCTAACTGCTCCACTATTATTATGAGCTTAGGTTTGAAACCACTTCATGATATTTCTCCAATTAAACGCATTGTTGTAAGTACATATCAAGCAGTATCTGGTGCAGGTAAAGAAGGTATTGAAGAACTTGAAAACCAAGTAAAACAATATACAGCCGGCGAAGAAATGACTGCAAACTTATTGCCAACAGGTTCTGCGCCTAAACATTATCCTGTAGCATTTAACCTTTTACCACAAATTGATGTGTTCTTGGACAATGATTACACAAAAGAAGAAATGAAAATGGTTCATGAAACACAAAAAATTCTTCACGACGACACAATTCAAGTTGTACCAACTACTGTACGTGTTCCAGTGTATCGTTCCCACTCTGAATCTGTTTTAGTAGAAACAGAAGAACCAGTTTCTGTAGAAGCTTTCAAAGCAGCATGTGAGAAATTCCCTGGTTTACAAGTAAAAGATAATCCTGCAGAACAAATTTACCCAATGCCATTATATACATCTAATCAAAACGACTGTGAAATCGGCCGTATTCGTAAAGACTTATATAACGACAAAGGTATGAATTTCTGGATTGTAGGGGACCAAATTCGTAAAGGTGCAGCACTTAATGCGTTGCAAATTGCTGAATACTTGGTAGAAAAACAAGCTTTTTAATCTATCAAGGGGAGGACAGATATGAAAACCTTTGGTCGAGTATTAACGGCTATGATTACATCATTTAATAATGATGGATCCCTTAATATAGAAAATAGTGTAGCTATTGCTCATCATTTATTGGATAATGGGTCTGATGGACTTGTTGTATGCGGTACAACAGGAGAAAATCCATCCATGTCTAAAGAGGATAAATTAGCATTATTTACAGCTATTGCTAAAGAGTGTGGTCATAAAGGTTCTATTATTGCTAATGTAGGTACAAATGACACAAAATCCTCTGTTGAATTTGTAAAAGAAGTATCTAAAATTGATGGAATTGATGGTTTATTAGTTGTAGTACCTTACTACAATAAACCAAATCAACAAGGGCAATATTTACACTTTAAAGCTATTGCAGAGGCTACTACACTGCCAATCATGGTATATAATGTACCAAGCCGTGTAGGAACAGGCATTTTCCCAACAACACTAGCACAATTACATAGTGAGTATCCACATGTATGCGCGATTAAAGAGGCTAGTGGCAATCTTATGATTTCATCTGAAATTAAACGCTTAATGCCTGAGGATGACTTCATGGTATATAGCGGAGATGATGGTCTTACATTGCCAATGCTATCTGTAGGAGCATGCGGTGTTGTATCCGTAGTTTCTCATGTAGCAGGCAAAGATATGAATGCTATGATTCAAGCTTATGAATCTGGTCATAATCACGAAGCACTTCGTATTCATCAAAGCTTAGCGGATATCATAAAAGCTATGTTTATTACTACAAATCCTATTCCTGTTAAATATGCAGTCCGTAAAATAGGTTTACCTGCTGGTGTATTTAATTTGCCAATGTGTGACCCTAGTGCCGAAGAAGCAGCATATATTGATAAAGCTTTAGCAGAATATTTACAATAATATATAAATAATCATAAAACCAGTAACTACTATGTAGCTACTGGTTTTGTTTTATATGTCTTATATTTGTTACTAATCTTTATAGTCTAATAACCAAAAATATAATGTGTAAACTTTTTATTATGATATAATTGCACTGGAGATAGTATTTTCAACTATACTCTAGTCTACTGTTAATTCATGATAAACAGAAATTTGTGATATTTCGAATCGACCATAAGGCGATTACATTAAAACACAAGGAGTTTAACATGGAACTAACAATGTTAAAAGGTAAAATTCACAGAGCTACTGTGACACAAGCAGAACTTGATTATGTGGGGAGCATTACTATAGATACAGATCTTTTGAGTGCATCTGGAATACGAGAATATGAGCAAGTTCAAATTGTAAATATTAATAATGGAGCACGATTTAGCACATATACTATAGCCGGAGAAGCCGGTAGTGGTGTTATATGTTTAAATGGAGCTGCTGCACGACATGTACAAGTACATGATAAAATTATTATCATGTGTTATGCACAGTTGAATGAAACTGAAGTTGAGAGCCATAAGCCTCTCGTTGTATTTGTAGATACAAACAACAAGATAAGTCATATAAAAAACTATGAGAAACATGGTTTATTAGTTGATCAAAATTAATTGTTATTGATCGAATTACAGTAGACTGTATAGGACTATCTTCGTATTTACAATAAACGGAGGAATTACTATGGAACATGTACTTACAATTGAAAATGTACGCAATACGATTAATAAATGGAAAAAAGAAGGCTATTCCATTGGTTACGTCCCAACTATGGGGTTTTTACACGATGGGCACGCATCATTAATAGATCAAGCAAGAAAAAATAATGATAAGGTAATTGTCTCTATTTTCGTTAATCCCATTCAATTTGGAGAAAATGAAGATTTAAGCACATATCCACGTGATATCAATAGCGATAAAAAGCTATGTGAATCACATGGTGTGGACCTCATATTTACACCTAGTCCAGAAGAAATGTATCAAGATAAAAAGGCTTTTGTAGATATTGTTGATTTATCTAGTACATTATGTGGCATTCGTAGACCAATTCACTTTAAAGGTGTATGTACTGTTGTAGCAAAATTCTTTAATATTATTCAGCCTACAAATGCATATTTTGGTGAGAAGGATGCACAGCAATTAGCCATTATCCGTAAAATGGTTTTTGATTTAAACTTTCCTGTAAATATTATTGGTGTTCCTATTGTGCGTGAACAAGATGGATTAGCAAAATCTTCTCGCAATACATATTTATCGACTGAAGAGCGTAAGGCAGCAACTATATTATATAAATCTATCCAAAAAGGTAAAGAATCAATTACACCAGGTTGTTCTGCGGATAGCATAATTAATACTATGACAGAAATAATACAGTCAGAGCCTCTTGCTAAAATTGACTATATTTCAGTTGTAGATGCTAATACTATGCAACCAGTTGAAGAGATTAATGCTCCTGTTCTAGTTGCCATGGCAGTATATATTGGTACTACACGTCTAATAGATAACTTCTCCTATGATCCAAATTAGGAGGGAGAGGTTATGAAGCAACTAGTAACACTAAATCAACTGATATCCAAATACTTAATGATACTAATCATAGGCTTTTCTTGTATTGCTTATATAGTGCCTTCATATTTTTCTTGGGCCATAGCGTATACACCATTTTTACTTGGCATCGCTATGTTTGGCATGGGACTAACTATTAAATTTGAAGATTTGTGTAGTATTCTCAGACATCCAAAGGATATTTGTATAGGTGTACTGGCTCAATATACAATAATGCCTTTATTAGCTTGGGGAATCTGTCATATTTTTACATTACCTCCAGATTTAGCAATTGGTGTCATATTAGTTGGCTGCTGTCCAGGTGGAACCGCCAGCAATGTCATCACCTATATTGCTAAAGGTGATGTTCCTTTATCTGTAGGAATGACGATTACTTCAACATTAATAGCACCAATTGTAACGCCTTTACTAATCCTATATTTGGGAGGTACATGGGTAAATGTAGCATTACTACCAATGATAATAACTATGGTAAAAGTAATTATAGTTCCTATATTATTAGGTGCAATCATCCAATATGTTTGTAAATCACGGATTAATACATTAACTAGCGTAAGTCCTATTGTTTCTATGATTGCTATCATATTATTAATAGCAGCCATTATAGCCATTAATAGAGATAAACTTTTAATTTCTGGCCTAGAAACACTAATAGTTGTTGGTATACATAATATACTAGGCATGCTGTTAGGCTTAGGTGTAGGATATATACTTAAATTAAGATATGATAAAACTACAGCGTTAGCGATTGAGGTAGGAATGCAAAATAGTGGTTTAGCAGTCACATTGGCGGCAACAAATTTTGCATTAAATCCTTTAGCAACGTTAGTAGGAGCTATCTTTAGTGTATGGCATAATATATCAGGTGCTATCTTTGCTATGTTACGTAGAGAAAATAGTTTACAAGATATTTGAATCTTATAAATGCAATAAAAAACGGCTACATTACGTAGCCGTTTTTATATTATATTCTATCTCGTACAAGACCGATAACAAGGCCTTCAATATGACAGTCATCTACAATAATAGGATCAAAATTATCATTTTCAGGTTGCAAACGAATATGTCCATTTTCTTTATAAAAACGTTTTACTGTAGCTTCGTCATCAATACGTGCTACAACAACATCACCATTATTAGCCGTATTTTGATGACGTACGATGAGCATATCACCTTCATACATACCAATATTCATCATGGATTCGCCTTGAACGCGTAATAAGAAGCAGTCAGAATCACCAGTTAATTGAACAGGTAATGTAAGAGTAGATTCTAAATTTTCTACCGCTGTAATAGGCATACCAGCTTGTACAGTACCAATAAGAGGAACTTGTTTTAAACCAGCCCCTAAGAACTCAAAATTATCAGAACTTGATGTTTCATTACCATCTACAGAAATAGAAGGTTTTGTATCCTCTAGTACTGTAATAGCACGATTTTTATTAGGATCCCGTTTAATATAACCAAACTTTTCAAGAGCGTTCAAATGAGATTGCACAGTAGAAGTAGAACTAAGTCCTACATGGGTACAGATTTCTCGAACAGTAGGACAACGATATTCATTATGTAATGAGTCCTTAATAAAATCTAATATACGGCGCTGTTTAGTATTAATATCTGTAGCAGGGCGTCTCACGATGAACCTCCATAGTCAATATAATGTCAAAATACTATTAATATATATGCGGAAAAATTTACTCATTTAGTACTATATAATAAAAACATAAGATAATTACTTATCTTATATACCTATTATAGGCAATTTTAAAAGTTTTTGCAAACATTTGTTCTAAAACACTTGACCGAACATTCGTTCGTGTGCTAATATAAGCATGTAAACAAACAAATGTTCTCAGATATTATGTTCGATGTAAATGTGAGGTATGAGATGAAAAATATATTGATGATGGTAGGAATGTGCTTAACAATCTTGTTCGGCTATAATATGACAAATCCTGTAACAGCTACAAATACACATGCAGTACGTGAAGTAAAGGTACAAGCAGGCGATACTATGTGGGATATTGCAGCTCGTTCAGCTCATAAAGATATGGATGTTCGAGAAATGGTATATGCCATGAAAGAACTCAACAACATCAGTGATTCTGGTACACTTGTACCTGGTACAGTATTAAAGGTACCAGCACATAATTCTGATAGTCCAGTTAGAGCTTTGGACTATGTGGCTCAAAACTAAATATATATGGGTATAACCCACACGAAAAAGCAGCTACTCAATTGAGATAGCTGCTTTTTGTTATCTAATGCATGTTATTATACGATTTATAGATATTATCTTAATCAACTGATTTATAATTATCATCTAAATCGTTTTTCAAAAATTGTAGAAATAGGATTATCTACAAACTTATTGGCTTCATTAATATAACGACGAACCATGTTAACACTATGATGACGTGTTTGTCTCATAATATTACGTTCTTCCACACCATAAGCTGCGGCAGTTGTTGCAAAGCCATGACGTAAACTATGAGCTCCATACATAGATGGATCAAGACCAATGAGAGAAATATATTTCTTCACAATTTCTGCAATCATTTTATCGGATATGCCTGTTTTACGAAGTGACATATTTTTAGTAAAACCTCTAAATATAGGACCTTCAGTAATAGCAGAGGCACGTAACCATTGCTGTAAAGCACGTACCGCGTCTAGAGGAGAACCGGATAGATGAGGAATCGCTACAACAGCACCTTGACCTTCTTGGTCGGCTTTTGAGGATGGCACAAAGATTTCAACACCTTGTGGAGAAAACTGTAGATGTTCTACTGTAATAGCTGCAATTTCACTACGACGAAAAGCACCCATAAAACCAATTAAAAGAATGGCCTTATCTCGTAATAACTGTAATTCAGGTACATCTAGTTTAGTCATACAATCTAAAATATCTTCAATATCCTCTAATAGTACTGGTGTTTTACCTTGTTGAAATGTACCTTTTAAACGTCTAATCCCTCGTAACGCTTGTTTTACAATTGGTGCCATACATGGATTATCCCGATGTCCAGAGGCATTATAATTCTCTGAGATAGCGCTAATACGACGAGAGATTGTATTTGCCTTAGCATAATCAGCAAGATCATTTATATAATTCACAATTGTTTCTGGTGTAGCTGGAAAATAAGGTACCTTTTGATAAGTACACCAATCAACGAAATCATCCCAATCCGATTCGTAAGCATCCACAGTATTCTCAGCCTTAGATAACAATATACTTTGTTTAGCTTTCATAGACAACTTGGTACTATTCATAAGCGCATCATTATTACGCAAATAGAAATGTTTTTGTTGTTCCTTAGATTCTGACATAATTCACCCTTACCCCTAAAATTATCAATATAATTGTACCATAGATTAGACCGTAATATGCTATAATTAGAGAATATGATAACTAATTCGGGAGAGTTTATAAATAATGACGAAGAAATATATTTTAGTAGGAACTATGCTTGTCCTCTTGGGGACGAGCGGCTGTTCATACATTCCAACAGAAAATATTTCTTATGGTGTATATTACAATGATACAGATTTATCTAATACACCTAAGAATGAATTACAGGCTCGCTTACAAGAGTTAAATAGTAAAATTCCTCAAACTATATCTATTGATATGGGCAATAATAAAAAACAACAAGCTACCTATCATGATTTAGGGATCCAAATCGATACAGATGCTATGGTAAAAGCTATTTCTACATATGGCTATGAAGATGATATGTGGACACTACTTTCAAATAGATTTAATGCCTTATTCTACGGTCATCATTTTAAACCACAATATAAGCTTGATGAGGTAAAAGGTAAAACCTATCTAAGTGAATTGGCTAAAACAATTGATACGCCAGGACATGATGCATACCTTACCATTGAAAATGGACAAGTTGTATTACATCCTGCAAAAGAGGGTAAGCGCATTGATATTGATGCAACCTTACAAAACCTTAAGGATCAATTACAATCTGGAGAAAGCATCACATCTCTATCTATGGTATTTACCACAAAAAATACTATTAAGGTTACTGATTCTGATTTAAAACCATTAAATACCGTTCTAGCATCCTTTAGTACAGATTTTGATCCAAATAATGAAAGCAGAACACATAACATTCAACTCGCATCTGATAAAATCAATGGTACATTGATTAAACCTGGTGCAGTATTCTCCTTTAACGATGTTGTAGGCGAGCGTACTGCTGAGGCTGGCTATGATGATGCACCTGTTATGATTGATGGTAAATTAGTTCCAGGTATTGGCGGTGGCATTTGCCAAGTAAGTTCTACCATATTTAATACAGCTTTACTATCCGGTATGAATATTATCGAGCGTACACCACACTTTGAGCCAGTAGGATATATTCAAGCTGGTCGTGATGCTACAGTAGCTTGGGGCTATTTAGACTTTAAGTTTAGAAATCCTTACCAACAATCTATTTATATCCTTAGTATTATGAACAACGGAACGTTAACGATCTACATTATAGGTACGGCTCAAGATAAGCCTAAAAATGTTTCTATTTCTGTAGGAGACTATGGCGAAATTCCTAACAAGACTATCACTAAGGTAGATCCTTCATTAAAAGAAAAAGAAGTGCAGGAGGGGCATGTAGGCTTAACAATGAATACGTATAGAACCATTACCTATGGTAACTGGGTAACGCAAACAGATTCCTTTGAGTCCGTATATGATCCAGTAGATACGATTATAACAATGCCTCCAGAAGGTACTACTAAAAAAGCAGATAAAAAGAAACCATAATTAAAGATTTTATTAAATATAGCCTAAGCTATTGACCATGATGTATAAATAGTTTAGGCTATTATTTGGATGTAAATGAGAAAGTGATATATACATAGTATAAAGTATATAGAAATCCAATACAGAATATTGAGGATATAATCTACATTCATCCATTCTCAATAATTATCATTTAATAAAATAGAAGAGGAAGCTATGGACACAATCTTACAATTTGATCACTCTTTGATTTTCTATGTACATGATCACCTTGTATATAGTTTTTTAACACCTATTATGGCATTTATTTCAAAAATTACTGGCAGCGGTGCCTTATGGATTGTAATTGCCTTGTTATTGATGTTACAGAAAAAATATCGTGTATTAGGCGTAGCTATAATAATTGCATTAGGATTTGTATTCATCATCGGTGACCAAGGTTTAAAACCACATGTAGCTAGATTAAGACCATTTGTAGATTTTCCTAATGTAACGGTTCCATTAGAATCTGCATTACCAAAAGCAAATAGCTATTCATTCCCGTCAGGCCATAGTTTTGGTTCATTTGCGTCAGCCATGACTATTTACCTAGGCTTGAGTCAAATAGCGCCTCAGAAGCGATATTTGGGAATTATAGCATTACTGGGGTCATTAGTAGTAGCATTTTCGAGAGTATATCTATTTGTACATTATCCAACAGATGTATTAACAGGCTTAGTATTGGGAATCATCGTAGGCTTCATTGCTTGGAAGCTTGCAAGAATTGGTTGGAACTGGTGGACTAACCGCCATAATGATGTAGAATACGAACCATATACATTTAAACGTAAATAAGCTTAAATAGCTAAAAAACTAGATAACATAAGAGATTGGGCCATTTAGGCCCAATTTTCTTAATACAATTACTTCCGATAATATATCGTTATCGGAAGTAATTTAAAAACAAATAAAAAACTAACCTATATATCTATAAGCTAGTTTATTTACATTTCAACCCAAATAAGCCTTTAAATTACTCAATCAACAGATCCTATCGTTTCATATTATGTAATCCAGTCTATTACACAATATTTAACTCAATTTATCTAACCTTATAATTCTAATTTAATTTATGTAACCTAGTTAATCTCACTATATAAAAATTAATATATGTAAATATTTAAATTATGTTTTCTAAGCTTATTAATCATTAACCTTAGGTGTATATACATATAAGCTCTTAAATAATGTTTAGTATCTAATACAACTATCTTTTTATATAACATCATTTAGCTATATATATTTATATAAGTCTTACATAACCTTAATATATATCAAACTAACTAGATGCTTATAATTCCTTATTTTATGTAGGTTTATGGTAACTACAATTTCATTATTATAGATGTATGTGTAGAATTATTATTATTTAATTTTAAATACATATTGAAATTTTTGATACAAGGTTGTAAAATAGTCATATAAATTATGTAATTTATTCATATTAACTCTCATGGAGGTATTATATGTGCTGGTGTGATATCGTAAGTAAAGCTAAAATTGGCAGTTTAAAACATTTAGGTAATGGTATGGAAGGTTCTTTAAGATTTTTAGCAGAAATCATTGTAGGTTTTAGTATCCTTCGTGTATTCGTAAACTGGATTTTTGGCATTTAGACCTTACAATTAAACAGGAATATATAAAAGACGCTTAGTAATCTAAGCGTCTTTTTTAGTATGTTATTAAGTTATAAAGATTAATATATTTATATATATCGCTTGATTATATTATTGATATGCTTCGCTGCAATCAATATATTCCATAATCAATTGGCAAATTTGACCATCTTTATCAAATGCCCAGTATACAGGGTATAAACCATCACCAAAGCCAGATTGAATCATTGGCACAGTCAATTCAGTTTCAGGAATTGTAAAGTTAATCCAGTCCCCTTTAGAGCGTTGGTATTGAGGATATGCCATAGCATTTAATTGGAATAAATCGCTATAGTAATCATCGTAAATGTTCTTATCCGGATAGTTAGTATGCCATTGATCGTAAAACTTTCTGTAGGTCTCAATCGTTTCAGCATCAACTACTGTAGCAAGACCAGAATCTACAGGGAATCCGATATAGCTTTCACCATCATCAAGATCTGTTAAATCTTCTGTACCTTTTAATGCTAATTCATAGTTCACTGGCTCATTACCACTAAAAACAACGCGGCTTGCTACATAACGGTATTCATTTGGTTCCATTTCAATGATTTTTGTTTCCAACAAGTACGTACCTGGCTCTACCGTTCTAATATATGTATCAGGTTTATTCGGCAATGTTACCAAAGGGTCACAGCATGTAATATGTCCTGTTGGAAATGTTACAGTCCACATAGGCAATGTATGCAATGGAAATCCTTTTAGCTCTTTACGGTTAAATAAATCATGATACGGTACGGTAGGTTTTAATTTACCTTCAGAACCTAAACGATTAAACGCTTGAATCCATTCACTTGTTAATTTAGATTGATCCATGTTACTCCTCTGCTTCGTGTTTACAATGTACATACTCGCCTTCTAACACTTCGTAGGCTGCGGTTTTACGAATAATTTGTTTAACTAATGTATCTAACTTGGAACCATTTGTATAGTCTGCAGGTGCATAATAGCGTATACGGTGATGACGCATCATTTTATATACTTTATCTTTGTCCTTTTTAATAGGATCATAAACACCGATGGAATGACCTCCATTTGCGTTAACAAGGCTCATGCAAGGAATATCTGTATCACTATCCCCAATATAAATCATATTGCGGAATGGGACACGTTGGTCCTCAGGCTTAATATAATCGTTAACGCCTGTATCATTAATATCTAGAATTCCCTTTTGAATACGGAACAAAAACTGAGTTTTATTCGTATAGTTAATTGCTTGCGCAGGCCACACAGCTACGCCTTTATCATCGAACATGAATGCACTGGCATAGATTTTGGTGAAAGCTCCCTCTTTCGCCATTTCAGTGCCTTCTATCATCTCTTTCAATCCAGAAGAGATAATATAATGCTCAATGCGTACCCCATGTTCTAATCCATACTCTCTAATACGTTCAAACCAAGTGCGAATACCGTCATACAACTCTACTTGATTCCCATATTCCATGAGCTTTTCTTTAGTTACATAAAAGCGACCTACGGCTTCTTGAATCATCTTGTACATATAGGCCAAGTTATTATCCATATCATTTTTCTTAGCCAATTGATTAGATTCTTGCCAGAACTGCTTGATTTGCTCCTCATCGTAGCCAACAGATTGAATAAAGCCTTGTGCCTGCATATCATCAGGTGTTAAGGTCTTATCAAAATCATAGCACATGGCAAGGACTGGCATAGAATCTTCACGTGATACTAGGGATGAATCTTTAGTATCACTTTTGTAGGTTATCATACGACACCTCCCTTTGATAATAAAACAACTAAACAAATAATAAGTCTATTCACTCTCTTATATTCCTGAGGTGTCCCTTTGACAACCCCCTTTGTTATCTATTTTACACGATACGTCAACGAAACAGGCGTTATATAGCATCGTAATTCCAACTAAAATAGAGTTTCTTGCTTATAATTTGTATCAATAATCCAGCTTTTTTCCGTGCTTTCTTTGATAATTGCTGTTTTTGGAAGCTGGCCAATAAGTAAACTAGAATTTGGATCATGTAACAAACGATTATGCCGGACCGCCGCCTGATTTGTATTAGCATAACAATAGCGACAGAAATGACTACAACTATCATAGGCACCTATATCACCATGTAAATAACAATTACATTCCGGTCTCGCTGGTGCCCGTTTAGGTGCTTTTAACGCAACATTCCAAGCCCGTTCATAACAATCTAAGGTTAAACAACCTTCCGTATTAGCCCCTAATTCTTTAAATGCGTCCCCTTCTCCACAGGTTTTAAGGTCCATATTGCAAGAATGAGCAATAGAAATAAGCTCCTTAATAATGTTATGTTGTACATCAACACTTGGTCTAAAACCTTCAGGAAAGTTCTGAGCCACCTTATCAAATATATCTAAGAAACTTACAACTACCGTATCCGTATATCCTTCTAGCGCCTTAGCCATGTTATAAAAGCTTTCAAAATGAAAATCTATTGTATAGTTGGAGGTTAAAATAATAGGATCATAACGCCACACCATGGATTGAGGATTAAGTCTCGTAGATATTTGTTTAAATCCGTCTATTACAGAATCTGCTTTTGGTACATAGGGCTCGATATCTGGACCATAAGGGGTTATAGTCATGTGCCAAAACTGTCTATAATCATTTATTTCTTTTAGTAATGGAATGAAAGGCAAAGGATTCTTTGTACAAAATGCAATACCATCTACTACATCATGATTAATGCGATACCGTGTTATCTGCATCAAATTATACGGATTTCGTACATCTACAAATCCTTGATGAACGCGGTTAATTAACCATTGCCCATAAAAGGCAGGAATATCTGTACGCTGTCCTGTCTGTAAAATCATAATCCTGCCCTTTCATAAAATAAAAATATAGACGTATTATATCATACTCAATAGTAATTAATCTGAAGTACTGTGATTTTTGCAGTATAGTAAATTCTCATTTTATGATACTATTAATAGGTATAAAAAATGAGGAGATTTAAAGTATGAACGATATATTTGAAAAAAATCATCCTATGAAAGATGATAAAGAATTTATTACATCTTATTGGAGTGATCGAGCACATGATTTTGCTGCTTTACGTGCAAAAGAATTAGAGAGTCCTAAACTTAAGCTTTGGCGCGATGAGTTAATGAGCCATATTTTTGACTCTAGCCGTTCTTTACGTATTTTAGACATTGGTTGTGGTGCAGGCTTCTTTAGTATTATCCTCTCTCAACTAGGACATACTGTGCACGGCATCGATATTACGCCCAATATGATAGACGAAGCTAATCAACTGGCAGAATCCCTTGATTGTGATGCCACCTTCTCCGTTATGGATGCTGAAAATCTCAGCTTTGATTCCAATACCTTTGATATCGTTGTAGCCCGCAATGTAACATGGAATTTACCACATCCAGATAAAGCTTATGCTGAATGGTTACGTGTTATCCGTCCTGGTGGTTTAATTCTAAACTATGATGCAGAACACGCACGCAATCATCATGATTTACCACAATCTGTACATCATGCGCATGAACATGTTAGCAATGAATTAAAGGAACGTTGCCACACAATATACCATATGCTAGAAATTTCATCCTATACACGTCCACAATGGGATAAGGAACTACTCACAAAAATGGGTGCCAGCTCTGTATCGATTGATCCTACTGTAGGACCTCGTATTTACAGTGAAGAAGATGAATTCTACATTCCTGTACCTATGTTTTTAGTAAAAGCAATTAAATAGATATTGAATAATAGCTAATAGGTCAGTAAAACTACTATTACATAATACAAAACCCACTCCATGAAGTATCATGAGTGGGTTTTCTTTATATACTAATCCATTTATTAGCTAATATACGTTAATAGTAATGAATATAGTCGCTGCTAAATATTAGTTTCTAAAATACTCTTGAGCTTTTGTAATTTCTACGCGAAGTTTTTCTTCATCAATAGTAAGCAATTCTTTATCTTTCATAAGAACTTTGCCGCCTACAATTGTAGTATTAGCATCAGAGCTATTAGCTGAGTATACAAGTGCTGCTAAATCGTTATAACGAGGCATCCAGTGCATACCAGATACATCATACAATACGATATCTGCGCGATACCCTTCAGCTAGTACACCTAGATCTTTATAACCTAAGGCTTTTGCACCTTCTACAGTGCCCATGTTCCACGCTGCTTGTGCCGGAATCGCTTTAGGGTCATAGAGACGCGCCTTATGCAATGTAGCAGCAAGGCGTACTTCTTCAAGCATATCTGCATTATTATTAGATGCAGAACCGTCTGTACCAAGACCAACTGTAATACCTTTAGCAATCATTTCAGGCACTGGAGCAATACCACTTGCTAATTTTAAATTGGATTGTGGATTATGTGCAACAGCTACATTATTCTCTGCCATAATAGCCATATCTTCGTCTGTCACATGAACACAATGTGCAGCTAATGTAGTATTCCAGAATAAGCCTAAGTCATGCATATGAGCTATTGGTGTCTTGCCAGTAGCTTTTATAACATTCTCTACTTCCCCTTTTGTTTCAGACAAGTGCATGTGAATACCACAATTTAATTCATGGGATAAGGCAATAACCTTTTCCATATATTCGTCTGGGCAAGTATAAGGCGCATGTGGTCCCAATAATACCTTGATGCGGTCATTATCAAAGCCGTTCCAAGTACGGAATAAATCAGCATTTTCAACTAATGCTTGATCGGCTGTTGGAGATACACCTGCTAAACCACGAGATAGTACGGCGCGAATACCTATTTCTTTTACTACCTCAGCTGTAGTATTCATAAAGAAATACATATCGCTAAATGTTGTAGTACCAGAGCGTAACATTTCAGCCACACCTAGTTGTGTACCATAACGTACATACTCGTCGTTAAGCTTGGCTTCAGTTGGCCAAATTGCAGTTTCTAGCCAATCCATAAGCTCAAGATCATCTGCATAGTTTCTAAATAAGCCCATTGCAATGTGCGTATGAGTATTGACTAAACCTGGTGCAGCTAATTGGCCTTTACCATCTAGTACTTCCTTTGCAGAATCTTTTGCTTTTTCAATATCACTATCCTTTAAAATAGCGGCAATATAACCATTTTCAATTTCAATGGCATGATTTTTAAGAACGCCCTCATTAGTTAGGACGTCTACATTGGTAATCAATAAATCAGACATAGGTTTCCTCATAGGTATAACCGAGCTAAAGTAGCTCGGTTATATTCGTAAAATTAGAAAACTAATACATCTAGCACATTGTTGTTTAGTACAAAGCCATTAGCTTTCTATTAAATGTAGATGTAATTCGATTCGAAATTAGTTTACTTTTGTAAGGTAATCGATTTGATCTTGTGTTAAGGAATCTAAATCGTAACCCATGGAATTTAATTTAAGTTTTGCAATTTCCGCATCTAATTCATGAGGCAATACATATACCTTAGGTTCCATATCTTTGCCATTATGCAAGATATGTTCTGCTGCAAGAGCTTGCATTGCGAAGGATAAATCCATGATTTCTGCAGGATGACCATCACCAGCGGCAAGGTTTACTAGACGACCTTCAGCCAATACATAGAGTTTACGGCCATCAGCCATAGTATAACCTTCGATGTTTTGACGAACTCGTTCATGACTTACTGCAAGTTCTGTAAGATCAGCTACGTTAACTTCACAATCAAAGTGACCAGCATTACACAAAATAGCTTTATCTTTCATTACTTCGTAATGTTCTTTCACGATTACATCTTTACAACCTGTTACAGTACAGAAGATATCCCCAACTTTAGCAGCTTCAATCATAGGTAATACTTTGAATCCATCAAATACTGCTTCAATCGCTTTAATTGGGTCTACTTCTGTTACATATACATGAGCACCAAGGCCTTTTGCACGCATAGCAACGCCTTTACCGCACCAACCATAACCAGCAACAACTACATTTTTACCTGTTACGGTTAAGTTAGTAGTACGCATAATACCATCCCAAACAGATTGACCTGTACCATAACGGTTATCAAAGAGATATTTACAGTAAGAATCGTTTACTGCAATCATAGGGAATGTCAATTGTTTTGCATTCTCTAAAGCATAGAGACGATGTACACCTGTAGTTGTTTCTTCACTACCACCTAAAAGGCGTTCCTTAGCATCTTGGCGAGTTGTGTGTAACAAGTTTACCAAATCGCCACCATCATCGATGATAATGTGCGGTTTATGATCAAGTGCCTTATTAAGGAAATTGAAGTATTCTTCTTCAGTACAATCATACCAAGCATATACAGTTAGGCCCATATCAACGAGACCTGCCGCTACATCATCTTGTGTAGATAATGGATTAGAACCAGTTACAATAACATCAGCACCACCGCGTTTTAAAACAGTAGCTAAGTATGCTGTTTTTGCTTCCAAGTGAACACTTACAACAATGGTTTGACCTTTGAAAGTTTGTTCTGCTTCAAAACGATCGCCTAATGTATTTAATGTAGGCATAAAGTTTGAAACCCAATCAATTTTCTTGCGGCCTTCTGCTGCTAAATTAATATCTTTAATTAAAGATTGCATAATATCTCCTTTTACTCATAAATCTACATCATAACAATAATAGATTATTTAGCTTCTACAATTTGACGTAGTTTATCAATAGACTCTTCATAGTCTGGTTTTAAAACACCTTCTTCAGTAATGATGGCAGTCACTAGTTCATGTGGCGTCACATCGAAGGCAGGATTAAGTACATCAATTCCATTAGGCGCTGTTTGAACACCATGTAGAGATGTTACTTCATAATCGTCGCGCATCTCGATAGGAATATCCGTACCGTTTTCAAGGGTAAAGTCAAATGTACTATATGGCGCTGCTACATAAAATGGAATGTTATGGAATTTAGCTAGCACAGCTACACCATAGGTACCAATTTTATTGGCTACATCCCCTTTTGTAGTGATGCGGTCAGCACCGACGATAACGGCATCAATGAGGCCATGTTGCATCGCATAAGCTGCCATATTATCAGTCTCAAGAGTGACAGGGATACCATCCTCATGAAGTTCAAAAGCAGTAAGACGAGCACCTTGTAATAATGGTCTTGTTTCATCCGCATATACCCGTTCTAATTGTCCATTTTCATGTAATTTACGGACAACACCGAGTGCTGTTCCTAAACCACCTGTAGCTAATGCACCAGCATTACAATGTGTTAGAATACGAATATTTTTTTGACCTTCAAATAGAGTTGCTCCTGCTTCAGCCATACGACGGTTCAATGACACGTCTTCTTCGTGAATTATAATAGCCTCTTTTCTAATGAGCTCTACTACTTCACTCATAGAAGACATGCTTTCAACATGCTCTTTTACAAGAGAAATAACACGATCTACAGCCCAAGCTAAGTTAATTGCGGTAGGACGAGTTTCCTTTAAGGTCTCACTAAATTCATATAAGCTTGTAAGTTGTTCACTAAAAGGAACCTCCAAACGTCCTGCTTCCATAGCCGCTAAAATGAGGCCATAACTAGCAGCTACACCAATAGCAGGTGCGCCACGAACGCGAAGCATTTTAATAGCTTCGGCTACTTGGCGCCAATCTGTACAGTGAACATATGTAATTTCAGTAGGCAATTTAGTTTGATCTAATAATACCAGCGTATCTTTACGCCATTCAATATTAATCATACCTTCTCCTTCGATGAACTATTGTATTTCATTATGAATGGATTATAGTTTAAAGCCACCATATTCTTGCATGCGATTATGCGCGTCATAACGAGCATCTACATCGATTGCATCAATAGCACCTAAAATAAGAGCTTTAAGTTGAGCTGCCATGTCACCCATCATTTCTACCACTTCACCATGTGTCAACGCAGATTCAGAAATACCTGCTGCATAGTTTGTAATCATAGAAATAGTAGCATATGCCATTTCAGCTTCATTAGCTAAATTTACTTCTGGTACATTTGTCATACCTACTGTATCACCACCGAGCATATGGAACATTTTAATTTCCGCTGGAGTTTCAAAACGAGGGCCTTCTGTACATACATAGGTACCGCCATTATGAATTGTTAGGCCTTGTTCAGCACCTACCTTTTGAAGAATATCACGTAATTCAGGGCAATAAGGATTTGTTACATCTAGATGTGCTACTGGACGGTCACCACCTTCATAGAATGTAGTGATGCGGTTCTTAGTGAAATCTAAGAATTGATCAGTCAACACGAAATGACCAGGCTTGAAGTTTTCATTTAAGGAACCTACAGCTGTTGTAGAGATAATAAATGTAACGCCTAATTTTTTGAGCCCCCAAATATTAGCACGATAGTTAATTTTGTGCGGAGGAATTGTATGATCTTTGCCGTGACGAGCTACAAAGATTACAGTTTTTCCATGGTATGTACCTTGTACATAATCTATTTCACCATATGGTGTCATTAAGGATTCTTCATGAATATTTTCAAAGATGGACGGATCATAAACACCAGTACCACCAATTACGCCAATTGCACTCATTGTGACCTCCTATTATTAATCACTCTATCTTTTATTTTCTCATAGAATAGAAAAACAGGCTATAGGAAAAACCTAGTAGCCTGTATTTTTCTACATATTATAAAAATCTTATTGAATTGGACCTTTAGGGGCAAACATATCTTGTAACTCTTCACGTGTGAAATGATATTTTTCATTACAATAGTGACAAACAAGCTCTGTTACTTCATCTTCTAGAATAGCCTCTTTATCTTCTTCTCTTAATGTCATGAGGACGGCACCGAATCGATCGCGTCCACAACGACATTGGAAGTGAATCGGTTCATTATACACTTCATTCACAGTTAAGCCATCAAGAACGCGTTCCATAAGACCTTTACCATCTGGATTTGCTTTCAAATATTCTGTAATAGGGCCAAGTTCATTAATATTCTTTTCTACTTGGGCTAATGCTTCATCTGTAGCATCTGGCAAAGCTTGTACGATAAAACCGCCTGCCACAACCGTATGATAATCTGGGTCTACCAATACACCTAAGCTAATAGTAGAAGGCACTTGCTCAGAAGCATATAAATAGTAAGCCAAATCTTCTGCAACTTCACCACTTTGAATAGGACTTGTGGAGGTATAATCTTGTGCTAATTGTGTGAAGCGAGTCACTTGGACTTCCCCATTATGACCTACTGCAGCACCTACATCAAGCTTACCAGCACGTTTTAAAGGTACATCTACATGTGGCTCATCCACATAGCCACGAACTGTATTATCTGCAAAAGCATCTACGTGGACAACGCCTAGAGGACCATCACCTTTGATACGAAGACTTACATTTTCATGGTTTTTAAAGTCTCCAGCCAATAAAATAGCTCCTGTCATAGCACGACCTAAAGCAGCCGTTGCTACAGGCCACAAATCGTGACGTACGCGAGCCGTTTCAACGGTATCTGTTGTTACCGCTAAAGACATACGAACCCCTTCGCGAGTCGTAAAACGTTTTATATAATCCATTCTATCATTCCTTATTTCTAATTAATAAATCGTACACACATAATAGTGCTTTTATAGTATATCATGTCATAGAATTACTTTTCAATAATAGGGAATATATGTTCGTCTACACTAACTTCAAGTTAAAAGAACATATTTTCGATAATATAAAAACCCCCAGCATCATAAGATACTGAGTGTTTACTATGTAATTATTAGAATTGATCGATAAGATTAACCATTTCAATAGCGCCCATAGCACAGTCGTAACCCTTATTGCCAGCTTTAGTACCAGCACGTTCGATTGCTTGTTCAATGTTTTCAGTTGTTACTACACCGAACATAACAGGAATACCTGTTTCCAAAGAAACATGAGCAATACCTTTTGCCACTTCATTACATACATAGTCATAATGAGTTGTAGCACCGCGGATAACAGCACCAACACAAATAACTGCATCGAAGCGACCAGATGTAGCTGCTTTTTTAGCAATTAAAGGAATTTCATAAGCGCCTGGAACCCAGATTACTGTAATATCTTCTTCTTTTACATCGTGACGCAATAAGCAATCTTCAGCGCCACCAATTAATTTAGATGTTATGAACTCGTTAAAACGAGAGCCGATAATAGCAAATTTTTTACCAGAACCTAATAAGTTACCTTCTTGAACCTTCATTATGTTGACCTCCTATATTCCATTAAAGGAAATTCTTATGTCCGAATAATTTGTTAAATAAAACTAAATGATTAGTCTTCTAAAATATGCCCCATTTTTTCTTCTTTTGTTTTCAAGTAGCCTGCATTGAATTTATTGGCTGCAATGATAAGCGGTACACGGCTAGTTACATCGATACCCAAATGTTCTAAACCATGGCGTTTTTCAGGATTATTCGTTAACAAGCGAATGCTTTTAATACCTAAGAAACGAATAATTTGAGCTGCTAAGGAATATTCGCGCATATCTGCAGGGAAACCTAATTGTTCATTAGCCTCTACAGTATCTAAACCTTGCTCTTGTAAAGCATAAGCTTTAATTTTATTTGTTAAACCAATGCCACGGCCTTCTTGGCGCATATATACTACAACGCCTTTGCCTTCTTTTTCGATGGCACGTAACGCATGATCTAATTGCTCACCACAATCACAACGTTTAGAACCGAATACATCGCCTGTTAAACATTCAGAGTGAATACGTACAAGAACATCGTCACAGTTTTGTACATTACCTTTAACGATAGCTAAATGTTCTTTATGATCTAAATCATTTTTAAATACAAAAATATTAAAGTCACCAAATTTAGTAGGTAGTTTAGAACAAGCACCGAGTTCTACCATATCTTCATGTTGTTTACGATACTCAATAAGTTCTGCTACAGATGCAATTTTAAGATTATGTTCTTTAGCAAATTGTAATAGATCTGGCAAACGAGCCATATCGCCATCGTCTTTTGTGATTTCACAAATAACAGCAGCCTCTTGTAAGCCTGCTAAGCGACAAAGGTCGATAGATGCTTCTGTATGGCCTTGGCGAACTAATACGCCACCCTCTTTATATACTAGAGGGAATACGTGACCAGGACGACGGAAGTCTTCTGGTTTAGCATTAGGATCTAATAATTTTTGAATTGTATAAGCACGTTCTGCTGGAGATACGCCTGTTGTAGTATCTACATGGTCAACAGTAACGGTGAAAGCAGTTTCATGGTTATCTGTATTTTTGGCAACCATTGCAGGAATGCCAAGTTTTTCTAAGGCTTCACGACGCATAGGTGTACATACGATACCACGTGCGTATTTAACCATAAAGTTAATATTTTCTTGTGTAGCAAACTCTGCAGCGATGATAAGATCGCCTTCGTTTTCACGGCTTTCATCATCAACGATAATAACAGGTTTACCAGCTTTAAGGTCTTGTAAGACCTCTTCAATTGAATGTAATTGTTCGCTCATAGGAACGCTCCTTACTTTTATATAAATCCATTCTCTACTAAGAGGGATTGCATAGATTTCTTAGGTTTTTCTTCGGTAGGTTCACTACCAAGATTCATAAAATGACGAATATATCGACCAGCGATATCCGTTTCTAAATTAACCTCTGTACCAATATGGGCAGAGCCTAAAATAGTTTCGCCCAAGGTATGAGGAATGATAGATACGGAAAAACTGCTGTCCGTTCGTCGCATGATGGTGAGGCTAATACCATCGATGGTAATAGAGCCCTTATAGATGACGTAATCCATTACGGATTTAGGGGCCTCTACGGTAAAGATAATAGCATTATCCGTTTGTTCGCGATTAATGATGCGGCCTGTACCATCTACGTGACCTGCCACAATGTGACCGCCAAATCTACCGTTGGCGAGCATAGCACGCTCTAAGTTGACTAGTTGATGGACTTTTAAATTTGTGAAAGTAGTCATCTTAATCGACTCTGGCATTACATCTGCGGTAAATACGCCATTACCAATTGTAGTAGCTGTCAAACATACACCGTTAACTGCTACGGAGTCACCAATTTTCAGATCACTAAAAATCTTTTCACCCCGAATTGTAATGGCTAAGGATTTAGGGCCCTTTTTAATGCTCTCTACACGGCCGATTTCTTCAACGATTCCCGTGAACATAAGCGCCCCTCCTTCCTTCACGATACGCTTCGATACGAATGTTATTATCTAATACTTTAGTTTTTGTAAAAGTTAACTGTGGAGAAGATTCTAAACTTTCAAAGCCACGACCACCTACAGCAGGTGTAGCCTCTGTTCCACCGATTATTGTATTACCAATATAAGTAACTACCTTATCAAAGTTCAATGTTTCTACAAATGAACTTATAATGGCAGAGCCACCTTCAACTAATAATGAAGTATAACCAAAATCGCCCAACTTCGTAAGAATATCATCAATAGATAGTTTTTTAATATCTATTACGATATCTGTACTTTTACTTTTACGAGTAGATACTGATTCAACAACAGTAACAAGAGCCCCTACTTGTTCCAGCGCCTGTATTCGTTCTTTAGGACAACCTTTCGATACAAATATATGTACCTTGCGAGTATCTACTTCAAATATATGACTTGTGGTAGGTGTTCTACCTAGACTATCTAAGATGATTACATCAGGCTGATGAACATGAATCGTTTCATCAAGTATGCTTGTATCTAATAAAGCCTCTGATAATTCAGTGTCAGTTAAACGACTGTTTAATTGAGGATTATCGGCCAAAATTGTACCGATACCAACGAGCATGGCATCATGAGTAGCACGCAGTATATGTCCATCTCGGCGGGAGGACTCATTCGTAATCCATTGGGATTGGCCGGTAAAAGTGGCAATCTTACCATCAAGGGACATAGCACTTTTAATAGTTACAAAAGGTTTACCTGTCTGTATATATGTAAAGAAATGCTCATTTAGTTCAGCACATTCCTCACTACATACGGGGCAAACAACCTCTATGCCTGCTTCACGGAGTAAATCCATACCCTTTCCCGATACTAGTGGATTAGGATCTGTACTACCTACAACGACCTTAGCTATGCCAGCCTCGATAATACGCAGCGCACAAGGTGGAGTTTTACCATAATGAGAGCATGGCTCTAAGGTTACATATAAAGTAGCACCTTTAGCATTATTACCAGCTTGGTTTAAGGCATGAACCTCAGCATGAGCTGTACCAGCCTTATGATGATAACCTTCACCGATTATTGTATTGTCTTTAACCACTACGGCACCAACCAAAGGATTTGGCGAAGTGTAACCTGTGGCTAATTTTGCCAGTGCAATGGCGCGTTTCATATATGCTACGTCATCCACCATATCACCTCAATAAAAAAAGGACTATATACATAGTCCTTGGGTAATCATAAATACGCACGTCAAATGTGCTTCGTCTTTTCTCATCCAGACTGTACTGTCGGTATCGGAATTACACCGATTCATACCTAAAAGGTTCGCGGACTATACCGCCGGTAAGGAATTTCACCTATCCCCAAAGACTCATCTATTTTGTTTCTGAATTAATAGTAACACTTTTATTAACGTTATGCAACAATAAGAGTTTTGTATTGAGAAATATTGTTAAAAACTAAAGAAGGAATAAAATATCTATTATTATAGTTCAATATATAATAGATTAAAAATTTATTAATCATAACAATATAAACATATATAAATTATGTATACATAAAATAGTAACATTTATCACATAATTACACTACAAAGAGGTCTAATATAATAATATATGGTTTTATAACAATATTTAATTGATATTATTTATTAAATATAGGTGATAATATGGCAAAAAAAAGAATTTCTGATGTACTGATAGATGTCTTAGCCAATGCGGGCATCGAACGCATTTATGGTATCACTGGCGATAGTTTAAATTCTGTAAACGATAGTTTACGTCGCAATGGTAAGATTGCTTTTGAACATGTTAGACATGAAGAAACAGCAGCCTTTGCTGCAGGTGCAGAAGCAGCTTTAACTCATAAATTGACTGTATGTGCTGGTAGTTCTGGTCCTGGTAATTTACACTTGATCAACGGTTTATTCGATTGTCATCGCAATCGTGTTCCAGTATTGGCTATTGCGTCTCATATTCCGCAATCTGAAGTAGGCTTAAATTACTTCCAAGAAACACATCCAGAAAACTTATTCAAAGAATGTTCTTGTTTCTGCGAACTTGTTTCTAATCCAAAACAAATGCCTGAAATTCTATTCCGTGCTATAAATGCTGCTATTGGCAACCAAGATGTTGCTGTTATCGTCCTTCCTGGGGACGTAGCAGTTATGGAAATGGAAATCGACGAGTTACCTGTATGGAACCAACCTCGTTTACCTCATATCGTTCCACAACACGATGACATCGAAGAAATGGCTGCTCATTTAGAAACAGGCAAACGAATTACCCTCTTCTGTGGTGCAGGCTGTGAAGATGCACATGATGAGGTCGTAGAATTAGCAAAACGCTTACAAGCTCCTGTAGTACATGCGTTCAGAGGTAAAGAATGGGTTGAATGGGATAATCCATATGATGTAGGTATGACAGGCCTATTAGGCTATACATCTGGTTATCGTGCTATTGAGCAATGCGATACACTTGTAATGCTTGGTACAGACTTCCCTTACCGTCCATTCTATCCAGAAAATGCGAAAGTAATTCAAGTGGATAGAGATCCTAGTGCATTAGGTCGTCGTGTTCCTCTTACACAAGGTATTATTGGTACTGTAAAAGATACATTAAAAGAATTATTACCTCTTGTAGGCCAACGCGGTGATACTGAATTTATCGACACTGTTCGTAAAGCATATGCTAAATTTAGAGGTGACTTAGATAGCTATGCAGTATCTGAACCAGATGGTGTAGCAATTCATCCACAATATTTTGTTAATCGTTTGAATAAGCTAGCAAGTGAAGATGCTATCTTTACCTTTGACGTAGGTACTCCAGTAATTTGGACTGCTCGTCACTTAAAAACAAATGGTAAACGCCGCATCTTAGGTTCCTATAACCATGGCTCCATGGCTAATGCTATGATGCATGCCATCGGCGCTCAAAATGCATGTCCAAACCGTCAAGTCATTTCCCTCTCCGGTGATGGTGGTTTCACAATGATGATGGGCGAAATGTTAACATTAAAACAACTTAACTTGCCAGTCAAAATCTTTGTATTCAACAACGAGGAACTTAGCTTCATCGCTATGGAAATGAAAGCTTCTGGCTACCTAGACTATGCTACAGACTTTGTAAATCCAGACTTTGGTAAACTTGCAGAAGCTGCTGGTATTAAAGGTGTGAGCATTCAAAATTCTAGTGAAGTAGACGAAAAAATTATGGAGGCTCTTAACCATAATGGTCCTGTTATCGTTAATGTTCACGTAGATAAACAAGAACTTGCTATGCCTCCAAAAATTGCTTACCAACAAGCAAAAGGCTTCAGTAAATACTTGATTAATGCAATCCTTGATGGCCGTGGTACAGAACTTAAAGAAATGGCCAAAACAAACTGGATGAAATATAAATCTTTGTACTAAATCTGCCAAATTTACAAAATCTGCCAAACTAAATAAACTGCAAAACTTTTAAAAGAGGTGTCATCAAATGATGACACCTCTTTTTTCTTAATTTAATCATATATTGTTATAAAACCTTCAGTCCATCCCCTCAAATTAAGAGTGATAGTATTTATTCCTAAACACTCTATGCCATGTACTTTAAATATATCCCAGGTTTTATACCACTCTATTGCTTTCTCTGCATATTTTAAAGTACTAAATAAACCTATGTATCCTAAACATGTATAATAATCATCTATATCGTAATCATACCAAACACCATAAATTTTGTTATTTACTATTTCATAGTTAATATCCTCACCTATATGAGCACAATCATTTAAATAGTGAGTTGTTATAGAAAAGGAATCATCATTTAACTCAGAAAATCCAGATAATATTTTAGAATCAACTAAAGCCTTTTCAGCTAAAGATAACTTGGAAAAAAAGCCTAAGCCAAAATACTCTGTATAAGGTAACGTCTCATTCCTTTTATAATGTGCTACAGCTTCATATATCGGAACTCTCATAATTCACCAACTTGCAATAATATAAACACAATAAATATCAAACTTTAATTATTTTTATCTATAATAATCATCTTCGTAATCGTCTTTATACCGTATTGCATCTAGATCTGATGGAGATAATATATTTCCTTCTTCATCAACATATTCTCGGAATTCGTTAAAATATACACCTGGAATATCGGATTCTTCTAACTCAGGCACATCCTCAGGCTCAATGTCCCAAAATTCTATTTCCACAGATTGATTTTTATGCTTATTTATCATTTCCTAACACTCCCTTTATCAGAAAAATCTACTTAAATAAAAGAAAATTAGCAAAAGTATTGAGTACAATAATAAAGATAATTCGACTATAGATATTTAATCTACTAATAACATCAGTTAATTTATAAGGCATATTGGTTTCTTTATTAATCTCTTTATTTACAATTTTCTTCAAATAAACCAATTTAAGCATTTCGGATATAGATACTAAGAATAGAACTATAACAAATATTTTATTACTATAATCAGCAAAAATTAAACCTAAATAAATTACTAAAACTTGGAAGATTTGTATAAATAAAAAAGATTTACTTCTTTTAAAAGAAGCAGATACAAAATATATTTCTTTTGATTTAGCTAGAACTACTACTGTAATAACAGCCATTAATGTTAAAAAAAGAAAAATCATTTTCTCCTCGTAGTATAGTTATAGTGGGTAACATTATTAATTATTAATTGTATTTTAGCAAAATATAGAAAAATAAGCACTATATCCAATTTTGGATATAGTGCTTATTTTGTATTTAAGTTTTATCTTGTGTTTTATTATGCCCCAAAGAGTGACATTTGTTCGTCTTCAGGTAGTTCACCACAGCATTTAAGTTCTTTCATAAGATCAATGATGGTATTAGATACCTTACAACGACGTTGCAAGTCTTTTAGGGATGTAAAGGGACGTTCTTCTCGTTCAGCTACAATAGCATCAGCTACTGTTTCACCTAAGGAGTCTATAGCTAAGAATGGCGGCAATAAAGCACCATCTTTAATGCTAAAGCGTCTAGCTTCGGAGTGTTGAATATCTACATTAACAAAACGATAGCCCCGTTGGTACATTTCCATAGATACTTCTAAAGCGCTCATAAGGTCCTTATCTTTAGGACTGGCAGCGCGATCAAGAGCCTTAATACGATTGAACTCAGTCATTTGCGTTTTAAGGTCACCCGTCATAATGCGTAAGTCAAAGGCCTTCGCTCGAATGGAGAAATATGCTGCATAGAATGCCAATGGATGGTATACCTTAAACCAGGCAATGCGGAATGCCATCATTACATAGGCTACCGCATGGGCCCGAGGGAATAGATAGGAAATCTTTTTACAAGATTCAATAAACCATTCAGGAATATTATTTTCTCGCATTTCTGCTTCAAATTCCGTCGTAGCTTGACCTTGTTTATTCCGTTTTTCAATGCCCTTCCCTTTACGCACATTTTCCATTACGAAGAAACTATGCTTTCTATCCATACCGCGATGAATCAAGAAGTTCATTACGTCATCACGGGTAGAAATAGCTTCATTCAATTTACAAGTACCATTTTTAATGAGATCTTGAGCATTGTCGAGCCATACGTTTGTACCATGAGAGAATCCAGAGATACGAACCAAGTCAGAGAATGTTTGAGGACGAGAATCTTCAAGCATGCCCCGTACGAACTTCGTACCACATTCTGGTACAGCCAAGCTAGCTACTTGGTCACCTTGTAATTGCTCAGGTGTTAACCCAATCCCCTCTGTAGAAGAGAATAAGCTCAACGTCTTTGGATCATCAAATGGAATTGTCTTAGCATCAATACCCGTCAAATCCTCTAGCATACGAATGATGGTCGGATCATCATGACCTAGAATATCAAGCTTAGTCATACGACCTTCGATAGAGTGATAGTCAAAGTGTGTCGTTAATACGCCACTTTCCTTCTTATTCGCAGGATGCTGAATAGGTGTAAAGTGATGCACATCCATGTCACGCGGACATACCATAATACCGCCAGGATGTTGGCCTGTTGTATTCTTTACATTGGTAAAGCCTTTTGCCAAATGTTCAAAGAAACCACTACGAGCTTGAATATCTCGAATTTCGGCGTATTTTTTAACATAACCAAATGCTGTTTTGTCCGCAATAGTACCGATGGTACCCGCTTTAAATACATTGTCGCGTCCAAATAATTCTTCCGTATACTTGTGTGCCTTTGCTTGGTAGTCACCAGAGAAGTTTAGGTCAATATCTGGAACCTTATCACCTTCAAAACCAAGGAAGATGGCAAACGGAATATCATGGCCATTTGTTTGTAGCGCATGACCACACTCTGGACAATCTTTACGTGGTAAATCAAAACCACCTGCGTATTCGCCCTTTTCAAAGAATTCAGAATGCTTACAATTAGGACATACATAATGTGGCGGTAATGGATTTACTTCTGTAATTTCAGACATGGTTGCTGCAAAGGAAGAACCTACAGAACCACGAGAACCTACGAGATACCCATCATCAAGTGATTTTTTTACTAGCTTATGAGCAATGTAATACAATACGCCGTAACCATTGGAGATAATACAGTCTAGTTCATAATCAAGTCGCTCTTGTACTACGCGAGGCAATGGGTCACCATAAATGGCTTTCGCATTTCTATAACACATTTCTGTGAAAGCTTCATCGGCACCTTCAATCTTTGGAGAATATGTGCCATCTGGAACTGGTTTAATATCTTCAATGCTATCGTTAATTGCACGAGTATTAGTAACAACTACTTCATAGGCCTTTTCTTCACTTAAGTAAGGGAAGGATGCCAACATTTCATCGGTGGTACGTAAATGTAAATCTGGTTGTTCATCTGCATCTGGATAACCACATGCCGTTAACATGATTTCACGGTAGATTTTTTCTTCTGGTGTTAAATAATGAACGTCACAAGTAGCACATACTGGTTTATTTAAAGCTTCCCCTAATTCGATAACTGTTTTATTCATATCGATAAGAGCTTGCTCATCTGGCATAAGCCCTTTACGAACCAAGAACATATTATTTGTATGTGGCTGAATTTCAAGATAGTCATAGAAAGATGCAATCTCTAATAGTTCTTCCTTTGTAGCGCCGCGAACAATGGATTGCATAAGTTCACCAGCTTCACAAGCAGAGCCGATAATAATGCCTTCACGATGTTCTTCAATAACAGAACGAGGCAAACGAGGACGTACCTTATAGTGTTCAAGGTGAGAAATAGATATCATCTTGTACAGATTGCGCAAACCTACCATATTTTTAGCTAATAAGATAATATGGTAACGTTTATCTTTTTCTTTTTTCTTCTTCTTATCTACTACAAGCTCTTCATCACGAGCAACAATTTCATCATCAATGAGATAGCCTTCTACACCGTAGATAACCTTAACGCCCAACTCTTTACCAAGAGCTTGAGCTTCTGGAAAGGCTTGTACAACGCCGTGATCTGTAATAGCCACCGCAGGATGACCCCATTTTTTTACTGTTTTAAATAGGTCTTTAACAGATACAAGGGCATCCTTATCACTCATCTTAGTATGTAAGTGCAGCTCTACACGGGAGTCTGGACGGTTTTCAGTGCGCTCCACGCTATTAGTTTCCATAGCTTCAATGCTTCGAATAGATAAGATATAATCCTTATCAAATCGATCATCAAAGCTGACGCTACCTTGTACGCGTACACGTTGTAAACCTTTCAATTGTTTAAGTAGCGCATCCCCTTCTTCAGGGCTGTTCGTAAACTTGATAAATTTGATACTATTCGTATTGTCTACGATGCTACCGTTAACGATACTTTTACCAGTCTTAGTATCACGTTTATCTAGACCAACAAATACACCTTCAAAAATAACACTAGGCGTATCCAAAGTGCCCATAATTTTAGAGGTAACTCCCTCAATTTTAGGTCCTAAAATCATGCCTTCATCAGTAGGAGCATCCTTCGGTGCACGACGAGGATATTTGCTATCCCCTTCACTACCTTTTCCAGTAGATTTTATAGTACTTTTAGGTGCAAAACCTTTGCTTGCTTTAGGTGTACTGCTCACAGATGCGACAGTATCACTACCGCTAGATGCGGCAGCCGTTTGATTAGAACGAGACACAACAACTGGACTATTGTTGAAATAGCCTAACTCAACAGCCTCTACAAATGGAGCAAAATCATCTTCGTCAACATCATCATATTCATCTTGTTGATCATAACCAGCAAAAGACTTACCTCTAGGCACTTTGTTTTTAGCCTCTTCAGCCTCACGTTGCGCTTCTGCCGCTTCTATCCATTCACCAGCACCACAGCCACCACCATAATAATAGGTATCTAAACCTTCTCCAGTTTCAGTATCTACTTTCCATGCGAAACAACAAGCTGTATCGGTATTAGTTGGAATATCGTCAAAAGAGATATTTTTTTCCTTATACCATGCAGACAATCTTTCACGCAAACCAAGTAATGTGGAAAAGGCCGAGTCCGCCGCTTGAATCGTCACATGTTGGCTATGACAGTTTACATAGAAGGATGATTTCTTATTCTGTTTTGGTACAACACGATAACGTACTTTCATTTTTATCCCTTATACCCACAATAGGTAATACATAAATCTCTAAATCGCCAAATATCGCCCTTGCTGCTACGGCTATCCAATATAATCTCATAGAGCCCTTTTAATAAAGCTCGTAGCGCCTTAATTGAAATTCTAGGACTCGCCTCATAAGCTAGCTTAATTGGATATGGTTTAAATGACGAATCATGATCCTTACATAAGTTTTGAATAGCTTGAACAGACATTCCCGCTTGACGGCATTCGCTAACCAGTAACTGTAAACGTAATTGCCCCTCAATATAGCTCATTGCACGGTCTAATTCTTTATAGCCGAACATAAACGGAAATAGTTCAAGCAATGTATCAATATCTCGTTTTAACAGAGCCTCTTTAAAGGTGAAAATGTTTTTAGCCCCATAATCGCTACCATTTTCTTCGAGAAACTCTTTAGTAATGACTTTATCACCTATAATTTGTAGAAAATACCGGTCAAATTCGGTTCTCATAAAAGAAACCGGTACATCTTGCCACAAATCGATGAGATGAGCTACATATTCCTGTGCATCAGGTGTCATTTTAAAACCATTAGAAGTGCAATACTGACGTATCCACATCACAAGGTCTGCCCCTTCAAGGCGCTTACATTGATGATTGGGAATTTTATCTAAAATCGCTTTATTCTGCTTGATGCGTTTATCAATCATATCATGATAAATCAAAAGGATGGGATTATTCCCATTATATTCCATAATGAGTTCATATAATGGAACCCAAGCATCGCTATTTTTACCGCTTTTACGAATAATAGGTAAATTCACTAAACAAAATACCTTTTGATCGCCAAAGAGCGAATCTTCACATAGCTTTTCACTTATTTTCTGTGGCCCAGCTTCATCATCTAATACAGTTACTGGAAGGTCAGGATAGGCACTTAAAAATTTACGTTTTTCTTCTTCAATTAATTGTGGCTCATCGCCATAAATGAGTTGAATATGTACCATAGTTCCTCCTTTCACAGATAGATATCTTTAATGTAACTGTACCCCATTATATACATGTGTTCTGATGATGGGTCCACATCGCGTAATGCACCATGAGGACTACTAAATAAAACAGTATTATCCGGTAATATGCGACCAATTTCGTTCATTATACTAGATCGACTCGTAATAAATAATGTATTAGTCTTATCATTTAATTTTAGATTTTTTTCTCCTCTTTGTCCATTATATACATCGATTTCTTTCATACTATTTTTATATATTGTTTTTGCAGATCCGTTACTATGAAAGTAGTCTACTTTTACAACTTTTGGATTGACACCATATGCCCGTATAGCTTGATTGATAAGCCTTTCATTAGGTGTAGTTTTAATATGGTCTGGCGCATCAATTAATACATAGGCCCCTTCGTGATTAGGTTCTATACAAAGTAATACATTACACTGCTTCATAGGAATATAGTGAACCAATGCATTCTTATGATACTGTGTCACATAATATGAAGTACCAAAGGTTGTGACCATAAAAACTAAACATAACACTATATAAACAGTATACCTTTTTCTATGGGTTAAAAAATACGTAAATAAACCTAATAGAACCAAATACAAATAAGCACAATAAGGATTCATCATGCCTAACCAAAGTAAACTGCCACTACGACCTAACACATGATTTAAATATAAGGATATACGTAATAGTACATCTATCAATGACCATAGAAATGATATCGGCAATACATAGCTAATAACAGTACTTATAAAAATTAAAACGATAGATAAATCTAATAAAGGTGCCACTATACAAGCTGCTAACAAACTAGCAATACTAATATAATGAAAGTAATATAGCTGTAGAGGCAAGATGAGCAACTGTGCTGATACACATAATACAAGAGGTGTTTTAATCCATTTAGGTAACCATTGAATACGTTCATATAATACTTTTCCCCATATGAGCAAACCATAGGTTGCACCAAACGATAGCTGAAAGCTTACATCAAATATAGAAAAAGGATCATATACTAAACATAGTATGGCACATATGCATAATGCTTGCTTAGCTTGATATAATCGACCTTTTATGTAAGCCATACACATGAGTATGCTCATTATCGTTGTCCGTACAACAGGAGCATCACCACCAACGACACCACAATACATACAGGCCACTAAAATTCCCATAATCAAACTGGTTCGTTTTCTTAATTTAATAAGTCGTCCCAGTCCATATACCAATGCTAACAAGAGAGCAATATGTGAACCTGATATGGATAAAATATGGATAAGTCCTGTGTAGGAAAAATCCTTCATTGTATCTTCCCCTAGCTCACTATAATGGCCACCTAAAGCTAATGATTGTGCTAATACATGTTGTGGACCCTCTAGATAATTAGAAATAGTTTTATCTATAGACTCTCGTATTAATCCACAAATAAATAAGAGTTTCCTAAATAATTTGTCAAAAAATGTATCTTTATAGTAAAACCTTTGTAAATCTTTGTTGCTAGCAGTGCGATATACACCATCATAGATACGACCTCTAGTATTCGAGCTCATATATCGGCCTCTTAGATTAATACGACCTTCCTCTTCAATGAGAAATAAGGGCTTTGGTGTACCTTCAATAATTGCATATTCTCCTAGTCGTATGGGATAGTTCGTAGCAGATTCCTTTGAGTATACTTGTAAACGCCCCTGTGCTTTAATATAGTCATTTTTTGCAGTATTTTTATAGGGGTGTAAGGCATGGACTTCAATAGTATATTTGTAATACTCCTGTCCATTCAAACTTATCCTTTCAGGCGTAGTTACAACCGTACAAAGATATTCGCCTTCTTGCTGTAAATAATATGATGTATAACTATTGAAATGTATAATCCGTAAATCTGTTTGATAATAAGATAAACCAACTAAAACAAGGACTAAACCGATTAACTTAGTAAGTGAATACCATCTATTAGACGATTTAAATGCTTTAAAAATACCTACAACTATAATAGCTAACCCAATAGCAAAGATGTATCGCATCTGATTAAGTACTGGATAATACTGACCATAGCCTAATATTGTACCCATAATTATAGAACCCAATATAGTATGCGCCCATTGGCTATGGGTTAAAACCTTACGGTTCCCATTAACATAATTAACATCATGGAAGAGCCCATCATTGTTGCTATCTCGATGACTAAATTGTAATTTTGTCTTTAATCTTCTTAAATACGCCATCACCAATGCCCTTCACCCCCTTGATGCCTTCAACAGATGTAAAGGGACCTTTTTGTGAACGATACTCTTCAATTCTCTTTGCCATAGCAGGCCCAATGCCGGGCAACGCATCTAGTTCTTTAGCAGTGGCGGTATTAATATTTATCTTATTACCACGCAATAACGCTTCAGGATTTCCGTGAAATTTAAAAACTACGTGGATATGATCTCCTCCAGTCACAGATTTAGCCATATTAATAGACTCTACATCTGCATACGGTAACAACCCTCCTGCTAGCTTGATAACATCTCCTACTGTTGCTGAGCTTTCAAGCTCATATAAACCAGGTGAAACTACGGCACCTGTAATATAAGCAATCGGTTTATTAGATATTTCTGCTATATTTGATATAGAAGAATTTCCATCTACTCCCCCTTCAACAAGGACAGAATCGCTTTCATCTGTTATAATAGGCCATAGGAAATAAATTCCTACTAAAATACATAGGATTAATATAATTATCATATACGGCTTCAATTTATATTTCATAGTGCACCTCCTACTGAAGGATTTCCCTATAAAATAGTAAAATCCTATTGTTGACTCTATTAGTCACATATGCAGGACTTTTATAATTGATGTCGAATAAAAGGAGAATTTATGAATCAAGAAACATTAAAAAAATACGCCCATACATTACTAAAATACGGCGTAAATTTACAACAAGACCAAACATTAGTTATTTCTGTTGATGTAGAAAATAAAGATTTTGCAGTAATCGTTACTGAAGAAGCCTATGAGCTAGGCGCAAAAGAGGTTGTTCTTAACTGGAGATGTTCCCCTATTGCACGTCAACGTTTATTACATGCTAGCGAATCTGTTTTAGAAAAACCAGCTAACTGGATTCCTGAATTTTACAAACAGTATATCGATGATAAGGCAGCCTTCTTATCTTTAATTAGTGCTAATCCCAAGGCCTTAGAAGGTATCCCAACAGATCGTATTTCCTTACAATCTCGTAATTTGAATAAAGCGTTATCCTTCTACCATACAGCTATCATGAACTCTTCTGTTACATGGTGCGTTGCATCTGTACCGACCGTTCTATGGGCAGATTTACTTGGCTATGAAGGTAGTGATGAAGAAAAAATCGACCAATTGTGGGCAACATTATTAAAACTTTGTCGCATTGAAGGTATCGAAGCGAAAGATACATATCGTCATCACATGGCAAAATTGCGTCATCGCTGTGAAGCATTAAATAAATTAGACTTAAAATCATTGCGTTACACTTGTGAAAACGGCACCGACCTTTTATTAGAATTGCCCGAAGACCATATCTGGCTAGGTGGTGAAGAATCCTCTAAAGATGGTACTATTTTCAATGCTAATATTCCTACAGAGGAAGTTTTCTCTGCTCCTCAATACAATGGTGTAAATGGCGTTGTGCACAGCACAAAACCATTAATTTACCATGGCAATACAATTTCTGATTTCTCCTTCACCTTTAAAGAAGGTAAAATCGTAGAATACACTGCCAAAGAAGGTTATGAAGTTCTAAAAGAATTAGTAGAAACTGATGAAGGCTCCCACTACCTTGGCGAAGTAGCATTAGTGGATTACTTCAGCCCAATTAGCCAATCCAACCAAATCTTCTACGAAACATTATTTGATGAAAATGCGTCCTGCCATTTAGCAATTGGTGCATCCTATCCTACATGCCTAAAAAATAGCGATGGTTTATCTGAAGAGGAATTAAAGGAACGCGGTCTTAACCACTCTTTAACACATGTGGACTTTATGATTGGTCATGAACGCATGAATATTAAGGGTTATACTCGTGATGGTCAAGCTGTTGATATTATGATTGACGGTCGTTTACAAGTATAATTTAGGTATACAATCTAACATAGTACAAAATATAGTAAAAGCTCTTATCCATTATTAATAGATAAGAGCTTTTCTTGTAATATTATTGTTTTATACTTTATCATACGGTAATATGTAAAGTCCGTCCCGTAGGTTTATATTCGATAATTTCTACACCTGCTGTTTTTAGCATTCGTTTAGATGCCTTAACCTCTTTTGTATCTTTGTAAAGATCATCTCGGTAGATAACAGCCTTAATGCCACTTTGAATAATGGCTTTAGCACATTCGTTACAAGGGAATAGTGTTACATATATTTTAGAACCTTCTAAAGAACCGCCCCGATAATTAAGTATGGCATTGAGTTCGCTATGTACAGTATAAAAGTATTTATTATCATCTGCTGTATCGCGTTCCCACGTAAAGTCATCATCACTACAGTTTAAAGGCATACCATTATAACCAATGGATAAGATTTTATTGTCATTGCTTACGATACAGGCACCTACTTGTGTATTAGGATCTTTAGAACGTTGTGCTGCCAAAATGGCAACGCCCATGAAGTATTCATCCCAGGAAATATAATCGCTACGTTTTGCCATAATTACCTCACTATAAAATAAGCCCCCTTCTACCTATGTAGTTGGGGGCTTACATTATTAAACGAATAGGATATCGTTATTTAACAACGATATTTACAAGTTTACCAGGTACATAAATAACTTTTACAATATTTTTACCTTCTGTAAACTCTTGAACACGGCTAGATTCTTTAGCCAATGTTTCTAATTCTTCTTTCGTAATATTTACGGAAACAGTAAGTTTATCACGAACTTTACCATTTACTTGTAATACTACTTCTACTTCATCTACAACAAGAGCTGCCTCTTCATATACAGGCCAATTTTCAGTGTGGATGGATGTAGTTTCACCCAATTCATGCCACAACTCTTCTGTCATATGAGGAACGAATGGTGCTAAAAGAAGTAATAAGGAATGAGTCAATTCATTAGCCAAAGAGCTATTGATTGTTTCAGCTTTATCCTTATGAGCATACATAGCATTTACAAGTTCCATGATGGCAGAAATGGCTGTATTGAAGTTGAAGTTGTTATCTAGATCTTCTGTTACCTTTTTGATAACGCGGTGTAACTCACGACGCAATGCAAATTCGTCTTTTGTAAGTTCACCTGTTACATTGTTCTTAGCTTCTTCGTTATATGCATCAACGATACGCCATACACGACCTAAGAAACGGTAAGAACCTTCAACGCCTTGGTCAGACCAATCAAGGTCACGATCTACAGGCGCTGCAAATAGAATGAACAAACGTGCAGTATCTGCACCATAGGTATTGATAATTTCTTCAGGAGAAACTACATTACCTTTGGATTTAGACATCTTGCTGCCTTCTTTAAGTACCATACCTTGTGTTAACAAGCCACGGAATGGTTCGTTAGCTTCGATAAGGCCTAAATCATGAATAACTTTCACAAAGAATCGAGAGTACAACAAGTGCAAGATAGCATGTTCAATACCACCGATATATTGGTCAACGTTCATCCAGTAATTAGCGATTTTTTTATCGAATGGAGCTTGGTCATTTTTAGCATCTGTATAGCGCAAGAAGTACCAAGAGGAATCGATAAATGTGTCCATTGTATCTGTCTCACGACGTGCAGGACCACCACATTTAGGACATGTAGTATTTAAGAAGCTTTCAGATGTAGCCAATGGAGATACGGCACCAGATTCAAATTTAACATCCTCTGGCAAGCGTACTGGTAACTCTTCTTCAGGAACGAGTTGTTCACCACATTTTTCACAATATACTACAGGAATTGGCACGCCCCAGTAACGTTGACGAGAAATCAACCAGTCACGAAGGCGGAAGTTTACCTTACCTTCACCAATACCGCGTTCATTAAGAGCAGCTGTAATATTTTTACGAGCCTCTTCAGATGTTTGGCCGTTATAATCGCCAGAGTTAACTAGAATGCCATCTTCATGGTACCATTCTTGCCATTTTTCAAGGCTATATTCTTCGCCTTCCCGAGCTACAACTTGTTTAATTGGCAAATCGTATTTATGAGCAAATTCCCAGTCACGTTCATCATGTGCAGGGGAACCCATTACAGCGCCAGTACCATAGTCTACTAATACATAGTTTGCAATCCAAACTGGAACTTGTTCGCCAGACATCGGGTTTACTGCATAGGAACCAGTGAACATACCTTCTTTTGGTGCATCTGTAGATGTACGGTCGATATCGCTCATATTGCGCATACGCGTAATGAAAGCTTCCAATTCAGCTTTATTAGGAGCATTTTCAATAAGGCGTTCTACATATGGATGTTCAGGAGCCAATACTACATAGCTTACGCCATAAATAGTATCAACTCGTGTAGTATACACAGATACGCGTTCATTAATGGATGGAACTTCGAAGGAGAACTCTGTACCTTCAGAGCGGCCAATCCAGTTCTTTTGCATCAATTTAACGCGTTGTGGCCAGTGATCAAGAGTGTCTAAATCAGTTAACAAGCGATCAGCATATTCTGTAATACGCAAGAACCATTGAGACAAATCTTTTTTCTCAACTGGGTTATCACAGCGCCAGCAAGCACCGTCGATAACTTGTTCGTTCGCCAATACAGTATGGCACGTTTCACACCAGTTTACTTTAGCTTCTTTTTTGTATGCTAAGCCTTTTTTATAGAATTGTTGGAAGAACCATTGGGTCCATTTGTAATAATCTTCTTTACATGTTGCAACTTCACGGTCCCAATCATAGGACAAGCCAAGTGCTTTTTGTTGCAATTTCATGTTCTCGATGTTGTCTAGTGTCCATGTTTTAGGTGCAATACCATGTTTGATAGCCGCATTTTCTGCAGGCATACCAAAGGAGTCCCAGCCCATTGGATGTAATACGTTAAAGCCCTTCATTTTTTTGAAACGAGCTACTACGTCACCAATGGAATAGTTACGCACGTGACCCATATGTAAGTTACCAGATGGGTACGGGAACATTTCTAATACATAGTATTTTTCTTTAGATTCATCATATTCTGTTTTAAATGTATGGTTATCGTCCCAATACTTTTGCCACTTTTTCTCAATATCTTGGGCTACATATTTTTCATTCATGTAGGGGCCTCCTCATATAGTCAACCTCATTAGTTGCCGTTTTATAATCAATATTTTTATTTTACTACTTACTATGAAAGCAGTCAAACTCTAACGTTTTACTACTTGTACAGATTTTGTTAATTCGTTTTTAGTACTTGTATTTTGAACAGAACCATGACTCTTATAAGAAGCAATTCTATCCTTTGCCTCTTGTGCATCACGCTCCTTTTGTGCTTTAGCCTCTTCTTCTAAACGTTTTTTCTCTGCCTTGGCTTCCTCAGCTTGACGTTTTTTCTCAGCTTTAGCTTGCTGCGCTTCTTCTTTAGCTTTTCGTTTAGCTAATTCTTTTTCCTCTTTAGCCTTGCGTTTCGCTTCTGCCTTAGCGGCTTTTGCCTTTTCTTTTTCTTCTAAGCGCAATTTGTATTGTTCTAGCTTAGTTAATGGTTTTGTTTCTTCTACTACAGGTTCAGGAGCAACCGCTGTAGGAGATTTAGGGATGCCACGACCTAAGTCTTTACCTTGAATCATAGCGATAGTACTTTCATCTTCAAAGCCTTTACGCCATGCAGCAAAACCACCAAGCTGTAATTCTTTTACAAGATCTAGTTTCAAACCTAAAGACGTATTATCTTCAAACCAGATACGATCAGAACCAGAACTAGTTGGGATAGATAAATAATATAGTTTTAATCGATCATCCCAAGTCATTTTATCTTTGTAATTTGCAAAATAGCTACCTGTGTTTTTCATAGCTAAAGTTTCACCTTTTGCATAGCCATTAGTATCATGCCATAAGCGCATATAGAATGGTATACCTAGTACTAGTTTTTGAGATGGTACTTCAGAAAGCATTTTTTCTGTATGATTGCGAACCCATGGATAACTTGCTACAGGACCTGCTGTTGTACTTTTAGCCCATGTTTCGTCATACGCCATGAGAACTACATAGTCTACGGAATTAGCAAAGGCACTGCGGTTATATACTAAGGACCATTCTGGGCTATCAGAATAACCAGTTACATCGATGGATGTTTTAATATTGTATTGATGTAAATGATTCGATAAATATGCCACAAATGCTGTTAAACGATCACGGTCGGCATAATCAATATTTTCAAAGTCAAAGTTATAACCATCAAATCCGTAAATATAGGCATATTGCACAAGATTATGAGCATATTTTTTCCATACAGATTGATCTGCTAAGATGCCACTTGTAAAGCCAGGATCAAAACGATTCGTAATCAAAGGCCATACGTGGTAACCTTTACTCTTATAATCGTTAACATAATCAATACTTACATTAGGACTTGCTTCAAGGCCAAGGCTATGCAATTTAAACCAACTTGGAGAAATGATATTATCACCACTGGAATTCAGCTTTGCTTGATATGGAGTCCCCTGTGTTGGCCATGGATCAAAGGCCCAAGACAATGGTGTTTGCATTGTATAAGGAGCTTTTACTGTAGAGGCTTGCGGTGCAGGACCTAATGTTAATTGACCATTGACCTTTGTATAGCTCACACCGAGCATAGCTGGATCAGACTCAATATCGACATAGGTAATGCCATTTTTACTTGTAGTTGGCAATTTTACAGGTTCACCAACGGCAGCAGGATTTAAAACAATAGCATTTCCTTGTAACTCTGTTTGAGGTACATACACCGTATAGGATGTTTTATATTGATTTGCTTCGTAATGACGTGTTGTATTTGCTAAGAATTGGTCAACGGGAACCAATACCTCAGCTTGTACTGCAGTCGTAGATAATGCGGACATTACTAAAGCTGTTAAGGATTTTAAAATAGTAGATTTGCGAATCATGAACTCTCCTAACTCTAGCCCTCTAAAGGGGATACAATTTCAATCTCTATATTATACCATATTATATAGAATTCCTCTCAGTTGTTGCATGAAGGGTACATGTAATTTATAATTTACTTTATATAATAAAAGTTATCACATAAGGAGTTTAATATGCATCAATATCTATTCTTTATTGGGGACTTCCCTATCAGGGCTTATGGTGCCATGTTAGCATTAGCTATCATCTGTGGTGCCTCGGTTGCCTATGTTTTATTAAAAAAAGATGGTCGTGGTTGGCATGAACATATCATCGACTTTTCCATTACTGTTGCCGTAGCAGGTCTCATTGGTGCCAGATTATGGGATGTATTCTTCTTTGATTGGCACTATTATGGCAATCATTTACTAGAAATCCCCTTTGTATGGCAAGGTGGCATGGCCATTCAAGGCGGTGTCGTTCTTGGCACCATTGCAGGCTATTGGTACTTACGTAAAAATAATATCGACTTTTGGGCTTTTGCCGATTTATTCGCACCAGCATTGATTTTGGCACAATCAGTAGGCCGTATGGCAAATCTCTTAAATGGCGATGCCTTTGGTCATCCTACAGGTGGTAATTTTGGTATTCTTTACCCTGAAAGCACGTTGGCTCATCGCACCTACGGCAATCAACCATTATGGCCAGCCGAAATCTGGGAAGGTCAAATCGATATCCTTATCTTTGTAGCCCTCCTATTATTTAGCTCCATTAAACATGCTAAAGGTCAAGTATTCGTGCTTTATGCGATTCTCTATTCTACGGCTAGATTCTTCCTTGAATTTTTGCGCGGTGACTATGTAAACTTAACATTAGGCTTAAAATCTGCTCAAATGACTAGCTTGATTGTCATCATCATTGGTATCTGTGTATTTATCTATCTAGGCTATCTAGAAAAGAAAAATCAAAAAGTAATTGTTGCTACAGAGCCTACAGTTAAAACTAAAAAACGTAAATAAAACAGTAAATAATAAAAAATCCTTCATTCTTAGGTATGTGAATGAAGGATTTTCTTATGTAAGTCATAATTTACGATTGATCTAACAAGCTAAATCAATACGTAAATAAATTATCCTATAAATTTTCTTTAGCTTTTAATGCATCCAGTTCTTCTAATGCTCGATTAGCAATGAGTGCATTTTTCTCTTTTTTCTTACGTATTTTTTGAGGCCATGGATCCATGATGCCAAAGTTAACATTCATTGGTTGGAAGTTAGACCCTTCGTAGTTAGAAATATAGTGGCTGAGAGAGCCGATTGCCGTAGTTTTAGGGAAATCAATAAATGAGCGTTCCTCTAAATAACGTTCTACTTGAAGACCTACCATGAGACCACTCGCAGCAGATTCTAAATACCCTTCTACGCCTGTCATTTGACCAGCGAAGAATAGGCGTGGTTCCTTTTTAAGTTGGAATGCATGATTCAATAACTCAGGAGAGTTAATATATGTATTGCGGTGCATGACGCCATAACGGATAAATTCAGCATTTTCAAGACCTGGAATCATACCAAATACACGCTTTTGTTCGCCCCACTTTAAATGAGTTTGGAAGCCTACCAAGTTAAACATGGTGCCTTCTTTATTCTCCTTACGCAATTGTACTACTGCATAAGATTCCTCATTAGTCCGTTTATCTACTAAACCAACTGGTTTAAGTGGACCATAGCGCAATGTGTCTTCCCCACGGCTAGCCATAATTTCTACAGGCATACAACCTTCAAAGTAGATTTCCTTTTCAAAATCCTTTGGTTGCACAGCTTCAGCTGTAGTGAGTTCATGCCAGAAGGCTTTATATTCCTCTTCTGTCATAGGACAGTTAAGGTAATCTGCATCGCCCTTGTCGTAACGAGAAGCGGCAAATACTTTGTCGTAATTTAAAGATTCTGCCGTAACAATAGGAGCTGCTGCATCGTAGAAATAAAAACCTGTTTCACCTGTTAGGGCTTTAATCTTATCGCCTAATGCTTCAGACGTAAGTGGACCAGAAGCAAAGATAACAGTTCCTTCAGCAGGAATCTCAGTTACCTCTTCATTGTGAACTGTAATATTAGGATGTCCCTTTACCTTCTTCGTCACCATTTCACTAAACAAATGGCGATCAACGGCCAAGGCACCGCCGGCAGGTACAGCAGTCGCATCAGCACATTCCATAATCAGGGAACCTAAACGACGCATTTCTTCTTTTAAAAGACCTACTGCATTTTCAATATTGCCAGCTCGCAAGGAGTTACTACATACGAGCTCTGCAAATTGATCTGTTTGATGCGCAGGAGAGCTCTTAACGGGGCGCATTTCATATAAGTCTACATGAATGCCACGATTAGCGAGTTGCCAAGCCGCCTCAGAACCGGCTAGGCCGGCACCAATAACAATAACATTTTTATTATTCAACAGTTGTTTCCTCTTTTTTAGCTTTGCTAGACTTTTTAGATTCTTTAGATTTTTTAGATTCTTTAGACTCTTTTACAGTTTCTTCACTAGCCTCGCTTTTTTTCTTTCTTGTTTTCTTTGGTGGTCTAGTTGGACATGTTTCATTGGAACAGAACTTTTTAGTTGTACCATTTTTATATGTCTTTTCAACCATAATAGAGCCACATGTTTCACAGAAATCATGGGTTGGTTTATCCCATAATGTAAAGTCGCATTGTGGATAACGGTTACAACCATAGAACAAACGTCCTCGACGAGATTTACGTTCTACGATTTCCCCTTCTTTACATTTAGGGCAAGTTACACCTGTCCCTACCGTAATAGGTTTTGTATTTTTACATTCTGGGAAGTTAGAACATGCAAGGAACTTACCGTAGCGACCAAATTTATATACCATTGGGCTATGACAGAGTTCGCACGTTTCATCACTTTCCATAGATGCAATTTCAATGCGATCTACATCGCTGGCATCTTCTAGCTCTTTAGCGAATACTTCATAGAAATCAGACAATACCTTTAGATACGTATCCTTACCTGATGCAATAGCATCAAGTTCTTCTTCTAGATCGCGAGTAAAACCTGTATTGATGATTTTTTCAAAGTACGCGATCAAGAAATCTACCACTACAAAGCCTAGCTCTGTAGGAACGAATTGTTTATTTGTATTTTCTACATAGTTACGGCTTACGATTGTATCAAGAATTGGAGCATATGTACTTGGACGACCAATTCCGAGTTCTTCCAATGTTTTGATGAGGCTAGCTTCGGAATAACGTGGAGGTGGTTGCGTGAAATGTTGTTCAGGCAAAACCTGTACAGTATGAGCTGCATCATTCTTTTTAAGTGCTGGTAATTGAGGAACATCCTCTTTTTTAGCGTCTTCATAAACAGCACTAAAACCTGGGAAGATCACACGAGAGCCTGTTGCTTTAAATGTGTAATCATCATGAACAGTTAACTCAATGGTTGTAGATTCATTTTGTTGCGGTGCCATTTGGCTCGCCATAAAACGATTCCAAATCAATGTATATAATTTTAGCTCATCACGACTCAAGAATGGCTCTACCATTTTTGGTGTTAACTCTAATGATGTAGGACGAATCGCTTCATGGGCGTCTTGAGCGGAACCTTTAGCACCGTACATATTTGGTTTAGATGGATAATAATCTTCACCATAGTTACGAAGAATATAGTCCTTAGCCATTGCTTGCATCTCTTTAGAAATTCGCGTAGAGTCTGTACGCATATAAGTAATCAAACCTACATGACCATAGGAACCGATTTCTAAACCTTCATACAAATGTTGAGCAATCATCATGGTACGCTTTGCACCAAAGTTCAACTTACGAACACCATCCTGTTGCAACGTAGATGTTGTAAATGGTGGTGCCGCTTTACGGGAGCGCTTACGTTTTTCCACATTCGTTACTACTGCATCGGCACCGCCTATAGCATCGACAACGGCTTGTGCATCTTTTTCAGTAGTAATATCAATTTTTTCACCTTTAATATGAGTTAATTCGGCTGTGAAAGCCTCTTTTTTAGGCGTTTCAAAATTACCTTCAATAGTCCAATATTCTTGTGGCACAAAGGCTTGAATTTCTCGTTCCCGTTCACAGATGAGACGAACAGCAACGGACTGTACACGACCTGCACTAAGGCCCTTACAAACCTTTTTCCATAATAGTGGACTCAATTTATAACCTACGATACGGTCTAACACACGACGTGCTTGTTGCGCATCTACCATGTTCATATCGATGGTACGTGGAGATTCTAAGGCCTCTGCAACGGCATTCTTAGTAATCTCGTTAAAGGTAATACGGCATGTAGACGTAGGATCTACGTTGAGAATGTACGCCAAATGCCATGAAATAGCTTCCCCTTCGCGGTCAGGGTCAGTTGCGAGCAATACGGCACTACTTTCATCAGCATAGGAAACGAGTTCATCTATAACCTTTTTACGAGTTACTAGATTACTATAGCGCGGTGTAAAGCCATGCTCAATATCGATACCCATTTGAGATTTAGGCAAATCTCGTAAATGGCCCATACTTGCTTTTACCACATAGTTTGGACCTAAGAATTTTTCAATTGTTTTAGATTTAGCAGGAGATTCTACGATAACCAATACTTTGCCATCCGGATTATATACGCGAGGTTCCCGTTGCTCAGGTGGCACAGAGGTTTGTAGCACAGACTTGTCTCGAACAATCCCCATAGGAGTAAGAGCCTCTTTGGCAACCTTACGTTTTATCGTAGTACTCTCTTTTGTAGTACTTTTCTTTTTTGTTTCTTTACTAGTACTAGCTGCTTTTGGCTCGCCAATAACGATAGATCGTTTAATGGACAAGTATATCACTCCTAGTCATATTAATATAGCCTCTCGGCGGTTGATGCTCTATAGCCCCTTCTAGCTCTAACTCTAGTAATAAGGGCTGCAATTGTTGCAATGGAATGTGAGTTACTTTCAAAATATCACTAACAGTAATACATCGATCATGAGGTATTTCACTCAAGATTAAACTCTTATCCAAACTAAAGCTTAACATAGACGGCCCATGACTATCAACACCCTTACATGTATTACTCGATAAATCCCCCTCTTTTACATGGCTATGTTCCTCTTTCTTTGACGATGAAAGTTTCTTTTTTGCCGGTGAAAGTTTCTCTTCTGTAGCAAAAAAATCCCGCAATGTTAAATGATACTGTTCCACTATATCCTCATATCCAGTCAATACATAAGCACCATTGCGCATAAGAAACTTATTACCATCCGCTGTATGGTCTAATAGGTTACACGGTACTACAAACACATCGCGCCCTTCACTGACCGCCATATCCGCCGTAATCAAGGAGCCACTACTAGACTTAGCCTCTACTACGATTACACCTCGACTAAGGCCACTAATAATACGGTTTCGCGCAGGGAAATGCTTTGCTGATGGCGGTGTGCCTGGAGGATATTCAGATAGGAGTAACCCATTATTAGCCAGTACTCTATCAAATAATTTTGAATTTTCTCTAGGATATACAATATCTAATCCACATCCCATAACGACAATACCGTACCCCTGACTTGCTAGTAGTCCTTCATGGCCATGCGAATCGATACCACGAGCACCGCCACTAACAATTATAGTACTGTATTTGCCCAATTCTTTTCCTAACATTCTTGCCACATTTCGCCCATATAATGAACATCGTCGCGCACCTACAATGGCAATACGGTTCAACCTTTTATCTAATAAGGCTCGATTACCTCGCATAAACAATATAGCTGGTGGATTATAGATTTGGTTTAACATAGATGGAAAATCTTTATCTAAAAAGGTAGTAACATCCATCTGATATTCGTCTAATTTTTGAATTATATAATCTAGCTTTTCATCCCTAGCCGATGCTGTAATAGCGCGTTTATCAGCTATAGAAATATATGTATACCCTTTTAAATTCTCCACATTTTTAACAGCGTTCCATGCTTCATAAGGAGAACCAAAATCTTCTATAAATCGTCTTACATACGTAGCTCCTACATTATATAAACTCTGTAGGCCTGCAATATAAATAGTATCGTCATATCTTGTCATATCATTACCTATTTACCAGTTCTAAATAACATTGCTTCGGAAATATGATGTGGTTCCACTTGTGGATTTCCCTCAAGGTCTGCTATGGTGCGACCGACCTTTAATATGCGATCAAAAGCACGTCCACTTAAATGGAAATGGTCAAATATATTACCGAGTACACTCCAAGCCTTATCGGTAATATGGCAAAGCTCACCTATGGCCTTATGCGGTACGGCTCCATTAGAGCTAAAGTCTAGGCCTTCATACCGTTTCTGTTGCATAGAGGTCGCCATAACAACTTGTTCTCTCATACTTTTACTAGTCATCGTTGAAGATGAAGTATCTAATAATTGCTCTAATGTGGGCCTTTCAACAGGTATGTGTAAATCGATGCGATCCATAATAGGACCAGATAATCGTTGCTGATAATTTTTAACCATTGTTTCCGTACATACACACTCTTTATACGGATCATGATAATATCCACAAGGGCATGGATTAGCCGCTAAGATACAAATAAAATCGGCAGGATATATGTAATTACCTTGAGAGCGATTGATGGTAATTGTACGTGATTCTAAAGGTTGCCTAAGCGCATCGATAACTTGACGTTGAAATTCAGGTGCCTCATCCATAAATAGAACACCTCCATGAGCAAGGGTCACCTCACCAGGTCGACCTTGAATACCACCGCCTACCATACTCGCTAGAGTCGCCGTGTGATGAGGATGTCTAAAGGGGCGAGTTGTAACCAATCCCGAATCCCCTAATAATCCTATTACATCTTGTATACGACTCACCTCTATTATTTCATTCCATGTCATAGGAGGTAATATGGTCGGCAATCGTTCAGCCATCATCGTTTTACCACCACCGGGCGGACCTATCATAATACAATGATGATGACCTGCAGCACTGATGAGCATAGCTCGTTTTCCAAGCTCTTGCCCCTGTACATCACTAAAATCGACTGTATATGTTTGATTGGAGCCTATATCTACACAATTATGTTCATTCATATAATCTACAGGATCATATGACTCTAACAATTCCGTTGATTGATTATGGATTTGATTTGCCGAACTTGTAGATTTGTTGATAGTCCCTTTATTTCCTTTAACGGTCTTTGATTTAGCTAGTTTCTCTAAAATAGAAATAATATGTAGTAATGAAGATTCCCCATAAATGGTAAGCTTTGGTATGGCTTTTAAATTATGACTATTTTCAACACTTGTAAATATAGTGGAATACTTAGAATCTAAGCCTGCAAGGGACATAGCCAAGGTTCCAAAAGTTGGTAATAGTGAGCCATCCAAAGCTAGCTCTCCCATAAACAAACTGTTTTTTAATAAACCTGAAATACTAGCTTTACGCCCCTTTATCTGTCCCGATGCAATGAGAACCCCCAACGCAATAGCTAAATCGAGTCCTGCACTACTTTTACGAATCGTAGCAGGTGCTAGATTTACTACAATACGTCTCATAGGAAATTCATAGCCGCTATTTTTGATGGCTGCCCTCACACGTTCACGAGCTTCCTTAACCGATTGATTAGGTAGTCCTACAATGTCAAAGACAGGTAAGCCTTGAGATATATCAACTTCCACCGTAATAATACATCCATCTATGCCATGTAAAGTGGCTCCATATAGTTTTGCATACATAGGCAACCTCTCTAAAAGCACTGTGGCAAATAATGAATAGAACTTTGAAAGTCTTCATGTAAGTACACTTCAATTACATCAAAGGATAACTCTTTCCATCGCCGTCTTTTTTGATGTAGATCATATAAAAACAACATAGCGGCCCGTTTAATATGCTTTTGCTTCTTCTTTGTCACCGCTTCACGAGCCAATCCATGCTGCATACCACGGCGAGCTTTAATTTCAATAAAATGATAGATTAAATCTCGTTTAGCTATAATATCAATTTCTCCTAACCGGGTTCTATAATTCGTATCTACTACTGTAAGGCCTATCTTTTCAATATATTTAATGGCCACCCGTTCGCCCCATTTTCCAAGCTCCTTTGAATCCAGTTCATTAAATGCTTTACCTGTACTAATCGTTTTCATATATACCTCCTATTTACGTGTAGTAACTACAAAAACTTATAGAATAGTTATCACTCAATCTACATCTAAACTTTCAACAGGTAACACTTACTTGTAGCGTAGAATATGGAGCCTATAAAAGTAAATACAAAAGAGGTTCCTAATAGTCACATCGGTGACCAATAGGAACCTCTTTACGGTTATAAACTATATTCAATTTGTATGATAAATTTAATTCAATATAATCACTCAGGTTTAACCCAACGAACGATAGATTTGATAGGTTCAAAGCTCTTGCGATGTAGTGGTGTTACACCTTGTTGTTCAACAGCTTCTTTATGTAACTCCGTATAATAGCCTTTATGAATACCAAATCCATAACCAGGGTATTCATCATCAAGGCTCTTCATATATCGATCTCGCGTAACCTTTGCAATGATTGATGCAGCAGCAATATTAGCGCTTTTACTATCGCCCTTAATAATGGATTCCACAGGAATCGTCAAATCAGGCAATTTCATAGCATCAGCCACTACGGCTTCAGCTGGTACGCTGAGCGTACGAATAGCTTCATACATCGCTTGTCGCGTTGCTTCATAGATATTTAGCTCATCAATCTTTTCTGGGCCGTAAGAAATGCAGCTCACAGCAACAGCTTCGTCCATGATGATATCATAGAGGGCCTCACGCTTTTCTTCTGTTAGCTTTTTAGAGTCATTAAGACCTGGAATCAAGGTCATAGGTGGCAAGATAACGGCAGCTACCGTTACAGGACCTGCAATAGGACCACGGCCTACCTCATCGACACCAGCTACATGATACATACCTTGATCGTAGAACATACCTTCATAGTCATACATGCTCATGAGGCGTTGTTGTTCTTTTAACTCTTTTTCTTGGCGCTTAATGTAAGAAGCGGCCAATTTTTGTACAGAAATACGAGTATCCTCTTGGGCTAAAGGTAAAATCTCTAAGGCTTGTTCAGTTTCAAAAAGAGCTTTTATATCTGCCACTTTTAATTTACTAAATGTATCCTTATCCATTTTGTGTGTCCTCACCATCATCAGGATAATATGGCTCTTCATCCACTTGGTCTAGTGTAATTGTACCAAGTTTAGTATTGCGGTAGTCTTGCAAGATAATGCGGCGTGCTTTATCAAAGTCTACTACGCCACCACTAACGAGACAACCACGACGACGGCCAATACTTTCAAGAATCGTATCTACATCCGACATCTCTTCTTCTTTTAATTTATAGCGCTCTACTAAAATATTTGGTGTATTCGTCAATAAGTGATTAATTAATTGTTTAATAACATGCTCTAAATCATACACATCATCAGAAACAGCACCTGTCATAGCAAGACGAGCCGCTGCGCGTTGGTCCTCTAATTTAGGCCACAATACACCTGGTGTATCGAGCAATTCAAGATTTTTACCGATCTTAACCCATTGTTGACCACGTGTATGACCAGCTTTGTTAGCTGTACGTGTTGCTGCAGAACCAGCTAAGGAGTTAATCAACGTAGATTTACCCACATTAGGAATACCTAAGATGATAGTACGTACAGAACGACTGCGAATGCCTTTGGCTACCCAGCGATCAATGATAGGCTTACTCAAACGCTCTACAGTAGATATTAACTTCTTGTTACCCTTACCAGATTTAGAATCGATGGCCAATACTGTGATACCTTGCTTAGTAAAAAACTCAGTCCATTCCTTTGTAGATTTAGGATCTGCTAAATCTACTTTATTTAATAGTACGATATGGGGTTTCTGACCAACGAGTTCAGTAATTACAGGATTCGCACTAGAACGAGGAATACGTGCATCTAATAACTCGATAACTACGTCTACCTTTTTGATATACTCCGTAATCATACGTGTGGCTTTCGCCATATGCCCAGGGAACCAATGTACGATAGGTGAATCTGCCATAGTATTTCCTTTCATATCTAAATTTTAGCAAAAATAAAAGGCTGCCAACGGCAGCCTTTTATGAACATTAGCGTTTTTCGCGAATACGAGCAGCTTTACCAGTAAGGTTACGTAAGTAGTACAATTTAGCACGACGAACAACACCACGGCGCATAACTTCAATTTTAGCTAAGCGTGGGCTGTGAAGTGGGAATGTACGTTCTACACCTACACCGGATGCAATACGACGAACTGTGAAAGTTTCACGTACGCCACCGTTTTGACGTTTAATTACCAAACCTTCGAATACTTGGATACGTTCACGAGAACCTTCCACTACTTTTACGTGTACGCGAACTGTGTCACCAGCGCGGAAAGTAGGGATGTCTGTACGAAGTTGTTCTTGTTCAAGTACGTTAATAATGTTCATTGTTTCCTCCTGTTTGCAGACATTCAATACCTACACCTTATAGGCAGCGGACTGTCTCAAATTAACAGCAATATAGTATCATAAATCACGTACTGTTCGCAAGTATTTTCTATATAATTTTAAAAAACTGATTATTTACTTAAGATTGGTCGCTTTAACTTACCTAACAAGCGGTATAAATCATCTTTTTCATCATCAGAAAAATCAGAAAATAGTACATTCAGAAATTGGTCATATGAATGTAATAATGACTTACCTAATCGTTTCCCCTCTTCAGTGAGCCCTACTACGGAAATCCGTTTATCCATATAATCGATGTGCTTTGTAACATACCCTAATTCAATAAGAATATCGGTCTGCTCTGATACTGTAGCAGGACGCATATTAAGAGCATCTACTAATTGTTTTTGAGATGCCCCTTCAGATCGCATATATAATTCTATAATTATTTTATCACGAGACTTTTCTTTACCATTTGGCACCTTACATAAGGCTTTATATAATTCATCATGATTCATGACAGTTATCTCCTCATACAACTTTGTATATTATAAGATATTCGCCATGGTCTCAAAAAATCCTGCATAAAATTTGTATATTCTTCGTAAAAGCAAAAAGAGGTACCAAAGGGTACCTCTTCTTTCATATATTACTGTAAAAGTTTTGTCTATCTAATACACAATATATTATTTTAATGCACTAATATCGCCGATAATAGCCATTACACTATAAGCTAAACGAACGAGTTGTAAACGGTTAGCTTTAATAGCTTCGTCTTTATCCATAACCATTACATCTTCAAAGAATTTGTTGATGGCCGGAACTAAAGTAGCAGGAACAGCTACAACAGCAGTGTAATCATTTGCTTCCCATGCAGCAAGGCTAGCTTCGGATGCTTTAGAAGCAGCTTCGAATAATGCTTTTTCAGCATCTTCTTTTAACAAGTCGCTATTAACGCCTGTAAATTCCACATCTTTTACAAGATTGTACATACGAGTATAAGCTTGAACAAGCTCAACATTTTCATCGATGCGATTTGCTAACAATGCATTTACAAGACCTTCTGCATCAGCAACGGACAATTCATTGTTGGACAACAACAAGTCGATGACATGATGAGGAACTTCGCGATCAAGGAAGATGTTTTTCAAACGAAGTGTGAAGAACTCTTCTACTTGGCCAAGTAATTCGTCTTGTTTTTCAGCTGGTACATTAAGCAATTCCATAGATGCTTTGAAAATTGGACGCAAGCTGATGTTCCACTCACTACCAAGTAAGATGTTCAAAATACCAATAGTTTGACGACGCAATGCATATGGATCTTGAGAACCTGTAGGGATTAAACCACGGCTGAAAGTAGCAACGATGTTATCTACTTTATCGATGATGGACAATACTTTACCTGCTTCTGTTTGAGGCAATACATCGCCTGCAAAGCGTGGTAAATATTGTTCGAAAATAGCTTCTGCCACTTCTTCGGACTCACCATCAAGTAAAGCGTACTCTTTACCCATTACACCTTGTAATTCAGTGAACTCTGTAACCATACCTGTTGTAAGGTCAGTTTTAGCAAGCTCTGTAGCACGTTCTAATACAACAGCTGCATCTTCGTGCAAGCCACATTCTTCACCGAATACACGGCCCAATTTAAGCAAACGTTCAGTTTTATCCGCTAAGTTACCAAGACCTTCTTGGAATACGATTTTAGTCAAACCATCTTGACGGTCGATAAGAGGTTTCTTGCGGTCTTCATTGAAGAAGAATTTAGCATCATCAAGACGTGCGCGCAATACGCGTTCATTACCAGCTTGAACTACTTCGATAGAATGATCGGAGCCGTTACGAACTGTTAAGAACATTGGCAACAATTTACCGTCTTGGTCAACCAATGGGAAGTAACGTTGATGATCTTTCATAGGTGTAATGATAGCTGCATCTGGAAGTGTCAAATAGGACTCTTCAAAACCACCACACAATGCTGTAGGCCATTCAACAAGATAGTTAATTTCTTCTAACAAATCATCATCCCAAACGATGGATGCATTTTTAGAAGCTGCAATATCATGTAATTGTTTGGAAATCAATTCACGACGTGCATCTTGATCAACCATAACAAAGTTTTCTTTTAATGTATCTACATAGGATGCTGCATTTTTGATAGTGATTTCATCAGCACCTAAGAAGCGATGACCACGTGTTACATTACTGGATTTTACAGTAGCAAATTCTACAGGGATTACCTCTTCATCAAGTAATGCTACAAGCCAACGTACAGGACGTACAAATTTAGCATCTAAATTGCCCCAATGCATGGATTTAGGGAAATTAAGACCTGTAATCAATTGTGGCAACATATCTGTGACGATATCTTTTGCAGGTACGCCTGCAGTTTTAGTTTCAGCATAAATATAGCCGTCTTCTACAACGAGATCAGCTACATCAAGACTTTTACCACGAGCGAAACCGATAGCTGCTTTTGTAGCATTACCATCAGCATCATATGCGATAGATGCAGAAGGACCTTTATGACGTTCGCTGATTTCAGCAGATGTGTCAGCAAGACCTTTTACGATAAGCGCCAAACGACGTGGTGTGCCGTATGTTGCGATGCTTTCAAAAGGAAGATGGGCATCATTTAATTTTGTTTCAGCCAATTGTTTCAATTGACCTAAGATATTTGGCATAAAGCCGGCAGGAATTTCTTCTGCACCGATTTCAAATAATAAATCCTTTGCCATCTTATTTATCTCCTTTCAAAAGTGGGAAACCTAATTCTTCGCGTTTAGCAAGGTATTGTTGTGCACAAATACGAGCTAATGCACGTACGCGACCGATGAAAGCAGTACGTTCGCTGATGGAAATAGCACCACGAGAATCAAGCAAGTTGAATGTGTGGGAACATTTCAATACATAGTCGTAAGCTGGTAATACATAACCGGCTTCGCAAACGCGTTTTGCTTCTGCTTCGTACATATCAAACAATTTGAAAAGCATATCTGTATCAGCTAATTCAAAGTTATATACGGATTGTTCAACTTCGTTAGCATGCCAAACGTCACCATATGTAACATTTTCATTCCATTTAAGGTCATATACGTTTTCTACGCCTTGAATGTACATAGCCAAACGTTCTAAACCGTATGTAATTTCTACGGACACTGGTTTACAGTCAATGGAACCAACTTGTTGGAAATATGTGAACTGAGTTACTTCCATACCATCGAGCCATACTTCCCAACCAAGGCCCCAAGCACCCAATGTTGGGGATTCCCAGTTATCCTCTACGAAACGAATATCGTGATCTTCCGCATGAATACCAAGAGTTGCCAAGGATTGTAAGTACAATTCTTGGATATTATCTGGAGATGGTTTCACAATAACTTGGAATTGATGATGTTGGAACAAACGGTTAGGGTTATCACCATAACGACCGTCTGCTGGACGACGAGAAGGCTCTACATAACATACAGCCCATGGTTCAGGACCAATAGCATGCAAGAATGTTGCAGGGTTCATTGTGCCTGCACCTTTTTCAATGTCATATGGATTTTGAACGATACAACCTTGATCGCTCCAGAATTTTTGTAGATTTAAAATAATCTCTTGAAATGTCATTGCTGCCTCCACTTTACACAACCGACATAAAATCAACCATTTCGTTACAAACAAAAAAGTCCCTGTAACGAAAAACGTTACAGGGACGAGTATACCCGCGGTTCCACCCTATTTGGCTTGCGCCCTCTTTTTTCTATGTTGGCCTTTACTAACAGATACCTGCGTTCCTGCCAATGCTCTACAGCGCCTTCAACCAAATGTGAGCTTGCACCATCCTCACTCGCTAGAGAGGTTTACTACTCTGCTTCATTGCATATATTATACACAATATTGTAGCAATATAGAGGGAAGAATGTCAATCTTTCAGAATATATAATTGTCTGACTAAAACTATTAAAAGCAATAAACCTAGTTCTAGATATATATCCCATAAATATACTCCATAAATATAAATATTAAAGTAAATACTAATACAGCTAAGATAAATAATGATGAGAAAATACGCATCAAAAACCATCCTCTTTTTTCATACTCAGTTAGTGTTCCTGCTTTACTTTTTTGCCATAAATTATAAGCACCTAAAACACATATTCCGAATATAAAAATTACATTAAAGTCCTCAATGAATTTAGGTAAACCAATATATGATTTTATAAAAATACATAAAAGGAAATAGTTTCCTATTAATGCTAAAAGAGTTACTTTCCATGTACCCCAATATTTAAACATAAGATAGTTAAAACTTAAGAGAAAAAATATAGTTGCTATTTGTTTTTCCATTCGTCTGCTTTCTAAGGAGATATTACAACCCAAAAATAAAAGTTTTATTTAATAGCATTATTAAATTAATGAAATATAATCCATAAGATAAACACGATTCCGACTATGTATATATAATTTTCATTACGTCCATCTTTATATGTACTAGATTCCTTTTTCTGGATATTTCTAATGAAATCTTTAAAAAAATGAATTACTAGGACTGCACCTAATGGATAAAAATAAGCATATCCAAAATTAAAGAACATATAGAATATTAAAAAAACAATTCCAGCCACTATACTTACTAAATTTGTAAATTTATATAAATGTGGGTATCGCATATTATTTACCCATTCTTGCTGCTTACGAGTTAAATTCCGTTGTAATACATTTTTATAATACGCACGAAGATCCCAAACCAAAATAAATAATACTACTCCAAAAGTATAATCAAACTTATTTATCATTTAGCAGACTTATCTCCTAACTAGCTTTAAATAACTCTTTTATAAAATAACAGTCATGTTAAATCATATTAAAATATAGAATGTTCTATTCAAATAAATTGACAAAACCCTAAGTATATAATGACTTTAGTATTTTATAAATAGCTATAATCATAGAAATGCATAATATCCATATAGGAACATTATTTGAATACATCCATACAAAAGTAATAATAGAACCTATAACCCAAAATCCCAAAAATAACCAACCATAAATACTCTTTTTCGCTATAGGTATACCAACTAATTTATTGTGAAACCCTAAAATAAATAATATATATACAATTAATCTCGAATTATACTGATTTATCCCTCTTCTATATATACGCTTAACAATACGACGACCACGAATTAATGGTGTTAATAACACGCCACCCATAACTAATATAGGGATAATAAACCTATAGTCTACATTCGGTGCAGTCGCCTCAATAGCATTATCTGTTATAGTAATTGCTAAAAAAATTGTTCCAATTATTCTAAACCTTATTAAATTTAATAACTTAATAATTTTTACGCTCATATATGATTATCCAATTTCTTTAATTATAAAAGTCATACTAATGTCCTCATCATACAATCAATCATATTATATTTTTAATATACAGAATATATAAATACACTAATAACCCATGTTTGATTAATAAAAAATTAGATTGAGAACAAAATAGCCATTAAAAATAACAATATAGTAATTAGAGAAAATAAATAATAAGTCCATTTATTATCACTATTTTTAAAAATTAGTGAAAATAGGTATGTACTAAATGATAACAATAAAAACTCAATTAAGTACTTAAATTCTTTATTTATCGTATCTAAGAACTTTAAATCTGTAAAAAGCACAAATAAAAATATACCAAAACTAATCAATCTATATTTTTCATTTATGTCCTTATTAGATCTTCGGATATATTGAATTACACTATAGGCAAATGCTAAAAACAAGGATATAGTAGCAAAATAATATATTAATTTCATTGATTCTATTACACCTCATTTTTACTTCTTCATCTGTTGTAATATTTTTTTCAAGGCTTACAGCTCAAAAACTAATTTTAATAAAGCAAAAATAATAAGCCAGCATACAAAAGTAAGGCCATAAGATTTATATGCTATCTTATGACCTTTAATATAGTCATATATTATTTTTCCCATAATAGAGAATAATAGAATCAAAAAGATCAAATTAAATACTAGCTGTATCATTTAACCAAACATCAAATTTTGAATTAATACTATTTATATATTTAAAATTGCTTTCAATATACCAAAGAATATTAACCAACTAACAAATCCAGCACCAAAAAAATCATAGTGAATTTCAGCACCGTTCATATAATCATACGCCATTCCATATATAATTGAAGTCAAGGAAAATAATGCAAATGTATAGAAAAAAATTTTTTTTATAGTAACCATTTTAATTTTCACCTAAAAAAAATAAATTTAATAATACTATATTTACTACATACAATGTTATTTCTTTTATCATATAAACCTTCTTTACTTATAGATTTTTAAACCTAATGTAAAGCTAATAAATCAACATCGTTATAAACTAATGTCAATAAATTATAGTTTTGATCTATTGAAAATGTTCCTTTAAGGCCGCCTGCATCAACAAATGAGTAAGTACTATCATCAATTTTATGAAATTTACTTTCTAAGGGTACAAAATATTTGTCTAATGCTAATCCGACCTTCTCTGCCTCTTCTTCAGAACACCCTAAAACATCTCGTATACGTTTAAAGTATGGCTTGTGAACATTTTCTATTCTGTCTTCTATTATTTTATTTGTTTTTTTATATGTCTTAAATCTATAGATTAGATATAAGATAGCAAGTACTAAAGCAAGATTCTCTTTCATAATCTCCTCTATAAATATACTAATATATACGTTAGTATATAAGGAATAGACTTAAACAAATCATTATAGTTATATAAATAAATTGTAAACCACCTATCAAAGATAATCAATGTATCTTCGATAGGTGGTTTATTTTATTCACCCTTGGCAATATGGTCTAAGAGTTCAATATAGCTTTCTTTATTTAATGCTGGTGTAAAGTTGTCTAATACATCTTTAGCACCTGCTGCGTCATCATATAGTAAGTCTACGATTGTCATAGCCAAGGCTTGTGCTGTTTTAATATACGCTACATCAGGTACAGAGATTTCATATTCTGCACTGTGTAGTACACCACTGATACAGCCAACCCATGGATGAATAACCGGCATCAAGTGAGATACGTCCCCCATATCTGTACTAGCTGTAATATGTGGGCCTTGGTATACATTGGCTTCACCAAAGATAGGATTGGAATTTTCACGTAATAGAGCATTCATACGTTCATCATTACGCATTGGTAGATAGCCTGGTAGGTCATTGATAACACATGTAGCCCCTACTGCATCGCCACCGGCTTTTAAAGCTCTGTTAACACGATGGTTACCATCTACAATAGCTTCAATATTAGAGGCACGCACATAGCTTTCAACTTGAACATAATCAGGCACACAGTTTACCAATGTACCGCCTTGATTAATGATTGGGTGGAATCTGAAATAATCGCTTTCTTTGAAAGTTTCACGAATGGAGTTAACCCCCATAACGCCCATTAAAGCAGCATTAAGAGCATTGATCCCTTCATGAGGTGCTTGAGCGGCATGAGCGACCTTGCCGTGATATTCAATCAGTTTAGATACGAAACCATTAGAGGTACTACCTAGCCCCATTTCACCAGCTGGTGTTTTGGCAGTCTCCACATGCATTTGCATAGCCATATCGATATCGTCAAAAGCACCTTCATAAATAAGCTGTTGCTTGCCGCCCATATATTTCAGTTTTCCTTGTTCACGCAATTTATTGCGGTAATCAATTTCAATCATTTCCTCTGCTGGAACAGCAAATAATACGACATCACCAGCTAGCTCATCCATCACCGCTTGTAAGCCCATAGCGACAGCAAACATATTCGTAATTTGTACATTATGTCCACAGCAATGGGCAGCCCCTGTTAAATCATCAGCACGAGGATGGCGAGGACAGAGAATGGCATCTAATTCCCCCACCATTGCAACCGTATATTTACTATCTCGGCCTTTCATTCTACCTTTTACACCTGTCAATGCATGCCCTGTAGTATAAGAAATGCCAAGTTCATCAAACATAGCTTGAACCTTTTTAGAGGTTTTTACCTCTTTAAAACCTAGTTCAGGTTCAGCCATAATAGATTCAGCCAATTCTCGTAAACGCGGTTGTGCATCAACAATAGCTTTACAAACACGTTCTTTAACTTCTTCCTTTGTCATACGGCTCATAATATCTCCTTTATAAAATCGACCGTATAAAATACGGTCGATCATGTCATCATGATATATAGATATCTTCTAAAATATAAATCTATAATTATATCTTAACATAATTTAGACATCTTACATTATGATTTAGTATTAAATTAAACCTTCTAAATGAAGTACTAATTGGGCTAATGCTGTCGCACAGATGAAAGTACCTGCAGTTACAGCTAGTGCAACAGGAATAATGCGCCAAGATAAGCGACGGAATGCACCAAGATCTTTCCCTAAGGATAAACCTGCATAAGCAAGTACTGGTGTTGTAGTAGCAAGGAATGTTACTTGGCTAGTTTTAGCAATGATCCATTCTTGACCAGGCATACCTGGTAAGGATGCAACAACACCGACTAAGGAAACCCAGAATACCATAGGTAATTTATTAGCATATGGCAAGTTAGATATCAAAGCACCAATCGTAGCAAGGACTGCCAAGATAGCTACACCAACTAAGCTATCGCTAAATAGATGTTTACCATCCATTACATTACCTACTGCAGTGATGATAGCAGCAATACAAATAACGATGACAAACTGTGTTAATTTTTCGCTTTTACTCATGATTTGCTGCCTCCTCTGCTAAATCCTGTTCACGGGTACGACCTGTAAAGAAGTTGTATGTTTTCTCCATAACTGGTAAAGAAACAAATAGACCAAAGTATACGCCTAGTACGGTAGTCAACAAGTTTGCAGCCCCTGCAAGAGCCATAATTTGTTGTTCGTAATCTGGATATACTGCAATGATTGGAGCCGTAGCGGCAGCCATCATACTAGCACTACCTACGCCAGCGCCCATAGCTAATGCCAATGGATGGAACCATCCAGATTGTGCCAACATACCAGCCAATACGGAGGACCACATAGCGCCAATAAGAACACCACAGATGTACATGCCCATAACACCACGGCCCTCAGGAGAGCTAAAGCCAAATTTGTCGATAATAATTGCTACGTTCGGCTCACGGTCTACAGAGTAACAAGCACCTACTGCTTCACGGCGCATGCCAACTAACAAAGCTACTGGTAAACCGAAGATGATAGTACCGAAGAAGTGACCAAGCTCTTGTAATAACAATGCCCAGCCAGCACTTGTAAGAATACCAAGATTTGGTCCGATACCTAAACCTACTTTTACCATCAAGATCATAACGGCAATACCGATATAATCGGCAGATTTTTCCATCTGTTTAATAGTAAGAATTTTAAATTTAGGAATAGAAATTAATAAACCTAGAATCAATGTGTACAATAATGGCAATAATACAACAGGACCTAGTTTTTTTATGCCTATAAATTCAGCGACTACAGTTAATACGAGCGCTAGAAAATGTATTTTGAGATTTCCCAAAAGCTGCATAATGACCTCCTATAAAAACATATAATATAACATTGTTATATTATAAATAATTGTTATTAAAAGTGTCAACTACAGATGCACATATGTCTATTAGTATTATATTTTTTCATACGTGTCTTAAGATACAGAAAATATATACTAGTTATGCTTACTAGAAAATGATATCTCCATTCAACATCTCATAACATATAAAAAAAAGCAGTTTGATTTCTCAAACTGCCTTTTACTATCATTAAATTATGGAATTTAAAAACTTAACGCTTTGTAATGGTTTACCAATTTCTTGCTCACAGTATGCAAATAGTAGTTTTTCTAGTTCCTTCCATATTGTTTTGGGAAGTTCTATAGGCGTGTCTTCGCCCCACTGGTAAGCGAGAATTTGAGGTAATCCAGCTTTTACAGAACGAGAAATACTTAGATTTGTCGTTTCTTTCACCTGTATCCAGAATGGATCGATACCATCTTGATGTGAAAAAGCATTAGCACTAGGCACAACCCCTGCGAGGGATAGTAATTGCCAGCCTAGCATTATCGTTCCTAGCTGTACATTGCGGCGCCGTATTTGCTTGGAATAGTTTACAACGGTATCAAACACCTTGCGATCTACATCATACATAGCAAAAAGTTCTTGAATGAGCTCACTGGCCACTGCAGCATAAGCAATGTTATCTAAATTCACATCTAATGATTCTACCACATAGGAACCATCAATTTGTGTAACATTTACATATTCACCATCAGGTACCACTGTGATATACATGGCACTAAAGGGACGTAAATAGGAACTATTACGCAAGGTCATCATACGCTTATGCGGTATAGATGCACGAATGAGTCCTAAGCTAGGTGTAATAAAGGTAAATACAGAGTATAGCTTATGTTTTTTTCGACTAATGACGATGGCAGGTGTGTTAAAACCACCATTAAGCTTCTTCATGTTCTTCTTCCGTTGTTTCCTCTTCAGGTAAAGGTGTTACTTTAATACGAGAAACGCGATAGCCTTGCATTTGTGTTACTTCAAAGGTATATCCCAATGCATCCACAGTATCACCAACGATTGGTGTCCGTTCTAAGAGACCAAATACATAGCCCCCGATTGTATCAGAATCGGAATCGTCGATTTCAACGTCCATCATTTCTTCTACTTCGTCTACAAGGACCTTGCCATCAAACTCGAAGGACCCATCTGCATAAGCGATTTTAGCTGGTAAATGTGGTTCATGTTCATCTTGTATATCACCAACGAGCTCTTCAATAATATCTTCAAGCCCTACGAGACCAACCATACCACCGTACTCATCTACAACAACAGCTTGATAAATACGGCGAGTTCTCATGTATTGTAGTAATGTAGATAATTTCATTACTTCTGGCACAGTTAAAATATCTCGTTTTACATTACGCAAATCTTTACGCGCTTGATTAGGACGTTCCATGAGGTCCTTAATATGAACAAGACCGATGATATGATCCTTATCTTCTACACATAGAGGGTAACGGGTATGTGCTTTAGAACGAATAAATTTCATCGCTTCATCATAGCCGTCTTCAACGAAAATACAGTCCACATCTTGACGTGGTACCATAACCTCTTTGGCTCTACGGTCCACAAAGTTAAATACATTGTCAATCAACTCTGATTCCACTTGGTCTAGTTGACCTTCTTCATGGCTTCGAGAGATCATCATGCGAATCTCTTCTTCAGAGTACACAAGGTCTAGCTCTGTTAAATATTTTGTTTTGTAAAAGCCCAAAATAACAGTGGATATTTTGCTAGCAATCCAAATGAACGGATATACCAAACGACCAGCCGCTACTACGATACGGCTATAGGTATTTACATACTTTGTTGGGAACGATAAGCCCAATGCTTTAGGTACGATTTCACCAAAGATTAAAACAATTAAGCTAATTAATAACAGTAAAAGTATATCTAGTACGAAGTGCATCCATGTACTATGCACATTAAATACCGCTACAAGTTGATCTACGGTATTATCAAATACATAGGTACCTGTACCAGCAAGAGCCAAAATAAAGAATAAAATCAAAAACTGCGTCGTATTTAAAAAATACTCAGGGTTTTGATAGAGTTTTAATAAAAACTCTCTATCCTTCTCTAAAAGGATATCCATATCCTCAACATGCTCTTTACGAAGACGAGCAAAGGAGAACTTTGCGACCACAAAAAAGTTAATTAAAAATATACATACAAGACCAAACCCTATGGGTAACAGGCCATCTACACTATCCATCTTAATTCCTTTCATACAATAGGGAAAACGAGTTAGTTTTTATTATAGCAAAAATTATTTTCTATAACCAAGTTCAGATAACATGCCGGATTTATTGCGCCAATCCTTTTTAACCTTAACCCAAAGGTCTAAGTACACCTTTGTAGCCAATAGTTTTTGAATATCTACACGGGCTTCAGCACCGAGTTGTTTCAACAAGGCACCTTTTTTACCGATGATAATGCCCTTTTGAGAGTCTCGTTCACAGTAAATAGTAGCACGGATATAGGTTGTACCATCATCACGTGTTTTCATTTCATCTACGTCTACAGCGATAGCATGAGGGATTTCATCACGTGTAGCCAATAGGATTTTTTCACGAACAATATCAGAAATGATAAGCCGTTCTGGTTGGTCCGTAATCATATCCTCTGGGAAGTATTGTGGACCTTCCGGTAATGTTTCTTCTAATACATTTAGAACTTCATTTAGGTTCTCTTTATCCTTTGCAGAAATAGGAATAACCCCTGCAAATGGATATGCATCTTGATAAGACACGATGGCTTCTAAAAGCTCCTCTTTTTTTAGAGTATCAATCTTGTTAACGACTAAGAAAACAGGTACTTTTACACGTTTTAATTGCTCAATAATAAAGTTATCCCCAGGGCCGCGCTTTTCATTGCCTGCTACTACAAATAAAACAGCTTCTGTTTCTTTCAAGGACTCAATGGCAGCATCTACCATGAATTCACCTAATTTATGTTTTGGCTTATGTACACCTGGTGTATCCATGAAAACGATTTGTTTTGCTTCATCTGTATATACACAGATAATACGGTTACGCGTTGTTTGAGCCTTATCGGATACGATGGCAATTTTGTCTCCAATAAGGGCATTAATTAAGGTAGATTTACCAACATTAGGGCGTCCTACAACGGCAACAAAGCCAGATTTAAAATGTTCGTTCTTATTCATTGTATGGTGCATCCTCCCGCACATAACCGAGATTACCTAAGATAAATTCCTCTTCAGTACGCATCTCTTTTTTATCTTCGTCGTTCATATGGTCATAGCCTAAAATATGTAAGCAACTGTGAGTCGTTAAATACGCTAATTCCCGTTCAAAGCTATGTCCATATTCGATAGCTTGTTCACGAGTGCGCTCTAAGGAAATAATCATATCACCAAGTAAGTGATGTTCCTCTTCACTGCCTTCGTAGTCATCCCCTTCATTTAGGGCAAAGGACAGTACATCGGTAGGTCTATCAATGCCGCGATATTCTTTGTTAAGCTCGTGAATCTTAGCATTATCGCAGAGTAAAATACTCATTTCATCTTCTTCAAGACCATATACGCGACTCACTTCATCACAGACCTTGCGTATAACAGCCTCAATATTGGAATCCTCTTGAATTCCTTCATCATAGCTTATATGTATATACATGCTTATCCTTTCGCTACATGCTCTTTAGATGCTGCGTTAGTTTCCGCAGTCTCACCAGCTAATTTACGTTCATGATACTGATCGTAAGCTTTTACAATTCGGCCTACTAAATCGTGACGAACAACGTCTTGATCGCTAAAGTAAACCATATTAATACCAGGTACATGACGCAATACCTTTTCAGCCTCGCCGAGACCAGACACAACACGTGGTGGCAAGTCAATTTGTGTCTTATCACCGTTGACTACCATTTTAGAGTTGTTACCTAAACGGGTTAAGAACATCTTCATCTGCTCAGCCGTCGTATTTTGAGCTTCGTCTAGAATAACGAAGGCATTTTCTAAGGTACGACCGCGCATATATGCTAATGGTGCTACCTCGATAGTACCGCGTTCCATAAAGCGTTGTACTTGCTCGATGCCAAACATTTCATGTAATGCATCATAAAGAGGTCGCAAATAAGGATCTACTTTGTCTTGTAATTCACCAGGTAGGAAGCCTAATCGTTCACCAGCCTCTACAGCAGGACGAGTCAAAATAATTTTATCTACATTGCGGTTTTTTAAATAGAATGCGGCTAACGCTACGGCTAGGAATGTTTTACCTGTACCGGCAGGGCCTATACCAAAGGTAATGGTGTTTTTACGGATGCTATCTACATAGTATTTCTGACCTTCCGTTTTAGGCGTAATATTTTTACCGCGCATATTAACGGATAAGGTATCTTCAAACATAGTATGTACAGCATCAGCTTTACCGTTCGCTACAAGTTTAGCCGCAATACGAACTTGGGACTCAGTAATGGTACTGCCTTCACGATATAAGAATACCAGTTCCTCTAACGTACGATACAGAGCCTCTACTTGCTTTTCATCGCCCTTGATAACCACAGTATCCCCGCGTGCCACTACATCTACAGAGATGACTTCAAGCATCATATGCAAATATCGATTATGTTGACCTAGTATGGATTGTGCTAGGTCATATGTAGGAAATGTAAATACTTGTTCGCTCATACAACCTCCTAATCTATAAACTTACGAACGGCTTTGCCGTTTAAATAATCACATAAATCACCTTGATGGGCATCCAGTTCGTCTAACTTATCATCAATTAAGTCTTGTACGCGCCACCAACCCATAGACCAATTTGTAAAGAGTGTATTATCTTCAGGCGCTCGCCCAACAAGACGCTGCAGTACAATGTCAGGGTGTAAATGACGGATAAAGTTGACTACACGGTCAGCATATTCTTCTGCACTGATTAAGGTGAACTGACCTTCTTGGTACCACCTAGCCATCAATGTATTTTTCACAATATATAAGGCATGTAATTTAACTTGATCCACACCGAGTGCTGATAAGATACGGGCTCCTTCAATGGTATCTTTCATAGTATCCCATGGAAGATTTACTATCATATGGGTTGTTACATTAAATCCAAATCTCTTAATGCGCAATACAGCATCAATAAACTGAGCTAAATCATGACCCCGATTAATTTTCTCTAATGTATCATAATTGACCGTTTGCAATCCTAATTCAATATAGATATCCTTTTGAAAGCGATCTCTAATATCAGCCAATATATCTAAGTATTCATCGGCTATACAATCTGGTCGCGTCGCAATAGCAATACCTACGGCTTCGTCGATGCAGCCTTGCTCCATATAGCTTTTAAAATCATCAAGTCCCAAATAAGTATTACTAAAGTTTTGATAATAAGGTATAAATTTTTTCGCCTTATATTTAGGACCTATGTGAGCAATATTTTCCTCTAATTGCATGCGCACTGTCATCCAAGCAGGACGATTTTCATAGCCCGCACCGATTTCACCACAGAAGGTGCAGCCCCCTACGCCGGCCGAACCATCTCGATTTGGACATGTCAGCGGTAAGGCAACAGGCAATTTATAAACCTTTTCCCCATAGGTTTCTTTATAATATTTAGATACCATGCGGTATCGTTTTGGTCTCGTTGTATCGGTCATAACACTCCTATTTAACTAACCAATCATCGCTTGTGAAATTTAACAAGCCTCTATTTCAGGACGTATAAAGGGTTTTACCTCTTTATTAACGTCTATCACTACTGTAAATGGTGTATTTGGTACATTTTCTATACCTAATACATGTGCCGTGTCCTTAGACATAGGCATTTCCACGTATTGTTGGCGAATTTTACGCCATTCTTTAAATGTATAGTTGGGAATATACTGAGATGCAATCTCTTCGTTGCGCCAGAATGCTTCCCCTTCTTGTAAAAGCTCTTTTGTTTGTCTTGGTAAACCAACGGCTTCGCTACGAACCTTGCCACGATAACTTACAAGGGTATCGTATTGTAGTAATTCAGCGGCCACATTGTCCCCCTTAGACAAGAAGAAATTATATAAGAACTCGATTTGGTCGATATCTTTCAAATTAACCTTATGATTTCCAGCATCGAGCCAAGCCTGTGTCATTTCACAGAAATAGGTGAAAGCATCTTTTTTAGACTCCACTTTAGAAGGATCATACTTTTTCATAGGTGGTACATGATTTGTTACTGTATCCTCACCAGTTATAGATGTATCAGTATGTTCCTTAATAAGCTTGCTACCAATAAAGCCAAAGACAGTTCTAAAGCGCTCACTATTATAGAAGCGTTCAAATACATCTTCAAAGTGTTTTAAGAAGCGTATATCTTTATAAGGTAATACATGGGTACTTAAAACCTCGTAAGGTGCTAAAGGATCACTAATATATTGGTATTCCTCCATGCGGCGTACACCAGAGCCTTTTAATAGTTTTAAGAAACCTATTTGTAGCGCATGAGGTTGTAAGCTAAAAAGATCATTAAAGGATAAACCAAATCGCGCTTTATTTTCATGAGGTAAACCTACAATTAAATCCATATGCACATGGGTACGATCGGCCTCAATAATAGGACGGATAGCCTTTTGAATGTACGGCCAATCGTTATATCGGTTAATGGCATCTAAAGTTTTCTTATGTGTACTTTGTACGCCCACTTCGATTTGAATACGCCCTGGCGGTGTTTCACAGAGAATATTTGTTTCCCATTCCGTCATGAGCTCAGGTTCCATTTCTAAATGGAAGTTCGTCTCTGTATTGGCATCTCGCATAAATTCCATCAATGGACGATGGTGATGTGGTGCACAGTTAAATGTTCTATCTACAAATTTAACTTGCTTTACCTTATGGTCGATAAACCATTGTAATTCTTTAAAAGTTCGCTCTTGTGGGAAGAATCGCACTGTATTCTTATTGCCAGATAAGCAATACTGACAAGAGAACGGACATCCGCGAGAGGACTCATAGTAGATAATTTTATGTTCTAAATCAATCATATCCTCTTCTACATATGGAAATGGAATAGTGCTAAGATCTTTAACCTCTACGGCCTCAGTGGATCCCATAAGTTGACCTGTAATATGGCGGCCCCGTACACCAGGGATTTCTTCTCCTAATCCATCCTTACCATTTTGTAATGCACTAATGAGTTGGTAGAAAGCTTCTTCCCCTTCACCTTGTACAACATAGTCTACAGCATGGCAACGATTTAGAATTTCATCGGCAGTGAAAGATACCTCCGGACCGCCTAAGATAATTTTAATATCTGGTCGAACTGCTTTCACCATGTCCACCACATGTAAGGTCATTTCTATGTTCCAAATATAGCAAGCAAAGCCCAATACATCTATATTGCGCTCTGTAATATCGCTAAGAATATGTAAAACAGGCATATTAATAGTATATTCTACTATATCGTATGCCTGTCCGTGAGCCTGCCCGTAGGCTTTGAGATACCGCAAAGCTAGGGAGGAATGTATAAATTTTGAGTTTAATGTGGATAAAACTACGTTCATAGGTCCCCTTTAAATCATCGAATGGCTCAGCCACCGTCTAGTCATAATATATATATTATACCATTAAAAGAGCCCAAAGATAAAGGAAACAATAGCACCCACTAAAATGACAACCCCTACTACAGAGAGGATAATGCCACCAAAGAATACAACAGCTGCTAAAACAACCGCTAATATGATAATCAAAATGATACGACTAAGCCAGCTTGTACTATTAAAGCTATACACCTTAACATGTGGCCCATATTGATTGTACTCTTCACCGCGTTGATACTCTTCGTTCATATTACTAGGTGTAGAGTCCACATGAACAGAATCTCCTACCTCTTCAATGGTTACACCATCAAATTCACGGCGTTCATCATCAGATAATACTCGTGTATTTGGCTCTCCGAAGTGAGCATTACTACCAAAGCTATCGCTACGTTCATTATTTCTATATGTATTTTGATTGTTATTTGTATTGTGTTGATCAGACATCGTTACGTCCTTTATATGACCAAAAGAATAATTAATTTTATACAACTTATTATACCATATTTTTCTGATAAAAATGCAAATAAATATCCCCTATAGATATGAATTCATATATCTATAGGGGATATTTTTGTTTGTATTGCTTATATGACTATAGGCTAACGGCCAAATTAGTCTTTCAAGTATTTTTGAAGCAATTGATTTACCATACCTGGATTAGCACGGCCTTTAGATTCTTTCATAACTTGACCTACTAAGAAGCCAATAGCCTTTCCATTGCCACCTTTGAAATCTGCCACTGGTTGTGGATTATTAGCAATAACTTGCTTAACGATCTCTTCAATAGCACCAGTATCTGTGATTTGAACAAGACCTTCTTCTTTTACGATAGTATCAGCATCCTTGCCGGATTCCCACATGGATACGATAACTTTTTTCGCAATTTTACCAGAGATTGTACCTTTATCGATAAGGGCAATCATACCAGCCAAGTTTTCTGGGCTTACTTTAGATTCAGCAAATGTTAAACCACTTTCATTAATCATCTTGGACAAGTCACCAAGCATCCAGTTAGCCACAGTCTTAGCATCTGCACCTGCTTTTACAGTAGCATCTAAGAAATCTGCAGTTTTACGAGATACAGTAAGGATTGTTGCGTCTTCACGAGACAAACCATATTCAGACACAAAGCGTTCAATCTTAGCATCTTGCAATTCAGGTAGCGCACGACGTACTTCTTCAATTTTTTCGTCCGTAATTACAATTGGTACCAAGTCTGGTTCAGGGAAGTAACGGTAATCGTTTTCTTCATCTTTCTTACGCATACCAATAGTAATGCCTTGAGCATCATCCCAAGTACGTGTTTCTTGATCTACTTTACCGCCAGCTTCGATCAACTTAGCTTGACGCAAGGCTTCATATTCAACAACCTTTTGAATAGCTGTTAAGGAGTTAACATTCTTAGTTTCTGTACGCGTACCAAACTCTTTTGTACCGCGCAAACGTACGGATACGTTACAATCACCACGCAAGGAGCCTTCTTCCATACGACCGTCTGATACTTCTAAGTATTGCAAGATGGAACGTAGTTTTTCAACATATGCTCTTGCTTCTGCACCAGAACGAATATCTGGTTCAGATACGATTTCAAGAAGAGGAACACCTGTACGGTTGTAGTCAACATTAGAAGATTTAGAATCGGAAATAGTGTTACCACTGTGAACGAGTTTACCTGCATCTTCTTCCATGTGAATACGCGTAATACCAATGCGTTTAGTTTCACCATTTACTTCAATGTCTAAATGACCATTTAAGCAAATTGGCAAATCATATTGAGATGTTTGATAGTTTTTAGGCAAATCTGGATAGTAATAGTTTTTACGGTCAAATTTGTTAAAGTTTAGAATTTTACAGTTCAATGCTAAACCAACTTTGATAGCAAATTCTACTACTTGTTTATTTAACACAGGCATAGCACCAGGCAAGCCAAGGCATACTGGGCATACGTGTGTATTTTGATCGCCGCCGAATTCAGTGGTACAACCACAGAAGATTTTAGACTTAGTCTTAAGCTCTGTATGAACCTCTAAACCAACGACTGTTTCGTATTTACTACTCATAGAGAAACCTCCCCAGTTGGTGCTACTAATTGACAGTCCGGACGTGCTTGTTCAAATGTGAAAGCAGCACGTAATAATGTTTCTTCACCCATAGCAGGGCCAAGTAATTGTAATCCAATTGGCAAATTATTGCTACTCATACCTGCTGGGATGCTAATACCTGGAATACCTGCAAGGTTTGCTGGTACTGTACAGATATCTTCTAAGTACATTGCTAATGGATCATTAGCTTTTTCACCAAATTTGTAGGATGTATTAGGTGCAGTTGGTGTCAAAATCAAATCCACCTTGGAGAATGCTTCGTCAAATTCGTTTTTAATAAGGCGACGAACTTTCAATGCTTTCAAATAATAAGCATCATAGTAACCAGCACTCAATACATAGGTACCTAACAAGATGCGGCGTTGTACTTCAGGACCAAAGCCTTCTGTCCGAGTTTTAGTAGACATATCTACTAAATTATCTGCAGGTACACGCATACCATAGCTTACACCGTCATAACGAGCCAAGTTGGAGCTAGCTTCTGCCAATGCAATGATATAGTAAGCAGACAATGCATATTTAGAATTAGGCAAGGAAACCTCAACGATTTCAGCACCTAATTTTTTGTATGTTTCGATAGCTTCTTCAATAGCTTTACGAACTTCGCTATTGAGACCTTCACCAAAGAATTCTTTTGGTACACCAATTTTCAGATTTTTTACATCATTTACAAGGGCAGTAGTGTAGTCTACACGAGCACCTGGAATGGACGTTGAATCTTTAGCATCGTGACCAGAGATAGCATTTAATACTAAAGCGGCATCAGTTACATCTCGAGTAACAGGGCCAATTTGATCCAAAGAAGATGCGAAGGCAATTAAGCCATAACGAGATACATTACCGTATGTTGGTTTTAAACCTACAACGCCACAGAAGGATGCTGGTTGGCGAATAGACCCACCTGTATCAGAACCAAGAGCCCAAATAGCAGATCCGCTGGATACAGCTGCTGCACTACCGCCAGAAGAACCGCCTGGTACGCAATCAGCATTCCAAGGATTAGATGTTTTAGCTAATGCAGAGTTCTCTGTAGAGCCACCCATAGCAAATTCATCCATATTAAGTTTACCAAGGCTAATATAATGATTGTCTTGTAAACGTTCAATAACTGATGCATTGTATGGAGGCACAAAGTTTTCCAACATTTTAGATGCACATGTTGCAGGTTCATCTTTAATACAAATATTATCTTTAATTGCACCAGGAATACCTGCCAATGGGGAAATAGCATCACCTTTAGCAATTGCTTCATCTACAAGCTTAGCTGTAGCCAAAGCACGATCATGAGAATCGGATAAGTACGCATGTACAGTCGGTTCCACTTTCGCTTTATGTGCAATAACAGCATTCGTCAGTTCAACAGCGCTGATTTCTTTATTCACTAGTTTCTTGTGTAATTCATGAATTGTTGCCACAGCGAAACCTCCTATTCTTGTACAACGCGAGGTACTTTAAAGTACCCATCCTCTGCTTCTGGAGCATTGGATAAAGCTAAATCATGATCGAGGGATGGTTTTGTTTCATCCTCTCTAAATACATTGTGCAATGGTACTGCATGAGCCATAGGCTCCACACCATCAAGTTCTAATGCATCTAGTTCAGCAACATAAGTCAAGATGTCGGACAACTCTTTTTCTACATGTTCCATATGTTCTTCCTTAACTTCCAAGCGTGAAAGTAAGGCGATTTTTTTTATTTCCTCTTGGCTGATTTTCATCGAGACACATCCTTTCATAATTATTTATTATAAAGCAAATAATATATATTTTCAAAATATTGTAGAATGTATGATTATTGGATTTCTCCCAGTTCGCGTAGGAGTTCTACAAACTCTTCTTCATTCATAACACGAATACCCAATTCATTTGCTTTAGTAAGTTTACTACCACTGTCTTCGCCAGCAATAACAAGGGTTGTTTTCTTAGAAACAGAACCTGTAACCTTAGCCCCATGAGCTTCAAGAATCTTACCAGCTTCACTGCGACCCATAATTTCAAGTTTACCTGTGAGAACGACGATTTCGCCTTCCATTTGGTTGCCTGCTGCTTCAACAACATCTACAGTCATCTTAAGTCCAGCTTCTGTTAAGCCTTCAATGATTTCTACATGAGCAGGATCTTGACGGTATTCAACAATACTATCTGCCATTGTAGGACCAATCTCTTCTACTGCAACGAGTTCTTCCTTAGTAATAGTCATGAATCGTTCCATAGATTTTACAACACTTGCAATTGTTCCGGCTGCCTTAGATCCAATTAGTCGAATACCAAGACCATATAGTACACGATCTAATCCGCGAGATTTAGAATCTGCGATAGCTTTTACCAAATTCTCAGCAGACTTCTTACCCATTCGGTCCATGGTAACTAGTTGTTCGACCGTTAAATGATATAAATCAACAACATTGGTGATTAATTTGTTATTGATTAGGTTTTCTACAATACTAGGCCCGAGACCATCAATATTCATAGCATCGCGAGATGCAAAATGGATAATTTGTTCCTTTTCAATGGCAGGACAATGTTTATTGGTACAACGAACAGCGGCTTCACCTTCACGTCGGACTGCAGGAAATTCGCATACAGGACATGTATTAGGAATTGTAAAAGGCACTTCAGAACCAGTTCGTTTTTCAGGAACTACGCGAATAACCTCTGGAATGATCTCGGCTGCCTTGTGAATGATGACATGGTCACCAATGCGAATATCTTTTTCATTGATGAAGTCTTGATTATGTAATGTAACACGACTTACATTTGTACCGGATACGAATACAGATTCCAATTCACCAGTTGGAGTAAGAACACCTGTACGTCCTACATTGATAGTAATATCCTTAAGAACGGTTTCTACCTCTTCTGGTGGATATTTGTAAGCTGTAGCCCACTTAGGATCCTTCGCAGTACTGCCAAGTACCTCTTGGTCATCGAAACTATTAACCTTAATTACCATACCGTCTGTATCGTATGGCAACTCATGGCGCTTTTCACCCCAATAATTAATAGCCTCTATGACTTCGTCAATTGTTTTGCATACGCGGTAATGAGGATTTACAGAAAACTTGAACGTTTCTAGACTTTGGAGCAATTCCTCTTGGCTATGAATATTAGCTCCCACTTCAGAACCGATTGCATAGGCAAAGAATGCTAAATTACGACTAGCCGTAATGGCAGGATCTTGTTGACGCAAAGAACCAGCTGCTGCATTACGAGGATTTACGAAGGTAGGTAAGCCCTCTTCATCACGTTCTTCATTTATACGTTTAAATTCACTATGAGGCATATATGCTTCACCGCGAACCTCGATAAATTCTGGCGCATCCTCTAGATATAAAGGAATGGATTTAATAGTACGCACATTAGCAGTTACGTCTTCACCAACGCGACCATCACCACGTGTTACGGCACGTACAAACATGCCGTTCTCATAGTGCAAATTAACAGCTAAACCATCGATTTTAAGTTCTACCACATAAGCAGAAGGCTTATGACCTAATTCCTTCTCTACACGACTAGCAAATGCACGTACTTCATCAGCACTAAATACATTAGATAAGCTCAACATAGGGCGGCCATGGACGACCTTTTCAAAGGAACCTTCTACCTTCATGCCTACCCGTTGTGTTGGCGATGATGGCACAATATATTCAGGATGAGCTGTTTCCAAATCAACAAGCTCACGATATTTTTTATCATATTCAAAGTCACTCATTGTAGGAGCATCTTTTACGTAGTATAAATACTGCGCATGAGTTAGCTCTTGTTGTAACTCTTTAATTCTATCTTTCGGATTCATATTACATCCCTTTTACAGTGCAGTAACACTCTATACGTTCCTTACAAGTAAGGTAGAGAGGTTAACTGCCATACACAAATTTTATCCCTTCTTAACAGGTGCAAATTTTGCCATTACTACACGTACACCTTGTGTGGGGAATTCAATAGTCAGCTTCATACCAGCCCCTTCGCCGGCAACATTGATGACTTTACCATTGCCCCACTTACTATGAATAGCCGTATCACCAACCTTCCAATCGGCAATTACTTCATTGCGAACGATTGGCTTTGTAACGGGTCGGCTTGTGACACTCATATGTTGCGGCACATGACGTTTAATATCATCAGGTACTTTACGCTTAGCACGCAAACCGTCTACTAACTCTTCTGGAATTTCATCGATAAAACGAGATGGTAAATAGCTGCTAGTGCGTCCAAATACGGTACGCGTAGTGGCATTAGAAATATATAATTCCTTTTCAGCACGAGTAATACCTACATAAGCAAGGCGGCGTTCCTCTTCAATTTCCTCAGGGTTCATCAAAGTGCGGCTATGTGGGAATAAGCCTTCCTCCAAGCCTCCTAAAAATACGATTGGGAACTCCAGACCTTTCGCAGCATGTAATGTCATTAATGTCACTTTAGACTCTTCTTGCTCGAAAGAATCAACATCATTTACGAGTGCTACTTGTTCCAAGAAGTCTTCCACTGTACCAGTTGGATTTGTATCTTGGAAGTCTTTAGCTACAGATAAAAGTTCACCGATATTCTCAGCGCGAGCCTGATCTTGTGGATCTGTACTCTCTTCTAATTGTGCCAAGTAACCGGTTCTATCGAGAATAGATTCTAAAATATCAAGCACAGTTTTATCTTCCATTTCAGCTACGAGAGTAAAGATAAGGATACCAAATTCCTCTAACTTTTCCTTTGTCTTACCTTTAATCGTATCTACTAGATGCAACTGTGTTAATGTCATAAACAAGGACGTGCCATTTGCGCGAGCATAATCTTGTAGTTTTGCCACTGTAGTAGCACCAATACTACGCTTAGGTACATTGATGATGCGCAATAAACTCAAATCATCGAATGGATTATATAACACGCGTAAGTAAGCTAAAACGTCCTTAATTTCTTTACGATCATAGAACTTCGTGCCCCCTACCATCGTATATGGCAGAGCCCGTTTAATCAGTGCTTCTTCAAGTACACGAGATTGAGCATTAGTACGGTACAAAATAGCCATATCACCATAAGGTACACCATGAATATCGTGCTTTTTAGCGATAGTATCGCCGATAAAAGCAGCTTCTTCATGTTCAGACTGAGCCGTAAAATGCTGAATTTTAGCCCCTTCTGTCTTATCTGTCCATAAGTTTTTCTTAGGACGACCTTCATTATTTTCAATTACTGCATTGGCTGCATCAAGAATAATCTTTGTAGAACGATAGTTTTGTTCCAACTTGATAGATGTGCAGTTTGGATAATCCTTTTCAAAGTCCAAGATATTTTGAATATCTGCGCCACGCCATGCGTAAATACTTTGGTCAGCATCACCTACTACGGCGATGTTTTTCCAATGAGAGGCCAATAATTTAGCCAATAAATATTGAGCATGGTTCGTATCTTGATACTCGTCGATCATAACATAACGAAAACGCTTGCTATATTTATCTAGTACAGCTTCATTAGATTGCAATAATTTTACTGCCACCAATAAAAGATCATCAAAGTCTAAGGCATTATTTTTACGCAATTCACGTTCATAATACTCATATACATCAGCAACCTTTTGTTGGTAAAAGTCTCTCGCTTGTTTTCTAAAATCAGAAGCAAAGAGTAATTTATTCTTTGCATCTGAAATAGCTGCTATCATAGCACCAACGGGATAGTATTTATCGTCCAAGTTTAGTGCTTTCAACGCCGCCTTAATAACGGCTTGAGAGTCAGATGTATCATAGATTGTAAAATTACTGTTATAACCCAAGAAGTTATCTAATTCAAAACGCAAGAATTTCGCACAGAAGCTATGAAATGTGCTGAGCCAAATGCGATTGGCTACATCACCAACAAGACCTTCTACACGGCTTTTCATCTCCTTAGCCGCTTTGTTGGTAAATGTAATCGCCAAGATTTCATATGGATTAATACCTTGAGCTAATAAATGTGCAATGCGAACGGTTAACACCTTTGTTTTACCAGATCCAGCACCAGCTAAAATCAATAAAGGGCCTTCCGTATGTTGAACGGCTTGTTGCTGCTCTTTATTTAAACCTGTTAGTAATGAATTCATCGGAACACCCCTATCGCCCTTACATATACTATAATTTGATAATCATATAAATAGAGAAGAAGAACGTTGCAAGCAACGTTCTTTTCCCTTTGTATACTACTATACTATTTCATAGCACCAAGAATTGGTGGTACGATTTGTTTTTTACGAGACATAGTATTTGGCAAGAATACACCATTGTCTTTAACTTCTTTTTCAAATGCTTTTGTTACTACTGCTTCCACATCACCACTGAATAATAATGTAGTGCTTTCATCAAGAATATTTGTAATCATGATGTAAGATGCATCGTAGTTGTTAGCACTGCGAAGAGCTTCTAACGCTTGTACTAATTCACCTTGTTTAGCCAATACGTCTGTAGTATCCATAACAGAAATTTGACCGATAGAAATTGTTTTACCTGCTTCGGAGAATTCCTTCATGTCTGTACGAACGATATCGTCATTAGTCAAATCAGAAATATCTGCACCAGCCTTTAACATATTAAGGCCATAGGACTCGATATCTACACCAGCGATTTCTGCCAATTTATGAGCCATTTCTTTATCTGTTTCAGTACATGTTGGAGAACGGAATAAAACAGTATCAGAAATGATAGCGGACAACATCAAGCCTGCAATAGCTTTAGGAATTTCTTGATTGTTTTCCATGTACAATTTAGTAATGATTGTATTGGAGCAACCTACTGGTTCTAAGCGCATGAATACAGGACCATCAGTTTCGAAATCACCAATGCGGTGATGATCCACAACGCCACACATATTCATAGACTTGTAACCGTCAATAATTTGTTTAGATTCATTGTGGTCTGTTAAATATAAGTTACCACCTTCTGGAGCAAATTCTTCCCAATTCTTAACGATTTGAGGGTGTTCAAAACCAAAATGATTCAATACGTATGTTGTTTCTTTATTTGCTTCACCTGCACATACTGGAGTAGCTGGTGTGCCCATTTGTGTTAAGAAATTAGCAAAGGAAATAGCAGAACAAATAGAATCTGTATCAGGGCTTTTATGACCTGTTACATATGTTTTTACATCACTCATAATATACCTCTTTTATATAAATTTCACACTTAATATCGACTTACGTCAATCTGATTTTTAACTATATTATTATATCATAAATTATATAAAAAAACACGCCACTACTAAGTAGTGACGTGTTTTTGTCATTCTACAAAATTATCTAATGTAAATGATTAGTCGTGATTTTTTTTGCGGTTTGTAAACAAACCAGGTCCAAGTGTTTCAATGATGATGAACAGCATTGGAATGATAAAGATACCAAACAATGTTGCTGTTGTCATCCCTGCTACTACAGTAATACCCATGGATGTACGAGCACCAGAACCAGCACCAGTAGATACTGCCAATGGCAATACACCAAGGATGAACGCAAAGGATGTCATCAAGATTGGACGCAAACGAATTTTTGCAGCTTCAATAGCAGCATCAACAACGTTCATGCCACGTTCGTCAACACGAATCTTAGCATACTCAATAATCAAAATCGCATTTTTTGCAGCCAAACCTACTAAGGTTAAAAGACCAATCTGCATATAAATATCGTTAGCTAAGGAATATCTACCTGTAAAGTTCAACAAGAATGGAACTAAAGAAGCACCAATCATACCAGATGGTACGGAGAACAATACGGCAAATGGAACCTTCCAAGATTCATACAAGGCGGCCAAGATTAAGAACACAAATACTAGACCTAAGCCAAGAATCATGATGGTTTGAGAACCAGCTTTCAACTCTTCACGAGATTGACCTGCCCAGTCATATGTATAACCGGCTGGTAATGTTTTAGCTGCCGCCTCTTTCAATGCATTAATAGCATCACCAGAGGAGTAACCACGTGCTTGAGAACCGCCAATTTGTACGGCCATCGCATTATCGAAACGAGTAATACTAGATGGCATACCGGTTTGTTCCTTCGTGATGTAGTTAGATACAGGAACCATAAGCCCCTTACTATTTCTAACAGCCAGCATATTAAGCTGTTCTGCATTTTGACGGTAAGCGTCTTCAGCTTGAACTACTACTTTATAGTTTTTACCATATGTAGTGAAGTCATTGACTTGAATACTACCATAGAAACCTTGCAATGTAGTAAAGATATCAGCTAATGCCACACCATCTTGAGCCGCTTTTTCACGATTCACATCAAATTGTAAGGATGGTGTAGATGTATCAAAAGTAGTATAAATACTTTGGATAGCAGGACTCTTACGAGCTTCAGCTAAGAATTCATTAGCACGTTCTGCCATAACTTGTGGACTATCGCCAGCTTTATTGATGATGTACATGCTGAAACCACCTGTAGCACCTAAACCAGGAATAGATGGTGGGTTCATAGCAATTACAGTTGCTTCTGGTACCTTTTCAGCTGCAAAGCCAAATGTTTGACCAACCATTGCATTAATTGATGTTGCTTGTGTTGTACGATACTTCCAGTCAGACATAGTGGCAAAGATTACACCTGCACTAGATTTTTGACCGTTCCCTAAGATGTCAAAGCCTGCTACAGTAAATACCCCTTGGAATAATTGCTCATCTTTAGGTTTTTCTGGATCATTTTTGCCTTCTAAGAAGGAAGCAATTTTTTCAAGTGTTGCCATCGTACGCTCAGATGTAGCACCTGGCGGTTCATTAACGGCAATCATATAATAACCGCTATCCTCTGCAGGTACAAAGGATGTTGGTAAGAAGTGGAATACTAAACCAGTACCACCAGCAAAGATTAACAATGCAATAACAGTTAAGCTCAAACGATGACTTAAACGAGCCAATTGGATACCATACCAATCACTGAAACGTTCTAGGCCTGCATTGAATTTGTTTAACTGACGATGTACCCAATCTTCACGCTCTTTAGGTGTGTGAGGTTTTAACATCGTAGCACATAGTGCTGGTGTTAATACAAGGGCGATAATCGCAGAAATAACAACAGATACAGCGATTGTTAATGCAAACTGTTTGTAAAGAATACCTGTCATACCACCCATGAAGGCAACTGGTACGAATACAGCTACCAATACAAAGGCGATACCAATTACAGGGCCTTGTACATTTTCCATCGCTTTAATAGCCGCCTCTTTCGGAGGTAAGCCATTATATTTTAATTCATACTCTACCGCTTCTACTACTACGATAGCATCGTCAACAACGAGACCGATAGCCAATACCATGGCGAATAATGTTAACGTATTGATAGAGAAATCAAGTAATACGAAAGCCCCAAATGTACCTAGCAAGGATACTGGAACAGCAATCATAGGAATAATTGTAGATCTCCAGGATTGTAAGAATACATATACTACAAAAAGAACGAGTAGTAATGCTTCTACAAAGGTATGCTTTACCTCATTGATAGATGCACTTACGAATTTAGTATTATCTACAACTACGTTATATTGCATATCTGGTGGGAAGGATTTAGATTGTTCATCTAGTACCTTCTTAACATTCGCAATAGTTTCTAATGCATTAGCATCATTTTGCAAGGAAATAGCGAAGCCTGCTACCTCTTTATGCGCGGACTTAGCAATAAGGTCATATCCTTTAGCACCAATTTGAATGCGAGCAACATCTTTTAGATGCAATACCTTACCATTAGAGCTTTTAATAGCAATGTTACCAAATTGTTCAGGTGTCACAAGACGACCTTCAATTTTGATAGGATATTGAAATGCTTGTTCCCCATTAGTAGGATTTTGACCAACTGTACCTGCTGCAGCCTGTAAGTTTTGTCCCTTAATAGCTGCGGTTACTTCAGAAATAGTAACACCTAGATTTTGCATCTTCGCTGGATCTAACCAAATGCGCATAGCATAGTCGGAACCGAACTCTCGCACAGAACCGACACCCTTAATAGATTTAATAGCATCCATCATATAGTTGGTAGCATAGTTCTTTAAGAATGTAGAATCATAAGTACCATCAGGTGAGTTCAAGGAGAATACCATAGCCATATCACCAGAAGATTTAGTAGTTGTAACACCAACTGCTTGTACCTCTGCAGGTAATTGAGCAAGTGCTGCTTGTACACGGTTTTGTGTATTAACCGTATCCATATCGGCATCTGTGCCTTGATTGAACTGAACAGTCAAAGAGTAGCTACCATTACTAGAGCTACTAGATGTCATATAGTCCATATCTTGTACGCCTACGATTTGTGTTTCAATAACACTGGCTACCGTATCATTAACAACTTGAGCCGTTGCACCTGTATAGGCTGTGTCAACACGCACTGTAGGAGGAGAAATTTGTGGATATCGAGCTATCGGAAGGTTCATCATAGAAATGAGACCTACCAAGGTAATAACAATGGCTATTACAATGGCAAAGATAGGTCGATTAATAAAGAATTTCGACACGATCTAGCCCCCTTCTATTTTGTAGCTTTCAATTGTTCTTTGGAAAGCAATTTAGCATTAACCTTCACACCGTTTTTAACCTTAGTTAAGCCATCAACGATGATTGTGTCTCCAGGTGCTAAGCCGGCCTTAATAATTGTATCGCCACCACTTGTACCGCCAACTTCAACACTTTTTTGTTCTACTACACCATCAGCATTTACAACAAAGATAAAGTTTTTATCCATGATTTGAAGAATAGCGCGACTAGGAACAAGAATAGCGTTTTTAATTTTTTGACCAGGAGAAATTACTGTAGCAAACATATTTGGTAACAACAAATGATCAGGATTTGGGAAAGATGCTTTCAACACAAGCTTACCTGTTGATTGATCAAGACTTTTTGCTGCTTGAACAATAGAACCCGGTTGATTATACGTTTCGCCATCAGCAAGTTTTAATTGAATATTTGGACCATTGGAATCATCGCCGGTTGGATTTTTCATGAAGTCAAGATATTCTTGCTCTGTCATACTGAATTCAACAAAGATAGGATCGATAGAATCAATAGTTACTAATGTTGTAGAACCTGCTTGTACAAATGTGCCCATATCGATATCATCCATACGTAATGTACCAGAATACGGTGCATATACCATTGTATCGCCTAAGTTATCTTGAGCAATTTTTACGGATGCTTCGTATGCTTCATAAGCTGCCTTAGCTTGTTCTGCAGTGCTGCGTTGTGTATCTACACGTTGTTGCGCAATAGCATCTTGTTGAGCTAATGTTTCATAACGATTAAGGTCTACTTCAGCATTTTTATAGTTTGCATTAGCTTGAGCTGCTTGTGCTTCAGCATTGGCAAGAGTAGCTTCGTATTGACGAGAATCGATACGATATAATGGCTGGCCAGCTACAACTTGCTCCCCGCCTTTAACATATTTTTCAACTACGTAACCGGTTACACGAGCATGTACAGCTACAGAGTTTTCTGCAACTACTGTACCAGCATAGGTTTGGTTTACCTGTGCATCACTGGCAGTAATTTTGTATGCATTGACACTCACGTCGCCTGCTTGCTGTTGATTACTGCCACAACCAGCAACCATTACAGCGGATACAACGAGAGCCGCTAACATACGGGAATAACGGAACTTCATTATATGTACTCCTTTACACGAAACTAATCATCTATGTGTCATAATTACATAAATATCTTTATATATTTTACAGGATTCTATAGACAAAGTCAATTTTTCAGTGCCTCTCAACCTATGTAAAACACAGATAAAATCTAATCAAATTACTATTCATTGTATACAACAAAAAAGATAAAAACCATTGACTTTTATATTTTTTTGTGTACAAAAAAATGCTAGAAGCATAGAACCATTATTAAGCATTCTATACTACTAGCATATATATTCAATATGGTGGAGATGAGGGGAGTCGAACCCCTGTCCAGAAGTGTTGCCATATAGACTTCTCCGAGCACAGTCTATGATTGAGTTCTCAGGTTGCTACCGCTCACAGACAAGCTACACAACCCCAGTTCATGTTGTCTCGCCTAATTCATATGAACAACTGAATTAAGCCAGCCTACGGTTTGACGTCCATTCACACTTGGTAGGCACAAGTATGAGGGACGTAGCTTATGCAGCTAATGCAAAATTTTCTTCTGCGTTTAAATGTTTTCCCACCGTTTAACGGCCTCATGGAACGCCGACTCGCTATCTATACCACACGCACCCCTGTCGAAACCTTTACATCCCCGTGTGTCGGTCTCATAATTATAAGCCTATTTAGTATTACTGTCAATTATATGAAACCTTCACCAATTCGGTATATTCACTACTCTTAACCTTCTCAACTTATCTAAATTTGACAATTTTACCAATCCAAGGATTCTTTTATCCCTGTCTTCAGAGGATATATTATCTATTATCATGATTATAACTATTTCATAGCATTTTGCAGTGATTGGCACACATAATCTATTTGTTCTTTATTATGCGCAGCAGTCACCGTTAGTCTAATTCTGCTTTCACCAATAGGTACTGTAGGCGGACGAATAGCGGTGCCTATAATGCCATCCTCATATAGATAATCAGATACGGCAAGTGTATCTTCATTACGCCCTATTAGTATTGGGAAAATTGGCGTTTCATTAGTAGCATCAATTCCTATGGAAATCAATTGATCTGCCATATAGTTTACATTTTCATGTAAACGCGCTAAAACAGATGCATCTGTCTCAAGAACCTGTAATGCAGCTAAGGCCGCCCCTATATCAGCAGGAGATAATGCGGTAGAGAATATAAAACTGCGGCTCGTATTAACGAGATAATCTATGATAGTACTATTTGCAGCTACATAACCACCAACAGAGCCTAAAGATTTACTCAATGTACCAAGTTGTATGTCTACTTCTTTTTCAAGTCCAAAATAGGCCGCTGTACCATGACCATTACCAATAGTTCCCGTTGCATGGGCATCGTCAACCATGAGCAATGCATTGTAATCACGGCTTAATTCATACAGTTTATCTAGTGGTGCAATATCCCCATCCATACTAAATACGCCATCAGTAACTATAAGCTTTCGAGTGTTTCGATCTACCTGTTTTAACAGATACTTTAACTCGTCTATATCACAGTGGCTATATGTTTTTACAGTACCTCGACTTAATCTACAACCATCAATAATACTAGCATGATTAAGAGCATCACTAAAAATAATAGTATTCTTATCAGCTACGGCAGAAATAGTTCCTACATTGGCCATATAACCGGTATTAAATACAAGGGCTTTTTCAGTATTCTTAAATTTAGCTAATGACCTTTCGAGCTCTGTAAATAATGGAAATGTACCAGATACAAGGCGCGATCCACCAGATCCTGTTCCATATTGTTGAGCCCCTTTCAGGGCCCCTTCTATGACACGAGTATCAAAAGTTAAGCCCAAATAATTATTTGAAGCCATCATTAAATATTCTTTATCATCTCGTTTTACTCGCACTGCATCTAGAGGACAGTATTCTCTTAAGGTTCGTAAATTATGGTTCTCTATCTTAGAATCTAATTGTTCTTTAAAAAATTTGTACATTCTATCTCCGTTGAACAAGTACTGGAGTACGCTCCAAATACTCAATTACACTTTCACTATCTATATCAGACCGTACAAAGAAAACGCGGCCCCCTATATCTGAACCAAATTCTTTCATATTAGGAAGGCGATGGTATACACCATTACAAGCAACATAACCTACTGTATAGTCTGGATCATCAGACCAACATAATTCGCCCACAATACCATCTGCTGATTGAACCTTTGAAGCTAATACTAAAGCCTCTCTCATATGTTCATTATCACCTAATGCATAAGAGTCAAAGGAGTCCATATGACTAACACGTACTCCGCGGTCACCTGTATCTAAGCGCTCGCCAGTAATGGCATCCACTAACATAGCGCCGCGCATAGATTTATCTAAACTTTTTAACAAAGATATAGCTTTAAGAACAGCTGCCTCACTAATATGAGGACCTTGTAAAAGCTCAGTCGCCAATTGATGGGATTCAGAAATACTACTAGTTTTATGTTCCTCTACCTTAAGACAGTCAATATATGTAATCTTCTCCGGTGGGATTAAATCTACAGTAATATTGATAAAATCAGCTCTTCCTTTACTGTGATGCAGTGCGCGATCAGCTAACGATTGAGCTATAGCCCCTACTTCTTCTAACTTCACAATCCGCTCTGCCCCAGAAATATGGTGGCCCCCTTTTTCATGGGGACCACCTTGAGCAGCACGCATGCGTACACTATATAATTCAGCCATTATGACACCTTCCCTTTAATAAGATCATTTTTAGGTACTTGGCTGTGAATTTTACGGAATACTTTCACAAATACTGGTGCCATAATAACAGTAAAAATCATGCCAGGCACTGCTAATGCAACCATAGGTAATGCAGCTTTACCGATATATACAGACAAGGTCAATCGCGCTAATGCAGATGCAATCGGGCCAGAAATCATAATACCTATCATATGATTGTGGCACATCCAAAGAATTAGCCCTACGATAAGTCTAAATTGCATAGCAATCATAACATTCAAAATAGTTTGTGTACCTAGTGCTAAACCGATTAAACTAGATAGACATCCGCTAATAATATATTTCTTAAATCCGAATACGGCACATATGGCTACCGCCAATGGAGCTGACAGTTGAAACTCTATACCTGGAATGACATTAGGTATTTTAATAGCACCTAATACAGTAATCATAGCCGTTAAAATAGCAACCTCTGTAATGTACCGAATATTCTGATTCATGATGTTTCTCCTCTACTTAGAAAATGTCAACCACAATCACAACTCTTTGTTTACATTATAATTTCAATATACATATTTATCAACTAAAAACACAAGATAAGTTAACAAATATCACACAAAAAAATCGAGCCATCATGACTCGATCTTTTTATCTTAATATTTTTGTTGCTCTTTGAGACGCTTTGCAATATCTCGCTTAGCATCGCGTTCCGCCATATCTTGACGCTTATCGTATAACTTTTTACCAGTTACAAGGCCTACAGTTACCTTTACATAACCATGGCTAAAATGGAAGTTAAGCGGCACTAAAGAGAATCCTTTCTCCTTAACCTGTGCATGTAATTTATTAATTTCAGATTTATGCATCAACAATTTACGGGTCCGTTCAGGTTCATGATTAAAACGATTGCCTTGTTCATATGGGCTGATATGAACACCATACAACAAAAGCTCGCCTTTATCAATGCGACAAAAGCTATCCTTTAAGTTCAGTTTACCTTGACGTATCGATTTAATTTCAGTACCTGTCAAAGCAATGCCTGCTTCATAGGTTTCATGAATATTAAAATCATGACGGGCCTTACGATTATCAGCAATAAGAGATGGACTAGATTGTTTTGCCATATGTACCTCTATCGTTTACGTTTACTTTTAGATTTCTTAGATTGACTGCGCTTAGTCGTTTTATTAGACTTCTTACGACTTGATTTGCCTTTACTAGTTTTTTTACTGAAAGCATCGTACTTAGAATGACTAGATTTATTACTATCGCGTCGTGAAGATTTTTTACTGGATTTTCCTGAAGATTTACGACCTTTTCGACTACCATAGCCATCTCGACTACTTGCATAGTCAGAACCATTTTGCAATTGTTCTTGTATAGCCATTAGGTTATTGACTTCACCAAGTACAAAGTCGATCTGTTTCTTTTCTACATCGGCTTTTACTAATGTAACAGTTACCTTTTCACCTAAGTGATAGGTTTTACCTGTTCTTTTGCCTACAAGTACAAAATGTTCTTCATCAAAGAAATAGTAATCATCATTCATCATGCTCATATGCACAAGGCCATCGATACCGTTTTCTAATTCTACAAACATCCCAAAAGATGTAATGCTAGAAATAGTTCCTTCAAAGACTTCCCCTACAAATGGAACCATGTATTGAGTCTTTTTAAGATCTACTGTATCTCGTTCAGCCTCAGTAGCTACTTGCTCCTGTATAGAAGAATGTTCAACAGCTCCAGCTAAGAACGCTTCGTCTACATCCCGTTTAGAATAACCATTTTTCCAATGCATATCTGCTTTTAAAAGGCGGTGAACCATTAAGTCAGGATATCGTCTAATAGGAGATGTGAAATGCGTATAACATGTAGATGCCAAGCCAAAATGACCCACATTGTTGGTACTATATTTAGCTTGCTGCATGGAACGCAAGGTCATAATTTGAGCTACTTGCTCAATATCTTGCCCTTTTACTACATCTAAGATTTTTTGGAAATCTCGTGGTGTCACACCATCAGTACTTAGAACTAGGTTTTGACCTAAATAATTAAGCACCTTTTGGAATAAATCTAGTTTTTCCTCACTAGGATTCTCATGAATACGATATACCGATGTACGGTGTGTATGCTCTAAATGTGTAGCCACTGTTTCATTGGCAATGAGCATACATTCTTCGATAAGTCGTTCTGCCATGGTGCGATCTCGTTTTACGATGCGCAACGGTGTACCATCATGATCAAGTAATACCTTGTACTCAGGAAAATCAAAGTCCAATGCACCTCTACGGCGACGCATTGCATTAAGAATTTTAGAGATTTCTGCTAAATCGCGAAGCATAGGCATAAAGTCTTGTAAATCGTCAGGAATAATATTTTCTTCCAGCGCCTTATACACTTCTTTATAGCTACAACGACGGCCTACATGGATAATAGATGGTCGAATGCGATAATGTACAACCTTACCATCTTTATCTATTTCCATCATACACGTCATAGCATAACGGTCTTCATGAGCATTTAAACTACAAATACCATTGGATAAAACCTCTGGTAACATCGGTACTACTCTATCAACTAAATATACAGATGTCCCCCGTTTATAGGCCTCGTTGTCAATGGCTTGCCCAGATGTTACATAATGACTTACATCTGCAATATGTACGCCTAATTCATAATTACCATTTGGTAATTTACGACCACTCACAGCATCGTCTAAATCTTTTGCATCTTCCCCATCGATGGTAACCATCTGTACATCACGAAGGTCCCAACGATCAGAATCCTCATGAATCACAGTATCAATTTTCTGGCTAGCTTTAATGACATCGTCTGGGAAATTAAATGGAATCTTATGATTCGCCATGATGCAGTTAATATCGAGACCTACATCACCTTTATAGCCAAGAATTTCCGTTATAATACCTTCTGGCTTTTTATCACCTTCCGGCCATTTTGTAATTTTGACTAGTACCTTTGCGCCACTACGAGCATCTAATGTATTTTTTAAATCTACAAAGATATCTGTCCCTATACGCTCATCATCAGGGATAACAAAGCCAAAGTGTTGTTGTCGGTCATAGGTACCTACTACAGTTTCATTAGCTCGTTCAATAACATCAACGATGACGCCTTCTCGTTTATGCTTTGTATAGTTAGACGGTACAACGCGAACTCGAACCTTATCATTGTGCATAGCAGTCCCTTTATTTTGTTCTGCTACATATATATCTTCATCATCAGGCATAATCACAAAGCCATACGACTTACGATAGCCCTTATAAATACCTTCATATTCTTCATGTTGTTGTTCTGCATATTGATATACATCAGGTCGAGAAGATGTTAGCACCCCTTCTCGAGCAAGCATTTTTGCTGAACGAATAAACATCTCAAGATCCTTACCACCTCGAATGTGATTATCCATAGCAGCATCTTCAATATGATATGCATGTGGTTGTATAGATTTATAAAAGTCTAATACTTTCTTCTTCAAATCTTCACCTCCTTATTCTGAAAAAAGAAAAAGCCTGCAAAGCAGGCTTTCATCATTAGAATTGATTAATCATTGCCCCTAACACTAAGCTCAACACAGCAAAGATAATCCCCAATATAATCGTACATTTAGATAAGAAAGCATCTAAACCGCGTTGCTTACCACCAAAAGAAGAGTCTGCCGCACCAGAAACAGCACCACCCATGCCTGCGTTTTTGCTATTCTGTGCAACAACTACTACGATTAATAAGATAGATACAATAACTTCTACAATCATTAAGAAATTTGTCACGACTGTCATCCTTCCTGTGTGGCTCTTGGAGAATCCAAAACCCGATGTTCTAAATACTTCTCTAATTTACGTTTAACCCTTTGTAACGCATTGTCTATAGATTTGACACTGCGATCTGTGACCTCAGCCATTTCTTGGTAAGAACGTCCGTCTAAATAGCCTTCCAAGACCTCCCACTCGAGTTCACTTAAAATATGACCAATATTGCGCTCAATATCATCCAATTCCTCTTGGCTGATAATAAGATCCTCAGGATTGGTAACCTTTGCTGAAGATAGCATCTCGATCAATGTACGCTCTGATTCCTCTGTATAAACTGGCTTATTTAAAGATACATAGGAATTTAAAGGCGCATGTTTTTGTCTAGTAGCCGACTTAATAGCCGTAATAATCTGTCTAGTTATACAAAGCTCCGCAAAAGCTCTAAAGGACGCTAATTTATCATGTTTAAAATCTCGCGTAGCCTTATAAAGACCAATCATCCCTTCTTGAATGATATCTTCACGATCTGCGCCTACTAAAAAGTAAGAACGCGCCTTTGCACGAACAAAGTTTTTATATTTATTAACAATATAATCGATTGCAAACTCATTTTGCTCTTCTTGAGCTATGACCACAACTTGCTCATCGGTCATTTCTTTGAAATTGTAATCGGGCTTGCGTGTATGAATTGTGTTCATATGCTCCTCCTTACAATTGAGCAGAAAAACCAATATATTCATTATACTGGAACTATATGTGATTTTCAACTATCAATGGCCACGCCGTAATTTCTCTAGCTTTTCAGCTACTTCAGGAGATAATAACCCTCCTACTTCATTACGTCGCAAGCTAAATTGATCTCGTCTATGTTCATGAGCGTATTGTAATCGTTCCTCTTCCTTAGCTATGCGAATCATATTTTGCAATTCTCGAGCTGGAATGCGTAAACCACCAGATCCAAGAATTTGATTTTGTTCAGCTCCATCAGAGGTTACAACATATACATTGGTATATTTGCCTTTCCGCAAAAATACCTCTCGTTCAATAAAGGAATCCGCCGTCTCTCCATCCTCAGTATAGACTTCAAGAAATCCGCTCGTAATAGCCTCTACAGAACCGCCAGACTTTGTATATTTACCATCAAACACAAGGATAACTTCGTATCCCTTGAATTTTCCGTAGTTTAACAATCTATCTCTAAGCTCCATACGGGCATGTTCTAATGACTCATGAGCCAATTTCTTTAGATGAGTCCAGGCGAATATCACATTATATCCATCTACAATTAAGATATCTTTTAACATAATTATTTCGCTTGTCGTTGACGAACCGCTTCATACATAAGAACGGCGGCTGCAACAGATGCATTCAAAGAATTTAAATTCCCATACATAGGGATGGTAACGAGGAAATCACAAGCCTCTTTCACAACGCGGCTAATGCCCTTACCTTCATTACCGATAACGATAACTGTAGGAATTGTCATATCCGCCTCGTATAAGGTACGATCACCTTCCATATGAGCGCCCATAACCCAAAAACCTTGTTTTTGAAGTTGTTTAATAGTTTGAGCTACATTCCCAACCTGTACAAGTGGAATTTGTTCAATAGCACCTGCCGATGTTTTAGCTACAGTAGCATTAATAGGAGCATTGTGACGCTTAGGAATGAGTACGGCCGTAGCCCCTACACATTCCGCAGTACGGATAATTGCGCCCATGTTATGTGGATCCTCAACACCATCTGTTAGGATAAGCAAAGGGACATCATGATTCGTCTCTTGTAGTACTTCACCAAGTTCCTTAAATTGAACAGCAGAAACAAGAGCAATAACACCTTGGTGTGGTACCTCTAAATCATATTTATTCATTTGTTTGATAGGTGTTGGACGCACTTCAATGCCTTGAGATTTAGCAAGGCCAACAATATCAGCTAGACCTGTTTTAACCTTATCTTCACTGACCATAATGCGCTGGATGGAACGACCACTTTTAAGGGCCTCTTTAACCGCATTGCGACCTACAATATAATTATCCATACTACATACCTCGTAGAGTTATTGAAAAGGCTTGCTTCATAACATCTTGTAAGCGCTCATCTTGACGCGTTTCATAAAGAAATCCAAGTACGGCTTCAAAGGCTGTACTACTACGATACTCTTGAACAGAACTACTTTTTGGCACATTTACATTACTATTTCTAGCTCGTCGTGCAATAGCTTGTTCTTGTTCTGTGAAAGCATCCTCTATTTCAAGCAATACCTTCGCTTGTGACTTAGCACAAATAAACTCAGTAACAATGGTGTGCAACACTTGTACCTTAGATATATTCATTTGTACCACTCGTTCACGGACATACATGGAGTATACGGCATCGCCAATATAGGCAAGCATAACTGCATCTGCACTGAGACACTCCTCTATAGTTCGTTTACGCAAACGAAGCGGCTCTTGTTCAAGAGCCGTCAACTTTTTTATTGCTTCATTCTTTAAGAATTGAAATTGTTTAAACTTCACGTTTTTTCCACCGTGCACCTTGAGGGGAATCCTCAATAGTAATACCGATTTCAGCCAAACGATCGCGGATACAATCAGCTAATGCCCATTGTTTTTGATCGCGACATGCTTGACGTACAGACAAGATTACTTGCATTAATTCTTCATATTCAGCAGCGTTAGCACCTGTGTTGCCTTCCCATGCTTTTTCAAGAATACCAATTACTTCTGTCATGAACTTGAAGATACGTTTTACTTCAGCAATAGCTTCTTGGCAAACAACACCTTCACGACCTGTTACAGTTTGATAGTAAATGTTGATCTCTTTAGCAAGACCAAACATGCTAGATGTAGCTAACGCAGTATTGAAGTCATCGCTCATAGCTGCTTCGAATTCTTCTTCATACTCTTTAGCTTTTTCTAATAAGTGTTGCGCTTCATCACATGGACCTGGTTCACATTTTTCAAGGTACAATAGATTTTCAATAGCAGTGCTTAAACGTTCTAAGGATTTATTTGCTTCCTCTAAACGTTCATCAGAGAAATCTAATGGACTACGATAATGAGTGCTCAACAAGAAGTAGCGCAATGCGTCTGGGCTATATTGTTCCAAAATATCTTTTACCAAGAAGAAGTTATTCAAGGATTTAGACATTTTTTCAGAATTAATGGTAATGAAACCATTGTGTAACCAATAGCGTACAGATGGATGTTGACCAGAACAACCTTCAGATTGGGCAATTTCGTTTTCATGATGAGGGAAGATCAAATCACTACCACCACCATGGAAGTCAAATTCTGTACCTAAATATTTTTGGCTCATAGCAGAACATTCAATGTGCCAACCTGGACGGCCATTCCCCCAAGGGCTTTCCCAATATGGTTCACCTGGTTTTGCAGCTTTCCATAACGCAAAGTCCATAGGATTTTTCTTACGGCCATCAACTTCGATACGAGCACCCGCTTCCATATCATCTAATGTACGGCCAGATAACTCACCATAATGTTCAAATTTATCAACGCTATAATATACATCGCCATCGAGTTCATAAGCATAGCCTTTTTCAATCAATGTAGAGATCATAGCAATAATATCTTCGATATGTGTAGAAACACGTGGATAAATATCAGCACGTTGTACACCAAGGGCATCCATTACTTCGAAATAGCTGTCGATATAACGGTTTGCAATAGTATCCCAAGATACGCCTTCACCATTGGATGTATTGATGATTTTGTCATCTACATCAGTAAAGTTTTGTACATATGTTACTTTATAGCCTACATGTTTCATATAGCGACGAATTACGTCCCAAGTTACGAATGGACGTGCATTGCCAATGTGAGGATGGTTATATGGTGTAACACCACATACGTACATCTTTGCCTCACCTGGTGTTACAGGATTGAACACCTCTTTTTGGCGCGTCATAGTATTATAAACTGTAATTTCTCTCATCGTTACCGATGCCTCCATGTTCGTAAAATAAAAAAGACCCCTCATCTCATACAGAGACGATGGTCCGCGGTTCCACTCTGTTAGGTACCAATGTAGTACCCACTCATCGCATAACGGCGCGTCACCGGACAAACCTACCTATAATCGGAGTGTCAGCTCGTGAATGCATTTCGTCTACCTATCCTTGAACCCTCCCACCATCGGTTCTCGCTAAAAAGTTAGTTGTAGAGTACTTCTTTCAGTCTTAGCTATTGGTAATCATCTATATTCAGATATGTAAATATTTTATCAATTATCCTATAGAATGTCAATGAAAACAAGAAAATCCTCATCTTTCAATATATCCAAATAATGTATTAAACATGCAGATTTCGGATATAAATTTGAATGATGAGGAATTCTATAATGAAAATATTTTACTACGCTTATCACTAATGCCAATATCATTTATAAAAGTATACTTACAAATAATAATTGAAACATTAGTTATTAACTATTAAGCGTTTTCTAATTTTTCTTGATCATCATGTTTACGGCAAATACCTGCAAAGATAGAGCCTGTAAAGTTATGGATGATAGAGAACACTGCACCTGCTACAGCTGCTTGAGGTGTAAAGTGTTTAAGTGCTAAAGATACGGATAATGCGGAATTTTGCATTGCCACTTCAATTTGCATAGCACGACGAGAGGAAATATCGATGCTAAGAGCCTTACAAATGAAGTACGTTACTACGTAACCACTCACATTTTGTACCAAGCAAGCTACGAAGATGATGAAACCAGTTTCAGCAATTTGTTTTTGGTTTACTGCAGTTACAGCTGCCAAAATAAGTAATACTGCAATAGCCGCAATTGTAGGACATACAGATTTAACAGGTTCGATCTTAGAGCCGATGAAGTAATTCAATACAATACCCAAGATGATCGGTACCAATACGATTTTTACGATAGAAATAAACATCGGCATAAATTGGATTTCAATGGAAGATGTAGCACCTGCATACAATACAACGAATAAAGGTGTCAAAATTGGAGCCAATAATGTAGAAACAGTCGTTGCAGATACAGATAACGGAACATTACCATTCGCAAGGAATGTCATTACATTAGAGGCAGTACCACCAGGACATGCACCTAACAAGATGAATCCGATACCAATTTCTGGAGGGAAATTGAAAATAAGGGCTACCAAGAAACCTGCTAATGGCATCCACAAGAATTGAATTACAGATACAAGGATAACTTTCATCGGTTGCTTAAATACATCAAGGAACACTTGAGCTGTTAATGTTAAACCCATGGCAAACATTACAAATTGAAGCATGTACGCAATGTACGGCGTCATCCAAGAAAATACAGTTGGTAATACATACGCTAACACTGCCATCAATAGCACGACCCAGGAAAGATAGCTATTGAATAAGTGGTTAAGAGAACGAATAATACTCATAAATGCACTCACTTTCATAATAAATAAAAATAAAAGACGCCGATTATTATAGCATTTCCATAGAATAATCTCAATATACATAAAAAGCTCTCATAACAATAGCTATGAGAGCTTTTTTCTTAGATTGTATTACTATTTTGTTAAAGCGCTAACATTGTCTAAGCGATGTAAGCATTTTTCTTTACCAAGCAATGTAACAATATTATTCAAATCTGGACCATGCATTTGACCAGTTAAAGCTACGCGGATTGGCATGAATACGAATTTACCTTTCAAAGCAGTTTCTTTCATAACTGCTTTAATAGTTGCTTTTACAACATCAGGCGTAATTTCATCAAGTTCAGCCAATGCACTGCGGAATGCACCTATAACTGTTGGTGCTGTTTCTTCATTCAATACAGCACGCAATTCCTCTTCGTGACCTTCTTCAAGGAATACAGTTTCACCCATAAACATGCCTACATGATCTTTAATTTGCGCCCCATAGCTAATATGGTCGCGGAATGTAGAGCATAATAATGTCAACCAATCAATATCCGCTTGATTTAAGCTATCTGGAGCCAAGCCAACTTCGTTCAAATGTGGCAAACAAAGATGGAATAACTCTTCGTCGCTCAAATTTTTCATATAGTGGAAGTTGATATGGTTTAATTTATCAATATCAAATACTGCTGGGTTCTTCGCTACGCGATCCATGGAGAAAGCTTGAATCAATTCATCTTGTGTGAAGAACTCTTCTTCCCCTTCTGGAGCCCAACCAAGAAGAGCCAAGAAGTTTACTAGTGCTTCTGGTAAATAGCCCAATTGTTTGTATTGTTCAACAGATGTAGCACCATGGCGTTTGGACATTTTTTTGTAATCTTTGCCAAGAATCAAGGAAATGTGACCAAATTTTGGCACTTCCCAGCCTAGTGCTTCATAAATAGCCATTTGACGTGGAGTATTAGATAAATGTTCTTCTGCACGAATAACGTGAGTAATGCCCATCATATGATCGTCCATTACTACTGCAAAGTTATATACAGGAATACCGTCGGATTTAACGATAACGAAGTCACCTACACCGTTAGACTCAAAGGATACATGACCACGTACCATATCATCGAAAGCATATGTTTTATTCAAAGGAACGCGTAAGCGAATTGTTGGTTTACGACCTTCTGCAATATATTTAGCCTTAGTTTCTTCGTCTAAGTGTTGGCAATGACCATTATATTTAGGTGTTTCGCCACGATCCATTTGTTCTTGACGAACAGCATCTAACTCTTCAGGTGTGCAATAACACTCATAAGCTTTGCCTTCATCCAATAAACGTTGTGTAACTTCTTTATATAAATCAAGACGTTCTGTTTGACGGTAAGGACCATTGTCGCCACCTACATCAATACCTTCATCCCAGTTCATGCCAAGCCATTGTAAGGAAGCTTTGATATTTTCTTCACTTTCACGTGTGGAACGAGCCAAATCTGTATCTTCAATACGTAATACAAATGTGCCTTTTTCCTTACGTGCTAATAGCCAGTTAAACAAAGCAGAACGAGCACCACCGATATGGAATGGACCCGTAGGGCTTGGAGCAAAACGAACTTTCATGGAACTCATGATTATACCTCTCCTTCATATACAGAAACGACAGCTTGTGCAGCAATGCCTTCGCGGCGCCCAATAGCACCTAGCATTTCATTCGTTGTCGCTTTAATACTAATACGTTCTAATGGTATTTCTAAAACAGATTGTAAATTCGCCTTCATCATATCGATGTGCGGCTTTAATTTAGGTGTCTCCGAAATAACCATAATATCTATATTATAGGCTTGTAACCCACGTTCTTTCAATAAGGAATTAACCTTTTCTAGTAAAAGCATACTAGAAATCCCTTTATATTGGTCATCTTCAGGCGGAAAATAATATCCAATATCTCGTAAACCTGCAGCACCTAGCATGGCATCCATCAATGCATGAATGAGAACATCCGCATCGGAATGACCCTCAGGACCAAGTTCAGATTCGATATGAACACCGCCAAGAATACAAGGGCGACCTGCTTTTAATTGATGAATATCATAACCAAATCCAACGCGCATACGTGTATCCTCAATTCCTAAATATCGTTTAGCTACTGCAATATCATTCGGTGTTGTTACCTTTATATTACAATAATCACCTTCAACTATATGTACAGGCTTTCCTATATACTCTACTAAAGATACATCATCTGTGCCAAGATACTTTGTTTCATAAGCCGTTTGATGAGCCTCTACAAACAAGTCTTTTTGAAAGCCTTGTGGCGTTTGAATTTGATATAACTCACTACGCTGTAATGTTTCCAAAACATTATGATCTGTATCAACCCGTTTAATGGTATCTGTAGCCGGAACACCTACAGTAGCCGCACCATAGAGATTAGCCGCCTCAGCTACATCACTAAACATCTTAGTAGAAGCCAAAGGTCGTGCCCCATCATGAACAAGAACAATGTTGGTTTCTTCAGATACAGCCTTGAGACCACATGCTACAGAATTTTGTCGTTCTTTTCCACCAAGTACGATGTGAACTGGAACAGCCAAATCTAACTCTTGAATATGTTTTGTCATAAACTCTTGTTCACCATCGGCTACAACAAGAATAATCTCATTCAAACCTTCAACCTTTGCTACATTTTGTAATGTACGCTGAATGATAGAGAATCGACCTAAAGGGATAAATATCTTATTTTCTTTATATCCCATACGGCGCCCAGCACCAGCGGCGAGAACAATACAACTAATTACCTTGTCCATTTTGTCCTCCATCTACACGAGCAAAGATCATGCGACCTGCACTCGTTTGTAATATGGATGTAACCATAACCTCTACGGTTTGGCCCACATAAGGTTTACCATCTTCCACAACAATCATGGTACCATCATCAAGATACGCAACGCCTTGATGTACTTCCTTGCCTTCTTTCATAATTTGCACGCGAATCCATTCGCCTGCAATGAGGGCCGGTTTCAGTACATTGGCTAGTTCATTCAGATTAAGCACCTCAATGCCTTGCACTCGAGCCACCTTATTTAAGTTGAAGTCATTAGTCATCAACTTCCACTGCTTATCCAAAGCAAGACGCATTAATTTAGAATCTACTTCTGTAAGATCATCATAATCATCTTCTATCACTTCAATGGCTACCTTGTTAGCATCTTGCATCTCTTTCAAAATATCGAGGCCACGACGACCGCGATTTCTCTTTGTAGCATCAGCAGAGTCAGAAATAATTTGTAACTCATTCAATACAAAGAGGGGAACCATTAGAGGGCCTTCAATAAATCCTGTATTACATAGTTCCTTAATACGTCCATCAATAATAACAGATGTATCTAGTAGTTTTGGTGTGCTCGTAGTTTTATCAGATTTATGAGTAGAGAACATTTTAAAACGACTTGTTTTTTTAGTGCCTTCTCCACTCCATTGTTGTACATAGTTATTGTACATTTCAGGGCCTTTACGAGCCATAATTTTAAGGCCACTATATCCAAAGATAGCACTCAATATAATAGGAATATAAGGTCCTATAATAGGTACTTGATTGAATGCAACACCAATTAAATTTGCAATAATAAGACCGAATAATAAACCGATGGTGCCTGCAATCAATTCTTGATTTGGAATATGAGTAAGAATGCGTTCTAAACGTTTAGCAATGACTAAGCCTTGCTTTAAAATAAATGAAGAAATTAAATACCCAATAATAACGCCTAATAGAGTACCAAAAATCAATACTGAAATACGTGCAATGGTTAATGACATATCCCCAAAGGACTCAAATTGAGATACCAAATATGGGTCGATAATAGGTGCTAAGCTATCCATTCCAACATAGGCCGCTGTGCCCACAAGAATAGCTATTACATAGCGCAATATTCGATAAATCATTACATCACCTCCTAATTAAGAAAATACCAACTGCATTGCCTCTTGAATAGATTTAACGCCTCTAATCTTGATAGAACTATCATTATCCTTGATTTGTTTATAATTGCCTTCAGGAATAATAAACTTTTTAAAGCCTAATTTCTTAGCTTCATTGATACGCTGTTCAATACGTGGAATGCTACGAACATTACCAGTGAGCCCTACTTCACCTAAAATGACCATATCGGTAGGAACAATACGATTTTTTAAATTAGATACAATAGCAACGGCCATAGACAAGTCACAAGCCGGTTCATTAACCTTGAGACCACCAATAACGTTAACGTACACATCCTTATTACCTAACGTAAAACCACAACGTTTTTCTAATACTGCCAAAAGTACTATTAAACGATTAAGGTCATAACCGATTGCAGTTCTTCTAGGCATACCAAAAGCAGTCGTAACAACAAGGCTTTGTACCTCTACAAGGATAGGACGAACACCTTCAAGATAAATCATAACGGCGCTGCCGCTTTCCTCATCAGATCGTTCTGCCAATAAGGAAGCTGATGGATTAGATAACTCTTGTAACCCTTCCTCAACCATGGCAAAGATACCTGTTTCAGATGTAGAGCCAAAACGATTCTTGATAGAGCGCAAAATACGGAATTGGTAAGACCGTTCACCTTCAAAGTAAAGTACTACATCCACCATATGTTCTAACATACGGGGCCCTGCAATATTACCTTCCTTAGTAACATGTCCAATAATTACCGTAGGAATATTGCGTTCTTTACAAAATCGAAGGAGTCGAGATGTACATTCTCGAACTTGACTAACACTGCCTGGAGCAGCATCAATATCACCAGTATACATAGTTTGAATAGAATCAATGACAAGTAAGGATGGCATCATTGTATCAGCTTGCTCAAGTATATGATCTAAATCTGTATCTGCAATAACTTGTAATCGTTCACTATTGATATGTAATCGTTCTGCCCTAAGCTTAAGTTGTAACTGAGACTCTTCCCCTGATGCATAGAGAACTGTCCCTACAGTATCGGCCACCTTTTGAGATACTTGAAGAAGTAGTGTAGACTTGCCTATACCAGGATCACCACCTAAGAGCATAAGAGCCCCAGGAACAATCCCACCACCTAATACGCGGTCGATTTCACCAAAGGTTGTAGATACACGAGCGAGAGATGAAATTTCAATATCTGGTAAAGCTGTTGGTTTTGTTGTTTGATTTCCCACACCTCGGGAAGGTGTACGGCTATGTTTAGTTTCTTTAATAATTTCTTCAACTAATGTATTCCATTCGCCACATTGTGGGCATCGGCCCATCCACTTAGAAGACTCAGCCCCACAATTTTGACAGAAGAATACTGATTTTGCTTTTCCCATAATGCCTCAAAATATTTTAATAAGAAAAGAAAGGTCATGAATGATAACCATTCATGACCTTTTATGCATAATTTTACTACATGGTTAACTATCATCATTCTATAGTATACCATTTAACCCATATTTTTTATATGAAAGTTATTAACTGTATATTTTATATTTTTTATACGCTGACAACGATCTCGTTATCCTTGACATCTACTTTTATAGTTTTTCCTTCTGTAACATCTCCTTTCAAAATAAGGTCTGATACAGGGTCCTCAATTAATCGTTGAATAGCTCGTTTTAGTGGTCGAGCCCCCATTGTAAAATCAGAACCTTCCTTAACGAGTAATTGCATCGCCTCAGATGTGATTTCTAATTGAAGCTCACGCTCTTTAAGGCGTTTTGTAACATCACTCATCAAGATAGAGACAATGTGTTTTAAGTCCTCTTCAGTTAATGGCCGGAATACAATCATTTCATCAATACGATTTAAAAACTCAGGTCTGAAATGACGTTTTACAGCATCCATAACAGATTTCTTAGCTTCTTTAAAATCTATACTATTAGATTGATTTGTAGAAGATTCAGATTTTTTAGGAGCTAAGAATCCAAGCTCTGAAGAGTTCTTATGTAAAGCTTTAGCACCTAAGTTACTCGTCATGATGATAACTGTATTTCTAAAATCTACAGTTCTACCTTGACTATCAGTAAGGCGACCATCATCAAGAACTTGTAACAAGATATTAAAGAAATCTGCATGTGCTTTCTCTACTTCATCGAGAAGAATAACACTATATGGTTTACGACGCACCGCATCTGTTAGTTGACCGCCTTCTTCATAGCCCACATAGCCTGGAGGGGCACCAACTAAGCGTGATACAGTATGCTTTTCCATATATTCTGACATATCAAGTCGAATCATAGCAGATTCATCGCCGAACAAGGAGGACGCAAGTGCTCTTGCTAGTTCAGTTTTACCTACCCCTGTGGGACCTAAGAATAAGAATGAACCAATAGGACGTTTCGGATCCTTTAATCCAGCCCTTGCACGGCGCACAGCTTTAGCTACAGCAGTAACAGCATCATCTTGACCTACTACACGTTTATGAAGCTCTTCTTCCAAATGGAGTAAAGTTTGGGATTCTTCGTCTGCTATTTTAGCCACTGGAATTCCCGTCCATTGTGCCACGACTGCTGCTATATCGTCTTCCGTAACTACTAACTTTTGCTCACTTTCTTCTTTTGCTACAGATTTTTTATCATCAATTTCTTTAACTAAAGATTGCTCCTCGTCACGAAGTTTAGCAGCCTTCTCAAAATCTTGTGATGTAACAGCAGCTTCTTTTTCTTTCTTTACTGTATTGAGTCGGTCTTCTAAGGCCTTAACATCTGGTGCTGCAGAAAATACTTTCATGCGGACCTTAGATGCAGCCTCATCAACCACATCGATAGCCTTATCAGGCAAGAAACGATCTGTAATATATCTACTGGATAAGGTAACAGCTGCTTTTAAAGCTTCATCCGTTATTTTAGCCTTATGGAACGCTTCATAGCGATCTCGTAAGCCTTTTAGAATTTCAAGAGCATCCTCTTCGTTAGGTTCTCCTACTTGAACAGGTTGGAAACGACGCTCTAAAGCGGCATCCTTTTCAATATGCTTTTTATATTCATCAAGGGTTGTAGCACCAATAACTTGGAATTCACCGCGTGCCAAAGCTGGTTTCAAGATGTTCGCTGCATCCATGGCCCCTTCAGTGGCACCGGCACCAACTAAAGTATGGATTTCATCAATAAAGATAATCATGTCATCATGTTGTTGTACTTCATCAATCGCTTTTTTTAATCGTTCTTCAAATTCGCCACGGTATTTTGCACCAGCAAGCATAGAACCAATGCTAAGGGAAATAATTCTCTTATTCCGTAAAATCTCCGGTACATTACCAGTAACAATACGCTGAGCCAAACCTTCGGCAATGGCTGTTTTACCTACACCAGGTTCACCAATGAGAACTGGATTATTTTTAGTTCTACGGCTAAGAATTTGAATAACTCGTTGAATTTCTGTATCGCGACCAATAACAGGATCAATTTTACCTTGTTTCGCAGATTCATTTAAATCTGTAGCAAAATCGGTTAAGTCACCTAAATCGCCATTGTTATTCGCTCCTTCTTGTCTACCATCATCACCATTACTACTAGAGCCCAGAATATGACGAATCGCTTCTACTATATCGTCGGTACGAATATTCATAGCCCGTAAAATTCCAACTGCAACACCACCGCCATCGCTGAGTAAACCGAGTAGAATATGCTCAGTACCAACGTAGTTATGATTCATGCGGTTAGCTACTTGAACAGCTAACTCAAGTACATGTTTAACACGTGGCGTCATATATATAGATGTTGCTTTTTTATTACCGCGCCCCACTTGCTCTTCTACAGCTTCAAAAATATCTTCTGTAACTATACCAAGCTCTTCTAAGGCCTTAGCCGCAACACCATTTTTAACCTTTGTCAGCCCGATGAGTACATGTTCAGTGCCTACATAGTCATGTCCCAACTCCAATGCAGCTTCTTGAGCAAAAGAAAGGACACGCTGTGCATCATCTGTAAATCGTTGCATCATACTATCACCTCTTCTATCTATGTAAATTGTAATTGTATCTCTTCAAATATATGTGAACAATGGTGGGAAACACCATTGGAATATCAATTGAGTATTTGTGAAATATATACTATTTTGAAAGTTTTTGACGTATTACTTTAGCTCGATAGCTATCGCGATCGGCCTCTGTCAAATCTTCATTACCTAAATATTTAGTAAGGAAATTAGGTCGAGTTATTGCCACCAACTCATTGAAGGTATCATTCCCCCAAAGTGGTAAGATATCTAAATCTACGCCTAATTGAATATCACTAAGCTTTGTTAATGCTTCTTTACCATTAACACGTCGTGCATATTGTAGAACACCATAGGATCGCCACAGAACGTCTTCTAAACCTTCTTTATCATTATGTAATAAAGATTGACGAGATTTACGCTCTTCCGCAATTATTCCTTCTACAATCTTGCTTAATTGCTCAATCGTTGCTTCTTCACTTATCCCCATCGTACGTTGATTGGAAATTTGGTATATAGCGCCTAAAGCCTCTGAGCCTTCGCCGTACAGACCTCGTACAGAGTATCCTAATTGAATGATGCTGCGAATGAGTCGTGTAATTCGACCAGACATAGTTAATGCAGGCAAATGTAGCATGACAGATGCTCTTAATCCGGTTCCTACATTTGTAGGGCATGCCGTCAAATAGCCAAAGCGTTCATCAAAAGCATAGGGATGCTTTGCCTCGATAGCCTTATCAATTTGCACTGCATGGTCATAGGCCTGTTGCAATTGAAGTCCAGAAGCCATAGATTGGATACGTAAATGATCCTCTTCATTCACCATAATTACAATGGATGCATCATCAGATACGACTAAGTTACGATATGGTAATTTTTCTTCAAGAGCTGGGCTCATTAAGTGTTTCTCTACTAATACAGCCCGCTCACTTTGACTTAACTGCTCTAGACTAATATTGGAATATTGATGTCCGTCTGCATCTTTCAAAGGTTGCAGCAACCCTCTAGAAATTGCATTTACTTTTTCTAAAGCAGATATATCATTACAATTTGTAAATAATAGGCCATCAAAATTCCGTGCCAAACGAATACGACTAGAGATTACAATGTGATCTGTCACATCTGTATCGTGATGTAACCACTGACTTAAAGGAGAGTCCAATATAGTATCTAACATAAGAACCTCCTACTCTTTATCGCCATCGATGATGGCTTCTAATCCTTTAATTTTATCTCTTAAGATAGCAGCCTCTTCAAAGTTTTCAGCTTGAACTGCTGTATCTAATTGATGACGCAATCGCTTCACTTCATGTTTAGCTTTAAATACATTAGTTTCACGACTAGGTACAGTTCCTTTATATTCAGAACTACCTTGTATACGTTGTAATAAGGGATCTATTTCACTATTAAAAGTCTCATAACATTGCCCACAGCCAAACTTACCTACTCGATTAAATTCGTCATAAGTAATACCACACTGAGGACACCGTTTTGATTGATGAGATTTTAATAAGTTATCTGGATAAATCATGTTTTTAAAAAAATCATTGGTAAAAAAGCTATTATCCCACATATCATTCATAAAAGAACTATAGGGGGATAATTTCCCCTCTTGTTGTAACTTGCTAGCGCAAGTACCACAAAAATGTTGTTCCGTCTTTTGGTTATTGACGATATTAGTCATATGAATGGTAGCTTCATTCTTATGGCAATGATCACATATCATTGATCATCACTCCTTCCGTAGTGTATCCACCATTGTTGCATAGAGCTGACGAATTGCATCATTACGATGTTCAATATCGGTATTCTCGATCAATGTAGCAAAAGAATTATGCATCAATTGAGCTTCACGACGAGTAATTTTTTCAGCTTGCAATAATTGAAACAATGATTGGTCTACATCTTTAATATCAATTAATGGATCCACTGTATTTTGACCTTCATAAATACGATAGGTTGTTACAGCTGGTAGAGAACCGGGATTTTCTGGATTTAATTTAGTAATTCGAATATATCCACCTAATCCACGTCTTGATTCCACATCAAAACCGCGTTCATTAGAAAATCGTGTGCTTAGTACATAGCTAATTTGCGATGGTGCGCAATCTAATTCATCGGCTAATTCATTACGTTTTAAGATTAATTTCTCTTGTTCTTCACGCATACGATCCAATATAAACTTTTCTATTTTATCAGCTATCATACTCATAAAAAACACCCCTTTAAAATATATTTACTATAGTTTTTGACTATTTGTTCTTTAATACAACTCTATTATATTCGACTATTTGACCTTAGTCAATACAAAAGTCAAACTTCATTGTATTCACATTTGACCTATTATGTACTTTTACATAATTTAAATTTAGTACAAGCTTGATTAAACATGAGTTTTTCTATATATTGTTAATAAGTCAAATCACTCTAAACGATTTTGACTTTTCCTTTACTTTTTAATCCATTCTCCTATGATTGGACTTAATATTAATTTCTAGGTATAATAAATAAGATATATTTTTCTGAAAGAAGGTGTTGTTATGGCAGAAGCATTAGGACAAGAACTGTTAATTGATTTATATTCCTGCGATGAAGATGCAATCTCATCCGCTACAGCTGTACAAGAAAGTGTAGCAACCGCATTTGATTTAGCTGACCTTGATGTTGATGAAATCAGTTGTCAAGTTATGGACGAGGAGATCGCCCTCCTATCTGTTGCACCAGGCTTTCACTTTACATTGCACACGTATCCTGCTCTAGGCTATGTGGCTGTTGATTTATACTCTTTTGAGCAATCCTTACCGCTCACATTAATTATGAAAGCATTGCGTAAATCTTTCAGAGCGGAAAAGGTAAAAGCAACAAGTGTACAACGTGGCGACTTTGGTAACGAGCGCGATATGAAGCCACGTCGCAAAACTAAGATTACTACACTTGGTCGTGTTTCCCGTACGCGTATCCAACTCAAACAAACAGGTGGCAAATTAAAAAAACAAAGTGCTAAGGTTATCAAAACGTTAGCTAAAAAAAGTGGCCTAAAAAAATAACCTAAAAGGACTAACCTATTTGAACTGCACCTCCAAAAATTGTGTCCAATTTTTGGGGTGCAGTTCATGGTTAGTCCTTTTTATTAGATGAAAATATTATTGTTATATCACTATATCCATATCATAACAATATAAAGAACAAATAGACATACAAAAAAGCTAGAGAAAATCCTCTAGCTTTTTATTTAGGTTAATATGTGATTTATCTATAGACAGCTTATCTACGAACCATCATTTCTTCTAGGTCCAGAACATCAGCAATTTCATCAACGTCATCACAAATGTATTCAGCATCGGCTTCTTTTAGTTCAGCTTCTGTACCATAACCATAAGTAACACCGATAGAAATACATCCAAGTTCGTTACCTGCCTCTACATCATACTTACGATCACCTACCATAAAGGCTAAACGACGACCATTGTCATCAGTTAAAGGATTGCCACAAAGTTTAAGAGCTTTTTCAAGAATCTCTTTCTTATGCAATAAACCAGCTTCATAATTTGCACCAACAATTACATCAAAGTACGGTGTTAATTCAAAGTGATCTAAAATGTCTTTAGCATAATGTTCAGGCTTTGCTGTAGCAACAGCAATAGTATATTGTTCTGTTTTGCATTTAGCCAATAAGTCTACAATATTCGGATATACTTGATTTTCAAATTTTCCGATTGTACCATACCGTTCGCGGAATTTAAAGTACGTTTCTTCCGCTTGCTCAAAGGTCATGCCACAATGCTCTTGAAAAGCATCTACCAATGGTGGTCCTAAAAATAATTGCAATGTTTCTTCATCAGGCACATCATAGCCAAAATGTTCCAATGCAAATTTAATACTTTTAAGAATACCTTCTTGAGAATCTGTTAAAGTTCCATCTAAATCAAATAATATTGTTTTCTTCATATTATTTCTTTAAAGCCTCTTTTAATGTATGCCATGCAAGAACTGCACACTTAACACGTGCTGGCATGTTAGAAATATTTTGCAATGCCATAGCATCTTCTAATTCTTCTAACTCATTTTCATCAGTAATTTCTTTTTTAATCATACCTAAGAAAACTTCTACCAAACGAAGCGCTTCCTCAACAGATTTGCCCTTAATGATATCAATCATCATAGATGCAGACGCTTGACTGATTGCACAACCAGAGCCAGTGTAAGCAGCATCTTTGATAATGCCATCTTCTACGTTGAGTTGTAATGTTAGATCATCACCACAACTAGGGTTATGGCCATGTTCAGAATTTGTAAAATGAGCTAACTCATGTTTATTACGCTTATCTTGGTTGTGTTCCAAAATAAGTTCTGTATATAATTGATCCATTTCCATTGATGGTAAATCTCCTAATCTTTAAAACCCATTACTGAACGAACTGTCTTTAATACTTCAAGGAATGCATCTAGATCTTCCTTACGAGTATATAAGTACATGCTTAGACGAGTAGATGCAGATACGTTGTAGAATGCACCTAATGGTTGTGCACAATGATGTCCAGAACGAACACAAATGCCTTTAGAATCTAAAATTGTAGCTACATCATGAGGATGTACATCATCTACAGTGAACGCGATTACTCCATGTTTTTCCTTAGGATTTTGGGAGCCAATCACGTGAACATGTGGCAATGCAACAATCTTAGGAAGAATATACGCTACTAATTCTTCTTCATAAGCTTCAATAGCATCCATGCCAAAGGATTCTAAATAATCAATTGCGGCATGCAAAGAAACGGCACCGTCAGCATTTGGTGTACCTGCTTCGAACTTATATGGAAGCTCATTGAATGTAGCAGTTTGTTCTTTTACATATTCAATCATATCCCCACCCAATAAGAATGGTGGCATAGCTTCTAATAACTCACGTTTACCATAGAGTACACCAATACCTTGAGATGCACACATTTTATGGCCAGAGAATACGAAGAAATCACAATCTAATTCTTGGACATCAATTTTTTTATGAGGTGTAGATTGAGCACCATCGAGGACTACTACAGCACCTACAGAATGCGCTTTTTCAGTTAATTCTTTTACAGGGAATTCCATACCAAGCACATTGCTAACATGAGCAAAGGCAACAATTTTAGTGTTTTCATCAATTTTATTGATTTCACCATCTTTTAAATGCCCATGTTCATCAAGGTACATATATTCTAAAGTTGCCCCTGTTTGTTCTGTCACATATTGCCATGTTACAAGATTGGCATGATGTTCCGCAACAGTAATGACAATCTTGTCACCTTTCTTCACATTATGAAGACCATAGCTATGAGCAATCAAGTTCATAGATTCTGTACTATTACGTGTAAATACAACTTCTTCACGTTCACGAGCATTGATAAATTCAACTACGCGATCACGTGCATTTTCATAGTCTTCAGATGCTTCAATAGCTAAAATATGAGAACCACGATGTGGATTACCATTACGTTGTGTCATATGTTCCACAACACGATCAATTACGGATTGTGGAATTTGTGCAGTAGCACCGCTATCTAAATAGATAACGCGGTGCCCATTATGCTCTTTATGTAGTATAGGAAAGTCTTTGTATGCTTCTGCAATTGGTCTCATAAAAACGCCTCTTTAAATTTTATTACGTACAGCTGCTAACGCTGCTTCTTCAATCGTTTCATCACCAATGCGATCAATAATAGGTCGAATCATAGATTCTACAATGATATGTTTTGCTTCTACTTCACTAAAGCCACGGCTCATGATATAGAACAATTTATTATGATCAATTTGGCCTGCACTCGCTGCATGATTACCCACTACATTATCTTCTTTACATAATAATAGAGGTAAAGAAACAGATTTTACAGTTGGATCTAACAATAAGCAAGTATCTTCTTCCGCACCTTCAGAAGCTGTTGCACCATGAAGGAAATCAAGAGTACCACGGAAAGATTTTTTAGAATTGCCACTAAGAGCACCTAATGTATGAATATCACTGAAGGATTTTTTACCACCATGACTCATAATCATGGAGATATCAAATTTTTGCTCTTCGTTACCAAGATAAGCAATATCATGAACCATACGAGATTCTTGACCTACTAAATCATGATAGTAGTTCAAAATATTTTCGCTACCACCAAGTTCAATGTTAATGTATTCTACATCTGCTTTATCTTCCAATTTTGTATAACGATGTTCGATATGTTGTACATGTTCAGGTAAAAGATTTACCTTTTTCACTACAACTTTACCGCCTTCTTTTACATCGTATTCATTTAGATAACTAACATTTGTTAAAGCTTCACCAGTGCCAGTTACATAGAATTGTACCTCTAGTTCTGCCCCTTCACCAACGATGAATTGGAAACGGTTAGCTACACGTGCATTAGCATCAATGCGGATGCCTACAACTTCCTTTCCCTTAGCAGGAACATTGATAGCATAACCTTCTGCATTATCCACCAATGCTTGAACAGCATCCTTATTAGCACCTTCATATTTAGCATTTAACAGCGCTGTTCCTGTAGGCAATGGTGAAAGTATATTTTGATTCGCTTCTACAGCGATGGATTGTACAGATGTATCTTCTCCAGCTAGAGAGCTTACAGTATGGTTAACACGCAACCATCTGAATGTCGGTCTAGGGAGTTCATTAAATAGTAATTCGCTCATAATTCCTCCTTAACCGATAGAACCTTCTAATTCAAGATTGATTAGATTGTTCATTTCTACAGCATACTCAAGTGGTAATTCTTTGGAGATTGGCTCAACGAAACCACGAACGAGCATTGCACGAGCTTCTTCTTCGCTAATACCACGTGTCATGAGATAGAAAATCGCTTCGTCGGAAATACGACCGATTTTAGCTTCATGACCTAAATCCACATTATCGTTTTCTACGATAATAGCTGGGATTGTATCAGATTGAGACTCTGCATCAAGCATCAAGGATTCACAAGATACAGTTGCTTTGGAATGTTCTGCTTTAGGGCCAATTTTCAAAAGACCACGGTAAATAGCAGCACCACCGGATTTGGAAATAGATTTAGAGTTTACATTACTAGTTGTGTAAGGAGCATTATGAACTACCTTACAACCAGTATCAAGGAATTGTCCTTCGCCAGCAAATGTTACACCTGTGAATTCAGCATGTGCACCTTCACCATTAAGGATACTCATTGGATACAAGCAAGATACTTTAGAACCGAAGGAACCAGATACCCACTCAATAGTGCCACCTTTACCAACTACACAACGTTTTGTGTTAAGGTTGTACATGTTTTTGGACCAGTTTTCAATTGTAGAATAACGCAATGTAGCATTATCCTTTACAAACAATTCAACGGCACCGGCATGAAGGTTAGATACGTCGTATTTAGGAGCAGAACAACCTTCGATGAAGTGTAATTTAGCCCCTTCTTCTACGATGATCATAGTATGTTCAAACTGACCAGCACCTGGTGCATTCAAGCGGAAATAGGATTGCAATGGAATCTCTACTTGTACGCCTGCTGGAACATATACAAAGGAACCGCCAGACCAAACGGCACCATGAAGAGCAGCCCATTTATGATCTGTAGGTGGAATCAATGTCATCCAGTATTTTTTTACGATTTCTTCATGCTCATGAAGTGCAGTTTCGATATCAGTATAGATAACGCCTTGTTTAACAAGGTCTTCTTGGATACTGTGGTATACAACTTCAGAGTCATATTGAGCACCAACACCTGCAAGAGATGTTTTTTCCGCTTCTGGAATACCTAAGCGGTCAAAAGTACTTTTAATTTCTTCTGGAACTTCGTCCCAGTTTTCTTTCATATCTACTTTTGGCTTAACATAAGTATGGATATTTGCCATATCTAAGCCAGAAATATCAGGAATCCAATTTGGAATACCCATGCGATTGTAGATTTCTAAAGATTTCAAACGGAAGTCAAGCATCCATTCAGGTTCATTTTTATTAGACCAAATTTCACGGATAATATCTTCTGTTAAACCAGCATCAGAAATATAAGAATATTCAAAGTCATTCTTAATATCATAGACACCACGGTCCATATCCGCGACTTGGGTTTTCTTTCTTTCTTCCATTGTGCCTCCTATGCTAATGCTTTGTATGCGTCGTAACCTTTTTCTTCGATTTCACGTACAAGAGAAGCATCACCAGTTTTAACGATCTTACCATTGATCAATACATGAACGAAATCAGGTTTTAATTTTTGCAAGATTTGGTTATGGTGAGTGATGATCAATACAGCATTTTCTTCGTTATGGAAACGTTGTACACCTTCAGATACGATACGAACCGCATCTACGTCAAGGCCGGAGTCTGTTTCATCAAGAATAGCCAATTTAGGATTTAAAATGGACATTTGAAGAATTTCATTTTTCTTGCGTTCACCACCGGAGAAGCCTTCATTTACATAACGTTGTGCATAAGATACATCGAAGGATAATTCATCCATTTTTTCTTTCAATTCTTTTTTGAAAGATAAAGCACGTACATTTTCACCAGTAATTGTAGATTTCGCAGTACGGATGAAGTTTTCTACTGTAATGCCAGGAATAGAAATTGGATTTTGGAAAGACATAAAGATACCTGCTTTCGCACGATCATTTACTGCATCTTCCGTAATATCTTTACCATCAAAAATAATAGAGCCGCTATCTACAGTATATGTAGTGTTACCCATAATAGCATTGGCAAGTGTAGATTTACCTGCACCATTTGTACCCATTACAACATGGATTTCACCTTTATTAATTGTTAAGTTGATACCTTTTAAGATTTGTTTACCTTCAACGGATACCTTTAAATCTTTTATCTGAAGTAATTCAGCCAAAATGTTCACTCCTTCTCATAATGTATGTATTAATAAGAAACATACAAGCATTATATGTAAAACGTATATATTGACACATATAAAAAGGCGGTACGCACTAACGTGAATACCGCCGTAATTCTCGCCAACTTAGCAAGTATGTGCATAACAATCTATAATCATTATACATTCTTATCTAAATGATAGCAAGATATTCCTACTAAAATATACAGGAATTAAAAGAATATCATATATTACATATATTGATAGGTTTTTATTAATATTCATTCTCATCCTATTCGATTCTCAATATTAAATTATAGGTTAGAGAAATCGAGGGTGCCAAACAAATCATCATATGTTTCAGCACGACGAATTTGTGTAACAGAACCATCTTTATGTAATAACAACTCAGCAGAGCGCAATTTACCATTATAGTTGAATCCCATGGAGTGACCATGCGCACCAGCATCATGAATGATGATACGATCGCCAATATCGATTTTTGGCAACTCACGTTGAATAGCAAATTTATCATTGTTTTCACATAAAGAACCAGTTACATCGTACACGTGGTCCTTAGGTGCATTTTCTTTACCCATTACAGTAATATGGTGGTAAGAACCATATAAAGCTGGACGCATAAGGTTTGCCATACAGGAATCTAAACCGATGTAGTGACGATAAATATCCTTTTTGTGAATTGCTGTAGAAACTAAGTAACCAAATGGACCTGTAACCATACGGCCACATTCATAAGCCAATGCTACATCACCAAGGCCATTAGCTACTAGAATTCTATTATAGGCCTCTTCTACACCTTTACTAAGTGCATTGAAATCTACTGGTGTTTGTTCTGGTTTATAAGCAACACCTACACCACCGCCAAGATCGATAAACTCAACATTGATGCCTAGTTCATTTTTAATATCTACTGCTAGATTGAAGCAAAGTTCAGCAGTGCCAACTAAGCCATCAATATCAAGCTCGTTAGATACAACCATTGTATGGATACCAAAGTGTTTTACACCTTTAGCTTGCAATTGTTTATAAGCTTCAAGAATCTGTTCACGTGTCATACCATATTTAGCTTCTTCAGGAAGGCCGATAATTGTATTGCCGCCTTCTTTTAAGGAGCCTGGGTTATAACGTACGCAGAATGTATCAGGCAAAGAACCATGATTTTTTTCCAAATATTCAATATGAGTAATATCATCAAGATTGATGATAGCACCTAATTCAAGTGCTTTTTTATATTCCACATATGGTGTGTCATTAGATGTGAACATAATATCATGACCTGTAATGCCCACTTTTTCACATAGCATTAACTCTGCTAAGGAAGAACAATCGGCACCTACACCAAGCTTTTGTAATACACGCATAATATATGGATTAGGAGTTGCTTTTACAGCAAAATATTGTTTGAACCCTTTATTCCAAGAAAATGCATTGATGAATGCTTTCATATTTTCAATGATACCTTCTTCATCATAAATATGAAATGGTGTTGGGTATTGGGCAATAATATTTTCCAATTGTTCGGCTGTAAACGGAACTGTTTTTGTATTCATAATAACCTCGCTATACAAATAAAAGACCCATCAAACGATGAGTCTATTATCCTAATTATTATTTAAATAAAGCTTTATCAAGGCTATAGCGACCTGCGCCAGCGAAGAACAACATAAGAGCACCAAAGCCCATTTGAGATGGGTAATCCCAACTAAAGAAACTACCGTTAATACTCAATGTTGTTGCCATAGCTAATGTACCGATGAGCATAAGAGATCCAATTCTAGTGAATAGACCTAAAACAATAAGAATACCACCAATCATCTCAGCACAAGATGCCATAGTACCTAATATTTCATACCCACCAGGTACGCCTAATGGAGCCAACATAGATCCAACTTTATAAAGGCCTTCAGGGCCACTTAACCATTTTAGATAACCATGATAAAACATGGAAATACCAAGTGCCAAACGGTAAACTAAGAGGCCAAAATTAACATAATTAGGTTTACTTTTAAAAATAAAGCTTAACATAGTAATCCTTCTTTCAAATCAAAATAAAAATCGAAATAATTCGATATCGTTATTATAGAGGAGAAAAACTACCATGTCAAACTAGACTCAATATTAAATTCTATAGAATTATAACATATGTGGTATACAAAATCAATTTTATCGATTTGATAAGCCACATATAATCTTCTAATTTAATACCTAAAAAGTCAAGAAATATTCTGTACCTATTAATACAAAAAACCATTTAATTTTCAGATATATAAAAATAATCCTAATGAAAAAGTGAACATATAGTTCCTAATTCATTAGGATTATTCTAAGTTTTATAGATTATGCGCTAAGCAGTTGATTACATCATACCGCCCATGCCACCCATTGGAGGCATTGCAGGTGCTGCAGCATTTTCTTCTACTTTATCAGCTACGATTGTTTCAGTAGTCAATACAAGAGATGCAATGGATGCAGCATTTTGAAGTGCAGAACGTGTTACTTTAGCAGGGTCCACGATACCAGCTTTAACCATGTCGATATATTCTTCAGTCAAAGCGTTGAAACCAACACCAGCTTCTGTATTTTTAACTTTTTCTACTACAACGGAACCTTCAAGACCAGCATTGTAAGCGATTTGACGAAGAGGTTCTTCTACTGCACGTTTAACAAGGTTAATACCAGTTTGAACGTCACCAGTTTCTTCCAATGTGTTCAATGCAGGGATAATATCGATGAATGTAGTACCACCACCAGCTACGATACCTTCTTCAACAGCTGCACGAGTTGCGTTCAATGCGTCTTCGATACGAAGTTTTTTATCTTTCATTTCAACTTCTGTAGCAGCACCTACTTCGATAACTGCAACACCACCGGATAATTTTGCAAGACGTTCTTGTAATTTTTCACGGTCGAATTCGGAAGTTGTTTCTTCTACTTGTGCACGGATTTGGCTTACACGTTTAGCGATTACGTCTTTATCGCCTACACCATCGATGATTGTAGTTTCATCTTTAGTGATGCGAACTTGACGAGCTGTACCAAGATCAGTAAGTTCTACAGAATCAAGTTTACGGCCCATATCTTCAGTAATTACAGTACCACCAGTCAAAATAGCGATATCTTCAAGCATAGCTTTACGACGGTCACCGAAGCCAGGAGCTTTTACTGCTACGGCTTTAAAAGTACCACGCAAGCGGTTTACTACCAATGTAGCCAATGCTTCACCTTCTACATCTTCAGCGATGATAAGAAGTTCTTTACCTACTTTTACCACTTTTTCAAGTGTTGGCAACATATCAGCGATAGCACTGATTTTACGGTCAGTAATCAAGATGTATGGATTATCCATTACAGCTTCCATACGGTCAGGATCAGTTACCATGTATGGGGAAATGTAACCACGGTCAAATTGCATACCTTCTACTACGTTTAATGCAGTTTGCAAGCCTTTGGATTCTTCTACAGTGATAACGCCGTCGTTACCTACTTTTTCCATAGCTTCAGCAATTAAGCCACCGATTTCTTCGTCCGCTGCGGATACACTTGCAACTTGAGCGATTTCAGCTTTACCAGAAACTTTAATGGAACGTTTTTTAATTTCTTCAACCAAAGTTTTAACTGCTGTTTCAATACCTTTTTTCAAGATCATTGGGTTAGCACCAGCTGCTACGTTGCGCATACCTTCTTGGATCATAGCTTGTGCCAATACTGTTGCAGTAGTAGTACCATCACCTGCTACGTCATTAGTTTTAGTAGCAACTTCTTTAACTAATTGAGCGCCCATGTTTTCAAATGGATCTGGAAGTTCGATATCACGAGCAATAGTTACACCATCATTTGTGATTGTTGGGGAACCGAATTTTTTATCCAATACAACATTACGACCTTTTGGTCCTAATGTAACTTTTACAGCGTTTGCCAATTGATCAACGCCACGACCTAAAGCGCGACGAGCTTCTTCATTAAACAAGATTTCTTTTGCCATATGTATTACCTCCTAGATAATAACAGTATCTAATGTAAGGGAATGTATATGCCCGTAGGCAATATAGAATGTATCAATAGTATGTTTAGCTCTATACAGCTATAAATTAGCTATTATAGTACTGCTAAGATATCGCGTTCGCTAATGATCAAATGAGTAGCGCCATCGATTTCTAATTCGCTACCAGCGTATTTTGCGAACATAACAGTATCGCCAACTTTAACTTCTGGAGCTACACGTTGACCATTGTCATAAACTTTACCAGCACCTACAGCTACTACTACACCTTCTTGAGGTTTTTCTTTTGCTGTATCAGGAAGGAAAATACCACTTTTAGTTTTTTCTTCTTTTGCTTCTAAACGGATAAGAACGCGGTCAGCTAATGGTTTTAACATATGATGTCACTCCTTATTTACTAGTTATTATTTACAATTTATTAGCACTCTAAGTTACCGAGTGCTAATCACATGTATTATTATAACCTATGTCAAAATAAATGCAAGCAGAAATTTTGATTTTTTGACTTTTTAGTTTTTATTTGATATTAGACACAAAAGACTAGTATAAGTTTTGATTCTTATACTAGTCTTTGTATCTATTTTGAAACTTGATTAATTAATGCTTTACAGATATTAACAATACTATCTCGTTTCTTCATACTTAGGGCGCGAATACGATTATAGGCTTCCTCTTCTGATATAGAGTATAGCTCCATCAATATACCTGTTCCTTTTTGAATGATTTTACGATCCTCTAATGATTGTTCTAATTCAGCCATTTTTTCGCGTAGCTCAGCATCACTATGATAACGCCCTAATGCCATTTCTAAGGTTGGAACCAATTGTTCTTCACGAACAGGCTTAATTAAATATCCATATACGCCAGATTCTCTAGCCTTATTTATTAAATCCTGTTGACTATAACTAGTTAATAGAACTACAGGTGCTTCATGGTGAAAGCCAATTTGACGTGCTGCTTCAATGCCATCTAATTCTGGCATCTTTACATCCATTAGAACAATATCAGGTTTATATTCTTTGCAAAGCTTGATGGCTTCAACACCATTAGTCCCTTCTGCCACAACTTCATGACCACAGGATTCAATAATATCGCGTAGATCCATACGTATAAGGGATTCATCATCCACTATTAAAACGCGCATTTACTTCTCCTTCTTCATATGTATTGTCACTAGAACACCGGCATCAGTATTTTTAACAGATAGATCCCCTTTTAACTCATGGGTAACTAAATTATTAATAATAGTTAATCCTAATCGCTTATTCGAGTTAATAGAGAAATCTTGAGGTAATCCTTTTCCTGTATCAGAAAAATCTAATACAATATATTCCTCTAATTCCGAAACAGCTAGACGAATCTCTCCTGCTTTACCATCTAAACCATGTTCAAGGCTATTAGTAATTAATTCATTAGTTATGAGGGATACATAACTTGCCATATGAGAGGAAATCAATATGTCTTCTCCACTATAGGTAAAGGTAACCTCTTGGTCTTGTCGAATCATACTCATGCGCAACAAACGACATAACTCGTCATAGATTGATCGGATACCAATATAATCCTCATCATAATGGGATACAATATCGTGAACCAAAGCCATACTTTCAATACGATTGATTCCCTCTTGTAAGGCTTGTTTAACTTCTGGCAGGCTAGAACGTCTTGCTTCCATACGTAGTAATCCCGCTACAGTTTGTAAATTGTTTTTTACACGGTGATGAACCTCTTTGATAATAGAATTCTTTACTAGCAATTCTTGTTGCTGCTTACTTTCACGGGTACAATCGTGAAGCACGAGGAAACAACGTGTTTCATTGCGTCCCATAGCAATCGGAATCATATGCTGACGAATTACCATATCTTGATAGATTTCTTCACTAGTGTATATCGTTCTATCATCCAACACTTGTTGTATGGCGGAAATTTTTAAGGTACTGCTATAAATTGATGACCCTACTAGTCGTCGATCAAATCCAAGTAAATCTACTAATTGTATAGCCGACTCATTACCATAAAGAATTCTATGAGAATCATCAAAGATGATTAAACCATCAAAATAAGAAATTGGCTCATACGATTGTATTTGCTCATCTGTAGCTGTTAGCATGAGACGTTGCATCGTATCAGATAAGATATATTCTTGTTCATATTGATTTTTTTTAATAGACGGAGATACTGTAAAAGCTATCCCCCCAATAATACGACCACCATTATCGACAACAGGAAAAACATGTTGTCGTTGATCATGCTCTATCCCAATAAGAGGTTGATCATTTCCCATCATAGAATGCCACGTATTATTTCCTTTTAATTGTCGAGTAATAACACCTTGGTCACTTCGTTCAATGCATAGCATATCTGCACGTTGCTGCATATCACCTTGTGGTTTTTCTAGAAGAGGCGTAAAAATCTGTATCCTTTGACGGGTCAATGACTCGCCAAAGGATATAAGTTTACTAATATGCTCTAGTAATGAGGTTTGTAAGGGACCTAATGGTGTTGTATTTAAAATATCTTGACCGATATCCACAATTAAACCTCTTTCCAAGATACATGACCAATTTCAACACTTGGTTTTGCATTCAATGTTAAATCGGCGAATTTACCAGCTTGAGCCATATAATAGGCACGACAACCAATCATAGCAGCATTATCGGTGGACAAAATTTTATGAGGCTTGTAATAGGTAAAGCCTTCCTTTTCACACATCACTTGTAGTGCCGCTTGTAAGCCTTTATTAGCAGAAACACCACCAGCTATAGTAATACGAGTTTCGCCCAATGTGCGTGCAGCATCTCGCGTTTTCTCAACCAGTACATCAACAATAGCCTTTTGGAAGGACGCGGCAACATCGGCTTGGTTAATAGGTTCATTCTTTTGTTGCTTGCTATTTAAATAGTTTAATACAGCAGACTTTAAACCACTAAAACTAAATTCAAAATTACCAGGCTCACTTAAAGCCTTTGGAAATTCAATAGCATCTGGATTACCTTCAAGGGCAAGTGCATCGATATGAGGGCCACCTGGGTATGGAAACCCCATAACACGAGCAATTTTATCAAATGCTTCCCCTGCTGCGTCATCCCGAGTTTGTCCAAGGATATCAAACTCTTCATAGCCTTTCACATGCACTAACATGGTATGACCACCAGACACGACGAGGCTTAAAAATGGAGGCTCCAATTCTGGATTAGCTAAGAAATTAGCAAAAATATGACCTTCCATATGGTGAACTGGTATCAAAGGAATACCTGTAGCAAAGGATAACCCCTTTGCAGCAGCTACACCAACTAATAATGCGCCCACTAGACCTGGGCCATAGGTAACGCCAATATGGTCTATATCTTGTAACGTCACATTTGCATCGCGCAATGCTTGATCTATAACCGGTATAACTTGTTCAATATGATGGCGTGATGCGATTTCTGGCACAACACCACCAAATTTTCTATGAATAGGTACTTGGCTAGAAATTACATTAGATAAAACAGTACGCCCATCCTTTAGGACGGATGCAGATGTTTCATCGCAACTACTTTCCAAGGCTAATGTGTAAATACTCATTCTATTTCCTCTGAAACGAGAGACATAATATAAGCATCCTCTTTTGGCTCTGAATAATAATCTTTGCGAATTCCCTTAACAGTAAATCCTAGATTTCTATACATTGCCAAGGCAGGTAAATTAGATATGCGTACCTCCAAGAAGATTTCATGCATCCCTCTATTCAAACATTCTTCTATTAATTCTTTAGTAAGTTCTGAACCATATCCCTTACCACGGGCGGAAGGTAAAATAGCAATATTCGTAATCTGTCCTTCATCGTATACGAGCCAAGCACCAGCATAGCCCACAATATGCTCATCTTCACAAATGACCATATATAGCTTATTATCGGCCCCTTCAAGTTCAGCAAGTACAGATTCTAAGCTCCATGGAACAGAAAAGGACTGTTGCTCTATATCATAAATGGATTGAGCATCATCTACCGTAGCTAACCGAATCTCCATTATTCTACTCCTGCTGCTTCAGTGACAACAACCGTAGGATTTTGGTTTAACATGTCTGGATTATCCTTATGTCGTTCCTCCCATAAAACCTCTGCTTCAGAACGACGGATATAATAAGGAACCATATCCATTGGATCACATATCTCTTCTCGGATAACTAAGTCGCGTCCCGCTAAAAGTAAAGAGCTAGCTTTGGGAATGCGTTGTGAAATATCTAGAATAGTCAAATTAGTATCGTTTTCGTTTAAAAGCTTTTCAATGCGCTTGATACCATCACCTAAGAATAAAACCTCTTCCTTAGTTTCTCGGAACTTTTCTAATAAATCACTAGCTGCAATAACAAAGGGTTCCTCTTTACATACTAGCTCATTGTTTTCATATCGATATAGACCTGCATATACATGCTTTTTCTGAGCATCGATCACAGTACAGATAGTTCTATTTGTATATGAAACATTATGAGCCAAACTATCCATGGTCATCACACCATACAATGGAATTTGTAAGGCATAAGCCATAGCTTTTGCAGTCCCCATACCTATACGCAATCCCGTAAATGAACCAGGACCAATACTAACTATAATACCTTTTAGTTCATTCTTTTTTACTTGTGAGGCTCGCAACAACATGTCGATGTGAGGTATTAGCTGCTCAGAATGAGTTAATCCTGCTTGAATGGTTAGTTCACCAATCAAGTTTGTTTCATCCATTAAGGCCACACTCGATACGAGCGAACTTGTCTCAATTCCCAACCACATATGGGCCTCCTATATCTACTAAATCATCTTTTGTAAGATAATCACTACTTAATGTAATAGATCGGCTTGTATCATCAATACGAGTCAGATATATCCATAATGTTTCATCTGGTAATTCATCAGAAAATTTATCAGCCCACTCCACAATGGATACACAGTCCTCTGTATATTCGTAAAAGCCAATATTTTCTAGTTCACTTATATCATCTAACCGATATACATCAAAATGATATAAATGTGTTCTATCAACATCGTAAGTATTCATTATGGCAAACGTAGGGCTAGTAATCTCCTCTGTAACGCCAAACCCTTTCGCAATGCCTTGGGATAGATGTGTTTTTCCGGTCCCCAAATCACCAATTAAGGCAATACATAAAGGGTCACCACTTTGTTTGACCCATTTGCCTAATAATTGTCCAAATTGTTGTGTATCTTCAACTGTATAAGTCTCTAATTGAACCTGTGCCTTATGATTCATGAAAATGATTATATCCTTTCGCTTCTATGGTCTTAATCGTTTTATCCGGTGTTACCATCTGCACCTGAGCTGATCCAGATACAACTTCACCAATTATTGTAATGCCTGCTAAATTCTCTAATTTAGGAAGCAATGATTTAGGAGCTGTGAATACTAGTTGAAAGTCCTCGCCACCATACAATGCATAATCTACGGGATTAGTCTGCAAATACTTAGCTAATTCATAAGTCTCCTCATGTAGTGGAATAACTTTTTCCTCTATGACAATAGATACATTGCTAGCCGATGCAATTTCATTTAATTCACTACCGAGACCATCACTTATATCATTCATACTATGAATACCTAGTTGTCTCAATTGTTGGCCCAATTCTATTTGTGGATCTGGACGTTGATGACCAACCTTGGTCATATGATAACCATCTAAATTATATGATAATGCGCCCAAACCTGTAGCAGCATAACCTACGTAATTTGTAATGCCCACAATATCACCTACTTGCGCACCACTACGCATAACGGCAGTTCCTTTGGGAACATCACCGATAATTGTTACGGTCCACACCATGGGTCCTTCCGTACGCACCGTATCCCCACCAAGTATATTAAGATGATATTTTGCGCATTGATCTTTTATACCTCTATAAACTTCATCAAGAATAGCCGTATCAACATATTCAGGTGCCGCCACAGATAGCACAATTTGACGAGGAGTGCCACCCATAGCAGCAATATCACTCAAATTGGCCGTCATGAGACGATAGCCTACATCATAGGGCTTCATATAGTGAAAGCTAAAGTGAACCCCTTCCACCATCGTATCAGTGCTAATTAATTGATCTGTTTCTTCCTTAGCACTATATACAGCACAATCATCACCAATTCCTGTAATCACAGTACTTGGATCATGTATCGTATTATCTTGAATGTGGCGAATGAAATTAAATTCCCCTACATCTTTTAATTGCATCTCATCACCTGGCTTCCGATTAGTATACATATTGTATTGTAACATATATAAAAGACAACAAAAATAGCAGATAGTTGATATATCAACTATCTGCTATCAATGAGCCTAATATTATTATTTTTTAATTAGGTTTGTCATCCGTTTAACAGGATCTTTCGTATCAAAGGAACCTACAGTAGGTACCTTTTTACCATTGCTAACGAAGAGAACACCATTAATATTATCAAAGGATGTCAATGTATTTACAATGGCAGCCATTTGTAATTTAACAGTTAAGTCCCCACCATTACCTTTTACGAAAGCGTCATTCACTTCTACAGAAGCAATGCCGTCCTTTACAGTAACGGATGTAATTTCAATATCCTTGGAGAATACTGGATATTTTTGTGCTCTATCATCTTTTAACATCGCTAGAAGAGCAGCTTTAGGCGTTACTTTGTCCGCCTCCATCTCAACGGTTGATTGTTTTACCCCTGAGCCATCCTCTGTTGGAACAAAGAAGGCCATCTTAACCATTTCTTGAGATGTTTTTGTTGTTTCTGCATCCTTATTGACTTTCGTCTCTTGCACAGGTTCACTTTTACCTGTTGTAGGTGCTTGATTAGGTGTACAACCCGCTGCAAATGCAAGCAAACCTACGCAGAGGATCGACAGAACTTGTTTACGTAATTTCATCGATTAACCTCCAAAGTAACTAGCAATACCATTGGCAATGCGATTTGCAAAGTCTTCTTGTGTTTGAGGAGATTGCAATACACGTTCTTCATTAGGGTTGGAAATAAAACCAAGCTCTACAAGAACTGCAGGCATGTTAGAATGTCTCAACACATATAAGTTACCTTCTTGAATGCCACGGTCACCATTGAAACCTGGAACACTAGCAATTTGAGATTGTACCTTTTGTGCTAATCGAGCATCATTGCCTGTTTTACTATAGTAGTATGTTGCAATACCACCAACACTTGGGTTGTTGAATGCGTTAATATGCACACTGATGAGCGCATCAGAATTGCTACGGTTTGCTACGTTAACACGAGCACCCAATTCATCAACACCACTTGCATTAGGACCGTATACGTCTACGTCTGTAGTACGAGTCATAAGCACTTTAGCGCCACGATTTTCTAGAGCTTTTTTCAAGTACATAGAAATCGGTAGTGTAATATTTTTCTCTTGTACACCATGCGGCCCAACGGCACCAGAGTCACTACCACCATGACCTGGGTCAATCGTAATTGTTTTACCAGATAGACCACCGCTAATAGAATAATTACCGAATCCTGTTGGCATATTTTTCGCAGGATGTGCAGAAGGAGATGGACGTTTACCATAGTAAGCAGGTTTAGCTACCACACCTTTTTTCTGTACATCTACAACGATGCGATACGGTTTCTTATTAACCGTATCTTTCTTTAGGGAAAATACCTTTACATCACTCGTATCAATAGATGAAGGTGTCTTGATTGTTACCTTCACATCTCTGCCATCCTCTGTAAGTCTAGCAGAACTAGCTATGCTAGAGTCCATATTAATATTCGCTTTAGCAGTTTTTAGCTTTGTGTTATTTAAGGTAACAGTCGTCGTTTTCCCATCTTTGCTAATCGATGCAGATGCTTTCACAGGTGCTGATAAATCCATTACCATACGAACATATGGTACAGGTGCATCAGTTCGTGTTACCCATCGAGCATCTTCAAGATTAGCTGCCTTTGCTTGAGTCAAGAATAGAGGTAAAGCCATCAAGACAGCAAGGCACATAAAAAATAGTTTACGCAATACATTCACTCCAATCTAACTGACATACGTAGTGTCCAAACCATAGAGATGAGTCGATGATATCTTTGTGAATCAAAGTCTCATCGTTCCAATCTATCCATAAACTAATGTTAGATTATAGATAGATTATTTCATACAAACATGAAGATTAGTATACCGATTATACATATTACTATATAAAGTCTTTATACAGTAAACACAAAAATCAGTTGCTTAAAATTATTTTTTGTGCTATGCAATCGATACTAACGTTCAGTTGTAATTTGCCATTCATTCCCATCCGTACTAATGTGAATACGTCCCATCGTATCTGTACGGTAAATGGCAATATTGTTCTCCTGCAAACGACGCAATGTTACATCGTGAGGATGACCATAACTATTATACATGCCATTTGAAATTAATGCACTTTCTGGTTTAATAGATTTCAAAAAATCTTCAGAGCTACTTGTGCGAGAACCGTGATGTCCTACCTTAAGAACACGAGCAAACAGTCTAGAGTTCTGCTCTTTTATGAGTTTTTTCTCTTCTTGTAATTCTGCATCACCAGTAAAGAGCATAGAGAATTTACCAAAAATTAATTTACCTACGATAGAGTTATTATTAAGATCTGGCGCTCCTTTTTTATCTGTTAAAGGTTCCGCCCATGGTGCATATACTACAAATACAGCACCGTGACCAAAATCAACTACATCTCCACTACGCAATGTGGATCGTTGGATTTTATTTTTATCAATCCATTTCTCATAGGTTTTATACATATTATTATCAACAGAAATGCCATCATCATACACATGTTCAATGGGCATAGCTTTCGCAATAGCATAGAAGCCACCCATATGATCAGCATGTGGATGTGTAATGATAATATTTTTTAACTTCGTAACACCCATAGATTTTAGCTGAGCTACAATATTTTCACGATGCTCTATGTCACCTGTATCGATCATACTATATTCATCGCCAACCTTAAGCAGTATAGCATCCCCTTGACCGATATCTAACATATATACGTCTAAATGACCTTCAGGATTCGTTTGCTTAGTATCGATAGAATAGCCTTCATTTGTACTAGAACTAGTCTGAGATGCTACATTAGCTACATCTTTATTCGTACATCCTGCAATAGCAAAGATTGGAATACATAGCACTAATAAAAAAGCTATAAAGCGTTGTATTTTATTTGTCATCTTATTCTCCCAATAATTCACTAATGACACAGCCTATAGAAGTACTTACATCACTAGGTGTATATCCCCAAGTTTTCGTATCACTTAGTATATCTGCACTGCGGCTATGTACATAGACCCCTAAAATGGCACTATCCTGTAAGGAATATCCTTGGCTGATAAAGCCTGCAATGACTCCGGTTAATACATCCCCCATACCGCCAGTTCCCATACCAGCGTTTCCGATAGTATTTACATATACTGTACCATCAGGTAGTGCCACAACAGAAGGAATTCCTTTTAGAACAAGTACTACCTGATGAGCCTTAGCAAATGCTCGTGCCAATGTAATATAGTGACGTTCAATCCATTTTATAGGCAAATCAATAAGTCTACTAAATTCACCTAAATGAGGTGTCATCACGCAATATGGTATCTGTCGTTCCATCTTATATATAGACTCAACCTTACCATCTCGCAATGCATCTTTATCTACAGATCCCACATGACCTAATACATACAACGCATCAGCATCAATGACCAGAGCACCTTCATAGCAATCAATAACATGATTTACTAAATCCGGAATATCTATTGTACGACCCAAACCGGGTCCAATAGCAACTACTTGACGGCCTTCATAAATGGAATGGTTTTCATTGATAGAGGTAACCATCACTTCTGGTATGATACGTCCTTGTACTGCCCGTTTAATTATCTCAGGAACACATAATGTAACTTTACCAGCACCACTATGAACAGCAGCTTCTGCACTTAACATAGGGGCTCCCACCATATCACTAGAGCCACCAACAATTAGGGTATTTCCATTTACTCCTTTATGAGCCATTGGAACTCGATAATTAATCAGTGTTTCTGCTAAATCTGAATCAATAGTTATAGTGCTATCACGATTAACTAATACTTGCTGCCAAGGAGCTCCTAAAGGGGCAACAATAACTGTTCCTCCTATAGCCTTGCCAGGATACAACAATAAACCTTGTTTTATAGCACCAAAGGTTACCGTATAATCATAAGACAATGTGCCCTCTGAGATTTGACCAGAAGTTGCATCAACACCTGCAGGTACATCAATAGCCCACAAATCAAAATTATATTGACTACGCATAGTATCAATAACGTGCAATATATCTATTGTGGTATCTCGAAGACGTCCAGCTAACCCTGTTCCCATAATGCCTTCTACAACTATAGCTACATTTGACCAATCATTAAAATCATCAAAGATATCAATGATACAGCCCATTGCTTCACATCTCTTGAGTTGAACTGCAAAAAGGTCGCTACATTTGCTCGTATCACCTACTAGTGCAATTTGTACAGGTACACCTTGCTCTAAAAGATGACGAGCTGCTACAAGGCCATCTGCCCCATTATTACCTGTGCCACAGATAAATAGTACAAAACTATTGATAGAACGTGCATTATCTAAGGAAAACAAGTCATATTGACCCCACAAAGCATCCACAATGCCACGTCCTGCATTTTCCATTAAAATTTCTAAAGAGACACCTAATTGCTTAGGTACTTCTTGATCTATATATCGAGCATCTTCAGTTGTTAATATTTGCATCTTATGCTCCTTCAAGTATAACTGTACTCATTGCATATGCTTTGCAATGACTAATAGACACATGTGTATCCGTATAGCCTAATGTTTCATAAATATCTTTAAAAGTATCTTGTAAACGAATTAAGGGAGCCCCTAATTCATCATGACCGATTTCTATATCTTGCCAAGATCCATGACGCATTCCCGTACCTAATGCTTTAATGAAAGCCTCTTTAGCGGCATATATACCGGCATAAGACTCGTAACGCCCCTTATTTCGACTTTCACAATAATCAATCTCATGAGGCGTATATACACGGTCGCGAAATGATTGAGATTTCTCTAAAGCTTGACGGATGCGGTCAATTTCTATAATATCATTCCCTAATTTCATAATAACTCCTAAATTACCCTAACATATATATTATACACTCTTAAAGTGGATAAAAACATAGATAAAATCTAGGCATTTACAGAGAATGGCAATGTGGCTAGACTGTAAATTTCTACCTTACCTTTACGGTTAACCGCCACGTACATCTGACCATTACGGTAATCCATATCCTCTACTTCCATTCCTGAAGTATAAGGACTTATATTCTTTACTATGCCTTCATTATCGACGAAAACGAAGGTCGTTAAGGTTGTAAAAATAGTGTTACCATTAGCAGCATAAGCACCATTATTATTTAAGTCGGTATGCTCTGCATCAATCTTATACGTTTTTACCTTATTAAAATTTGAATCATAGTAGTTAATAGTACGATGAGAATTTGTTAAAGGCACAATCGACACATATTCATTACGGTCTTTATCAAAGGCAAAGTTAAATACCTTTTCTTTCAATTTAATAGGCGCTTCAACAATCATACTATCAGCTTCAATAGGTGTAACAATATATCCATCTACAACGGCATTAGTAGTATAGTAACGATTGTTATTCGGATTATAGGTTAACGTATTCATATGACCTAATAAACGTTTTTGACTATATTCATACTTAGCAGCCACTTGCAACGTTGTGGGATTAATTTCATAAATAATTTGCTTTGTATTATCAGTATTTATACATGCGAGGACAAATACATCTTTTTTTGAGTTATAACAAAAGCCTTGGCACTGATTAACAGAACTATCTAAGGGTATCTCCGCCAATCGTGTTAACGGTAAAGGCATTTGGACAGCACTTACAGGTTGTGCAAGCTTTGGTATATCAAAGACATTAGCAATATAATCAATCACACCTTGATCCATATTATCACCTCAATCGAACAAAAATGTATATAATCGTATATTAATTCACAAATATAAATATATAAAAAATAGGCGGTAAGACAAAAGTCTTACCGCCTAAAGTTGGTGCCGGAGGTGGGACTTGAACCCACACGGTGTTACCCGCTTGATTTTGAGTCAAGTGCGTCTGCCATTCCGCCACTCCGGCGTCTCGGAACATTTGTTATTATACAGATATCCCAAAACAATGTCAACACATTTTTTATATTTTATCTAAAATATTTTTAACCGCTTCCATACCAACGTCACATTGTTGCTTCCACGTAAGAGCTACACCTGTTATATAGCCTTTGCGAGCATATTCCACATCAGTAGGAACACTTTCAGAACCATAATCTAGCTCGCCTGCCAACCAATAGTAATCCTGCCCTCTTGAGTTAATGCGAGCATCAATAATATTGCTATAAGTTTGTAAACCTTGGCTAACCATTTTAAAATGATCCCAATCACATACGCCACGTAACGGAAAGTTCACATTTAATAGGCCATCAAAATTCCCTTTCACATAAATTTTTTCTATCAATTCATGGATAAAGGGATGCATTTCATCCCCTCGTTCAGGAGAATATCGTTCCACGGATAATGCTAACCCTGGAATGCCATAAAAACAACTTTCCATAGCAGCAGATACAGTACCAGAATATAGCACATCTGAGCCCAGATTAAAGCCATGGTTAATACCTGAAATCACAAGATCAGGCATATCATCACTCAATAAATAACTGAGGCCAAACTTCATGCAATCAGAAGGAGTTCCCGTTAGAGCATAAAGGCGAGGATTTTCATCCTCGCCATTGTACGCGTCTAATTTTAAAGGGATCTCAGTCGTCAATGCATGGGATTTAGCACTTTGCTCATTTGCAGGTGCTACAACGGTAATTCGATAATATTGACTTAAGTACGATGCAAGACGGCGTAAACCATCTGCTAAAATACCATCATCATTACACATTAAAATATGCATAGTCACTCCTACAGATTCTATTTTTTATTCTTATTCATATTGCCCATACGTGTTAATTTCACGTCATTCAAACCAACAGCTCGCGTATGAACTGTATGAGACCATTCCTTATTATGACGACGGAACCAACCTAAAATATTTACAGGAACCCAAGAGTATACAAAAATTGGATATAACAAATAGTAGAACCAAATTTTAGGTGGAACTTTAATTTTTAACAACACAATAAGTGGGAACAAATATTGACCAATACCGATAATTTGCCATACAGACATCGGCATAATTTGATATAAAATATTTGTATAAATCGGCACATATGCATTGATATATGAAAATACTAAATATATAGTTGTCAACAACAAGAAATAAGGCTGACTAACTTGTAAAATGCCATCTAGGATAACGATATTTCCTTGTTTAATACCTGCGGCAAATAATTTAGGAATATATCGATCCGCACAGTCAAATTGACCTTGTGCCCAACGTAAACGTTGTTTACAAGAAGCCATCATAGTCGTAACTTTTTCATCATACACAATGGCATCGTGAGCCCAAGTAGTTTTAAGACCATGTGTTAATAGCTTCATAGAGAATTCCATATCCTCAGTCAAGCTATTACAATCCCAGCCATATTCACGGATGATAGATGTACGTATACACATACCAGTACCACCTAGTGCTGTGGACAAGCCAATGCGGTATTTTGCTAAATGCCACATATGATTAACCATCCAAAACATGATGGAAAATGTACCCGCAACCCAAGAGTCTGTTGGGTTTTTAGAGTTCAAATAACCTTGAATTACAGACTCACCTTTTTCAAGATGATCATTCATTTCTAACATAAATTGAGGATGTACTAAATTATCGGCATCAAAGATAAGAAAGGCATCATATTTCCGATCCATTCTTTCCACACGATCAAACATCCACCCCATGGCATAGCCTTTGCCTACTTCTTCTTTATTGAATCGTTCATGTACATTGGCACCAGCAGCACTTGCTACCTCAGCAGTCTTATCTGTACAGTTATCGGCAACAACAAAGATATCGTACAACTCATCAGGATAGTCCAAACTACGTAAGTTTTTTACTAACTCACCAACTACGGCTTCCTCATTATGAGCACACACAACGATAGCAAAGGAATTTTTAGGGGTATAGTTTTTATGTACTCGAGACCGCCACATACCAATTACGGCGAGCACAAAATAATAAACCGTATAAATTACGATTATTACCTGCATAGGGATCAATATCAGATCCAGTAGGTAATTCATACTATTATCCTCCACACACTTATTTACGCACTATATTTAACGCCCCATTAACAAGGCCAAATACTACATAACCAGCAAAGATCATTACTGCCCATGTATGCCAATCATATACGAGACAAGCTATGACAAAAATAGCAGTTAGTACAATGGAAAGTTTATTAATATAGATTGCAGTTTTACCTTTGAAGTCTGGGTATTTTACTTCACTAACCATTAAGAAGCCTACACCAATCATGCAAACTACTAATACAAATTGAGGAACCTCTACACCACTCAATACGTAGGTAGCCGCCAAGCAACCTGCAGCCGGAATTGGCAATCCTTCAAAGTAACCATGAACTTCTTCGGTTTTAATGTTAAAGCGAGCAAGACGGAATGCGCCCAATACAGCAAATACTAATAATGGTACATAGGCAATCCATCCCAAACCATAAAGCTCTTTCATATATAACATATAAGCTGGTGCTACACCAAAGCCTACAACATCTGATAAAGAGTCTAATTCACGACCCATAGGTCCTGCCACACCTAAAGCTCTTGCTACACGACCATCTAAACCATCAGCAACTAAGGACAATAGTACGCAGATAGCAGCATAGAAGGTATTCCCTGTGGCAGAGAATGTGATACCTAGAACACCAAAAGCTAAATTAGCACTGGTAAACAAATTTGGAATAATAGATTTATTCATGACGCAACCTCCCGATAACAGTGTCTCCACCTGTAATATGTTGACCTTTTTCCACGAACAACTCTACATCCTTATCCATGTAGATTTCAGTACAAGAACCGAATTTAATCATCCCGTACAATTGGCCGCGTTCAAGCACGCTATCAAGGTCTGTCCAAGATACGATACGACGCGCTAAAAGGCCTGCAATTTGTGTTACCAATACGGAAGTGCGATCATTTTCAATACAAATAGTATGACGTTCATTTTCAAAACCTACACTATCTTTAAAAGCAGGCAAGAAACTGCCCATTGTGTAGTGACGGTATGTAATTTTACCATCAATAGGCGCACGATTAGCATGTACGTCAAAAACAGATAGGAAAATAGTTACTTTTTTACACTCTTTATGTAAGTAAATATCTTCGTATACATCAGAAATATCCATAATTTTACCATCCGCTGGAGATAAAATTAAATCTGGATCTTGAGGGATTACACGTTTAGGATTTCTAAAGAAATTGACGAAAAATAATGCCAGAATAAATGAAATAATCGCAATTACATAATGTCCTAAAAATCCTAATACCACCGCGATAATGAGCATAGCCCCTATCAGTGGAAACCCTTCCTTAATTATTGGTCCTGTAGGCACGATTCAACACTCCTCTATTTATTTCTAATAACGGTCCACATAAACTTCGGAATAGCCAACATGCGGCCAATCCGTTGAGGTTCTAAATATAATCGATACAACCATTCGAGACGATTGCGTTGCATCCATTCTGGAGCCCGAGGAATATTACCTGCCAAGACATCAAAGGAACCACCTATGCCGATAGCAACAATGCCATCCAAGTGACTCAATTTTTCTGAAATCCATTGTTCTTGCTTTGGTACGCCTAAGGCAACAAAGACTAATTTTGCCTTAGACTCCCCAATAGCTTTAACGATTTCTTGTTCCTCTGTGCTATCGAAGAATCCATCATGAATCCCTGCTATATTTAACGGTCCAACTTGGGCAGATAAATTATCAATTGCTCGTTGAGCAACACCAGGAGCTGCCCCTAAGCAGTATACAGGAATTTGCCGTTCAGCCGCAACTTTAAATAATCGTTTAGTTACGTCTACACCAGTTACGCGTTCAGGAACATGTTCACCTTGACGCTCTGCAGCCCACAAAATGCCAGCCCCGTCAGGAACGACGAGACTAGCATTATTCAATATGGTGTGCAATGTAGGATTTTCATTTGCCAACATAACCATTTCTGCATTAGCCGTGGCTACTAAATGTAGTCCCGGCTCGTCAGTTAATTGTAAAATACGTTGGACAGCCTCATCCATTGTTACACAATCGATAGGCACAGATAAAACAGAAATACGTTTATTCAATGTAATACTCCATTATCAACCACTATAATTTGGTGCTTCAACGGTAATGCTTACATCATGCGGATGACTTTCTTTTAAACCAGCCGCTGTAATTTGAATGAATTGAGTATTTTCAATCATTTCTTGGATGTTATGACATCCGCAATACCCCATACTTGCACGCAAACCACCAACCATTTGGAAAATTGTATCAGCCAACATACCTTTATAAGGCACACGACCTTCAATACCTTCAGGAACTAATTTCTTAGCTTCTGTTTGGAAATATCGATCTTTACTACCAAGTTTCATAGCACCTAGACTACCCATGCCACGGTATACTTTATAAGAACGACCTTGGTAAATCACTGTTTCTCCTGGACTTTCATCAGTACCAGCTAAAATATTCCCCATCATGACTACATTAGCACCAGCAGCAATAGCCTTAGCAATATCGCCAGAATATTTAATACCCCCATCAGCGATGATAGGAATGCCATAGCGACGACCTACTTGAGCAGACTCGTAAACAGCAGTAATTTGAGGTACTCCAATACCTGCAATAACGCGAGTTGTACAAATAGAACCAGGTCCAATACCAACCTTAACAGCATCAGCACCAGCTTCAATAAGAGCCTCTGTACCAGCTGCAGTAGCAACATTACCTGCAATAACAGGAATATGTGGATAGGCTTGTTTAATTTCTTTCAATGTACGTAGTACACCTGCAGAATGCCCATGTGCTGTATCTACAATAATTACATCAGCCTTTGCAGATACAAGTGCATCAAGACGATCATATAAATCTTTAGACACACCAACAGCAGCACCAACTAATAGGCGGCCACTACTATCTTTAGCTGAATTTGGATATTTTGTCGCTTTTTCAATATCTTTTATAGTAATTAATCCTTTTAAGTTTCCATCATCATCTACAAGAGGTAATTTTTCAATGCGATGTTTACTTAAAATTGCTTTCGCCTCTTCAAGAGATGTACCTTCTGGTGCAGTAACAAGGGAATCCTTTGTCATGCAGTCTCCGATTTGGCGAGTTAAATCAGTTTCAAAACGCATATCGCGATTTGTAATGATCCCTACTAGTTTACCATGTTCTGTGATAGGTACACCAGAAATTTTATATTTTTCCATAATTTCTGCTGCATCAGATAGTAAATTTTGAGGGCTTAAGAAAATAGGATCGACGATAACACCATGTTCAGAGCGTTTTACCTTATCAACTTCATGGGCTTGTTCTTCAATAGACATATTTTTATGGATAACACCAAGGCCACCTTCACGAGCCATAGCAATAGCCATACGGGATTCAGTAACTGTATCCATCCCAGAACTAATCATAGGGATATTCAATGTAATGTCACGAGTTAGTTGAGTTTTTAACTCTACTTGATGTGGTAGTACATCAGAAGCCGCTGGTACTAACAAAACATCATCAAAAGTTAGTCCACGCATACCGAATTTATCGTCTCTCATATTTAATTCCTTTCCGTATAATAAAACAAAACTACGACCCGCCTAGTCCATCTGGACTAGGCGGTCAGTCGTAGCTTAGCGTTCAGACCGCAAAATGCCGCCTTCCATATAATCATCTTTTTTCATATCTACGAAGATAATCTTTACTGCGTCAGCAGGTACATTAACGATATCAACCGCAGCTTTAGTGATAGCTTCACCTAATTGTTTTTTTTGTTCTTTTGTGCGCCCTTCAACGAGCTCTACATGAATAAGTGGCATATTGACCTCCATAGATGAAAATGAAATAAATTTGTTTGTTCTATTATACGGTATGAGGAACAGATACACAAGGGAAAAACCCAGATAAAATCTAATATTATCGCTACTTATGTACTTATTATTCCTACCTCTTAATTATACAATATTCTAAGAAATTTTTCACCAAATCTTTTTTCTAATTCTTCTTTCATTACAGATTCAAGTTTTTCCATTCCATAATTATTTGCAAAATCTAATACATCCTTGCGAGCCTGTACCAATATTTCAATATCTTTAATAATATTAGCAACCCGTAAATCAGGTAATCCTGATTGAGCTAAGCCAAATAATTGACCAGAACCACGAAGCAGTAAATCTTGCTCTGCTAGTTCAAAGCCATCCTGAGTCTGTTCCATCAATTTTAATCGCTCTTGGCTCACATCATTTTTAGAATCACTCACAAGAATGCAATAAGATTGATGGGACCCACGACCTACACGGCCACGTAACTGATGTAATTGAGACAGGCCAAAACGTTCTGCCCCTTCAATACACATAATGGTCGCATTTGGAACATTAACACCAACCTCGATAACAGTAGTAGAAACGAGCAATGAAATCTCCCCCCTATGGAAGGCATTCATCACTTCATCCTTTTCACTTGGTTTCATACGCCCGTGTACAAGACCAACTTCATAAGCCTTGTAAAAGTACTCTTTTAACTCCAGATACAATTCCTCAGCAGCTTGCAAGTCTAATTTCTCAGATTCTTCAACAAGTGGGCATACTACATAAACTTGACGACCTTCTGCCATCTCCTTGCCAAAGAATGTTCTTAATCGTTCCTTATACGAACTATCTACAGCATAGGTTTTGACAGGTTTGCGTCCCGGTGGCATTTCTTTGATTAAGGATACTGCTAAATCACCATACACAGATAATGTCATGGTTCGTGGAATTGGTGTAGCCGTCATGATGAGCACATGAGGATATGTCCCCTTTTGTTGCAATCGTGCCCGCTGCTCCACACCAAAGCGATGTTGTTCATCAATGATAACAAGGCCTAAATTATGGAAGTTTACGCCCTCTTGAATAAGCGCATGAGTACCGATGATCATATTAATTGATCCATCTGCTAAACCTTCATAGATACGTTCTTTTTCTTTTCTTGTAGTGGATCCCGTTAATAATTCAATGGTAATACCTAAATTACAGCACACCTCTGTTATACCTTCATAGTGTTGGGCAGCCAATATCTCAGTAGGAGCCATCAATGCCCCTTGGTACCCATTCTCGATGGCTTTCAACAAACTCAAGGTAGCTACAACCGTTTTACCTGAACCTACATCACCTTGCAATAATCGTTGCATAGGCCGTTCATCTTCCATATCGATACGAATGTCCTCTAATGCACGCTGTTGATCACCTGTTAAGGAGAATGGTAAATTTTCTATACACTGAGCCATTAAGTCTCCATTGGGACCCATCTTAGGACCTTTATGACATTGTTCTTTATTTCGTAACAATGCCAATCCAGATTGCATGACAAATAACTCCTCATAAGCTAGTTGATGACGCGCCTCTTCATATCGCTCTGAAGATTCTGGGAAATGCATCATTTTAAATGCATCATAACGAGTCATATATTGATGTGCTTCACGAACTTCAGTAGGCAAAATCTCTGGCAACTCATGATTAGCTGCAAACCAATTACGTACCGATGAGCGCACCACAAATTGAGATACTCCATCCACCAACGCATAAATAGGAACGATACCTCGATCTGGCTCTCCACCGTCTCCCAAATTTTCTATTTGGGGCGTATTCATTTGCATAGATCCATATTGGAATTCTGCTTTACCATACGCATATAGACGCTGACCTTTTTTGTAAAAGTTCTTCTTATAGCCTTGGTTAAATAGCACAATCTTTAAAGGACCTGTACCATCTGCAATAACTACTTCTAAAATAGACAATCGAGGGCGAGGACGTTTCTCTTGAACTGCTATAACATTCCCAACTACGCCACCAGTCATGCCAGATTTTAAATCACCAATTCTATAAATCGTACGACGGTCTTCATAGGTTCTTGGGAAATACGTTAACAAGGATGTTATATTGGTAATTCCCAACTTATGTAATTGTTTCTCTCGACCAGGACCTATCCCCTTTATGGTCGTCAACCGTTCATCCATAGAAACTCCTTTAAATATACGATAAATACATGAGATATATCCAATTTCTGTATATCCTTGTGTAAAAGCCCACTCATATCATAGAATATGATATATAGTATACCCTATATTGTAGTATATTTCATAAAAAGAGCAATATGTACGATAAAAACACTTGCTTTACACTACTCTTTATGATAATATACTTTTGTTATGTTATAGATTAAGCTTGGAGGTGGAAACTATGGCAAACCTTTGCGAAGTATGTGGCAAATCCACATCTAGCGGTATGAACGTGAGTCACTCTCACATTCGCACAAGAAAAACTTGGAAACCGAACATTCAAAGAGTACGGGCGGTTGTAGACGGTGCTACTAAAAAAGTTAACGTATGCACTCGCTGCCTTCGTTCTAATAAAATTACACGCGCGTAAAATAAAAAGTACATGTACTCTTTGGGGTTCTAGAGCCCCAAAAAAAGCAGTTAGTTCATTTGAACTAACTGCTTTTTTTGTTATCTATATACCTATTACTAAAAGTCTTACAATGTAATATTGGGAATATAATACTGTTTAAACAACTTAATAGCATATTGATCTGTTAAGCCTGCTACATAATCAACCACATCACGGGTAGAGTAAAACTCTCGATTACTTTCACAGCCCTCCATATCGTCAGGATGCTCCATAAAGTGAGTAAATAAGTTTTTCACCACATGAGATGCCTTATTTCGATCAGGAATTAAAGCTGGCGCCAAATAAACATTTTTAAACATAAATTGACGGAATAGATTCATTGTCATTTCTATATCGGAGGACATAGAAATAACAGGCTTATCTAAAGACTCACGCACCATATCTTCAACCATAGCGGTAATCATGCTGGATGGCGTCATACCAAAATGTTCACGCACTTCAAAAGGTAAGTTCTCGGCCGTCAACATTCCTGCCCGTTGCGCATCATCAAAATCGTGACATAAATAAGCAATGCGGTCAACGATACGAATAATTTGACCTTCTAAGGTAACTGGAATTGTTGCTCCTGTGTGGCCTACAATACCATCGCGCACAGCTGTTGTTAGATTAAGGCCTTGATGTTCACCATGCTTTTCTAACACCTCTACCATGCGCAAACTTTGTTCATTATGATTAAAATGGCCTACCATATCACGCAACGCATATTCCCCAACATGACCAAATGGTGTATGTCCCACATCATGCCCCATGGCGATAGCTTCTACCAAGTCTTCATTGAGTCGCAATGCACGAGCCACTGTACGTCCAATCTGGCCCACCTCAAGAGTGTGAGTCATGCGCGTACGATAATGGTCACCTGGCGCAATATAAACTTGTGTCTTATGCTTTAACCGTCTAAAACATTTACTGTGAATAATGCGGTCCCGATCTCGTTGAAAGGCAGTTCTAAGTGGATCGGGAGCTTCCTCTATATCACGGATTGCATCGCGGCTTTTAGCAGCATAAGGAGATAGAAGCAACGCCTCTCTCTCCTCTATTTGTTCCCGTATATTCATTTACCCTCCGATGCGCGGTTACGGTCGATGAGTTGCATAACAAGAGATGCTGTTTCTTCGATAGATTTATTGGAAACATCTAACACTTGGCAATGCAAACGACGCATAATAGCCTTCGCATATTCTAGTTCAGATTGAATACGCTCAATAGAAGCATAATTTGCTTCGTCCTCTAAACCGATAGCGCGTAACCGTTCACTACGAATATTATTTAACTTAAATGGGTCAATAATAAGGCCCACGATTTTCTTAGCGGGAATTTTAAATAATTCCTCTGGCAATGGTACCTCTGGCACCAATGGCAAGTTAGCAGCTTTAATTTTTTTGTATGCCAAGAACATAGACAAAGGTGTCTTACTTGTTCTAGATACACCAATGATAACTACGTCAGCCTTTTCAAAGCCAGATGGATTTTTACCATCATCATATTTTACGGCAAACTCAATAGCTTCGACCTTTTTGAAATATTCTTGGTCAAGCTTATGAACCATGCCCGCAGTCATACGAGGCTTTGTAGATGCTACAGTACCTACTGCATCGAGAACTGGGCCCATAATATCTACAGCAGGAATGTTATATTCTGCTACTTTTTCATGAAGATATTTGCGCAAAGATTCAGATACAATAGTATGACAAATAACATGATTACCACGTTTTGCATCTGCTATAATTTCATCAATTTGGCTTTCACTATCAATATATGGAATGCGAACAATTTCAATTTGTTCTTTATCATATTGACTCGCCGTAGCCCTTGCTACAGCCTCTGCGGTCTCCCCAAGGGAGTCCGATATTGCATAAATAATTTTTTCTGCCATTCTATTAACCTCAATGTATGCTACATTCTAAAAATACTTTTGTTACCGTCGTTTTAGATACGCGGCCTACAACCTTTAGACGTTTCTTGTTTTCCACATCCTCGCGAACGACAACAGGTAAACAATCCACCTCATAATCTATCATCTTCTGAGCAGCCTCTACTAACGTATCTGTAGGCTCCACAGTTATAACCTTACTCACAGGGGTCATAATCATAGATATAGGCATGGTGTGCAAATCTGTTTGCCCCATAGAGGCACGCAACAAGTCCTTACGGGATACGACACCTACTAAATAGGAATCATCACACACTAAAATAGTCCCTACATCCTCAGTAAATATAGTAACAATCGTGTCATACAAACTTGTATCCCCATTGACTACGACTGCTTGGGATAATACATCACTTACCAGAAATGACTTTAATCGCTCCGCTGTTTGTGTTTCTTTTGAAAGCCCCACATAGTAGTAGCCTACATTAGGACGTGCATCTAAGACACCTAGCATAGTTAAAACAGATAAATCTGAACGCAATGCAGATCGTGTAACCTCTAAATGTTCAGCAATAGCACTACCTGTAACAGGTCCTTCTTCACGAACGATTTGAGCAATTTGTTCTTGTCGTTTCGACAGTTTCACACGGTAACCCCCTTTCATCTCTGTTTGTATTATATCCTAAGTTACCATTCAGAAAAAGAGGAGACCTACCGGCCTCCTCTTTTAATATAACTATATTATTACCAAGTTAAATCATCAGTTTCTTGACGACCACGACCAGTCATAGCATCAAGCATGATTCGTTGTTCTAATTGAGCCACCATTTTCTTAGTGCTTACAACTGCATCTGGATTAACAGAAATGGAGTCGATACCGCTCTTCACAAGGAATTCGCAAAGTTCAGGGTATACACTTGGTGCTTGGCCACAGATTGATACAGTTTTACCATCTTTGTGTGCTACTTCGATAAGATGACGAATAGCTCTACGAACAGCTAAATTACGTTCATCGTAAATATGTTGAACTGTTTCGTTATCGCGGTCACAACCGAGAACAAGCATTGTCAAATCGTTAGAACCAATGGAATAACCATCTACATATTTATTGAATTGATCAGCTAAGATAATATTTGCTGGAATTTCAGCCATAAGCCAGATTTTGAAATCTTTACCGCGTACAAGGCCTTCTTGAGCCATCAAATTAGTTACTAATTCAGCTTCCTCTACAGTACGGCAGAATGGAATCATAACTTGTAAGTTTTTGAAACCAAATTCATTACGTACTTTTTTGATTGCTTCTAATTCTAATTTGAAAGCAGGTGTATATTTTGGATCATAGTAACGAGCTGCACCACGCCAGCCAAGTAATGCACTGGATTCATGTGGTTCATATTTGTCGCCACCGTTGAGATCACGGTATTCGCTAGATTTGAAGTCGCTCAAACGAACTACTACTTGGCGAGGAGCTAATGCTTGACACACTTTACGCATACCTTCTGCCAATGTATTAACTGCAAAGTCACTGCGACCAGTTTCAATAAGGTGTAATGGGTGTTCGTGAATGAAAGTAGTCCAAATGAACTCTTCACGCATTAGACCAATACCATCACATGGTAATACGCCATGTTTTTCAGCTAAATCAGGATTGCCTAAATTCATGTAAATTTTAGTGCCTGTTACAGGAACATATTCAGTGGCAACACTTGCAGTAGCTTGTGCTTCTGGCTTTTTAACGATATCTTCTAATACGCCATCGTATACGATACCATTTGTAGCATCTACTGTAATCATTTGACCATCTTTAATGGATGTAGTTGCTTCATGGCTACGGCTCTTAGTACCTACGATACAAGGAATACCAAGCTCACGGCTAACGATTGACGCATGGCAAGTCATACCACCGGCATCAGTAACAATAGCTTTTGCTTTTTTCATTGCTGGCACCCAGTCAGGAGCTGTCATAGCTGTGACAAGAATTTCGCCTTCTTTGAACTCATCAATATCTTCAGGATTGATGATAACATGAGCTTTACCTGCTGCATTACCAGGGGATGCTGGTAAACCTTTTACGATAATATCGCGATTACCTGCATCTAATGTGCTAGGTTTTTCAGATACTTCTGTTTTTTCTTTACGGGACCAAACTGTTTCTGGACGAGCTTGTAAAATCCAAATTCTACCATCTCGTTCATCTACGCCCCATTCCATATCCATGTAGCAACCATAATGTTTTTCGATTGCTTTTGCATATTCAGCAAGCTCTAACACTTGAGCATCTGTAATAACTTGTTGTTTAGCTTCATCTGCTGGAACAACTTCTTCAACACAGTCGCCGTCAGCTTTACGAACTAAACGGATATTTTTGTCATTAATCATGCGGTCTGTAATTTCCATTTTAGCTTTATCTACACGGAAATTATCTGGTGTAACGGTACCTTGTACAACGTATTCACCAAGCCCCCAAGAACCTTCGATAAGAATATTGTTATCATTGCCTGTTACAAGGTCAACAGTGAACATTACGCCAGCGGCTTTAGAGAATACCATCATTTGAACGGCAGCACTCAATGCTACTGTCATATGATCGAAACCTTGTTTTACACGGTAGTATGTTGCACGATCTGTGAAAGTAGATGCATAACATTCTTTTACTTTCTCGATGATAACGTCAGCACCACGTACATTTAAATATGTATCTTGTTGGCCTGCAAAGCTTGCGTCTGGCAAGTCTTCTGCTGTTGCACTAGAACGAACTGCTACGAATGGATTTTCTTCGTTTACTTTTTTACCAAGTTCTTCATAAGCATGACGGATAGCATCTGCCAATTCTTTTGGCATTTCTTCTTCGCAAATCATGCGGCGAATTTTAGCACATACTTCACGCAATAATGCAGAATTTTCTACATCATCTAACGCATCAAGTTCAGCGCGGATTTTATCTTCCAAACCTGTTGCTTTCATAAACTCACGATAACCATGAGCAGTTGTAGCAAAACCGTAAGGTACAGGTACATTAGTGGAGGATGTCAATTCCCCTAAGGAAGAAGACTTACCACCAACTAAATTAACATCTTCACGTTGTAATTCATCAAACCAAAGTACGTATGCTGTTTCGCGATTCATGTGAGAACCTCCTAGTCAATTAGTGCAACACATTAAACCTTTTACACATAAATAGTATACCTTAATTTAAAATCTGTCAATTTATATGGGCATTAATATACAAATAAAACTTAGCCAAAGCGCACCTTTCTTTTGCATATAATTTAACTTGTAAACCAATATTATACTTTAGTAATGTGATTTTTTGTATAACTTTCATTGCCGTATCCGCATAGCAGGTAGTTTAATGATTCTCGACTACGTCGCGAACCAGTCTAAAGACAATAATTAAAAGGAATGAGTCGTTAGAAAACAGAATTCATTCCCCAAAAATAGCTTAATTATATCTATCAAAAAATGGGTGCAGATTATTTATAAACTAATTTTCTTTATGTTTCGTATATATTTTAAAGAGGCTGTAACTAGAATGCGTTTAAACTGCATTCTAGTTTACCTCCCTCTTTTAAGGAAAAATAAATATACTAGGTGTCCTTACCTGGATAAACAATTAATAATACAATCCCTAATAAGAAAATGGGATAAAAATTATCTATATAATTAGCCATACTACCTGCAACAATTATATAAATAGGATATATCCATGAAGAAAACAGTCCAATATCTGTCAATCTATTCATACCAGCAAGAAAAAATTTTAGTGTACCTACCAAAGCAAATATGCTGATAATAAAATAATAAAATATAGATACATAACTCTCTGTTATATTGACACGGTCCGAAATAAATATAGCAAAATATATTAATAATAATGCCATTCCACTATTAGAAAGATATTGTTTGCCATTTATTTTCTTTTTATAATCAAAATACTTTATATTTTTCTTGGTCCCACTCCAAATTAGTATTATTGATAAAATATTTATTCCCCACCAAATTAAATGAATTATAGAGATAGAACTGTCAAAACTATACATCTTTATTATCCTTTGGTTTATAGTTACCTTTTTTATTTAAATTAACTTGTAGATACCGTAATACTAAAGTGATTACTAATGTAATCCATAGAACTGCAAAATTGTATATATTATAACCATTAGAGATCCACCAGACCTCCTTATAATAGTAATCTAAAAAAGCAGAAATAATTAATATAATAGGGACTAAATAAAATAAAAATTTATTTTTTATTGATGGCTTACCAGTTATTAAATTAATTGCTATTACAGAACTACCAATAAATATTATTAAATCTCTCATTTATCCACCTCTGTATAATCATCAATATTCTTCATTACTTGATCATACTGTTCTTTTTCATTTTTATTAAATTTATTTGGTGTATTCTCACTAGCTTTATTATATAAATATTCGCCGCCTTTGTCACTAGCAGTACCAATAACAATTGAAGCGAGAGCTTGTTCGACCTTATCTTTACCAACTTTTCCTGCAACAAAAGTTGATATAGCATTCGCACCACCTTTATACAATACATATTTATTCATTTGCCCAGCATTATAACTATTATATATTTTATTATTCACTTTCCATTGATATACGGCATTATGAACCTCTAACGCCCCATTATAACCGTTAGCCAATTGAACAATAACTTTACTCACACCTCCAATATATGGAACTGAAGATGTTTTATCTAAAACTTCAATAGCTGCATCAAGCTTTTCTTGATTTGCTACACTATTATTTTTATAGTCGTTATAGCTTTTATATGTATCTATATAATCCCCTTTTAGATCTACAATCATACCATTTTTAGCCTTTACTAAATAGTGTGCATAACCATTATCATCGAAATATTCTGGGACTACAAAATTATTTCTCAAATAATCTATATATTCATGACTATTCATATCTGGAATTATATAATTAGGTATATTAATTGAATTTTTAGCATATTCATTACTAAGACTTTCATTTGCTAAATTTTTATCATTTATAGAGCTGCTATTTTTTAGTAATGTCGTATAAGGTTTATATTGATCACCTTCATTCTCCATAGTAGTTTCAATTGCATAATCTCTTAATGTCTTAGGCTTATCCTGATTAATTGGATAACCTATATAATCAACGGTAGTCCCATCAGAACGAGTCCTAGTAAAGTAAGTCCTACCATTATAAATCCCTGTAGGTGTTTCGCCTTGCTCTTCAAGCCAAAATCCGTGATTATTACTACGTTCATTAGAAGGAATTCCATCTAAATCTTTTACTTTAGGTCCCATATAGGTTTTGCCATTTTCTATATAATATGTAGTACCATCTTCTGTAACTCCTGTAGGTTGTACACCTTGATTAGCCAATGTAAATCCATAATTATCACTGCTAGGTAATGTGTCTACATCTCCATCTCTATTATAGGCATACTCCGCAGCTTCTTTATACTCTTCTGTATCATAATTACCGGATTTTTCTGCTGATTCAAGAGCTTCTCCATTTTCTTCTGGAGAAGCAGGTAATGGCTCTGGATGTAATTCATCATGAATTCTTTCTTCTTCTCCATTTATTCGAGCTTGTTTCCACCGATTTCCAACTTCAGAAAGGGTTTCTGTTACTTCATTTATTTTTTCTTTTATTTCATCAGGTGAGTAGCCAAAATTATGTTTAGCACCCATATAAGAAACATATGCGCCACTTTGCCCACTTTTCCCTGATATTTCATTAGTGGCATAGCCAAAAACAAAAGCGATTTGCTGTAAACGTTCTGGATCCGTATATTCTTTTCCATCTGGACCTTTGATTTTCCCAGCCCATTTTTTGAATTGAGGCATCATAGCTTCAGATAGGCCTGCTGCATATACACCATCACTAAATTGTCCACCACCTAAATTTGCGGTAGTTCCACCAACCATAGCATGTAATGCAACCTTTCGAGGATCTCCATCTTTCCAACCTTCATGCTTAGCAATTTGATGGATTGCTTCGTTAGCATTAACACTAAATAGATGAGCTAATTGTTGCTTCTCTTCAATAGATTTTTTATCAAATATAGCTTGTAATTCATTAAGAGAATGTTCTATATCAGTATTGATAGTTTTTATATCTACCATCCGACCATTCTCTATAATTTTTCCATTACTAATTGCACTTTTAGTTATAGAGGAGGATTTTCCATGAGCGCCAACACCCCCTGTTGGAGTTAACCCAATATGCTTATAAATTTTATCAAACTCTTTTTTACTTTTTGTTTTGCTACTACCAAAATTATTATATTGTACTCCATTATCTCTTACGGTGTACTCAGCTTTATTTTGGATATCATTTATATCTAAATGTCTTGTAGTCAATGAGTTCTTAGCTTTATCGGCTTTACTTGATATAAGACTGCCTTTTAATGAAGTTGTATTACCAGTACTTATATTATATCCATTATCACCAGCAAAAATTCCAGCTTGATCAGTAACAGATTTTAATTTACTGTCCGTACGACCTACACTTCCACCTACACTACCAATAGTGCCTTTAAATTTAGGTGATGTTGAAACTGAAAATCCTGCAGATTTGCTATGTTCCTTAAAGTTATCTACACTTTGCAAACTCTCAATCTTGAGATTATTACCAGTATTTACAACTACTCCTTTTCCACTAACTTTAGATCCAATAATTTCAGTATCTCGTTTTGCTTTGAGCTGTGCTAATTCTACAGCACGAATTGATGTTGGCTTATAAGTTACTTGATCAGTTACTCCATTCTGTTTAGCAAGACTTCCACTTGCATCAAAACCTAATAAACTACCTGAAGTAAGACTTAAACTAGCCCCAACACTCCAACCACTATGTTTATAGTTATCTTTACCTTGAAGAGTATTTTTACCTGCACTTAGGTTTATATCACTAGCAGAATTTATGTTTACTTCTTTTGCTAAAATATCTTGACCAACTAAATTAACCCCTGATTTAGTTGCATCATTAGCTTCAATATTTACACTACCATCACTAATAATTGTACCACCATTATATTCATGTACATCTATTGATTGATTTTGATGTTGAGAGGTACTACCAATTGATATTGATAAATTAACAGCATTATCAATATTTTTAGCACCACGTTTATCTTTTCCATCGACTTTTTCTACTTTACCAGTCTCAGGATTTCTAATTTTTTCTCCTTTTAGAGCTTCATCAACAGCATAGTAACCATCTTGGAATTGTTTACGTGCCTCATTTAGCTCTAATGCAGCCAACCGTTTATCATTACGAGAGCCAGCTTGTTTTATAGTACGTGTTCCATCTGTAACTGCATTAATAGCCGCACCGCCAAGCGAAACCGTAAGTCCAGACTTTTTATAGCTTTCATTATGTGACGCTGATGTATTATCAACATTTCCATCTAAAATAACATTAGATCCAGATAAGTATACACCATTCTTACTCACAATATTACCACTAGTTAATTGTAAAGTATCATTAGACCTAATATTTATATTACCTTTTGTACTTGCAATAGTGCTACGAGCAGTAATTTCTTCGTGGTTACTATCATCAGAATTAATTCGTTCTTTGCCTATAGAAAATCCTACCCCTGCACCACCAAGTAACCCAGACTTTTTATGATGGTAACTACTATTGCTATCAACTACATGTTTATCAGCGCCAATATTAATTTTTCCACCTGATTGTAAATCAACGTTATTTTCACCAATAATAGTTACAGACTTACCCTCTATAGAATTGGTTGCTTTAATATTAACTGTTTTACCACCTATATTAGAGCCAGATACGGTTTCTATATGTGAATTATCAATTGCATCTATACTCTCACGTTTAGCAATACTTTTCTTTCGCTCTTGTAAACTATGATGTTCTGTTGCAACATCTTTAGCAGTTTCAAAGTTAATACTATCAGCGTTAATATTTACAGTATCTTTCGCCAATATATCAGAACCTTTTGACTTAATATTCTGATTTGCTTTAATATTAACTGATTTCCCTTCAATACTGCTACCAACTGAATTAGTAAAGTTTGCATCCACATGAGTTTCAGTAGTTATAGAGTGTCCTCCACCTGATTTACCTTTATGATAGTGATCTTCTTTTATATTTAAAGCAGCATCTTGTGTAGATAGTTCAATATTTCGTCCGGCATTAACCTCAATATTTTCCTTACCTTGAACTATCCCTGCATTCATAACTACATCTCTATTAGCATTTATACTAATACTTCCTTGACCATCTACAATACCTTGATCAATTGCAGTTATAGTCTCTTTTCTTTTATTACTATCATCCCAAACAATTTCATTATCACTTGATATATACTTTTTGCCATTATTAATAACATCTCTATCAGCAGAGATTACTAATTGACCAGATGCACTATTTTGTTTAATATGTCCACCTTCATTTATGACATCCTGATTGGCATGAATTCTAACATTGGATTCACCTACAATTGTTCCACTTGTATTAGCTACATCTGTATTAGCCACTAGAGTTGTAGAGTTACCAGAGATTAATCCCCCATTATTATGAATATTATTACCGACAATATTGGTATTATCATCAGCTATAATACTGCCACTATTATTTAGCTTATCAACAGTTAAATTAATAGACTCCCCTTGTACGTTAGCTCCTCCATCAGCCCGTTTTGTTTTAGGCGCCAAATATAATGTAGGTATTAAAACTGTTTCAGTTTTTCCATTTGGTAATACTACTGACTTGCTAACTAATAATACAACATCCTCTTTAAGGTTATTTTGTTCAGCTACTGTTAATTCACGACCTAAAGCTATAGATTGTGATTTCGTAAGATTAATTCCTGCATCCATTAATTTACGATATTGTTCTTCAGCAGTTAAGCCAGACTGCAATCTACTTTTTCCAGTTTGACGAAGAATTTCTTGCATTACTAATTGCTGTTCATAATAACCGTCCCCTAAACGTTTTTGTACATTCATAGGGTCTAATTTCAGTCTATTTAATACATAATCTGAGGATAAAAAGTTTCGTCTATTTGTGAAGTTAGGATCTGTTTCCATAATATAAGAAGTATTAGGATTTTGAGAAATCTTACTTATAGAATTTAACAAAGAACTATCCTGTCCTATATTTGTTTTGCTATTTAAATCATTTGATTTAAATACTGATAGGGGTAATTTAGTATTCAATTCTGTAACTTTATGGTATGGTGCAGTATCAATGTTTGTAGAGTCTGCTCCATTATGATGATGTCTGCTATAAGATACAGCAGTTCCATCTTCAACAATATATTCTTTAGAAGATGGATTTGTCTGTTCGAATTTTCCTATTTTACTAGTTAATTGCCCAGCTGAACTAATTTGACTACTATCATTTTTAACATAATCTGCACTAACTTCTAAATCACCACCTGAAATAATTCGGGCTGGTTTAGATATATCAACTACATCCTTATGTTTTGTTCTAGTGTAATTATAACGAACCCAATCATCTTTGTGGTCTTTTTTTGCATAAAATTGTAGATTTTCAGCCTCAACAACCACTTGATCAATATCATCTGTTAATTCATTAAGATGATATATTTTAGGATCCTTAATCGTAAATTTTTCGCCAGGATAATCATTAACAGTAACTTCATCCTTAATAGTCTCTACTTCACCGACTTGAACTCGTTTTAAAGTAACACCACCATTTATATTATTGATTTCCTTTGCAGTTATTTTACCTCCAGTTCCCGCTTCTATGGTTGAACCAATATTTGTAATATTATCTATTTTACCTGATATAACTCCATCATAAGATATATTGCGACCGATTTGTAATTTACCATCAGTTTTTATTACACTACCATTAGTATTAGAAAGAGTTTGTCCTGCGATAGATAAACTATTCTGAGCTAGGATAATAGGGTTTTTATTTGTTGCTTGATTACCGTTTTGAGATAAGGAATCTACTACAAAAGTTGCATTATCAGCATAAAATTTAGCTTCACCCAATTGGTCAAAACTCTTGGATTTAATATATGCATCAGATGAAGCAATTGTTCCTGTATTTTGTACTCTGCCATTAACATCTAGGGATAAAGTATCACGCGCTGAAACTATACCTTTATTATTAACACCTAAACCATCATTAGTTCCAACTAAATAAATGCTATTTGCATACATCCCTCCGATTTTAGCAACGTCTAAACCTATTTTACTAGACTCATTATTTTTAGTAACATTTATTACCTTACCATCACTATTTACATTTACGGTGTTTTGTCCGGAAACCATCTGAAGATCGTTGGCCCATAATTCACCATTTACTTTAATTGCTTCCGCTAAAATATCGGTTCTAGCAGTTTTAGATGTATTAAGACCTTTAGAATCAATATCTATAGTACCTTGATTTATTTTATAGGCGGATATAGTACCATTATCTATAATTGGTTTACCTGTAGTTAAGGTAGCAGCATTAGTATTAATAAATGTCCCATTATTAATAGAAATTCCATTAGGGTTTGCAATTATAACATGAGCTTTATTTCCTGCAACTTCAAGAGCACCATTCATAGCTGTGGAGTTAGTTCCAGTTACTTCATTTAATATTGTTTTAGCAGTAGGACCAACTAAATTAGGATTTCCCATAATATAACCAGCTAACTCAGTAGATACAGGGCGATTAGCATTATTTAAGATTAGGCCATTTTTATTAATGCTAAAAGAATCATATTGATTATGGGATAAACCTTTATCATTCGGTGTATTAATATTAACAATAGATGTACCATTACTCGCTACATCCATTTTAGGACCTAAACGGCTTGAATTTGGGACCACTGGATTTGCCATTGCTAATGGAATCCATGGACTTGTATTTGTTATTAATAATGCAACTAATAATGATGATGCTGCATATTGTTTTGTATTCATCAATCTCTCCTACACTTATTATTTTTATATGTGACTCTCAACTTATATATATTTTTATTTATGGCTTAAATTTAATCTTATTTACTTAATAGAAATTCCTAAAACTGATACCCTACTCTAAACGTCCAAACACGTGTATCGGTCGTAAAACCTACTGGTTTTTTTAACGGTGTTCCTAATGAAATATCATAATTAAATGTATTCTTGATATTACCACGTAAACCCAATACACCACCTATTAAGGTATTACCGATTTGAGTTTCTGTAGATGGTCCCCATACATGACCAACATCTATGCCAATATATGGTACTATACTCTGATTTTTAAATGGTAATGACCATTCATTTTGTATATAGTATCCTGAATCTCCACGTAATGTCTCTTCTCCACTAAAGCCACGAACAGAATATCTGCCACCAATACTAAATTGATCCGTTCCAAATAAACGTTTATCTGTAAACTGACTTCTGAATCGCATAGTATATAAACCTTGTTTATGACCTATATTAATTCTGCTTTGTATTTGTCCTTCAATACCAGCCATTTTATAAAGAGTTGTTGGGTTACTAGCTACACCTTCCCAGTTTTGTACATTAGCCCCTAGGCCCTTTATCCCTTGTCTATAAAACAAGTAAATATCTGATACAGTATTTCCACTATATTGACGGTGAGATAGTCCTAATTCTACAGATGACGTATGTTGCTCTTGGACGCCAATTTCTACATCTTCTAAATAACTATGACGAGATTTATGAGTAAATTTTACTACTGCAGATGTTTTACTTCGACTGGTTCGATTCAACAAATGTTCAATAGATAGTTCAGTTCCTCTTGTTGTCCCAGATGATATAAAGGCATTTGGCATAAAAATTAACTGCTCATATTTATATTTATAAGTTGATAATCTATATGTTTGATTGCCATTTGGAATAGTATAACTAAACGCATATTGTTTAGAATCTTGTCCATTATTATTATCTAAGTTTTTTGTAAAGCTAGTTGTTAAGGTATCATTTAATCCTATAAGTTGACTAAATGATAAGTAGGTTGTACCTTGATATTTTCCAGTTGATTTGTACCCTGAGTTATCTATCATTAACGAACCATGTACAAAACCTTTTTGTTTAACTGTTAATTTAACAATAGAATGTAAAGGTTTATCCCCTGGTTCAATGTCCATCTTAATATCCTGACCAGGTACACTGCGAATTTGATCGATTCCCTGTTCTAAAGCCTGCCTACGAAGAATATCACCAGGACGAATTGGGAATGCACTTCTCCAATTGGATCTTATTTTTGAATTAGTTAATACTATATCCTCAACATAGCCTGGTATAATTTCAAAAATTAATGTACCAGACTGCAATTCTTGGTTAGGTATAATAACTTGACTCGTTATATATCCATCAGATAATAACTGCTCTTGTAAATGCCTTTGTAAAAAAGAAAGACCTTCTTTTCCTACTTTTTGATGTTCATATGCAGATAACCTATTTTTATACTTCTTAAATTTTGGTTCTGCTGAATTAACAATAATCTTATCAATTTGAAACGATACGTCTTCTATCGGTAAAATTGTTACTTTCGAGCCATTTAATTTATCATATTCAGATTTTTGACGCGACAAAGCGGCTCCAGCCATTGGTGCTTCTGCACGTTGACGCAATAAAGCATCGGCTCGAGCCGCTTCCTGTTGTTCATATGGGGACGAAATATTAGTAGCATAAATAGAACTACTTAAAGAGCTAATAATTAAAGTACTAGCTAAAATCTGGTACACTTGCTTCATAATCCCTCTCCTTTCAAATATACAGAGAAATTATAAATCAGAAAAACATATTTTGTAAATGAATATTTAATAATTTCACGAATTCTTTAAACTTTAAATTCCAATTATATTAGGTGTTTTAATGATATTTTTGAAGAAAATATTAAAAGCGAAAGAACTGATATATTATTCTTTCGCTTTCAATTTATTAATTATCTAATTTTCCTATATATATCTAAAAAGTTTTTCAGCACTCGCCCCGTTAGCCCCCATATGGTGTATTGTTTATAAGGATAGAAATAAACAGAGTAGTTTTGTCTGATTTTCCAGTCAATGTTGTAACCTTCTAACAAATGGAACGGAAAGTCTTTTAATGGTTTTGTCCCAATGTCTAGATGACCTACCGTTGGTTCCATGTCTAATAGATATTGTAATGGAACGGTGAATACCTCTCCTACTTCGTCTGGATTTGGTTTCAAATCGCTTGTATGTAGGCGCACGGCTACGGCATATAGCTTGACACCTATCGCAGATACTAAGCAGTCTAAATTGCCCAGAAGTTCAATTTGATCTAAATCGATACCCAGTTCCTCAGAGCATTCACGCATGGCAGCATGAGCACCACTTTTATCATTAAGCTCACAATGTCCACCAGGAAAACTGATTTCACCTGGTTGACGGCGTAGCTTATTACTGCGCACAGTAAATACTACATGATCTTCCCCATCGATTTCTAATAATGGTACAGCTACTGCCGCAGTTATAACATCAATATCGGTAAGAACAGTATGTTCTCGTTGTTCTAAAAAGTTGCTTAGTTCTTTGTCCATATATGGTCCTCTTACTTTATAGATACTATACGATATCTATATAAATCTTTTATGTGTCAAATTTGTATTTTATATTTGTATCTATATTTGTATCTGTATTTAAATTTGAATTTATATTTTACTTTCATTATACATGAACTTGTAAGTCATTTTTTGCTTTACAAACAACAGATTTAGTAGATAAATAATCTTATAGACCAAATAGACATAAAAAAACTGTGATGAGGTTTCTATCTCATCACAGTTTTATATTAGTTAAATTTAATTTTTACAAATTTACGTTTACCTACTTGAACGATCATGCCCTCTTCAAGGGTAAGGTTTTCTTCTGTAAATTTTTCACCATTTACTTTGAAAGCACCAGCTTTAATAGAGCGACGTGCTTCACCATTAGAGGCAGTCAAACCAGCATCTGTACAGAATTGTGGCACAAAGATTGGTTCTGTTGGCGCATCCATAGCGTATTCAGGAATATCTGTAGGCAACGCACGTTGTTGGAATACGCGTTTGAATTCTTCTTCCGCTTCGAGAGCAGCCTCTTCACCATGGTACAAACGAACGATGGTGCGAGCCAATTGCATTTTAGCGTCACGTGGATGTAATTCACCACTTTCAAGACGTTTTTCCATGTCCTCTTGTTCTTCAATTGGCATATCTGTAACGAGCATGAAGTAGCGCATCATCAATTCATCAGGAATAGACATTGCTTTACCGTACATTTCTTTAGGTTCTTCGTCGATACCGATGTAATTGCCTAAAGATTTACTCATTTTTTGAACACCGTCAAGGCCTTCAAGCAATGGCATTGTGATAACAACTTGAGGTTCTTGACCTTCTAATTCTTGTAAATGACGGCCCATTAACAAGTTAAAAGTTTGGTCTGTACCACCAAATTCAACATCAGCATGTAATGCTACAGAATCTTGACCTTGCATCAATGGATACATAAACTCATGAACACCAATAGCACGACCTTCTTTAAAGCGTTTATTGAAATCATCACGTTCCATCATACGCGCTACAGTGTAAGAACTTGCCAAACGTAGAACATCAGCAAAATTCATGGATTCAAGCCATTCACTGTTGTCGCGAACGATAGTTTTTTCAGGATCCAACACTTTGAAGATTTGTGTTTTATAAGTTTCAGCATTTTTCAATACTTCTTCTTTTGTAAGTGGTGGACGAGTTGCGCTTTTACCAGTAGGATCACCAATACGTGCAGTGAAACCACCGATAACAATCACTACTTGATGACCAAATTCTTGGAACAAACGTAATTTACGAAGTGGTACAGTATGACCCAAATGAATATCTGGCGCTGTTGGGTCCAAACCTAGTTTTACAACTAACGGTTTATTTTCCTTAATGGATTTTTCTATTTTCTTTACAAGATCTTGTTCATTAATTAAATCTGCTACGCCGTGTTTAATTTGGCGTACTTGTTCTTGAGCACTAACCATGATAATCCTCCTCGAAATACTATTGTTTTAGTATACCATTATCTAAAAACTTTCACAATTATATATATAGTATTGGTTTTAAGCCATTTATGATATAATATTTATAACTGCGTAATAGAATTTACGTTATATTTACTAACAAAAGAAAAAAGAGGTGACTCTATGAGTAATAACTCAAATGCGAGAAGCAGCCGCCGTTCTAACGGTAGCGGCTCTACACCGAAGAAAACAAGTCCAAAGCGTCTATTTTGGATTTGTGCCCTTCTCCTTATACTCATCGTAGCCGGAGGTGGCTGTGGTTTTATCAGTGCCACACTGTCTAACCTACCAGATGTATCCAATGTACGTCCTTCTGCATCGTCTCAAATTTACGATGTGCACGGTAATCTCATCACAACGGTTCATTCCACAGAGAATCGATTACCAGTACCTTTAAAAGATGTACCAAAGGATTTACAAAATGCCTTTGTTGCTACTGAGGACTCTCGCTTCTACTCCCATCACGGTATCGACCCAGTTGGTATCTTACGTGCTGTATGGGTTAACCTTGTTCATAGTGGCGTATCTGAAGGTGGTTCTACTATCACTCAACAGTTAGCGCGTAATGCATTCTTGTCTCAAGACAGAACATTTAAACGTAAAATTTCTGAAGCATTACTAGCACTAAAAATTGAACAACACTACACTAAGGATGAAATCCTAGAAATGTACATGAACCAAATTTACTTTGGTCAAGGTGCATACGGTGTACAATCTGCAGCTCATGTGTACTTTGGTAAGGATGCTAGCCAATTAACGCTTGCTCAAGCAGCGCTCATTGCGGGCTTACCACAAAGTCCTAACTACTACTCTCCATTCAATGATTTGGAAGCTAGTAAAAAACGTCAAGCCGTTGTATTAGGCCAAATGGTTAAATACGGCTACATTACACAGGAGCAAGCCGATCAAGCGCGTCAATCAGATTTAGGCTTGGTGGCAAAACAAGAACAAACGCATGAAAAATCTAATGCGTCTTACTTCATTAACTATGTTATTGCACAAGTTTCTGAAAAATATGGTGACGATGCAATCTATAAAGATGGTTTAAAAATTTATACTACGCTTGATATGGATGCACAAAATGCAGCTGTAGCAGCAATGCAAAACTTGCCTAACTACTACACTGATAGCAATGGTTTACATCAACCACAAGGTGCTATCGTAGCTATGAACCCTCATAATGGTTACATTATGGCTATGGTTGGTGGTCGCGGTGATGATGCATTTAACCGTGCTACACAAGCAGAACGTCAACCAGGTTCCGCTATGAAACCATTTGTATATTTGGCAGCTATTCAATCTGGTAAAACTCCTGGTTCTATCGTAGATGATAGCCCTGTTACATTTGGTAACTGGAGCCCTAAAAACTATGAAAATGACTTCGTAGGTAATATTACATATCGCTATGCATTACAACATTCTCGTAACGTAGCAGCTGTAAAAATTGCTGATGAAGTAGGCATGTCTAAGATTATTAAACTTGCCAAAGAAATGGGTATCACTACCCTTACAGATCAAGATAATAACTTGTCTACTGCACTTGGTGGTTTAACTCACGGTGTAACACCTCTTGAAATGGTTCAAGCTTATGGTGTACTCGCTAATGGTGGTATCAAGGTTCAACCTACGGCAATCGTTAAAATTGTAGACCGCAATGGTCAAGTTGTGGAAGAAAACTCTATTCAAGAAAAACGTGTTGTAGATGAAAAAGATGCAGCAATCATTACTAGCATGCTAGAATCTGTTATCAGTGGTGGTACTGGTGGTAATGCAGCAATCGGTCGCCCTGCAGCTGGTAAAACAGGTACAACAGATGATTCCAAAGATGCTTGGTTCATTGGTTATACACCTGATCTCGTAGCTGCCGTTTGGATTGGTGACGACTACGGTTCTGAAACATTACACGGTATGACAGGTGGTACTACACCAGCTGTTATGTGGGGTCAATTTATGGCTAATGCACTTGCCAACACCCCTGCCTCTGACTTCTCCGTTCCTGCTAGCGCGCAATCAGCTGTTTCTGAAGGTTATTATAATCCTGTAAAAGCACAGCCGAAAAAAGAAGCTGCTAAGGACGAAAAAGCAGACAAAAAAGACGATAAAGACAAATCGAAAGATGAAGCTGTAAAAGATGACAGTGGCTCAAAAGATGATGCAACTGAACAGAAATCTAATTCATCCAAAAGTAAAAAGTCTAGTAAAAAAGATCGTTAATCTCATACTCTAAAGGAGCGGAACATGTGTTCCGCTCCTTTCTTTTACGTAAAAAAGGTAGTAAGTTCTAAGAACTTACTACCTCTTCTATTTCTATATATGTATATGGCTATACCCCATAACCAATTTGATATACGATAATAATTTACTGTATTATCTATAACTATATCACTATTGTGTAGCTTTATTTCAGAACTACATTGGTAGCTCCTGCACCACCTTCATCATAGCCTGCTGTTTCAAAGTGAGTTACATGCGGTAAGGTACGTAAATATTGATGTACACCTTCTCGTAATGCACCAGTTCCCTTACCATGGATAATGCGTACTTGACTGACACCACCTAGCAAGGCTTGGTCAATAAATCTACCAACAGATACTGTCGCTTCATCTACGGTTTGACCGAGAATATTGATTTCAGTACGAACCTCTTTCTGACGTTGTACGGCGGAACCACCCATGCGTTTTCGCGTCTTAGGCATAGCGGCCTTTTGTTCACGTGCCAGTTTATTACCTTCTTCACGTGTAGTAGATTGTAATTCGCTAACCTTAACAGTTGCTGTTAATCCATTGATATCTACATTTACCCGATTGCCATTGATAGATAATACAGTACCTAAAGAACGCAAAGACGTAACATATACTGCTTGGCCTACTTTAATGGCGTCTGCCGTCAAGGACTTACGATCATCATCTACTGGAGCTTCCGGTACATGTACATTAGAGATGCCCTTACGTGCAGCATTGATGGCAGATTGACGCTTATCCTTATTCGTTTCGGAGAATTGCGATTTCAATTGCTTGATAATCGCTTCCCCTTCAACGCGTAAGCTACGTTTCATAGATTCTGCATCAGCTTGAGCTTTAGCTAAGATTTGTTTACGTTTTTCATTAAACTGTTTCTTTTCCTTCTCTAATTGACCACGCATACGACGTGTTTCATCTAGCTCTTTCTTTAACACTCTTTCACGTTCAGAGGCTTTACGAAGTTGTTCATTCAAATCTGAAAGAACCTCTTCCATTTCATGACTACCAAATTGAGATTTATATTCTGCTGCGCGCGTCACAATATCCTTTGGTAAGCCTAAGCGTGCAGCAATACTCAATGCATGGCTACTACCAGCTACGCCGATATGGAGTCGATACGTTGGTTTTAATGTGCGCTCATCAAACTCTACATGACCATTTTCAATACCTTCCGTATGGTATGCATAATTTTTAAGCTCATTATAATGGGTACTTACCATCATGAGAGCCCCTTTTTTACGGAAGAACTCAAGGATAGATACAGCAAGTGCACTACCTTCTTCTGGATCAGTACCAGATCCAAGCTCATCTAATAATACTAAGTCATTTGGACCACAATGTTTGATGATAGATATAACTTGTGTCATATGAGCAGAGAACGTACTAAGGCTGGCCTCAATGCTTTGCTCGTCCCCAATATCGGCAAAGATATTATGGAATATAGGTAACATAGAACCGTGATCGGCAGGAATAAATAAACCACATTGATTCATTAAACTCAATAACCCTAAAGTTTTTAGGGATACTGTTTTACCACCTGTATTAGAACCAGTAATTAATAAAATACGATACGATGTGCCCAATTGAATATTCGTAGGCACTACCACATTTGGTGGAATTAATGGATGACGAGCTCTCATGAGATTAACTGTTCTATCAGTACTCAAGATTGCTGGTACACCCTTATAAGAAATAGCAAGGCTCGCCTTACCATATACAAATTCGATGTGTGAAACCTTTTCACAAGCATCCATCAAATCATTACTATGTTGTTTTACAAGGGCTGATAATTCACGGTAAATACGCAATACCTCTTGCTCTTCACCAATTAATGCCTCTTGTAATTCATTATTTAGATTCACCAAGCGCATCGGTTCAATATATAAGGTTTGACCCGTTGCAGAACGGTCGTGAATAAGACCATCAAAATATTGGCGATATTCCTGTTTTACAGGGATTACATAGCGATTATTACGCTGCGTAATAATTGCTTCTTGGAAATACTTTTGATTATCCTTGTCGTGCAAAATAGCTTGAATATCGTTTTTAATCTTTTCACGAGTTTTAATAATCGTATTTCTAAGGCTCGCCAACTTAGGAGATGCTGTATCAAGCAATTCCCCTTTTTCATCAAAGACTCGTTTAAAACGGTTTTCAATACGATCTGTATTCGGCATATCCTGTACCCATAGGGATAGCAATGGATACTCCATATATTTTGTTCTAAAGAACTTTGTCATACGCTTATAAGCACCAATGGTCAAATATATATCCCACAATGCTTCACGAGTAAGAACAAAATCTTTACGACTCTTTTTACAGGATTCACGAATATCTCGCGTACCGCCTAACGGTTGTTCTACCTCAGTTTGCAAAGAACGCATGGCTTCTGCTGTTTCATCAAGGTTCTCTTGAATAGCTTTAGCATCCGTCATGGGTTCAATATGCATAGCTAACTCTTTAGCAATGGTAGAACTACAGTGCTGTTTTAATTGTTCTTTTATATGGTGAAAGTCTAATACATCTTCGTTAAACAATGTACTACCTCTTTTATAAAATACCTCTAAAATAGTGGCCCCTTGTAATAGGTGTATCATCTTTACCTACACTTTTAGGCGGAGCCTCTTTTGTTCCTTTTGAATGGATACATAATCTGCTACGATTGTACGCAAACGATGTGGATCCATATGTCTACCATCGATACGCAATATATGTAGCCCTTTTCGATGTAACTCTGGTACGTAGGCACGCATGTCCATTTCATGACTATTCATGATATGCATGCGGCAATAAGGATCTGTACGCAATGGGAACACTTCCCCTTTACGGTCTTTCAATGCATAGTCCTCGGCTACACATGGCATAGGACAGTTTTCCTTCTTGCCAGTGCCCACAAAGCTTGCGATGGCACAGTATTCAGAAATCATCATTTCCGTGTAACCATGTACCATAATTTCTAATGGCAATTTAGTAGATTTTTGCAAGTTAACAAGTTGTGCCAAGGTTAACTCTAAGGATGGTGCTATGCTACTCATATTAAAGTCTTGCCATACTTGTAGTGCAGAGCCATTAAATATGTTAAGACCTGTATCAGCTTCAATAGCACCTGTATATCCTAAATCACGGAGCCACAATAGAGCTTGTGGTACATGAATAGAAATACCATCTGGTTTAGCCTCAACTATGGCCTTAAGAGTACTCATATACGCTTCAACTTCATCATCTTTCACGACGCGAGGCGTAGCAAATACACAAAGCACATTATGTGCTTTACAAAGAGTAGCTACCTTTTCGTAAATGCTGAGTTCATAAGGCTTGCGTTGTAAACGATCACCACCAAAGATAATCTTCTTAGCGCCCCCTTCAATAGCAGCTTTTACAGAATCTAATTCATCAACGCGAGCACTCACCATTGGCTCTGTGTACTGAATCGTATCCTTAGCTACTAAGGATGACATATCTTGAGGTTCTACGGCAAGTTCTGCCCAAGCTTTTTCATGATCTGTAATTAACAGAGTTTCTAAAGCCTCTACTGCATCGCGACGCAATGCATTCAAAACACTAGCAGGCCACATATATGGACCTTCTGGAATAGACATAGAAGCTAGAGTAAACAATGTATTACCTAATCTACCCACTTGATCTGTAACCTTCTCTAAACTAGTCGGTTTATTGTTAGCATAAACCGGTTCAAACTCATTAGATACTGTGACCGTACGACCGTCGTTTAATACAAAGGTAAGATCTGTGCAAGGTTGTTCTCGGTCTGTATTAATAGATAGATAACCATGTACTTCTAATTTAGCACTAAAATCTTGTAAGCCTCGTTGCTTTTGAGATTTTGGCGTAGATGCTAAAAATACTTGTCCCGCTGCAAACCCTTCATCAGGTTTGCCTACAAAATGCTTTTCATCCATTAAGGACCAATTCTGATCTATTTGATAATACGTAATACTACCAGAATCTTGCATTACCTTTAAAAGTGATCCTTTTTCAATAGGTTCTGTTAGGAATAAATGAACTTGTCCCTTTTTGACCTCTGCTTTACCAATTAATTTGCCTTGATTATTTGGAGCTACAACAGTCATCATAGATTTCCCTACATGGTCTGTTAAATAATCTGTAGAGAAGCCACGATTAAACCCAGATGCCAATGCATCGGCATCAGCAGCATCCATATGAGCTGTATCTAAAATATGACGATAAGTCCCAATGACTTGGCGCACATAGGAAACCTTCTTCATACGTCCTTCTACCTTAAAGGATGTAACACCGGCAGCTACGAGCTCATTCATATGCTCACTATAGTTAAGATCCTTTGGACTTAGTAAATAGGCTTCGTGTTTAGGTAGCAAACTAGTACCAGAAGAATCCAATAGTTCATAAGGCAACCGGCAAGGTTGTGCGCAAGCACCACGGTTACCACTGCGACCACCGATGAAGGAACTCATCAAGCATTGGCCAGAATAGCATACGCATAAGGCACCATGTACAAAGACTTCAATTTCAGCTGTACAGTTCTTACAAATATGTTCAATTTCTGGGAGACTCAACTCACGAGCCAATACAACACGGGTAAAACCGAGACTTTCATAAAAATGAACAGCATCTAATGTAGCCGCCGTCATCTGCGTACTGCCATGCAAGTGAAGTTTAGGAGCCACTCGTTGTGCCAATTTGGCAACTGCTAAATCTTGAACGATAATAGCATCCACACCGATGCGCTCTAAGTCCTTCAAATAAGCCTCGAGAGCCTTTAATTCGGAATCACCTATGAGGATATTTACGGTTACATATACGGACACATCTAAAATATGAGCTAAACGAATAGCCTCAGCCAGTTCTTCAATGCCAAAGTTTGCTGCATGAGCACGAGCATTAAAGCCTTTACCACCAAGATAAATAGCATCAGCCCCAGATTCCAAAGCGGCTATAAAGTTTTCCATCGTACCGGCAGGAGCCAATAATTCCATGGATAATCCTTTCTACCTAACTAAAGGTATAACTATAGTACTAAAAGGGTTTACCATATGGTAAACCCTTTCAATATACTGCTTGAGATTAACGTAATCTGCAGTTAATTTCTGCTAATGCATCGATAATAGCTTGAATGTTACCATCAATATCTTCATCATTCAACGTGCCTTCCATAGAGCGGAATTGCAAGTTGTATGCAAGACTGCGGTAACCAGCTTCGATATGTTCACCTTCGTAAACGTCGAAGATAGATGCACTTTCTAAATATTCACCACCATGCTCTTTAATGATAGATAAAATTTCGCCACTAGATACGGACACAGGTGCTACAATAGCAAGGTCACGGCTAGTACCTGGGAATTTACTGAAAGATGTATAGCGGAATGGTGGAATCGTTAAGGATAATACTGCTTCCAAATCGATTTCAAACATGTATACTTTTCCTGGTAAATCAAAGTTTTTGCTCACTTGTGGATGTAATTCACCATATTGGGCAATCATTTTACCATCAACTACGTATTGAGCACTTACGCCTGGGTGGAAGTAAGGTTCAGTGCTACGATTAATTTCGTAGCCTGTAACGCCTAATTCAGCTAACAACGCATCTACAATGCCTTTTACATCATAGAAATCTGTAGTGCGTTCTGCTTGGTTCCAGCCAGCTTGGTTTGCCTTGCCCATCAAGATACCACAAGCCATAGGGCGTTCATGAGGTACCTCTGTCAAAGGCAATGATTTTGGTTCATATACATTCGCTGTTTCAAATAACCAAAGATCCTTATTTTGTTGCGCAATATTGCGTTTGGCAGCTTCGATAACAGCTGGCACCAATGTAGTACGCATATAAGGGAATTCTTCGGAAATAGGATTCAAAATTGGAATGGCTGTATAACGGCTATCCCCTTCAGGAAGCATCATATTGGAAAGGCCATCTTTATGCATAAAGCTAAATGTAATGATTTGAGTCATACCCAATTTAGCTAACGTATGTGTTACCTCTTTCGTAAGAGCTTTCTTAGGCGTCATACCACCAGAGGACAATACGGCTACAGGAATTGTAGGAGCGATATTATCATAGTTATAAATACGAGCTACCTCTTCAGCGATATCAGGCATTACTGTTACGTCACCGCGCCATGTTGGAACGAGGGCAGATAATTGGTCCCCTTCTTCAGTTACAACGAATTCAAGAGCAGTCAAAATGCGAACCATTTCGTCTTTTTCAATGTTTGTACCCAAGTAATCGTTAATTTGTTTTGCTGTGAAAGTAACTGTATGTTGCTCTACAGGGTTCTTGTACACATCGATAATGCCTACGTCAACTTTACAGGATGGGCAAATTTGTTGCAACAACTGTGCTGCTCGGTCGATAGCATAGGCAGTGTATTTATGGTTTACGCCACGTTCAAAACGTCCAGATGCTTCAGAACGCATACCAAGCGCTTTTGCAGTACGGCGAATGGATGGTCCATTAAACACAGCAGCTTCAAGCATAACAGTAGTAGTTTCATTTGTTACTTCACTATCAAAGCCACCCATGATACCAGCTACACCTACTGGACGTTCTGTATCGGCAATGATGAGCATGGAGTCATTCAATTCGCGTTCAGAACCATCAAGTGTAACAAGAACTTCACCATTTTTAGCGCGTCTTGCCACCAATTGATGACCTTTTACATGGTCATAATCATAGGCATGCATAGGTTGACCAAGTTCTAACATAACATAGTTTGTAACGTCTACTACGTTATTGATAGGACGAATGCCACTGTTACGCAAACGGTTTTGTATCCACAATGGGGATGGCTCAACCTTAACATCAGTTACTACGCGAGCAGTAAAACGAGTACAAAGATCATCCGCTTCAATGGATACAGATGCTTTTCCTTCAATAGACTCGCCATTTTCGTTAACCATGATAACAGGGAATAAAGCTTTTTGGTTTGTCATAATACCGAATTCACGGGATAAACCAACCATGGAGAAGCAATCTGCTCGGTTAGCAGTCAATTCAAATTCATACACTGTATCATTTAAGCCTAAAACGTCTTTTACATCAAGACCAATTGGTGTATTTTCAGGGAAAATATAAATGCCTTGAGCTTCTTCAGGCAATACTAAATCACTAGAAATGCCAAATTCTGCAACGGAGCAGAACATGCCTTCAGAAACTACACCGCGCAATTTACCTTTTTTAATCTCTGTGCCATCAGCTAAGCGAGATTTATGATACGCCACAGGCACGATTTGGCCTACTGCAACATTGGTAGCAGCTGTTACGATTTGTTTTGTAACAGGTTCACCTTCTTCTGTAAGGCATTCAACTTGGCATACTTGTAATTTATCTGCATCTGGATGTTTTGTAATCTCCACGATTTTACCAGTATAAATTTTCTTAATGCCATTATCCATAGCAATGACATCTTCTACAGGAATACCAGCTTGTGTTAATTCATCGGCCAATTCTTGAGCAGGACGATTCATATCCACAGGCACGTATTCGTTCATCCACTGTAAACTTGCTTTCATGAGTTCCTCCTAAAATTGTTCCAAGAATCGTACATCATCTTCAAAGAATAGACGTAAATCATTAATGCCGTATAAAAGCATAGCAATACGTTCTACGCCCATACCAAAGGCAAAGCCTTTAACCTTTTCAGGATCGTACCCATTAATACGCAATACATCAGGATGAACCATACCGCATCCTAAGATTTCAAGCCAACCTGTATGAGAACATACACGGCAACCTTCACCACCACACATTACACAGGAAATATCTACTTCTGCAGATGGTTCTGTAAATGGGAAGAAGCTTGTACGGAAACGTACTTTTGTTTCATCCCCATACATATGACGCAAGAAGGACTCTAATGTGCCTTTCAAATCAGCAAATGTAATATGCTCATCGATTATGAGACCTTCCACTTGATGGAATACTGGGGAATGTGTTGCATCATAATCCCAACGATAAACCTTACCAGGCGCAATCATACGGATTGGGCTATTAGGCTCATGACGTTGCATTGTACGAGCTTGTACTGGAGATGTATGCGTACGCAATAAGAAGTTTTCTGTAATATAGAAGGAATCTTGCATATCACGTGCAGGATGGTCTTTAGGCAAGTTTAAGCATTCGAAGTTAAAGTAATCCTGTTCAATTTCTGGCCCCTCTTCAACGGTATACCCCATTTTCATGAAGAAGTCCTCAATCATTTCATTAACCTTAGTTAATGGATGGATATGACCAGCTTTTTGTGCACGACCAGGCAATGTAATATCGATGCGTTCTTGTTCTAAACGAGCGTTTAACTCTGCCGTTTCCATACGAACTTTAACCGTATCAATTTCGGCTTCTAATGCTTCACGAACAGCATTAACGAGGGCGCCAGCCTTCGGGCGTTCTTCTGGAGATAATTTACCAAGACCTTTTAGTAATGCCGTTACCTCACCTTTTTTACCTAAATATTTAACGCGTATATCTTGCAGTGATTGTATATCTGTCAACCCTTTAATCGCATCAAGAGCTTCAGCCTTAATCCGTTGTAATTCTTCTTTCATTAAAGCATCCTCCTATATTTAAAAGTCTAAACTATATTATACCAAATCAGGGTTGTCTTCTTCAATAAAACGCCATGGTAATTCAGGTAATGACTTCTCTTCTAGTACAAAAAATGTACCACGTGCCAAGTGAACAAGTTCACCTAATTCATTATAGATACGTGCTGTAGCAACCATAGTTGTTTTACCATTATGCTCTACATTGGCTACACCACGCAATACAGTACCACCCTTAACAGCTTTCACATAGTTACCATTAAGATCAATAGTGCTAACAGATTTGCCCAATGTGAAACAAGCGGTCCCCATTACACTATCTGCTAAACCAATACAAACGGCACCATGTAAATCCCCTCGGAAATTACAATACTCTGTATCATTTGTTTGTAAGGTCATTTCTGCATGACCTGGTTCAACTGCTGTAATTTCAGAATCTTTTACCCAAGAAAATGGATTCTGATTTCGTAATTCGTTGAAATATTCTAACAATGTTGTAGCCATAAGGTTCTCCATTCAATATACTTACCCGTAGATTAGGTAATCTACATACCCCGTTTATTACAAATTACTTGCATGAAATGATTTAGAGCGTTCTTGCAAAAAAACTCAGTACAAACATAAAAATGGTGCGTTACATCATACATATTGTATCATGCAACGCACCATATGCGAATAACTCTATCTAATTATGTAGTATGTTCTTAAAAAAACGCATCTACAACTAAGGATTATTCATAATGTAATGCATCAATTGGATTAAGTTTAGCCGCTTTACGGGCTGGATAAATACCAAAGATCAAACCTATTGCCATAGAGAAGGCAAAGGACATTCCAATCGTTGGTATAGATATAACTGTACTCATGCCCGAAGCCATGCCAATCAGCTTAGATGAGCCTATGCCGAGTATAATCCCTATTATGCCCCCCATCAAACTGATAACAACAGCTTCGATAAGGAACTGTGTAACGATAACACTATAAGTAGCACCCAGCGCTTTACGTATCCCAATCTCTCTTGTCCGTTCAGTTACGGATACGAGCATAATATTCATAATGCCAATACCACCAACAACGAGCGAGATAGCAGCTACAGCACCAAGGAATAATGTTAATGTTCCTGTAGTTTCCTCCATAGTTTCCATGATGGAGTTCATGTTCTGAATATTGAAATCATCTAGATTAGTATCCTTGATTCCATGACGTACGCGCAACAGGTTTTCAATATCGGATTGTAAACGATCGATACCGTTTTCATCCTTACCTGTTACGTAGATCATTCGAAGATAATCAACACCTTCTACCCGTTCCATGGCTGTAGTATACGGGATAATAACCATATCATCTTGGTCATTACCCATAGCACCACTACCCTTACTATTAAGGACACCAATGATACGGAACGGAATGTTTTTAACACGAATTTCTGCACCTACTGGATCTTCATCACCAAATAGATTTTTAACAACTGTTTTACCTACTACTGCCACACGTTCACGATTCTGTACATTCTTTTCAGATAAGAAGCGACCAGATTTCATAGACCAATTGTTTACATCTAAATAGTTATAACTAACACCAGATACAGAAGTGGTCCAATTCTTATTTTGATATATTACTACATACGAACCGTTTGTCATTGGACTGGCAGCTTTCACACCATCCAATTTTGAAATAGCTTCGTAATCAGAAACCTTTAAAGACTTCATAGAGCCTGCAGAAGGTCGAACCCCTGGTGTGCGTGGTGCCCCAGGCATAACCATCAATAGATTAGATCCTAAGCTAGAGATGGAGTTTTGAATATCTTGCTTTACACCATTACCAATAGATACTAAGGCAATTACGGCAGCTACACCGATGATGATGCCTAACATGGTTAAAATGGAACGCATTTTATTAGCAATGAGGGATGCCCATGCCATTAAGAAACTCTCTTTATACATGTGGCACCTCCTGTACAGGCGTCATATTCAGATTTTGAGAATCCTCTACAATCAAACCATCGCGCAATACTACATTACGACTTGCATAGGTTGCAATTTCAGGTTCATGAGTAACGAGAATAATTGTACGCCCTTCATCATAAAGACCTCTAAAGATATTCATAACATCAATAGTCGACTTGGAGTCAAGGTTACCTGTCGGTTCATCGGCCATGATGATAGCCGGATTATTCGCTAACGCGCGAGCTATGGCTACACGTTGACGCTGACCACCAGATAACTCAGATGGCAAGTGATCCATACGATCCCCAAGGCCAACAGAGGATAACAATGCAGCAGCACGTTCATTACGTGACTTTTTATCCATCCCTGCATAAATCATAGGGAGCGCTACATTTTCTAAGGCTGTCAATTTTGTTAATAAGTTGAAACTTTGGAATACAAAGCCTATTTGTTTATTTCGTACAAAGGCCAATTCATCATCGGATAAGGTAGCTACCTCATCGCCATTAAGGCGGTATGAACCTGTCGTTGGTCTGTCTAAACAGCCAAGAATGTTCATAAAGGTAGACTTACCAGAACCAGAAGGACCCATAATAGATACGAATTCGCCTTTATTGACCTGTAAATCGATACCATGCAAAACAGGCACCGATAATTTACCATTTACATAGGTCTTCGTAATCCCTTGTATATCGATTACTGCTTGATTCATATTCACCTACTATTAGAATGGTCCACGGCTATTATTCTTAGGTGCCGTTACATCACCGCTTACGATGATTTCATCACCTTCAGATAAACCTTTTAAAATTTGTACATTAGTATCCCCAGTTACACCTGTAGAAACAGCTGTACGTACTGGTTGACCATCTTTAATAACATATACGTATTCACCTTGCTTATCTGTACGCACTGCAGTAAGAGGTACTACTAATGTGTTTTTAATATCTTCACCAAAGATGGTTGCACGAGCCGTCATAGATGGTAAGAAATTGTTGGAAATATTTTCAGGAATTTGAACTTTTACAGTGTAGTACACAACACTGTTGCTTGTAGCGCCCATGTTACCTTTTGTACCTTTTGCAATTTCAGATACGTAGCCTGTGAAAGTTTCACCCGGTTTAGAATCTACAGTAAATTCTACTTTAGCACCTTGTTTGATACTACCAATATCGGTTTCATCTACTGTTAAGTAAATTTCTAAGTTACTTAAATCTGCGATAGTAGCGATAATCATTTGTGTAGAAATACCAGTACTGATAGTTTGACCAGCTTTCAATGGAGTGCCTATAACAGTGCCAGACATTGGTGCTGTAATTGTAGCATCACTTAAATCTGCTGCTGCGCGGTCATACGTAGATTTTGCACGTTCATAAGATGTTACAGAATCATCATAGGTTTGTTGAGCGATAGCATTTTGTTCTGCTAATGCTTTATAACGATTCATATCAAGTTCTGCCTTAGCTAATGCAGCACGTGCATCATCTGCAGAGGCTTGTAATTGACGTGTATCAATATAAGCGATAACTTGACCAGCCGTAACTTGATCATTTTCTTTTACTAAAACTTTTTCAAGCTTACCAGCCACATTCGTAGAAACGTCTACATAATTTACAGGGTTAATAGTACCAGTTGCGCTAATACTAGTTTTTACATCACCCTTTTCTACCTTACCAGTAGTATATAAGTTTTGTGTTTGCTTAGAACCTTCGCTATGCATGTAGTAGTATGTACCACCACCAAGAACACAAAGAACAACAGCACCTGCAATAATGCGTTTACGATGCTTTTGTAAAAATTCTTTCATTATAATCTCCTTATATTAAAACGAAGATATTGGCACAACATGTATCGTTCCTAACAATACTATTAGTAATTTTAAATTATACAATACCAATTACTTTTATGCAATATAATTTCATTAATGAATAATTGATGATAAAAGAAAATGACCCTTGCGGGTCATTAATAGTTTTAACTGCTTAATATAGATAATAATGTATAATCCTTTTCATTAATAGGAAATACAAGACTTTCAGCCTCTTGATAGGAAATAGCACGAATGTGACCATCAATATATCCAATTAGTCGATTATCTGTACCATTCATCAATAACTCAATACAAGTTTCACTCATACGTGCCGATAAAATAGCATCGAATGCAGAAGGACCGCCACCGCGTTGTAAATATCCTAATACAGTCAAACTTGGATCAAATTCCGTATGCTCCTTAATGAAGGATTTTACTTCTCCACTATTATATGCACCTTCAGCAACGAGTATCACACTATATTCTTTACCCCGAATCTGTGTTTCCTTTAAATGACGACAGACCTCATGTAAAGGCATAGGATTTTCAGGAACGAGTACAATTTCAGCACCACAGGCAAGGCCAGCTTTAAGTGCAATATGACCTGCTTTACGACCCATTACCTCTACAATGGCTACCCGTTCATGGGAATTAGATGTATCACGAATTCTTCCAACCGCATCAACTACAGTATTAAGCGCCGTATCAAAGCCTATAGTATATTGAGTACCACCCATATCATTATCTATGGTGCATGGAATTGTCATTGTAGACATGCCAAGCTTAGCTAAACTCATAGCGCCTCGCATAGAACCATCGCCACCGATAACAATAAGGTGATCAATATTATGAGCTTTCAAAATATCGTAAGCTTTACGCTGAACATCTTCATTTTGAAACTCAGGAAAACGAGCTGTTTTTAGCATGGTACCGCCTTGAGTAATAATACCACCTACAGAACGGTTTGCTAAAGGAACAAATTGTTCTTCCATAATACCTAAATAGCCACGTTCAATACCGAAAACTTCAAAGCCTTCATGAATGGCTTTTCTAGTTAGCGCTCTTATGGCGGCGTTCATTCCAGGTGCGTCTCCGCCGCTTGTTAGTATTGCGATTCTTCTCATATCCATTACCCCCTTGTGGTGTACGTTGTTTGGATATAGTTTCTGTCTTATGTGCAGTAACCGCTTGATTAGATTTCTTATGTTTGCGATGTTTGTCATTAGTCGCTTTATAAGATGCTGCCTTATGAGATGGTTCTTTTTTTAAGACTATCTGCTTGGTTTCTGTATCATTAGAAATCCGTTTATTAAAGCTTTGTGTTCTAGATAATCCAGGATTATCTAGTTTATTTCTTAGAGAATTATTAAATTGTAATTCTTGAGATGGCTCTTTACCATCTCTAGTATCCGTATCATTGGGTTGACGTCTTGCTTTAAATTGAACACCTGAGGTAACTAACTCATCCTCAATACGTTGCATAAAATCATAGGTCCGACCATTTGTTGTATCTAGTACAAAATCACACTGCTTATACACTGGTTTCCAGGATTGTATCATAGCATGTACAAAGGCATGAACATTGTTATAATCCATGGTTGGCCGCTTCCCAATACGGCGATTCACACGACTAACAATACGAAATTGTGCAGCCCGGATACCAATGATATAAGAATATTTCTTCAATACCTTTAATGTGCGATGTTCAATAGGAAAATTACCACCTACGGAGATGACTGCTTCGTGATATAAGCAAACCTTTTTCAGTACATCCATTTCTGCACGTCGGAATGCTTTTTCCCCAATTTTCTTAAATATTTCAGCAATAGGCAACCCAAAACGACTTTCTAATACGCGATCGGTATCTACAAATTGCCACCCCTTGCGTTCCGCAAGATTACGACCGAAATGGCTTTTGCCACTCCCCATAGAACCGATGAGCATAATATTTCGTTTTATTATCATCTGTTATGTGCCCCTTATTATTTCATATCCTTCATTGTACTATAAAATGCAACAAAAACAAAGACAGACTATAGAATAACGATCTATAATCTGTCTCTATTAATATTACTATATAAGAATATATATTAAGGCCTCATAGTCGGTTTTACTGCACAATGTACATACACTACATTGCCTTTCCGTTCTATGTCCTCTATTTCTATACGGCGTGAAGGGTCTTTTGCTTCAACAGTATTAATCCAGTTGATAAGGCGTTCTGTACTTCCTAATACATTTAACTCTAATACCCCTTCATGCTCATCAGTACTAACAATCATTAATGGTTCTCCTTGCAAAGACTCAAAAATACTAGTATTAGAACTCGTGTTCGATAACTTATTTTTTTTTAAAGACGCTAGTAATTTTGCTTCCTTAGATACAATATAATCTGACTTAGCCTGCATTTGGATAACATAGTTTTCTTGTCGTTCTTTCAAATGAGTCGCTTTGTGATTTAAGTTAATATACCCATATAGTGAAATACTAATGATGATACCCCACACTAGTATGATCATTACTATCTTCTCTACTGGATGTGTTGTGCTCTCCTTTAGATCCTTCCATATGGAATGTATATATACCTTGATCTGCTTTAACTGTTCCATGACAATCCATTCCAATTAACCTTTGTTGAAGACTAGCTATAAATTTACGACATGCTTCATCACTATGGCCTATACCATCTACACTAATATGTTCATCCTTTATATTAAGGTGTTGTAAACTGATTCCTTGTCCCATAGCTATATCAAGGACATATAAAACGATAGTATTTTGAAAAATAGGTTTTTTATTTCTCCCAGAACTATTCTTAAGTATTTTATTTTTAACTGATACTATATCCTCATACTGTTTTCCAATTGACTGATACTGCGAATTTTCCAATAAAGTCAATAGTTCTGCTTTTTCAGTCTTATACTGTTTATAACTAGACCAACACCAACCTATAGCTATTAATCCTACTATTACGTATACAATACTTATGCCATATAGATAATAACGATATCTGTGCCATAAACTATGCCAACGTAACGATCGAGGCATTAGATTAATATATCTACCATCCCAAGCCAATCCATTTAAGCCCCCTTGCAGCCATACCAATGGCCATATCCCAATCTAATTGTCCTTGTTTACATCGATTACGACCACGCCCTAAGAATAATAATGGAATATACTCTGTTTCTCCATATATAGAAATAATGGCTTCCATATCCTTCTGTTCTTCTTCGGTTAATCGGTCGAAGCCATACAACTTAATCCCTTGTATTTCATCTACGCCAAATTCTTGCAGCCTAGCTTCTAGCACCTCCATAGCTTCTGATACATCACTGCCACTAATAGGGACAATCCGTTCTTGAATACATATATCATTCCACCACAGCCATAAGTGTAGATTATCCTTTTCTACGACACCTGTCACGGTACCACTACGCCGCATCAAGCTGTAACAAATAGGAATAGGCCAGAAATCGATTACATCCACCGGTGCATAGGTGTCTCGTATACCTTGTTTTAAAAGTTCTAATGAATGACGCTCTACGGCAACCATAAACATATGATAATTATGTCTTGGATATTCTCGACGACATGCATCCATTTGGAAACTGTCGCCATCAAAGGTAAAGTAATCCTCTACATTCCATTTAATGAACTCCTTCATATCAAAATCGTGAGGATCATAAGGTGCCACATGCATTTGTGTATCAATATTAGCTACCATGCTGTAAGCGCCATCATCTAAATCATACATTTCTATAAATTTTCTAACATCCTCATCTATAGATGCACTACGTTTCATTTCCAATGCATCAGTAATGACCATCGTTTTATTTTCTACATGAGCTGTCACACATACAATACGTTCATCTGTAATACATACACCAGTATGTATTTTCTTTTTCCGTTTCATAGATTCACCTCAATATGGTTTTATCTTCATAACATGCATAGTATGATCTGTATCTACTGTCACATACATATGTACACGACTTACTATTTCCTGATGTTTCAATTTCCCATAACTCATAACGTGACGAGGATTGTCACGGGATGGATCAGCCTCAATGGTAATTTCTGCATCCGCATCATCAGCTACAATTAGCTTTCCCTGAAAGTCCCAAGTATTACCAGCCTTACAGTAGCCTACAAACCAGTGCGCTCCACTTTGCGCTGCATAATGAGCCTCTTCTAAATGCAATTCATCTACTGCATTACTTTCACAAATTTGACCAATACGCAGTCCCATAAAGGCCAATACTAATAGAAAAGACATTGTAAATATGGCTACATATGTAATAACCCCAGCATTATGGGCTCCTATGTTCATGACTTGTTCCCTCATTATCTTTATACCAATCATATATACTACTTTGACCTATAGCGACTTCATATATCGCTAAGCCTCCGTATCCAGCAGTATATTGTTTATCACCAGTAAATCGATTCGTTATATACCAACGCATATGGACTGCTCCGCTCTCATCCATACTAAATGGATGTTCTTGTGTATACCCAACATTTCGTTTATCCTTTGTGCCGATAATACGGCTGCCGCTAACAGGTTGTAAGCTACCATCTGTAAGCTTTCTATACAGTGCATGGCGTTGTAATGTTAGTGTAGTCCGCTTAGTGTCGTGAATATATAAGGTCCTATTTCGATCCTCTACCGTTATCGGTACAGGATTCCATATGATTTGAGCCACCACCATGCGCCGCGTATAACGACCATCCTCCATCATGGCTACGCTATCTACTAATTTTGCATTCCACATAACCCCGTAAAAAACTATGCCTAACAATAAGGTTAAAACGATGGTCGAAATAGTTATACTGATGAGTGTGGAATACAAAATAAAACCTCTTTGTGCATCATGAGTCCTCACCGTATTTCCTCCAAGTCGAGAGACAAGGTATATACAACAGATTCATTATCTATGGCCTGCACAGTTAATCGTTGTAGGACAATGCCATTTTCTACGATAGGCTCTACATGTGTTTTATAAGTAATAGATTCACTAGGACTCATAATAAATTGAGAGTTATGTATACCTTCTTGAATATGACCCATTTGATAATACATAGACTTACTTTCCTCTACATAGGTTATGGTGTCTTGTAATATATGATCCCAATAGTAAGCCTTATAGATGGTTAAGGTAGCCATCCAAAATACAGATAATATAACAGGCAAGATACACATAATAATAGCTGTTGATACTAGGGCATCTCCATACATAAAGCCCTTAGTGTACTTCTTCCCATCGAATACGTCCCGTTTGTACAGATATCCATATACGATTTCTCTCACCACTTTCTCGATCCCGTAAAATAAGTTCCGTTCCATCATAAGGTAATCCTAGAGAAGAAAAAGAGATAACCGTTAAGGGTTGTACATTTTCAATCCCTGCAGGTAAGGATATATTAACTGTATGATGATGAGCATCCTCCTCTAAGGTATAGCTGTCTTTATTTAATATGAATAACATACGCCCTTTTCCATTAGACTTATGCCCAAGCATAGACCAAAGTTGAACCTTTTTTAACATATATACTACTTCTTCAGTACTTCCATTTAGAGTATAGCGGCTAGGCGTTGTTACAATGGGCAAAGACATAGAAATAAGAAGTAAAAATAAGCTAATTGCAATAATCCACTCAGCTAACAAAGAACCGTATTGATGATGTATAGGTTGTGCCTTAACCATTGGTACAACACCTCCATATAGGATCCGCCATGTAAGGCACACCAACCACCAAAGCATAGAAAGGGACCAAATGGAATGTATCGATTACGATAGCTTGTTAGTAAGAGATAGAGAGAACCAACACAAAAGGCTACGTAAAAGAAACATACAATCTCCCACGGCGTAAGCCACATGGCAATAGCAGAAAACCATTTCACATCGCCTAGTCCAAAACCTTTATAACTCATAAGACGAAGTCCATATGTAATAGCACCTACACTCATAACACTTATAATCGTTATAAGCATAGACTTATCATTTATAAAGCTATACACGATACCACCTAAAACAAGCACTAACGCCCCTTCATCAGGCAATATATAGTAATGCATATCGATGGTAGCACCTGCTATGATGATGAGTGAAAATACAGCATACAAAGCAACGTGAATAAAGGATATTGCTCGTGATGAAATTATAATAGGCAATACAATGGATGCTATATACACGATCAGTGCTATAACGTAATGAGTCCCTTTCATACCTTGTCCTTCCATAAAATCAACTGTACATATATTAATGTAAATATAACTACTGTATAGCTATTAATATAACTACATATGTATATGCAAATAAAAATCTACATTCCAATCATCAATCCATGCACATTAACTATTAAGACTTAAATATTAAGTATTAAATATTAAGTACTAAATACTAGATAGCGCTTAGGTTTAAGGTGCATCAGGGGCTTTAACTACAACTGCCTTCGCAGTACCACCATTAACCGCTTCATAAGTAATGGTATATTCCTTATCTTTTGCAGTTTTAACATGTTCTGTAAGATAGCCTTCTTTATATAAATTTTCCACAGTTGGCGGTGTATCTACATTCTTGTCAATCATATAGAGCTGCGTTGCATTTTTAATAATTTGAATATCTGCTGTTTCCTTCGCAGTTCGTGCTCGATCTGCAGCCGATAGAAATTGTGGCATTGCAATAGCCGCTAATATAGCGATAACTGCTACGACAACCATCAATTCTACTAGAGTAAATCCACCTTTTCTCGATTTTTTAAGGTTTTCTCGAACATGATTAATTTGTAGATGGTTTACAATCCATTGACTACATATTTCTAATCTATGATTTAATCCATTAACTAGGTGCATAACAGAACTCATAATATCCTCCTTTTATCATTATTAATTCTGTAAAATAGCTTGATAACAATGCCTACTACCCTCCCAATTTAGCAATAGACGTAAACAACGGATACATAACAGACACAACCAAAACGGCTACACCGATTCCCATCAAGGTCAGTAAAATTGGTTCTAATAGTCTCTCAAGACGGGCAATATATTTTGAAAGTATAGATTCATAATAATGTCCACAATGTTCTAACATCTTTACGAGTTCTCCACTTTCTTCTCCAATAGAGATCATTTGCCATATAAAGGAATTTCCAATATTCTCCGTTCTCAGACTCTCTTCAAAAGAATGGCCTGATAATAATTTTGCCTCTACCTTTTCACTACATTCGGCACCATATATATTGCCCCATAAAGGTCTTGTAATATTCATAGTGTGAATAATAGAAATTCCAGAATCTAACAAAAGCGCCCAAACTTTTAACATACTTGTATAGTAAATGCAGGTCATCCATTGGTATCGGTGAGCCAACTGCCAAAGCCAACGATGTACTTTGCGTTTTATACTATGTTGATGATATGCAAAGACCATAGCCCCTAGGCCTACACAATGCAGAATAACAACCACTATGGGATGATTCTTTAGCCCTTGTCCTAATGCAAAGAGGGCTCGCGTCATCACTGGTAATGTAATATGCATGGTAGTAAAAACCTTTTCAAAGGATGGAACGATAAACAAGATGGTAACAAGAAAAAAGATATTCATTAATACAAGTAAAAATAATGGATAGGAAATAGCACTGATAACCTTTTGCCGTACCTGTCGCTCCCAATCATAGTGACGTGATATATATTGCAAGCTTTCTCCTAATGTACCTGCAGCCTCTCCACTTTCTAGTAAAGCCAGTGCAATGGCAGGACAACCTTCACTTCGCAATGCTTGAGACAACGTTTGACCACGCTCAATCGATTCATATAAGGCTGTATACAAAAGGCCTCTTTTCCCTTGACATAGTAACTGTAATGCTCGTCTTAAAGGTACGCCAGATTCGATGAGTAGTCCTAATTGGTAGGTTACATCTACTACCATGGCATGATTCCACTTATGTTTCTTCTTATTTACTTGTAAAGTAATTTTATAAATCTTATATCCATCTCGCTTTAACCGTGTACCGACCTCCTGTTCTGAATCCGCCCATATTAAACCTTTGATCGTTTCATTATTCTTATCTTTTACGACATATTCATAAGCCTCCATACCTTCACCTACGATAATTGTTGATCTAATAATGTATGTAGTTGTTGCTGAGAGCCATATTGTACCTTCGCATCTCGCACGGCCATCTCTAGTGTTTTCATAGGTAGTTGTGTTTCTTGAATAGAAATGATTTGTGGTTCCTTACGAGTACGTATCAAATTCGCTACCGCATGCGTGTTTAGCAAAATATCACGGATGGTAATGAACTTTTTATTCCATCTAAGGAGCCGTTGACATATAACTGCACGTAGTACTTGTGATATTTGACTACGCACCTCCTCTTGTTGTTCTCCAGGGAATAATGAAATCATGCGGTGAACAGCCATTACAGCCCGCTGTGTATGCATGGTTGCCATCACAAGATGACCTGTTTCGGCTGCATGAAGAGCAGCCTCTAAGGTTTCTCGATCTCGGAGTTCTCCTACCATAATGACATCTGGATCCTCCCGCAATGCATCCCGAATACCGTCAGACATAGACTTAATATCTGCACCTAATTGGCGTTGATGAATTAACGATTTCTTAGGTTTAAACTCAAATTCGATAGGGTCTTCTAACGTGATGATATGGCGCTCCATCGTTTGATTTATATAATCAATACAGCAAGCTAAGGTAAAACTTTTACCACTGCCTGTAGGCCCACAAACGAGCAATAAACCATCATGAGATTCACATAATTTTTGTAGCAGTTGGCCTTCACTATTATCATCTAGTTTAAGTTGTTGATGACACAATAAACGCAATGTGCCACATATAGTTTGATTAGCTCGATACAGATGAACACGAATGCGTACACCACAACAGGAACAAGCTTCATCAAGAGATTGCCATTCATACGATGCTATACCACAACGTCGTAAAATATCTTCAATCAATGTAGTCGTACATACAAATCGAGTAGCCTTTAATCCATCACCATGTCTCAAATAGATAGGCTCGCCACATTGTAGATGAATATCTGTTGATGATAAGTGTATAGCCTCTTCAACAATGGTTTCTAAACTTTCACTATTACAGCATGAGTCCACAACGATGCACCTCCTCTATAGATGTAACATGTTGAGCTACGGCTTCACGGGCAGAATCTTCTAAGGACAGTAACACATGTGCCTCTAATTGATCCCACTGAGCCGAATTAATAGGTATCTCTAAGTATTCAAACAGAGCAGTCCGTCCGTGATACGATGTACCATCAAATTTTCTAACTAGACGTTGTGCAATGGCCCCCATCAAGGTAGCCCGTATTAAATACGGTTCTACCCCCATATCCATGAGACGCGTTACAACACCAAGTGCTGTATTTGTATGAATAGTGGATAGTACACGGTGTCCGGTTAAAGCTGATTTAACAGCCAGCTCTGCCGTCTCCTTATCTCTGATTTCACCAATCATAATCGTATCTGGATCTTGCCGTAGCACTGATCTAAGCCCTTTGGCAAATGTAAAGCCAATCTTCTCATTAATACCAATTTGTATGGCTCCTTTAATTTCAGCCTCTACGGGATCTTCAAGACATATGAGCTTTGTTTCCTCTAGATTTAACATGCGTAACATGGCATATAAAGTAGCCGTTTTACCACTACCTGTAGGTCCACAGATTAGAAGTAAGCCATAAGGACGTTTAAGTAATTGTTTAATATGCTCAAAAATATCTGCACGCATACCTAAGGCTGTTAAGTCTTTATGACTCCCTTCATTTCCCATAAGTCGGCAGACCAAAGTTTCACCATATAAGCTGGGCAAGGTAGATACGCGCATAGTTACAGATGTATCCTTATGACTCCAAGCCCATCGACCATCTTGAGGCAATCTCTTTTCACTAATATCTAATGCACTACAAACCTTGATGCGGTTGATAATAAGTTCAGCCTCTTCAGAAGACACAGTCATATTTGTTCGTAGTAATCCATCTTGTCGTAACCGAACTTGGACACCACTTTTTGTGGGATCAAAGTGAATATCGCTCACATGATGTTCTAAAGCATATAGGATAATGTCGTCTAATGTTACGTCTACATACATGGTCACCTCCTATACCTTGCGGTATGTTTTTACCTCACACTAGCGTATGGCGTTATAGGTTTCGACATCATCCCCAAAATCCCTTTTTTATTTTTAAAAATCCACGAAGCGAAAACTTTTCTATTTTTAGGCATACAAAAAAGGCGCCCCGAAGGGCGCCCTTATTGGACTTTTAGCTAAGACGATTTTTATTTTAAGTTATAGAAAACGTCATTACCTTTATATTGTGCTGTTTCGTATAACATTTCTTCAATACGAAGCAATTGATTGTATTTAGCTACACGTTCAGAACGAGCTGGTGCACCAGTCTTAATTTGGCCAGCATTTACAGCTACTGCAATATCAGCGATAAATGTATCTTCTGTTTCGCCAGAGCGGTGAGATACTACACATGTATAACCTGCGCGTTTAGCAAGTTCCATAGCGTCAAATGCTTCTGTTAAAGTACCGATTTGGTTTACTTTTACAAGAATAGAGTTACCTACACCAAGCTCAATACCACGAGCTAAGCGTTTTGTATTAGTTACGAATAAATCGTCACCAACGAGTTGTACACGATCGCCAAGGCGTTCTGTCAATAATTTCCAACCATCCCAATCTTCTTCAGCAAGACCATCTTCGATGGATACGATTGGGTATTTACCTACTAAGTATTCGTAGAAATCCACCATTTCAGCAGCTGTTTTAACTTTGCCTTCGCCAGCTAAATTGTATTTGCCATCTTCATAGAATTCAGAAGATGCAGAATCAAGAGCTAATTTAAAGTCTTTACCAGGTTCATAACCTGCCGCTTTAATAGCTTCACAAATTACTTCTAACGCTTCTTCGTTAGATGCTAAGTTTGGTGCGAAACCACCTTCATCACCTACGGCAGTGCTAAGGCCTTTATCATGAAGTACAGATTTCAATGTATGATATACTTCTGCACAGCTACGAAGAGCTTCAGCAAAGGATTCCGCGCCTACAGGCATGATCATAAATTCTTGAATATCTACGTTATTATCCGCATGTGCGCCGCCATTCAAGATATTCATCATAGGAACTGGCAATTCTTTTGCGTTGAAACCGCCAAGGTATGCAAACAATGGCAAATCTAAGGATTCAGCTGCTGCACGAGCTACTGCCATAGATACACCAAGAATTGCATTAGCACCTAAGTTAGATTTATTGTCTGTACCATCTAATTTCAACATCAAGTTATCGATAGCTACTTGTTCAGTCGCATCATAACCAATAATGGCAGGACCGATTTTAGCATTTACATTGTCGATAGCTGTTAATACACCTTTACCGGAGTAACGGGATTTATCACCATCACGTAATTCTACAGCTTCAAACTTACCTGTGGAAGCACCAGATGGAACTGCAGCTGTTGCAATAGTGCCATCTTCTAAACATACTTCAACTTCAACAGTTGGGTTACCGCGGGAATCTAAAATTTCTCTTGCAATGACTTGTTCAATTACTGCCATTTCTTCACCTCATAAAAATCTAATGGGATAACTGTCATACGACAGATATTATATATTGAGCAAAACCATATAGGTTATAACTCTTGTTAACTACTAATATAGTGAAAGTTCTATATTATGCTTTTTTTACCAAACTATGACCTGTCATAGATTCTGGTTGTTCTATACCAGCCAAGTCTAATAATGTAGGAGCAATATCACATAATTTGCCAGTCTCTAATGTAGCTGTTTTAAGGGTATCACTCATTAAAATTAAAGGAACCAAGTTTGTTGTATGCGCCGTATGAACCTTACCAGTTTCATGATTAACCATAAGCTCAGCATTACCATGATCTGCTGTAATTAACAAGTGACCATTCTTACTGCGTATAGCCTCAACGATACGACCTAAGCAGGTATCTACAGCCTGAACTGCTTTAACAGCTGCTTCAAAGCTACCTGTATGACCCACCATATCTGGATTTGCAAAGTTTAAGATAATCATATCATACGTTTCATCTTGAATGGCTTCTACAACCTTATCAGTTACCTCATAAGCACTCATTTCAGGTTGTAAATCATAGGTTGCCACTTGAGGAGATTTCACAAGTATGCGGTCCTCACCTTCAAATGGTTCCTCTTTACCGCCGTTGAAGAAATACGTAACATGAGCGTATTTCTCTGTTTCAGCAATACGCAATTGACGATAGCCACCTACGCTTAGTACTTCGCCTAGTGTTTCAGATAAAATGTCCTTTTCATACACAATATGAACTGGTAAACCATCTTCATATTTAGTCATAGTCGCCATGTATAAAGATAATGGTTCACGGTTAAAGCCATCAAAGTCTGGCAACACTAAGGCTTTTGTAAGCTCACGACCTCGGTCTGGACGGAAGTTACAGAAGATAACAGCATCGCCATTCTTGATCGTTCCTTTAGCATCAACTACCGTAGGAAGAACAAACTCATCAGCCGCATCTTTGTCATAAGATTGTTGCACCGCTTCACAGGCTGATGCGGCTCTCTCACCTTGACCATTTACAATCGCATTGTAAGCAAGTTCCACACGGTCCCAACGATTATCGCGGTCCATCGCATAGTATCGACCACTCACAGTAGCAATTTTTCCACAGTTTAGCTCTGCCATATACGCTTCTAAGTCTTTTAAATAGCCTTGTGCACATTGAGGGGCTACGTCACGACCATCGAGCAAGGCATGTACATAAACATGCTCAATACCATGATCATGAGCCCCTTTAATAACTGCCTTAATGTGCTCTAAGGAGCAATGTACATTGCCATCTGATACTAGACCGATAAGATGTAAGCTTTGTTTTTTAGCAACTTCGTATAGTTCCTGCATAACAGGGCGATTATAAAACTCACCAGATTCAACGTCTTTAGTAATACGAGTTAAATCTTGGTACACAATACGACCAGAACCAAGGTTTAAATGGCCAACCTCAGAATTCCCCATCTGTCCTTCTGGAAGTCCTACTGCAAGCCCTGATGCTTCTAATTTTGTATGTGGATACATATCCCACAATTGATTAAAACAGTGCGGCTTCGCCTGTACTACAGCATTGGTTGTATCTGATTGATCTCCCATGCCAAAGCCATCTAAGATGACTAGCATTACGGGAGCCTTTAATTTAGCCATTTTTAACCTCATATTAAGCGCCTATTTGATTCGCCGCTTTAATAATATCAATAAATTCATCAACTACTAAAGATGCACCACCTACGAGTGCCCCATCAATATTAGGTTCTCCTAGGATTTCGAGAGCATTTTCAGATTTAACACTACCACCATATTGGATACGCACAGCATCAGCAGTCTCATCATCGTATAAAGAGCGTATGTAATCGCGAATTTCTTTACATACTTCTTCAGCTTGATCAGCAGTTGCTGTTTTTCCTGTGCCGATAGCCCAAATTGGTTCGTACGCAACAATCAATTGGCTAACTTGTTCCTTTGGAACATCAATCAAAGCACCTTTAAGTTGAGACGTAATCCAGTCAAGAGTATGACCGGACTCACGTTGTTCTAAACTTTCACCAACACAGACAATAGGTGTTAAATTATGATGGAATGCACTTTTAATCTTTGCATTTACCGTCTCATCTGTTTCACCATAATATTCACGGCGTTCAGAGTGACCAATGATAACATAATTGACGCCTACCTCTGTAAGCATAAGTGGTGAAATTTCACCAGTAAATGCACCAGCATCATGATAATCCATGGTTTGTGCGCCTACTGCAATAGCTGTATCGCGTGTTAATGCTACTGCACGTTCAATAGCTGTAAAAGGCGGGCAAACAACTACATCACAGGATAATTCCATATCTTGTAACACGCTGTTAAACGCTTCGATCAGGATAGATCCAGACGCAATGGTGCCATTCATTTTCCAATTTCCTGCAATAATGGGTTTTCTCATATTATGCCTCAGACAATGCAGCAATACCTGGTAGGATTTTACCTTCTAAGAATTCCAAGGATGCGCCACCACCTGTGGAGATATGGCTAATCTTGTCTGCTAAGCCACTTTTTTCAATAGCCGCTACAGAGTCACCACCGCCAACGATAGTCATCGCATCGGATCCAGCTACAGCTTTTGCTACCGCATTTGTACCAGCTGCAAAGTTTTCCATTTCAAATACGCCCATTGGACCATTCCAAATAATAGTCTTCATTGGCGCCAATGCTTCTACATATAGCTCACGTGTTTTAGGACCGATATCTAGAACCATCCAACCATCTTCAATATTTTCAACGTCAACGATTTTAGTATTAGCATCGTTGCTGAAAGCATCAGCTACTACTGCATCAATTGGAGTCAATAATTTAGCCCCTGCTACACGTGCTTCCATAACAAGGTCTGTAGCGATAGCTTCTTGACCTTCTTCAAATAAGGAGCTACCAATGTTACAGCCTTGTGCTTTAATGAAAGCATTAGCCATACCGCCACCGATGATCATGACATCAACTTTAGGTAATAAATTAGAAATTACAGAAATTTTATCTGTTACCTTAGCACCGCCAATGATAGCAGCCATAGGTGTTTTAGGATGTACAACCGCTGCACTTAATGCTTCAATTTCTTTTTTGAGCAAGAAGCCTGCTGCCATAGGAATATAGTCAGCAATACCGACTACGGACGCTGCATTACGGTGAGAAACACCAAACGCATCATTAATAGCTACATCAGCAAGAGATGCTAATTGTTTAGCAAACTCAGGGTCATTTTTAGTTTCTTCATTGTGGTAACGCAAGTTTTCAAGCATCAATACATCGCCAGGTTGTAATGCTTTTACAGCTTCTTCAACCTTAGGGCCAATGCAGTCATCCACGAATGCTACTGGTTTATTGATAAGTTCAGATAAATGCTTTGCACATGGTGCTAAAGACATTTCCGGTTTGCGTTCCCCTTTTGGACGACCAAAGTGAGAAGCAAGAATAACCTTTGCCCCTTTTTCAATTAAATAATTGATAGTAGGCAATGCACTACGAATACGAGTGTCATCAGTGATGACACCGTCTTTCATAGGAACATTAAAATCAACACGAACAAATACTGTTTTGTTGTCTACTTGTAAACCATCGATTGTTAGTTTCATCAAAGCCTCCCAGATTATAAGCCTTTGCTTGCTACGAATGCTGCCATATCGATAAGACGTTCGGAGTAGCCCCATTCGTTATCATACCAAGAAACAACTTTTACCATGTTGCCATCCATAACCATTGTTAAATCAGCATCAACAATGGAGCTGCGAGGATCAGAGCTGAAATCACAGGATACCAATGGTACATCGGATACACCAAGAATACCTTTTAATTCGCCAGCTGCTGCTTTGCGGAATGCTTCGTTGATTTCTTCTTTAGTAGCTGGTTTTTCAAGTTCGCAAACAAGATCTGTAGCAGATACATCTGGAGTAGGAACGCGCAATGCGAAACCGTCTAATTTACCTTTTAATTGAGGCAATACTTTTGCAACCGCTTTTGCTGCACCAGTTGTTGTAGGAATGATAGACATTGCTGCTGCACGAGCACGACGAGGGTCTTTATGACGTGCATCAAGAATTTTTTGGTCATTTGTATAGGAATGAATTGTAGTCATCATACCACGTTTGATACCGAATTCATCGCATAAAACTTTAGCAAATGGAGCCAAGCAGTTTGTTGTACAAGATGCATTAGAGATAATGTGATGTTTTGCAGGATCATACATATCTTGGTTAACGCCCATAACCATAGTTAAGTCTTCGTTTTTACCAGGTGCAGAAATCAATACTTTTTTTACAGTAGGTTGATTCAAATGAACTTTTGCTTCTTCTGCGTCACGGTATTTACCAGTACATTCCATAACGATTTCAACGCCTTCTTCAGACCAAGGCAATTTAGAAGCATCGCGGTCATGGAATACGCGGATTTTTTTACCGTCAACATAGATATTGTCATCATCAAATGTTACTTCATTAGGGATTGTGCCATGAACAGAGTCATATTTTAACAATAATGCAGTACCTTCATTATCGCCAGTAGCATTGATTGCTACAACTTCTACGTCAGGATTATTAATCGCTGCACGTACTACACATTTACCAATACGACCAAAACCGTTAATACCAACTTTTACTGCCATTGTTAGATCCTCCTAATAACAAAAATATTCTAACAAAATATTTAACTACTAACTTCATTTATAATGCTGAAATTTGTAACAATTGACGCATGCCTTCTGCAGCTTGCTCATCGATGATTAGTATGCCTTTTTGACAAGCTCTCATAACACCTATAATGGCACTCGATTTATCTTGTCCACCAGCCACAGCAATCACATTGGGAATTTTTGCAACATCAGGAAGAGATAAACCAATATTATTAGTGGAATAAATCAACTTACCATCTATATCGCAATATTGACCAAGAGCTTCGCCAACAGCATGATTATCTACTAACTGCTTACGCACATCATCAGCTATATGGCGTTGATCCGCCATTCTCATAGCTGTACCAATACCAAACAAGAGTACGTCAGTCCTACTAATAAGATCACCAATTTCCTTGATTTGAGGTTCGCAAGTCATGAGCATATGCAATGAGTCTTGTGAAAGTCCATCAGGCAAATGGAGCATTTTATAGGTACCGCGAAGCCGTTCAGCAAGTACCGAAGCAATTACGTTAGCTTGATATTCTACAACCTCACCAACGCCACCACGGGCCGGTACAACAATAGGATTAAATGGTAATACAGGCATTTCCTCAGCTACTGCAGCCATTGTACTACCACCACTGATGGCAACTACAGAGTCCGGTTCTAATAATTCCTGTAATAACTTTGCTGCTGCAAAGCCTAGTTTTTTTACCATCAATGTTCCTTCTGTAGGAGTGATGATAACCCTATCGATATGAAGTGCTTCAGTCAATCGATGTTCTAGCTCGTTAATACGATCTAGTTCGTTTAAAAAATTTCGCAACTTTGGAACAATTGCATGTCCCTCATCAGTGAGAAAAATCCCTGGTTTATAAATGTCTACAAGACCATTAGCACGCATTAGCTCAATATGACTTCGTACGGTTCGCTCTGGAAGGTCCGTTGCAGTAGCTAATGTTCTACGGCCTATAGGCTCTTCATAAACTAGGTGGTTTAATATTTTGTATCGCTCCTTTAATACACTAACGATTTCAGGAACAATACGTTCACATATCATTAGAAACTCGTTCATCGGGTCCCTCCTTTACCCGTTGGGATTGTATGAATCGTTTTTCGTCCCATGTGAACAAAATTCGTCCCACCTAAAATAAAAAAATACTTTTACATTTGTATTGTATACCCTATGTAAATTTTATTCAAGACTTTATATGTAGAAAACGACATAATTTAGGGATTTTATACAACTTTATACCTAAATTATGTCGTTTGTATATGTTTATTTTATTTTGTACCGAAGATACGGTCACCAGCATCGCCTAAACCAGGCAAAATGTAACCATGATCATTAAGTTTTTCATCAAGAGCCGCTACGTAAATAGGAACTTCAGGATGTTCCTTATTTACTGCTTCCACACCTTCAGGAGCCGCAACAAGACACATTAATTTAATGTTTTTAGCGCCTTTTTCTTTTAGCAAGGTAATAGCTGCTGCCGCACTACCACCAGTAGCGAGCATTGGGTCTGTTACGATGAAGTCGCGTTCACCTACGTCAGAAGGTAACTTGCAGTAGTATTCTACTGGTTTTAATGTTTCTGGATCACGATATAAGCCGATATGACCAACCTTTGCAGTTGGAATCAAGTTAAGCATACCATTTACCATACCAAGACCAGCACGAAGAATTGGAATAATACCCAATTTTTTACCTGCAATACGTTTGCCAGTCATTTTAGTTAAAGGTGTTTGAACCTCTACATCCTCTAATGGTAAGCTACGTGTAATTTCATAGCCCATCAACATCGTAATTTCATCCAGTAATTGTCTGAAATCTTTAGAGCCTGTTTCTACATCGCGCATCAATGTAACTTTGTGTTGAATCAATGGATGTGTCATAACATTAACTTTCATGACTGTCCTCCTATAATACAATATACGTACCCTATTGGTATCCATATAACTTTCATAATTACTCTATCACAGAATCATAAATCATGCCATAAAAATATTAAAAGGGATGTGATAATACACATCCCTTTTATTGTATTTAAGCCTTATGTAAGTCTAATGGATTAATCCAAAGATTAGTACAATGGATACGCTTCACAAAGTGCTGCTACGCGTTTGCTTGCTGCTTCATGAACTGCTTTATCTTCAGGATTTTTAAGTACAGTTGCAATGATATCTGCAATTTCTTCCATATCTTTTACTTGTAAGCCACGTGTTGTAAGCGCTGGTGTACCAAGACGGATACCGCTTGTTACAAATGGGCTAGCAGGATCGAATGGAATTGTATTTTTATTACATGTAATACCTACTTCATCAAGTAAATGTTCTGCTTCTTTACCTGTTAAGCCAGTATTGCGTACATCTACCAACATAACGTGAGTATCTGTACCACCAGAAACGATTGTTAAGCCTTTTTCTTGCAATGCAGCAGCCAATGCTTTTGCATTATCGATAACTTGTTGTGCATATACTTTGAATTCTGGTTGTAATGCTTCACCAAATGCAACAGCTTTAGCAGCGATAACATGCATCAAAGGGCCACCTTGAATACCAGGGAAGATTGCTTTATCGATTGCTTTAGCATATTTTTCTTTGCAAAGAATCATGCCACCACGAGGGCCACGCAATGTTTTATGAGTTGTGGTAGTAACGATATCAGCATATTCTACTGGGTTTGGATGTAAACCTGCTGCTACAAGACCAGCAAAGTGAGCCATATCTACCATGAAGATAGCATCAACTTCATGAGCTACATCAGCCATTTTTTTGAAGTCGATTTGACGGCTGTAAGCACTACCACCAGCGATGATCAATTTAGGTTTTGCTTCTAATACGATTTTACGGAACTCATCATAATCGATTTGTTGAGTTTCTGCATCTACACCGTAAGGTACTACGTTGAAATATGTACCAGATACGTTAACTGGAGAACCATGTGTTAAGTGACCACCATGGGACAAGTTCATACCCACAATAGTATCACCAGGTTGTAATAATGCGAAATACACGCCAAAGTTTGCTTGAGAACCAGAGTGAGGTTGTACGTTAGCATGTTCTGCACCGAACAATCGTTTTGCACGTTCAATAGCTAATGTTTCGATAACATCAACATTTTCACAACCGCCATAATAACGTTTACCAGGATACCCTTCTGCATATTTGTTAGTCAATACGCTACCTTGAGCTTCCATTACTGCTTGAGAAACAAAGTTTTCAGAAGCGATCATTTCTAATTTATCGCGTTGGCGTGCTAATTCTTGATTGATAACAGCTTGAATATTAGGGTCTTGTTTTTCTAAGAAACTCATGAGTATCCTCCTCGTGCAAAACGAATATATATAGGTAATGATGTATTACTTCTCTAGTGCTTTAATTTTCTCTACCCGGCGTGCGTGACGACCACCTTCGAACTCTGTTTCCATGAAGATGGCTACAATATCGTTAGCTAGGCCAGGACCAATAACGCGCTCCCCCATTGTGAGAATATTAGCGTCATTATGTTCACGACATGCATGAGCAGAGAATGTATCATGACAAAGAGCAGCGCGAATACCTGAAATCTTATTTGCTGCAATACCGATACCAATACCAGTACCACAAATCAAAATACCTCGGTCTGCTTGACCAGATACAACTGCATTTGCTACAGGTACAGCAATGTCAGGATAATCGCAAGAATCAGCTGTATGACAGCCAAAATCCTCTACTTCATGTCCCAATGCATTTAATAATTCCTTAACGGATGCTTTTAAATTTAATCCGCCATGATCACAACCGATTGCAACTTTCATAATTTCATCTCCTACGCCTTCTGAGGCACTGAGCTAAGACCGGCCTCTACTAAGTGATAAATTTGTTCCGCACATTGATTATATACGGTTTGATCAGATCCATATGGGTCAGTAACATCACCATCTTGACCACCCCACTCGGAAATCGTTTTGATTTTACCTTCCTCAAATGGGAATTGGCGAAGTAGTACAGATTTGTGATCTTTCGTCATACCAATGATAAGATCTGCTGCATTCACGAGTTCCATCGTCAATGGTCTCGATTCATGATCAGAAATATCTGCAATGGAACGGATAGCTTCAACGGCTTGTTCAGTTGGCTTTGCTCCATAAGCGGCAAATAGACCAGCTGATACAGTCGTCACATCCTTACGTTGCTCCGCTGCAAGGGCCCGTGTAATACCTTCAGCCATAGGGCTACGGCAAGTATTACCGGTACACACAAATAAAATATTCATAATAACATCCTTACTTAATCACATTTTGTGATTACTTTATACATTATAGCAAATTCATCCAATATGTAAAGACACATTTCTATTATCAGTGGACATTTTTATGCTAGTAAATTTACTTATAAATGATATGGTGACTAGATGCCTTTTCCATACGATTCATAATAGCAACGCCAAAACCATCATCATTAACACCTTCTGCTAAGATTAAGGTAACATGATTTTCGTTAAAATGTAATAGGCTTTTGTAAAAGTCATGGCCTAATGATAAGGCATCACCATGATGTCCAAAACAATGGCACATAAAGCGTGTATCATCTTTGATCAGGTCATACGTTTCATGACTAATCAAACAACCGATAGGGCCTTCTATACCGTCTGAAAGCTCCTTAAACGTAGATGCTATGGCTTCTGGATTACCTACAACAACTGTCATAGGTGCATCAGGCGCATAGTGCGTATACTTCATACCAGGAGCCTTAGGCTTAGTGGCAGCATTAACTAGCGCAGTATCATACTCAACCGTAGACACAACATTTTCAAGTTGAGCTTTTGTTATTCCGCCTGGTCTCAATATAATGACCTTATCATCATGAACTTCCACCACAGTAGATTCTACACCAATCGTACATGGACCAGCATCTAAAATATAGGAAATACGGCCATTCATATCATGGTAAACATCTTGTGCCGTTGTAGGACTTGGACGACCAGATATATTTGCACTAGGAGCCGCTACAGGTACACCAGCACGTTCTAATAATGCACGGCATATCTTATGATCAGGGCAACGCAATGCCACCCGAGGTAATCCACCAGTAGCACGATCTGGCACTAAATCAGATTTAGGCAATGTAATCGTTAAAGGACCTGGCCAAAACGTATCCATTAATAGTTGTGCCGTATTTGAAACCTCTGTTACCAAAGGTTTTATACTTTCACTATTAGGAACATGCAAAATCAATGGATTATCTGAAGGACGACCTTTCGCAGCATAGATTTTATCCATTGCCTCTGGATCAAGGCCATTAGCACCGAGTCCATATACAGTTTCTGTAGGAATGGACACTAATTCACCATTACGCAATGTACTGGCAAGCATATTTAGTTCTTGTTCTGATGGATTTGTAATAATTTGAGTATCCATATTATCCCTCATATACTGCAGTTACAACACGGTTATTACCACCAAGATCAGCGATACACTGAATGTTGGAGTAATGACTAGCTTCTTTTAATAAAGACTTTACCTCTTCTGCTTGATCGTAACCTATTTCAAAGGCTATACGGCCTTGTGGTTTTAAATATGTACCGCACGCTTTAGCTAAAATACGATAGAATTCTAATCCATCTTCACCACCAAACAAGGCAATATGAGGCTCATTTAATACATCCTGAGACAATAATTTAGCATCTCCTGTACGGATATATGGTGGATTCGATACGATGAGGTCAAACTTTTCAGCTTTACCATCTAAGGCAGAAAACATATCGGACTCTAATAATTGAACACGATCATTTAAGTTAAATCTTTCCCTATTCTCCTCAGCTACTGTTAAGGCATCCGTAGATATTTCAAGGCCTACACCACACGCATTCGGCAAATAGTGTAATAGACTGAGTAATATCGTACCAGGGCCCGTACATACATCAAGGATACGAACCTTACTATCTTTTGGGTACGCACCTAGTACATGCTCAATTAAGGTTTCCGTATCAGGTCGTGGAATCAACACCTTATCATTAACCTTAAAGGTCAATCCCATAAAGTCCTTTTCCCCAATTATAGCCGCTACACAATGACCCTTGGCCCGTTCTTGAACGAGAGGTCTAAAAGCATCGAGTTCCTCTTGAATAAGCGGTTGGTCATAATGAGTATATAGATAAATACGATCCTTGCCTAAAACGTGAGAAAGCAGTACTTCCCCATCAAGTCGAGGTGTATCCATCTCCTTGCTTTGAAAGTACTGCTCTGTCCACTGGAGAATACGACCGATTGTCCAAATCTCCTTATACATTTGTATTAGCCTCCTGCATTTTTGCCGCTTGGTCAGCAGCATTTAAGGCTTGAATGATTTCATCTAGATCGCCATTTAAAATAGCATCTAATTTATACAATGTTAAATTAATACGATGGTCTGTTACGCGGCCTTGAGGGTAGTTATAGGTACGAATACGTTCACTACGGTCACCAGTACCAACTTGGCTCTTACGGTCTGCGGCCATGCTAGAAATAGCCTCTTGTTCAGCTTGGTCTTGCAATTTAGCACGCAATACACGCATAGCTTTTTCACGGTTTTGTAATTGAGAACGTTGGTCTTGGCATGCCACAACAATACCAGAAGGTAAGTGTGTAATACGAACAGCAGATTCTGTTTTATTGATATGCTGACCGCCCGCACCACTGGCACGATAGGTGTCGATTTTCAAGTCTTTTTCATTAACTTCAATATCAACATCTTCCATCTCTGGTAATACAGCTACTGTAACGGTAGATGTATGCACACGGCCTTGTGTTTCTGTAGCAGGTACACGTTGTACGCGATGTACACCAGATTCAAATTTCATCTTAGAATATACATTTTCACCATCTACAGAGAAAATAACCTCTTTAAAGCCACCAAGTTCAGGTTCATTAGCATCGATAATTTCACAACGCCAGCCTTGGCTTTCCGCATATTTTGTGTACATGCGGAACAAATCGCCTGCGAACAATGCCGCTTCATCACCGCCAGCACCACCACGAATTTCGATGATGATGTTTTTATCATCATTAGGATCCTTAGGCAATAAAAGAATTTGCAATTTCTCTTCTAATTCCTCTTTTTGAGGTTTTAGCTCTTTCAATTCCTCTTGTGCCATTTCGCGGAATTCTTCATCCATGGATTTATCTTCAATAACTTCCATAGCTTCATCAATACCAGCTAATACTTTTTTATAAGTACGGAATGTTTCAACTGTTTCAGATAATTGAGCATGTTGACGTGTTAATTTACGCCACTCATCTTGGCGCGCAATCACTTCAGGGTCACTGATGCGCTGCTCCAGGTCCATAAATTTATCTTCAATAACTTGTAATTTATCTACTAGCATGTTTATTCCTCTTCATAAGCATCACTCTCAGGAGGGCGAACCTCTTCAAGAGCACGTATAGCTACTTCAATTTGATCATCTTCTGGTTCACGTGTGGTCATGTATTGTAATGCAAGACCAGGTTTAATAAGAGCTTGCACAAAGGAATGCTCACTACGACCAGCAAGACGAATAACCTCGTACGCAATACCTGCCACTACTGGCATAAGAAGTACGCGGCTTACGATACGTTCTAACAAATTAGGCCACCCTAAAAAGGCAAATACAAAGATACTTACAACCATAACGATAAGTAAGAAATTTGTGCCACATCGCGGATGTAAGCGACTTTGTTTGCGAACGTTTTCTACAGTGAGAGGCAAGTCTAATTCATAAGTATGAATCGTTTTATGCTCTGCCCCATGATATTGGAAAACTCGTTGAATATCCTTTGTAAGTCCAATCCCCCAAATATAGAGTAGGAAAAGGACTAAACGAATGACACCTTCAATGAGATTTAATACAACATGATTATCCTGTACACCAGGAATAAATTTTACGATAAATGTAGGCAATGCCAAAAATACAGCTATCGCAAAGATGGTGGAAATAACCATAGTAATGGCAATTTCACTATTAGACATTTCTTCCTCTTCATCACCAGCGGTCTTAGCAGAGAAGGACAAGGCCTTCATACCAATTACGAGGGATTCATAAAGAGCTACACAGCCCCGAAGAAATGGTTTTTTCAAAATTGGATATGTGTCAGCAATAGATTTTGTAGGCTCTTTTTGAACTACAATGGTTCCCGCTGGTTCTCGTACAGCTGTTGCTGTAACGCCAGGGCCCCTCATCATGACACCTTCGATCACAGCTTGTCCACCGACAAACTTTTTAATACGTTCTGTGTTCACAAGAGCTCCTCTCATAAACAAATAGAGGCAGAGCTCATAGCCCTGCCCATAGATGCTACATTACATGACAAATTATTTGCCGTAACGTTTGTTAAATTGTTCAATACGACCACGAGCTTGAGCTGCGCGTTGTTGACCAGTGAAGAACGGATGGCATTTGGAGCAAACGTCTACACGAAGGTCTTCTTTTACAGAGCCAGTTTTGAATGTGTTGCCACAACCGCAAGTTACTGTAGCTTCTTTATAGTCTGGATGAATACCTTGTTTCATTCTATACACCTCTTTCCGACAATCAATATTATTCTTATAGATTATAGCATGACACTTGTACAAATGCAAGTTGCCAATACTATTCCTTGGATGCTTGTTTTTCTTCAATAGACTCAGCTAGAATGGTCTCTAAGTCACTTTCATTAAGGATATCACGCAATGCGATGAGCTCCTCTAAAGAAAGGGTAATACCTTTCTTCATGCTTGTATATTCACTATCCCAAGCGCGAAGGTCAAACTTAGGATTATATTTGCCCCAGCTAGTACATGTTAATTGTTTTTTCCAACCGTCTTTATCTTCAGATAAAGTACCGATAACTTTGAAGATTTCAAAATTAATAACTGCCATGAGTCAGTCCTCCTTTCTTACACATCTGTGTAGTATGGTTCATACCTACTATATTTAGTAGTTCATATTTTTTAGGATACGATATATTTTAAACTAAATATCAGACTTTTACAATTAGTTTTTATAATCGCTATAGTCTTCAATATCAATAGATGTAGTAGGAGGCATTACTTGAGCACCTAATTCATCTACCGTAGATTTCCAATTTGTAGCTGCTTCTGTAACAGCCTTGATATAGGCTTCATCAGCAGCCTGTACAGATGAAATTAATTGAGCTTCATTATTAACATCTAATACGCGGCGACGCACGCTGCTAAGCATATAGCCGAAAGACTCATCTGTTTGAACGAGCATGGAAATCTCTTGAATCAATGTTTGACCCGTAGTACTACAGAAGTATGCATACCACATATATGCCAATTCAGCATCTGGGAACATCCAGTAAATATCCTCTGCTGGTGCCTCTGTAGTAATATCTACATCTACATGATCCGCATAGCGTTTAAATGTAAGGAAATAAGCGCCACTTTCCACAAGCGCATTACGGCCTAATTCTGAAACACGGCTGTCGATACAGTAAATACCATCTTGACCTAAGGCTACATCAGTTTGACCGCCTGGCAATAAAATAGAGCGTAAAGACAAGCCATAATTTAATACTGTGAATACCGGTAATTGAGCAAATACACCATGAGGCAATGGAATATAATTAATCGTTTTCCACTCATCTCCTACGCGTTCACGCAAGCCAACGCGCATCTTTTTAACATCGTATTTACCATATACAATTTCATAAGCCCCTAATGGAGTCCATTCACGGATTGCTTCCACACGCTTTTGATTCAAGAAGAATTGCAATGCCATATTATTTAAGCCCAATTGGTTTTGTGCCATTGTAGCAGGTAAGAATAATTGTGCAGTCCCTTCTGGAACAAGATTATGTAGTCCATTTGCCACTTCTTCCACAATATCTTCAGAGGATTGGAACATACCAACCGTACCTGTAAAGATATGGTCAAAATAGCTACGATGAGGCCATTGATTAATAATTTGTGCCATTGGGTATAAACGTGTCAAAATGCTATAGCACACTGGAGACGCCGTATAAAGAACGACTTTTTTATCTTCATAAGATTGAAGAATCTCTTCAACCATGCCTGCATATTCTTCTACATAAGCGTAAAGAACGAGTTCTCCCGTTTTGCTATGGGCTTCGATACTTTCACGAACAGGAGTTTCCCAAATAGTGCCTACATCTAGACCATCCAAGATACCTGTATCGCTAATGAAATCAAATAATTCAACTCTAAAGGATGGACCATATAGAGCTTGGAATGTATTCAAATCATATGGAACAGGACCAAAAGACTCGACTGTGGATTTTTCTGCTAACGCATATAAATCATCTGCTGTTACACCCCACTCACGGGAGCTAGCATTACTAGAAATCAATTGATCTAGTACTTTAAAACGCATTAACTCATTTACAATATCAATTCCCTCAATGCCATGAGTCGCACAAAGGGCAATAAATTCTTCGTTATTTACTTTCATATTAAACCTTTCCCGCCGAAGGGCATACATGATTTAAAAAACATTCTTCACATAAAGGCTTACGAGCCTTACATAATTTACGGCCATGATAAATCAACCAGTGATGAGCAGCAGCCCAATCCTCTTTAGGGATAGCCTTTTGCAATTTCTTCTCCATCTCTTCTGGAGTTTTAGCAATACCTAGTTTTAATCGATTAGCTACACGGAATACATGGGTATCTACCGCAATGGCAGGTGTACCGAACAATACGGACACAACTACGTTAGCCGTTTTACGACCAACACCAGGTAATTCTACCAGTTGATCAAATTCACGTGGTACCTCACCATGATATTGTTCTACCAAGATTTGACAGGTAGCAATTAAGTTTTTCGCTTTAGACTTATAAAGACCGCAATCTTTAATAAGAGTTTCTAGTTTTGTAACCCCTATTTCAAGCATTTTAGCAGGATGATTTAATTCAGGGAACAATCGTTTCGTAACAATATTAACCCTTTCATCCGTACATTGTGCAGATAAAACAACGGCTACTAATAATTCAAATTCATTTGTATACTCAAGGGCAGGTTTTGCATCAAAATAATGCTCTTGCAATAATTTCAATTGCTCTGCCTTTATCGCTTTTGTTACACGCATACAGCTCTCCTTTCTCACTTGTGAAAGTACAGACGCGTACAACTTATATCTTACCATACGTATTCATTTAGTTCTATGTTATAATAAATCATGTTATTCTAATATAGAATACAGGAGGTCAATATGAGTAATATTAACGATACATTAAAGCGCATAAATGAACTAGCAGCAAAGAAAAAATCTGGACAACCACTCACACCAGAGGAGTTAGCAGAAAAAAAAGAACTTTATGAAATCTACTTATCATTCATTCGAGGTCAAATTACAGATACTTTAGATCGCGTTGAATTTGTAGATCCAGAAACCGGTGAACGAACAGCTCCTAAACGAGCTTTAGAAAATTTAGCTAAAGAAGCTGACCAAGATATTAAAGAACATAAAGATATTCATTAATATATACAGATATATAAAATAAAGCGTACGCATAAATGATACATCAAGTATGCGTACGCTTTTCTATTACCCACAAAAAGTCCGCTTGATATACTTATCAAGCGGACTTTAATATTAGTAAAACTTATGTATTATAGTTTGCCAAGACGTTTCATAGCATTGTAAATTTTTTCAGCAAGGCCTGTCATTTGGAATTTAGGAATACCACATGCTGCAACACGAATACCGTTAGCTAGAGCAATAACATAAATATGTTCTTTCTTCAATTCTTCACAGATAGCATTAGCAGAATCTGTAGGAATTGTAATGAAGAAGCCTCCACGGTATGGTAACATTGGAAGGCCAACTTGTGCGGCTTCTTGTTTAAAGATATCTGCACGATCGCGGATCAATTGATAATAGCAATTACGTTCATCTTCATAAGCTTTAAACTTAGCTGGATTAGCCACAATATTTGCCATTGTACGCATTGCTGGACGACAAATATTAGACCATGTAGCACGGCTAGTAGATTTGTTGATTTCTAAAAATTCATCAGCAATTTCTTCGTCATCAGAAATACCAATCAAAGCCCCTACACGTTGACCATACATAGTAAAGCCTTTAGACAAGCTATAGCAAACACATGTAAGAATCTCTTTTGGCAAATGACTAAATTTACTAAAGAATGAACGAACCTCTTCTTTTTCACCAGAGTAATCAAGGTAAGCCACATCAATACCGATGATCACATTATTGCGACCAATAGCAACGAGTTCTTTTAAGAAGTTAAGAATAGATTCCCAGTCTTTATCTTCAATTGAGTAGCCTGTTGGGTTATTACCAGGTGTATTAAACAAAATTACCACATTTGTTTGTTTAGCAGCTAATTCATTTACACGATTTTGGAACGCTTCATGGTTAAAGTTATTATGTTCATCAAATAAAGAATACGTAACAAGTGTACGACCTACATCACTGCAAATGACACGATAGGCACCCCAGTACCAATCAGCAGTCAACACTTCATCACCAGGTTCTGTGTAGTTATGAACTAAGTGATGAATACCGCCAGTACCACCTGCAGTGGCAATACTACGGATATGACCTTCTGGACGAGATTGTCCAAAGCATTCTTTCTCTGCAGCAGCAAGGAACTCAGGTACACCGGCGATTGGTGCATAGCCAATATGTTCAGAGTCAGGAAGGCTTAAATATTCATCTTTAACGGTTTTAAGGAATACTAATTTACCATCTTCATCATGAATCGCACCTAATGTACCGTTAACAACGTTCTCACGACCATTTTCTTTAGCATCAGCTTGGGCTTGGCCAGCAGTTATAAAGATTACATCTTTAAGTTTTTTCCCTTTTGCATGCTTTGCAGCAACACTTGTCATAACTTACACCATCCTATCTAAAATGAATTATTACATATTTATCATACCTAAACTTATTTAATTATACAATGAGTATTTAGAAAATATATTGTATACATAAGAAATAATACTGATTATAAGCTGATTTATTATAAAATTAAGGTATATAGGATATATACAATATCCTATACAAAATAAATTTATAAATAACATCCCTACAGATATCTATTTTTATAAACGTATAAAAAAAGACCACTCATTAGAGTGGTCTTTAGTTATCCTTAGAAGGAGTAGCCTACACCAGCGTGTAAACCTTTTGCAGTTTTATCGTTATCATTTACGCTATATTTATCATAGCCATAGTATACGTTCAAGTCTACATCAGGGCGAACTTCATATTGAGCACCTACTTGGTAAGTTTGCTTAATATCATTACCCCAACCAGCTTTAGCAAAGCCGTTAACTTTTTCTGTTAATGGTACATGACCAATAACACCTGCTTGGAAACCTAATTCAGTATCATTTGTACGAATTGCAGTACCAGCACCATATACATTTACGTTTGGATGCACTTTATAAACCAATGCTAATTGATGATCTTTAATGTCGCCATTTTTTGCATTCAATTTATCATAGGAATATTGTACTGCAGTTTTATCGGAAAGATCGTGTTGTAAAGAAACACCGAAACCATCGTTGCTATTACCGCCACCTTTAGATACATGTTGTTTAAATGCATAATCAGCTTGTACTTTAGTGGAACCATCGCTAATTTTTGTTACAGGTGCTGCTGCAAATGCACTACCTGCCACAACTGTAGCTGCTAGAGTTAATAATACTAATTTCTTCATTTGTACCTCCTATACACATATCTCAAGATATGTCTTACTAAGTTACTTATTTACGAATGTTTTGATTATACACTCTATAAATTAGCGTTTCATGAATACAGGGATATCAGGGATACCGCTGTTTGTTGTTGTAGTGGATGCTGGACGAGATGTTGTAGTTGTTTTACCGAATTCTGGTACGCTTTTAGCGTTATTGCCAAAACCAGTTGCTACAACAGTAACTTGAACTTTATCGCCTAAGCTTTCATCAATAACAGAACCGAAGATGATATTTGCATCAGGATCTGCTGCATCAGAAATAATTTGAGCTGCTTCATTCACTTCAAAAATACCCAAATCGGAGCTACCAGAAATATTAAGCAAGATACCTTTTGCACCATCAATGGAAGTTTCCAACAATGGGCTATTGATAGCCATTTTAGCAGCATCTGCAGCACGGTTTTCACCTGTACCTTCACCAATACCCATCAATGCTTCGCCTTGATTAGTCATGATAGTTTTAACGTCTGCAAAGTCGAGGTTGATTAAACCAGGAATTTGAATCAAATCAGAAATACCTTTGATACCTTGACGAAGAACTTCATCAGCTTTACTAAAAGCATCAGATACGGAACATTTTTTATCTACTACTTGTAATAATTTATCATTAGGAATAACGATGATTGTATCAACTTTTTGAGTCAAGAACTCAATGCCTTTTTCTGCTGCAGCACGACGACGTTTGCCTTCAAATGCGAAAGGTTTAGTTACAACGCCTACTGTTAATGCACCAACTTCTTTAGCACATTCAGCTACGATTGGAGCAGCACCAGTACCAGTACCACCGCCCATACCAGCAGTTACGAATACCATATCAGCACCTTCAAGTGCTTTAGTGATTTCTTCACGACTTTCTTGAGCTGCTTCTTCACCGATTTGTGGATTAGCACCTGCGCCAAGACCTTTAGTAACTTTTTCACCGATTTGAATTGTTACATCCGCTTTAGACAATTCAAGCACTTGGTTTTCTGTATTAACAGCTAAAAATTGAACACCTTTAATTTGGTTATCAACCATACGATTAACAGCGTTATTACCGCCGCCACCAACACCGATAACTTTAATATTTGCAAAATCAGACATTGAACTTCCTCCTCTTATCGTTATCTATCGTATCAATATACGTCCCAATGTATCGATTTATATACTGACTATCTTATAACAATTACATTTATTTTACACTAAAATTTAAAAACTTTCCACTATATAGAATGTGATTTATTAGAACCGCTTAGTCATAATTATCTTGCGTATAGCGCCTACATTAATAAATACACGCAACCCAAACCCAATAAGGGCCACATAGTATAGGTTAATGCCTATTAAATCACCAACATATACAAGAATAACAGCTAATACCATATTTGAAAAGAACCCAATGACAAAGTTACTGAGATCAAAGGTTCTTTCTAGTGCCGCTCGACTACCGCCAAACACTGCATCTAATGCCGCTAGGACAGCTACTGATGTATAGTTCGAGTAACTAATAGGGATATGAAGTGGTGCTATCCATCCTAAGGTAGCCCCTATGATTAGGCCAATGATGGCAAAGATATAGATGTTCATTCTTTACCTCCTAACTCATTAGGCTTCATATGTTCTTCTCTAAAGGTACCTGTGAAAGCAGGAATCGCTACATCCTCTTCTTGCTTTATAGTTACCTTTATACCCCAATGTTTAAGCGAATCTACTACACCACCACGCATAGTTAGCGCCGAATTTAATGTCTTTGGATCTCCAATAGCTTTTACCGTAAAAGGAGCGCCAAAGACCTTACCATTTACAGTAATAGTTGGTCCTGAACATCGTATTTCAGACGTTCCTATAAGGCGTTGATCATTAATAGCTATTGCTTCAGCCCCACCAGCCCGTAATTCATTAACAATCCTAAGAATATCTTCATCATGAATTACATACAAATTGGGATTTTCACCACTTTGAACAGGCTTTAAGCTATCTTCAATCAAAACGCTAACACCTGGACCTTTAACATTTGTTAAAGCCGCTTTCATCATGAGCTGTTCATCAGCTTTACCATCGCCATTAGCGCCAGTTTTTTTTAGTGATTCAATTTGCTTTAATAAAGCATCCCGTTCACTCTGGGCCTCTCGCAATTGTACTGCTAAATCACCAGTCCGTTGTAAGCGAATATTTTCTTCTATATTATCTTGCGTCATCTTATATTGGGTTACAACCATAAACCCCAATATACAGCTGACTATGGCAATTGCCCACCGTTCGTGTCTCACGACAATCATCTACCTTTTATTTTCAACATGACCTAATTTATCTTGTTTTTGTCTCATCTTTCTTAGTAGATGAATTTTCTGTAGTCGGTGCTCCATTTTGATGTTTTTTGCCTTCTGGCATCACATCGGTTTTAATGTACGGTGACGAAACATTTACATCGATATACTGTACATTACCATGAGTCTTTTTAATATCTTGTAACATCGACTGAGTTAGCTCTGCTTTTTTTGCTAAGTCTTTGCCATCTCCCAGTCGAATCTGCACACCTGAAACAGTATATGCCATTATTGCATCAGGATCTCCGATATTAACCTCTGCAATATTCTTGAATGTCTCCTCATCAAGAGAGTTCAAATATTCAAGAGCAGCCAATATCGGCTTATCTACCACCGTATCTCCTAAGAGTATATTTCCAGCTTTTACACCAGAAATCATAGGCACCGATGTATCTTGAATAGCAGGCTCAGATGCAATCACTTGACCTTTACCATCAAGGGTCAAATATCCAAACTGAGCTGGTACAACGGCAACAGCCTTGCGTTCCACCACATTTACCACCATTGTAAGTGGCAACTGATAGCTAATTTGAGCCTCTTCGACACGTAAGTCTTTCGACAATCTAGTTTTTAATTTTTCTGTACTAATTTGCAATATATTAACAGGTTCATGTATATCACCTGCTACCATTACATCTTGTACAGTTACCTTATCCGATCCAGTAACTTTTAAGGATCCAAAAGGAATAGGTAGTGTAAACAACCCCACCAACACGAGAGTAACTGCACCACCGATTTTTAACACTCGTTTTCTAAATACAGCCCGTTCATCACGAACAGGTGTAGAAGACTGCATCTCCCCAGAGTTGGATGGATGGTTTTGCTTATCATCCATAGTTAACTCCTTATCTTCTATTAGCCCTTAAAATTTCCCTATACTAGCTGTTAATAGAATTTTTTCACATAATGTTGGGAAGTCAATTCCCATTTCTTTAGCTGCTTTTGGTACTAAAGACGTTGCTGTCATACCAGGCACAGTGTTATATTCAAGAACATACATCTTATCGGCATGATCTGTCATAACATCAACACGAATAACCCCACTGCCTTGTACTTCGCGATACACAAGTTCCCCAATGCGTTGCATTTCAGCAGTCATTTCTTCACTAATAGGTGCTGGCACTAAATACTCGGTAGCACCTACAGTATACTTACTCTTGTAGTCGTATTCACCAGAATGTGGACGAATTTCAATAACAGACAATGCTTTACCATCTAAAACAGATACTGTAAATTCACGACCATCAAGGAATTGTTCTACCACGAGAATAGGGTCATATTTAAGAGCTTCTGTTACAGCCTCTTCTAACTGAGCTTCATCGCGAACGATGGTAACCCCAATACTAGAACCTTGAGTAGCAGATTTCACAACTACTGGAATTGTAAAATTTTTACGGATGTGTTCGATAATAGCCTCTGCAGATTCAAGATTACCATTGAAGGACTCGGACGCCGCCGTAGGAATATTGGCACCTTTAAACACATCTTTACTTACTTTTTTGTTCATCCCTACTGCATGAGCCATAATACCGGACCCAGTGTATGGAATTTCAGCCATTTCTAATAAGCCTTGTAATGCACCGTCTTCACCATAACGGCCGTGAATGGCATTAAATACGACTTCACCACCGAGGGCTTCAATATCTTTTAAAACAGTACGTGGATTAAGTTCTAATGTTTGGGCATTATAACCTTTACTTTCAAGTGCCTCCGCAATAGCAGCACCAGTACGGCGAGATACCTCCGCCTCTTTGGAAGGACCACCCATCAATACGATTATTTTTTTATCTTTCATTGTAAGCCTTCCTCCAATATAGTTAATAATTTTGGTCCATATTGATTAATAGAACCTGCGCCCATGGTGATAACCAAGTCATTAGGTCTCACTACTTTAGCTAATACTTCAGGTAAATCGTCAACAGACGGCACATAATGTACATCTTGACCTGTGGCCGCTTTAATAGCATTTGGAATCGTATGTCCATCAATTCCAGGGATTGGATCTTCGCCAGAGCTATAAATATCTGTCATATAGACTTCATCAGCGCTTGTGAAAGCAGTGGCAAATTCATCCTTTAGCAAGCTAGTACGAGTAAAGCGATGTGGTTGGAATACACAGATAACACGATGTTTTTCTAACTCTTTTGCAGCTTTCAACGTAGCTTTAATCTCTGTAGGATGATGAGCATAGTCATCAACAACCCATACACCGGCTACATGACCTTTCGTTTCAAAACGACGTTTTGCACCGATAAATTTACCTAAGCCCTTAGTAATGATACGTGTTTCTACACCACAGCAATCATGAGCCACAATAAAGGCAGCCAAGGAGTTCAATACATTATGTTCACCAGGAACACGCAAGCGAATACGCTCAATATTTACACCCTTATGATATACATCATAAACCAATGTAGAATCTACATAGTGAATATTTTTAGCTACATAGTCATTATTATCGCTTAAGCCATATGTAATGAAGTTACGATTTACACGACTCATAACGTAGCGAATATTTTCATTATCACCACATACGATTGCTTTGCCAGATTCTGGTAAGGTTTCAACGAACTCACAGAATGCATTTAGCAAATTATCCATTGTTTTGTAATGATCCATATGATCATCTTCAATATTAGTAATAACAATAGTGTGTGGACGTAGTTTCAAGAAAGACCCATCACTTTCATCTGCTTCTACTACAGAAAAATGGCCTTTGCCAAGGCAACTACTGCCTTTTAAATAATCTACTTCACCGCCAATAATAACTGTTGGATCAGCATCTGCTTCTACTAAAATTTGACCAATCATGGAAGTAGTAGAAGTTTTACCGTGTGCGCCGGCTACTGCAATGCCATCTGTTACGTCTAACACAGCTTTTACAATATCGGAACGGTGCAAAATTGTAATTCCTTGTTCTTTTGCCGCTACAATTTCAGGATTATCTTCACGAATAGCTGTAGAACGAACTACAGCATCAACGCCATTTACATACTCTTTATTATGACCAATATGAACGGTAGCGCCCATATTTCTGAACTTTTCAATAACTGCAGATTCAGTTACATCTGAACCAGATACATCATAACCTTTTTGAATTAAAATATTCGCTATAGCACGCATGCCAGACCCACCTATACCAATAAGGTGAATCTTATGAATACCGTCTAACATAAAACCTCTCCTTGTTACTTTGCAATAGATAATGCTAATTTTGCAATATCATGAGCCGCATTTGGTTTCCCTAATTGCAATGCTCGTTCTCCCATTTGTGACAATAAATCACGATTGGCCATAAACATTTCAATTTCCCCTATCAAATCATGAGCACTTAACATTTGATCAACGATCATATGAGCAGCCCCTTCTTGAACGAAGATACGGGCATTATATGTTTGATGATCTTCCGCTGCATATGGATATGGTACCAACACAGATGGAATACCTCGAACCGCCAGCTCAGCAAGACCGATAGCACCAGATCTAAAAACTGCTAAATCAGCTGCTGCCAAAGCTTTTGGCATATCATGTAGATATGGCAGAATCACTGAAGAATCACCTAAACCATTACCATCGGTAATACCAAGCTGAGATAACACAGATTTGTATTCTCCGTCCCCTGTAATATGGATTAATTTGATTCCTTTTGTTCCTTGGAAATGCTTATGTACATCAATCATAGCATTATTGATAGTTCGCGCCCCCCGAGAACCACCTGCTATAAGAACTGTAAACGTGTCATCACTTAAATTAAAATAATTACGTCCATCAGCCCTAGTATCGACTAATACATCAGGACGTACTGGGTTGCCAGTATACACTACGCGTTTCGCCTTTGAAAAAGATGCTTCTGCATCCTTGTAGCCCACGGCTACTACATCGACAAAACGGCTTAGAATTTTATTTGTAATACCTGCAATGACATTTTGTTCCTGTATCAACGTTGGAATGTTGCGCAATGCTGCAGCCATGAGAATAGGACCACAGACATAACCCCCAGTACCTATAACTACGTCCGGCTTAAAGTTAGAAATGATTGCATTGGCTTTCACAAGAGAGAAAGCAGTCTTACCTAACGTCACCAACGTACCAAAAGATAATTTACGTTGCAAACCTTGTACGGGTAATGTAGTAAACTCAATGCCTTCTTTAGGCACTAAGGTTGCCTCTAAGCCCTTTTCAGTTCCTACATATAAAACCTGTGCATCAGGGTTCTGCTTCATAATTTCCTTATATATAGTTATTGCTGGATATATATGTCCACCGGTGCCACCACCTGAAATAATGATACGTTTCATTAATGGTGTCTCCCTTCTTGCAACATATGAACACAATTTTTAAAATCATCGCCACGTTCTTCAAAACAGCTGTACCAATCAAAGCTTGAACAAGCTGGTGATAATAATACAATATCACCTTGGTCAGCCAATTTATAACCTTGTTCAACAGCATCTTTCATGGATGAAGCTCTGTAAATAGGCTGAACGCCAGCCTCTTTTGCAGCAGCTTCAAATCGGTCCGCCGCTTCACCCATAAAAATAACAGCTTTTGTATGATCTTTAACAAGCTGCATAAAATCTTCTAATGGAGTCATTTTATCATGACCACCAGCTAATAAAATAACGGATTGATCAAAGGATTCCAATGCTTTTACAACAGAATCTACATTAGTAGCTTTAGAATCATTATAGAATGTAATTCCATCAAGAGTTTTAACTCGTTCTAATCGGTGTTCAACACCATGGAACTCGCTTATAATACGATGAATGGTTTCTACTGGCACACCTAACGCATAAGCTAAAGCGATAACAGTTAAAATATTTTCAATATTATGGCTACCTGGAATGTGGATATCAGCACTACCAATAACAGGTGTTGCTATACCATTCTTTGTTACATAACATTGTCCTTTATCATAGTAAGCACCATTTGAAACCACTTGATGTTGACTAATTTCAAGGATATGGCTAGGTGCACGATGTTTCATGTCGGCTACAATAGGATCATCAATATTAAGCACCATAAAATCTGTGCTCAATTGATTTTCAAAGATGCGTTCCTTCGCAGCAATATAATTTTCCATTGTCTTATGACGAGCTAAATGATCTGGTGTAATATTGAGCATAATAGCACCAATCGGTCTAAAATGCTTAATTGTTTCTAATTGATAGCTAGATAACTCAGCTACCAAAAAACCATCTGCTGGCATGGAATAAGCTACTTCACTAAGAGAATCGCCGATATTACCACCAACGCGAACTGGCTTTCCAGTTCCTTCCAATACCTTAGTTAATAATGTTGTAGTAGTGGTCTTACCATTTGTACCTGTAACGGCTACAATTGGCGATTTAGATAACTCATAAGCTACTTCTACTTCACTAACCACATCAATACCACGAGCTTGAGCGGCTTTTACAATGGGAATATCTAGAGAAATACCTGGAGAAATAACAATGCGATCCACGCCATCAAGCAAGGATTCGTCTTGTAGACCTGTAATAATCTCCACACCCGCTGATACTAGTCTTTTTTCCTCATCTGCAGGCAGTGTAACAGGTTTATAATCATTTAACACTACATGGGCCCCAACTTGAGCTAACACCCAAGATGCGCCTATACCGCTGGCACCAGCGCCCAGAACAAGTATATGTTTGTCTCCGTATTCCATCTGTATCACCTAAATTATCAACAAAAATAATGTATTCCTATCTTATAAGCATACCATTATTTGCGGCTTCCGTTAAGTATTATCTTACAAAGTTATAGTCGCTAAAATGACACCAATAACAGCTAATACAGCACCACCAAACCAGAAGCGATTAACAACAGTTTGTTCAGCCCAACCAGACAACTCAAAATGATGGTGAATAGGGCTCATTTTAAATACTCGTACACCACGAGTTTTAAAGGAAATAACTTGAATAATAACGGATAACGCTTCCATAACAAAAATACCGCCAATTACAACGAGTAACAACTCTGTTTTTGTAAGAATCGCCATCGCTGCAAAAGCGCCACCTAAGGCTAAAGAACCTGTATCCCCCATAAATACTTTTGCAGGGTTTACATTGTATACCAAGAAACCAAGGCATACAGCGGCTACAATGGCACCATAGTAAGCAACGCTTTCAGCGCCAATAGAATTTGTTGTGGATGCAGCCATAAGGCCGATAACGGAAAAGGCAATGGCAGCTACAGCAGATGTACCACTAGCTAAACCATCAAGACCATCTGTAAGATTTACGGCATTCGTAGCACCTACGATAATTAAAAATGCCAATACATAATAAGCCCAACCTAATTGAAGGTGAATATCTGCTACAGGAATCCACAATGTGGTAGGAATAACCATAATTTCAGTAATACAGTAACAGAATATGGCCGCCAAAATAAATTGACCTAGTAATTTTTGCTTTGCTGTCAAACCAAGATTACGTTTTTTTACAGCTTTTACAAAATCATCAAAGAAGCCCAATAAACAATGTCCTAATGTGAGGAACAATAACATACCAGTACCCACATTCCACGGTGCAAATAAAGCAACCCCAATGACGAGGGCTACCATCATAAAAGCGCCACCCATTGTTGGTGTACCAGCTTTCGCTTGATGACTTTCTGGACCTTCTTCACGAATACTTTGTTGTGCGTGCAAAGAACGCAACATAGGAATAGCAAATTTACCTAGCACTACCGTAATAATAAAGGTTACTACGAAGGCTAATAGAATGTGATATATCATACGAATCCTCTACTCATTAATAAACAGATGACGGCTAGATATAACTAGCCGTAACCTTTTATTCACGATCTTTCAATTCTTCAACAACTCGTTCCATCCGCAAACCACGGGAGCCTTTGACAAGGATAACGTCCCCTTTTTCACGAATATCACTATAGGCATTGGCCATTTCCAAATGGCTATTACAACGGAAGGTAGTTAAGCCTGCTTTTTTTGCTTCTTTAGCAATAAAGGCGGCAGCATCACCGAAGGTGAAAACAACACTATAACCTTCTTCAGCAAGTAATTGACCAATTTCACGATGCGCTTGTTCCGTATAATCACCAAGTTCAAGCATATCCCCAAGCATAGCGATTTTACGTTTACCTTCTAGCTGACCTAAAGCCTTAATCGCTTCAGCCATAGAAGACGGATTTGCATTATATGCGTCATTTAAAATAACAATATCTTCAAATGGTACGATTTCTTGGCGCATAGGAGTGCCTGTAAATTCACTTAAGCCCTTACGGATCGTATTGGACTTAATGCCTAGCACACGACCAGCTACGATTGCTGCCAATGCGTCATATACATTGTGTTCACCAATCATAGGCAAGAAGATATCAAATACTTCGTCATAACATTTGCATGTAAATTTAATACCATCTTTTTTATAACGCAAATGACTGCCAATACATGTGGCATTACGTTCGATACCATAGGTAATAGTTTTACCTTTGGCAAGACTATCCATAGCTTTAACATATGGATCATCTTCATTGAGAATAGCCACACTATTTTCAGGCAAGCAACGAATTAACTCACCTTTAGCTTGTGCGATGGCTTCACGAGAACCTAATAGCTCAATATGGCTAGTACCAACATTAGTAATAATACCCATAGTTGGTTCTGCAATCAACGCAAGCTCCTCGATTTGACCAAGGCCACGCATACCCATTTCAACAACACAAGCTTGATGGTCTGCAGTTAAACGCAACAATGTTTTTGGCAAACCAATTTCATTGTTAAAGTTTTTCTCAGTTTTCAAAACATTAAATTCAGTGCCGAGTACAGCAGCTACCATTTCCTTTGTTGTAGTCTTACCAGAAGAACCAGTAATAGCGACTACAGGGATATCAAAGCGACGACGATGGTAACGTGCTAAATTTTGATACGCTACCAATGTATTATCTACTTCAATGCATACAATGCCGTCCACCGCACGGCCTTTTTCTACGATTGCACCAGTAGCGCCCTTTTCGATAGCTGTATTAATAAAATCATGACCATCAAAGGTATCGCCTTTCAAGGCTACAAATAAAAAGCCTGATTCGATTGTTCTTGTATCAGTAGATACATCTAAAAACTTAATATTGTCGGTATGTGCACTCGTCCCTTGTGTGGCTTCTACCACTTGAGACAATGTAAATTCTGCCATATTAGATCTCCTTGAGGGCTGCTCGCGCCTCTTCACGATCATCGAAATGAATCGTTTTATCCTTTAAGATTTGGTAATCCTCATGCCCCTTACCTGCAATTAGTACAATATCCCCAGGTTTTGCATTTTGTATTGCATGTTGAATCGCTTCCCGACGATCAACGATAACTTCATAGTGAGAGCCTTCACGAAGGCCTTCTTTAACGCCCAACTCTACATCCTTCACAATTTGCACAGGATCTTCTGTGCGAGGATTGTCAGATGTAACATATACTACATCGCCATATTGTGCAGCAATACGGCCCATTATAGGACGTTTTGTAGCATCCCGGTCACCACCGCAGCCAAAGACTACAATAATGCGATTTTCTTGAATAGCCTTTGCTGTTTGCAAAATATTTTCTAACCCATCTGGTGTATGTGCGTAGTCTACAACAACTGCAAATGGTTGACCTTCTTCAATAAGTTCAAAACGACCAGGTACAGCGCTAAATGTTTTCAACGCCTTATCGATATCTTCCATGGAGATACCTTCTAATAGACAAGCGCCAATAGCGGCCAATGTATTATATACATTAAATAAACCAGTTGTATTCATAGCTACTGTATAGTCATTGCCATCATAGGATACAGTATAACGACTAGATTTAGGCGTCATTTCAACATCATGAGCATTCAACGTTCCTTTACCATCAATACTGTATGTAATGATAGGCGCCGTTGTTTTTTCAATTACACGATGACCATACTCGTCATCGATATTGATGATAGCCCCTTTACCAGATTTAGTTTGGTTTGGCGCGCTAACTTGTTCAAATAATTTACACTTAGCGGCCAAATAATTTTCAAAGGTCTTGTGAAAGTCCAAATGATCTTGTGTTAAGTTCGTGAATACTGCTGTATCATATTCAACACCAGAAACCCGACCTAATGCTAACGCATGGGAAGATACTTCCATGACACAATGGGTAACACCTTCTTCTACCATTTGATGAAGAATATGTTGTAAATCTACTACATCCGGTGTTGTATTGTGAATTGGATAGGATGTATCACCAATCATAATATGAACGGTACCAATAACGCCTACTTTATGGCCTTGGCCTTTCAAAATATGACGAATCATATGAGTTGTAGTCGTTTTACCATTAGTACCAGTAACACCGATCATACGCATAGAATTGGCTGGATAATCAAAGAAATATGGTACACAAGCCATCATAGCTTTTCGAGTATCCTCTACAGTGATAACACAAACATCACCACTTACCTCTACTGGTTTAGATACAAGTACTGCTACAGCACCAGCTTCAACAGCTTTATTTACATAATTATGACCATCTACAGTGGCACCATCTAACGCAATAAATAAGCTACCTGCTTTTACTGCACGAGAATCAGCCGTAATATCTAATACCTCAACAGTTGTATTTCCTTCTATATGCGGTGTTTGCAAAGTTTTTACTATATCTTGTAATTGTTTCATATACAATCTCCTTTACACGCAAAGGAAAGCAGCCCAATACGAGCTGCTTTGCCTGCTAGTCTATAATTTGCTGTTTCTCTTGTACAGTACGTTCAGTAACAGCGCTTTTGGTACTATAAACAAAAGAATCAGGCAAAACCATCCCTAGTTGTTGTTCTGCGATTTGTTGAATACGAACAGGAGACTTCAAAGAAGCCACTTCAACATCCAACGCATCATTATCCTTTGTTAATTGTACTACAGCTTGCTGTGTTTTAACTACTTCGTAGCCTAATTTTGTGCTGTACGCATTCATAACCATCATGATAAGCAAAAATGCAACCAATGCAGCAATACCATATACAACCTGCCACATCATAGGGCTCAAATCTAGAGCCACATTTGCACTACGTTTTCTCCCTTGTGAAGCGACCAACACATCGCTTTTAACTTGGCCCACAACAGCCTTTCTCGCTAACATAAACACTAACCCCTTCCAATTCTACAACTTGACGGCTACGCGTAACTTTGCGCTTCTAGCCCTCGGATTAACCTCAATCTCCCCTGCACTAGGCTCTATAGCCTTATTCTTCGCCTTCACAACTGCCTTGTGGTTACATACGCACATTGGCAATTCTGGAGGACATATACATGCTGTACTCAACTCTTTGAAAGTTTGTTTTGTAATTCGATCTTCCAAGGAGTGGAATGTGATAACCCCAATTTTCCCCTTTGGTTTCAACATGGATACAGCATCTACAAAACTATCATGCAAGATAGCTAATTCTCTATTTACTTCAATGCGAATGGCTTGGAACGTCCGTTTTGCCGGATGCGGTCCATCTTGACGCGCCTTCGCAGGTATTGCTTGCTTAATAATTCTAACTAACTCACCAGTAGTGGTAATTCGTTTTTCTTGACGTGCATTAATGATGAATTCAACAATGCGCTTAGCCCATCGCTCTTCACCATAGTCGCGGATAATTTGCAATAATGCATCAGCATCATATTCATTAACAACCTCTTCTGCCGTTAATGGTGCGTCCTTATCCATACGCATATCGAGTGGGCCATCATTCATATATGAAAAGCCACGTTCCGGTGTATCCAGTTGATAGCTAGATACGCCAAGATCAAAGATAAATCCATCTACTTCATAGATGCCCTCATTATGGAGGGCTTCTTTTAAGTTAGAAAAGTTCGTCGGTATTGTTAACACCTGACATGTTAAATCAGATAAACGCTGTCGAGCTACGCTCAACGCATCTTCATCTTGATCTAACCCTATAATCATGCCTTCTGGGTCTAGCATCTCGCCCACAGCATGGGCATGTCCTGCACCACCCAGGGTGCAGTCCACATAGATGCCTTTTGGATTAGTTACGACGGAGTCCACCGTTTCGCGTAAAAGTACGCTGGTATGATTAAATTCCATCATAGCCTCCTATAACATAATCCCTTCTAGACCTTCAACAAGTTCTTCCATACTTTCAGCCACTTGATCATCATAGTAATCATATTTTTCGCGGCTCCAAATTTCAACGTGATCCCCAGCACCGACAATAACGGCCTGTTTATCAAGGCTCGCATATTCACGTAGTGGTACAGGAATGAGGACACGACCTTGTTTATCATATTCAAGCTCAGCGGCACTACCAAAAACAAAACGTTTTAAGGCACGTACGCTAGCTTTAGTGGAGGATTGTGATTGTAAAGCTGCAGAAATTTTCTTCCACGCTTCTTCGGTGTAAATAGCTAAGCAGTTATCTAGGCCCTTAGTAACAATGCATACTTCGCCTAGTTGTTCACGTATTTTCGCGGGTATAATCATCCGCCCTTTTGTATCAATGGTGTGATTATATTCTCCCATGAACATACGTATCACCGCCCTTTACCATTCCTTATCCACCACTATATGGTAAATTCTACCACAATTCCCCACCAATCACAATAAAAAATCCATTTTTATCCCACTTTTTTATATTTTTCTTTCATAATCTCTATTTTTCTCTTCTTTTCTTAGATACATATGTTCGAAATTAAATAATAATCGAATCATAAAAACCACTACCCACCACCAGGTGCCAAATTTTAGTTTTATCTATATCCAATCCCCACCACAATATCCCCATAAGTTCTGTAACACTTAAATCAAACGATATATTGGAATACAATCACCACAAATCCACACAAAATCATAACCACCCGTAGAACGGGTGGTTTGCTCTGACCCTATAAGGGTCTTTCTCTAGTGGCGGCCCTCTAAAGAGGGCATTGAACGATCTGACAACCACTCTATTACCACTGGCTGCCCCCTACTCGGGGGCTTTTGTTCATATTATTGTCTTTAGACTGGTTCGCGACGTAGTCGCGAATCATAAAACCACCCGCTATGCGGGTGCGGCAACGAAAGTTATACAAAAAAATCACCTTGCTTAAGTATAATGTAGGTGTTCAAGCCGCATTATATGCAAAAGAAAGGTGATTTTATATGGCAACAAAGACACAGAGCCTTGCGCACACAAAATGGTTATGCAAATACCACATAGTATTTACACCTAAGTATAGACGTAAAGTTATATATAATCAATACAGAAATAGTTTACGTGAAATACTGAGACGTTTATGCGAATATAAGGGCGTCAAGATTATAGAGGGGGAGCTTATGGCCGATCATGTGCATATGCTAGTATTAATCCCACCTAAAATATCAGTTTCATCTTTTATGGGATATTTAAAGGGGAAAAGTGCACTAATGATGTTCGATAAACACGCAAACTTAAAGTATAAATTTGGAAATAGACACTTTTGGTCCGAGGGGTATTATGTTAGTACGGTAGGTTTAAATGAGGCTACAGTAAAGAAATATATACGTGAGCAAGAGTTACATGACCAAATGAAAGATAAACTTAGTGTAAAAGAATATGAGGACCCTTTTAAGGGTAGCAAGTAATACATATCCCCTTTAAGGGGAACGTTACGAGTCAATGGCTATGCGGCTTGAACGTAGTGAAAGCCAGCGCCTTTAGACGCTGGCCTAGTACTACGGGCTTATAGCCCGTGAGCAAACCACCCGTTTTACGGGTGGTTCTGATTTTGCCTATTTTACTGGCTCACCCGTAAACGGGTCGGTGTATTCTTTAAAGTTTAATGTATCTTGCGCTATATCCTCTTGTAGTTGATTGCGAATATACTCTTTTATCGCTCCTTCATATCGTCCTACCGTATCCACATAATATCCTCTACACCAGAAATGTCTATTTCCATACTTATATTTTAAATTTGCGTGTTTATCGAATATCATGAGGCTACTTTTGCTTTTTAAATACCCCATAAAACTCGATACACTTAAATGTGGTGGAATGGTTACTAGCATATGGATATGATCCGGACAGCATTCCGCCTCTATAATCTCTACATTTTTTCTCTTACATAAATCTCTTAGAATTTTACCTACATCAGCTTTTATCCGACCATAAATTATTTGTCTTCTATACTTTGGAGCAAAAACAATATGATATTTACATCTCCATTTACTATGTGATAAGCTTTTTACGTCATTCATTGACATTGAACCTCCTATGTTGAAATGTTGTGGTTGCCAGACCAACTTCATTCTATCATTAGGAGGTTCTTTCCTTTTCTCTAAGAATTTTTACCAACCCCCAGTTTAACTGGGGGTTTAGTCATGCCTATTCGGCGTACAAAAAAGAAAACCGCGTAGCATTTCTGCTACGCGGTTTCTATACCTACGATAGATTATAGTGTAACCCATCGGTTGGGAGGCATATTATTTAGTTGTTTTTACAGCTGCTTTTGGAGCTTGTTGTGGTTGTTGTGCAATCACTTTATCAAGAAGTTCACGAATTTCTTTGTTTTGTGCTTGCAAATCAGCCACTTGATCCTCAAGAACTTTTACAGTTGCAGGGGATGCTTTAGGAGCTGTAGGAGCATTGCCAATACCGATTGTTACACCAGCATTTGCCATTACGCTATGGTCACCACCATAAGCGGCACCAGCATGGATTAATAAATCAGGATTTGCATAATGTGCTACACCCAATGCAGTAGATGTTTTACCTTTGTAAGTACCAACAGCCGCCATAATTTGGGCTTTTTGACCTTCGTGGTATTCGATAGGTTTCAATGCTGCTAATGCTGCTGCATTAGCACCTACAACTTTAACATCGCGTTCTACGCTGCTAATGCGGCGAGAGTTTTCTGCGATTTGTGCATCATGTTGAACAAGTGTTGCGTGATCTTGTAATGCAATGTTGGAAGCTTTCAAGCTGTAATTTGCAGCTTCTGCTAATGTACTGATATCTTGAGTATTTTTATTTACTTGCAAGCCCAATACATTAACTTTTTCATTGTTTTCTAATGCAATAGCACCAATGTTCTTAGTTAATGTAACATTTTCATCAACTTTAGTGTTTACATCAGCAATGTCTTGAGTATTTTTATTTACTTGTAAACCTAATACACTAACCTTTTCATGATTTTCTAATGCTAGAGTACCAACAGCTTTAGTTAATTGTGCATTTTCATTAACTTGTTTAGCTACTTCAGTTACACGATTATCTACTTTAGTAATATTTGTAACATTAGTATCTACTTTAGCATTTAGAGTGTTGATATTTGTAGTATTTGTATTAACTTGGTTAGTTACTTTGTTAATATTGCTTGTGTTTGTATTAACTTGGTTAGTTACATTTGTAATATTAGTTGTATTTTGGTTAACAACATTATTGATATTAGCAATATTAGTTGTATTAGTATTAACTTGTTTAGATACGTCGTTAATAACTTTGCTATGTTCATCAACTTTGTTGATTACTTTTTGTACAGTTACATTAGTATTTTGAATTGCTTCAGCATTTTGTTTGATCGCTGCTTTGTTAATATTGATGTTTTCAGTATTATGTTTGATTGCTTCAGTATTAACAGAAACTTGGCTTTGAACATTTTTAATGCGTTCTTCATTAGCATTTGCTTTTTGAGTATTAGCATTAACTTGTTCTTTCACTTTGTTTACATCAGCGCTTACATTTTGCAAGTTCTTAATTGCTTCAGTATTTTTGCCAACTTGATCTTTCAAGCCAGATACATCAGTTTTGATATTGTTGATTACAGTATTTTGGTTATTAACTTTTACGTCAATATCATTAACTTTAGTATCAATATTAGTTACTTTATTGTTAATATTAGTAACTTTGTTATCAATATTTGTAACTTTAGCATCAATATTCTTCACATCGTTTTTAATGTTAGTAATATTGTTGTTCACAATATTGATTTTTTGATCAACTTTAGCATTGATGTTTGTGATATCAGCTTTTACTACTGTTACATCAGTTTTAATATTGTTTACATTCTTTTCAACGTTAACAACATTAGCTTTAATGTTATTAATATTGGAAGTATTGTTTTGAATGTTTACAGTATTAGCTTGGATGTTGCTATTTTGAGCGTTAATGTTTTGAGTAATATTTTCTACTTTTTGAGCTACATTAACGATTGTAGTATTGCCTTTACCAACTTGACCTTTCAAGGATTCAATAGCTTGAGAGTTAGCATCAACTTTACCAGTTAAGTTGTTAATAGCAGTTGTATTAGATTCAATTCGGCCAGTATTAGCATTTACCTTAGCAGTTACATCAGTAATGTTAGCTGTGTTACCAGCAACTTGTTTACTAATGTTTGCAATAGCTGTTGCATTGTTAGAAATGTTAGTTGTGTTATTGGTAACTTGTTTGCTTACATTAGCAATAGCTGCTGTGTTATTAGCAATGTTAGTAGTATTATTAGTTACATCTGTGCGGATAGCTTTGATATCTGCAGTGTTAACATCTACTTTATTGCTGATGTTTGTCACATTAGCTTTAATGTCAGTAATAGCTTTGCTATTATCAACAATTGCTTTTGCGTTAGCATCAACCTTAACATTTACTTCATTAACTTTGCTGTTAATTGTGTTGTTAATTACTGTATTGTTTTCAGCAATCTTAGCATCAATATTTTGATCAACTTTGTTAATGATTGTTGTGTTGTTTTCGCTAATAGCATTTGCAATATTTTTGTTAATAACAGTGTTGTTATTAGTAATAGCAGTGTTGATATCGTTTCTAATTACTGTGTTGTTAGCTTCAATCTTAGCATTGATTGTGTTTTCAACATTAGTAACTGTTGTACCAACTTGACCTTTTAATGCTTTAATAGCATCTTCATTAGCGCTAATACGTGTAGAGTTATCTACAATGTTACCTTGTAAGTAATCTAAGCGTTCATCATGACGATCTACACGTGCAGTAAGACCAGCTACATCACCTTTAACGCCATCAATCTTAACATTTACATCACCAATCTTAGTATTGATTGTGTTGTTGATTTGCTTATTATTTTCATTGATTTTCACATCAATGTTTTTATCAACTTTGTTAATGATTGTTGTGTTATTTTCATTGATTGCATTAGCGATGTTTTGGTTAATTACAGTGTTATTAGCAGTAATCTTAGCATCAATATTTTGATCTACTTTATTAAGGATTGTAGTATTATTAGCTTCAATCTTGTTATTAATAGTAGATTCGATATTAGTAATAGTAGTACCAACTTTACCGTTCAATGCTTCGATAGCTTTTGTATTCTTGTCGATAGCAGCTTTGTTATTGCCAATCAGTGTACGGTTTTCGATAGCGATTGTACCAGCTACATTGATGTCTTTTTCGTTTTGGTCAACACGTTTAGTAAGACCATCCAAGTCACCTTTAATGCCGTCAACTTTAACATTTACATTGTTGATTGCTGTTGTATTGTTCGCAATATTTGTAGTATTTAGTTTAACACTATCTTCTACTGCAGTAATACGTGTGGAGTTATCTACAATGTTGCCTTGTAAGTAGTCTAAACGTTGATCATGACGATCTACGCGACCTTTCAAGCCATCAATATCACCTTTAATACCTTCAACTTTAACATTTACATTGTTAATTGTATTGTTAATTTCCTTGTTGTTTTCAGTAATTGCATTTGTGATATTTTGATTAATTACAGTATTGTTAGCTTCAATCTTAGCATCGATATTTTTATTAATAACTACATTGTTTTCAGTAATTTTGTTATTAATAGTAGTTTCGATATTCTTAACTGTATTACCAACTTGACCTTTTAATTCATCGATAGCTTTTTTATTGTCGCCGATGAATTTACGGTTTTCAATTGCAATTGTACCAGCTACGTTGATGTCTTTTTCGTTTTGTTCTACACGTTTAGTAAGACCATTCAAGTCACCTTTAACGCCATCAACTTTTACATCTACATTGTTAATAGCTGTAGTGTTATTAGCAATATTTGTAGTGTTGTTTGCGATGTTTGTAGCATTTTCAGTGATACGTTTGCTATTATCAGCAATTGCCACTACATTAGCTTGAATGTTTGTAGTATTGTTAGCAATATTAGTTGTGTTATTAGCAATATTTGTAGTGTTGTTCTCTACTTTACCGTTGATATTAGTAATTTGTTTCTTAATATCATTGATAACTGTAGAGGATTGACCTACTTGACCTTTTAACTCATCGATAGCTTTAGCATTGATGTTGATGTTTTTAGTGTTGTTTGCAATAGCAACTTTATTATCGCCAATGAATTGACGGTTTTCCATTGCAATTGTACCTACTACATTAATATCTTTTGCATTAGCTTTCACACCATCTTCAACTACAGAGATACGTGTGGAGTTATCCGCAATATTATCTTGCAAGTAGTCTAAACGTTGATCATGACGATCCACACGACCTTTGAGGCCATCCAAATCACCTTTAAGACCATTCAAGTCACCTTTAACGCCATCAATCTTAACATTTACATCACCAATCTTAGTATTGATTGTGTTGTTAATTTGTTTGTTATTTTCATTGATTTTTACATCGATGTTTTTATCAACTTTGTTAAGAATTGTAGTGTTATTAGCATTGATTTTAGCATCAATGTTTTGATCTACTTTATTAATGATTGTTGTATTATTGCTGTTAATTTTATTATCAATATTTTGGTTGATAACAGTGTTGTTAGCTTCAATCTTATTATCGATATTTTTATTAATAGTTACATTATTTTCTGTAATCTTATTATTAATTGTGGTTTCGATATTTTTAATTGTAGTACCAACTTGACCTTTTAATGCTTTGATAGCATCTTCATTAGCACTAATACGTGTAGAGTTATCTACAATGTTGCCTTGTAAGTAATCTAAACGTTGATCATGACGATCTACACGTGCAGTAAGACCAGCTACATCACCTTTAACGCCATCAATCTTAACATTTACATCGCCAACTTTTTTGTTGATTGTATTGTTGATTTGAGTGTTATTTTCATTGATCTTTACATCAATATTTTTATCAACTTTGTTAATGATTGTAGTGTTATTAGCATTGATTTTAGCGTCAATGTTTTGATCTACTTTATTAATGATTGTTGTGTTATTGCTATTGATTTTATTATCAATATTTTGGTTGATAACAGTGTTGTTAGCTTCAATCTTATTATCGATAGTTTTATTAATTACTGTATTGTTTTCGTTGATTTTATTAGTAATTGTATTTTCGATATTTGTGATTTGATTGCCAACATGACCTTTTAATTCATCAATAGCTTTTTTATTAGCACCGATAAGTGTACGGTTTTCAATAGCAATTGTGCCAGCTACGTTGATGTCTTTTTCGTTTTGAGCAACGCGTTTAGTAAGACCATCTAAATCGCCTTTAACACCATCAATTTTTTGATCAACTTTAATGTTATTAGCATTAATCTTAACATCGATGTTATTGTCTACTTTATTAAGAATTGTATTGTTATTAGCTTCAATCTTAGCATCGATATTTTTGTTGATTACTGTGTTGTTTTCATTGATCTTATTAGTAATTGTATTTTCGATGTTAGTGATTTGTGTACCAACATGGCCTTTTAACTCGTTGATTGCTTTTTCATTATTGGAAATACGAGCAGAATTAGCATCAATACGTTTACTATTATCTGTAATAGCTTTAGCATTAACTTCAGTCTTAGCATTTACATTGTTAATGTTATTGTTAATAACTGTGTTATTTTTTTCAATCTTAGCATCAATATTACCATCTACTTTGTTGATGATTGTAGTATTATTAGCTTCAATCTTCTTATTGATTGTAGTTTCAATATTGGTAATTTGTGTGCCAACATGACCTTTTAACTCATCGATAGCTTTTTGGTTTGCACCGATAAGTGTGCGGTTTTCCATTGCAATTGTGCCAACTACATTAATGTCTTTTGTATTAGCTTTTACACCATCTTCAACAATAGAGATTCGTGTGGAGTTATCAGCAATGTTATCTTGTAAATAGTCCAAACGTTGGTCATGGCGATCAACACGACCTTTAAGGCCATCCAAGTCACCTTTAACACCATCAACTTTTACATCAACCTTGTTAATTGCAACTGTGTTTGCTTCAACTTTATTGTTGATATTAGTGATGTTGTTTTTAATATCTTTAATATCTACTTGAACATTACCAATATTTTGACCAACTTTACCTTTCAAATCAGCAATATCTTTAGTATTGATATTAACTTGATTTTGAGTGTTAGCTACATCAGTTTTAATAGTTTTATTATCTTGTTCAAGCGCCTGGATGCGACCTTCATGATTAACTAAAGCTTTACCTTGATTATCAACTTTAGTGTTTAATTCAGTAATTGCAGTCGCATTTTTGTTGATATTTGTAGTGTTATTAGTAATGTTAGTAGTATTAGCATCAACTTTTGCACTTACATTATTAACTGTATTGTTGATATTTGTGATATCAGTTTTAACAGCATTGATCTTAGTATCAACATCATTATTTACTTTATTAATAATAGTTGTGTTGTTAGCTTCAATTTTAGAATTAATTGTTTTGTTAACTTCACTAATAATATTTGTTTTGCTATCGTTGATCTTAATATCTACATTATTATTAACTTCGTTGATAATCTTAGTGTTATTTTCATTAATCTTATTATCAATTGTAGTGTTAATATTATTGATTGTTGTGCCAACTTTACCTTTCAATTCATCGATGGCTTTTTTGTTTTCGTTGATAGCTTTTTTGTTATCACCGATAAGTTTACGGTTTTCCATCGCAATAGTATTGTTGAAAGTAATGTTAGCTGTGTTTTCTTCAACTTTAGCAGTTAAATCAGCAATAGATTTACTATTATTGTTAACATTAACAGTTAGATTATCAATTGCTTTTTTATTGTTGTTAACTTTAATATCAACGTTGTTGATATTTTGATTGAGTTCATTTTTAACATTAGAAATGTTAGTGTTCAACTCATTTTTCGTATTATTAATATTTGTTTTAATATCATTAATCTTAACATCTACATTTTTATTAACATTATTAATAATAGTAGTGTTATTATTTTCAATCTTCTCATCAACTTTGTTCAAAATTGTAGTGTTATTATTTTGAACTGCAGTATTAATATTTTGATTTACTTGATTAATAATATTGGTATTATTAGCTTCAATATGTTTTTTTACACTAGCATCAATGTTAGTATTTACATTATTAACAACATTATTTGTGATATTAGTAATTTTATTATCAATTTTTACATCAATATCGTTGTTAATTTTAGTAAATTTAGCATCAATATTATTGTTAATATTTGTGATGTCTTGTTGAATGTTAGTGATTTGAGTGCCGACTTTACCTTTTAATCCTTCAATATCTTTGCTATTTTTATCAACTTTAGCGTTGATATTTGTAATATTAGCATTGATTTTATTAATGTCAGTTTTTACACTCTCAACCTTATTATTAATAGTATTAATATTAGCAGTATTGATATCTACCTTTTTATTTACAACGTTAATGTTATGTGTATTTTTCTTAACATTTTCAACATCAGTAGTTACAACTGTATAGTAGTTATTAATTACGGTGTTACCAGTGGAACCGCCTTTTTTAGGGATTTGTTGTTGCTGCTGTTGTTGTGGCACTTGTTGTTGCCATTGTTGTTGCTGTTGTTGTGGCACTTGAGGACGTTGACGTCGTTGTTGCTGTTGTTGCTGTTGCTGTGGCTCTTGTTGTTGCCATTGTTGCTGCTGTTGTTGTTGTTGCTGTTGATCTAATTGTTGTGGATCAACTTGATGTTGATCTTGCATATGACCCCAAGCATTTTGATCTGGTGTTAACCATCTTTGGCTACCAATAAGATCAGCTCTAGCCCAATCCTCAGGGCTGGATGCATTAGCAACACCTCCAGAAAAGCTAGCCGCCAAAATAACTGCAGCTACAATTGTAGTTGCAGATTTTTGATGTGACTTAGCCAACTCAGACGTTACAACGTAAGCGTGCTTAGTTGCACTCCATACAACTTTGAATACCTTATTCATATTAAGTTCCCTCCCAACATTTGTGGCTCTCACCCCACAATGAAGAAATAAATCAAATATTGCACTCTTTTTCACTAAATATTCACAATATTTAACATAATACTACCATATATTATTTTAAACTTCCATAAAAAAATTAATAAGTTAAACTAATGTTTCATTTTTTCCTCATTTAAAAATACCTAAAAATCCGCTTGAATACTAAGTTATTAATAATATTGAATTATGTAAAATGAAATTTTATATTTTAATCTAATTTTATATTTATACGATACTTTTTATTTGCTTCTATAGAAAATATGAAAAAAACCTCATCAATGTATTGGACATACATTGATGAGGTCTTTTTTACTCTATCTATATAGAATTATTCAGATTATTAGAATTTAGATTCAATAGCACCTTGAAGATCGCCTTTTGGCAAGAAACCAATTTTACGATCTACTACTTCGCCATCTTTTAAGATAACAAATGTAGGCAATACTTCAACTTGTAAATTACGTGCTAATTCTGGTTCTTCATCAGCATTTACTTTTACAAAGTTAGCTTTACCTTCAAGCTCACCTGCAATTTCTTCGATGATCGGCATCATACGTACGCAATAACCGCACCATGGAGCCCAGAAATCAATAACAGTTACGCCACCTTGATTTACTAAATCTTGATATTCAGCAGTTTTTAATTCTTTTAATTCGCTCATTATACCCTCCTACGGTAATTGAACTAATACACAATCTTGAATGACATGCAAGTTTAAAGCATGTGCTTTTTCAACAACAGATGGTTTATCCGCTCCTGGTTGTAACCACACAGTTGAAATGCCAAGTTCTTTGCATTCATCAAGTGCAGCTAAACCCGCTGATTCTGGTACAACAAAATCCACAACAGCTGGTACAACAGGAAGTGCAGAAAGACTAGAGTAACATTTGTCTCCATCTACTTCTGCAACATTAGGATTAACTGGATATACTTCATATCCGTGATCTTTAAGACATTTATAAATCTTATAGCCGAACTTTTCGGTTTTATCAGTGGCTCCAATAACGGCCCACACCTTTTGATCTAAAGCTTGTTGAATTGTCATTTCAACCACCTCTTATATACTATTATAAACAAATATCGAATTTTGTCAATATAATGTATCGAATTTTATAGTTAAAGAATTATACGCTTTTAGCAAACATTTCAGAACTAAAATCAATGTATCTATTATCATTCAATGACAATTGTTTTTTGTCTCAAACTAGGAACCGATAGGTCTAAATGAATTAAATCAGAAAGGCTTATTTGTGAATGACTATACTTAGCACCATCTATAAGCCCGCCTGCAACAGCTAACTCTCCTAAAATTCTAGATGCTGACCATTGCTGTTCTCGTAATTCACGGATTGTAATACTCTTTTGGCGTTTAGAAAGTCTATGGCCATCTGTATCTACCAAAAGTGGGGCATGACCATACTTAGGAACCACTATATTCTTATGGGGATAGCATTGTTGTAATGTATTATACAAATATAATTGCTGTCCCGTTGTATCGAGTAAATCATCGCCTCGAATCACTTCAGTTATTCCCATAGCTATATCATCTAATACGACTGCCAAATTATATGCGTACATACCATCACCACGACGTAATACATAATCATCTAGTTCACCTTCCAAATGAATATGCTGCTTACCTTGCCATCGATCATCAAACTCAAGATCACAAGAATCTATAGCAAGGCGCAAGGATGGTTCTTTGCTATTACATAACTCTTGCATTTCAAAATCACGTAAATGTCGACATTTTCCATCATAACGATGCACCACTTCGCCTACATGAGGTGCAGAAGCTATAGATTGTAGTCGCGCTCTATTACAAAAGCAAGGGTAAATTAGTTTTTCTAATGCGAGATATTCTAATATGTCTGCATAATATGTTTGTCTTTCACTTTGCCAATAAGATACTTCTGGACCACCTACACGAGGACCTTCATCCCATTCAAAGCCAAGCCATTCTAAATCATCTAGTAAAGCTTCCCCTAGTTCTCGTTTTGACCGTTGTAGGTCTATATCCTCCATACGTACAACATACGTTCCTTTTTGTTGGCGTGTAGAGATATATGATAAAAGTGCTATCCACACGTTACCAAGATGAATATATCCTGTTGGACTAGGCGCAAATCTACCTTTCATTAGAACTCTCCTATAGCAGAAAACAAGTGGCATATCCATTAAGAATATGCCACTTATACATCCGAAGATATGTCAAAGTAAAACTAAAGCAATATCATGTATTGATATAAACTTATTTAGCCTAAAGACACAATGTTATCAAAAATATTGCCTGCATCTTTAATTTTTTGTTCGTTACCCATTGTGCAAATATGATTATCATTTAATACAGGTTCTACTACATCTGCTAGTGCAACAACATCTTCTGGCTTACATGCGATTACTTGTTTACGGAACTCTACTTTGTCCTCTAATTTAGCACCGCTGAAGTACATCCCCATTGCACGTGGTCCACGCAACGCAGGTGTCATTGGCAAGTCTAAAGAACTCATAGTACCAATAATATACTTACGCATTTCACGATCAGTCAATGTAAAGTCACGAAGGTATTGAGGCAACTCTTTATATACATCTAAAGTTTCTAACAAGTTAGGATCACGATAACTACAGAAAATCATATTGCCATCATCATAGAAATTAGCAAATGCTCCGTAAGCACCACCTTGTACACGAATACGAATCCAAAGGTATTCATAACGTAAAATCGTTTCTAACACGCTCATTGGACCAACATGTTTGAAACCATGATCGATGAAGTTACCACCTTGTGCTACGTATTGAACCTTACCAGCTGTAACAATACCATCGTTGCCAGATAGACGAGTGATTTGTAATACATCATCACTCAATTCTGTAGCATCCCAAGTTTCAACGAAAGGTTTCATTAGGGTTTTAAAAGCTTCTAATTCGCCTTCTTCACCGACAAACATAATATCTACATTATTAGCACGGAAAATTTTTCGAGCTACTTCAGCTAATTTTTCTGGTAATAATGGCAAAGCTGCTGGATTAGATGCTAGCTCGCTGATTTTTTGATAGTACCCTAAATTGCCATTGTCTCTAAACTTGCCAACTGCAGATACTTGAGCCATAACGCGTTGACTTACGATGGAGTTACCACGGCGGAATGCTTCATTATCCCATATAGCTTTGCTTTCTTGAACAAGTTCAGTCAAACGTTGATCATCGCTATAATCAGCTTTTTTTACGACTTCATTAATCAAGCGACATAAATCTGGTAGTTTAGAATGTAATGCTTTCGCACGCACAATCATAAGAGGCGTAAATTCGTCACGCTTACCATCTTTGCTGATGGCCGTAATATCAGAACTCAATCCCCCTAAATTCATATTAATATCTTTAGCCAGTGCTTCATAACCGCGTTCAGAAGTATCAATACGACCGAGGATATCACTTAAAATATCAGCGTAGAATAGTTCCTCCTCAGTGAGGCAATTTAATTTAAAGTACAATCCCACATAATTGATACCCTTTGTGAAAGTAGGTACAAAATGAACTGTAGTATTGCCAATTTTACTTTCACGACGTTCTACGGCTTCAATATTAGGGTTTAAATCAGATAACTCGAGCAAAGGAATAGACGCAAGAGCTTCATCGCTATCTGGTGTTTCTTGACGAATTTTTAGGCGTTTAGTTTGCTCTACAATTGCTTCGATTTCTTCAGAGGTCATATTAGCTTTTACAGTAGCTAAATGTTCTTTAACCTCTGCATCTTTACGTTCTTGAAGACCACGTTCAGGATAAATAGATACAAGAACTTTATGGTTATTATTCAAGATGGAATGACGAATTAAATCTTCGAAATATGTGCCAGCTAAGCCTTTTCGAATATTCGCTAATGCCTCTTCATAATGTAATAATTCCAATGGATCATTATCGTATAGCCAATTATCCATCATACGAATAATATAGGCTAAACCGATAGGACGACCACCAAAATCACTTTCACGAAGAGCAAATTCAATGCTATTTAAAGAAGCTTCTAATAACTCTTTATCTAAGCCCTTATCACATAACTCTTGTAATGTAGACTCTACAATACGCTGTAAGTCAGCTTGTTTATCTAGATTAGAACCTGTAGCTTGTACTGTCCACATAGGTTGGCGAATGCTATCTAAGTAGTAGCCACTAATATCAGAACCAATACCAGCTTTCACCAGCGCCTGTTTAAGAGGTGCTGCAGGAGATGTTAACAAAGCATGTGTTAACACTTCAAATGCCAAGCTATGTTCAGGTGTTACATCAGGCAATACATACGCAAAGGAATGCAATGTACGATTATCTGTTGGCTCCTCAGAACCTACACTATATGGATAGCTCACTACTTTACCTTCTGTAAATGGAGCTTGTAGAGCTACCTCCGTATGAACGTCAATAGCATCGAAATGACTTAAGTACTCATCATTCAAGAATGCTAATTGTTCTTCAATATTCATATCACCATACAAGAAGATATAACTATTGGATGGATGATAATGAACACGGTAGAACTCTTGGAATTCTTCATATGTTAAGTCTGTAATATAATCAGGATCCCCACCAGAATCAACACCATAAGTTGTATCTGGGAAAAGCTCACGCATCATTTGGCGTTCTAATACAGAGTCAGGAGATGAGTAAACACCCTTCATCTCATTGAACACAACACCTTTGTAGGTAAGTTCATCGTCTGCATTTTCGAGCTCATAATGCCAACCCTCTTGCATTACGATTTCTGCATCTTCACGAACACGTGGGTAGAATACAGCATCAAGATATACGTCCATCAAATTATGGAAGTCTTTATCGTTCTTACTCGCTACAGGATACATCGTTTTATCCGGATATGTCATAGCGTTTAGGAACGTGTTTAAAGAACCTTTTACAAGTTCAACAAAGGGCTCTTTTAATGGGAATTTGCGAGAACCACATAGAACGGAGTGCTCCATAATATGTGCTACACCTGTACTATTATGAGGTGTTGTTCTAAAAGCAATATTGAATACTTTATTAGAATCTGGTGAATCGATATAAATTAAGCGAGCACCAGACTTTTCGTGCTTCATTTCATAAGCGGTACCATTGATCTCATCAATGCGCTCAATGCGGTCAAGGCGAAAGCCAGAATAAACCTTATTTATTTCCATGCTGTCCCTTCTTTCTATATAAATATAACTAATTTCATGCTAACAATTTATTATAACATATCGACGACCCTATATATAGATGTTAAGAATAATTATCGAAATACAAAACCCCACAGGCATACAGCCCATGGGGTTCATTTTATTTATTATGTTGCATTTGCCACTTTTGATTGCGGCGCAAGGTTAATAAGCCTTCTAGCACTGCTTGGAATTGTACAAAGCTCAATGTATAAGGTGGGTACATATCAGGTACCACCTTATAAGAAATAGTAACTTCGGCCTTATCATAATCATAGAAAATACCATGTAAATTACTTACTGTAGTATAACCAGTTTGAGCTTGCTCCAATGTTGGAATAGGCTGATTTTTAAGATTTCCTAGTAGATCGCTAATGAAACCTTCCTTACGACCTTGGTCATTAAGCATTTCATCCATAAAACTACGTAGACTATCCATGAATTAACCTCTTTGGTCTAACAATAAGCCGTTGTGAATTACACGAACAGCATCTTTAACGCGGTCTTCAGCAACAAGGCAAGAAATACTAATTTCAGAAGTAGAAATGATTTCAATATTGATGCCTTCTTGGCTCAAGATATCAAACATTTGAGCAGCTACGCCTGGTTGACCTAACATACCTGCACCAATGATAGAAACCTTTGCCATTTTTTCGTCGATGTTTACAGCTTCGATATCAACAGTTTTTTGTAATTCTGCTAATACTTCACGAGCTAGTACAACATCATCCATAGCTACTGTGAAGATAAGGTCAGTTTTAGGTTCACCTACGGCACGGATAGATTGAACAATCATATCAACGTCCACATTTTTTGCAGCCAATGCTTTAAATACAGTTGCTGCCACACCTGGTTTATTTTCAACGCCTACAAGGGCTACTTTTGCTGTATTAGTATCGTCAGCTACGCCAGTAATTACGTGTTTATTTGCTTCCACAGTATAATCCTCCCGAATAATAGTACCTGTTTTGTCACTAAATGTTGAACGTACGTGAATAGGTACACCATAACGGAAACCCATTTCTACGGCGCGAGGTTGCATTACACCTGCACCAAGACGTGCCATCTCAAGCATTTCGCCATATGTTACTTCTTCTAATTTGAAAGCCTCTTTTGCAACGCGAGGGTCTGTAGAGTAAACACCTTCAACATCTGTGAAGATTTCACACACATCAGCTTTCATAGCACCTGCCAATGCAACAGCAGTTGTATCAGAGCCACCACGGCCTAAAGTAACCATGTCACCATATTCAGTAATACCTTGGAAACCTGCAACTACTACAATATTACCTTCATCCAAAGCTTCAAACACGCGATTTGGATCAACGCCCAAAATACGGCCTTTATTAAATGTATCACTACTTGTAATACCTGCTTGGTCACCTGTTAAGGACATCGCTTTATGACCACGTTCGTTGAAAGCCATCGCCATTAATGCAATCGTTACTTGCTCACCTGTAGATAATAAGCGGTCCATTTCACGGCCATAAGGCTTAGATGTTACCTCTTTAGCTAATGCTACTAAGTCATCTGTTGTATCGCCCATAGCAGATACAACAATAACGATTTTATCGTCTTCTTTCTTCTCACGAAGGACGCGATCAACAATATTAAATATTTTTTCTGGTGTAGCTACGGAACTGCCACCAAACTTTTTAACGATTAAGGCCACAATAATCCCTCATTTAACTTATTCTACTAAAAATCAATATGCATATACTTTACCATAAACAAATAGCACTGTAAAGGGATACAAGGCAATTCATCCACTATATAAAAACAAAATTCTTTTGAGTGCGGACATAATTTTAGTGTGATTATTTCAGTTATCCTTACAATTTACATACAAAAAGACCAGCCCTAAGGCTGGTCTTTATTAGTTGATTAAGTTAATTAAGCAACTGTGATTTCTTTTTCGGATTCCCACAAACCGTGGATGTTGCAGTAGGATACAGCAATCAATTTACCAGATTTGTTCAAGGAAACTGCCAAAGAACCTTCAGAAATTGCGTGTACAGGGCCTTCGTTTGCAGTTGCGCCGTCACCGTGTACGTTGAAGGAAATTTCACCAACTTCGAATGGCAATTGAGTACCTTCAGCTACGAAGTACAATTTGATCCATTCAATGTGATGTTCTACAGTGTTAGGATGTGCGATGTCTTTACCAACGGACAATGTTACGTGGAAAGTTTCACCTGCTTTTACAGTGTCAACAGTTTCAATAACAGGAACGTGTTTTTCAGTAGCGAAATCGCCGGATTTAATGTAATCATGTACAGCCATAGTTAACCTCCTGGTTAGTCTTATATACATACTTAATGTCGAGAATATTTAGCACCTTGTGCTTATGACTATATTATACATTTTCGATATAGTTTTAGCAAGAACTTTTTCGAAAATTTTAGATTTAATTATTCCTATGACGTATAAGTTAAAACTCTATGCCTTTAGCAGCTTTAATACCTTTCTCATAGGCGTGCTTAATTACCTTCATCTCTGTTACCGTATCAGCCATATCAATGATTTCAGGTTTAGCATAACGGCCTGTCAAAATTACGTGTAAGCGCTCAGGTTTATGTTTAAGCATATCTACTACAGAATTCACATCAATAAGCTCATAATTAATGGCGTTATTGATTTCATCCATAATGATGAGGTCCCATCGATTTGAATTTACTTCTTCCACTAATGTGTGCCAAGCCTCTTGAGCTGCCTCTTTGTGACGTGCCAATTCAGCCTCGCCTACTTCATCTCGTTTATAGTAAATAAATCCCTTACCCATGGAACGAATTTCTACTTGTTCCCCTAATTTAGCAAGACCTGCTAGTTCGCCATAGCCATTACCACTTTTAATAAATTGTAAGATTAAAACCTTAAGGCCTTGGCCAACAGCGCGTAATGCAACACCTAAGGCTGCTGTTGTTTTACCTTTACCATTGCCGGTATTAACTAAAATTAAGCCTCGTTCACTCATAATTAGCTCCTTTTAGCTTTATACTTAGCGCATATATCAATAAAATGTTGCGCGCCTTCATCAGAGCCAGCAAAGTTCAAATGTAAATACGATGCTAATACATTATCTGTGGCAAATCCACCATCATAGGATTGAGGTTTACGGCCCCCTTCTAAGTGGAAGGCCCAAGGGAAGTCCTCTACAGTCGGCTCCATAGTAGAGAAATGGAACTCATGACCACGAAGAGATGTATCAGCAGCGCCTAACAAGGTATCTCGCTTAGCTGTAGCCGTAACATACCCTACTTTTTGCAGCTTTTGTTGCATAATGCAATTAGCAGGTACAATACCTACTGTATCATATACGGCGCCCTTAAAATCGTGGATACTTTCACATAAATACATGAGGCCACCACATTCTGCATAAATAGGCATACCTTTTTCATTAGCTTCACGGATAGATTCCTTCATTGACTCGTTACTAGAGAGTTGGAACAAGAACATTTCAGGGAAGCCACCACCAAATACAAGGCCGTCTACTTCGGGAATCACTAAATCATTAAGAGGGCTAAAATAAACGAGCTCGGCCCCCTTCTCTTCTAAGGCAGCTAAACTTGCAGGATAGTAGAAAGAGAACGCCTCATCATAGGCTACGCCAATTTTAACTCGCTTTTCAACGGATTTAGCATCTACAGCCTCCGGCAACTCGATAGCAGGTGCACTAGATGCAATATCCAACAATTGACCTAGATTTACCATTTTCTCAACAGCTTCGCGAATCGTGTTGATTGCCTCTGTTGGATCAATCTCAGTAACAGGTGTGAGTCCTAAATGGCGCTCTGGAGAGTGCATACGATCATCGCGATAAATAGCACCAATAACAGGTACACCTATTTTATCCATACCTTCACGAACCATGCGCTCGTGGTTGGCAGAACCTAAGCGGTTCAAGATAACGCCGCCAAAGTTTACCTCTGGATCATAATCACGGAAACCTTTAGCAATAGCTGCCGCACTTTCACCCATGGCCTTGCAATCGATAACAAGCACCACCGGTGCATTCAATTGTTTAGCAATTTGGGCAGTGGAACTAACCCCTTCTCGACCACCATCATAAAGGCCCATAACACCTTCAATAATAGCAAGGTCTACTCCATGCGCCATAGTAGCAAAGAAAGGATTTAATTTGTGAGGTGGCACGAGCCACGTATCTAAATTATAGCTGTCACGGCCGGATGCAATTTTATGAAAGCCCGGATCAATATAATCCGGGCCCACTTTAAAGGATTGCACCGTACGTCCACCATTTGCATAAGCAGCCAATAAGCCCGCTACAATAGTTGTTTTACCTACACCAGAGTTAGTGCCAGCAATGACAACACGTGGAATATGTACTGTGTTCATAAATATTACCTCGTAATACGACGTGTTTGTTAACGGTCCTTACGTTTTGCAAGGATTGTAGACAAGTAGTTGAGTTTAGTATCTTTTGGCATATTATCAAGGCCTACGAATACTTGCTCATCTGGTAAACCTACACGGCTAATCATAACCGCATCATCTGCCATATTGTGTTTAATCAATGTTTCTTGTACTTCATCAAAGTTTTTGTATACTTTCATGATTACTGCATCATCAGCTACGGCTAATACAGCATCAATTTTTTCTTTAGGTGCTGTAGCAGGAACGATAGCTAATACTTCTTCCTTCTCTACGATTGGATAACCAAGGTGGGAACCAATAGCACAGAAAGCAGTAATGCCAGGAATTGTTTCAATTTCATGGCCTGTATTTTCAATCAAACGATATACATACATGTATGTGCTGTAGAACATAGGATCACCCAATGTTAAGAACACAACGCTTTTACCTTGATCTAAGTAGGACAAGATAATGCGTTTTGCTTCTTGCCAGCCTTCCTCTTGTGTAGCATCATCCAATACCATTGGGAATACTACAGGAACGATTTCAGTATGTTCTTGAATGTATGGGGAAGCAATATTAAGTGCTACAGAACCATCTTTCTTTTCTGTTTTAGGTGTGATGATAATATCTGCTTCACCTACGATACGAGCAGCTTTCACAGTCATTAATTCAGAATCGCCAGGGCCTACGCCAATGCCATATAATTTACCTTTCATGGGGTTCTCCTATTCTTATAGTTACATTCTATTTATAATTGTAATATCTTTTATTATAACTAATTTATGCAAGATATACAAAACTACTATTTAATATTTGGAATTGTTGGACGATGTGAACTACGTTTGCCATACAAATCATCAATACAATCTTGCACATGTTGACGGAAGATATCTTGTATTGCTTCATATTCACCAAGTGCGCTATGGATTGGTTTAACTTCATAACCATAATCGGCAAGTTCATTAATAACGCTATCTTCTTCGTCACCAAAGAGATCGTTTTGTGCATGATCTCCAAGAACTAATAATAATGGGTGCACATAAATTGTATTTGGACGCTTCCCATCAAGCCATTCCCATGGCATAGCTACGTCTGCTACATATGGCGCATTTTCTAGCACCGCAATACGTACATTCGTAAGCCCCTCACGAATTAGTTTAAATTGTAAATTACCATATGAGGAATTACCAGAACCAAGGCCACCATGACCAACTAGTAATAAACCGTCGTCCTTAGAAATGTTAAGAGATTTAATGAATCGTTCAATTAAGATTTGGTAATCATCTGGATGCTCTTCTTGCCCTATGTAATATACGAGTGGTCGACCTACACGCAACACTTCTAGTTGCCCCTCCCCTTCATGAGCAAGGATATTATTTTTCAATTTATCAAACTCTTCACCGCCAGTGAAGTGAAGTGGTTGTACATACACATGTGTATACCCGTCTTGGATAAGTTTTTCTAACGCCCCTTGTTCAGTAGGCACCTCAATACCGCGTTCACGTAAACGTTTAACGATAATACGAGAAGAAAATGCTAATTCCACAGTATAATCTGGATAGGATTTACGGATATGCTCCACAACGGAATCAATATTATGTTCACGAGCACTGTCAACAGTGGACCCAAAAGCAACAACTAAAATAGCTTGTTTCATGGAAGTCTCCTTATCTAATTAATAATGTATCTTAATCATACCATAGACGACACATTAGGGGCATACCATAGGACGTATAAAATGGATATTATAAATATTTTTCATAGTAAAAGTAAAAATCCTCCTCATTGGATTTCCAACAAGGAGGACTTTTACGTATATAAAGGAGTGTGGAGAGATGTATGTCTAATTATGTAAGAGATCAATCTAAGAAATCATACCTTGTGCTTCCATACGAGAGTTTGTCATAACAGGTTTTACAGATTCACGAGGCATGGGACGCTTCCGATCAGACATGCGGATAGCTTGGCCTAAATGTTTCAAGAATAAATCTTGTACATAAGGGTTTTCACCAAGACCTTCATTCCAAATATCTACATTGTACCCTTCTTCAGCGAGCAATGCATAAATGGAGTCAGAGCGTTCACCGCCAAGGTAGTCCATTAAATGTGTAGAACCAATAAGAGCTAATGGTACTACTAACAAGTCTTTATGACCCATACGATCTAATAATGTAAGTGCTTGTTTAAACGTAGGGAATCCATTTGTAGTAAATACTACTACATTTGGTGCTGCACCGTACATAGCTTTCAATTGTAATGTGCTAAACTCCAATTGATTTTGACCATTTGCCATGAGAACTACAGATTTATTAAGTGCTTTTGTATTAACATGGCGTACGATACTTTCTAATGTTGCTTCATAATCGTCAGCATAGTTTTTTACACCTAATGATGTAAGTAACGGTTTACCAATATTTACTTGATTAAAACCATATTCATTGCTATGTAAAAACTTCAATGCTTGTTTACGCATTTGTTGGTAACACTGATCTGCTACTAATGTTACAGGTTGAATGTATACCTCATCGACACCCAACCGAGCAAAATCCTGCATAGCGTCTATGAAAGAAGAAATCTTTTCATCGTACTTCTCGTTCCACTTCTCTACTAATGCATCAGATAAGAATACACGGCGTACCTCCATATCCCTATACATGGAACGTACTTTTTTCTCTATACTGCCGATGGATTTCTCCACAGCATCTTGATAAATTGATCCAAAGGATGCAATAATTATGCCTTTCATATGTGACCTCCATATCGCTCATACATGATACAATCTTCATAACTGAAAATTGTTATCAACTACTATGTAATAATAGTACAAGATTAATGTATAGAAGTCAATGAGAAAAAATATCAAAATCAACCAATGTGATGTATAGTTACACACATGCCCCATAAAAGAATAAAAAATATAATGATAAACCTAATTCTATTTATAAAAGTATCACACATTCTCTTATCACTAAATATAACCTTACCAGAGTGACTGTTCCGCCATAGATCAAGTACACAAGCAATACAAAGGTATTTAATATAAAGATTACACTACCACTTTAATATAATCAGAACCACCCGTAAAACGGGTGGTTTGCTCACGGGCTATAAGCCCGTAGTACTAGGCCAGCGTCTAAAGGCGCTGGCTTTCACTACGTTCAAGCCGCATAGCCATTGACTCGTAACGTTCCCCTTAAAGGGGATATGTATTACTTGCTACCCTTAAAAGGGTCCTCATATTCTTTTACACTAAGTTTATCTTTCATTTGGTCATGTAACTCTTGCTCACGTATATATTTCTTTACTGTAGCCTCATTTAAACCTACCGTACTAACATAATACCCCTCGGACCAAAAGTGTCTATTTCCAAATTTATACTTTAAGTTTGCGTGTTTATCGAACATCATTAGTGCACTTTTCCCCTTTAAATATCCCATAAAAGATGAAACTGATATTTTAGGTGGGATTAATACTAGCATATGCACATGATCGGCCATAAGCTCCCCCTCTATAATCTTGACGCCCTTATATTCGCATAAACGTCTCAGTATTTCACGTAAACTATTTCTGTATTGATTATATATAACTTTACGTCTATACTTAGGTGTAAATACTATGTGGTATTTGCATAACCATTTTGTGTGCGCAAGGCTCTGTGTCTTTGTTGCCATATAAAATCACCTTTCTTTTGCATATAATGCGGCTTGAACACCTACATTATACTTAAGCAAGGTGATTTTTTTGTATAACTTTCGTTGCCACACCCGCATAGCGGGTGGTTTAATGATTCGCGACTACGTCGCGAACCAGTCTAAAGACAATAATAAAATGGTGTTGAACGCAAAGACGTCCAACACCATTTTTTAGATAAAAAATCACATTAATTTCTAAAAGAATACCACCCAAACAATTACCACACCATATAAAAATATAATTGCATGAATTATTAAAATTGAATTAATTATACTTTTCTTTTTTCTTTCATCATCAGTACTTTTATATCTATATCTATGTAACCATAATATACAAAAATACATAATAGCCGCTAATACCATACCTGAATAAAAATATGTATCTGATGTATAATAGTTAGTCTCATACAGTTTATTTATTAAGTATCCAGCAATTAATACAGCAAGCAATATAGACTCTATTAAGACTTGTGATTTATTCTTTGCTTTATACATAAGAAAAATATCATACAACAACCATATGCTAATGCCTAAAATTAATAAGTCATATATCATAAACTATTTCCTATTTCATAGAATATAAACCTAAAGGTTTTTTACAAATTGCCAAGATCCCTTACCAAATAATAAATAAACTACATACATATTTATAAATGGTATCAATAATCCTAATAGCCATAGCGCACTACTACCAGAATCATGTAATCTCATAATACCAAGTCTTACAATATATATAACTACCCATATATAGGCTATATCAAATACATATACTAATAAAACAGATATAAATTCAGTTTTCGGTAGAATTTTAGAAATCATCATTACCAATAAGATGAATAAAATAATGATTAACTGATAAGCTATATAATAATATAATATTTCTCCACGGCTTACTCGCTTTGATACATTAAATAATTGTAACGATCCACTTTCCTTGATAATTGATATAACTTTATAAAAAGAAAACCCGTCCTTAAATCTATTCCAATTCTCCAAGAATGGATAATGTATATATCCCCAAGTAGTTTTAATTACACCATCAGCCTCACCATATTTATTACGTGTATTCGTCCCAGATAAAAGCAATAATATAGAAAGAATACCGAATATAAAGCCTATATTTATATTTAAGATAGTTTCAATGGAATCCACATTACGTGTAACAGTAATAACATTTTCTGAGATATCAAATGGATTATAGAGAAAATATAGTATAATTCCTATCCATACCACAAGGTATAGCCATAAACGTCCTATATCCATAATACGTTGTAATGAGATAATGGCCAAAGCTAAGATAACAACAATATAATCAATTATTCCAACCAACTGTATATACTTATCACTATAGATATTAAACTTACCTATTATCATATTAGGCATAATAATAAACATTATAAAAACAATAAAAAGCGAGAAGAAATAAGACAGACGATCTAAACGCCAATTATATTTAAGACTACATATGTTAGACTGAAATAAAGCCCACTCATTTATTAATAATTGTATCAATAAAGCTCACCCTCACCTCTCCATACATTAAGTAAATAAATTTATTTACCAATTACTTGAAAAACCATAGTCATATAGCCTACGTCTACATAAATCATAGACAACACATAAACCTAGCAGCTTATAAAAATATCGTACATAATACCAATACAAATCATAAGTTGCTCCTCTATTTATATGTATATTACCCAGCACATAAATAAAAAAGATATTCTAGTATTATGTATTAGATCGTATACATTTTGTTTTAAAAGTATTTGTTCTCTCTCAATAAAACCAAACATAGTCCTTCTCTCTTTTATCTGATAATTTTATTTTACTAAAATTTTATATTTATTATATATCATATCTTGATGGGACGCCTACACAACTACAGTAATAAAAATGACGACCTGTACTTGTGCAGTGACATCAGGAACGAGGAACAAACAAGTATAGGTCGTCATTTTTAATTTATTTGTAGTAATGTTATTGGGTCCCATCAAAGTATGCTGGATATAAAGTAGAATAAAATTACTCATATATTCACACATTCATATCCTTATAACCAAAAAGAATATATTTATAAAAGCTAATACTATACTATATTTATCACATAAATTGCTTAAAAACCCTTAATCTTCCTATACTTCTAGGGGTATGGGGTTTATTGACACCCCTATGTTCCTTTGTTACGATTAGCTTAAGGTTATATATATGCAATTAATCTATAGTGGTCTATAAACCTATAACGATTTATATAAATTTATCTACAGCTACTTAGATCATTGCATAGACTTGTAGTTAAGTTATGGATAGGAGTATTAAAATGAAAAAACAATTAGCATTAGCATCCGCTATTCTAGGTCTTGCAGTATCCTTTGGTGCACCAGTTGTATCTCATGCAGCATACCAATTAAATGATGAAGTAAAAGATCCTACTCCAGCATTGAAAGAAGCTGCTGCAATTGGTGTTCGTACACACAATACTGAAGCTTTACAAAACTTGCCAAACAAAGATGCTATCGTTGTTATGAGCTTTGGTACAACTTATAAAGATACTCGTGCGAAAACAATCGATGCAACTGTAGATGCTATTAAAGCAGCTCATCCAAACACAAAAGTAGTTACAGCTTTCACAAGCCATATCATTCGTGATCGTATCCAACAAAAAGAAGGTATTACTTACCCAACTCCTGAAGAAGCTTTGGCTGAACTCAAAAAAGACGGTTACACTCGCGTTGCATTAGCATCCCTTGATGTAATCCCTGGTATGGAATACAACTACGATGCAGCAGTATATAATTTGTACAAAGATAACTTCAAAAAAATGACACTTGGTACATCTCTTATGTACTGGATGGGTCAAGAAAACCAAACTGACCAAGTTATTGAAACATTAAAAGCTGTTCAATCTCAATTCCCTAAATTAGGCAAAGAAGACGCTCTTCTTATCATGGCTCATGGTACCCCAGATCCTTCCAATGCTTATTATTCTGTAATTCAAGACCGTATCCATACTCTTGGTATGAAAAATGTATTTATCTACACAGTAGAAGGTACTCCAAATCTTGAACAAGTTATCCCTCAATTGAAATTACATGGTATTAAACATGTTACATTGATGCCATTCATGATGGTTGCTGGCGACCATGCAAACAACGACATGGCTGGTGCCGAACCAGATTCCCATAAATCCATCCTTGAAAAAGAAGGCTTCAAAGTTGACACTTACATCCATGGCTTAGGTGAAAACCCTAACATCCGTAACTTATTCGTTGAACGTGCTAACGAATCTTGGGACGCATTACAAAAATAATTAGTTTCATAATTTAACTAGTATCGTTATATAACGTACATAGGAGTACATCATGAAAAAATTACTACTCTGTAGTCTAGCTTTGGTCATGGTTGTACTAGCAATAGCTGGGTGTGGTAAATCCACATCCAGCTCTTCTGCTACTACGAAGGAACTTACCTTTAATGGTGAAACCTACACTGTACCAAAGGATCCACAACGCATCGCTGTTCTTTCAAACTCCGTATTGTCCATGCTATACGCAGTGGATGGCAAGGCTATCTCCCGTGCTAGCACAACAGATAAGTTAGCTCCAGATTTAGAGGCATTACCTGCATTGGGTCAAACGGCTAACATCAACATGGAACAATTGTTAGGTTTAAAACCGGATGTGGTATTGGGTTTGGAAAATCAACATAAAAAATATGAATCCCAATTACAATCTAACAATATTCCAGCCGTACTTTTCAATTACGATGGCATTAAGGATAATGTGCCAATGCTAACATTCCTTGGAGAGTTAACCAACCATCAAGATAAGGCTAAATCCGTTATTGCCACCTATGAAAGCAACATTCAAAAGGTAAAGGATGCTATTAAAAACCAACAACCTGCACGTGTTGCTGTATTACGTGCTACCGGTAAAGGTGTGACAGCCGAAACCGACGAAGCAGTAACTGCATCTATGGTCAAAGAATTAGGTATGACAAATGTTGTAACATCTCACCTAGATGGTACAACTAAGGATAAAACGGTACCTTATTCTCTTGAAACATTAACCGCAGATAACCCTGATATTATCTTCGTCGTTACCATGGGTAAAGAAGAAGAAATTACAAAGGCCATGAAGAAAGCTATGACAGATAATCCTGCATGGGCAAATCTTAAGGCTGTACAAAACAACCGTGTCATTTACTTACCATCTAAACTATTCCTACTTAACCCAGGTCTACAAACACCTGAGGCTATGGCTCGTTTAGTGAAAGAAGCATATGGCGTCGATGTGACATTTTAACATATCCTAACATACTAAAGAGGGCATTCCCCATTTCGGGAATGCCCTCTTTCACTTATAGTCTAGCTATCTACTCAACTAAACCTTTTACGCGTACATATTGTTTATCATCAAAGATATCGATTTGTACATCTACGGAAAATACATCTCTAAATAGTTCATCCGATACGATTTCTTTCGTTTCTCCAGCTGTCACTAAATGACCATCTTTTATAATGGCCATATGATGCGAGTATTGTACGGCTTGCGTCAATTCATGAAGTACCATCAATACGGTTAACCCTTGTTCATCATTTAATCGTTTTAACAATTCCATAATTTCCAGTTGATGATTAATATCTAAATATGTCGTTGGTTCGTCTAACACTAATAATTTTGGTTGTTGTGCTAACGCCATAGCAATCCATACTCGTTGCCGTTCACCACCAGATAAGGATGGAATTAATTGATTCCGTAAATGATTCGTTTTTGTAATTCCTAATGCATAGTCAACGATTTCTCGGTCTTCTTTAGCCGTATTCTTCCACCACATTTGGTATGGATAGCGTCCACAATATACCAATTCTTCTACGGTCATATCCTTTGGCATATTAGGCACCTGTGGCAGAAACGCCATTTGACGTGCCAATTCATTTTGTGAATACGACTGTAATGGTTTACCTAAAATAGTCACACAGTCACGAGGACTATGAATATATCCAATCATAGACCGTAAGAGTGTACTTTTACCACAACCATTAGGCCCGATTAAAGTCGTTATTTTACCAACAGGGACAGATACATTAATGTCATGTAAAATATGACGATCACCGAGAGTGACGGATAACTGGTTTACATCAATAGCCGTATTCATTAGTTATCCCTCCTCAATAGATATAAGAAGAATGGCGCCCCAAAGAATGCCATGATAATACCAACCGGTACCTCAATTGGGCTCCACATAACACGCCCTACCGTATCACTAACAACGAGGACGAGTGCCCCTAATAATGCAGAGCCGGGGAGCAAATACGCATAATCATTACCGATGATAAGTCGTAACATATGCGGTATAACGAGGCCTACGAAACCGATTAAGCCCGCAATACTAACGGCACCTGCTGCTAATAGAGCCGCAACAGCAGTCATAATAAACCGCGTTTGTTCTACCTTAAGACCTAACCCCTTTGCTGTTTCATCACCTAAACTTAAAATCGTAAGACGTTTAGCACCTAAACAGGCAAAAATAAGACCGACTAACGCGTATGGGAACAGAACCTCTACTTGAGGCCAACTGCGTGCAGCCAAGCCCCCTACCATCCAAAGTAAGGCTCCTTGCACACGATCTCCATAGAATACAAGTAGTGCAGAAATACCAGAGCCTAAAAAAGCAGCCACCGCAACACCAGCCAAGATGATACGGCTTGGACGTACACCATTCTTCCAAGCAAGAGCATATACCATCAACGCCGCAGCCATAGCACCTATAAAGGCGACGAGAGGCACAATATGATCATAGCCAGGGAATAGAATAAATATAATAACACCGGCAAGTCCAGCACCGGAGGAAACGCCAACGATTTGAGGATCTGCTAAAGGGTTCTTCATAACTGCCTGTAAAATGGCCCCCGATACAGCTAAACAAGCGCCAACTAATGCGGCAACAATATTACGGGGTAAGCGAATATTCCAAATGATTTGTGATGCTGTATCTGTTAGCTCACTAGCCCACAATGTGTGCCAAATCTCCGATAGCGACACCGGTGTGGAGCCCCAAATCAGCGAGATAATCATACTAGCCACGACAGCAATAATCAAAATAATAATAACTGATATACGAAAGAGTTTTCGTTCATTCAGAGAGTCCATAGTAACCTCTCCTTTCACCAATACATGGTGCTATCAGCACCCGTATTATACATATAAACCTCATACTAGATACAGTAAAACCCGAACCGCCAGCAGTATGCAACGATTCGGGTTACTTTTTATTTAGATTCTTTGCCTTCTACGAAGAGCATATCGTTGCGCTTTACATCTGTGTAAAGCAATGCATTACATACGGATGCTGCAATTGGGCTACCACCCTTGTTACCTTTTACAGTGATATAAGGAACTGGGGATACTTCCATCAAATAATCTTTAGATTCCGCAGCGCCAACAAAGCCTACAGGAATACCGATGATAAGAGCTGGTTTAATACCTTCTTCAAGAGCTAAACGCAATACTTCATACAATGCAGTTGGCGCATTACCGATAGCAACGATTTGGCCTTCTAATTGTTTGCCAAATGTGCGCATAGCAGCGATAGAACGTGTTACGCCCAATTCTTTAGCCATTTTAGCTACATTTTCATCTTTGATTAAGCAATGTACTTCATTACCACGAAGTTTAAGAGCCGGTTTAGAAATACCTGTGCGAACCATTTCTACGTCAGTGTAAATATCTGCACCATTGTCTAATGCTTCTATACCTTTTTGAACAGCGTCAGGGCTCATTTTTACGAGTTGAGCATATTCAACGTCACCAGATGCGTGAACTGTACGAGATACAACGCGTACTTCATCATCGGTTAAACCTAAATCCTTTACATAATCGTAAATGATTTCCATACTTTTATCTTCAATGGCTTTAGGATTTTTAACGTAATCCATTAGTGTCCTCCCATAATTTGAAAAATTCATCATTAGATGATACCACATGTCCTTCAATCTTAACACGTGGACGATCGATAACAATAACATGGATACCAAGATCCATAGCTGCTTGTAATTTCGTATCTGCCCCACCTACAAGACCAGAGTTTTTCATAACTACAACGCTAGCCTTTGTATCGTGGAACATGATGCGGTTCATATCGTAAGAAAATGGACCTTGCACTGCAACGATGCGTTTCGGACTCACATTGAGGTCTTCCATCATCTGTAATACCTCTGCTGTAGGCAAAATACGGGTCCATACTTCGCAATCTTGTAAGGCTTCAGATTTGGCAAAGATGTGCATTGTCTTACTACCAGTCGTCAAATACACATGGCTGTTATTTTCCTTAGCTAATTTGCCTGCTAAATTGGCTGCTTCCACTTCGTCTACTACGATATGTAATTTATCATAGTCTGGCAATGGCACCTCTTTACGTTCAAACCGAACAAAAGGAATATTCATAGCCTTTGCTGCATCTTGAGCCGTAGCTGTAACGATAGCAGCATATGGATGGCTAGCATCAATTAATAAGCGCACATTGTGCTCTGTAATTAAGTTCTGCATAGCCTCTTGATCAAGGCGCCCCGTATGCACAGTGATGCCTTTATGGGCAGCAAGCTCTGCCCCATATTGACTAACTACTGTAACGAGCATATCTTCACCTGTCCGTTTTTGGATATCTACCGCTAGGGTACGGCCATCCAAGGTACCAGCGATGACCCAAATCATAATTTGTAGCCTCGAGGTGTAATCATGCGACCATTTTCAACATAGGTTTGGCTGTTACCGATGATAACAAGTGTTTGCATATCTACTTCTTCGTTAGTGAAGTTTTCAAGGTCAGAAATTACCATATGTTGACCTGGACGACCTGCTTTTTGCACGATACCAACAGGTGTTTTAGGGTCGCGATATTTAAGAACGATTTCGCGAACTTCATCTAAGTGAGTAACGCGTTTTTTACTGCGTGGGTTGTACAAGGAGATAACCATGTCGCCTTGTGCGCAAAGGTCAGCACGTTTTTTGATAAGATCCCATGGAGTCATCAAATCACTCAAAGAAATGACTGCAAAATCATGCATCAAAGGTGCACCCAATACAGATGCTGCTACGTTTACAGCACTAAGACCAGGTACGATGTCTACGGAAGGACGTTTTTCTGCTGGTACTTTATTAGCAAGTTCCAATACGAGGCCTGCCATGCCGTATACGCCAGAGTCACCAGAGGATACTACAACTACTTGATGACCTTCTACCGCTAAATCAACAGCTTGTTGGCAACGATCAACTTCTTGCATCATCGCAGTACCTACAGTTTCTTTACCTTCGATGAGGTCTTTAATCAAGTCAAGGTATGTCAAATAACCTACCACGCGGTCAGCTGCTAAGATAGCTTCGCGCGCTTGAGGTGTCATAAACTCTTCATCGCCAGGGCCAATGCCGATTACTTTGATGTTACCTGTGCAATGGCTACCGTTGTTTTGGGATAAATTGTTTTGTGCTGTATTAGTGTTCGGCTCTTGGCCGCTAGTAATGCCGTTGTCTCGCATACGTTTCCTACTCCTATAGTTCCTTTTACAAAATTAGATTCTTTTAAATCTTCTTCTTTAATAAGTGGTGCCATCTCGTCCTGTGTATAGAACACGATAGGCCACCCCATAATTTGCATGGCCTCTAAGAGGCCTACTTCATCTTGTTTAACGATGACCGATGCAGCCGTTACAAGGCTCTTTGGTGAAAGCTTATGTGCTGCTAGCGACTGTTGTATGGCATCAAGAATTAATTCCTTCGGCGTATCTCGGCGACAGCCAATGCCCATCGTATACGTACGAGGGCGCAAAATCAATTGATGTCCATACTCGGTAATTACTTTGTCCGTAATGACTACGCGAGAAGCACCGTCCTCAGTGCTTTCATTCTTACATGGAATAGACTCTAGTTGATTCAAAGAAACAACATGAACCACACCATGTTCACCAATATGAGCTTTCGCCGCTTTCTCTAAATGCTCAGCATTTGGTAAGCTTGCATCGATATAATAATCAACCTGTTCTCCCCCAACGATGGCAGAGTTCACATTGATTAAGGTTTGAAAATCATCTACCAACAGATGCTCGTGGCGCGCCAACACGTCAGGCGCTGGCAACCCGTTTACATCCGTAGCAGTTGTAATAACAGGGTCCGCATCGATGGCCAGCGAAATGGACTGCGTCCATTCGTTGGCGCCCCCAAGGTGACCAGACAATAAGCTAATCACATGATGTCCTACTTCGTCCATTACGACTACTGCAGGATCCTTTGATTTATGCTCAATATATGGTGCGATCATGCGCACTACAATACCAAGTGCCATAATACACAGTACTTGGTCGTAATCCTTGAAAATCTGTCCAATATGATTTTTGAGGGAATCGAAATAAATAGCCTCACCACCGGAGGGACGGTTTTCCTTTTCAAAGCAATCCGCATGGGGAGCCACCAAAGACTTGATGCGTTGACCTAGCTTTGCACCTCGTTCAGATACAGAGAGAATAGCCGTTCTATTCTTCTTAGCTCCAGTCGTAGATGCAACAGTTTCTAGTTCTTTCATCATACTAGTCCTTAGCACTGCGGTACATGTGAGCAAAGCCTTTGTCGTAGAGTTTAGATAATTCGTATTCACTATCTAATACATGGCTTACTACGATCATAGCTTGGCGCAATACGCCTTCTTTTGCTACGATGTCCGCAATAGTTTCCAATGTGCCGCGGATAATGCGTTGGTCTGGCCAAGACGCTTTTACCACGATAGCCACTGGAGTCGTTTTGTCATAACCGCCTTCGATGAGTTCAGTCACTACTTTATCTAACATTTGAACGCTAAGGAAAATACACATTGTCGCTTCATGAGCTGCTAACATGCGCAATTTTTCCTTTGGAGGCATTGGTGTACGGCCTTCCATACGCGTAATAATTACTGTTTGAGATACATTTGGCAATGTATATTCTTGTTTCAAAGCTGCTGCTGTAGCAAGGAAAGAACTTACGCCTGGTACGACTTCATAAGAAATGCCCATGCCAGCGAGTGCATCCATTTGTTCTTGAATAGCACCGTAAATAGCAGGGTCACCTGTGTGAAGACGAACTACACTTTTACCAGCCTCAACAGAAGCTTTCATAACAGCTAACACCTCATCAAGGTTCATAGTAGCACTGTTATGAATTTCACAGCTTGGTTTACAAGCCTCTAAAATGGCAGGGTTTACCAAGGAGCCAGCGTAAATAACAACGTCTGCCTCTTGTACTAAACGATACCCTTTACGAGTAATTAACTCAGGATCCCCAGGGCCTGCGCCTACGATATGTACGTCAACCATATTACTCTCCTTCTGCGATACGCGTTGCAGATACGATGAAAATTGGACTCAATGGGTCTAACAAATGATATGGGCCAGCCTTACGATAACGGCTGATGGACATTTGGTAACCTTCATATGTGAAAGGACGACCTTTCAACTCTTTAAGGATTGTATAGCCAGTTTCCATTGTTACCGCTGTTACAACTAGACGTCCGCCAATTTTTAAAAGACGTTGCGCCTCGTCCATAATGCCAGTCATACCTCCAGCACTGCCGCCGATGATAACCGCATCAAGTTCAGGCAATTCTTCCATGCCTTCTGGAGCTTTGGATTTGATAACAGTCATATTATTAACATTGAATTTCTTCATGTTTTCATTGATAAGGTCGATACCTTTATCAAAGCGCTCAATCGCATATACATGCCCTTTAGGAGCTGCCAAGGCTGCTTCAATGGAGATAGAGCCTGTACCAGCACCTACATCAAGAACGATGCTATCCTCCTCGATGCGCGCCTCATTCATAACGGCTTTGCGAATCTCGCATTTCGTCATCGGCACGTCGCCGCGGATAAATTCCTCATCAGGAATTCCGAAAAAATGTCTCATCCTAGTACCACCATTACAGAATGACCAAAACCTTCAAGCTCGGTTAACACCTCTAACGTGGAGTCTACAATTTTTTCATCATCATAGCTCAAGCGCTCAAGGGCTGCTGCTCTCGTTTCTTTTGGCCAACCTGCATCTATTAAAATACGCGCAATATGCGCTGGATTATATTCAGGATCCGTTAAGAACCCCATCTTTTTACCTGCTTCATATACGAGTTTTTCAGGCGCTGGTTGGCGACCGTGAAAGCTCATTAAATCCGCATCATGCCACACCTCATTGAGTCGAGCGAAGGCAAAGGTCATAGAACTAATGCCTGGCACAACCTCAATAGGATTGGCAGGAAATTTCTTCTTTAAATATGGCAACAAGCTATAGTAGCCTGTATCACCACTAACCATAACTACAACGTCATGGCTATTGAGTTCATGCTCGATTTGCTCAGCTAACAAGCTAAGCTTTCCTGTTACAGGATATGTAATTTGGCCAGGCTCCTGAAAGTCTTCTAAGGACCGTTCACTACCGACCAATACTGTGGCATGTTTAATTAAATTAAGGCCTTTAGGTACCACATAATCAGGATTACCTGGACCAATGCCTACGATATACAAGGTATGTGCCATTGTTCAAGCTCTCCTATCTCTTTAGCATGCTTATCCATTGCCAAAATCTCACCTTTTAAGGTGGTAATGATGATACCTACCTCTGCCTCGTTAGCAATATATCGCTCACTACGCAAAGATGCACGATCTACAACGCGTTGGTATACACCAGTCAGTCCTTCTCGTTCTAAAATCGGGAACGTAGACTCTGTGGTTTGGCAATTAAATAACTCTTCACACACCGCTTGGGATGCCCCTTCTAAAGCAGCATAAGCTACGATACTTTCCATGCGGCCATCACTCATGCGATTGTGTGTGTGGAAACTACCACTAGCTAGTTTTATGAGCTTACCAATATGACCGATAATCAAGATACGTTTGAAGCCAATTTCAACAGCTTTTTCGAGCATAAAGCCGATAAAGTTACTCGTTTCGGCCATTTGGTTCTTATGAATACCTAATACTTGTTCAGCTAAATCTTGACCAATACGGCCCGGCACAAGAACAGCTGTTTCACAGCCATTGGCCTTCATAACTTTTAGCTGAGGAACCAAAGAGTTTTTGAACCCTTCTTCACTCATGGGTTTAACGATACCTGTAGTTCCAATAATAGAAATACCACCTTCGATACCGAGTGTATGGTTTAAGGTTTTCTTAGCTAGAACCATACCATTTGGCACGCTCACTGTTACCGTTACACCTTGACCATGAACACAATGCTCGTCGAAGACGATTTTCATCATCGCCCGAGGCCCTGGATTGATAGCCGGTTCTCCTGGGGGCATAGCAAGACCCGGTTTTGTTACCGTTCCAACGCCAAAGCCCGCTCGGAATCGTAGTTCACCACTATCATCAAGGGTCACCGTTGTTTCCACATCATTGCCATGGGTTACATCAGGATCATCGCCGCCGTCCTTCATAACGGTTACCTTAGCCTCTGTATCAGATAGTACCTCTACGGCTTTAATAGGTACCTCAATATACTGACCTTGAGGATTTTCAATGACCACTTGGTCCACGATGTTCTTATCTAAGAGGGCCAACAAACCAGCTTTCATACCTGCCGTAGCACATGAACCTGTGGTATAGCCACCCTTCATGTCCTCTACTCTCATAAGGCCTCCTACACCGATAGGGTTAGCGATCCTATGAAATCAAACTAACCCTATCTTTATGGACATATATTATTAGGAACGGAAGTTAACGAATTGCAATTCTACAGGAATATCCAATTGTTTTAACATTTGAATAACGGCTTGCAAATCGTCTTTGTCCTTACCAGATACGCGCACTTGATCCTCTTGGATAGATGCTTGTACCTTAATTTTCATGTTTTTGATTGCTTTTACTACTTCTTTAGCATTTTCTTTAGTAATGCCTTTTTTAATAGTAATGATTTGGCGAACTGTGGCACCAGCTGCTGGTTCAACCTTACCGTACTCAAGATTTTTAATCGCTACGTTACGTTTAACCATCTTGCCTTTTAATACATCGATAATGGCATTCAATTTATATTCATCATCACCGATGATTTTGATAGTGTCGCCTTCAAGACTAATTTCCGCTTTAGAGCCACGGAAATCATAACGTGTACCAATCTCTTTTTTCGCTTGGTTTACCGCATTATCTACTTCCTGCATATCCACTTCGGACACAACGTCAAAGGAACAATCTTTAGCCATTTTATACCTCCTACACCTGAACCCGTTGGGCATGGGGTTCACAGTATTACTTTCATCATCCTCATATTCCAAGTAAAAGTGTAAACGTACACCAAATCGGAATATATCTCTATAATTATACCTTATAACACGCTTATTTTCTAGGTAAATCGATTTTTTTAATTATAACTATTATTAATCATAAAAGGATTTATGCATCTAATAAATTCATTTCTAAAATAAAATTTAGCACAAAGAAATTATATTTATAAATATAATTTCCTTAAGAATAGAAAAGACTGCACTCTTTCAAATGCAGTCTTACCATTATCATTATAAAATTGTAATTTCATCGTATGTAGGTTGAACCACTAACTCGCCTTTAGAGTTAATAATCCCCCATTTACCTTTGATTTTTACAGGGCTGTAACCATGAGAGAAGCTACCTGTACCAGAAATATCTTTCATAACTGGAGTTTCTGTCACTGTACCATCAAGGGATAGGATCTTATAATTGCCCTCTTTGTTATATACCCATGTATATGTATCACCAAGGAAGGTTTTTACGTTCATAGATTTATCGCCTTTATAGATCACACGACCTGTAGCCATATCTACTACATAACGATTGGTGTCATTAGTAACAGACATTTCATGTTCGCCTACAAACTCGATAGTATCGTATTTAAACGGTACCTCTTGTTTGCCTGTCTCCATATCAAAAATACCATATTTATTAGTATCTTTATTTTTCAATGTTAACAATACATTATTTACATCAATCGTGCCAGCTTCGTAATTTCCAGGTTGAATTACATATTGACCTTGACGATTCATAAAGCCTAATTTACCTTCATTACGAACCAAGGTACCATGCTCTTCCATAGGGTATACATAATCGTTCTTACTATCGATTACAACAGCACCATTACGATCAATATAACCGCGCTTCATACCATCATCTACAAGACCACCAAGTCCATCAAGATATACGCCACCATTATTATAGAAGTAACCCATCCCTACAAGACCTAAAATACCACCAAGGCCAAAGTGACTTACCTTACGGCGGAATTCAGCCAAGCCATTTTTATATGGATATACTTCATTAGATGGAGCATTAAATAATACAGTACCTTTACCATCAATAGCAACAGTTTTACCATTAGTTTTTACAAAGGCACGATCCTCACTAAATTTAGTTTCTACATCAGATAATGCTTTAAATTGAGGCTGAATCACTACATTGCCATTAGCATCTTTAAATCCTAGTTTACCTTTTTCTGTGAAAGCTACATAAGAATCACTTGGATAGCTTTGACTAACAGATTTAGGATCAAAATCATTTAGCTCTTTAACAGCTGTATTCTTCTCATTAAGGCTGCTATATAAAGCTTCTTGCGCTTCTTTACCAGATTCTAATACAGTACCATCGCCTTTAATATGAGAAATTTTATTTTTACCTTCTTCAACAAAGAAAGTACCATCCTTCTTACTAGATGCATCTAAGGATTTATAGGCTGGAGCGAGTACAACTTGACCATTTGTACCTACGATACCCCATTTACCCTTTTCTTTTACAAGACCTAAATAGCCTTGTTGTAATAAGGAATCGTCCTTTAATACCTTCATAGCTTTTTTTACACCTGCTGGTGGCTCCTTAACAGCGCCAGAGATTGGTACAAACGTATCGAGTCGACCAATACCCACACCAACTCCGACAGATGTACTGCTAGAACGGCTAGAAGATTTTTCTGTAGTATTTGTTGTAGATGTAGATACAGTTGAAGTATGTTTCTCACTAGTTACACGCGTACTAGTAGATGTTTTTGTATCTTGATTTGTCACAGTGTTACTACTAGTGGATGTTGTTGTAGTTGCTGCAAAAGCACTTGTAGACATAGTCGCCAACACACAAGCGACTAATAAGGATTTCTTATTCAGTTTCATAAACCTCTCCTTTTACAAAGCAAACCATATACTCATCAATATATGGTGTTAAGATATTGAACGGCCAAAGCATTCAAATAAGTAAAATACCTACACATAAAAAATATATAAAAAATATTAATAAAAATTATACTATATAGTCCTCTATAAGACAATAAATTATGAAAAATTCTTCATCCATTATTTATTTGATATAATACTATATATGAAAACAGCAACTATTATCGACTTGATTGTAGATTCCAACGTACATACGCAGTCTATGAATCATATTATAAAACAACAGCATATTTCCCAACGTATGCGACGGCGTTTGCGAAATGACGGTATTATAACAGTCAATGGAAATGCAGCAACATGGAATACCCTCGTACATGGAGGTGACCATCTCGTTATGAAGTTAACCCCTGAACAAGAGTTTAGTTTAAGTCCTATGAACCTAGATATCGTATACGAAGATGAGTATATTTTAGTTATCAATAAAGAGGCTGGTATTCTGATGCATCCTACCTCAACAGTCCGAGATCATACCTTAGCTAACGGCGTTCTACATTACTACAACGAGACAAATCAGCATTATGATTTCCATCCTGTTCATCGGTTAGATAAAGACACCTCTGGAATTGTTATCATCGCAAAAACATCTGTAGTACAACATGCGTTTGATAAAAAGCGAACTCATTTTCATAAAAACTACGATGCTATTGTAGAAGGTCAATTACCTACTAATTCTATAAGCATTCAGTGGCCTATCGGACGTAAACCAGGCAGTATTATCGAGCGTTGTTGTACGAGCGAAGGTAAACCAGCTCACACAGATATAACGGTTCTTAGTAGTAATACCATTAGTCAAAATATGGTAGACCACTACTTCACTCATGTTCAATGTTTGTTACATACAGGGCGAACCCATCAAATTCGTGTCCATCTATCTCAACTGGGATATCCCTTGGCGGGAGATGATTTATATGGTGGTCATTTAAACTATATTGGACGCCAAGCACTCCATGCATCGCGTGTTAGCTTTTACCATCCCATGACAAATGAATGGTTAGAACTACAGGCACCAATTCCATCGGATATGAAGGCATTACTAACCTACTAAGGTAATCAATATTTACTAAATAAACACTAATACATAAAAATTAACCCACATGGGTCATAAAATTTGACGAATTTTATGCATAAGTTATACAAAAAATATTGGCCCTTTATAGTGTTTCTTGATATACTTAATTTGAATTGATATATGATTGCAATAACACTAGTTTTTTATCTAGCTCATATGCGCTAGAAATGCTAGCAGTCACAGTATTAATAACATGATATGACAGGCCCTATGGCCAAGGAGGACAACATGCCATTAGTTACTACTACAGAAATGTTCAAAAAAGCCTATGAAGGCGGCTATGCTGTTGGCGCTTTCAATGTAAACAACATGGAAATCGTACAAGGTATCGTAGACGCTGCAAAAGAGGAACAATCCCCTCTTATCTTGCAAGTATCTGCAGGTGCTCGTAAATACGCTAAACATATTTACCTTGTAAAACTCGTAGAAGCAGCTCTTGAAGACAGCAATTTACCTATCGCTCTTCACCTTGATCACGGCGATTCCTTCGAAATCTGTAAAGACTGTGTAGACGGTGGTTTCACATCCGTTATGATCGACGCATCTCACCATGACTTTGATGAAAACGTAAAAATTACTAAACAAGTTGTTGAATATGCTCACGCTCATGGCGTTGTAGTAGAAGCAGAACTAGGCCGTTTGGCTGGCGTTGAAGATGATGTAAACGTATCTGATGCAGATGCTCGCTTCACTGATCCAGAACAAGCTGCTGAATTCGTACATCTTACAGGCGTAGACTCCTTAGCAATTGCTATTGGTACTAGCCACGGCGCTTACAAATTCAAAGGCGACCCTTACCTTGACTTCGATCGTTTGAAAAAAGTTGGCGAATTGTTGCCTAACTTCCCTATCGTATTGCATGGTGCATCCTCCGTATTGCCTGAATTCGTAGCAAAATGTAACGAATTCGGTGGCAACATTCCTGGTGCACAAGGCGTACCTGAAGAAATGCTTCGCAAAGCAGCTCAAATGGCAGTTTGCAAAATCAATATTGATACAGACCTTCGCCTTGCAATGACTGCATCTGTACGTGAATACTTGGCTCAAAATCCATCCGAATTTGACCCTCGTAAATACTTAGGACCTGCTCGTGATGCTATTAAAGGCATGGTAGCTCACAAAATTAAAAATGTATTGGGTTCTTCCAACAAACTATAATCAATGGCTAGTGGATTTTTAAAAGGAACCTTAATTTTAACCATTGCCGGTTTCGTAGTGAAAGCCATCGGTAGTATTAACTGGATTCTTCTATCCCGCATCTTGGGTGGTGAAGGCATCGGTATCTACCAGATGGCCTTTCCTATCTATTTGTTACTATTACAAATTTCGAGCGCAGGTGTGCCGATTGCCATCTCTATTTTGACGGCAGAACGATTAGCCTTACACGACTTTGGTGGTGCTAAGAGAGTATTCAATATATCTTTTACAATGTTAACCATTACAGGCTTTATCGCCAGTCTTGCCATGTACTTTGGTGCAGATTGGCTAATCTCTAGTGGACTCATTGCTGAAAGCCGTGCCTACTACTCTATCATCGCGCTCGCTCCGGCAGTATTCTTTGTAACGTGGATTTCCTGCTTCCGCGGGTATATCCAAGGCTATGAAATGATGACGCCAACGGCGGTCAGCCAAATCGTAGAACAACTGTTACGTGTTATCGTCATGCTCGGTGCTGCAGCTATCTTGTTGCCTTATGGTCTACCGGCTGCTGCAGGTGGTGCTAGCTTAGGTGCTGGTGTCGGTGCCTTTGGTGCCTTTCTAGTGCTCTTGTACTATTACTATAAATTGCCTAAGGCAAGTAGTACTGGTGAAAGCTACGATGGTCCCCGTGAATCAGCTAAAGAAATTTTGTCACGACTCTTAACATTGTCTATTCCAATTTCCTTAGCAAGTATCATGTTACCACTGACGGCTAACCTCGATTTGCTCATCGTACCACGTCGACTCTTAGATGCTGGTTTTCCGATGAATGAAGTAACAGAATTGTTCGGATATCTTACAGGTATGGCAGTGCCGCTCATCAACTTGGCTACCATTATTACAGCGGCTCTAGCAACAAGCATTGTACCAGCTATCTCTCATGCCTTTGCAAAACGCGATCATCAAGGTATTTATGAACGTACCTCTGGCTCCATGAGATTGACATTTATGGCTACTGTACCATTTACGGTACTATTATATGTACTTGCTGCCCCAACAGTTACCTTGATTTATAATGCACCTAAGGCAGAATTAGCTACACAAATCACTGCGTTCTCTATCTTCTTCCTCGGTGTACACCAAGTAACAACAGGTATCTTACAAGGTCTCAACAAACCGCGTATTCCTGTAATTAATATGGGTATTGCATTAGTTATCAAGGTCATCCTGAACTGGACACTAACGGCCATCCCATGGCTTGGTATCGGTGGTGCCGCTTGGGCAACCGTTGCTGATATTGGCTTTGCAGCGTTACTCAACTTGATTTACATCAAAAAATACACAGGCTACTTCCTCGATATTTCCCTTCTATGGAAAAATGTGGTCAGTGCCGGTGTCATGGGTATACTCATCTTTATGAGTTACCACTACTTAACAGATTTCTTACCAATGTGGATTAACTTCATACTCACTGGTATAGAAGGCTTATTGCTCTACGTTATTATCATGGTTCTTTTAAAAGGACTTAATAAAAACGATGGTGCAAGCATGCCACTTATCGGTAGATTCTTTAGATAAACATAACAAAAGAGGTTTAACACTCAAGTGTTAAACCTCTTTTTTACGCTACTAACTTTACACTATCTTTTTTATTGTATTACTTCTTATCATTATGTGCTTTTTTATCTTTCACAATATCTCTAATAGTAGGACTTGTTTGTAGTACGTCTAACATTATAGGCGAAATACCTATACCCACAAAAGCCTTATCATTCCACGCTTTGCTATGTTTAGCACCTACATATTGAATCACATCTCGCAATTTATAATTACTTACATGAACATCATGAGGTTTATATAAATAATACGTATAAAGATACTGATCATCATATAATACCATTCCTAAAAGAGTTCCTTTATCTTTGGTAACTTCAAAGTATAATGCTGGAACGCCATTATTCCAAACTGTGGCATACTGTAATCGTTTATGACCTTGTAAACCTTGTTTTTTAACAACAGACCGTAAGTAGCTATATAAAATATTTTGTTTTTCAACACTAGCACCTTTTATAAATGGTTGCTTACCAAGTACAGCTTTAATACGTCCAGACATATAAATATCATATTCAGCTGGGCCTATAACCTCATGTTCCTTGAATTTACTATTTTTTAATACCCTAAATGTATAAGGTCCTAAATGAACTGGATCAGTATATGCTAACACATCACTAGCTGGCTTAATAGAAGGTAAAACAAAATTAGCCAAAGGTCCCATTGTATCTGAGATGGAACGTTTAGTATCATCTTTAATATAATTTTTTATAATATCTTTATTAAGGGATTGACCAATATGATAAGAAAGATTAGGTGTTTTCGGTAATGTAAAATTGATTGTCCCCACAACCAAATGATCATCAAAGCCGATTACATCCCATGTTGCTTTTTCAAGTCCAGGATATGTAAATACATCGCCATCTACAAATCGAACCGAATCTTTTCTCTTTTCTAATCTCTCATTCAAGGTATTCTGTAAAAGAGATTTATTTAAATCAGTATATTCTATATTTGTATCTTCCCATTTAGAGCCTTTAGGCTGTTGTCTTGTTTCATATCTAAAATCAGATACGGCGCTAATAGTTCCTCCAACACTCTTAATAGTAGACTTATCCATATGTTTAGGATCAATAGACCAACCTACTATACTTTCTTTCGAGCCTGTAAATTTAATATCAGCCCCATTATCTGTAATAATATATACAGTCCTAGAATGATGGATTGCTCTAGTCAATTCTTGTACAGAATAAATATCATCATCTAATTTTTTATTATCATAATTTGGCTCATGTTGTGCCCATTTTTTAACTTCAGACTCTTGGTAGTCATCAACCTTCTTAGCAAATTCTCCTTGAATCCGATATTCTTGGTAAGCTTCTTTCGCAATATCTGGACGAGCTCCAGGGATATTAACATCAATGGCCTGAGATATTCCTATAGCCCCCATAAAGCCAATACAACTCAACAATAACAAACGTCTTAACTTCATATCTCTCTCCTTAAATACATATATTTATTTATAATTTTAACACTTATTTTATATTTCATCAATTTTACTTGTATAGAAAAAAATATAGGCAAAGAAAAAGGTCTGACTATACAGTCAGACCTTTTGTTTATGCTGTTATTCCTATCATTGTAAGTATTTCCATAATAATTGGTATAACTACGGCAAAGAGTATGGTACTAATCATTACAAGGCCTGTAGCAAAAGGTAAATCAGATTTTGCTTCGTTTGCCACAATTGGCAATACGGCAATAACAGGTCCTGCCGATTGTGCTACAAAGGTTATGATCGCAATAGGTTCTAGAACTATGCCTGCACCATATTGTAGTGCCATAATGACACAGAACATAATAATTGGAGAGATAACAAATCGTCCTATGATACCACCAATAGAATCCTTATTGAGGCTCATACTCTTAAGTCCCGCATCATGAAGTACAATACCAATATAAATCAAGGATAATGGGGTTACCATATCTCCTAAGTAATTCAATGTAGTATGTAAAATTGGTGCTAAAGGAATTTCAAAGAATAAGAATATCAAGGCTACAAAGAAGCCTAGTAATGGTGGAGGTAATAACTTCTTCAAATCAAATTTAAACTGTTTCCGCTTTGTTTCTGTAGCTACTTTGCTATTATTTATACCATCAGCTTTGTTATTATTGAAACCTAATTCGGCATTGGGCAGTGGATCTAGTTCTATAAGGAATACCCCTACCATCCATACGGAAATAGTGTTACCGATATAATATAACAAGAAATATGGTAGTGCATCTTGACCAAAGAGTGCAATTTGCACTGGCAATCCAATGAACAAGCAGTTATCATTAACTACCATATTGATAAAAATGCCACGCCTACCTCGAGGTACTTTTAGTACTTTCATCATGATGAAAGCAACGATATAGGTAATTACATAGGTTAATGTAACAGCTAGCATCCCATATCGTAAGTCCCATAAATCCGATGTATGTAGATGATGTAATACAGATATGAAAACACCGGCTGGTAAGGCAACAGACATGATAAATCTAGATAGATTACCACTAAATATAGGGTGAAACATCCCTCGCCCTTTTAATATATATCCCAACGATATAAGCAGTACAATTGGTATAATGCTCTGTAAGGATGTAAGAAAGACCATAGTAAACCTCCCGTACAGTTTATTCGTAATCTATCATACCATGTTTTTACCAAAACAGATACGAATATAATTATTCCTATAAGAGTAATATGAATTCCAAAAAATGTAACAATGTTAACATATTTTAGAATGTATAAGTTTTATAATTAATTGCAATAGTAGTATTATTTATTCACGAATATTTGATATACTTAAACTATACTAATTGTACAAATTTTTACACATATGAGGTGATATTATGACAAAACCATTCATTGGTGTATCAGGCAATATCTTACGGGATACTAGTGGGGCTTACGTAGATTTATTGCGTTCCTACGTAAATCAAGACTATCCACGTTCTATTGAGGAAGCTGGTGGCATTCCAGTAATTATTCCATTCACTAAAAATCTTGACGTGGCTCGCGAAACAGTAGCAAAACTAGATGCCCTATTATTATCTGGTGGCCATGATGTATCTCCCCTAAATTACGGTGAGGAACCATTACAAGGCTTGGGCGACGTATTTCCAGAACGAGATCAATTCGATTTTGCATTACTGAAAGCAGCGGAAGAAAAACAAATTCCTATCTTTTGTATCTGCCGAGGCATTCAAATTTTAAATGTATATCGTGGTGGCACTCTATACCAAGATTTGAAGTATGACGAAAACTGTACGATTAAACATTCACAAAACCAAACACCTTCTCTTGGGACTCATACAGTAGACATTGAGTTTGAATCAAAATTAGCTAGTGCAATTGGCCGCTCTACATGGATTACAAATTCTCATCATCATCAAACAGTAAAGCATGTTGGTAAAGGTTTACAAGTAGTAGCTAGAGCTAAGGATGGTACTGTAGAGGCATTAGAGGACTCCTCCTATCCTTGGTTAGTAGCCTGCCAATTCCATCCGGAAATGATGTCTGAAACAGATGACAATGCAAAACGTTTATTTGCTTCTTTTGTAAAAGCAGCTCGAGACAATAAAACTAAATAGTAGGAAGGTTTTAGTATGAAAGAAACAGGAAAATTTGGCTTTTGGAGTATTGTACTCCTAGGCATCAATGGTATTGTAGGGACCGGTATTTTCCTACTACCAAACAAAGCGTATTCTATCATTGGTTCAGCTAGTTTAGGCGTCCTGCTATTTGACGCCGTTATTGCAGGCTGTATCGCCCTTTGCTTTGCAGAGGCAGCTAGCCTATTTACACGTAATGGTGGCCCTTATCTATATGCAAAACATGCATTAGGTGACTTTTGGGCCTTCGAAGTAGGCGTTCTTAAATGGATTGTAACCGTTATTGCCTGGGCGGCCATGGCCGTTGGCTTTGCTACAGCACTAGGTGCTGCCGTACCAGCGTTAAGTGGTGATTTTGCAAAGGATGTCATTTCATTTATCTTGATTGTAGGTCTTACCATTGTAAACATCTTTGGTGTTAACGTATCTAAATTCGTTAATAACTTAATTACCATTTCTAAGCTGGTCCCTCTTGCTCTATTCATTGCGATTGGTATCTTCTTCATTAATGGAGCTAACTTTACACCAGTCTTCCCTCAAGACGTATATGTAGATGGATCATTTGCTCAAGCCGCGGTTCTTCTATTCTTTGCCTATACAGGGTTTGAAGTTATTGCCATTGCTGCAGAGGATATGAAAAATCCTAAGAAGAATTTACCACGTGCTATTATCATGTGTATGCTTCTCGTATCCGTTCTATACATGGCAATCCTTGCCGTGTCCATTGGTGTACTTGGTACAGATTTAGCAAATACTAAGGCTCCAGTACAAGATGCATTCAATGTAATCGTTGGTCCTGTTGGCATGTATATCGTATTAGTAGGTACCTTAATCTCTATGGGCGGCATCAACTTTGCTGAAGCTTACTATGCACCTCGTGTAGCTACATCCATGGCCGAAGATGGCATGTTACCAAGTGCTTTGGCAAAACGCAATCGTTACAACGCACCATATGTAGCAGCTATTGTTACTGCCATTGCCAGTGTATTACTTGCATGGTCTGGTTCCTTTACTACACTAGCAGCTATCAGTGCGGTATCTCGTTTTACACAATACCTACCAACATGTTTGGCTGTTATTATCTTCCGTCGTAAATGGGCAGACAAAGCTCGATCCTACACAATCCCTGGGGGCTATTTAATCCCAGTCATCGCTATCGGCACATCCCTATGGATGCTCGCCCAAGCTCAAACTAATCAATTACTTTGGGGTCTAGGCGGCTGCATCATAATCTTGCCGTTCTACTACTCCTACTGGAAAAAGAAAAAAGCTGGTCTCATTAAGGACCATGATGAAATGTAAATACTACCAGTTAAAAATAATTATTTCTAATTAAATTTAAAACTACCAGTTGTCATGTTGTTTTGTAAACCGATTTTCAATAACAGGAGATCGATCTACTACAACGTGAACTTAACTGGTAGTTTTTTACATTTCTAGACTAAATATAATACTTTTAACTGGTAGTATCTCATTAATCATATATAGTTGGACTAAACATAATTCTTTTAACTGGTAGTATCTCATTAATCATATGTAGTTAGACTAAACATAATAGTTTTAGCTGGTGGTATCTCGCTAACCATATATATTTAGACTAAGTATAGTACATTTTACTGATAGAGTTAATTAAAATAAATCTTCTTCAGTAGTTGTTGTCTTGGTTAGTTCTTCTTCAATATAGCCAACTTCATCAGTAGCTTCGTCTTCGTCGCGTGTGTCGATATAGATACTAATAAGCGCTAGTGCGCCTTCTTCATTGAGGGTTGCAATGGCACTCATAGGACCATAGGTTAAAATAAGGCCATCTTCTTCATCGCGAATGATATGAGGTACCGCATCAAAGTGTTGGTTCATGAGCTGATCAAAGTAATCTTCTACATCAAGGCCACTTTCAAGGGTGATGGATTCAGCATCGCCTTTTTGGAATACAACACGTGTGTCTTCATCTATATATTGGTAAAAATCATCTACATCAACATTCCCGGTTTCAAGCCACATGCTGAGGGCTGTAATCCAATCTTTCACAGTAGTTGGTGCAGAAATAAAAGCATACTCGCTTTCATCATCGCCAAAACGAAGATCATCATACTCAATACTATAGTTTTCCTGACTAGAAACAATGCGGTCTACAAGGCCTTCATCATTTACATCTACAAAAATCATATACACATAGTTATCGCCGCTTTCATAAGAAACAGTCAAACCATGACGGCCCTCATGGAATAGCGCATCCTCCTCATACACATCGGTAATATGCATCACCTTGCACGTAACAGGCACATTATCAGCCTTAATAGACTCAGTCATAGAGGATAAAAACTCAATACTTTCATTACGATTGCGGCCAATAATACCACGCCCTATGGACATGTACTCGCAATCCTCGGCTAGAATATTTTCAATGCCGTGAATATCTGCGGATTCGAGAATAGATTTTATCAATAAAAGAGCTTGTATTTCAGTCATACTACGCCTCCTATACGCTGTAATTAATACTGCTATTATTGTAACACAATTATAGTAACAAATACGGCTATTCTCTTGATTTTCTCCATATTTATCATATACTTATAAAGTACATATTGATTTAACATCGGAGGTCCCCATGAAATATACAACCATCGTTTTTGATTGCGACGGCACATTGCTCGATACGGCTACAGATTTAGCGAATGCTGTAAATCATGTACTACGTACACATAACTTCCCTGAAAAGTCTCTAGCAGAGGTAAAAGCAGCACTTGGTAATGCAGTAACGTACTTGATGCGTCAATGTTTACCAAGTTCTGTGGCAGATAACGAATTAGCTCCATATATTGAGGAGTTCAAAACCTACTATGGAGAACATCTAAAAGATACTACAGCACCGTATCCTGGCATCTTAGATATGCTAGATGCATTGCGTGAAAAAGGCTATAAATTGGCTATCGTATCTAACAAAATCCAAGAAGGTGTAACGCCTCTCAACAAAGAATACTTCGGTGATCGCTTACCTGTTGCTATTGGTGAAAGACCAGGATTACAACGTAAACCAGCACCAGACATGGTACTCCAAGCATTAAAAGAGTTAAACTCTACGCCTGAAGAATCTATCTATGTTGGTGACTCTGAGGTTGACGTTGCTACTGCAGAAAACTCCGGCCTACTATGTATCGGTGTTACCTGGGGCTTTAGAGAAGAATCTCTCCACCAAGAATTAGGCGTAACACACATTGCGCGTAAAGCAGAAGATATTCTAAGCATTGTGGAAAACTTAAATAAATAACATCCTAAATTATAATCATTAATCTATAACAAATTCATATAAAATAAACGATTTACTTCTTAGTTACATTTATGAGGCAGTACTTTCACATGTACACGCCGTCAATTCAATAGTTAGTGTATTGAACTTAAGGCCTATAAATAGCTCCATTCTTAGCTAATCTTATAGAGATTGGCGGTGAGGTTTCCATAAACTGAATCATTAGTATGATATAATATTATTTTGTATACTAAGTTATGTATTTGAAAGGAGGAAAATATAATGCAACAATCATGGAAAATTGCATTTGCCTACATAGGCGTTATTGTAGGTGCAGGACTCTCGAGTGGACAAGATCTTCTACAATATTTTATAAGTTTTGGCCAAATAGGTCTTATTGGTGTTCTATTACTAGGTCTATTAAATGCCGCATTTGGTAAAATCATGCTTTCTTTGGGGAGCTACTATCGTGCAGACAATCATGAAGAAGTTTTTACACAGATTTCCCATCCGATCATTACAAAAATCCTTGATTTTGTTCTAATCGCTGGTAGTTTTATTATGGGCTTCGTTATGATAGCCGGTGCAGGATCAAACTTAGAACAACAATTTGGACTTCCTTTTTGGGTTGGCGGATTAATTTGCTCACTTTTAATCATAACCGTATCATTTATGGACTTTGATAAAATTACCAGTGTTCTAGGTGTTTTTACACCTATTATGATTGTAATGATATTCATCATTACAGGTTACTCTTTTATTGGTAAAAGTCATGATTGGACTACATTAGAGGCTATAGCCCACACAATTAAACCAGCCACAAGCAATGTATGGTTTTCTGTCATTAATTATTATTCTCTATGTGCTATGACAGCTGTTTCTATGGCCTTTATTTTAGGTGGTTCTGTTGTTCGTATTGGTATTGCTGAAAAAGGTGGTACTCGTGGCGGCCTATTAGTCGGATTAGTTGTTTTTATAGCTGCTATCTCTATTTTTGCCAATCTAGATACAGTAAAAGATGCAGATTTGCCGATTCTTGCTATTGCCAATCAAATTCATCCTTGGCTAGCATATATATATGCAATCACAGTCTTTTCACTTATTTTTAATACAGCATTCTCTCTTTTTTATTCTATTGCTAGACGTTTTGCCAACGGCAGCACAAAAAGAATGAGAATTGTTATTATTTCTGTAGTAATTATAGGATATATATGTAGTTTCTTTGGTTTTAAAGATTTGATTAGTATCCTCTACCCAATTCTCGGTTATATGGGACTATTACTCCTAATTATTCTTATTTATGGCTGGCTCCGTGATCGTAAAGATATCATTATGGAAAAACTCTTTCGAAGAAAGATGCTCCATTTATCATTAAAAAAACATAGTCCTCACAAAAATCTTTCAGAAAAAGAACGTGAACTATTCCATACATTAGGTGATATTAGTCAAGCAGATACAAAATCTCTTAAAGAAGATATTCATAATGAAGCAAAAGAAATACTTTCAAATACGGAAACAGTTCAAGAGCTAAAAGACTATGTAGAAGAGCATCTCTCAGTAGATGAAGAAGTTATACATCAAAATATCAATATTCTACAAGAACAACAGGAAGAATCAAAACCAACTGAATCTTCTAAAGATAGACCTATCAAAAAGTCCAATATAAATAACAATGAAGTAAAATGAATAACGAGGAAATAATGACAGGTGTGGAATTAGAAATTATACTAAAAGCTGGAAAAATACTACTTAGCAGTGGCGCCGAAATCAGTCGTACAGAGGATACTATGAATTACATAGCAAAAGCTATGAATTTTAAAGATTTAGAAGCCTACGTATCAAATAGAGGCATTTTTGCAACTGCTAAGAAAGCTGATGGAACTGAAATTACTCGTATTTATAACGTTCCTGAAGTCGATATTAACCTCAGTAAAATTGAATCTGTTAATGCTCTCTCCCGACGTATCACACAAAAAAATATTACTATTGAGGAGATTGAAAGTGAACTTAATCAAATTGATACCATGTCAGACTATTCTTTTTTTTGGAGATTAGTAGCTTATACGTTAGGAGCTTCGGGCTTTAGCTATGCAATTGGTAGTTCTATAACAGACTCTATAATTGCAGGTATTATAGGCTTAATATTAGGCGTCTATATGTGTACGATTAAACGCATACTTAGCTCTGATGTATTGATTACCATTTTAGGTAGTATTCTAATAGCCTTATTGGGTAATCTCTTTATCCACTTTGAATTAGGCTCCAACCTATCAGTTATATTACTAGGAGCCATGATTGACATTGTTCCCGGAGTTCCTTTTGTCAATGCTATTAGAGAGTATAGCCAGAATAACTATAATACAGGAATAACCCTTATGATGGGCGCGTTACTTACCTGTATTTCAATGGCTGTAGGGGTCGCAGTAGTACAATCACTACTCTTCAACACACAAATGATTCCTCTTTATACCTCTAATTTAGATACTAATTCCTTAACCTCTATGTTTATGCGTAGTATAATGGCTGGTATTGGTACAACAGCATTTGCAATCTTATTCCGTGTAGCTAAACAACATTTTATCGATTGTACAATATTAGGATTCATCTCATGGTTCTTGTTCTTAACATTATCTTCACTACAGTCTAATGTTATGCTCTCCATATTCATCAGTGGTTTTATCATCGCCATAGCATCAAGAATATTGGCTGTTAAACGGAAATGCCCTGCTATAGTTTTCCTAATGACTAGCTTATTCCCTTTACTACCAGGGCTCAGCTTTTATCGATCCATTTATTATATGCTAATGGGACAAGAAACTATTGCCATTAGCTTCGCAAAAGAATCCTTTTTGATAGCTTTTACAATTGCTATATCTATCGTAATTGTAAAACATATAAAACCACCACGAATCAAAAAACACACTTATAAGTAATATAATCTTATAACAAATTCATGTAAATTAAAGCATTATAAAAGAGGTTCCTATAAGTCACTACTATGACCATTAGAAACCTCTTTTATTTATAACTATATTGTGCTAATTAGATATCACTTATTTATAACTGAACTGCGCATCCATAATCATTTGACGCAACTGCTCAATGCGAACACCATTTGGTAACTTGTCTCTATAAAACTGCAAATTATAATAGTAACGAGTATCTTCATAATCAGTAACTAATACCATATCCGTCCTATTATGTAATGGCCAGCCATACATAAATTCGGCTAGCAAACTACGCACACCATCATTATTGACCTCTATTACATCATGCTTAACAGGCAATACCATCTTAACTGTAGGTTCAGGAACCGTCCTATCTTTAACAAGCTCATTAACCTCAGCATCTAACGTGGAACTCGTACTATCGATAGATCTAGCCTTTACATGCATAAATACCCCATCAGAGGTTCTAAACGCCCTACCATCAATGTCCTTTGTTTCCCCCTGCGTTTCAATAGCATTCTTTAATACTCGGAATTGATACGGTCCATAAAACTTTGTATCCGTAATAGCATCTAATACCGCATCATATTGACCATTATGTACATTCGTAACATGCATAAGAGGTTTAATATCATTAGCTTGTGAAAGCATCGGTACGGCTAGACACAAACCTAAGCTTATTAATGTAATACAACGTTTCATATGAGTCTCCCTCTCCCTAAAAACTATTATCTTATTTGTATTGTAACATAATTAATCTATTCTATTACAATATTCAGCCTTTGCTAATCTTCTAGAGATTGGTGGTGATCAATATGAGTACATTCAAAGTGCTATCGTTAATGATTTAGTTTGGTATACTTGTGGCTACCAAACCATTTATAACTCACTCTGATATCAGTTATACATAATTAGAAGAGGAGTTATCTTAGACTTTTTTATATTAACTAATGACTAAAATCCCCTTAATTACTATTTATAAGTAATTAAGGGGATTCATACTTGTAGCGACCATTATTATAGCAGCAAATTGATTGTTTTCTAGCTTAAGCTATTTTAATAGTCATGAAAAAGCCCGACAAAACTTCTTCTTGAGCATTATAACACAAATATATAAACTAAGACCAATCAAAATAATGTAATTTTATGTATTATAACATACTTATATAACAATAATTTAGTCCATTTGACATACTAAATCTGACTAGTAATAAAATTTTGTAGTACTAATTCACTTTCATGTATTTGCATTTTAAAATCATCATAATCAGCAGCTTTATTAGGATTTTTAAAGCCAAGCTTAATAATATTTACATCATCACGCGCACTAACATTATTTTCATAGGTAGAACCCTTATTCAGATTTAATACAAGGGGTACTTGTCCTTCTGAATCAGGATAAATATAGTATCCCTTACTTGAATCAAATCTATACATATATGCCAATACTTGCAAATAATCTCGTCCTCTAATATTTTCTATCGGTTTGTACTTTGCATCTACAATTAAACGAGGATCAGTTGATTTACTAATAAAATCAGGACATATTAAGCCTTTTCCATCTGAAAATAATTGTTGTGCACCAAATTTACTCTTATTTTTAGGATGATAAAAGTGAGAACTTAATAATATATTAATATATTCTTCCCATAACCATGCACCATCAAATAAGATGCCATAAGAATTCTGTATACTGAACTGCACCTCCAAAAATTTTGTCTAATTTTTGGGGTGCAGTTCAAACAATCAGGTCTTTTTAGTAGATGCTAATTATCTGATAAGATTTTATACATCTAGATAAAAGTCATCTAATAAGTATGTTTTAACTGGTGTAATATATAGCTCATATTTCATTACAAGCTTAATCAGTTCACTGCCATCAATCAGTGTTATAGGTTTACCTTCAGCTGCGGCTTGACGTGCTTGTTCAGTAAAAAGATTATTAGTTATAAATACCCCATAATCAGCTTGAAACTTACTCATAGCACCAAGGAATTGGTTGATTTCAGGTTCTCCGATTTTACCTGCATTATAACGCTTACATTGAATAACTACTCGTGTAGTCCTAAAATCATCTTCATCTCGATGGTATCCATAACCATCTATACCACCATCATTTGAAATTTTAATACTTTTCTCTGTAAATTTAACACCCATTTCAGTTAGTAAAGCCCTTGAGAATTGTTCAAACTTCGCAGGTGACATATTATTAATAGCCTCTTGTAATTTTGTTTTAAAATCATCAATAGGATCATTATCTATAACATCTGCATCAGCTTCTTCATCATCTGCTTCCGGATTAGAAATAATACTATTTTTAATCTTTCTTTTTGCACTAGTTTCTTCCCGAAAATTGCAATAACAAGTTGAACATTACCAGCTAAATAGTCCATCAGGTCGCA